>ERZ773142.33-NODE-33-length-207088-cov-58.1334_pt1 | contig 207088 bp, 183 predicted proteins | sample MGYA00580853_ERZ773142 | MGnify/ENA primary metagenome ERZ773142 (study PRJEB29015, sample SAMEA2737862) | human gut metagenome | biome: human gut; feature: human-associated habitat; material: faeces | place: China | collected 2012 ...
TTGCATTTGACTTTGAGAATGGAAGTGGAACCTATACCTATCAGGGAAAGATTGCGGGATCCTTTGTAAGCGCAGACACTTATCTTGTCATTCCGGAAGGTGTATACCGTTCCATGAATTCGAGGGGAACAGCCTATGGATATCTGTGGGTGGACTGTGATAAAAAAGATGTGGCATCTGTGGAACAGAGTCTGAATACTTTGATTTCTAATACTTCGCATATAAAAATGGATACCTATCATGCACAGTTACAATCTGCAGAATTCGCAGCCCGCATGATGAAGCTCGGCTGTTATCTGTTTATGGCGGTTGTGGGACTCATCGGTTTTATGAATATGGCAAACACCATAATCATGAATATTACGACAAAAAAGCAGGAATATGGTGTATTACAGGCTGTGGGTATGACAAATAAACAATTAAATTTATGTCTGCAGTTACAGGGAATGATGTTTACGGTTGGTACCATATGCGTAGCTTTGATCATTGGTCTGCCGCTCGGCTATGCACTTTTTTCCTATGCAAAACATAATGGAATATTTGGAATGAATATCTATCATGTTCCAATCGTACCAATTTTTATTATGATTTTTTTGGTCGGTCTGTTGCAGATTGTACTTTCCTGTGTTTTAAGCAGTAATCTGAAAAAGGAAACGCTGGTAGAAAGAATAAGGTATCAGGGATAGCAAGTAATATGTAATGAACTAGGTCTTAACGAAGAGGAGAAATAGATAACTTCCATTTTGTATGTATGATAAATCTAAACTGTATTTTGCAACAGCCTCTTGCTGTTTATAAGTTAATTTCTGCCGGAGATTTTGATTTAATGATTTGATTTATAAAACTGGCAATGATACAATTAGCGTAATTTGAAAGAAAGCAGAGAAAATATGAGTGAAAAGTTACTGATTGTTGAAGATGACAAAAAATTAAATGATGGAATCCGTCTGGCTTTAAAGAATGATGCTTATTTCTTTTATCAGTGCAGAACTTTGCAGGAGGCTAGAGAGATCTTGAAAAAGGAAGATATCACATTGGTTTTATTAGATGTGAACTTGCCGGATGGGAATGGGATTGATTTTGTAAGAGAAATAAGGAAAAACAGTCAGGTGCCGATTATTCTGCTTACAGTAAATAACATGGAAGTAGATATTGTAACAGGATTGGAAGCTGGGGCAAATGATTATATTACGAAACCGTTTAGCTTGATGGTTTTGCGTGCAAGAGTGTCTGTGCAGCTTAGAAATAAAGAGGCAGCAGCTAAAAATTCTATGGAGCTTGATGGATTTGAGTTCTATTTCGATAAAATGGAATTTTTCAAAGATGGAGAACCTATTGAACTTAGTAAGACAGAACAAAAGCTCCTTAGAGTGCTGTGTGAAAACAGAGGGAAAGTATTGAAACGGGAATATCTGATTGACGAGGTATGGCAGGGAGATACAGAGTTTGTGGATGCTCATGCTCTGACTGTTGCAGTCAAACGCCTCAGAGACAAATTAGAAGATGATACGCAGAAGCCTGAATATGTCAAAACGGTTTATGGAATTGGTTATACATGGGCGGTGAATGGATGATAGAAACAAATATGTTGATTGTAGTTATATTTGTCCTGAGCGGAGTTTTTTGGTACAGCTTTTTTTATCAGAAAGAAAAAAAGCTTTTGAACCGGCTGCAGCGAATGCTGGATTGTGCAATAGATGGAGAACTGGAACGGACAGAAATATCAGAAGAAAAGTATTCTGCTCTTGAAAACAGCATGAAACAATATATAGACAGTAGTTTTCTGGCAAAAAAAAATCAACAGGAACAGAAAGAAGTGATACAAAAACTTATTTCAGATATTGCGCATCAGACACTGACTCCCATTTCAAATCTGAAAGTCTATGGAGAAATACTCTCTGAAGTGAGTAATGAAAATCAAGAGGAGATAGCTACCATTTTGGAGCAGACGGAGAAATTGGATTTTCTGATACAATCACTGGTCAAATTATCACGAATGGAGAGCGGAATTATAGCAGTATATCCGGAGGATACTGCTATTGCACAGATGTTTGCATCCGTACAGCAGCAGTTTAATGTAAAAGCAATGGAGAAGGATATTTCCCTGAATCTATTTGACACGGATTTACATGCTATGTGTGATGCAAAATGGACTGTGGAAGCACTTGGAAATATTGTAGACAATGCGATTAAGTACACAGCATGTGGGGGAAATGTTCAGATAAAAGCCGAGCAGTATTCTTTCTTTGTAAAGATCGATATCATTGATGATGGCATTGGAATAGAAAAAGAAGAAATACCAAAGATATTTGGAAGGTTTTATCGGAGTCTGTCAGTGGCAGACCAGCCAGGAGTAGGAATTGGCTTATTCCTTGCAAGAGAGATCATTCAGGCACAAAAGGGGTATATAAAAGTGGCATCAAAGAGAGGAAAGGGTTCTACATTTTCTGTGTTTCTTCCGATAGCAAAGAAGGAATAGTATCAAAACTGTGACATTTCAGAAACCAGATGGAGACATTGTTATGATAAAGTCTGTATTGTAAAGATCAATACAGGCTTTTTTGATGGGAGGATGACATGAATATATTAAAAGCAGTAAATTTACGAAAAATATATGGGCAGGGAGAAACAGAAGTCAGGGCTCTTGATGGTATAAACCTGGAAGTAGAAAAAGGGGAGTTTGTAGCGATTGTTGGAACCTCTGGAAGTGGAAAGTCTACATTGCTTCATATCATTGGTGGTTTGGATAATCCAACATCCGGTCAGGTCATTGTTGACGGACAGAATTTAAGCCATATGACAGATGAAGAGCTTACTATTTTTAGGCGTAGAAATATTGGATTTGTATTTCAACAGTATAATCTGGTTCCGATGCTGAATGTATGGGAAAATATTGTTCTTCCTGTAAAATTGGATGGAAAAAAGGTAGAAAAAGGTTATGTAAATGAAATCATAGATACACTGGGCATTCGGACAAAACTGGAAAATCTTCCAAGTGCACTGTCAGGGGGTCAGCAGCAAAGGGTGGCAATCGCAAGAGCATTAGCGGCAAAACCTGCTATTTTGCTGGCAGATGAACCGACAGGCAATCTGGACTCAAAAACGAGTCAGGATGTATTGGGACTTTTAAAAGTCACCAGTAAGCGTTTTCATCAAACGATTGTAATGATTACTCACAATGAGGAGATTGCCCAGATGGCTGACAGGATTTTACAGATAGAAGACGGAAAAATTGTTTCAGACAGTGGTTTGGTATAGTGAGGGCGATTATATGGTAAAAGTAGAGAATAAAGAAACGTTACGATTATTGACGAAACGTTTTATGAAAATGAACCGAGCAAGAAATATTATTGCTGTTATTGCAATCATGTTGACATCACTGTTATTTACAAGCCTCTTTGTGGGGAGTGTATCCATGATACTTTCCAAAAGAGCAACGGAAATTAAGCAATTTATGGATTCATCCCATGCTATTGCGCAGAATTTGTCAGAAGAAGATGCGGAGAGATTGCAAAAAACAATAGAACAGGATGAAGATGTGGAACGATATGGTTCCGGTATTTTTCTGGGAGCTGGAATGGACGAACGGTTTGGTTTTTCCGTAGAGGTCCGATATGCAGATGAAAATATGGCAGAAAGTTATAATTGTCTGCCAACTACAGGAAGACTGCCGGAGAAAGAAAATGAAGTAGCACTTAGCAGCACGATATTGGAATCTCTGGGTGTTACACCAAAGATTGGGGAAGAAGTAACGCTGACCTGGGAAGTAAATCCAATGCTGAAACAATATAAGACAGATACGTTTCGGATATGTGGATTTTGGCAGGGTGATAAGGCTGTTTTAGGTCAGATGGTCTGGGTATCTGAAGCCTATGCGAAGGAGAATTGTTATCCTGTTACACAGAAAGAATTAGAAAATGGTATCTATAATGGGGGAAAGGAGTATTCTGTCTGGTACAAGAACCTTTGGAATCTGGAAAAGAAAACAGAAAATATATCTAAGACAGCAGGATTTACGAAAGCAGGGACAGGATTGGAAGTCAATCCGGCATATAATCTCTTTGAAGAGGATTCATTTTCATTCACTTCCCTTATTGTAATGGTACTGTTTGTGATATTGGCTGGTTACTTAATTATTTATAATATTTTTAATATATCCGTGAAAACGGATATTAGAGCCTACGGATTATTGAAGAACGTGGGGACAACGGGAAAGCAGTTGAAAAAAATTGTACGTATGCAGGCATGGAGATTATCAGCTATTGGTATTCCAATCGGATTGCTTTGTGGTTATCTTGCAGGTCTTTGCATGGCTCCGTCCTTGACAGCAGATGCTGAAATTAGTGCACAGGCAGGACAGACTGCTCAGACAGTAGTATCAGCAAATCCTTTGATTTTTCTTGTAGCAGCGCTTTTGACACTTTTAACGGTGTATCTCTCCAGTCTGCAGGCTTGTAAAATGGTGGAAAGAGTTTCGCCCGTGGAAGCTCTGCGTTTGGCAGAAGGAGAACAGTCACAGAGGAAAATAAAAAAGAATACTTCTGTAACCTGGTGGGGGATGGCAGTTCAAAATGTGTTACGAAATTGGAAAAAGGGATTGATTGTTATGCTTTCTATCGCTCTTTCTATGGTGGTTGTCAACTGTATCGTGATGCTGGTGCAGGGATATGATTTTGATTCTTACCGAAAAGTGCGTTTAGCTTCCGATTTTCAACTGGATCAGATGACGGGAAGTTTGTCAAATACGAATTTCAACGGTATTACACCTGAAATCAAAGAGATTCTGGACGAATGTCCTGATAGTGCTAAGACAGGATATGTGTATTATTCTGAGGAAACCCACAAGATGGAGCCGGAACTTCTGAAAACATGGGAAGCATTCGCAGATAAATATGAAAAAAACTGGACCGATTATGAAGAACAGGTTTGGGAAGATGCAAAGGCTTCCAATACAGTAAGTGTTCATTTTCTCGGAATCAGCGAGTCGGTGTTTGACAAATTAGAATGGAGAGGGGAAAAATGCTCTTGGGATACATTTAAAAGCGGAAATTATGTGCTTGTAGATTATGGTGATAAATATGCAGAGAATCCGGTTTCTTATTATCAGACTGGGGATAGTTTTCAGATGGATTACAAAAATGGAAACCAAAAAGATTATGAAGTCATCGGAGAAGCACTGATGCCATATGCATTGGATTATCCGTATGCGGACTGTATCTATATTACGGTATTGGTTCCCGAAGAGGAGTATATCACCCAGACAGGAAATGAATCAGCCATGTATGCTGCCATTGATGCAAAGAAGGGCGAGGACAAGCAGATAAAAGAATACATTGATAAAAATATTTTGAAAGAAAATGATATGATCAACGTGTTTTCTGTATTGGATATGAAAGAGAGTTTTCAGCGGTATGTTAGCAAATATTATATGATCGGTAGTTTTCTTGTTGTTATTTTAGCTTTTATTGGCATTATGAATTTCTTTAATACAACAGCAACCTCTGTAATTAGTAGAAAAAAAGAACTGGCACTTTTGGAAGTTGTGGGAATGACGAAAAAGCAGATATCGAAAATGTTGGTGGCTGAAGGATTCCTATATTTGGGAGGCGCATTTGTGATTGCAGTATTGCTAGTTGTGTTTGGAGCAAAGCAGATTTTAGCAAATACGCTCGGTACGGCATTTTTCTTCCGACTGCATCTTACGATAGTGCCATGCGTGCTTATGATTCCGATTTTGGTTGGGATTGCGTATGTGATACCAAAGTATCAGTTTGAAAAGATGAGTCGGGAGAGCATTGTTGAAAGGATTCGGAAAGAATAATAACAATATGTAAATTAGGCGTATGGATTTGATGAATCCATGCGCCTTTTTAGAAAAATATAAATAAAAACAAAAGAATCCTAACTTTTTTATAGTAGGATTGTTATATTATTTAGAAAACAGAGGGAGGCAAATTTACGAATGGAATACAAGACAGATTCTTTGTTAGTACATCTAGCAAGAGCAGGAGATGAAGATGCGTGTGAAAAACTGGTCAAAAAATATTACCCAAGTATATATCAATATTGTTTGCTACATATCAATGATTCCTATGAGGCTGAGGATTTGACACAAGAAGTATTTACACGTTTCTTTTCCAATTTATATAGATATAAAGAATATGGAAAAGTTAAGAATTATCTTTATACAATTGCTGGAAATACCGTTAAAAATTATTACAAAAAGAAAAAAGATATTCCATCAGAGGAACTGCTAAAATCAGAGGACAGTAGTAAAAATCATGTAGAAGAGCTAGGAGTCCGATTAACTATTGAACAGGCAGTGAGAAAGTTACCGGAAGAAATTAGAGAAACGGCAGTTTTATATTTTTTTCAAGAATTGAAACAAAGAGAAATTGCAGAATTACTTCACATAAAACTTTCGCTTGTAAAATATCGAATTGGAAGAGCAAAAGAACTTTTGATGAAAGAGTTGGAGGTGAAAAACTATGATGAAATATAAGCAACAAATAAAGGAATATAAAGAGGAGATTGAAGAAAAGTATGTAAGGGCTGAAGCAGAAAACAGAACAGTAAAAGCATGTCAGAATATTTTGGCAGAGTCGGTTTTATCGAAACAATCGCATAGAACATCTTATTTTGAATTTTTGTATGAACAGACAAAATTCATAAAAAAAAGATGGTGGATTTTACAAGGTTGTATTCTTATGTGTCTATGGATATGGTTGAGTAATTATACGTCAGACATAAAAGATATGATGAGGATTATGGGAATATCTGCCACAATATTTGTGGTTCTGATTGTCCCGGAAATTTGGAAAAACAGAAGAAATGGTGCGATTGAAATTGAGCAGGCGTCTTATTACACACTGCGTCAGATTTGTACAGCAAGAATGTTAATGTTTGGAGTAGTGGATCTGGTGATCGTTATGGTGTTTTTGGCAATTACATATCAAACAACAATACTCTCGTTAAGTGATTTGGTGGTTAATTTTTTGCTTCCAGTAAATGTTTCATGTTGTATATGTTTTCGTGTATTGTACAGCAGATGGGAAAAATCAGAATATATAGCAGTGCTTTCTTGTCTGGTATGGGTTGGTTTATGGATGATGATTGTTGCAAATGATGTTATTTATCAGAAAATTGTAACTCCGGTATGGGTGGCTATGCTGATATTGACTTTTGTATATTTTGTTTTTTGTGTTCAGAAGTCATTAGTATTTGGTGAAAAAATTTTGGAGGATTACACGTATGAAATTAGAATTTAAAAATGTAACAAAACAATACGGAGAAGTAAATGCTGTTAATAAAGTGAATTGTGTTATGGAAAAAGGAATTTATGGACTGCTTGGAGTAAATGGAGCAGGAAAGACCACATTAATGCGTATGCTTTGTACGATTGTTCAACCATCAGAAGGACAAATATTATGGAATGGTAAAGATATATGGAAACTAGGAGGTGAATACCGAGAAGTTCTGGGATATTTACCACAGGATTTTGGATATTATCCAGATTTGACCGTATATGATTATATGATGTACATTTCTTCTATAAAAGGGTTAAAAATGCCGTTTGCCAGAAAAAAAGTGAAGCAATTATTAAATCAAGTAGGAATGGAAAAATTCAGTAAAAGAAAAATGAAGAATTTGTCTGGAGGAATGGTTAGACGTGTAGGAATAGCACAGGCGATGTTAAACGATCCGCAAATTCTTGTCCTGGACGAACCTACCGCTGGATTAGACCCGAATGAAAGAATACGTTTTCGTAATTTAATTAGTGAATTGTCGGAAGAACGTTTGGTGCTCTTGTCTACACATATTGTATCGGATATTGAGTACATTGCGAATAACATTATGTTAATGAAAGATGGAGAACTTTTTTATGCAGGTACTGCGGAAGATTTAGTATCTTCTATGAAAGAAAAGGTATGGCAATGTAATGTTTCGAGAAGTATGATAGACAAATATATGAATGAATATTTGGTTGGAAATATAAAAACAACAAAAACCGGAGCAGAGCTTAGAATTATTTCAATAGAAAAGCCAACAGAAGATGCTGTGGCTGTAGAAAAAAATCTGGAAGATGCATTTCTATTTTATTTTGGAGAAAAATCGGAGGAGAAACAAGATGCTTAAATTAGAATTAAAACGAATTTTTTCAAAGAAAATTAATGTATTTGCAATCGGATTGGCATTGATACTTGCTGTCATTTTTAGCGGATTTGCAGTTACAAGTAATCGCTATGTGGATGAGAATGGAAATGCTAGTACTGGAATTATGGCAACAAGAAAACTTACAGATAACAGACGAGCATGGAAAGGTACATTGACAGAAGATGAACTTGGAAAAGTTATAGAACAAAATAAAAATGCGATGACACAATCCTCAGAAGAAAATGCTATTTACGGAACGACATTACAACCGATAGATGATATTAGAAGTTTTATAATATCGGTATCAACACCGGATGCAGAATATGATGAAAGTGTTCTGAATCAAATGACAGAAGAAAATATACAAGAGTTCTATGACACTTATCATAAAAATATGGAAAAGATGGCAGAAGAATATGGAAAGACTTCTGTTCAGAAAAAATACTTGGAAAAGAAATATAATGAAATAAAATTACCAGTAGAATACGAATCTTATAGTTCATGGGATACGATGATTATGTATGTAGAAACGTATTCTATTATTCTGGCAATCATAGTTGGTTTTATTTGTGCTGGAATATTTGCAGATGATTTTCAGACAAAAGCAGATGCAGTATTTTTCTCTACAAAGTATGGACGTACAAAAGCTGTTAAAACAAAAATACTGGCAGGAATAGTTACGACAGTTATGATTTATTGTATGGGAATTATATTACTTAGTGTGATTTGTTTTGGAATTATGGGAACCAGTGGTATGAATACACCCTATCAAATGTATCAGGCATATAGTATTTACATTATGTCATATGGACAATACTATTTGTTGACAGTTGTATGTGGATTTATAGCCAGTATGCTGGCGGCTTCAGTGTCTATGTTAGTAGCGGCTAAAATGCATACAATTAGTGTCGCTGTTTGCATTCCGTTCTTTTTATATTGCTTATTGCCATTTATAGGACGGGCACTTTCTGTGTATACAACGCTTTTCAATTTGATACCAACAATTTTGACAAATGTACAGGCAAGTGTAAAAGTCCCACTTATTTATCAGATTGGGAATTGTGTATTTCGACAAATTCCGCTTGTAATGGTAATGTATACAGTGATGGCAATAGCCTTACTGCCTTTTATTTATAAAAGTTTTCGCAGATATGGAAATAGGTAAAAATTGTATTTATTTTGTTAAAAGACCGGATAGAGTTTTTCAAATGGAAAATCCAATCTGTGGATATAACTTCTGAATTTCCTGTACTTTGGCATAATCCAGACAGTCATCGAAATGGTATAGCTTCCCCCGAGTACTCTTCAAGCTAAAGTAGAAATAGTGCAATTTTCACATGATATTATACAAGAATCACATAGAAATATATCGTATTATTGATAGGGTAGTCTTGAATTGTATGTGAGGAGAAAAACATGGAAGCTAAAAGAAAAACATTAACACAGCTATCTGTGCCAATATGCTTAGAAACTTTATTTTACATGCTTTCCGGTATGGTCGATACGCTTATGCTATCATCTGTAAGTGATCAGGCTGTAGGAGCAGTGGGAACAGCTAATACATATATAGGCGTTTTTATTATTATGTTTGGAGTAATATCATCGGGTATGATAGCTGTCATGTCACAAAATATTGGAGCTGGAAGACCGGGGATTGCATATCAGGCAAGACAACTTGGACTTATATTCAACGCATTGATAGGTATCATAATGTCTATCATTCTTGCCGCATTTTCTGGTGGGATGCTTAGAATCGTAAGTATTGCTCCGGCTTTGCTTGAGCCAGCTGAAATATACCTTAGAATTGTCGGTGGCACATGTTTTTTAAATGCACTTATTCCTATTTTCTCCAGTTATTTGAGAGTGTTTGGATATACAAAGCATTCTTTAATAGGAACTGTTGTTGGAAATGTTTTTAATATAATACTTAATTCAGTATTCTTATTTGTATTCAACTGGGGCGTAATGGGAGTTGCCGTTGCCACAGTTATTTCGAGAGTTGTAAATCTTATTATTGTAGCTGGCATGGGGGCGGTGCTTATAAAAGCAAAGCAGAGTCCTGAACGGATTGCAGCAAGAAAGATATTTGCACAGATTGTTAAGATTGGTTTTCCTTCTGCACTTGAAACTGCACTTTACAACATTGCAATGACCCTGATTGTGCGTTTTATGAATCAGATGGATGCGGAAGGAATGAATGTTACAGCTCGTTCCTATGCTGTACAGATTGCAAGTTTCTCGTATTGTGTGGGAGCTGCCCTGGCTCAGGCAAATGCAATTATGACCGGTTGGAGAATCGGAGCAAAAGAGTTTGAGAAATGTAACAGGGGAACGAGAAAAGCTGCGATATACGGAATTATCACAGCGACATGCTTTTCTGTAACATTTGCATTGGCCGGGCATTTTATAGTGCATATATTTACTGATGATATACAGATGATAAATCTTGTGGTAAAGTTGTTAATAGTAGATATATTTCTTGAATTTGGAAGGGTAACAAACCTTGTATATGGTCAGGCATTAAAAACAAGTGGAGATGCAGTTTTCCCGGTTATGCTAGGTGCGATATTTATGTATTTATTTGCAGTTGGCGGAACGTATTTTCTCGGAATACACATGGGACTTCTAGCTGTGGGAGCATATATTGCTATGGCAGGTGACGAATGTGCGAGAGCTGTGGGAATGGTACTTAGATGGAAGAGTGGAAAATGGAAGAGTAAAAGTCTTATAGAATTATCTGATATGTCGTAAATCCTCTGTTTCGCCTGTAGGGAATATTAAAGGAGAGATTATGTACTTTGAATTAAAAGAAAATAAACCACACGGTACAAAGGATGATCCGTTTAGTACATATCATATAAAAAATGGGGGACGATCATTTCAGATACCGGTACATTGGCATGATGAACTGGAAATTATATATGTAAAAAGTGGTTTTTTGACTGTAAGTATATCAGGAGAAAACTATATTGGAACCCCCGGTGATGCTTTTGTAGTGTCGCCGGGTAATCTGCATTTCATGGGTTCACAGACTGGTACAGTAGATTATTTTACTTTCCTTTTTCCGGTAGAATACATATCTTTTTGCATAAATGATATGTTAGATGATAAATTACTGAAGCCGTTAAAAAATGGTCATCTGATGATAGGCCCAAGTGTAAAAGATACAGCAAAAGAACTGTGTGAGCAGTTGGTTGAGACATATATGGCAAAAAATAAGAAAATTGAGTCCGAAATAACTGCTCAGATAAAGACAAAAAGAATTCTTTTACAATTTATCCTTGAAATGTGGGAGAAGGGCTTTGTGATCGAAAATGATAAAAGCGGGAGAAATACTGTAGAAAAAGAAATGATTTCATATATACAGCAGAATTTTAAAGAAAAGATATCGTTGAAAGAATTTGGTGAGCTGTTTCATCTTTCGGAAAAATATATATCGCGATATTTTAAGGAACACTTTCATATTACACTTTCGCAATATATAACACATTTAAGATTAGAGCATGCAAAACAGCTGTTACAAGATACGGATATTCCTGTTACAGAGATTGCAATGCAGAGTGGATATCAGAATGTAAGCTATTTTATCAGAAGCTTCAAAAAAACATACGGAGTTTCTCCGTTAAAATATAAAAAAATAAGTCAAGTACATGGATGGAATAGGATTTGAAAAAGTATAAAAGATGCTATCAAAAAGGGTTAGGGAACAACCGAAAGAGAGTTTCCTAGCCCTTTTTGTATAAAAATAACCAGATAAATATTATGTCACAGGTACTTCCCCTGTAGATTTCCGTTCAATTAGCTGTGCATGCAATAAAAATGTGCTGATTGAAATGTTATTAAGTAGGCTTGATAGTGCAAAGAACCCGCTTTTTCCGAGTTCAAGCCGATCTTGTCGGATTGTAGTCAATGGAGGAGATGTATATGCTGCAATCGGAATATCATCAAATCCGATAATACTGATGTCTTCAGGAATCCTGTAGCCTAGTTGCTGACACTGGATAAGGGCTGAATTGGCAAGAGTGTCCTGACTACAGATGATAGCAGTCATTCCTTTTTCCAGAAACCGAGGCAGGTGTTTTTCCATACATTCAGACAAATAATAAGAGCAGCCGGTAGAATCAGAAGAAGTCTTCAGTCCATGCTGGTGCATGGCACGGAGAAAGGCTGCATGTCGTATCTGAAGAATCTGAGAGCCAAGAGAACCGCTGAGATAGGCAATCTTACGATGACCAAGTCTGGCAAGATAAGAGACAGCAAGTTCCATTCCCTCATCATTATCAATACCTACATAAGCAGTAGAAGGATTCCCAATAATATAGTTATCGAAAAGCACGGCAGGAGTGTGGCTGGTTTTAAAATCCTGAATCCAAGGGTCGTTCAGGGAAAAGCCGATTGCAAAAGCTCCTACGTAATCATGCTCCAACATAAAAACATCATAACGTTGGTTCCGTTGCATCTGAACGTCCACAGGTACGATTTCAATATCAAAACCGGCCGGTTCAGCCATTTGGCGAAAACCAAGCAGAATGTCATAGGCAAAATGATGTGGCTCTTCGTATTGTATATTCTCTTTTTCTGCTATAATACAGATTTTTTTTACGGGTTTCTTATAACGACGTAGTTTAGTATAACCGAGGGCTACAGCAGTTTCTAAAACCTGTTTCCGTAAAGTTTCGCTGATATCAGGTGCATCATTGAGTGCTTTGGATACAGTACTCTTGGAAATATTCATCTTATCAGCAATATCTTGGATTGTAGTCATAATATGTGATCCTTTCATGAAGTAGGAAAATAAATCTTATTTTATTATATACAATGATATAGTAAAAAGCAATGAACTATAGGAAGAATAAAAGTTTAGATGAGTTTCGAAAATAAGAAAATAAAAAATAATGCACAAAAAAACAAGGTGGAAAATGTAAAAAAATAACAAAAAAAAGCAGTGTATTGAAAATGGATTGACGAAAAATTAAAAAAGACGTATATTAAGTTTAACGAAACAATACGAAACAGAAAATGAAAGGAAGAAAGATGATGAAAAGAGGGTTAGCAACATTTCTAACAGGAATCATGACTGTAACGCTGGTGGCAGCAGGACTAACCGGATGCGGGAGCAGTACGGCAGATAAAAGGTCAGAAAAAGTCAGACTGATGGTATGGTCTCCATCAGAAGATCAGTCAAAAGACAGTGGCGAATGGCTTCAGACAATGTGTAATACTTTTGCAAAAGAGCATCCGGAATGGGATATTACATTTGTCTATGGAGTAGCTGATGAAGCAACAGCAGCAGATCAGGTGGCACAGGATCCGGAAGCAAGCGCAGATGTATTTATGTATGCAAATGACAGGATTACAACGCTTACAGATGCGGATGCAGTAGCAAAATTTGGTGGAAAATATAAAGAAGAGATTGAATCAACCAACTCAGAGGAACTTTTAGATTCGCTAAAGGTTGACGGAGAGCTTTACGGGGTTCCGTTTACAACCAATACCTGGTATATGTTTTATGACAAGTCTGTATTTTCAGAAGAAGATGTGAAAAATCTGGATACAATGCTGGAAAAAGGAACAGTATCCTTCCCTCTTATTAATTCGTGGTATCTTCCGGCATTTTACTTGGGAAATGGATGCACCTTGTTTGGAGATGGAACAGACGAGTCAAAAGGAGTTGATTTTGCAGGAGAAAAGGCAGTGGAGGCAACCAATTATGCAATTGATCTGGCAGCCAATCCAAATTTTAAAATTGATGCAGATGGATCAGCACTTGCAGGACTTCGTGATGGCAGCGTAAAGGCAATGTTTACTGGATCATGGGATGCAAATGCGATCAAAGAAGCACTTGGAGATAATATGGGAGTGTCATCTCTACCAACTTATACAATAAACGGGCAAGAGAAGCAGATGCTTGCATATGCCGGTTCAAAGGCAATTGGAGTTAATGCACATAGTGAATATATGGAACAGGCAGTTGCACTTGCTGTTTATCTGGGTGGAAGTGATGCACAGAGAGCACACTACGAGATGAGAACCGTGATTCCATGTAATACAGAACTTCTGAAAGAAAAGGATATTGCATCCGATCCTCTTGTTCAGGCACAGAATGATACCTTTAACAATACATCGATACTCCAGCCGTTCGTGGCATCCATGAGTAATTGCTGGACACCGGTTGAGAATATGGGAAAAGGAATTCGTAACAAGAGTGTGACACACGAAAATGCCGAAGAACAGACGGAAGCAATGAATGAAGCAATGAACAGCAATGGAATTAATTAAGAGGTGAACGGAATGAGTATGTTTAAGAAAAAAATCAATGAATTTCCAACGCCATATACCTGCAAAAATGCAGTAAAAAAAGGTGGAGTAGAGACTAAGCTTTCCATGATTCTGATGGGATTTGGAAACATTGTACATGGTCAGATTATCAAAGGACTTTTGTATCTGGCAGTTGAAATTGCCTACATCGTCTTTATGGCAGTAAATGGAATTGGGTTTATCGGTGGTCTACGGACACTTGGAACTGTGCAGCAGCAAGAAGTATGGGATGAAGCGAAGCAAATCTATATTTACACAAAAGGGGATCAGTCCGTTCTGATTTTACTTTATGGTGTGGCAACAATCCTGTTGACAATTCTTATGATTCTTGTATGGAGAGGAACCTTAAAAAGTGCATATAAAGCAGAATGTATTCAGAAAGCAGGAATGCATGTAAATACATTTGCAGAAGATCTGAAATCCTTTCTGCATGAGAATCTGTATCGCTTGTTTATGACGCCACCAACGGCATTCATCTTTGTGTTTACTGTACTTCCGTTGGTGTTCATGATCTGTATGGCATTTACCAATTACAGCCGTATCGGCAACCATCTGATGCTGTTTGACTGGGTGGGACTTGATAATTTCAAAACGTTGTTTGACTCCGAAAGTATTCTTGGAAGTACCTTCTGGTCTGTTCTGGGATGGACGATCATCTGGGCGTTTTTTGCAACTTTCAGCAATTATATTTTTGGAATGATCCTTTCCCTTCTGATCAATAGAAAGGGAACAAGAGCAAAAGGATTCTGGAGATTTTGTTTTGTTCTTTCCTGTGCAGTGCCGATGTTTGTATCTCTTTTGATCATGCGTACCATGTTGCAGCCGGAAGGTGCGGTCAACGTACTTCTCAGAAATATTGGATTGATCGCAAGTGATGCAAGCCTTCCGTTTTTTACAGATGCGACATGGGCGAGAGTGACTGTTATTATCATCAATATTTGGGTAGGTGTGCCGTATACTCTGCTTCAGCTGACAGGAGTGCTTCAGAACATTCCGGAAGAACTTTATGAAGCCGCAAAAGTGGATGGAGCAAATGCATTCCAGACATTTACAAAGATCACGCTGCCATATATGTTGTATGTGACAACACCGTATCTGATCGTAACCTTTACGGGAAATGTCAATAACTTCAATGTTATTTATCTTCTTTCAGGAGGAGATCCGGTAACAAACCTTTCTTCAACTGCAGGTAAGACAGACCTTCTGGTTACATGGCTCTATAAACTGACAATTGACAAACAGTACTATAACATTGGTGCGGTAATTGGAATCATGACCTTTATCATTTTGGCAATTGGTGCACTTTTCACATACCGTAACAGTAAATCCTATAAAGAAGAAGGAGGATTTTAATCATGGCAGGAAAGAAATTACAATCTGCAAAAAAGAAGAAAATGATCAACAATACGATCGTACATATTGTTCTTGCGGTGTTGGCCATTATCTGGCTTTTCCCAATTGTATGGGTAATCCTGACGAGCTTCCGTGCGGAAAAAGGCTCTTACGTATCAACCTTCTTCCCGAAAGCATTTACGCTTGACAATTATATAAAACTATTTACTGATACATCCATTTTAAATTTCCCGCAGATGTTTATGAACACGCTGTTTATCGCAATTTGTTCCTGCATTTTATCGGCATTTTATGTGCTGGCAGTTTCCTACTGTCTGTCCAGACTGAAATTTAAAATGAGAAAACCATATATGAACATGGCAATGATTCTAGGTCTATTCCCTGGATTTATGTCCATGATCGCTGTGTACTTTATTTTAAAGGCGATGGGACTTACGGAAGGAAGTCTGATTAAGCTAGCTTTGATCTTATGTTATTCCGGCGGCGCAGGACTGGGCTTCCAAATTGCAAAAGGATTCTTTGATACAATTCCGGTTGCAATTGATGAAGCTGCACTTTTGGATGGATGTACCAGATGGCAGATTTTCAGCAAGATCACACTGCCACTTAGTAAGCCGATCATTGTATATACAGTGTTGACATCTTTCATGGCTCCGTGGCTCGATTTCATTTTTGCAAAGGTAATCTGCAGAGCAAACTCAGACCAGTATACGATTGCAATTGGACTTTGGAAAATGTTGGAAAAAGAATATATTGACAGTTGGTACACCAGTTTTGCGGCTGGGGCAGTTCTGATTTCAATTCCGATTGCGATTCTGTTCTTGTTCATGCAGAGATACTATGTAGATGGAGTATCAGGTGCAGTGAAAGGATAAGAAAGATGATGAAAGATAAAATAGAATTAAAAAAATATTATTCTACAAAAGAGTTTCTTGAAAATTATATTTATGAGGAAAATAATCTTGGCGTAGAATGTACAGAAGAAGGAACGACATTCCGCCTGTGGTCACCACAGGCGGAATGCATTAGTTTAAACCTGTATCAGACAGGAGATGGAGGAGATGCATACGAGCAGATTCCGATGAAAAAAGAAGAAAAGGGTGTGTGGAGTTGGGAGAGCAAAGAAGAACTTCACGGCGTTTATTATGATTATCTGATTACACGCAATGGAGAAGAAGTCCGATCAGCAGACCCATATGCGAAGGCATGCGGAGTTAATGGATTGCGCAGCATGGCAGTGAATCTGAAAAAGACCAATCCAAAAGGATGGGAAAAAGATCAGACACCAGAAGAAGGACCGGAGAGAATCGTATATGAACTTCACGTAAAAGAATTTTCATGGGATAAGGCGGGTGGTTTTCCGGAAGAATATCGTGGGAAATACAAAGCATTTACGTGCAGACATACGACTTTGAATGAGGATGGGATTCATCCTACAGGTCTGGATTATTTAAAAGAACTCGGGGTGACACACATTCAGATCATGCCGATGTATGACTATGGTTCTGTAAATGAAGCAGGGGAAGATACAGAATTCAATTGGGGGTACGATCCAGTCAATTATAATGTGCCGGAGGGCTCCTATGCGACAGATGCCAGACATGGTGAAGTTAGAATTCGGGAAATGAAAGAAATGATCCAGGCAATTCATGAAGCTGGTTTTGGTGTAATCATGGATGTTGTCTACAACCATACTTATTCGCTGGACTCCTGGTTTCAGAGAACTGTACCTTGGTATTTTTACCGGGTATTTCCGGATGGGAAGATCTCTGATGGTTCTGCATGTGGAAATGATGTTGCAAGCGAAAGAGAGATGTGTGCGAAATATATTCTGGAATCAGTGCTTTACTGGACAGAGGAATATCATATTGATGGATTCCGTTTTGACCTGATGGGACTTCTGGATGTAGACCTGATGAACCGGATCCGAAGTGAACTGGATCAGCGATACGGAAAAGGAAAGAAGATTATTTACGGAGAACCTTGGGCAGCAGATCAGTCGGCAGTAGAAGGCGGCAGAAAACTGGCAACAAAAGAAAATATTGGGCTTCTGGATGAAAATATCGGAGCGTTCTGTGACAGTACTCGAGATGGAATCAAAGGCTCTGCACTCCGGGCAAAGGAAGCCGGGTTTATAAACGGTGCAGAAGAAAAAGAAGACGAAATGCTTGCAAGTGTGGCTGCATGGTGTACAAATCCTTATCATGCAGAAGGATTTGGGAATGTCAAAGCACCTTCACAGATCGTAACCTACGTGTCAGCACATGACAATCATACTCTGTGGGATAAATTAAAAGAGACAGTCCCGGAGGAAGAATGTATGAGGCTGAATAAAATGGCAGCAGCAGTCTATATGACTTGTCAGGGAACACTGTTTTTCCTATCAGGAGAAGAATTTGCCCGTACAAAAGATGGACAGGATAATACCTTTAAATCACCGATTTCCCTGAATCGTCTCGACTGGGAAAAGGCATGGGAAAACAAGGAACTGGTTCGTTATTATCAGGGGCTGATTGCACTTCGAAAACAGCTCTCTGGACTTTGTGACAAATCAAAAGACAGTTATAAACGAATTACAGATATGTGGAAAGAAAAAGACGTAGTAGGATTTACTGTGCTCAATGATAAAAAAGCAAGATGGAGCCAGGTAAAGATAATTTACAATGCAAGAAAAAGTAGTTATAAAGTAAAATTCTTGAATGATGACTGGGAAATCTTAAGCGATGCGGATGACAGCTGGTGCTGGGAAAAAGGAATCTGTGCGGACAGACAGATAGAAGCCGCACCGCAGAGCGTGCTGATACTTGGACGTAAATAATGATTAAGGAGGAGTGGTGCATGAAATGGATTTATGGAAGACAGGATTGGAAAACGTTGGAGAGAGGACTTGAAAACTGCTATCTTTTAACTAATGGTCTGGGAGGTTTTTCTTCGCTTACGATGACCGGAGCTGTGGCAAGAAATGATCATTCGGTATTCATGGCATGTACGAAAGCTCCAAATCACAGAGTAAATATGGTTCATCGTATAAAAGAAGAACTGGGTATTGGGGAAACAAAGTATGTTCTTTCAACTCAGGAATTTGCGGATGGAACAAAAGAAGAAGGATATCGCTATCTTACGGAATTTTCTTTTGAAGCTCTTCCTGTATGGAATTATCTGATAAGTGGAGTGGAGATGGAAAAAGAGATTGTGATGGCACAGGGCAGCAATCAGATTGCATTGAATTATCATCTGAAAAACCGCGGTCAGGAAGAAGCAGTTCTCTGTGTAACTCCGTTTTTTCAATTTGAACCTAAAGGGGAAGATTTGAAAGAAGATAAGATCTTTTCAAGACAAGCGCAAAAGATTACCGATGGAGAGTATGATCTTTTCTTTGAAACAAATGGGAAAGTAGAGGGCTTTCAGGAAAAAAAAGAAACGTATTTTTATCGCTATGATGAATGTGACGGAAGACGGGAAAATGGAACCGCAAGCGCAGTGTATCAGATTAAAAAACGGGTAAAGCCAGGAGAAGAGACAGATTTGACAGTAATTTATTCGCTGGAAAGTCGGATTGGTATGGACACAAAAAAATTATTTGATAAAATGAAAGAAGAACAGATCCATCATCAAGAGAAGCTTATAAAGACTTCAGGTTTGAAAAATAAACTGGCACAGACACTGGTATGTAGTGCAGACAAGTTCCTTTCGAACAGAGAGTCCACGGATGGATTGACCATTCTTGCAGGTTTCCCTTTTTTTGAGGATTGGGGAAGAGATACAATGATTGCACTTCCGGGAATCTGCATCTCCACAGGAAGATTTGAAAGTGTAAAATCAATTTTGCGGACCTTTGCATTTTATGAAAAGGATGGATTGATGCCAAATCTGTTTCCGGAGGGGGAGAATGAGCCACTTTATAATACTGTAGATGCAGCACTGTTATTTATCAACTGCGTGTGGTTATATTATGAAAAAACTCAGGACATCAAATTTGTAGAGGAAATGTATCCGGTAATGCAAAGGATTATTTCCGGTTATGAGAGAGGAACAAATTTCAATATCCATATGGAAGAAGACGGTCTTATCAGTGCCGGAGCGGGGCTGGATCAGGTGACATGGATGGATGTACGTGTGGGAGAAATCCTTCCGACACCAAGACATGGGAAACCGGTGGAGATCAATGCTTACTGGTACAATGCACTTTGTATCATGCAAAAGTTTTCTGAAGTTTTGAAGAAAAATGAAGAGCAGAAATATAGAGAACTCGCACAGAAGGTGAAAGAATCGTTTGCACGAGAATTCTGGATGGAGGAAAAACACTGCCTGAAGGATGTAATTTCAGAAACAAAGGCAGATACTCAGATTCGCTGTAATCAGATATGGGCGGTGTCTATGCCATTTACGATGCTGGATGAAGAGAAAGAAAGACAAATTGTAGATACGGTATTTGAAAAGCTGTATACGCCGTATGGTCTTCGGACACTAGATCCAAAAGACGAAGAATTTCATGCAAGCTATGGCGGAGAGATGATAAAAAGAGATCTTGCTTATCATCAGGGAACCGTCTGGACTTTTCCGATGGGTGGATATTATCTCGCATATCTAAAAGTAAATAAAGATTCAAGAGAAGCAAAAGAGATTGTGGCAAAGCAGTTGGAAGTATTGGAAAGTGCAATGCGTGAAGGATGTATTGGCCAGCTCCCTGAAATTTATGATGGAGAGATTCCGGTTTCTTCAAAAGGATGTTTTGCACAGGCATGGAGTGTAGGGGAAATCCTGCGTGTTTATGAAAAATTGGAGGAAGAATAAGATGGAATTTACCGGTGTATATCATAAAACCTCAGAGCAGATGAGTTATCCTCTGGATGAGGACAGACTAATCGTAAATATTAAGACAGGGTATGATGTAAAACAGGTGTTTATCCATTACGGAGATCCTTATGAGGCCGGGATTCTGGGTGGAAATGAAAAATGGACAGGAAAAAGAGAGAAAATTATTTATAAAAAACGTCTGCCTTATCAAATCTGGTGGACAACAACGCTTCTTCCTGCATATAAAAGATGCAAATATTATTTTGAGCTGAGAACAGAAGAGGAAGTCTGGTATTATTTTGAAGACGGTTTTCTGACAGAAGAACAGCTTCAGATGGATGGCCGTATGCAGCAGTGTTTTATTGTACCGTGGATGAATTCTGCAGATATAAACCGCACACCTGCATGGGTGAATGATACGATCTGGTATCAGATTTTCCCGGACAGGTTCTGCAATGGGACACCGGAAAAGAATGAAAATGATATCACACCGTGGAGAAATCACGGAACAGTGACAAATCAGGAAAAATTCGGAGGGAATCTGAAAGGAATCCGTCAGAGACTACAGTATCTTCAGGAGCTGGGAATTACCGGAATTTATCTGAATCCGATCATGGAAGCAGAATCTAACCACAAATATGATACTACAGATTATACAAAGATTGATCCGGCTTTCGGCAATGAAGAAATGATGAAAGCACTTAGCAGGGAAGCGCACGAAAAAGGAATCCGTATTATGGTTGACGCAGTATTTAATCACTGCGGAAGAAAATTCGCGCCGTGGATGGATGTACTGGAGCATGGGAAAGATTCCCGTTATGCGGACTGGTTTATGATAGAAGACTGGGAAGAGATCGGAAAACGAGCAGACACAAGAGACAGGCGCTTTTACTCTTTTGCATTTGCAGATACGATGCCAAAATTAAATACGAATAATGAAGAAGTAATTGAGTATTTTTGTAAGGTCTGCGAGGAATGGATTCAAAAATTTGATATAGACGGAATCCGTTTTGATGTGGGAAATGAAGTATCACATCGGTTCTTAAAGCGGATGCGAGAACATTTAAAAACGATAAAACCGGACATTTATCTGTTGGGAGAAATCTGGCACGATGCAAGCCAGTGGCTGCAAGGAGATGAATATGATTCCGTTATGAATTACCCGCTGCTCAGTGGAATCCATGACTTTTTTCTAGATAAAACGATGAAAAAAGAGGAATTTGAATATATGGTAAATCGTTGCTATACTATGTATATGCAGCAGAATAACGATGTACTTTTCAATCTGCTGGATTCTCACGATACGGAGAGACTTATGAACCGTTTTCATAATCTGGATAAATTCTATCAGCAGCTTGCAATTCTCTTTACACTTCCGGGAAGTCCTTGTATTTACTACGGAACAGAGATTGCGATGGAAGGTGCACATGACCCGGATTGCAGAAGATGTATGCCATGGAGCGAGATCGAAAGCAAAGAGAATCAGGAAAAAATTGCAATGATGCGGAAACTGATCATGCTTAGAAGAAACGAGGAAATGTGCAGAAGCCCGCATTTCCATTTTCCGGATACGTACAAAAATGATCGATGTGTAGAATACATAAAATTAGATGAAGAAGGTAATAAAATTGAGGTTCTATTAAATGCATCGGAGGAAGAAATAAAAGTAAAAGGAAATGGAAAAATTCTTTTTGCCCGAAAATTTGATGGAGAGATACTTGGTGTGAACGGAACACTCATTCGTAGAATTTAGAGAGCATGTAAAGAAAGGAGAGGATATCCCGGTAGAACCAGATAATCTGCCGGAGAGATATCGAAATTGAGTATGGAAAATAAAAATAAATGGTGGAAAAATGCAGTCGTATATCAGATTTATCCGAAAAGCTTTCAAGATTCGGACGGAGACGGAATAGGTGATATTCCAGGAATTATCAGCAGACTGGATTATTTGAAAAAACTTGGAATAGATGCAATCTGGCTCTCACCGGTGTATCGTTCTCCACAGGATGACAATGGATATGATATTTCTGATTATCAGGATATTGAGCCGATGTTCGGAACAATGGAAGATATGGAACAGTTATTTGTGGAGGCAAAGAAACGCGGAATCCGAATTATGATGGATCTTGTATTGAATCATACTTCAGATGAACACAGATGGTTTCTAGAAGCAAAGAAAAGTAAAGACAATCCGTATCATGATTATTATGTGTGGCGTGACGGAGAAGAAGACGTTTATCCAAATGATATGAATTCTGTGTTCGGCGGACCGGCATGGGAGTGGGTTCCAGAACTGGGACAGTATTATTTTCATCAATTTTCAGTGAAACAGCCGGATCTGAACTGGGAGAATCCGAAAGTGAGAAGAGAGCTCTATGATATGATTCTCTGGTGGATGGAAAAAGGGGCAGGCGGATTTCGTCTGGATGTAATTGATCAGATTGCAAAAGAGCCAGATCTTAAGATCACAAATAATGGACCAAAGTTGCATGAATTTCTGCGTGAATTAAGCAGGGAAACATTTCAGAAGGGCGACATGATCACTGTAGGAGAAGCCTGGGGAGCAACACCGGAAATTGCAAAGAAATATAGTAATCCGGATGGAAGTGAATTTTCTATGGTTTTTCAGTTTGAGCACATTATGCTTGATCAGGAAGAAGGAAAAGAAAAATGGGATACGATTCCATTGAATCTGGTTAAGCTGAAAAAATGCCTTGCAAAGTGGCAGAATACTTTATATCAGGTAGGATGGAACAGTCTGTTCATGAATAACCATGATCTTCCTAGAATCGTGTCGCGCTGGGGAAATGACGGAAAATACAGAAAAGAGTCGGCAACAATGCTGGCGACAATGCTTCATGGAATGCAGGGAACTCCTTACATTTACCAGGGAGAAGAGCTGGGAATGACGAATGTGCAGTTTGACAGCATTGAAGAATATGAAGATATTGAGACATTGAACATGTACAAAGAGCGACTGGAAAAAGGATATCAGCCAGAAGAAATCATGCAGTCTATCTACGCAAGAAGCCGTGATAATGCCCGTACTCCGATGCAGTGGAGCAGTGAGAAGAACGGAGGCTTCACAACAGGAGAACCATGGTTTGCAGTGAATCCAAATTATACCAGAATCAATGCCAAAGAGGCACTGGAAGATGAAAATTCGGTATTTTACTATTATCAGAAGCTGATTCGTTTAAGAAAAGAAAATCCAGTATTCGTGAATGGAAAATTTGAACTTCTTCTGCCGGAAGATGAGAGAATTTTCGCCTATACGAGAACAGATGAGCATACAAAGATGCTGGTATGTACAAACTTTACGGATGAGGAAGTTAGCTGCCCATTGCTTGATGAGTGGAAAGCCGGGGAAGTCTGGATCCAGAATTATGAGGACGGCAGAGAAGGAAATATATTGCGTCCTTATGAGGCGGTGATAATTGCATTTACTGGCAAATAGATTGAGTTTCTTTTTTGGCATCAAAATTCACTTACTAGTATAAGTGATAGTGAAATTATGTGGATTTCAACTTATTATAAGTGTAAGATAATAACTATTGAAACCGCCGTGTACCGAACGGTACGCACGGTGGTGTGAGAGGACGGGAGCTAATCACTCCCGCCTACTCGATTATTTATTTTACAGTAGCATTTTAAAATAATACCGATCAATAATATCCTGCAATGTAATGGATTTCATTTTTTCATCTACCATATTTTGAATTTCATGATAGAAGTCCCCAATAGCGAATTGAATGTTGATACCGATTCCACAATCCGGATTGGTATCTGTGTCCAGGTGAAGCAGCGGCTTATCGCCCTCTACGGCTCGGTAGATTTCATACATATTGATTTTATCTGCCGATTTTGCAAGAGCGGCATTCGCATGACCTTGTGTGTTGACAACAATGCCTGCATTTTTTAGGGTTGCCATAAGCTGTCTGACATAAGCCGGGTTTGTCTTGATACTTTCTGCAATTTTTGTGCTGGAGAGTTGTTCGTCATCTCCAAGAGCAATAAATATAAGAATATGAATGGTGTCACTAAGCTTTGTGGAATATTTCATTTGTCACCTCGAACTTTCTTCTTGCAATTTTAAAATTTACATGATAATATAATTTTAATGCTTGATGTAAATTTAATTTTAACAAGTAAAAAAATAAAAGTCAAGCAAAATAAAAAGTGTGGAATCTGATATAAAAAAGGAGATAAAGTGGTGTATGCAAAAGGAGGAACAAGTCAGTTTTCTGGCAGAAAAAATCCGTCAGGCAGATGCCGTTTTAATAGGCGGTGGTTCTGGTCTTTCCAGTGCGGCGGGATATAACCATTATCATTGGCTACCCTATATGGAGGAATGTTTACAAGATTTCAAGGAGTGGTATGGACTGAACTCTCCCTTTGACGGTTTTTACTACTGTTATTCATCGCCGGAACAACAGTGGGCATATTATGCACGTTACATACAAAGTATGTGGGATGCACCTACAGGACAGCCATACTATGACCTGCGTGATATTGTGGCGGAAAAAGAAGTCTTTGTTTTAACAACCAATATAGATATGCAGTTTGAACGGATTTTTCAGAAAGAAAGGATTTGCGATTATCAAGGTAACAGTGGCTATGTTCAATGCAGTCAGCCTTGTCATGACCAAATTTATTCCAATGTAGAAATGATTCGCAGGATGAACGAAAATATTCGGGAACTGCGTGTTCCTTCCGAGCTTCTGCCAAGATGTAATGAGTGCGGGAGAATCATGGTTCCCTGGGTAAGGGATGATACATTTTTGGAGGGGAAAGACTGGAGGGAAGGTGTAAGGCGATATGAGAATTTCCTAAAAAAATATCTCATGAATGGAACAGATAAGAATGTTGTACTGCTGGAGCTGGGGGTTGGTGAGATGACACCCAGTATTATTAAACTTCCTTTTTGGGAAATGACATATAAAAATGAAAAGGTGTTTTATGCCTGTCTGAATCAGAAGAAATCCTCAGCTCCAGAGCATATAAAAGACAAAGGCATTTATATAGCAGGAGATTTGGCAGAAACCCTGCGGGATTTAAAAGAAAACATAGCGGGAAAGGAAATGTGATGAAGATGAATGTATATCAAGAGATAAGTCAAATCATCAAAGAAGCAGATGGTATTTTGATTGGAGCCAGTAATGGTTTGTCTATCGCAGAGGGATATAATATTTTTGCAGATGACGCATGGTTTCAGGAAAATATGGGAGATTTCAGAGAAAAATACGGACTGCGCTGTGTTTTACACGGATTTTCAGTGCCAATGAAGGTAGAAGAAAAGTGGGCGTTTGTAAGCAGACTTGTTAAGGCAAAAGCTATGCAGGATGAGCCGAGTGAGATTATGAAAAACATCTATGCACTAGTAAAGGATAAAGAATATTTCGTAGTAACTTCCAATGCGGAGGATCATTTTGTGCCGGCAGGTTTTGAGGCAGATCGTGTTTTTGAAATGGAAGGGAAATTAACCCAGATGCGGTGCAAGAACAGATGTCATGACGAGGTCTATCCTAATCAAAAAGCAGTTCTCGCCATGACAGAAGAGGAAGTAAACGGAAGAGTACCCAAAGAGTTACTGCCGAAATGTCCAAAATGCGGTGGAGATATGGAAGTAAATTGGGGTGAGGTGTCCTCGTTTACAGAAACGAAAAATTGGAAGGAAAAGGCTGCCCGCTATCAAGAATTTATTCAGAATTTACATGGAAAGAAGCTGGCAATTCTGGAATTTGGCATTGGTTGGAGAAATCAGATGATTAAAGCTCCTTTGATGCATCTTGCAGCAGTAGAACCACAGGCAAGATATATCACATTTAACAAGGGCGAAATTTACATTCCAGAGGAAATCAAAGAAAAATCCATCGGTGTGGATGGTAATCTTACGGTAGCGTTAAAGGAAATCAGAAAGGGAAGAATAGACTAAGTAAGGTGGTTAAAGATATTACAGTTGTGAGATAGGAGAATGAAAAAAATGAGCTGTTATGAAAATTTGGTGATGAAAACACAAATGAACTATTCCAGATACTATAGTACCTATGCAGCCGGCGGTACTGCTGTAGTGTTGAGCAAACAAAAACCACTTCCTTATGAGGAACAGATTCAGGAATTTGTTCGCAGAGTGCAGGAGGCAGAGTGTATCGTAGTAGGCGGAGCATCCGGTTTATCAGCGGCTGGAGGTGGTGACTTTTATTATAGTGACACCCCTTCTTTTCGTGAGCATTTTGGAAAATTTGCAGATAAGTATGGATTCAAAGGTGCTTTTAGCGGCATGATGCATCGGTTTTCTACAAGAAATGAACACTGGGGATATGTGGCAACCTTTTTAAATACTACACAAAATGCCCCTATCAGAGAGCCATATCTGGATTTGGATAGAATCTTGCAGGGAAAGGATTTTCATATCTTAACGACTAATCAGGATACACAGTTTGTAAAGATTTATCCGGAAGAAAAGGTCAGTGAGATTCAGGGAGATCATCGTTTCTTCCAGTGTTCCCAGTGTTGTCAGGATGAAACATGGGATGCCGTACAACCTGTGGCAGATATGATTGCGGCTATGGGAGAGGGGACAATGGTGCCGGATGAACTGATTCCTCGCTGCCCTCATTGTGGTGCGGAAATGTTTCCGTGGGTAAGAGGATATGGGAATTTTCTGCAAGGGAAAAAATACGAAGAAGAATATGAGAAAATCTCAAAATACATTCAAAAGAACAAAGATAGAAAAATTCTCTTTATAGAACTTGGAGTAGGGCGCATGACACCGATGTTTATACAGGAACCGTTTTGGGAACTGACAAACAGCTTGAAAGATGCATATTATATCTCTGTAAATTCAGAATATCAGTTTTTGCCGGAATTCATTGAAGATAAGGGGATTGCTATTTTGGGAGATATAGGAACAGTGTTAAAAGATTTGCAGAAAGCAAAAGAGGAAAGTGCATTTGTATAGGATACTTGTTCTTGATATTCCACTTGATGGAGAAACATTAGAATATTGATTGATACAAAACTGCACTCAGGGATATTGTGGGTGCAGTTTTGCATTAAAATTATTGATTACGATACAGTTTCTGATATGCAGTAGGTAATATCTGAAATATATCTCGGAAAGCCGATGTAAATTTACTTTGGCTTTTATATCCCACAGCGGCGGCAATTTCCGAAATAGATTTATCTTCATGCAACAGCATATTTGATGCCGACTTCATACGGTATTCTTTCATGTAAGAAGCGATGGGCATTCCATAGACTGCTTTGAAAACGGATTTCAAAGTAGTGGTGTTCATCAGGTACTGTTTTGACAACTCTTCAATAGTATAGTGGCGTTTTAGGTCGGATGTTATCAGACTGTGAATTTCTTTGATAGTTTCCACCTGTCCGGAAACATACTGGTTCAATCTTTTTGTATTTTTTAAATCCAGCATATCTAAAAACAACAGCAACTCCTGAACTTTTAATTTGAAATAAGGTAAGTACATTCTTTCTAGCAAATCATATAATTCTGAAAAAAATGCAAGCTCACGAAAACCGAAATCTGAAGATTTTATTATAAAATCTTTGCAAGACTTGAAGAATTACATATGAGCCAGATTGAATTATCACGAAGAACCGGTATTGCAACCAGTACGATTAGCGACTGGCGTAAGAAAAAGATTAATCCACAGGCTGACAAGCTTGTGTCTATTTGTAAGGCACTTGATATGTCTCTTGCGGAGTTACTTTGTGATGAGGAAGTAGTAGAGCGGACAATTGAACCAGACTTTATGGTTGATGGACAAAATATTATTGAACTACTCAGAACATCTGATTTTGAAACGAAAAGAAGAATACTTAGATATTTTGAATTAATCGAAATATGCAGAGAAATCAATCGAGAAAACAGCTCTCAAAAAATCAAGAGAAATGTCTCTGTTATTCAGGACATTGACGGCAATAATATTGTTATGATTAACGATATACGATTTAAGGGAAAACGTTCTGTAGATCGGAAAGATGTCAGGGAATACTTAAAAGAATACGTTGGCGAGTTTTATACTATTGCTGCAACAGGAGCGCCATGGCTTTGTTATTATCGAGCATTACAAGAGGGACCGGCAAGTGTGGTAGTCCCAATTGATAAGCTTAGTATGTTGGTAACGATTGCATTTTCCTGGATTGTATTTCACGAAAAGCTGACAAAAAAGGCAGCGGCAGGTATTTTGCTGATTACAGCAGGAACGGTTCTACTGGCGATTATTTAAAATGAGCAAAACTCATGTTGCCGTATGGTTGAGGATTTCGCCCTTTTATGATATGCTTTTACATATTAGTAACTATTCAGACTACGCATTTCGGAGGTGTGGCGTATCCGCCAAATAAAATTTCAAAAACAGTCTAAAAAATGCAAGCATTTTATACCTTTTTTGAAATTTTGCTTGGCTCTGAACAGTTACACACATTATAGGTAAAAGCGAGGTGAGGGGTGTGCTGCACATAGGCATATGTGATGACAATCAAAAAGATATCAGTCGAGTTCAAGAACTGGCTGTCAGATTTTCAGAACAACACCCAGAAATGCCTGTACAGATACAGGCTTACAGTTCACCATATGATTTATTGGATGATATAGAAAAAACAGGTGGGTTTGATCTGTATTTATTGGATGTCGTTATGCCACATATGACAGGTGTAACGTTGGCCAGGAGGATTCGGGAGCGAAAAGAGAGAGCGGAAATTTTATTTCTGACTGTTTCTAAAGAATATGCCGTGGAAGCTTTTAGCGTAAAAGCCTCTGGATATTTGATAAAACCCGTGAACCAATCCGCTTTTGAGGATGCGGTACTTGACTGTATTCATCGATTGTCACCAGAAAATAATCCCTCTCTTTTGTTGAAGTCAAAAGAGGGAATTCACCGTATATCAATTTGCGAATTGGTGTGTGTTGAGAGTTTTAATCATAATCAGGTATGTACTTTGTCAGACGGTTCTATGTTAGAGACATCAGCAACTTTGTCGGAATTGATGGAGGAACTAGAGAATTTTTCGGTTTTTGTCCGACCGCATAGAGCGTATATTGTTAATATGGACTTTATCCGCCGGCTGACAGCCCGCGAGTTGTTGCTGACAGATGGGAAGAGAATTCCAATTTCTCAAAGTAGATATGGAGAAATAAAAAATAGCTATTTTACATATATGACGCACGTATAAAATTTTATTATTTCACGCAGAAAAAGCGCTGTTTCACGAAAGAAAGCACTTTTTCTGCGTGTTTCTTTTAATGTTAATTAGAAACTTTCGGGTAGATGTTGACATTTATAGGAAAACGGTGAATTGCATGAAAGGTTTCGGAAGAGGAGAAAAAGGAGAGGTGAACTATGGAGATTAAATGCGACAATAAACGGAATTGCCCCTGTACATACGATTGTCCGCGTCACGGGAAATGTTGTGCCTGTGTAGCTCATCATCGTGATCACAATGAAGGCGTGCCGGGATGTTTCTTTTCGAAAGAAGCAGAAGCAACTTATGATCGCAGTATTAAAGCACTGGCGAAAGATCACGGTATCATTTAAAGAGCGGAACAAAGAGTTTCACAAAGAGTCTCAAAGGATAAAATTGCTTGACGGAAACCAATGGATAATATACAATAAGATTTATCCATTGGTATTCTTTTTATATAATCATTTGAGAAGCAGGAAAGGCACCCTGCGCTCCTTAGGGAACCTGATATGATGGATACGCCGCCCATCCAAGTGTTTATGTCATAGCATGATCTTGAAAAAGGTTGTGCTTTTTTACGTTATAAGAATTAAGTAATCATGAAGATACAGTTTATTAGAGGTTAAGGAGAGAACGTGTTAAATATTATAGAAATCAACAACTTTAACGCACCGGAACTGGACGTCTACGCACGTTATACGGAAGCACAGCTTCTGAATAAAGACCGTCCGGAAGATGGACTTTTTATTGCAGAAAGTCCGAAAGTGATTGGACGGGCGTTGGATGCCGGATATATTCCAATATCTGTTCTGGTTGAAAAGAAACAGATGGAAGAAAATGAAGAGACGCAAGAAGTTCTTGCAAGATTTGAGAATACAGGCACTTCCATTTTTACAGCAGAGTTTGCTGTCCTTACGCAATTGACAGGATTTAAGCTGACGAGAGGAATGCTTTGTGCATTGAAACGCCGACCACTGGAAGATTTCAGGAAACTTTGCGAGGAAAAGAACAGGATTGCCATTCTGGAAGACGTGATGAATCCAACGAATGTCGGAGCAATCTTTCGATCGGCAGCAGCGATGCATATGGATGCAGTGTTACTGACTTCAGGATGCAGCAATCCATTGTATCGAAGAGCATCCAGAGTGAGTATGGGAACGGTGTTTCAGATTCCATGGACATTTATTCAGGATGATAAAGAACGCAGATGCGACAGGAAAGAAATCTGGCCGGTTCAGGCGATCGAAAGCCTGAAAGCACTTGGGTATAAGACAGCAGCACTTGCATTAACCGATGATTCCGTAAGTATTGATGATCCGCAACTTATGAGCGAAGAAAAACTGGCAGTGATTCTTGGAACCGAGGGGGACGGACTTATGCAGGAGACAATCAAAGCTTGCGATTATACTGTGAAGATTCCAATGTCACATGGTGTGGATTCTCTGAATGTGGCAGCAGCAAGTGCAGTGGCATTCTGGCAGTTGAGAAAATAAAGATTTATCGTAGGGATTCTTTTTCGAGTTCGGACGAAAACTGAAAATATGATTTTAGAAAGTCGATTGTTAGAAGAATGGTACAGGAACGCCGACTCAGGGTTACGCATACTGTTCATACTAGGAAAAACAACAGACTGCTAAAAGCAAAGAAAGGATTGACAAACTCGCTGCCACTCAGACAGTTGTCAATCCTTTCTTTAATGCAATCTATTGTTTTTCAAGTATGAGCAAGCATGCTCCACATTCGTCTTCGTCCCTGTACCATCCTTCTAACATGAAACTTCTCGGACTTCATATTTTCTGTTTTCTGTTTATTGAAAAAGATGAATTCAACGCTAAATTTTATTAGGTGGAAAAACGTTTGAGATATGGGCATCATTCTATCGAATTTCCGTTGCGCCTACTTCTCAAGTAAAGTTCTTCTTTCGAGAGAGTAGAAATCAGATAGCACTGAAAAATTTATTGATAGACAGACAGCGAGGGTTTGATTCAGGTGACTGTTCTGTGTGCTTGGAAAGACTTAAAAAACAGAAGGTTACGTTAAAGCAATGCGAGGCAACTGTCTGAAGCGGCAGCGAGTTTGCCGAGCATTGCTTTGTTTTTAGTAATCTTTCGTTTTTCTTAGTCTTTCCTGTATACAGAACCCGGAGCCTGCATCAAACCCTCGCTGCCTGTCTATTCGAATAAACTTCATATGCGCTATCTGATTTCGTCCGAACTCGAAAAAGAATCTCTACGATAAATCTCTATTTTTCAGTAAGGTATAGATGAAAATCATGTATCATTTCCCCACAAAAAGAACAATGTCATATAAAATGTTACATTTTTCACAAAAGAAACCTTGCTGGTGTAAAGTTTTTGTAAAACAAGTGTCTTGTCACCTGTAAACGACAGTGCTATAATAGGCAAGAATAAATCAACAGAGCAATAGACATGAAAGTGTGTTACAGCAGAATTTTATGTCAGGAGAGAATAAGAGAGGTACGTGCTATGACGATCAGAGAAGAGATAGAACAGTTAAAGAAAGAAAAAAATGCCGTAATTCTGGCGCATTATTATGTAAGACCGGAAGTTCAGGAGATTGCAGACTATGTAGGAGATTCTTTCTACTTAAGCAAAGTTGCGGTTGGTCTGAAAGAGAAGACAATCGTATTCTGCGGTGTTTCATTCATGGGTGAGAGTGCGAAGATCCTGAATCCTGAGAAAACAGTGCTTATGCCGGATATGGCAGCAGATTGTCCAATGGCACATATGGCATCTGCGGAGACAATCGAGAAGATTCGTTCAGAGTATGATGATCTTGCAGTTGTCTGCTACATCAATTCAACAGCAGAACTGAAAAGACATTCTGATGTCTGTGTAACTTCATCCAATGCAGTGAAGATTGTAAAAGCACTTCCGAATAAAAATATTTTCTTTATACCGGATCGTAACCTTGCACATTATATTGCAGGATTGGTTCCGGAAAAGAACTTCATATATAATGAAGGCTTCTGTATCGTACACGAATACATGGAGGTTGAAGAGATTCAGGAAGCGAAAGCAGCACATCCGGAAGCAGAGGTTCTTTCACATCCGGAATGTCCGGCAAAAGTTCTGGAACTTTCTGATTTTGTTGGAAGTACTTCAGAAATCATCGCGCAGGCAGGAAAATCAGACGCGAAAGAATTTATCATCTGTACAGAGAGTGGAGTTCTGTACGAACTTCAGAAGAGAAACCCGGAGAAGAAATTCTACTTTACAGAGACAACTCCAATCTGCAGAAATATGAAGAAGGTTACACTTGAGAAAGTGCTTCATGTATTAAAGACAGGCGAGAATGAAGTATTTGTAGATGATAAGCTTCGCGAAGAATCTAAGAAACCGTTAGAGAGAATGTTAGAACTGGCCAAGTAAACAGAGGGCAGATAGGATTGACAGCAATCGAAGATTATAGAAAATACAGATCAAATCGACTAATGCTGTCGGAATGGAGATATTTATTATGAAAATGGAAGCAGATGTAGTCATTGTCGGAACAGGTGTCGGAGGGCTTTTCAGCGCACTGAGTCTTCCGAGAGATCAGAAGATCATTATGATTACAAAGTCAGATTTAGAGAGCAGTGATTCATTCCTGGCTCAGGGAGGAATCTGCATGCTGCATGACAAAGATGACTATGACAGTTATTTTGAAGATACAATGAAAGCGGGACATTATGAGAACAGAAAAGAATCTGTTGATCTTATGATCCGCAGCTCAAGAGAGATCATTCATGACCTGATTGGCTATGGTGTAGATTTCCAAAAACAGGAGACAGATGAGTCTGGAAATGAAGCCGCAGACAACGGTGGTGAAAAGGCAGAGATTCAGGATATTTATGCATTTACTCGTGAGGGAGCACATTCACGTCCGAGAATTCTGTTTCATGCAGATATTACAGGAAAAGAAATCACAAGTAAACTGCTTGCACAGGTAAAGCAGCTTTCTAATGTAACATTGCTTGAATATACAATGATGACAGATATCATTGTGGAAAATGATGAATGTAAAGGAATCATTGCACAGGATAAAGATGGAAATGAATTCGAAATCCATACAGAGAATACAATCTGGGCAAGCGGTGGAATCGGTGGACGTTATAAGCATTCTACAAATTTCCCGCATCTCACAGGAGATGCACTTACAATTTCCGAAAAACACGGAATTCGTTTAGAGCATTTAGATTATGTACAGATCCATCCAACAACATTGTATTCCAAGAAACCAGGAAGACGCTTTCTTATTTCAGAGTCTGTCCGTGGAGAAGGTGCGGTTCTTCTTAACAGCAAGAAAGAACGTTTTGTAAATGAACTTCTTCCAAGAGATGTTGTGACTAAGGCAATCAGAGAAGAGATGGAAAAGGAAGGCACAGATCATGTCTGGCTGTCTATGGAAAAACTTGGAAAAGAAACCATCATGGGTCATTTCCCGAACATTTATCAACATTGTCTGGAAGAGGGATATGATGTGACAAAAGAATGTATCCCGGTTGTTCCGGCACAGCATTATTTCATGGGTGGTGTCTGGGTAGATTCAGACAGTAAAACATCCATGGAACATTTATATGCAGTAGGAGAGACAAGCTGTAACGGTGTACATGGTGCGAACCGTCTGGCAAGTAATTCACTTCTGGAAAGCCTTGTATTTGCCAAACGTGCGGCAAATAAAATCTCAGGTACAGAGAATGAAGTAAAAGTACGTGAATTGGCATAATAATAGTGATATAATATTAATCTATGCTGAAAAAATAAAAGTTAAGAGAAGAGTAGAGAAAGAATATAGAGACAGGGACAGGAGATATAAAGATGAACGAAATTACAATGACACTTCAGGCAGATCATTTGATCCTTGAGGCACTCAAAGAAGATATTTCAAGCGAAGACGTAACAACAAACTCAGTTATGAAAGACTATGTAAAAGGTGAAGTAGAACTGATCTGTAAGCAGGACGGTATAATTGCCGGACTGGAAGTTTACCGCAGAGTATTTGAACTGTTAGATGCAGATACAAAGACAGAACTTTACTGTAAAGACGGAGACGAAGTAAAGAACGGCCAGTTGATGGGAAAAGTAACAGGAGATATCCGTGTACTTCTTTCCGGTGAGCGTGTAGCACTGAACTACCTTCAGAGAATGAGCGGAATCGCAACTTATACACATTCCGTTGCAGGACTTCTTGAAGGAAGCAAAACAAAACTTCTTGATACAAGAAAAACAACACCTAATATGAGAATCTTCGAGAAATATGCAGTTCGTGTTGGTGGCGGTTATAACCACAGATATAATCTTTCTGATGGGGTACTCCTGAAAGACAATCACATCGGAGCTGCAGGAAGCGTAAAGAAAGCTGTCGAGATGGCAAAAGACTACGCACCATTTGTAAGAAAGATTGAAGTAGAAGTTGAGAATCTTGAGATGGTAAAAGAAGCAGTAGAAGCCGGAGCAGATATCATCATGCTTGATAATATGTCAACAGAAGAGATGCAGGAAGCAATCAAGATCATTGACGGAAGAGCGGAGACGGAGTGTTCCGGAAATGTAACAAAAGAGAACATCGGACGCCTGACAGCTCTTGGCGTAGACTATATTTCCAGTGGAGCCCTGACACATTCCGCTCCGATTCTTGATATCTCGATGAAAAACCTTCATGCTGTAGAGTAAAAGTGATATAATTGTTAAAGAACAATTATTAGTATGGATTTCAATTTAGAAAGGAAGAGGCATGATGACAGGACCAGAAAGAAGAACTGCCATTATAAATCAGATAAAGACAAGCTCAGCACCGGTGCCGGGAAAGGCATTGGCTGCACAGTATGAAGTAAGCCGTCAGGTGATCGTGCAGGATATCGCACTCATCCGTGCCGCAGGACATGACATTATATCTACAAACAGAGGATATATTTTGCACGAATCACATTTAGTAGAAAGAATCTTCAAAGTGAAACATACCGATGATCAGGTTGAAGATGAACTCTATACAATCGTAGACCTTGGTGGAAGAGTTCGTAATGTGATGGTGAATCATAGAGTCTACGGTCATATGGAAGCATCACTCAATATTAATTCCAGACGAAATGCAGCAGAGTTCATAGATGACATCCGAAGTGGAAAGTCCACTCCGCTGAAAAATATCACATCCGATTATCATTATCATGTGGTAGAAGCAGATAGTGAAAATACATTGGATATGATTCAAGAAGCACTGGAAGAAAAGGGATTTTTGCTGGAGCAAGAAGAGTGGGAGAAAGAACTTTTTGCAAAATAAAGATTTATCGTAGGGATTCTTTTTCAAGTTCGGACGAAATCAGATAGCGCTTATAAAGTTTATTCTAATAGACAGACATTGAGGGATTGCTTCAGGCTCCGGGTTCTGTATACAGGAAAGACTAAGAAAAACGAAAGATTACTAAAAACAAAGCAATGCTCGGCAAACTCGCTGCCGCTTCAGACAGCTGCCTCACATTGCTTTAGCGTAACCTTTCGTTTTTTAAGTCTTTCCAAGCACACAGAACAGTCACCTGAAGCAATCCCTCAACATCTGTCTATCAGTAGATTTTTCGTCGCTATCTGATTTCTACTTTCTCGAAAGAAGAACTCTACTTGAGAAGCAGACGCACCGGATATTCTATAGAATGATATCCATATCTCAAACATGTTTGTATTTAATAAAATTTGTCGTAGGAATTCATCTTTTTCAATAAACAGAAAACAGAAAATATGAAGTCCGAGAAGTTTCATGTTAGAAGGATGGTACAGGGACGAAGACGAATGTGGAGCATGCTTGCTCATACTTGAAAAACAATAGATTGCATTAAAGAAAGGATTGACAACTGTCTGAGTGGCAGCGAGTTTGTCAATCCTTTCTTTGCTTTTAGCAGTCTGTTGTTTTTCCTAGTATGAACAGTATGCGTAACCCTGAGTCGGCGTTCCTGTACCATCCTTCTAACAAGCGACTTTCTAAAATAATATTTTCAGTTTTCGTCCCCTATATCCCTTGACATCTCCCTTTTTATTCTGCAAAATAGTAAGAAGAGTCTTTCAAGATTCTACTTTATTATAGAAGAAAAAGAGGTCATTTATATGGAAGAAATCATACAGTTTTTAGCTGGGATTTTGAATAGAGAGTTTATTCGTGCGGTGTTTAGTAACCCGCGAGTAAAGGGTAATGTAGTTAAGGCAAAGCTTCGACCGATGGAACAGAAGGGGGAGCTTTTATTTCAGTTAGAGTCTTTCACAAAGACGCAGGCATTTCATAAGAATCTGACAGTGGAAGAGACGAAGGATGAGCTTGCGAAATTGCTGGAAGAGTTTCGTCAGGTTCAGGTTGAGACGGTGAGTGAGGATATCACGGTATTGATCAGTAAGAAAGGGAAAGCAACGATTAAGAGAAAGCGCAAGAAGGTGCAGGCGAAAGCTGCGGATCTGTCTCATAACAGGAAGAAAAAATATATTTTGGAAGAAGGGATTGTGGTTCCGTTTCTTCAGGATCTTGGAGTTATGACACAGAATGGAAAGATTGTGCGGACGAAGATGGATAAGTTCCGTCAGATCAATCGTTTCCTGGAGTTTGTTGAGGACATTCTGCCGCAGCTTGACAAGGACAGAGAGCTTACACTTCTGGACTTTGGATATGGAAAATCATATCTTACATTTGCAATGTATTATTATTTACACGAGTTAAAAGGATATGATATTCGTATTATCGGATTAGATCTGAAGACAGATGTGATTCTGCATTGTAATGAACTGGCAAAGAAGTATGGATATGAGAAGTTGACATTCCTTGTTGGAGATATTGCGGATTATGAAGGTGTGGATCAGGTTGACATGGTTGTGACGCTTCATGCATGTGATACAGCTACAGATTATGCACTTGCGAAAGCGGTTGGCTGGAATGCGAAAGTGATTTTGTCTGTTCCATGTTGTCAGCATGAGGTGAACAAGCAGCTTGAAAAGCAGAGAAATCTGCATTCAGGCAAGATGAAATCGAAGACGGAAGTTATGGAAGTTTCAGAAATGCTGGGAGATCAACTAGCTTCCATGGAAGAAGTGCTCGGACCAATTATGGATTATGGATTGTTGCGAGAGCGTTTTGCAACACTTGTGACAGATGGACTTAGAGCAAAGTGTCTGGAAAGCGAGGGATATGAAACTCAGGTATTAGAATTTATTGATATGGAGCATACGCCGAAGAATATTCTGCTGCGTGCAGTGAAAAAGGGGAGTCCTGCAGCAAAGAGCAGAAAAGAGGCAGAGGATTGTGAAAGATTTTTGAAGATTCAGCCAACATTAGGTATGCTCTTGACAGAACAAAAGGGAGATAAATAATGAAGAAAAGGGTAATAAAGATTGCCACACTGGTTGTTCTTTTTGCAGCTGTATTGGTGATCAGTAATGTGATACTGAACCGTGGAAATGATGATCAGGTTGTGGATATGGGAGATGCCACACTGCCGAGAGTCTCATTTGTGATGGGGGGACAGAAGATAAATGCGTTGTCTGGTTATGTAGATGATATGGATATTGCTGCAATGCGAGATACCATTACACCATTAGAGAGTGATGGTACACTGAAAATGCAGATTGAGAAAAATGACAACCAGATCCGTGAGATCAGTTACAGTGTATATTCTCTGGATGGAACAGAGACATATGATAAAGGAACTCTAAAGTCTGCAGAAAGCGAAGATGTCACATTAAAGCTGGGAAAATCACTTGGAGATAAAATCCAGGAGGCAGTACTTCAGGTTTCACTTGTGATCGGCGAGGAGAAAGAGACAAGGAAAGTTAATTTTTATACAAGAATCGAGAAAGCAGATGATATTACAGCATCACAATGTCTTACATTTGCACAGGATTTTCATACGAAAGCATTTAATAAGACGGATGTAGATTCATTGAATATTTATCTGGAACCTGGAGATGAGAGTGATAATACAACTTATCAGACAGTTAATATCCATTCAGATATTTCTCATATTCAGTGGGGAACTATGCAACCACAGTTGCTTGGTGATGTGCGTTGGAGCATAAAGGAAAGTAATAGTGTGTATACCTCTCTCCTTGCGAATTACAGAGTTTCCTGCTTGGATGATGCCGGTGAAAATGCAGTGTATGACATTAAGGAATTTTTCCGTGTGAGAATCGCAGGGACTACAATTTATCTTCTGGATTATAATCGTGATATGCAGGAGGTATTCAGTGAAAACAGAAGTGTGATCGATGAAGACGGACTTCTGCTCGGCGTTACACCGGAGGAAGTTCCTTATGAGACAAATAAGGACGAGACGATCGTGGCATTCGTGGAGTCCAGAAACCTTTGGATGTACAATAAGAGTTCGAACGAATTATTAAATATTTTTGGATTTGCAGATGCAGATACGACAGATGAAAGGAATCTGAATGATCAACATGCAGTTCGTATCATCAGTATGGACAACGGCGGTAATCTTGCATTTGCTGTATATGGATATATGAATCGTGGAGAACACGAAGGAGAGGTCGGTGTCGGAATCTATTACTTTGATGTAGAGAGAAATCTGATCCAGGAGAAAGCATTTATACCAAGTAAGAAGTCCTATGCAATCGCAGCGGATGAGCTTGGCAAGATGGTTTATTATAATCATGCGGAAGAGCAGTTATATGTTTTGGCAGACGGAACTTTGTATCAGGTAGATCTGAAAAAGAATAAACAGACAACACTTGCAGAGAATCTTAAAGAAGGACAGTATGCAGTTTCTAGTGACGGACATCTGATGGCTTATGAGTCAGAGGGAAACAAGAAAGGTGGAACAGAGATTCAGGTTATGAATTTGAGCAGTCTGCATACTTATACAGTCGAGGCGGCAGAAGGAGAACAGATCAGCCCATTAGGATTTGTTAACGGAGACTTTATTTATGGAAAAATGAAATCCGAGGATGCAGGAAAGAAAGCTTCCGGAGAATCGATCACTCCAATGTATGAACTGGAAATCCGTAATTCTAAGAACAAAAAAGTTGCCAGCTATTCCTTTGTTGATAAAGGCATTTATATTTCTGATATATTAATCGATGACAATATGGTAACCCTGAATCGTGTAGAAAGAAGCGGGGATATTTACAACGTTACTTCACAGGAGTTTATTACGAATAATGAGGAACGCAAAGATACGGCGGTTAAAACAGAAGTATATACAACAGCACTGATGGAAAAACAGATGCGGATTACATTTGCAGAGGGAGCAGGAGATAAGAGCGTGAAAGTGATCCGGCCGAATCAGCTGGCATCAAAGAATGAACTTGAAATGGTTCTTGCTGATAACAGCGAAAGTGTGAAATACTATGTTTATGGTGTTGGTGAACTGGCAGGAATTTATGATAAAGCTTCTTATGCAATTCAGAAAGCACAGAAGATTTCAGGAGTTGTGATTTCTTCTGACCAGAAATATGTCTGGGAGAAAGGAAATCGAGATCTTGCGTATTCGATAGAGGATGTTGCTCTTTCAAAAGAAGGAGAAGAGACATCCCTTGAAGCATGTGAGCGCTATATGAAGACATATGATGCTCAGAAAGTAGATCTGACAGGATGTACGCTGGATCAGGTACTTTACGTGATCAATAGAGGATGTCCGGTGATTGCACTTACAAGTGCAGATCATGCAATTCTTCTGACAGGATATACGAAGAATGATATTACTTATATCGATCCTGAAAATGGAGAGTCACAGACAGTTTCCATCAGTGAGATGGAAGGAATGGTTTCCGGAAGCGGAAATACATTTATTGGTTATATCAAATAGAAAGTGAAATAAAAACGACAGGTTCTTCAATAGTTCAAATGAAGATCCTGTCGTTTTTAGGTTGCATAAGAAAAATCTTATAAAGCTTTCTTAAAGATAATTCCTCTATATTTGTTGAGTGCTCCGTAAAGAATCAGACCAAGCACACCGGCGGAAATTACTTCTCCGATACCAACTGTCAGCATCATGAAAGGAATCGGAAGTGGAACCATATAAGCATATTTTAATACAAATGGAACCACAATGATATTGGCAACAACCGGAGGAACAGGGGCAAGGAACTTGCTCTTGTTTCTTAAAGACCATGTAAAGATGGCACCGATCAGTGTTGCAAGGCTGCCGAAGATAATGTCAGGCAGGATTGCACCTCCAAGTGTGTTTCCGATGAGGCATCCTACAAACAATCCAGGGATTGCAGCCGGAGTAAATACCGGGAGGATTGTCAGTGCTTCCGCAAAACGGATCTGCACCTCTCCAAAAGCCAGTGATGCACCGACAACAGTCAGTACGACATAGATGGCAGCGATCATAGCTGCCTGTGCCAGGTAAAGCACTTTGTTACTTGAGTTTTTCATTATTCAGTTCTCCTTTAGTTTTGTTTTACGTGTGGAAGGTCACGAACACACGATTCATTTTCGCGCAGCAATGAGTCAGGCGGCCATGCTTGCATGGACATTTGACGAATGCCGCGGAAGTCATATACAGTAAGTATATGACCTTACGCCGGAAATCGGCGAACCCCTTATAAGACCTTGTTTTTTAGGGTTTTGTAACGGGTGATAGTATAGCATGATAAGGGGAAAAAATCAAGGGAAGTACCAACTAAGGAAACAGGAGGTTACTGTTCACAGGTAATATCCCGCGAGGTGTTTTGCTATGAATATGGCAAAATCCCGAGACATACGGGGCAAAATTCCATCACCGAAGGTGATTTGGAATGAATTTCGACCAAGTTGCTGTGAACGGAGTGAACAGTAACCCCGAACGTTCGCATAACGGAATAAATAGAAAAAGGCGGTTGCCTGTCCGGTATCAACGTGATAATATACAGACAGGGAAACCAAAGCCAGGCGGCTACCCTTCTTTTACGGAGGGATAAAAACACCCTCCAAACGAAAGAAAGGAGGGCGATAAGATGATTACATATTCTGATCTGATTCAGTTTTGTATATTCATTGTTGCCCTTGTTGGTCTTTGTTATGAGATTTTCAAGGGTAAACGAAAATAGCCGCCAACTATTCGCAGTAGTTGACGACTATAAAAATATAGTTTGATACAATATTACGGGTAGCCGCTTGCGGTTTCCCTCTTTGTATTTTCAATATAACATATCTGACACCAGGACGCAAGAGGATAATGAAAACTTGCAAGATGCGTTGCTGGTCGCACATGGTGTGAACAGTAACTTCATCTTAATGAAAAATTAAGTTTAATTAAGGATTATAAAGCTACTGTAACCAGGCCTGATATGATAGACTATGAGTTGTGTAAAATATAATTCGTGGAGGGGAAAATGAGTAGAATATACAACGCCCTGATTGAACTTGTTGCAGCCGCAGTTTTTATAATTCCGCTTTGGTGCATATATGAGAAGATTTTCTTTCAGAGCTGGAAACGAACGATGGTTTATATGATATTTGGATTTTATCTAGCAGTAGTATTAGCATTAGTGGGATTCCCGAATATTACGATGCTGCAAATGGAGCTTACAGTGAATCTGATTCCGTTTATTTATATGTTGTCAGATTTTGTTAATGCGTGTTTGAACGTACTCTTGTTCGTTCCGTTTGGTTTCTTTTTACCAATGTTATGGAAAGAGTTCAGAAGTATAAAAAGTGTTGCCCTGGCCGGAATTGTTGCAACGTCTTTTATTGAGATTTCTCAACTTTTTACTGGCAGAGCAACTGATATAGATGATATCATTACAAATAGCATCGGTACTTTGATCGGCTACTTTATTGTACGTTTTGTGACAGAAAACTTTACAAAGCGCACTTTATCAGATTCAAAAATTAATGATTTTTATTTGATCTGTGGTTCAGTAGGTGTTATTATGTTTTTTTTACAGCCATTTGTCTCAACATGGTTATGGGGAATACTTTTATGATAAGCCCGGATATCAGTTTCAATAAGGAGTGAGCGAACATGACATTACAGCAATTAACCTATTTAGTTACGGTTGCGGATTGTGGGAATATTACGGAGGCTGCAGAAAAGCTTTTTATTTCACAGCCGTCACTTAGTGCAGCAATTCATAATCTTGAAAAAGAGATGGGAGTGACTGCATTTACAAGGTCTAACAAAGGCGTTACTGTTACAAGAGAAGGCGAAGAGCTATTGTCCTTTGCAAGGATGCTCTTAGAGCAGGCTGACAATATGAAAGAACATTTTGGAAATGGAGAGAGAAGAACACCGAAGTTTTCTGTGTCTTGCCAGCATTATTCGTTTGCGGTAAATGCTTTTGTTGATCTGATCAAAGAATATGATGCAGACCAGTATAGTTTTATTATAAGAGAGACACAGACGGGCGAGATCATTGAAGATGTGGCGAGCGGAAAAAGCGAGATTGGAGTTCTTTATCTTTCGGAACACAATGAAGATGTGATTCTGAAGCTGATAAAGAATAATCAGTTGAAATTTGAGGAAATGTTTGTTGCAGAACCGCATGTATTTATCTGTAAAGATCATCCACTGGCAGAGAAAGAAATGATTTCCATGGAAGATTTACGACCATATCCGTATCTTGTTTATGAACAGGGAAATAATAATTCGTTTTATTTTTCGGAGGAATTTATAAGTATGCTTGATTTCCCGAAGAGTATACAGGTGAGAGACAGGGCGACCTTATTTAACCTGGTGATCGGATTAAACGGATTCACAGTAAGCAGTGGTGTGATCGACCAGAAATTAAATGGAAGCAGTATTATAGCGAAGCCATTAGATGTTGACAAAACGATGAGGATCGGTATTATTAAAAAGAAAAATATTATTTTCAGTCGTTATGCATCTTATTATGTAGAGGCGCTGAGAAGGCATTTGTAAAAAATAAAGAGCAGGGATTTCGTCATAATGAAATCCCTGCTTCTTCTTTTACTAGCAGAAGAATTCTTTTGCAGCTCGTACCAGATACTCAGTATCTTTCACACCTGCAGTTTCATAAGGGGAATGCATTGCCAACTGCGGAAGTCCGATGTCAACGGTATTGAGCGCAACCTGAGTGTTGGAAATATTTCCAAGGGTAGAGCCACCGACCATATCAGAACGGTTTGTAAATGTCTGAACCGGAACATCTGCCCGCTTACATAGGTCGCGGAACATGGCAGCAGATACGGCGTCCGTACAGTACTTCTGGTTTGCATTGAATTTCAACACGATTCCTTCGTTCAGGTAAGGGCGGTTTGTCGGATCTGCTTTCTCTGTATAGTTTGGATGAACCGCATGAGCATTATCCGCAGAGATCATAAAGCTGTCTGCAAGATGAACACGATAATCTTCTCCATCATATCCAAGTGCTTCGTGAACACGGATCAGTGTGTCAAAAAGGAATGTGGATGCGGCGCCCTGTTTCGTACCGCTTCCAACTTCTTCATTATCCAGAACACAGTGTACAGCCATACAGTCTTTTTTCTCACCGGAAAGAAAACCTTGAAGTGATGCGAAGGCACACTGCAGGTCATCAAGTCTGCCGCTGGAAATGAATTCTTCAGAAGCCCCCCAGATGGAACCTTCCTGTCGGTTATAAAGGAATAGATCATGACCGAGAATTTCATCTTTTTCTACTCCGGCAGCTTCAGCAATCTGTTCCATAAAAGTTCCTTTAGGAGAACCACAGCCATAAAGTGGGAGAAGATCTTTCTGGGCGTTGTAGTTGTAACCGCTATTGATCTCACGGTTCATGTGAATCGCGAGATTCGGGATCATAACAAGGTCCCGGTCAATATTGACGAGTTTGCTCGTGAATTGTCCGTTTGTCTTATCTTCTATTATAACGCGTCCGGCAACAGAGAGCGGACGGTCAAACCAGGGTGCACAGAGCATACCACCATATTTTTCTACATTTAATTTCACATAATGTTTTTCTACTTCGATCTCCGGATTCTCTTTGATCTTAAAGGTCGGAGAATCACTATGACTTGTCAGAATGTGCATCTTGTCAATACCATTTTCCGGAATCGTAAATGCAATCAGGGAAGAGTCATTTCGTGTAACAAAATAGTGTTTGCCGCATTCTATATTCCAACGCTGATTTTCCTTTAGTTCAGTAAAATCAACTGCAAGAAGCTCTGATTTCATCTGTTGAACTGCATGAAACGCTGTGGGACTCTTTTGAAGAAATTTTAATAGTTCTTGAGAAACTGAATTGTTCATAGATATTTCCTTCTTTCAAATTGTTTTAAAAATCTTTTTTGCTGATATATTTACTTTTTAGAATAGGGCAAATCAGAGAGAAATACAAGGCGGAAAAGCATAATAAAAAACTTTTTATTTAAGAAGAATTTCACAACATACTGTCTTAAAATGTGCTATAATCTAATTTGGAATGTCAGAGATTCCATTGGAGGAGTACGAATGAAAAAAATATCTTTGAAAATAAAATTAACACTAAAATATACAGGATGCATATTTGTGGCAACAGGCATTGCGTTGTTTTTTGCTACAATGATAAGTGGAACAGATGCGCAGACAGCAAAAGCAATGGCGAAGGTGATACTTCCAATCGTTTTCATCGCATCGCTTGCAATTGGATACTTTCTGGTAAGAGAGGTTCTGAAACGGACTGCAGATCTAGCAGAGTCAGCGGCGGAAATCTGTAGAACAAAAGATTTCTCCAGACAGTTGGAACTGGAAGAATCTGATGCGGAATTTGAGAGACTGCAGCTGACATTGAATGAATTACTTGAGGATGTGCGCGAAGAGGGACATTTTGCAGAAAATGTTGTACAGGAGATGTGGATGCCGGTCAGTGTGATTCTTACAAGAAGCGCATGGTGTCTTGGCGACTGGCGACTGTCCCAGCGTCAGCGTTGGCAGATTGAATTAGTGCAGAAGAAGGCACAGATTCTTTCAGATTTTATTCAGGAAGTCTCATTTTTTGCAAAGGCGGATCAGGGATGTCAGCCAGCTTATAAAAAACGCATGAATATCAGTGAACTGACAACAGGAATTATAGAAGGTCAGATCAGCAGACTTCAGGAAGCAGATGAACCGGTGCAGATAGAATATGAGATTGAACCGGAGATTTACGCAGAAGTGGATGAGAATTGTTATCGGAAGATGCTGTTAAATCTGCTGGAGAATTCCATTGATTATAGTCGAGAGATTGGACTGATCAAAGTTGTTGTTGAAAGCAAAGGCAGTGAGTTTACCTGTAAGATTGCAGATGCGGGAATTGGAATTTCGGAGACGGATCTGCCACACGTATGGGATCGGTTTTTCAGAGGAGATCCTTTAGGTGCCGGAGAAGGTCATTTTGGACTGGGACTTTCTGTTGTAAAATGGATTGCTGAAGTACACGATGGCTGGGTAGATGCAGAAAGTATTCTGGGATCCGGAAGCTGCTTTACAGTGGGGATGCCGTGTGAACCGAAGCCGGAGCCTGAAGCGGAAGAAGTGACTGAGGAAGAGAAGACGGTTGATGCGCTGTTAGAAGGAATTGCTGGAACGGACATAACAGAAGAGGAGACGGATGCAGATCTGACTACAGAAGCAGAAGGAGCAGTTGAGACAGATGCAACTACAGAAGAAGCTGAGACAGAAGTAACATCTGAAATAAATGAAACGGCTGAGACAGAAGGAGTTACAGAAATAAGTGCGGCGACTGAAACAGAGTCAGTGACCGAAAACAGAGATAGCTCAGAAGAGTCCGAAACTTTGGGTGAGACAATCGCGATGCCTGTGATTACAGAGGACACAGAGGAACAGTCGTCAGAGAATTTTGTGCCGGATGCAGAGAAAGATGAAACAGACGTAAAGAGTGAAATTCCGTTTAGGAAAATCAAAATTTGTTTATCTAAAATCAAAAGCTTTCTTGAGGAAGAAGATGACGAAGAAGATTCAGACGAAGACGAAGAAGCTTCAAATGAATGCGAAGTGATTCCATTTAAAGGCAAAGAGGATTCAGATGAAAAATAAAGGTAACTGTTCAGAGTCAACCTCCAAAATGCTACGCATTTCGTCGGTGTGGCGTATCCGCCAAATAAAATTTCAAAAACAGTCTTAAAAATGCAAGCATTTTACACCTGTTTTATGAAATTTTGCTTGGCTCTGAACAGTTACAAATAAAGAGGGGGATTTCTGATATGAAAGATGTAGTAACAATGAAGAAAGAACTAAAGAAACTTATTGACACAGCAGCAGGACGAGTTTCGGCAGATCTGGTGATCAAAAACTGTAAGATTGTAAACGTATTTTCAGGAAAGATCCAGGAAGGAGACATTGCATTTTCAGGTAATCAGATTGCAGGTATCGGTGAGTATGAAGGCGTGAAAGTGATTGATGCAGAAGGAAGATATGCAGCGCCAGGATTTATCGACAGTCACATCCATATTGAATCTTCTTATGTAAGTCCTGAAGAGATTGGACGCCTGTTAGTTCCACATGGAGGAACAACAATTATGGCAGATCCACATGAGATCGTAAATGTATGTGGAATCGCCGGCCTTGACTATATGATGAAAGCAGCTGAGAACACAGTGCTTGATGTGAAGTATGAACTTCCATCTTGCGTACCGGCTACACCGTTCGAGCACGCAGGGGCGGTGATCGACGCAGAGGCTATGAAAGAGCCGATTACAAGAGAAGGAATTGCCGGACTTGGAGAGTTTATGAATTTCCCAGGTGTGATCAATGCGGCAGAAAGTGATCTTGATAAGATTGTTGTAGCAAAGCAGGAAGGTAAGTTTATTGATGGACATGGACCTGGAATTACAGGAAAAGAACTGAATGCATATGCGTCAGCAAGAATTGCGGCAGATCATGAATGTTCTACAGTAGAAGAAATGAATGATCGTTTGGAGCGAGGAATGTATATTCTGCTCCGTCAGGGATCTGCATGTCACAATCTTCGCACACTGATCAAAGGTGTGACAGCGGATAACAGTAGAAGATGTCTGCTCTGCTCTGATGACCGTCAGCCGAAGACAATTCTTCAAGAAGGACATCTCGATAATCATCTGCGCATTTGTGTGGAGGAAGGTCTTGATCCTGTGACAGCAATCCGTATGGCAACACTTAACGCAGCAGAATGCTTTGACCTGAAGGACAGAGGAGCAATAGCACCGGGCTATCGCGGAGATGTAGTACTTTTGGATGATCTGAAAGATTTCCATGTAAACCGCGTGTTTGTAGAAGGTGAGCTGGTAGCAGAAGAAGGAAAGTATCTGCCGGAGATTAAGAAATGTGATATTGCATCTGTTAAAGGCAGTGTGATCGTAAAAGATTTCTCAAAAGAGAAATTTAAAATGCATCTGAAATCCAATAAAGTGAATGTGATTCAAATTCTCCCGGGTGGAGTTGTAACAGCGAAAGATATAGCAGAGATTGAACTGGATGCGAATGGAGAGTTTGTGAGAAATCCAGAGGTTGATCTTGTGAAAGTAGCTGTTGTTGAGCGTCATCAGGGGACAGGAAATGTAGCTTGCGGATTCCTGAAAGGATACGGAATCAAAGAAGGTGCTGTAGCACTTTCAGTGGCTCACGATTCTCATAACATCATTGTTGTTGGAGTGAATGATGAAGAGATGGAATTTGCCGTGAACAGTCTGATCGAGCAGGAAGGTGGTATTGTTCTTGTGAAGGAAGGAAAAGTGATCGAGAGCATGCCAATGCCGATTGCCGGACTGATGAGTGATCAGAGCGGAGAATGGGTAGATCAGAAATTAACAGACATTCATGAAAAAGCATACGAAGAACTTGGAATCTGTGGAGATGTGGAGCCGGTAATGACACTGTGCTTTATGTCACTTGCAGTAATTCCGGAGATTAAGCTGACAGATATGGGATTGTTTGATGTGACAACATTTTCATTCATTCCTGTAGAAGTTGAATAATAAAAGAAGTTAAAAATCAAAGAAAACACCATTGACGTACTGCGTGTATTTTGCTATACTTTAATAGTTAAATAAATACGGCGCAGTAGCCAAGCGGTAAGGCGTGGGTCTGCAACACCCTGATTCACCGGTTCAAATCCGGTCTGCGCCTCTGAAGAACCTGAAACTGATTTGTTTCAGGTTCTTTTTTTCGTTTCCCAGTTTTTCTTATAAATCAGATACAGCGGAAGTCCGACAAAGATCATACCACCGAGCATATTTCCAAGTGTAACCGGAATAAAGTTTGCAAGGCTGTGAAGTGGTGTCAGAGTCGCAATCTGTTCAGCTGTAATTCCGTAAGCTTCTTCTGCTTTCGCAACGTAAGCCGGATTAAGTGAAGCAAGGATACCAGCCGGGATATAGAACATATTGGCAACGCAGTGTTCGAATCCGCCGACTACGAAGGCACAGATCGGGAAGAAAATTGCCCATACCTTACCGGCAATATCTCTTGCGGAAGTAGCCATCAGTACTGCAAGACATACCAGGATGTTACATAAGATTCCGGAAGTGATTCCCTGCAGTGGTGAAATTGCGATCTTTCCAACAGCAACTTTGATTGTATAAGCACCAAGAAGCCCACCTGAGTAGTTTAGGTTTCCACTGTATACAATGAGCAGATCCACGCAAAGAGCACCGATCAGGTTACTGAAAAATACGATGAAAAGATCTCGGAATAATCCGCCCCATGTGACACGCTTGTCAAATACATCCATGATGATCAGGCAGTTTCCAGTGAAAAGTTCACCGCCGAGAAATACGATGAGCATCAGTCCGACAGGGAAGATACATCCGGCAAGAGCTCTTGCTACGCCAACATTTTCTACTGCGTGTGCTGCCGTGCTGCTTGTAGCACCGCCGAAAGCGATAAACGCGCCGGCCATGATGCCGAGCAGAATCATTTTTCCAAGGGGAAGACGGGTTTTGTTCTCGCAGGCCTTGATACTAAGATCAATGACTTCTGCGGGAGTGTTAAAATGATTGTCCATGATATAACTCCTTATTCTTTTGTAATTCGGCAGTCCTCTTGCTTTGAATGGTAACACAGTAAGAGAACTGCCGTTGTTATATTGCTATTCGTCAAGAATTTAACGAGAATATTTTATACTAGAAAATATTGGATTTCAAGAGTGGAAAGGTATGTTTATATATAGATACAAAATTCGGGATTTTTATTGCTTTAGGACAGTTATTTGTATGGTTTATAAGCATCCGTAAGCAATAGTAATTATGCAAAATATGTTTATAAAGTTATTCACCTGGAAAATTTTAGAAAAATATTGTTTTGTGTAGAAAAAAGATATCCTCATTTTATCAACAAAAAAGATGAGTTACGAACAAAAAACACATTGAAATTTCAAGTGCATCAAATTATTCTATATCTACTTCTGGCCGGGAGTAAAAAACAGAAGGAGAAACACTATATGAAAAATAAACTTCAACGCTATTTTCCTATAATCAGAACAAGAAAAGAAATTTTAAATGAATTGCGTGATAACGATGAATTATGGAGTCAATTTGAAAGCTGGGAAGAAGAGAATCAAGAAGAATATCTTGATATTTGTACAGGTGTAAAGGGAGTAAAGGTACTTTATGATACATTCTTTAAGGCAGTCATGAATCCGGATACGCGACCAGAACGATTAAATGATTTTCTCTCAACAGTTCTCGGAAGGACAGTGAAAATTCTAAAAGTATTGCCAAATGAATCGGCAAGAATTGCAGCTGAAAGTTCATTGCTTGTAATGGATATAGTTGTACAATTTGAAGATGGAAGTATTGCAAATGTCGAAGTGCAAAAAATCGGATATCTTTTTCCAGGGGAGCGTAGCGCATGTTATTCAGCTGATATGTTATTAAGACAATATAAAAGAGTAAAAAGAGAATTAGGAAAAAAATTTCATTATCGAGACATAAAAAAGGTATATACGATAGTTCTATTTGAAAAAAGTAATAGTGTTTTCAAAAGTTTTTCAAAGGACATTTATATTCATCGGTTTCAGCAACAAAGTGATTCAGGAATAGAACTGAATCTTTTGCAGGAGTACACGTTTATTTGCCTTGACATTTTTGATAACATCATTCACAATGAAGGCAGAAAAATAGACGGTAGATTAGAAGAATGGCTCGTATTTCTTAAAGAGGATGATCCCGATATGATTATAAAATTATTGGAACAAAATTCTGAATTCAGAGACATTTATGAAGAAATCTATAACATCTGCCGGAACAGCGAAAGGATGATGGGGATGTTTTCAAAAGAACTGGAAATATTGGATCGTAATACAGTAAAACTAATGATTGATGAGTTGGACGAGGCACTTGGAGAGGAAAGGGAAAAAGTAAAAGCAATAAAGCAGGAAAGGGAAACACTGAAAGCAGAGATGCAGGAGGCGAAAGCGGAGAAAGAATCGCTGGAGGCAGAGATGCAGGAGGCGAAAGCGGAGAAAGAATCGCTGGAGGCAGAGATGCAGGAGGCGAAAGCGGAGAAAGAATCGCTGGAGGCAGAGATGCAGGAGGCGAAAGCGGAGAAAGAATCGCTGAAAGCAGAGATGGAAGCTGAAAGAAAACGTGCTGAGGAGGCAGAAAAGGAACTGATCCGGTTGAGGGCAGAACTGGAAAAACTGAGAAAATAGATGAAATACATAGTGATATCGGTTGTTTCTTATTTACTCTGCACTCCTGGAGTGTTATAATAACTGTTAAGACTGCCGGGAGGCATCTGTTTGAAGATTCTGATAATAGAAAAAGATAGAAGAATTATTTAAGGAGTAAATGGTATGGAACTGACAACAATTCGTGAGTTATTTAAGAACAGAGAAGAATATCTGGACAAAGAGGTAACAGTTGGAGGATGGATCCGAAGCATTCGAGATTCTAAGACATTCGGATTTATCGTATTGAATGATGGATCTTATTTTGATACATTACAGATTGTATATCATGATAAGATGGAGAACTTCGCTGAGGTTTCCAAACTGAATGTAGGAGCAGCAATCATTGTTAAGGGTACACTGGTAGCAACACCACAGGCTAAACAGCCATTTGAGATTCAGGCAGAAGAGGTTGTGATCGAAGGAGCATCTGCACCGGATTATCCACTGCAGAAGAAGCGTCACAGCTTTGAGTATCTTAGAACAATTTCTCATCTTCGTCCGAGAACAAATACATTTCAGGCGGTATTCAGAGTTCGTTCTCTGGCAGCATATGCGATTCACCAGTTCTTCCAGGATAGAGGATTTGTATATGTACACACTCCGCTGATCACAGGAAGTGACTGTGAGGGTGCAGGAGAGATGTTCCGTGTTACAACACTGGATATGGACAATGTTCCGAAGAATGAGGATGGATCTGTAGATTATACACAGGATTTCTTTGGGAAAGAGACAAGCCTTACAGTAAGCGGTCAGCTTAACGGCGAGACTTATGCACAGGCATTCCGTAATATTTATACATTTGGACCGACATTCCGAGCAGAGAACTCTAATACAACAAGACATGCGGCAGAGTTTTGGATGATCGAGCCGGAGATCGCATTTGCAGATCTTGAAGATGATATGGAACTGGCTGAGGCTATGTTGAAGTATGTGATCAACTATGTACTTGAGAATGCACCGGAAGAGATGAACTTCTTCAACTCTTTCGTTGATAAAGGACTTCTTGACAGACTTCATAATGTAGTGAACTCTGACTTTGCACGTGTAACATACACAGAGGCAGTAGAGATCCTTGAGAAAAACAATGATAAGTTTGATTATAAAGTATCCTGGGGATGCGACCTTCAGACAGAGCATGAGCGCTATCTGACAGAGCAGGTATACAAACGTCCTGTATTCGTTACAGATTATCCGAAGGAGATCAAAGCTTTCTATATGAAGATGAACGAAGATGGCAAGACAGTAGCAGCTGTAGACTGTCTTGTACCGGGAATCGGAGAGATTATCGGAGGAAGCCAGAGAGAGGATGATTATGACAAACTTCTCGGAAGAATGAAAGAACTTGGACTTAAGGAAGAGGATTATGGATTCTACCTTGATCTGAGAAAATATGGTTCTACAAGACATGCCGGATTCGGACTTGGATTCGAGAGATGCGTAATGTATCTGACAGGAATGTCCAATATCCGTGACGTCATTCCATTCCCAAGAACAGTAAACAACTGCGAACTGTAATAATGTAAAGAAGTTTTAGAGTGTTATCCACACATGAACAGTAAAGTGTGTGGATAACACTCTTTTTTTCTGCCTGTTATGTGAATAACCTTTCATGCCAAATAGAAAATTTAACATTTCATCCATTAAATTAAATGGAACTTTAATAAAATTTTCGCTATTTAACATAGATTTAACATAACTTCACAGAGTTTTTTATAAAGCCATGATAATCTCGGATATGTAAAGAAGAAAAAAACACTGCGTTTGAAAAACAGATGCAAGACAGTGATTTGTAATTGAAAACAGACATGAGAGAGGATCTGGAGGAAGAAAAATGAAGGAAAACATACAGATTGTTTTCGGGCTACTTGGTGGCCTGGCGGTTTTTATCTATGGAATGAATATGATGAGTGAATGTCTTCAGAAAGCGGCAGGAGAAAAAATGAAGAAAATCCTGTCACTTTTAACGAGAAATCCTGTAATGGGAGCACTTGCGGGAATGCTTGTTACAGCCGTACTGCAAAGTTCAAGTGCAACGACGGTTATGGCGATTGGTTTTGTAAGTGCAGGACTGATGACACTGCCACAGGCAATTTCTATTATTTTTGGTGCCAATATCGGTACAACAATGACAGCACAGCTGATTGCATTTAAGTTGAGTGACTACATTTATGCAATCATTTTTATTGGATTTATTGTATATTTTATTTCTAAATCAGAACGTGTGAAAAATGTCGGAATGACTATTTTTGCATTTGGTTTATTGTTCCTTGGAATCGAGACAATGGGATCTGTTATGAAACCATTGGCTTCAAGCCCAATTTTTACTGAGCTGATCGGCAAAGTGGCAGACGTTCCAATCCTTGGAGTTGCTGTTGGTGCATTAATGACTGTTGTGGTGCAGAGCTCTAGTGCAACAATCGCAGTACTCCAGAATTTTGCAGCTCAGCCGGGTGCAGATGGCGTGACAAGTATCATTGGTCTGGCCGGTGCAATTCCGATTCTTTTCGGTGACAATATCGGTACAACAATTACAGCGCTTTTAGCAAGTATAGGTCAGCCAAAGGATGCGAAGAGAACAGCACTTGCACACTGCATCTTTAATATTTCAGGCTGTTTCCTGTTTATCTGGTTTGTAAAACCATTGGCAACATTTATCCAGTATATTTCTCCAAAGGGACCGGAGATTGAAGTGATCTCCAGACAGATTGCGAATACGCATACATTTTTCAACCTTGTGATGACGCTGATCTGGGTACCGCTTGTTGGAGTTATGGTGAAAATCGTAATGTGTCTGATCCCGGACGGAGAAGTGAAAGAAGTCAATGCAGTGCAGCCAAAATTTCTTGATAACAAACTGATCAGTCAGCCTACAGTTGCATTACAGCTTGCAGTAAGAGAATTGATGAATTGCGGAGAGCAGGTAGGCGTGACGTTGAAAAAGGCAGCAGAAAAGATTGATAGTGGAGATGGTGCTTCTGTTGAAGAATTTGTAAAGAGCAGAGAAGTGACAGCTGAACTTACAGGAAAGATCACAGATTATCTTGCAGAAATGGCAGCGGCTGGAGTTATGACAGAGCAGCAGGCAGCAAGAGCCGCAGAGCTTCAGTATGTATTGATCGATATTGACAGAATCAGTGAACTTACGAAAAATGTCGCTGTTTCCATGCAGACAGAAAAGCTTGTGAAAAAGGACAAGAAGAGTGCAAAAGAAGAAAGAGTACAGTTCTCACAAGAAGCATCAAAGGATATACAGAAGAGCATGGAACTTGTCAGTGAAATGTACAATATGGTCATGAAAATGGTTAATAATGAAGAGGCGAATGAGGCTGAAAATCTTGTCAAGATGAAAGAAAAGATTCGTAAGATGGATGGAGATATTCGAAAAGGACATATTAAACGTGTACACAAAGGAAAATGTAAGGCAGGACTTACGGCTGCATTTAATGAGATTCTACATAATGTGGAAAGAATCGGAAACAGCTGTGTGAATCTGGCAGATGCGGCAGAGGACGGAGTGAGATTCAGCACATTTTTAAGAGAGACGGAGTAACGAACTTTATTATGAGCAGGCAAACTTTCAATAGAAGAGAGTTTGCCTGTTTTCTATTTCATGGAAATCCTTTTGATTTTATGCTGATAAAAGAAGAAAAACTGTGCTAAAATAGTTGAGACAACAAGAAAGAACAGTTATAATATTAATCTGTTAATAGAGAGAAAAAAGAAACTTTTACTAATATAGGAAGGAAGTAGTAAATGAAGATAGAATTACCAAAGAAGGTATTGTTTATCATTAATAATCTGCAACTTGCAGGATATGATGCATTTGCAGTAGGTGGCTGCGTAAGAGATTCTATTTTGGCGAGAAAACCGCAGGACTGGGATATCACAACGTCGGCAAAACCAGAAGCAATCAAGGAAATATTTCGTCGGACGGTTGATACAGGAATAGAACACGGAACAGTTACAGTAATGATTGGCAAAGACAGTTATGAGGTGACGACTTATAGAATTGACGGTGCATATGAGGATAGCCGTCATCCGAAGGAAGTCCGCTTTACCAATTGTCTGGAAGAAGATCTTCGCAGAAGAGATTTTACGATCAATGCGATGGCATATAATGATGATGTCCGGCTGGTAGACGTGTTTGGTGGAATGCAGGATTTGAATCATCATCTGATCCGCTGCGTTGGAGATCCGAGGGAAAGATTTTCAGAAGATGCACTTCGTATCCTTCGTGCGGTACGCTTCTCAGCACAGCTGGATTTCCCGATTGAACCTGATACTGCCAAAGCAGTGAAGGAGCTTGCACCAAACCTTAAGAATATCAGTGCAGAACGTATTCAGACAGAGCTTGTGAAACTTCTGACGTCTCCACATCCGGAGCGCATTCAGGATGCCTGTGAACTTGGAATTACAAAGGTGGTCCTTCCAGAATGGGACGCCATGGTAGGAGTAAAACAGAATACAATACATCATAAGTACGATGTGGCAGAGCATACACTTCATACATTGAAGCATGTGAAGAGAGATAAATATCTTCGTCTTACAATGTTGTTCCATGATATGGGAAAACCGGCAATGAAGACAACAGATGAGAAAGGAAACGATCATTTCAAAGGACATGCTCTGGAAAGCGAGAAAATTGCCCGTACAGTTTTGAAGCGATTAAAATTTGACAATGAGACGATTCGCATTGTAACGAAGCTGGTCTGCTATCATGATTACCGGATGGAAGCAACACCGGCGAATGTACGTCGTGCAATGAATCGGATCGGTGTCGAATTATTCCCATACTATCTCGCAGTGCGTCTTGCAGATGCAAAATCACAGAGCACTTACATGAGAAGGGAAAAGATTGAAAATATCGTAGAGATAAGAAATCTTTACAAACAGATCCTGATGGAGAATCAGTGCGTGACTCTTCGACAGCTTGCAGTGAGCGGAAGAGAATTGATGGAACTGGGGATGAAGCCGGGGCGCGAACTCGGTGCAATGCTCAGTGAACTGCTGGAATATGTGCTGGATGATCCGGAACGGAATACGAAAGAGAATCTCTGCAAGTACGTGAAAGAAAAAATGGAAAAAGAAAAGTAGAAAATACCGGAAGAAAAAGAGAATACTCAGGTTGTCCCTTTCATAGATTAGAAAGAAATCGTTGTCGGTTGCTGTTAAAACCGACAGTAAAAAGTCTGGTAACTGGAAAAGAATAATAATCCAGGTCAATGGGACAGGGGGCAGCCATGAGAGAATATGAGATGGAAGTACTGGAAAAGTACGAACTTGAAGTGAATAGCACCCGGCGGATCAGAGGTGCATTTTATTGCGATACAAAAGAAGGGACGATGCTTCTGAAAGAGACAAAGATCTCGGAGAGGCGCGTCCCTTTATTGTATCTTATTTTAAACCGATTAGAAAAGCAGGGTTATCTGGTGGATACACCTGTGTTCAGTAAAGAAGGGAATCTGGTGCAGAATTCCAGAGATGGAACAAGATATTTGATGAAAAAATGGTATCCGGGGGAAGAGTGCAATCTGAAGAGAGAGGAAGATATTTTCCGGGCAGCAAGAAAACTGGGAGAGCTTCATCTGGGATTTCAGTGGTATGAGCCGGACTTGCAGGAGAAAGAAATATTTCAGAAATTCCAGAAAGAAGAGGTGCAGGAAATCCCACAGAGTACACAGCAGTCAGTTTGTGAAGAAAAGAAAATTGACTGGACAAAGTTGTCACCATTATTAAGTAAAAATCCATTGGAAGAAATGAAACGTCGTAACAGAGAAATGAAAAAAGTGCGGTCATTTATCAGAAAACGGGTTGCAAAAAATGAATTCGAATCCTATTATCTGAAGCATTATGAAGAAATTGCATGGCAGGCAGAAAAGGTGACAGAGCAGATAGAGCGGTCTGGTTGCCAGAAGCTATATGAAAGAAGTATACGGGAAAGGAAAATGCTTCATGGAGATTATAATTATCATAATGTCATGATCCTTCCGGAAAATGAGGTGATAACAAACTTTGAGCGGATGCGAATCGGAATACAAGTAGATGATTTATATTACCTTTTGAGAAAAGTAATGGAAAAATACCATTGGAAACAAAAAACAGGACAAAATATATTAGAAGCATATGAAAGCGTACGGCAATTAAAACCAGATGAAAGAGAGTATCTTTGCCTTCGACTGGCCTATCCGGAAAAGTTCTGGAAGACAGCAAGTGCTTATTCCAGATCAAATAAAGCATGGCTTCCGGAAAAGAGTGTAGAGAAGCTGCAGACAGCAGTAGAACAGACGAAGGAGAAAGAAGTATTTTTGAGAGAGGTCTTCGAATAAAAAAAGCTCCGCAAACCGCGGAAAATGTGGATTTATCTTGACAAACAACAGGGAAACCGTTATAACAGTACATAAGGGTTTGAGGCAAGTTATCGTGCAGACTTGTAACCTGAATAAATAAAACTAGGAATAGAATTGTATTTGAGTACAATAAAGGAGGACATAATCCATGAACAAAACAGAATTTATTGCAGCAGTAGCTGAAAAGGCAGAGATTTCCAAGAAAGATTCCGAGAAAGCATTAAAGGCATTTGTTGATGTTGTAACAGAGCAGCTGAAAGCAGGAGATAAAGTACAGCTTGTTGGATTTGGTACATTTGAAGTAAGCGAGAGAGCAGCAAGAGAAGGAAGAAACCCACAGACAGGAAAAACTATGACAATCGCAGCTTGCAAGGCTCCTAAATTCAAAGCTGGAAAAGCATTAAAGGACGCTATCAACTAGTTCAGGGGATTTTGTAGAAGAATATATGAGACTGGATAAGTTTTTAAAAGTCTCCCGTCTGATCAAGCGAAGAACTGTAGCAAACGAGGCCTGTGATGCAGGACGTGTGCTGGTGAATGGAAAGACGGCGAAAGCATCTGTGAAGGTAAAGCCGGGTGATGTGATCGAGATTCAGTTTGGAACGAGAACCGTTAAGGTTGAGGTTCTTGAACTACAGGAGACAACAAAAAAAGAAGAAGCAAAGGACTTATTTAAATACCTGTAAAGTCTGTCAGACAACAGGAATCTATAAGTCGATCAATGGTTATTGTTTTCAGTAATCTTAGCAAGGCAGGGAATATTTTACAAAGTGAGATATTCCCTGCCTTTCTGTATGCTATACGATAAAGCATTTTCGAGCGCACACATATAAAACCCTTATCTGTAAGGAATAAGTGTAAAAGCTCTGACATATATATAGAAAAGTACAGGGAACTGTTCACAGGTAATATCCCGCGAGGTGTTTTGCCATGAATATGGCAAAATCCCGAGACATACGGGGCAAAATCCCATCACCGAAGGTGATTTGGAATGGATTTTGACCAAGTTGCTGTGAACGGAGTGAACAGTAACAAGTACAGGGAACTGTTATCTGGTTCCAGTAATATACTGTGGGGTATGCCAGAGAAGAGGGAGGTGCAGCAGATGGAGGAACAGCAAAAGACTGTAAAGGCTCATAAGCTGGTGGTTAATAACCGGAAGACAAGTATGGTGACAGGTGTTCTGGATGTATTGTCTTTTGATCTGAATGAGATTCTTCTGGAAACAGAGCAGGGAATGCTGTTAGTAAAAGGAACAGACTTGCATGTGAACCGTCTCAGTGTGGAAAAGGGAGAAGTAGATTTGTCGGGAACAATAGACAGTGTTTCATATTCTAATATTTCGCAGGCAAAGAAACAGGAAGAAAGCTTTTGGACAAAGATGTTCAAGTGAGGAAGAAAGAAGATGCTAAATATAAAAAAAGAACTGCTTGTCTTCTTCTGTGCCTGTCTTACAGGTGTGAATGTCCGGGCTGGGTACGAGATCCTGATTTTCTTAAGGAAAATGATAATACATAATAATCTGGTGAAAGGAATCGAGGATCTGTTCTACTGGATATTTATGAGTGCATATATTTTCTCACAGATATATGCAACTATGTATGGTAGTATCAGATGGTATTTTCTACTAGGTCTTGTATTTGGCGTTGTCGTTATTCAGAAACTGATTTCGTCTGGAGAAAAAATACACAAAAAAACAAGGAAAAACCTTGAAATTATTAGAAAAAACAGATAGAATGTTGATAATTGGGAAGTTTATAGGGGGACTCCGTCAGTGAAGGCAGGATTGATTTCCCGGTAACGTTAAGAATGTATTATTTTAGGGTGAATTTTAGATGGCAAAGAAAAAAAGAGTGACTGGACGGCGCAGCTATACAGAGCAGAGACGTCCGAGTCCGTACAAAAGAAGCGTTCTTATGATTTTGTCAGTATTGTGTCTTCTTTCCGGTGTGCTGGGAGTGAATGCAGTAAAGCTTCATGCAAAGAATACAGCGTATAGACAGCAGGAAGCAGAACTGAAGACACAGATCAAAAGTGAGCAGGCAAGAGCAGAAGAGATCAAAGAATACGAGCAGTATGTACAGACAGATGATTACATGAAAGAGATTGCAGAAGATAAGCTGAATCTTGTTGATCCGAATGAAATCGTATTTAAACCAATCAAGTGAATAGTAACCGAATCTGCAAAGTCAGTGAAAGACGGATACAGAATTTTACGAAAGATAACTCCGGGAGAGAAAGTACTCCTGGAGTTTTTCTTTTTTACGCGAACAACGAGCCAAAGTCCGTGCTTACACGAGACCTTGGCGACTGTCGCGATAACTTGAGAAACTCGCGGAGTGTGTTTCTCACAGTTGAGTAACGAGGGGGGATGGAGATGGAAAATGGACAGGTATTACATAGTAGTCTATATGTGGAACAGATTGATAAGTTTGCAGTTTCATTAAAACAGTTAGCGAAAACATTTTTGAAATTAGAAGAAAAAAAGCAGACATTTTCAGAAGAAGAGATTGATGAAATGTTTGCCTGCGTAAGAGAAGAAGTGTGTGAAAAATGTGAGAAAAACAGTTGGTGCTGGGGTGAAAACTATATTCAGATGTATCAGATGGGATACGAGATTCTTGCAGCAGTGGATCAGTATGGAAATGAACTGGATGCAGAGACAAAAAGAAAACTGACGCAGCGCTGCATTATGGCTCCGCGGTTTTATCGGGGGATGCTTGACAGTTTTCACGAAGCAAGACAAAATATGATCTGGATCAATCGTATCGCAAGAAGCCGGGAAGGGTGTGCAGCCCAGCTTGATCTATTTGCAGATATGCTGCAAAATATGGCGAAAAATCTGGAAGACAGCATATTTACAGATGAAAGGTTGGGGAAACGGATCTTGTCTCAATTAAAAAGAAAAGGAATACGTGTACTTTCCATGCATTTTCTTGTGAATGGAGAGGGAAAATATGAATTGCATCTGACGATGCGCACCTGGAAAGCGGAAAAGATTCCGGTAAAAAGTCTGGCAGGGACTCTGAGTAATCTGACAGGAAGAAGATTGATTCCGGGAAAAGAGGGAGCGCAGCTGATTGGAGCGGATTATACAACAGTGGTCTTCCGAGAAGGACCATCCTATTACACAATGTCCGGGATAGCAAGAATCGGAAAAGGCTGCAGTAATATTTCAGGGGACAGTTTCACGATGATGGATCTTCCAGGTGGTAAAAGGGGAGTTGCATTGTCAGATGGCATGGGATGTGGGCAGGCTGCCTGTCGGGAAAGCACACTTGTGATAGAACTTCTCGAAGAACTTCTGGAAGCGGGATTTCCGGAAAAGACTGCGATCCAGATGATCAATACAACACTGGTCTGCGGAAGAGAAGAAATCCATTACTCTACGATCGACCTTACAGTGTTTGATCTGTATACAGGGGAATGCGAATTGATCAAGGCAGGCGCATCCTCAACTTTTATCCGAAGAAAGGATCAGATTGAGCATCTGACATCGACAAGCCTTCCAATCGGAGTGATGAATTCACTTGAAATAGATTCCGTGAAACGGCAGTTGACAGATGGGACGTATGTGATCATGCTGACAGATGGAGTGCTGGATGCACTTCCGGTAGGAGAGCAGGACTTCCTTCTTGAAACAATCATAAAAGGAACGGAAATACGAAACCCCAAGGAACTGGCCAGACACATTTTACAGCAGGTACTTAACTGGACAGGAAAAGAACCGGAGGATGATATGTCAGTTTTGGTTGCAGCTTTGTGGAAATGCAGAAAGTAGTCATTGACATAGAAGTAACCGTTAACGTATAGTTGAGGTATGATGGATAAAAGATTAGAAAAGATTGAAAACTATATCAGACAATATCATATGATAGAAAAAGGGGACAGGATTGTCATAGGTGTATCGGGTGGCGCAGACTCTGTATGTCTGCTGATGGCACTTTGTTCATTGCAGGAAAAGCTGGGATTTCAGGTGCTTGTCTGCCATGTGAATCATGAACTGCGCGGGGAGGAGGCTGCACAGGATGAGGCATATGTGGAAATGCTTTGTCATAAAATGCAGGTTCCTTTTTTTGCATTTCATGAAAATGTGGAATTAATTGCAAAAAAGCGGAAAGAATCATTGGAGGAAGCAGGCAGATATGTGCGAAGACAGGCATTTGAACAACTCTGTAAGGAACAGGGCGGGACAAAGATTGCAACAGCGCACCATAGTAATGACAATGCAGAAACAATGCTTCTTAACATGGCAAGAGGAACCGGGCTTCGCGGATTGTGTGGGATAAGACCAGTGTATGGAAAATGGATCCGCCCACTTCTGGAATTGTCCAGGGAAGAGATTGAACAGTGGTTGAAAGAGTGTGACATCAGATATTGTGTTGACGAAACGAATCAGGAAGATGAATACACAAGGAACCGGATTCGTCATCATGTAATTCCGACATTAGAAGAACAGGTTAATACAAGGACGGTAGAACATTTTGTGAAGCTCAGTGAACAGGCAGAAGAAATCTATGAATATCTGGAAAAACAGACAGATCAGGCATGGAATATCTGTGCAAAACAGACAGACGGACTTCAAAGCAGGAAAGAAATATTTCTCAAGGCAGAGGAAATGAAACACCTTGATCCTGTGATAAAGAAATTACTGATCCAAAGATCAGTAAGTGAAGTGGCAGGGGCACAGAAAGATATTGAAAGCAGGCATATCCTGGCGGTACTGCAACTGTTTGAACGGCAGACAGGACGGCAGATCGATCTTCCGTATAGTGTTACAGCCAAAAGAATGTATGAGGGAGTTCTGCTTACAAAAGGTGATAAAAAAGTTACATCTGTACATCAGAAAGAGAAAAGAAAAGAAGAGAGTAATTTTGTTCTACAGCTTCAGATTCCGGGAGAAGCACAGATCCCGGGAACAAATTTGAAAATCTGCTGTACAATCAGCGGTGAAAATGAGAAGAATTCAGCAAAAGAGATACCACAAAAAAGCTACACGAAATGCTTTGATTATGATATAATAAAAAGCAGTCTCTGTGTGAGATACAGACGACCCGGAGATTATTTTACAATTGATGGGGAAGGAAAGAAAAAGAAGCTGAAGAGTTACTTTATTGATGAGAAAATTCCGCAAGAAGAACGGGACAGACAGCTTCTGATCGCAGAGGAAAGCCACATCGTATGGATTCCGGGCAGAAGGATGAGTTCGTACTACCAGGTGGGAGACCAGACGAAAAAGATTCTTAAGATAAAGATTATGGAGGAATAGAACAATGGCTGAGAAGATTAAAGTGTTAATTTCAGAGGAAGAAGTAGATGCAAGAATCCGTGAACTCGGAGAAAAGATCAGTAAAGAGTATGAAGGAAAGCAGATCCATCTGATCTGTGTTCTGAAAGGTGGAGTATTCTTTATGTGTGAACTCGCAAAGAGAATTACAGTTCCGGTATCTATGGACTTTATGTGTGTTGGAAGCTATGGAGACGGAACAAAGTCCAGTGGTGTTGTAAGACTTGCGAAAGATCTGGATGAGTCTATTGAGAATAAGGAAGTATTGATCGTGGAGGATATCATTGATTCCGGTAATACACTGTATTATCTGATGGACGTACTTCGTCAGAGAAAGCCGGCAAGTCTCCGTCTTTGCACATTACTTGATAAACCAGACCGCCGTGTGAAAGATGTGCACGTAGACTGGACAGGATTTGAGATTCCGGATGAGTTCGTAGTTGGATACGGACTGGATTATGCACAGAAGTATAGAAATCTTCCATACATCGGAGTAGTAGAAGTCGCAGAATAGAAAGGAAGCAATAATAAATTGAATAATGACAGAAAAAGCAGAGGTCTGAGTGGGGCAACGATCATCAGTTTTGTTGTGATCCTTGTTGTGGTTCTGTGGATGGCGAACCAGCTTCAGATGCATCAGCAGGAGATGACATATACCTCCTTTGTCTCTGCAGTACAGGAAAAAAATGTTTCTGATGTCTACATCAATCAGAACAGTGCAGTTCCGACAGGAACCGTCTCTGTTACATTGAAAGATGATGGTAATACAAGGAAAGTGAATGTGTCAGATGTTGAGCAGGTAGAGAAGCTTCTGACAGAGAATCAGGTGGAGTACAGGCTTTCGGATGTACCGAAGGATTCTATGTTGACAACAGTTGTAGTTCCGATGCTGATCACACTTGGTGGAGTATTTCTGATCTTTTTCCTGATGAGCCGTCAGAACGGCGGGGGAAATTCTAAGGCGATGAACTTTGGAAAGAGCCGCGCAAAGATGAGTACGAAGAATGAGATCAAGGTTACATTTCGTGATGTTGCAGGATTGAGAGAAGAGAAGGAAGAACTGGAGGAGATCGTAGATTTTCTGAAAGATCCGAAGAAATACATCCAGGTTGGAGCACGTATCCCAAAAGGTGTTCTTTTAGAAGGACCTCCGGGAACCGGTAAGACACTTCTTGCAAAGGCTGTAGCCGGTGAGGCAGGAGTACCATTTTTCAGCATTTCGGGCTCAGATTTCGTTGAGATGTTTGTTGGTGTGGGTGCTTCCCGTGTCCGTGATCTGTTCCAGGATGCGAAGAAGAACGCACCATGTATCATATTTATTGATGAGATCGATGCAGTCGCAAGACGCCGCGGAAGCGGTCTTGGCGGTGGTCATGATGAGCGTGAGCAGACCCTGAACCAGCTCCTTGTAGAGATGGATGGATTTGGTGTAAATGAAGGCATTATCGTAATGGCAGCGACAAACCGTAAGGATATTCTGGATCCTGCAATCTTAAGACCGGGAAGATTTGACCGTGATGTTCTTGTCGGACGTCCGGATGTAGGCGGCAGAGAAGAGATCCTGAAAGTTCATGCGAGAAATAAGCCGCTTGGAGATGATGTGGATCTGAAGCAGATTGCCCAGACAACGGCAGGATTTTCAGGAGCAGATCTTGAGAATCTTCTCAACGAGGCTGCAATTCTGGCAGCGAAGGAGAACCGGGTGTACATTCAGCAGTCTGATATCCGTCATGCATTTGTGAAGGTCGGAATCGGTCCGGAGAAGAAGAGCCGTATCGTTTCTGAGAAAGAACGCAGGATTACAGCTTATCATGAAGCCGGACACGCGATCTTGTTCCATTTGCTTCCGGATGTAGGACCGGTTTACAGTGTATCTATCATTCCGACAGGCGGAGCCGGCGGATATACGATGCCGCTTCCGGAGAAGGATGATATGTTCAATACAAAGGGGCATATGCTTCAGGAAATTACAGTTTCCCTTGGCGGACGTGTTGCAGAAGAAGAGATTTTTGATGATATCACAACGGGAGCTTCCCAGGATATCAAGCAGGCAACAGCAATTGCAAAATCAATGATCACGAAGTTCGGTATGTCTGAAAGACTGGGACTGATCAATTATGATAATGACAGCGATGAAGTATTCATTGGACGTGATTTCGGTCATACATCAAGAGGGTATGGCGAAAAAGTGGCCGGAACGATTGATGAAGAAGTGAAACGTATTATTGATGAGTGTTATTTGAAAGCGCGTACACTTATTCAGGAGTATCATCCGGTACTCGAGAAGTGTGCACAACTGCTTCTTGAGAAGGAAAAGATAACAAGAAGTGAATTCGAAGCACTGTTTGCAGACAGTGAGGTTGAAGGATAGTAGTCATTATATGTATTTAGGATAAGATACCCTCTGCCGGCGGGCAATCCCGTGTTGGCCGGGGGTATTTTATTTTAGATAGTTTTAAGAATTGAGTTAAAGGAGGCTAAACAGGTGAATAGAGAAGCACTGTTTTGTGACGGTACAGGTGATTATGTCTGTCCGGCAGAGCCTGAGATAAATGAAAAAGTAGTGTTGCGATTTCGTACGGCACACAATGATGTTGATGAAGTGAAACTTCACATCGGAGAACAGGAGTATCCTATGTGGAAGACACGTACGAACGGTGAATTTGACTTTTACGAGATTGAGTATCAGCTTGGTGAGGATATCTTAAGATATTGTTTTGAAATCAAGCAGGGAGCAGAAATCTGTTTTTATAGTAGGTATGGAATAACAGGGAAAAAAGAAAACTATTATGATTTTATTATTTCGCCGGGATTTAAGACACCCGAGTGGGCGAAAGGTGCTGTGATGTACCAGATCTTTGTCGATCGCTTTTATAATGGAGATCCGACAAATGATGTGGAGGATAACGAATATATTTATATTGGGGCACCGAGCCGCAAGGTGAAGGATTGGAATCAGGCACCGGAGGCAATGGATATCCGTAATTTTTACGGCGGGGATTTACAGGGTGTTTTAGATAAGCTGGATTATCTGCAGGATCTTGGAGTTGAAGTTATTTACTTCAATCCGTTGTTTGTTTCTCCGTCGAATCATAAGTATGATATTCAGGATTATGATTACATAGATCCGCATTATGGAAAGATTGTTGTGGATGACGGAGAAGTACTTCCGGTAGGTGCAAAGGATAATATCCATGCGACAAAGTATCAGCAACGCACAGGAGATATCCGTAACCTTGAGGCAAGTAATCAGCTGTTTATCAAACTGGTAGAAGAGATGCATAAGCGAGGAATGCGTGTAATTCTGGATGGTGTATTCAATCATTGTGGCTCTTTTAACAAATGGATGGACAGAGAACGTATCTATGAGCCGCAGCCGGACTATCCAAAGGGAGCATATGTAAGTAAAGAAAGTCCATATAACAGCTTTTTCCTGTTCCATGATGCGAGAAATGAGCTCTGGCCTTATAACGGAACATATGATGGCTGGTGGGGACATGATACACTGCCAAAGCTCGATTATGAGGATTCACCACAGCTTGAGCAGTACATTATGGATATCGGAAGAAAATGGGTATCACCGCCGTACAACGTAGACGGATGGCGTCTTGATGTTGCGGCGGACCTTGGATTCAGTAATGAATACAACCATATCTTCTGGAAGCGATTCCGAAAGGAAGTTAAGGATGCGAATCCGGATGCAATTATATTGGCAGAACATTATGGAGATCCGCAGGATTGGCTCCAGGGAGATGAGTGGGACAGCGTTATGAATTATGACGCATTTATGGAACCGCTGACCTGGTTTTTGACTGGTATGGAGAAGCATAGTGATGAATATCGTCCGGATCTGTGTGGAAATGCTGATAACTTTGTCGGAGCGATGCGTCATTTTATGGCAAGTATGCTGACACCATCTCTTCAGATGGCAATGAATGAACTTTCCAACCATGACCATTCTCGTTTCCTGACACGTACGAACCACAAGGCAGGACGTGTGGCACAGCTTGGAACAGAAGCAGCTGAAAAGGATGTGAATAAGGCAATCTTACGAGAAGCGGTTATTATGCAGATGACCTGGATTGGTGCGCCGACGATTTATTATGGTGATGAGGCAGGACTTTGTGGATTCACCGATCCGGATAACCGGAGAACTTTCCCATGGGGGAACGAAGACAAAGAACTTCAGGCATTCCACAAAGAAGTGATCCGTATCCACAAGGAAGAGAAGCCGTTGAAAAAGGGTTCTATCAAGCTATTGGCTTCGGATGAAAATCTGCTGGCCTATGGAAGATTTGAAGCGGGTGAACAGATTGTCGTTGTTGTGAATAACAGTGATGAACTTCGTACAGTGACCGTACCGGTATGGTATGCGGGTGTAGAGATGGAAGGACGGATGAAACGACTGATCTACTCTTATGAAAACGGTTATACGACAGAATATGACGAGTATATCGTACAAGATGGAGAGATTGTCCTGAATATGGGATCTCATTCAGCAATCGTATTAAAGCCGGCAGAAGCATTGAGGTTGATGCCGTAAGAAGTGGAACGGTATTTTGCAGATAAAGAAAGAGCATTATACAAGAATAATAAAAATACGGGATGAGCAGTTTTAACATCTGTTCATCCCGTATTTGTTTTGATGTTGGGATCCTGGTATTATTATTTTGTCAGAACCTCTGCACCATTCTCTGTGATGAGTACCATGTACTCAATCTGAGCAGAAAGACCGTCATCCATTGTATAAACAGTCCAGTCATTGTCCTCATCTACGAAGAAGTCAGGGCTGCCTTCGTTGATCATAGGCTCAATCGTGAACATCATACCTGGAACGAGAAGCATCTCACTTCCCTTTGGTGTCACATAGCTGACAAAAGGATCTTCATGGAATTCCAGACCGACACCGTGTCCGCCGATATCCTCTACAACAGAGTATCCGTTTGCACGGGCATGTGTATTGATCGCATCTGCGATATCACCTAAATGTCCCCAAGGCTTCGCAGCCTCAAGTCCAAGCTTCACACACTCTTCTGTGACGCGGACGATGCGCTCTGCACGTTCAGATACTTTTCCCATCTTGAACATACGGGAGGCATCAGAGAAATATCCGTCAAGAATAGTGGATACATCAACATTGATAATATCTCCCTCTTCCAGAATGATATTCTCATCCGGGATACCATGGCAGATCTCGTTGTTAATAGAAGTACACACGCTCTTTGGGAATCCCTGATAATTAAGCGGAGCCGGGATACCACCGTGTTCTTTTGTAAAACGATATACGATGTCATCAATCTCCTGCGTGCTCATTCCAATGTGGATCTGTCTTGCTACTTCATCCAGGATCGCTGTATTAAGCTCAGCGCTTTTTCTGATCTTTTCAATCTGGAATGGAGTTTTTAAAATCTTACGTGTCGGAACAATCTCACCACGTTCAGCATGCATCATTATCTTTTCTTCAATCGGCATATGGCATTTCTTATACTTCTTGCCGCTGCCGCACCAGCACAATTCATTTCTTTCCATGATATTACCTCTTCTAAAAATCACTTATTTTCACTGTTTCTACTTATTTTATCACATAATTCGACAAAAAGATACATGTTATGCTTGCCGAGAACGTAAAAATATAGTACGATTAAGATTCAGATAGGAGTGATAATGCATATGTGGTATTGGGCGATTATGGTACTGCTGATTTTAGGAAGTATCGCACTTCTTTGCAGTACATTTATAAGTGTAAAAAAGAATAAGGCACAGGACGCAGAGCGGAGAAAGCAATCCAAGAAAGGAAAGCGTTACAAGGCAGATCAGGGATATGATCCAGAAGAGGAAGAGGATCAGCCGCAGGGAAAGAAGAGACGCAGTTCAGGGCAGAACAGTTCTGTGGATTCAGCGAAGCGTTCTTCTAAAAAGAGAAGACAGTGGAAGATTATACTGGAAGATCTGGATACATGGCAGAAATATAGCTTTATATTCTATGATGAAGTGGGAATCGGAAGAGCAAAGAGGAATGATAATTATGAGAAGTATCTGCCACTGCATGAGGATGGAAGAGTATCCAAGCAGCACTGTGTGATCATACAGAGAGGTGACTGTTTGTATCTGATGGATGATGGTTCCAAGAATGGAACATATCTGAATGGAATCCTGGTAGATCGTCCGACAGAGGTTCAGAGAGAAGATGTGATTGGCGTTGGGGAGACCAGACTGGAGATTCTCAGAATCTTAAGAGAAAGTGAATAATGAATTTACAGGCAAGGAAGTCCGGCGGAAAAGTCAGGACTTCTTTTTCTTTTAGATCGTAAAATGAAGAGTCTGTGTGAAAGTAACAGTTGAGTAAGGAAGATCATATAGTAGTTATATATAGCCGCCGGATTTATAAGCTGCAATCAACAGGAATGTGGATAGCAGGGACGGCACAACTTATTGTCAGTGGGAGTGAGCAATATGTACCAGAAATTGCCTTATTATATGGCCTATCCGATACAGACAGAATATGATGAGAGAGCAGAAAGGACAGACCTGGAGTATATGAAAAGCCTGTATCCGGATCTTCCAAAGAGAATACTGCCTTATGTCGAAGAGGAATGTGACAGGATGGAATACACGGGGAGTGTGATGTTTGACGTTTACCCGGATAAATTGCAGCTACGCATCATGTGCAACAGAATTTGCGAAAATGTAAAAAAGCAGGAGAAAATGTTTGCCGGGGAAGAACGGATGTTAAGAGATCTGGCGGAAGTCCTGTTATATCAGGAAATCTACCGACGCAGGGGCGAACAGAGAAAAAGGAAACAAAAAATTTACAGTTATTGTTCATTGCCAGGAAAATCTATGATATAATCATTCAGATTACAACAAAAGAAACGGATTCAGAAGAAGGGAACAGATACAGATGAAAAGTAATCTTATATTTATCGGTATGCCGGCTGTCGGAAAAAGTACAGTTGGTATTGTAGTAGCAAAAAGACTTGGAAAAGGTTTCATAGATTCAGATCTTCTGATTCAGGAACAAGAAGGAAAGCTTCTGCGTGAAATCATAGCAGAAGTCGGTGATGATGGGTTTTTAAAAATCGAAAATCAGGTAAATCGTGATATAAAAGCAGAAAATGCGGTTATTTCTCCGGGCGGAAGTGTTGTCTATTGCGAGGAAGCAATGAAACATTTCAAAGAAATCGGAATTGTTGTATATCTTCATGCTTCTTATCAGACAATAAAGAAGAGAATCAGAAATCCTCAAAAAAGAGGAGTTGTTTTGAAGGACGGTCAGACATTAAAAGACCTGTATGACGAGCGAAAAGTCCTTTTTGAGAAGTATGCAGATGTGACAATCAGTGAAGAGGGCTGTCAGATTGAAGAAACAATAGAAAATGTACTTGATACTATTGAGAATTACTCTCAAAATAAAGCGTGAATATTATCGTCATAGAAAAAGGGGATTCCACAATGAAAGATTTTGTGTTATAGTTATGTATGGATTATATTGTAATTAAGATAGATAGTTCTTTTCGTATAGATAAAGACACAAGAATAAATCGTTACTGAACACAGAATCTGTGGGAAGTAATACAGAATCGGACAATTGAGGTGCAAAATGGAGCAATATATTATTAAGGGTGGTAATCCGCTGGTTGGGGAAGTTGAAATCGGCGGAGCTAAGAATGCGGCACTTGGAATTCTTGCAGCTGCAATCATGGCAGATGAACCGGTTTTGATTGAGAATCTTCCGGATGTGAATGACATTAATGTCATGCTGGAGGCAATCGAGGGAATCGGTGCAATGGTACAGAGAATTGACAGACATACAGTAAAGATCAATGGAAATACAATTGGAGATTTCAGTATTGATTATGACTATATTAAGAAGATCAGAGCGTCTTATTATTTGTTAGGTGCACTTCTTGGAAAATACAAGAGAGCAGAAGTAGCACTTCCGGGAGGATGCAATATCGGAAGCAGACCGATCGATCAGCATCTGAAAGGATTCCGTGCACTTGGAGCAGATGTAGACATTGAGTATGGTAAGATTGTTGCAGAGGCGGAAGAGCTGAAGGGAACACATCTTTATTTCGATGTTGTGACTGTAGGTGCAACGATCAACGTAATGATGGCAGCAGCTATGGCTGACGGTCTTACGATCATGGAGAACGTAGCGAAAGAGCCACATGTTGTAGATGTAGCGAACTTCCTGAACAGCATGGGAGCAAATATCCGTGGTGCAGGAACAGACGTGATCAAGATCCGTGGAGTGAAGTCACTGCACAAGGCAGAGTACTCCATCATTCCGGATCAGATCGAAGCAGGAACATTTATGTTTGCCGCTGCAGCAACACGCGGAGATGTGACAGTGCTCAATGTGATTCCGAAGCATTTAGATGCAACGATCTCCAAGCTGGTAGATATCGGATGTGAAGTGGAAGAATTTGACGATGCAGTCCGTGTAGTGGCTAAGGGACGTCTGACAAGTACACAGGTGAAGACATTACCATATCCGGGATATCCGACAGACATGCAGCCACAGATCGGGGTTGTGCTTGCACTCGCAAAGGGAACAAGTACGATCACAGAAAGTATCTTCGAGAATCGTTTTAAATATTTAGATGAGCTGGCACGTATGGGTGCGAATATCAAAGTTGAAGGCAATTCAGCAACGATCGAGGGTGTTGAGAAATTTACAGCAGCAAGAGTTAGCGCGCCGGATCTTCGTGCAGGAGCTGCGCTTTGCATCGCAGGACTTGCAACAGAAGGAATTACGATCGTAGATGATATTGTTTATATCCAGAGAGGATACGAACGCTTTGAAGAGAAACTCAGAAGTCTGGGTGGAATCATTGAGAAAGTGTCCAGTGAAAAAGAGATTCAGAAATTCAAATTAAAAGTTGGCTAAACCGAGGTTACTGTTTACAACAAGCTGCGGCCGGCAGCGAGCCGATACAGACAGAATCCGAAGAAATATGATGTGAGAATGTATGCAGGTGTCGGAACGAAAGTTCTGATACCTGTTTTCAGTTTATATGTCAGGAGTTATGGCGTAATAGGCAATCAGGCAGGTCGAATGAAACAGTGGCGGGATATCAATAAGAAAACAGCAGGAGCAACGAACGATGAATGAATTTGAACAGGCAGAAGAACGGAGAAAAAGACAGAGAGAAGAAATCAAACAAAAGAGGATCAGACAGCTCAGACGAAGAATGACTATTTCCGGCTGTATTTTGTTGTGCATAATCATAGCGCTGGCAGCCTTTGCAGTCAATGTGGCTAAGAAAAAGAAACTGGCAGCAGAACAGAAAAAACAACTGGAGCAGGAGATTGCACAGATGAATGAATCGCTGAATGACTGCTACAACACTTTCCTGACGGATAATGGAGTGTCAGTGGAAAAGTCTGATGTTACAGCATTTACGAAATGGCTGGAAAAGAACTATTCTGAAGAGATGGATGATTTATTTCCGGTTTATCAGAAGAATAAAAAGATAACAACGCAGGATATTTATGATTCCTTTGGAGCAACTTTGCATGTTCTGTCAGATACATACGAAGGAAAACTAAAGGATGAAGCTACCGCTGCGAAGAATCATATCTATGAGAAGAAGGCAGCAGAGAACGGAACCGTGCAGATCACAGCGGCAGGTGACCTCTGTCTGGAGGAAGATGGATATGTTCTCGATTATTATGATACGGTAAATGACTTGTCTAAATGCATTTCCAAGTCAATTCTGGATCAGACAAATGCAGCAGATATTTTCTTCCTGAATCATGAATATTGTATCAGTGACCGTGGAACCCCGCTGGAGGATAAATATTATGTATTCCGTGCAAAACCAGAACGCATGAAGTTGCTGGAACAGATGGGGACAGATATTGTTTCAATTGCGAATAATCACATTTACGATTATGGTGCAGATGCGATGGATGATACGATCGATCTGTTAGATCAGGCGAAGATCACTCATGTTGGAGGCGGAACGAATCTGGATGAGGCAAAGCAGCCGACTTATTATATTATCAATGGAATCAAGATCGGATTTGTGGCAGCTTCCGAGGGAGAACAGTATAAATTTACACCGGAAGCAACAGATTCAACGACAGGTATTCTTACATCCTACGACACAACAGAGTATAATCAGGTGATTGCGGATGCATCAAAGGAATGTGATTATCTGATCGCATATGTTCATTGGGGAACAGAAGATGAGGATATGTATAATTCAACACAGACAGAGCATGGAAAAGAATTCCTGAAGTCGGGAGCAGATATTGTGATCGGAGGTCATCCGCATGTACTTCAGGGAATTGAATATACAGAAGATGGACCTATTGTATACAGTCTGGGCGATTTCTGGTTTAATGATGAGACAAAATACACGGGACTTCTGAATCTTGAGATTACATCAGAAGGACTGAAACAGATGTCCTTCATGCCGTGTGAGCAGAAAGACAGCCAGACACAGTATCTGAACAATGCAGAATCTCAGAGAGCACTTTTTGATCATTTGCAGAAGATTTCACCGAATATTACAATCGATGATAGCGGAGTGATCACGGAGTTGAAAGATATTGATGCAGAATCATAAATATAAAAATTTTATCAACTTCAGAAAACTGTATTGACATAATCGACAAGCTGTTGTATAGTCTGATACGAAACAAAATTAAATAAATGATACTTTCTCTTATTCAGAGCAGTGGAGATACAAAGGATCTAAGAAGCTGCGGCAACCCCTCATAATAGGAAGGTGCCAACCTGAGCGAGTTATTTCGAACAATAAGAGGATTGTTAAGATAAACTGACAGTCCGCTTGATGCGGGCTGTTTTCGTTTGCTAATTTGTTAGCACAGTTACTGGAAATGGTAACAAACAATGTAAGCAAATGAAGACAGCACAAGCGAGAGAAAGTGAGATGTTGCTGGGAAAACAGCAATCGGAAAGGAGAACAGATATGGAAAGAGAAAAAATTTTATTTACATCAGAATCAGTAACTGAGGGACACCCGGATAAAATGTGTGACCAGATCTCAGATGCAATTCTTGATGAGCTGATGAGACAGGATCCGATGAGCCGTGTAGCATGTGAGACATGCTGTACAACAGGTCTTGTAATGGTTATGGGAGAGATTACAACACAGGCATATGTAGATATTCAGAAGATCGTTCGTGACACAGTTCGAGAGATCGGATATACAAGAGGAAAATATGGATTTGACGCTGATACATGTGGCGTGATCACAACACTGGATGAGCAGTCAGCAGATATTGCACTCGGAGTAGACAAAGCACTTGAGGCGAAAGAGAACAAGATGTCAGATGAAGACATTGAAGCGATCGGAGCAGGAGACCAGGGTATGATGTTCGGTTATGCTTCTGACGAGACAGAAGAATATATGCCATACCCGGTTGCATTGGCTCATAAGCTTGCACTTCAGTTGACAAAGGTTCGTAAAGATGGAACACTGACTTACCTTCGTCCGGATGGAAAGACACAGGTTACAGTAGAGTACAACGAAGACGGTTCTGTAAAGCGTCTGGATGCAGTTGTTCTTTCTACACAGCATGACCCGGATGTGACTCAGGAGCAGATTCATGAGGATATTAAGAAATATGTATTCGATGAGATCATTCCGGCAGAACTCGTAGACGAAGAGACAAAGTTCTTCGTAAACCCGACAGGACGTTTCGTGATCGGTGGGCCACACGGAGACAGTGGACTGACCGGTCGTAAGATCATCGTTGATACTTACGGCGGAATGGCTCGTCACGGTGGCGGTGCTTTCTCAGGAAAGGACTGTACAAAGGTAGACCGTTCTGCAGCTTATGCAGCACGTTATGCAGCAAAGAATGTTGTAGCAGCAGGACTTGCTAAGAAATGTGAGATTCAGCTTTCTTATGCAATCGGTGTTGCACAGCCGACATCTATCGCAGTTGATACATTCGGAACAGGAAAACTTTCTGATACAAAACTGGTTGAGATCCTTCGTGAGAACTTTGATTTCCGTCCGGCAGGAATCATCAAGATGCTGGATCTGAGAAGACCGATCTACAAACAGACAGCAGCTTACGGACATTTTGGACGCAACGACCTGGATCTTCCATGGGAGAAGCTGGACAAGGTTGACGATTTAAAGAAATATCTGTAAGATAGAAATATCTGATACAAGCACCGGAAGGTGCCTGACACCCGTCATAAAGTGTCAGGCACCTTTTTCAATACGGAAAGGAGATGCTTCTATGAAATTACGTACCAAACTGATTATTGCTTTTGTAGTCGTTATGATCTTTCCTGTAACATTTGCACTGATCGCAATGCATGCATTTGTTCCGGGAAGAGGGGCAGAGATACAGCAGCTGTATCTGATCGCAGTTGTCCTTACGACAGCATTTCTAATCTTGTGGATCTACAGATCGGTATCGGTCCCGCTGGAGAAACTTCAGAGAGCTGCACGCAATATCAAAGAGGGTAATCTTGACTTTGAGATCAAGGCAGAATCAAATGACGAGATCGGACAACTCTGTCAGGACTTTGAAGAGATGCGTCTCAGACTGAAAGCACAGGCGGAAGAGAAGGTCGCATTTGACAGAGAGAATAAGGAGCTGATCAGTAACATTTCACATGACCTGAAGACTCCGATCACAGCGATCAAAGGTTATGTGGAAGGAATTATGGATGGGGTAGCAGATACGCCGGAAAAGATGGACAGATATATCAGAACGATTTATAATAAAGCTAATGAGATGAATCTTCTGATCAATGAACTGACGCTTTATTCAAAGATCGATACGAATCGAATTCCGTATAATTTCACAACAATCTCTGCGAAGGGATATTTTGCAGATTGTGCGGAGGATTTAAGTGTAGAACTGGAATCAAAAGGAGCTGAATTTACTTACAGGAACTTTATGGAAGAGGACAGCAAGGTAATCGTAGATCCGGAGCAGCTTCGAAGAGTCATCAATAACATCGTATCAAATTCTATCAAATATACAGATAAGCCGAAGGTGAAGATTACGATGGATGTAAAGGACGTGGGAGACTTTATTCAGGTAGAACTGGGAGATAACGGAAAGGGCATTGCGGCAAAGGATCTGCCGAATATCTTTGACCGTTTCTACCGGACAGATGCTTCAAGGAATTCTTCCAAGGGAGGAAGCGGCATCGGTCTTTCTATCGTGAAGAAGATTGTGGAAGAGCACGGAGGAAAGATCTGGGCAACCAGCGAAGAGGGCGTTGGAACCACGATGTATTTTGTAATAAGAAAATATCAGGAGGTACCCGTAGAAGATGAGTAAACGTATTTTAATCGTAGAAGACGAGGAAAGCATTGCAGATCTTGAGAAAGACTATCTGGAGCTGAGTGGCTTTGAAGTCGAGGTTGCGAATGATGGAGAGATAGGACTTAAGAAAGGACTCGAAGGAGAATTTGATCTGATCATTCTGGATCTGATGCTTCCGGGAGTAGATGGATTTGAGATCTGTCGTCAGATCCGCAGCCAGAAGAATACACCGATCATTATGGTTTCAGCGAAGAAAGATGATATTGATAAGATCCGTGGGCTTGGACTTGGCGCAGATGATTATATGACAAAACCGTTCAGTCCAAGTGAACTTGTAGCGCGCGTGAAAGCACATCTTGCAAGATATGAGAGACTGATCGGAAGTAATGTAGAGCAGAATGAAGTGATCGAGATCCGTGGATTGAAGATTGACAAGACAGCACGTCGTGTCTGGGTGAATGGAGAAGAGAAGTCTTTCACAACGAAAGAATTTGACCTTTTAACTTTCCTTGCAGGACATCCGAATCATGTGTACAGCAAGGAAGAGCTTTTCCGTGAGATCTGGGATATGGAGTCGATCGGAGACATTGCCACTGTCACAGTACATATTAAGAAGATCCGTGAGAAGATTGAGTATGATACTTCACATCCACAGTATATTGAGACAATCTGGGGTGTGGGATATAGATTTAAAGTATAAGAAGAAAGAGAGGACTCTGCCAGTGAATGGTGGGGTTCTTTTTTGTATATTAGGAAAGTGCTTTCCTAATATATAAAAAACGCTCCGCTAAGGATGCGCACTGCGGCGTACAATGTAGATGTCGCAAGCGACCGCCGCAGGCGCAAGAATGTGCAAGGCACATTCTTTGTTCTAGAAATAATAAAGATGTCAACTCAAATAAAGAAAAGGTTGACAATCGAAAAAGACATGGCTATACTATTTTCATATGTTGTAAATAGTATCAACAGTACAATAACGTAGAAGATGCATTGGAGATATTTGAGGATTGCGGGAAATACATAGCAATGGAGTAATCCGGTTGCATCAGTGAATGGCAAAAATTACTTTTAAGACTCATATCATAGAAACAGAAGAAAGGGAAATATACCATGTCAAACAGATCAATTCATACATTACTGAAAAACTGGGATGAAGAATGTCCGCTTACAAGAGAGGAAGCAGTTGAAGTGCTGAATCTTCCAGCGGAGGAGATGGACAGTCTGATGGAGTGTGCTTATGCACTTCGTACAAAATACAAAGGGAAGAAAGTAAGCGTTCAGCTTCTGACAAATGTTCGTAGTGGAAACTGTACACAGAACTGCGCTTATTGTGCACAGTCCAAGGATTCTCAGGCAGAGATTGAGAAGTACAAGAGAGTATCAGATGAAAAGCTTTATGGAGATAATGACCTGGTAGATGAGAAACATCTTGCAAGACATTGTATCGGATTGAGTGGAATCGGATTCTCAGATGAGGAGATTGAAGATCTTGCAGACCGTATCCGCGAGATGAAGAAGAAAGATACACAGATCTGCTGCTCCATCGGCTTCCTGACAGAGAAGCAGGCAAGAATCCTGAAAGATGCCGGATTGGACCGTATCAACCATAATCTGAACAGCAGTCGTTCTTTCTATCCGGAGATCTGTACAACACATACTTATGATCAGCGTGTGAATAATATCAAGATGCTTCAGAGTCTTGGATTCGAGATCTGCAGTGGTGGAATTGTTGGAATGGGTGAGAGTAAGGAAGATATCGTTGATATGCTGATGGATATTCGCGAGATCAATCCGGAATCGGTTCCGATCAATTTCCTTCTTCCGATTCCGGGAACAAAACTGGCAGACCGTGATATCTCTGAACTGACACCGGATTACTGTATGAAGGTTCTTTGCCTGGCAAGATTAATGGTTCCGAAGTCTGATATCCGCTGTGCGGCAGGAAGAGAAGTTTACTTCAAGGGATTGGAACCGGAACTTTTCAAAGTTGTTGATTCTATCTTTGCATCAGGTTATCTGACAGCCGGAGGCCAGGGAATCGATGACACAATGAAAATGATAAAAGATGCGGGATTCGATGGAGAAATCGAGTCTACGGATCACTAAAAATGATTCAAACTATATAATAATTTTAAATAAACCGCCAAACGAAGGATACGCTGTTCTGAGGATGAATCAGAGTGGCGTATCTTTCGTTTTATCAGCTTTTACTTGCAGATGATTAAAGGGAGTGGTAACATGGTGTTTAATAATTGTCATGTGAGAGCGAGGAAAGATAGGCATGTATGGATTTTATATAGATGAAGACAGGAGAAAAGCACGAAGAGCAAAATGGAATACAGTGAGGATCATATCAATCGGATTCTTTGGCGTGATTCTGCTTGGCAGTCTGCTCTTATGGCTTCCATTTTCAAATCATCAGCCGATTCGTTATATCGATGCACTGTTTACAGCTGTAACATGTGTCTGCGTGACAGGATTGGTGACAGTTGTGCCGGCTGCGCAATTTACAGTGGCAGGAAAAGTGATTCTGCTTATTCTGATCCAGATTGGCGGACTTGGAATCATTGCATGTACAACTGCATTTTTAATTCTGGTTGGAAAAAGAATAAATATGAAGGAACGAGTTGTCATTCAAGAAGCCTATGGTTTGTCCACACTTCAAGGAATGATCCGGTTTATTGAAAGAGTATTGTGGGGAACATTTCTTGTAGAAGGAATTGGCGCAATCGGATATTCATTTCAGTTTATTCCGGAGTATGGTGTTGCGAAGGGAATCTTCTATTCCGTGTTTCACTCAATCTCTGCATTTTGTAATGCGGGTGTAGATATTCTTGGAGATTCAAGCTTTACGAGATATGTCAATACACCAGTGATCACAATTACGACAACAATGCTTGTCATTCTCAGCGGTCTTGGTTATCCGGTATGGATCGATCTTGCGAAGAATATAAAGATGACAATACAGTCCAAGGGAAAGCGGCCAGTCGGAAGGACGATCACAAGACTGAGCCTGCAGAGTAAAATTGTTCTGACAATGACGTTGTTCCTTCTTACTTTGGGAACTGTGGGATTCTATTTGTTAGAACATCATAATCCGGCAACGATGGGAACATTGAACGCTGCAGGGAAATTCCAGGCGGCTTTTTTCCAGTCTGTGACGACGAGAACGGCAGGATTTGCCAGCGTATCTCAGTCAGGCCTTACGAATGGTTCGAAGCTACTGGCCAGCATGCTGATGATCATCGGTGGTTCACCGGCAGGAACTGCAGGTGGTATCAAGACAACAACAGTTGCTGTTCTCTTGCTTACAGCAATTTCTGTCTTGAGAGGAAACAAAGATACGGAATGTTATGGAAGAAAAATTACATTCGAAATTATAAGAGTAGGGATAACAATCACACTTGTGACATTTGTCTTCTGGCTGTTTGGGGTGACGGTGATGACAGTGATCGAGCCACAGCAGAAAGTCCTTGATCTGATGTTTGAGGCGACATCTGCGATGGCAACGGTTGGTCTGACAGCGGATCTGACGCCGGTGCTTAGTGATATCAGTCATGTCGTTCTGATGCTCATGATGTATATTGGACGAATCGGACCAATGACGATGGCACTTATATTTTCCGGTCATGTGGATAAGAAGAATCAGTTCCGTACTTTGCCGGAAGCGAAGATTATGGTTGGCTAAGAAAAGATAAAAGAGAAAACAAGAGATACGCGATAAAAACAAGGAACAGTATATGAGAAGGAGAAAACGATGAGAAAGCAGTTTGCAGTTCTGGGGCTTGGTAGCTTTGGCCGGAGTGTGGCCTTGACACTTGAGAATATGGGATGCGATGTGATCGTTGTAGATAAATCACGGGAGACGATCCAGGAAATCGCGGATAGGGTGACCTATGCAATCACAGCAGATATTACAGAGAAAGAGGCATTGAGTACACTTGGAACAAGGAATTTGGACGGAGCAATTATTGGAGTTGCGGAGAATCTTGAAGCAGGGATCATGGCGACTCTGCTTTGTAAAGAAATAGGAATTCCAATGGTTGTTGCCAAAGCAAAGAATAAGTTACAGGGAACTATATTGAAGAAAGTAGGGGCAGATACTGTTGTATATCCTGAGATTGAGATGGGCAGCCGGGTTGCCAAAAGCCTTCTGGCAACAGAATTCACAGACTGGATTGAACTGTCAAATGATTACAGTATGGTTGAGATCGCTGTTCCAAAACCGTGGATCAATCACAGTATGGCAGAACTGGGTATACGTACGAAATATGGAGTTACAGTTGTAGGAATCATGCAGGACGGAAATGTTAATGTAGAGTTTAATCCACAGATGCCGCTTCCGGAGAATGCACTATTGATTTTGGTTGGAGCAAATAAAGTACTCGAAAAGATTGGAAAATTGGAGAAATAGATTATGATAACAAGTACATCGAATGCACAGATCAAAGAACTGGCGAAGCTGCAGAAGAAGAGCCGCTTAAGAGATGAGAAAGGAATCTTTCTCGTGGAAGGACCAAGAATGACAGAAGAGATTCCGGCGGAACGAATTGAGAAAGTATATGCTTCAGAAAGCTTTGCAAAGAAGAATAAAGAATTTTTAGAGAAATTACAGGCGCCGGTCGAGCTTCTGACAGATACTGTGTTCGCTTATGTGTCAGATACAAAGACACCGCAGGGAATTCTGGCGATTGTGAAGAGACTCAATTATACGATGAATGACCTGATGCAGGTGAAAAATCAGAAGGCACCGCACTTGGTTGTGTTGGATAATCTGCAGGATCCGGGAAATCTCGGAACTATTTTCAGAACAGCTGAGGCAGCAGGTGTAACCGGAATCTTATTGAGCAAAGATTGCGTGGACGTCTACAATCCAAAGGTGATTCGTTCCACGATGGGGGCTGTATTCCGTATGCCGTTCCTCTATGTGGAAGATCTTCCGGAGAAGATCAAAGAGCTGCAGAAGAAGAGTATTAAAACTTACGCAGCACATTTGCGTGGAGAAAATGCATACGACGAGGAAGATTATACAACTGGTTGTGCATTTCTGATCGGAAATGAGGGGAACGGACTTCGTGATGAAGTTGCAGACTGCGCGGATTGTCTCATTCGTATCCCAATGGAAGGCGAGGCAGAATCTCTAAATGCGGCAGTGGCAGCGGCGGTTCTGATGTTCGAAGCAGGAAGACAAAGAAGAAAGAAATAATAAAAATGCATAAAAGAATGTATAAGTACTGAATAAATATGTATAAAACAGAGTAAAATAAAGTTTTAGTTGCATTTTTATACATGAATGTAGTATACTAAATTCATCGGTTACAATGTAGGTTCAAAGATATGAAGAAGAGAAGGACAGAGAGGGTTCTGATTCATATAGTTATAGAATAGAAAGGACGAGAACAATGGATTTAAAAGGAAGAAATTTTCTGACACTGAAGGATTTTACACCAGAGGAGATTACATACCTGCTTGACCTGGCAGCAGACCTCAAAGAGAAGAAGAAAAACGGAGTACCGGTGGATCATTATCATGGCAAGAACATTGCACTGATCTTTGAGAAGACAAGTACAAGAACACGTTGTGCATTCGAAGTGGCAGCGCATGATATGGGAATGGGAACAACTTATCTTGATCCATCAGGTTCTCAGATTGGAAAGAAAGAGAGCATCGAAGATACAGCCCGTGTACTTGGAAGAATGTATGACGGAATCGAATATCGTGGATTCGGTCAGGAAATCGTAGAAGATCTTGCAAAATATGCAGGAGTACCGGTATGGAACGGTCTGACAAACGAATATCATCCGACACAGATGCTGGCAGATATGCTGACAATCCGTGAGAATTTCGGAGAACTCAAAGGCCGCAAGCTTGTATACATGGGAGATGCAAGGTTTAACATGGGCAATTCCCTGATGATCGCATGCTCTAAGCTTGGAATGCATTTCGTAGCATGTACAACGAAAGAATATTTCCCGAACGAAGAGCTTGTTGAAACTTGCAAAGGTTATGCTGCACAGTCCGGAGCAACAATTACTCTGACTGAAGATGTAAAAGAAGGAACAAAGGACGCAGATGTTATTTACACAGATGTATGGGTATCCATGGGCGAGCCGGATGAAGTATGGGAGAAGAGAATCAAAGAACTTTCACCATATAAGGTAACAAAAGAAGTTATGGCAAATGCAAAAGATACAGCTATTTTCCTGCATTGCCTGCCGGCATTCCATGACCTGAAGACAAAGATCGGAGCAGAGATGGGACAGCGTTTCGGAATCGAAGATATGGAAGTAACAGACGAAGTATTCGAGTCTGCACAGTCCAAAGTATTCGATGAGGCAGAGAACAGAATGCATACGATCAAGGCGGTAATGGTTGCAACACTTGGCGAGTTCTAAGAGCATGTAATCTATTTGATGAACTTGAGAAATCAGCAGAAGTTTGGTATGATAAATGAGTTGAAGATCAGACCGGTTTCTGTGGAAAATAAGAATGAGCAGAAGGTGTCTGTTATTCCAGAGATGGGACAGACACCTTTCTTTTGTATAAAGGTCTGATGAGAGGTGGAATTAGAATGAAAGCTGAAATATTAAAATTATTGAGGGAAGCGGACGGATATGTGTCAGGCCAGCAGCTTTGTGAAAAGTTCGGGGTGTCAAGAACTGCAGTCTGGAAGGTGATCCGTCAGCTGCAGGAAGAAGGATATCAGGTTGAAGCTGTGCGGAATAAAGGTTATCATATTGTAGATAGTCCGGATGTGATGACGAAGGAAGAGCTCGATAGCCTGATGGATACGCAGTGGGCCGGAAGAAACATTGTTTATTACGATTCGGTAGATTCTACAAATCTGAGGATCAAGCAGATGGGAGATGAAGGTGCACCGGAAGGTACACTTGCGGTAGCAGATAAGCAGACAGCCGGAAGAGGGAGAAGGGGCCGTTCCTGGGATTCACCGTCAGGTTCAAGCATTTACATGTCCTTGTTGCTTCGTCCGGAGATTGAACCGGATCAGGCACCGATGCTGACGCTTGTGATGGCATTAAGTGTAGCAGAGGGAATCATGGATTGCGGAGATTCCTGTGGAAACCCGGATGTAAAGATCAAGTGGCCAAATGATATTATCATTAATGGAAAGAAGCTCGTCGGAATTCTGACAGAGATGAGCACTCAGATCGATTACATTAATCATGTAACGATTGGCGTAGGGATCAATGTGAACCTGACAGAGTTCCCTGAGGAGATCCGTGAGACAGCGACATCACTCAGACTGGAATGTGGACATGTGGTAAAGAGAGCACCGTTGATCGCAGCAGTGATGAAACGCTTTGAACAGAATTACACGGTTTTCCTTGAACATGGAGATCTGTCCGGTCTGAAAGAACGTTACAGTGAATTGCTGGTAAATAAAGATCGTGAAGTCCGGATTCTTGGTGCAAAAGAACAGTACAATGCTTACGCACTTGGAATCAATCAGACAGGGGAATTGATCGTTCGGAAAGAAGATGGAACCGAAGAGGCGGTGTATGCCGGAGAAGTTTCGGTGCGCGGCGTATATGGATATGTATAACCAGGTGGATAAGACCTACGGAATGTGAATAAGTCATCGGGATTATGCAGTGAATGTGGAAAATATGGAAAGGTAAGTACTGTTTACAGAAACTGTGGGCAGTGATATAAGGTGTAAAAATTATGGATGAAGAAATGGTATTGTGTGCGGCCAGCTCCTATGAGCAGAAATATTATCTGAACCCGGAATTTGAATCTCTTCCGGAAGCAGTGAAACAGGAACTGCAGATCATGTGTGTGTTGTATACAGCGGATGTTGGAGGAGTTCTCCTGCTGGTGTTTGATGAGAATGGAAACCTTGAGTTGAAAGTAGAGCACAACGAGGGTGATTACTCATTCGATGAGATTGGTAGTGTACTGAAGATCAAAGAACTGCAGAACACAAAGGAAGAGCTTTTCAAGTCTCTTGAAATGTTTTACAAAGTATTCTATCTCGGAGAAGAGATGGAAGAAGAGACAGAGGAATAAATAGTCAGATAAATAGATTACGGTTTATCTGTCGAATTTTAAAACTATAAAAAAGCCCATGGCGGAATCTGAATGATAAGTTTGTTGAATTTATCAGAATTCCTGCTATGGGCTTTTGTTTCTCATAGTTTCCGTTTAACGATAGGTCACTTTTTATCCGAGCAATAACTTCAGAACGTCGCTGACCTTTTTCACCGGAGCGATTTTCAGCTTATCCTTTACTTCAGCAGCTACATCTTCGAGATCATCTGCGTTGTCAAAAGGAATCAGTATTTTTGTAATACCGGCCCTCTGGGCAGCCATCAGTTTCTCAGGAAGCCCACCGATCGGAAGCACACCTCCGCGGAGGGAAACTTCACCGGTCATGGCATAATCCGGGCTGACAGCCTTTCCGGTAACAAGGGAAGCAAGTGCTGTGGTTAATGTAATGCCGGCAGATGGACCGTCTTTTGGAACAGCTCCTTCCGGCACATGAATGTGCAGATCATGATCCTGGAAAACCTTGCTTTCTTTAGGATAAAGAGACTTCACAAGTGTCAGTGCAATCTGTACAGATTCTTTCATGACATCTCCAAGCTGTCCGGTGATGATCACCTTTCCTTCCCCTTCTGTCAGCTTTGTCTCTATAAACAGAATCTCACCGCCTGCCTGTGTCCATGCAAGTCCGGTGACAACACCAGGCTGTGTGGAAGTTAATTTCTGGTCATGATGTAGTTTCTTATGGCCGAGATAGTCTTTCAGATTCGATTTATTTACTGTCAGAGTCTGCCCCTCTTCTTTTACAAGACGCACAGCAGCGGAACGACAAAGCATATCAATCTGTTTCTTAAGTCCACGGACTCCGGATTCCATCGTATAATCTTCAATGACCTTGCGCAATGCACCATCCGTTATCTTTAACATTTTCTTCTGGATTCCCATAGCGTCCATTGCCTTTGGAAGTAAGTGCTTTCTGGCAATATGGAATTTTTCCACCGCCGTATATCCTGGAAAATCGATCACTTCCATACGGTTCAGAAGCGGTTCAGGAATCGTATCTGTAGAATTCGCTGTGCAGACGAACAGAACATTGGATAAGTCATATGGAACATTCATATAATGGTCTGTAAATGTACTGTTCTGCTCCGGGTCAAGCACCTCAAGCAATGCACTTGCCGGATCTCCGCCATAATCTTTCGCAAGCTTATCTACTTCATCAAGAACTACAACAGGATTGGAAACGCCGCTGCGTTTAATCCCTTCCATGATCCGTCCCGGCATAGCGCCGATATAAGTTCTTCTGTGACCGCGGATCTCAGCTTCATCTCGGATACCGCCGAGACTGATGCGGACATATTCGCGGTTTAACGCACGGGCAATACTCTGTCCGATACTTGTCTTACCGGTACCAGGCGCACCGACAAAAAGGAGGATGGAACCATACTGTTTCCGGTTCAGTGCCATAACAGCAATCTGCTGGATGATACGTTCTTTGACTTTCTTAAGTCCATAATGATCTTCATCAAGAATCTCTTCTGCCCGGTTTAAATCAATCGGTGTAAATTCCGGATGCTTCCAGGAAAGACTGGTGACAAAATCAAGATAGTCATAGAGAAGCCCATACTCATGGCTGTCTTTTCCTTCCTGCTTCATACGATTCAGGACTTTGTCTGCTTCCTTACGGGCATCTTCATTCATGCCGGATTCCTGGATCTTTTTTTCAAAAGCGCGGACATCGGAAATGTTTTCCGGGTGCATCTCATCTAATTCTTTCTGAAGGTAATCGATCTGCTTCTTAATTGCAGCCTCTCTGTAAAGCTGCTCCTGGTCACCTTTCTGTGCCTCCTGTGCTTCAGAAGAAACTTTGGCCACTTCCATGAATTCCTTAATCGCATTTTCAATCAGTTCACAGCGCTCACGGCGGGAATCTGTCTCAACAATTGCATATTTTTCTTCGGAAGTAATGTTCAGATAATCTGAAAGAGCAGAACCAAGGTCATAGATATTCTTTCTCTGGATAATGTAGCTTCTTGCCCAGATCCCCCATTGATAATTCTGAACAAATTTCAGAAGCGAGTTCCGCAGGTTTGTGAAAGTCTGCTTCTCTTCTTCTAAAGGAAGATCATCTACCTCCGGACGGATGGAAGCTGTAGCTGTAATCTGTCCGTTCTCATCCAGCTCAATATCGTCAAGACTGACACGTTCTAATGTGCGAATCTGGATACTGTCATCATCACCGAGGGATTCGATTCTCGCAGACATACCGACCGGGTAAATATCATCTATAGTAACAGTAGTCTCATCCACTTCATTTTTCAAAAATGGAAACAGAATATCTGTACCGACTTCAATCTGGTCTGCAGCAGCCCCCGGAAAGAAATCACGTTTAAAAAAATAAGTGATATCAGGGAGCAATAATATATTAAAAACAGGACGAATAATCATAAAAACACTCCTTTCGTCTCATGATTTATCATATCACCGTCAGCGATTCAAAATGGTGGGATATGTTGTGTAATGCAGGTGCCGCGAACAGAAAACTGCTTACAGCTGTGCCATCAGAAAGTTTAGCGATCCCGCAGGATTCTCAGTTCCTTTTTCCAAAAGAGAGACAAGAGCAGAGATTGTCTGTTCAATCTCATCTGCTGTTGAAGGTACTAAGGTGTTATCCATCTTAACAGTCAGTACAATCAGTACGATCTCAGCAAGAGAAACAGGGTCAGCACAGAGGATTAAATCCTGTGCAATCCCTTGTTCAATAATGGAAGCAAGAACCGGCTTGAGTGAAACGATGAGATGATTCATGTACTTTTGATGAAGAAAAGCCCGCTCCGGTGCAGCCTTTGTAGTTGATGGCTGTGTCTTTAAAAAAGCCGCAGAGGAATTTCGGCAGGCCTGAAAGATCAGAGCCATGCGTGTGAAAGGTGAAATCTCTCTTTGCTCTGCAAGATGTCTTGCTGTTGTTATTGGAGCTTCATAATTGCGTTCTACCAGTGCTTCAAGAATTGCATCTTTGGAAGAAAAATAATAATAAATACTTCCTTTTCCAATTTCAGCAGTCTGAGCAATCTCACTGACAGAGATATTAGAAAGTTCTTTGGTTTCCAGAAGCTTTTGAAGAGCATCCAGAATCTTATCGTATTTTAATTGTTTTGGCATAGAAGTCCGCCTCGTATATTCGTAAGTATATTTGGCCAGTTCCAGATTACGGGAATTGACCGATATCCTTTTAAGTATAGCACAATAAAGTCGGAAGAACCAATAAAATAGAAATAAAAAAGAGGACAAAAAAAGGACACTTTAAAACAAAAGATTGTCTGAAATAGATAATTGACCACGGGTCGGAAAAGTGATAGATTAAAAACATAGCAAATCGACCATCGGTCGAAAAATGAAAAACTGAAAAGGAGAGGGAGAGAAAAATGACATACGCAGACATGTTTTCAAAAGTAAAAGGGATGATGATGGAAGCAGACGTAAGTACTGTGAATGAACATCTTGCATATCAGTTCAATGTAACAGGAGAAGCAGAGGGAATCTTTTATGCAGAGGTAAAAGAAGGAAAGCTGTATGTGGAACCATACGAGTATTATGACAGAGATGCGATTTTTACTTGTTCGGCAGAGACATTATTTAAGATCAATGAGGGAAAGCTGGATCCGGTTCTGGCAGTAACACTGGGAAAATTGAAAGTAGAAGGCAACATTGACAAAGCTTTGTATCTGAAAAAACTGATTGATAGCAGAAAAGCAGAACAGAATGCAATAAAGAAAACACAGAAACAGAAATAACTGTAAAAAGGAAGCAAAGGTGAAAAAGATGATGCATTACGGAAAACTTCTTGCACTTGCAGGTCTGGTGGGAATCGTATCAGCAGAGGTAGGTGGAAGTGCATACTTTTACAGAAGAACAATGATGCGTTATAACGCAAAGACAGAACGCACGATGAAGATGTCCGGGGTAGACTGGGATCAGTATTTCTCAAAGATGAAGGAATGCAGGGAGTGGATGATGGAGCAGCCTCATGAAGATGTCTGGATCCGGTCGGAAGACAGTTTGAAGCTCCATGGAACGTATTTCCAGGGAGCAGGAAATGTCGAAGAAAAGAAATGCAAAAAAGCAGTGATCTGTTTTCATGGCTACACGAGTCAGGGGCTTGCGGATTATGGAAGTATTTCGAATTATTATTTGAAGCGTGGTTATAATGTTCTTCTTGTCGATCAGAGATCGCATGGGCAAAGTGAAGGGAAATATATTGGATTCGGATGTAAGGACCGTTATGATGCATATCGATGGATTGAATGGGTGATTGGACAGGAAGGAGAAAATGTTCAGATTCTCCTGCATGGTAATTCTATGGGGGGCGCTACAGTATTGATGGCAAGCGGGCTTGATCTGCCGCAGCAGGTAAAAGGAATTATTGCAGATTGTCCGTTTACTTCGCCTAAGGCAGTGTTTACACATGTACTTCACAGTATGTATCATCTTCCGGCATTTCCGATAATACAGATTGCGGATGCGGTGAATAAAAGACAGGCAGGATATGGACTGGATGAGTGCAATTCTGCCCGTGAAGTCAGAAAAGCGAAAGTTCCTGTCCTTTTGATTCATGGAGACGCAGATACATTTGTTCCATGCAGTATGTCCGAAGAAATTTATAAAAATTGTAAATCTCCAAAACAGAAGCTGATCATCCACGGGGCAGGACACTGCGAAAGTTATTATAAAGACAGAGAAGCTTATGAAGGAGCAATGGATTCATTTATAGGAGGAATCATAGAATGATGAAAATAAGAAAAGGATATCCTGTATACCCACTGACGGTAGCGCAAAAATTTCATTTGTATTATCTGCCATTTTGTCCGAATGCGGCAGTACTGAATATTGGCACAAGCCTGACAATTGGCACAGATCTGGATTGGGATGTACTCCGAGAGTCCATTTACAAAGCATATGAGAGAAATGAAGGGATGCGGATACGCTTTGCAAAGGACAAAGAGGGGAATGTATATCAGTATGTTGTAAGTGCAGAGCAGGACAGAAAAGAACGGGAGATAGAGTTCGTTGATTTCTCCAATGTGACTATGGAAGAGGCAGCTGATACGATGCAGAAATGGACAACAGTTCCATTCCCACTCGAGGATTCACCGATGACGAAGATTAAAATGATCCGCACTTCAGATGGATTCAACGGAGTGTATTTCCTCGGACATCATATGGTGGTAGATGCCCAGTCACTGATCACATTTCTGAAGGATATTATTGAGCTGTACTGTAATGCAAAATATGAAGGTGTCCCATATCCAAAGGATATGTGTTCTTACATAGATCAGGTAAAGAAGGATCTCGCATATGAAGCCGGAAGTAAAGCACAGCAGCGAGACAGAGAATTTTTCAGGGAACTGATTGAAGCATCAGAGCCGGTTTATAACGGTGTTAATGGAACAGATAAGCTGGATGCAGCGAGGGAAATGTTTAAAAATCCAAAGCTTCGTTCTGCATTTAATGCGACAGATGATGTGAGTTCTGCATTGGATATCTTTCATTTGGAAGCAGAACCGACCAAACGTCTGATGGATTTCTGCGAAAAGTACCGGGTATCCCTGGCATGTCTTTTATTGATGGGATTACGTACTTACTTCCAGAAAATGAATGGACAGGAGGATGTATCGATCAATAATGCGATTGCCAGAAGGGCTACATTAAAAGAAAAGAAATCCGGTGGAACAAGAATTCATTCGTTCCCGTTTCGTACCATATTTTCAGAAGATGTGAAGTTTATCGATGCAGTATATGAAATCCGTGATAAGCAGAATGAATTATTCCGTCATGCAAATTATGACCCGACAGAATATTTCGCATATCGCTCCAGGACATATCCACAGCCACAGAAAGGACTGACGTATGAGCCGATGTCTTTGACTTACCAGCCGATGACATTGCAGGAGAAAGGACTGGAAGATCTTGGAGGAATTCAATATAAGACGAAATGGTATCCGAATGGAATGACAACACAGGCAATGTATCTGACAGTCATGCACCGACCGGAGGATAATGGATTGGATTTCAACTTTGAACATCAGAAAAAAGCAATCTCACGAGAAGAGCTGGAATATCTGTATTACTATTTATGTAAAATTATGTTCAAGGGAGCAGAAAATCCTGAACTTACAATTGGAGAAATCATAAAGCTTGTATAAAAGAAAGATGATCCGGATCATGTTGAGAATCACGATCCGGACAGAATGGAAAGGAAAAAATCATGTTTGAGCAGTTAGTAGATATTATTTGTAATTATGTAGAAATTGAACAGGAAGACATCAAGCCGGAATCACGTTTTATGGAAGATCTTGGATTCACATCCTTTGATTTTATGAGCATGCTTGGTGAAATAGAAGACGAGATGGATGTGGAGATTGAACAGGACAAGGCAGCAGATATCCGAACAGTCGGAGAAGCTGTAGCGTATCTTGAGTCTTTGAAGTAGAGGGAAAAGAAAATGGAATATAGAACAATTCGCGATATTCTTACAAATGCAGAAAAATGTTTTGGAAATGAAGACGCAATCCGTTACAAAATAGGAAAAAATGAAATTGCGGCAAAGACATACACACAGTTGAAAGAAGACAGTGAGAGAATAACAGCATTATTGAAAAAACTGGGAGAACCAAAAAGTCATATCGCATTGATCGGTGCGACTTCTTATCTATGGATTGCTTCCTATTTTGGAATTGTAGACGGCGGAAATGTTGCAGTACCATTGGATATGTCACTTCCGGCAGAAGAACTGTGTGAACTTATCGACCGTGCAGATGTAACAATCCTGATTCTGGATGAGATCCGTAAAGATGTGATCGAAGCAGCGAAAGAAAAGTGTCCAAAACTGAAGTACATCCTTTCTATGCAGAAGGAAGCGAATGAGGGCAATATACTTTCTCTTACAAAATCAATGATGGAACAAACGATAGATGAGGATACAGGAGCAGAAAAAACAGAGATTACTCCGGATCAACTTTGTACGATCATGTTCACATCAGGGACAACAGGAAAGAGCAAAGGTGTGATGCTGACACACAGAAATCTCGTTGAGAACGCGACATGTCTGGATATGAAGCTCCCAGAGAGAAATGTGATCCTGTCAGTTTTACCGATTCACCACGCATACTGCCTGAGTATGGATATCCTGAAAGGAATTTCTCTCGGTGCAATTATCTGTATCAATGACTCTTTGATGCGTGTGGCGAAAAATATCAAATTATTTAAGCCGAACATGATCCTGATGGTACCGCTCATGATTGAAACTTTTGCAAAAAAGTTAGAAGACGTAAAAGACCTTCCGGAAAAAGTGGTAAAAGAAGCAGTATTTGGATCTCAGTTTCATACGATCTGCAGTGGAGGGGCATACCTGAACCCGGATTATATTGAGCTGTTCGAACGTTTTGGAATCCAGATTCTCCAGGGATATGGAATGACAGAATGTTCACCGGTCATCAGTACAACCGTTGCATGGAATGTAAAAAAGAATTCAGTAGGACAACTTCTTCCAAACTGCGAGGCAAAGACCGTAGATGGAGAACTGTGGGTTCGCGGAAGCAGTGTAATGCAAGGATATTACAAGATGCCGGAAGAAACAAAAACCGCACTGAAAGATGGATGGCTTTGCACAGGGGATCTTGGATATGTAGATGAAGAAAGGTTTATCTATCTGACAGGACGAAAGAAGAACCTGATCATTACAAAGAATGGAGAAAATGTCTCACCGGAAGAACTGGAGAATAAATTAAGTTCTTCAAGACTGGTGCAGGAAGTACTAGTAAGAGAAGCAAAAGGAGTGATCGAGGCAGAAATATATCCGGATGAGGAGTATGCGAAAAAACAGGGACTTGAAAGAGAAGAGGAAGTCCGTGTAGAACTCCAAAAACTGATTGATGAATACAATCAGGGAGCACCGGCATATAAAAAGATTTATAGTCTGATCATTCGCGAGAAAGAATTTGAGAAGACAGCTTCAAGAAAAATCAAGAGATATTAAAAGACAGATAAAAAAGTCTGAATAAACGGAGGGTTGCAAAAGCTTTGTGATTGCCGGATTTATTCAGACTTTTTTGTGTGAATGTGAAAGAACAGATCGTATACGTTGACTTTTCGGCAGTTATTTACTATGATACTAAAGTCAAATAAGAAGAATAGTTATAGATTAGAAAGAATAGAATATGATGAAACAGTTGAAAATAGGAAATGTGACGCTGCCAAACCGTTACATCTTAGGACCGATGGCCGGGGTGACAGATCTTCCATTCCGTGTGTTGTGTAAAGAACAGGGAGCAGGTCTTTTGTGTATGGAGATGGTCAGCGCAAAAGCGATTTTATATAATAATAAAAATACAGAATCACTTCTGGAGATCCATCCGGATGAACAGCCAGTGTCACTTCAGTTTTTTGGATCAGATCCGAAGATTATGAGTGAGATGGCAAAACGTGTGGAAGAGCGTCCGTTTGATATCATGGATATTAACATGGGATGTCCGGTGCCGAAGGTTGTACGTAACGGAGAAGGCTCTGCACTTATGAAGAATCCGAAGCTCGTTTATGAGATTGTCAGTGCAATGGTGAAGGCGATTGATAAGCCGGTCACTGTGAAGATAAGAAAAGGATTTGATGATAGCTGCATTAATGCGGTTGAGATCGCGAAGATCATCGAGGAGGCCGGGGCAGCAGCTGTAGCCGTGCACGGAAGGACAAGAGAACAGTATTACAGCGGACAGGCAGATTGGGATATCATCCGTCAGGTAAAAGAAGCTGTCTCTATTCCGGTAATTGGAAACGGAGATGTGACAAGTCCGCAGAAAGCAGAAGAGCTGGTGAAACAGACAGGCTGTGACGGAATCATGATCGCAAGAGGAGCACAGGGAAATCCATGGATCTTCTCCGAGATGATCACATATGAAGAGACAGGCACATTACCAGAACGTCCGGGAAAAGAAGAAGTTCGTGATATGATGCTTCGTCATGCCAGATTACAGTTGAAATACAAAGGTGAATTCATTGGTATCCGCGAGATGAGAAAACATGTGGCATGGTATACAAAGGGACTGAAAGGTTCTGCAAAATTGCGTGAAGAAATCAATCGCGTAGAGTCCTATCAGGAACTGGAAGAACTGCTCTTTCAGAGACTGTAGGAAAAGAAGCTCCGGGACTTCGGAAAACAGTTGGAAAACAGAATGGAAAAAGTTCGGAAAAAGGCGGTTTTAAAGGCTTTTCATACACTGCGCAGAAGTGACCTGTGAGAGTGAAATTGCTTGACAGAAAGCGCGAGTTTGAGTATAATATTGAAATTGCGGACGGACGCTGATACAACGATTGGCGTTCAGGAGAAAAAGACAGCAGACATGCATTTTAAAACCGATAATATGATGTAAGTGTCAAAAGTATAAATTGCATACCAATGGAGCAATCCGGTTACATCATAATATCTGTAGACAGAGAAGAAACTTTGAATGCATGAAAAGTATAGACAGAAAATGATTTGCAGAAAATCTGTAAATGTTGTAGGAAACGAAACGTTATTGCAACAGGCAGTGACGGTAAGGAAGTAGAAAGGAAGCAGGAACAATGGCAGAGGCAAAAAAAAGATTACTTACTTATGCCGGATTAAAGGCAATTGAGGATGAACTTGAGAATCTGAAAGTAGTAAAGAGAAAAGAAGTTGCAGGTAAGATCAAAGAGGCAAGAGAGCAGGGAGACCTTTCCGAGAACGCTGAGTATGATGCAGCGAAAGACGAGCAGAGAGATATCGAAGCCCGTATCGAGGAGCTTGAGGCAATCCTGAAGAATGCAGAAGTTGTAGTAGAGGATGAAGTTGATCTTAATAAGATCAATGTTGGATGTGCAGTAAAGGTTTACGACATTACATTTGATGAAGAGATGGAGTTCAAGATTGTTGGTTCTACAGAGGCGAACAGTCTGGAAGGAAAGATCTCCAATGAGTCTCCGGTAGGTCACGCACTGATCGGAAAGAAAATCAATGATGTCGTTGACGTTGAGACACAGGCAGGAGTTATCCAGTACAAAGTACTTGATATCAAACGTTCATAATCAGCTTAGGACAGACCTCTTACTATTAAGAGGTCTGAATTCGCTTAAAAAGACAATATAAAAAGTGACTATTTCTGTAGTGATTTATGTAAAAATCAATGCGGAAGCAGATAGAAACGGAAGGAGAACAGACAGTGGGACAGAATCAGAAGAACACACAGGAACCAGATATGAATCAGCTGAGAAAGGTTCGCCGTGAGAAACTTGCAGAACTGCAGCAGAACGGAAGAGACCCTTTCCAGATTACAAAGTTTAACCAGACACACCATTCACTCGAAGTAAAAGATCTCTATGAGGCACATGAGGCTGAGATTTTAAAAGATCACCAGCAGCCGAACGTAGAAGGTATGGATGAAGAGCAGGCAAAAGAGGCTCTTAAGAATGATTACGAAGAGAGAAGAAGCATCATGGATGCAAGCCCGATCCACGTAGCAATCGCAGGACGTATGATGTTCAAGAGAGTTATGGGAAAAGCTTCTTTCTGTAACATCCAGGATTTACAGGGAAATATTCAGGTATACGTAGCAAGAGATGCAATCGGAACAGACGCTTACGCTGATTTCAAGAAATCTGATATCGGTGATATCTTCGGACTTGAAGGTTTCGCTTTCAGAACAAGAACAGGAGAAATCTCTATTCACGCTGAGAAGATGACACTTCTCTCCAAGAGCTTACAGATGCTTCCGGAGAAGTTCCACGGCCTGACAGATACAGACACACGTTATCGTCAGAGATACGTAGACCTGATCATGAATGCAGACTCTAAAGATACATTTATCAAACGTTCCAAGATCCTTGCAGCGATCCGTAAGTACTTAAGCGGAGAAGGATTCATGGAAGTTGAGACTCCGATGCTTGTAGCAAATGCCGGTGGAGCAGCTGCAAGACCGTTCGAGACACATTTCAACGCTCTGAACGAGGATCTGAAGCTTCGTATTTCACTTGAGCTTTACCTGAAGAGACTGATCGTTGGAGGTCTTGAGAAAGTATACGAGATCGGACGAGTATTCCGTAACGAAGGTCTTGACACAAGACATAACCCAGAGTTCACTCTGATGGAGCTTTACCAGGCATACACAGATTACCACGGCATGATGGATCTGACAGAGAATATGTACCGCTTTGTTGCTCAGGAAGTTCTTGGAACAACACAGATCGTTTACAAAGGAATCCCGATGGATCTCGGTAAACCGTTCGAGCGTATCACAATGGTTGACGCAGTTAAGAAATATGCAGGCGTTGACTGGAATGAAGTTGAGACTCTGGAGCAGGCAAGAGAACTTGCAAAAGAGCATAATGTAGAATTTGAAGAGAGACATAAGAAAGGTGATATCCTTAACCTCTTCTTCGAGGAGTTCGTAGAGGAGCACCTGCTTCAGCCGACATTCGTTATGGATCACCCGGTTGAGATCTCTCCACTGACAAAGAAGAAACCAGAGAATCCAGAATATGTAGAACGTTTCGAGTTCTTCATGAATGGATGGGAAATGGCAAATGCTTACTCAGAGCTGAATGACCCGATCGATCAGAGAGAGCGTTTCAAAGCGCAGGAAGAACTGCTTGCACAGGGAGATGATGAAGCCAACACAACAGATGAAGACTTCATGAACGCACTGGAGATCGGTATGCCGCCTACAGGTGGTATCGGATTCGGTATCGACAGAATGTGTATGCTGCTGACAGGAGCAGAGGCAATCAGAGATGTATTACTGTTCCCAACGATGAAGTCACAGGGCGCAGCAAAGAACGAAGCAAACAATGCTGCACAGGAAACAAAGCCAGTTGAGAAGATTGATTTTTCCAAAGTAAAAGTTGAGCCATTATTCGAAGAAATGGTTGATTTCGATACTTTCAGCAAGTCAGATTTCAGAGCTGTAAAGGTAAAAGCATGTGAAGCAGTTAAAAAATCTAAGAAGCTGTTACAGTTCACTCTGGACGATGGAACAGGCACAGATCGTACCATTTTAAGCGGTATTCACGCTTATTATGAGCCAGAAGAACTGGTTGGAAAAACGCTGATCGCTATCACAAACCTGCCGCCAAGAGCTATGATGGGAATTGATTCTTGTGGAATGTTACTTAGTGCAATCCATGAGGAAGAGGGAGAAGAAAAACTTCATCTTCTGATGGTTGATGACCATATCCCGGCTGGTGCAAAGTTATACTAAAAATCAAAAAATGTGTTTGTAAAAGTTGCATACTACAACAGAAGTACAACAAATTTTTGTTGTATAATACGTGATAACACTTGATATTACGTTGTTGTGCTTATGAATTGAGCTTTATAAATGTATCGCAAGGACATTTTCCTAAGAGAAATTTTAGGGAAGTGTCCTTTTTGTTGTAGTCGAAATCCAAATTAAAGTAAAAATAACAGTCTAAAGGAGAAGAAGCAATGACAAACACAGCGTTAAGAGCAGGGAATAGCAATTCTCGCACAATTACTTTCAAGAGCAAGGAACACGAAAAATTTTATGAGGAATATCTGGAAAAATGCAGATATCAAGATGTCTATCATCAGGCTCTGGTTTATTGCCTGGGTATCGACAGAGACACAAGAGAAAATGTGAATAAAATCTATAATTTTAAAACTGGATGTGTAAAAACGGAATGCCTGCAGGAAGGATGGCAGACCAGTGGAAGTTTACGAATTGTCCGCATGGCATTTAATCTTTACTGTAATGGAACACCAAGTGTCGGAGATTATGAAGCAGAGGAAGATCAGTTAAAAGAGTGTCAGTATTATACCGTAGAAGATCTGTTTTGCTGCGGATATGCCCGGTATTTTTGGGAAGCCATTAAAATCCGTTATCCAGAGTATTGTTTTTACAGAGACTGGGAGGATATGTATGCTGAAAATTAGATTACAGGGTACTTTAAAGGATATTCAATGGTTCCGTCGTATTTTGGAAAAGCATAAAGAATTGGATGTTCTGGAAGTATCGGATGCTTATGCGAATAAAGGAACAAGCAAATATTTTCGTGTTTATGTTGAAGTAGAAGAAAAAGAGTAAATCGGAGGAAAGTATATATGTGTAAAGTAATTGCTATTGCAAATCAGAAAGGCGGAGTAGCCAAAACAACGACAACAATCAATCTGGGAGCAGGACTGGTGAAGTCAGGGAAAAAGGTAGTCCTGGTAGATGCTGATCCACAGGGGCATTTGACAATGGGATTGGGATTTCCAAAGAATCTCAAGGTAACATTAAAGAGCATGATGGAGAACATCATCATGGGGCTGGAATTTGATCCAAAAGAAGCAATTCTTCATCATGAAGAAGGAGTTGACCTGATTCCGTCCAATAAATTGCTTGCCGGTATGGATATGTCCTTATTTACAGTGGAGGACAGAGAAAAGGTGTTGAAAGAGTATCTGGAACTGCTGAAGGATGAGTATGATTATATTCTGATTGACTGTATGCCATCACTGGGAATGCTGACGATCAATGCTTTGAGTGCTGCGGACAGTGTTCTGATTCCGGTGCAGCCACAATATTATGCGGCAGATGGACTCATGGAATTACTGAAAGTGGTTAAGGGAATCCATCAGAGGTTCAATCCAGATTTACAGATAGAAGGCATTTTATTCACAATGGATAATTGCCGCTACAATAATGCAAAGAGAAACAAACAGGCAATTAAAACTACATATGGAAATGACATTAAGATTTTTGAGCAGACAATTCCGAGAACGGAAAGTCTTGCAGAAACAGCATCGGAGGGTGTAAGTATCTTTGCCTATGATGGAAAAAGCAAAGGGGCAGACAGCTATCTGGAACTGGTTCAGGAGGTGTTGAAACATGCGTAGACCAAAAAAAGATATTCAGCTTACCTCTTATGATGAATTACTGGGATTAGAGGAAACACCAGAAAAGAGTATGAACCAGGTTGTGGAAATAGATCTGGCAAAGCTCTATCCCTTTAAAAATCATCCGTTTCATGTAAATGATGATGAAATAATGGCTGAAACCGTAGAGAGTATTAAAACTTATGGTGTTTTGACTCCTGCACTGGTAAGACCTCGACCAGAGGGGGGCTATGAGATGATTTCCGGACACAGAAGAAAAAGGGGCTGTGAACTGTGTGGAAAGACTACATTGCCAGCTCTTGTCCGAAATTATACGGATGATGAAGCAGTCATTATTATGGTCGATTCTAATATTCAGCGTGAAAACCTACTGCCAAGTGAAAAAGCCCATGCCTATAAGATGAAATATGATGCAATGAAGCATCAGGGAAGCAAAGGCGAAAAATATACAGCAGATATGGTTGGGGAAGCTGCCGGGGACAGTGGAAGAACTGTACAGAGATATATCCGTCTGGCGGCATTATCCGATGCTCTGCTGGAATATGTGGACAATAATAAAATCCCTATGATCGTGGGAGAAAAGCTGTCTTATCTGAAACCAGAGGAACAGGAGTGGCTTCTGGAAGTGATTATTAACAGCAGCATCTTTCCGACAAAGCAACAGGCAGAACAGTTAAAAGAATGCAGTGCAAATGGAAAATTAAACCAGAGTTATATCTATGCGGTTTTGTTAAAAAAGGAAAGCAGTAAGATCAATGTGACGATCCCGGCAAAGAAAATCGGTAATTATTTTCCGGAGACATATTCTAAAGAACAGATAGAAGAAGTCATTTTCATGCTTTTGGACAAATGGAAAGAAAACAAAGAAGGAGTAGCAGATGCAGAAAATACAGTTTGATTATTTTACAGGGATGGAAGCGGAACAATACAGCTTTTATCGTGTCCCTAAAGTACTGTTTACAGAATCCTGCTTTAAAACTCTTTCTTGTGAAGCAAAGGTATTATACGGTCTGATGCTGGACCGTATGAGCCTGAGCATTAAGAACAGATGGCTGGATTCAGAGGACAGAGTATACATTATCTTCACTGTAGAAGAAATTGCAGAGTTGATGAACTGCGGAACCCAAAAAGCAGTGAAACTGGTAAAAGAGCTGGACAGCAGTAATGGGATCGGGCTGATTGAGAAGAAACGTCTGGGACTGGGAAAACCGAATGTTATTTATGTGAAAAATTTTATGATCAGAGAGATTCCAGACCAAAAGCCAGCAGAGGGCTGTGCAGATTTGCAATCCGAGCAGGAAGAATATAAAAAAATTGCAGATTTGCAATCAAAACAGAAAACACATAAGAAATGTGCAAATTTGCAACAAGAAGCAGAAAACAAGGGGAAAACAGGCATTTCTCTGAATTGTGAAAATCATCATTCAGGAGTAGTGAAAACCACAATTCAGGATTATGGAGAATCACAATTCCAGAATAGTGAAAATCACAATTCAAGAATGGTGGAAAACACAAATCCAGAATTTCCAGAATCACAATTCCAAAATAGTGAAAATCATCATTCAAGAATAGTGGAAATCACAAATCCAGAATGCCCGAAATCACAATCTAATAATACTGATATTAACAAGACTGATATTAGTGAAACTGAGATAAATCAATCTTATCCAATCACATCAGGTAATTTCCAAAAGAAAAAAGATGTGATGGAGGAGATGAGAGCATATCGTGAAGTAATTCATGAAAACATAGATTATCAATATCATGCAAAGGAAGATGTAGATGAACTGGTAGAACTGATAATTGAAGTTATGATGATGCCGGAGGACAGTATGATTCGCATTGCAGGAGTAGAAAAGCCAGTTGCTTTGGTGAAAAGCAGGTTTATGAAACTGAACTATTCGCATATCGAATATGTGCTGTTTTGTCTGAACCGAAATACAACCAAGGTTGGGAATATTAAAGCCTATCTTCTGACCGCCCTGTATAATGCACCGGCAACGATAAACAGCTATTATCAGGCAGAGGTTAATCACGATATGTATGGAGGATAAAGGAATATGAAGAAGATGATCAAAAAAGTGATAGTACCAATGTTGGTGATCGCTATATTGTTTGCGGTGCTAAGACCGTTTTGTATCCAGGATGGGAAGTGCAATTATTTCTTGATGTTACTTCTGATGGGGATACCGTTTGGAATTGGAAAAATGTGTGTCTGGATGGTTCCAAGAGGGTTTGACCTCGGAGGAACACTGGCAGTATGGACAATGAATCTTCTGATCGGAGGATTGATCGGAAGCATCATTCTCCTTGCAATGGTTGGACAGGCAATTATTTATCTCTGCGTTTTTCTGATTACAGTTCTTGCAGGAATACATAAAATACCGAGAATAAAATGAAATAGATTTTTTGAAAAGCAGCTAAGACAAAAATTAGCTGCTTTTTTTCGGGAAACTTTGCGACACAATGGCGTAAAGTTGGGACAAATTGCAGGAAAGGAGACACCGTATTGAGCAATCGTGCAATTTCCACAGAACTTATTGAATTGGGAGAACGGATCAGAAAACGCAGACAGGAAATGAAGTTGTCACAGGAATCTTTTGCGGAAAAAGCAGGTATCAGTGTCAATACGGTCAGCAGAATTGAAGGCGGGCAAACTGCAATGTCTGTTGAGATTTTCAGGAAGATGATTGAGATATTGGAAATAGATGCCAATATCCTGCTGGGAAAAGAGAAAGGTGATACAGAAAAGCAGGAATCAGTTCAGGAAGTGCTTTACCGTATTCAGAAGATGCAATGGAAAGAGCAGAAAATTATCATGCAGACCATAGATTCTCTGATAGACAGTTTTAATGAATATCGGTGAAATTTCACCATATATGGGGTGCAAAATCAAAAAACTCCCCATATATGCTAAGGATAATAGAATCGTGTGCTGTTAAAATGGAAAACAGAGAGAAAAAGACAGAAACAAAGAAGGGAGATAGGATGAATGACCAGAGAAGAAAATTTACTTTATCGGAGGCAGTGCCCCTATGATGCAATGGGAGACTATTCTGTTTTGATGGAAAATGAAAAGCAGATAAAAGCAGAAAGAAATGCCAAAAAATCTGATCCAGGCATCAGACGGAAAATAAAGTAGAGGATATTGTAACTATCAGAAAGGGCAGTAAGGAAGTTTCAGGCTCTCGTTTAAAAAAAACGGGTGTACCGGAAGCTGTTTTTTACTGCCCTTTTGTCAGTAGATTAGTAAGAATCCTATCCTTTCTGCCGATGGGCACCTGTTGCCAGCAGGCAGAAAGGTGGTAATTATGCTTACATTGCAGGAATTGAAACAGGTTGTAAGTAACAGGGAAGAAAGAAGAAAGGTTCCGTCCGCTAAATATTTAAGAGAAAACGATGTAGCAGTTGCGAAGCAGAGGTTGATGGATTGTGCGGAAATTATCGTATATCAGACCGGATATGTTCTCTATTGTGTGGGGGAATATGCAACGGTTTTTCCGTTATTTACCTGTCGAGATTATGTATATGAAGCAGAAAGAAAAATAGCAGTTGTTGAGGAGGATTTTTTCAATGATCAACCTTGGTATGTAAGGCTGATATTAGAAGGCGAAGACCGGCTGTGGAGAAATGGGGAAACACGAGAACATAATAATTGCATTTCGTATAGCTGTATTTCCGAAGAATGGTGCGAATTGGCAGATAAAGGACAATGGCTGCTTGAAAGAATCATTGCAGAGGAAACAGTCAGGGAGCTGATGGATTTGCTGACAGAGCGACAGAGACAGATGCTCCAGCGTATTTATTTTCAGCAGAAGACACAAAAAGAAGTTTCGCATGAACTGGGTATTACAGTTCCGGCAGTATCAAAGTGTATTTCACAGGCAATGCAGAAAATGCGGAATAATTCGGATGGCTCTGCCAGAGAATTGGAAAAAGGAGACTGGAAGTATGCCTGGTAAAAAGCCAAAAGAAAGACAACACTACATGCTGCGTGTAAATGATACGCTTGTGGAAGTTACCAGGGCAGTATATCTGGCCTGGTATCAGGCTGGAAGAAAAGAGCGATACCAGATTGAAAAAATGCAGAGGCATGGAGTATGCAGTATGGAGGAATTACAGGAAAAAGGCTATGACTGCTCTTTTTCGGTAGTATCACCGGAAGAAATCGTTATCAGACTGTCAGAAATACAGGAACTGGAAAAAGCTCTGGGATATTTGCCTAAAGAAGAGGCAGAACTGATAACGCTATTGTTTTTTGAAGAATTTACAGTAAAAGAAACGGCACAGTATTTTGGATGCTGCCCAAAGACGATTAGAAACCGGAGGAAGAAAATATTGGAGAAATTAAAAGAGCAACTGGAAAACACATAAAACAATATTGGAATAAAAATTCTTAAAAAATTTTTCAAACAGGTTAATTTTTGCCCTTTCACACATGCGGTTAGTGAAGGGGCAAATGTCTATTTTCAATTCGAGATAATAACTCCCCTTAAAAATTGAACCTTGACAATTTCATACCAGCAGCGAGAGGATACCCGGAATTTTTCAGCTACGCATTTTGCGGCGGGAATCCGGTGAAAACGTGAAGGGATACGGATGGGAGGCACCCTTTGCAGGAACGATTACGAATTACCTCTTGCGGCTTAATGCTTGATCCTGAACTTTACCTGAGTGTCATTCCTGTTTTACAGGATGACAGCAGATACCATGTGGCGGTGTTTCAAAAAGGCACTGCCATATGAATGTGCTGTTATCAGAGTGATTTCTGTACCAGCAATAAAATGTGGGAGGTGGTTCCAATGATTGAATAATGCAGGTGTGAGCCTGCATGAAAACAGAACAGATAATAGAAGAAAGAGAGGATTCAGTCAAAATGAAAATGAGATTCAAAAGATTCTTGTCCGGATTTATGGCAGTCGCAACACTGGCTTCTGTCATTATTCAGCCAGTAGCAGTTTCGGCTTCTGAATTAGAACCGGAAGAAATACCATTTGAACAGCAGTATGCGGAATTAAAAGATGTTCAGGATTCCCTTGATCCGGACGAGATCGTAAAGGCAAATGACATTGAACTTTCTTATGGGCAGGAATTTGATGTAGAAGTTGATCTGTCTGGAATCGAAGGTGTAGATGAAAGTAAGATCAAGATTTTATTCCATGAAGCAAAGAATGAAACTGGTACAGATTTTGACACACATACACCGGATACTTACAAGGCTGTCTATGCAGTAGAACCAGTCAGCGGTCATCCTGCTTATAGAATCAGCAGAAATATTACAGTGAAAGAACCGGAAACAGAAGTGCAGTCAGAGCGTTCTTCGGACAGTACAGTGAATGTTGACGATGATACTGGGGATACGGAGCAGAGCGAGGAGGATTCGGAGTCGCACAGGGAAACACAAAACGCTGAAAGCACAGCAGATTTGGAATCTGAATTAACCGTTTCAGAAGCACTGGAACAGGCAGAGAGTAATGGCATTGACCTTTATGCAATGGAAGCCGGAGAAACAGTAACCTTTATGGCTGCGGCAGGCAATGCCAGAAGTTCACAGCAGGTTTCTGTGACCAGAGGAGCAGAATACCGATATGCAGATTACGGATATGGAACATATCTGACTTACCAGTATACTGTAAAATTTGGAAATGTATCTGCCACAGCATATTGTGTACAGCCCTCCAAACCGGGACCTGGCAGTGGAACTTACACGATCAACAAGGTTGGCGATGGAAAAGCACTTGCGAAAGTGTGTTATTACGGTACAAAGGCTTCCGGTGATGATGGATTTTTCACAGAGGAAAACGGATATGGCAATTTAAGTACAGGAGCCAGATTCATTCTGGTACATCTGGCAGCATCTTATGCAAATGGAAGTGGGGATGCCTTTTCTGGTGCAAACAGTACTGCACAGAATCTGGCAATGAAACTTTATAATTACTGTATTTCACAGCCGGAAATTCCGGATGTGGAAATGTCCTTTTCGGATGCAGATGTAAAAGCCTATGTGGATGGCAACAGTCAGAGAACAAAGGATATTACATTTAATGCGGATGCGTTACAGACCATTACCATGAAACTTCCGGCAGGTGTACAGCTTCATAACCTGACAACAGGAAAAACAAGTAAAGCTGGAGAAAGCGTAGAAATCTGTGGTGGTACAAAGTTTTATCTGTCCGCACCATTAACACAGGTGAGTGATGTGGCAGGAAGCTGGTTTGCAACCATGAAAGGAAGCATTACCAAAGATTATTCAGCTTATAAGATTTCAACAGGTTCCGGAAACCAGGATCTGGCTCTGGTATTTGGCGAAGGCGTTGACGATGAGAAATATGTAGATTTTAAAGTATTCTGGGTACAGCAGGCAAGTGTTAAGGTGATCAAGAAAGATGCCAAGTCAGACGCAAAGCTGTCTGGTGCTGTGTTTGGATTATACAGTGATGCAGAATGTACCAAACTGATCACACAGTTACCTGCGACGGATGAAAACGGTGAAGCGTCCGTACAGATCACCAAGACACAGGATACCGTATATCTGAAAGAGATTACAGCTCCAAGCGGATACCGTATCAATGCAACAGCTTACAACGTGAAACTGGAAGTCAGCAAGACCACAACCGTTACTGTTCCAGATGAAGAACAGATGGGACAGCTTACCGTTTATAAAGAAGGTGAGGTTCTGGTTGGTGCAGATGTGACAGAAAATGGCACAACATTTAAGTATGAGAAACGCAGACAGAGTGGTGCTGTTTATGATGTGTATGCTGGAGAAGATATTAAAACTGCCTATGGTACAAAGATTTACAGCAAGGGTGATCTGGTAAAAGAGAATCTGACAACAGATACAAACGGAGCTACCGTTCTTAAAAATCTGTATCTTGGTACATATATCGTAAAAGAGAAACAGGCTCCGACAGGATTTTATAATGCCGGAGAGGAAAAGACAGTAACATTATCCTATGCAGGACAGAATGTGGATGTTGTTTTTACTGAGACAACCTTTACCAATGACAGACAGAAAGTAGAAGTAATGGTAACAAAACAGGATGAAGATACAGAAAATCCTCTGGCTGGAGGAATCTTTGGACTTTATGCTGCAAGTGACATTACCAACGTGGATGGAACCGTCATTGTAAAGAAAGGGACACTGATCCAGAAAGAGACAACAGGAGCAGACGGAACAGCGAAGTTTACAGCAGACCTGCCGCTTGGATTTTCTTATGATGTGAAAGAAGTGCAGGCACCGAAAGGGTATGTGAGAAACACAGATGATGTTTATACGTTTGCTTTCTCTTATACGAATGATAAAGAAGCAAAACAGACATTCAAGCATACATTCAAAAATGAACGTGTGACAGCTAAGATTTCTCTGCAGAAGCAGGATAAAGAAACCAAAAAGGCAGTTCCACAGGGCGATGCCACTCTGGAAAAAGCAGTATATGGACTGTATGCTCGTGAGGATATTGTGCATCCGGATGGTGCTACTGGCGTGATCTATAAAGCAGGAGAACAGGTTGCCACTCTTACGACAGATGAGAATGGACAGGCTTCTGTGGATGGATTATATCTTGGTAATTACTATGTGAAAGAGATTACTCCTCCAACTGGTTATCTGGCAGATGAAGAAGAACATGATCTGGTCTGCAATTACGAAGGAGATCTTGTAGCAGAAGTAAAACGTGACTGTCTGTCTCTGGAGCAGGTAATGAAACAGCCATTCCAGATTATCAAGGCGGCAAATAACGGAAAGACCGATGCCGACTTACTGAAAGGGGCAGGATTTACCGCTTATCTGGCATCATCCCTGAAAGTAAAAGAGGATGGAAGCTATGATTTTGATTCTGCAAAACCGGTAGTGATCGGGGAAAACGGAGCAACAGAAATCTTTACAGATGAAAAAGGTTATGCCTGCAGTATTGCGATTCCTTATGGAACTTATATTGTGCGTGAAACCACGACACCTCATAATTACACTCCGGTAGATGATTTTACAGTGCGTATCACTGAGAACAACCCGAACCAGCCACAGACATGGAGAGTGCTTCTGGATGACGAGTTTGAAGCGAAACTGAAAATCATCAAACAGGATGATGAGACGAAAAAGGCAGTGCTTCAGAAGAATACAGAGTTCAAGATTTTCAACATGGACACTGAGAAATATGTGGAGCAGGTAACAACTTATCCGACTACGGTAAAACATAAATCCTATTTTACAGATGAGCAGGGATATTTGATTCTTCCGCAGAATCTTAAAATCGGACATTATCGCATTGAGGAAGTAAATGCACCTTATGGATATACTTTGAATGAAAATTACTATGAGGTAACAGTAGATTCCAATACTGCATACCAGATGGACGGAACTTCCGGGGATGTGATCATTGAAGCAGTTTATGAGAACCATCCTGTTAAGGGTGAACTGACTATCGTAAAAAAAGGCGAAGTTCTGGACGGATTCAAGGATGATTTTACATATCAGACAGAAAATCTGGAAGGGGCAGAGTTTGAGATTTACGCTGCCGAGGACATCTATACTGCAGATTTCCAGAAAGATGATAATGGAAACCGTATTCTGGAATATGCGGCAGGAACACTGGTAAAAACGGTTACAACTGATAAAGATGGGAAAGCGGTCCTGAAAAATCTTCCGCTTGGAAGTTATAAGATTGTCGAAAAGACAGCACCGGATGGCTTTGTTTTAAACAGTGAAGCACAGATCATTACTTTTTCTTACAAAGATCAGGAAACACCAGTCCTTGAGCAGACAGCTATCTTTGAAAATGACCGTCAGAAAGTAGAAATTTCTGTGGTAAAACAGGATGCTGATACAGAAGCAGCCGTTGCAGGAGCAGAGTTTGGGCTTTATGCGAAGAATGACATGGAAGCTCATGGAACTGTGATTGTGAAAGCTGACACACTCCTTGGAAAAGCTGTTTCCGGAGAAGATGGAAAGGCTGTATTTACACGGGATCTGACATTCGGTGAGTATTATATCAAAGAACTTGCAGCACCAAACGGTTATGTATCTTCTGATGAAATTCTGGAAGTAAAAGCAGAATATCAGGGACAGGATGTTAAGGTAGTGCAGTTATCTTCTGTATTTAAGAACCAGCCTACAAAGGTTGTGGTTTCCAAGTCTGATTTAACTACTGGCGTGGAATTGTCAGGTGCGACACTTACTGTTCTGGACAAAGATGGAAATGTAGTTGATACATGGAAATCTGTAAAAGGCGAGCAACATCTGATTGAACGACTTACTGTAGGGGAAACCTATACTCTCAGAGAAGAGATGGCTCCTTATGGATACCTCAAAGCAGAAGAGATCACCTTTACGATTGAGGATACCGGGGAAATCCAGAAAGTTGAAATGAAAGATGATGTGCCGACAGGAACAATTATCATCAATAAAAATGGAGAATTTCTGGATAAAGTAACTGCACTGGATTCCGTTGGTGGCTGGATTAAACATTTATTCCAGTATGTAACAGGCAGTCTGAAAGATGTTACCTTTGAAGTCTATGCTTTAGAGGACGTGAAATCTGCTGACGGAGAAAGTGAAGATTATTATAAAAAAGACGAGCTGGTCGCAACCATTACAACGGACGATACTGGTATTGCAAAGGTATCGGGACTTCCGCTGGGTAAATACTATGTAAAAGAAAAAGCTACAGTGGACGGTTTTGTACTGGATGATGAAGCGAGAGAGATTGATCTGACATACCGGGATCAGGATACTGCAGAAGTTACTTATTCTGCTGACTGGCAGAATAACCGCCAGAAAGCAGAAGTGGAAGTTGTGAAAAAAGAGAAAGATTCTGATCGTGTACTGGAAGGTGCGGTATTTGCCCTCTGTGCCAAGGATGATATTACAGGAGCAGACGGAAAAGTAATTATGAAAGCAGATACTGTGATCGAGGAACTGGCAACAGACAAAGAAGGTAAGCTGACTTTTACGGCAGATTTACCGATTGGGTTTGCGTATTATATCAAAGAAACATCACCGGCATCCGGATTTGCAACGACAGATGAAATACAGGAGTTCACGTTTGAGTACGAGGGTGCAGAAAAGGAAAAAGTATCTTATGCTTTTACTTTTGAGGACGAGCCGACTGTAATCGAGATCACCAAGACTTCCCTGACAGATGGAAAAGAACTGGAAGGAGCTAAGTTACAGGTAACTGATGAAAGTGGTAAAGTTGTAGATTCCTGGACTTCCGGTAAGGAAGCTCATATCATCAAAGAACTGGTAGTTGGACAGAAATATACTCTGACAGAAACAAAACCAGCGGATGGTTATGTGACAGCAGAAAGCATCACGTTTACCGTTGAAGATACTGCAAAGCCACAGAAAATCGAAATGAAAGATGACGTGACCAAGGTAGAAATCTCTAAAACAGATATTTCTGGTAAGGAACTTCCAGGAGCGAAACTGACCATTCTTGACAAAGACGGTAAGACAGTAGAGAGCTGGACTTCTGAGGAAAAACCACATTACATAGAAATGCTTCCGATTGGGGAGTATACGCTTCGTGAAGAGTCTGCCCCGGATGGATATCTGGTCGCTGAAGATGTGAAATTTACAGTGGAGGATACCGGGGAGATCCAGAAAGTAGTGATGAAAGATGAGGTAAAACCGGAAGAAACACCAACGCCGGAAACACCGTCTACACAGGTAACAGATACACCGAAAACCGGAGATGATACACACATGCTGATTTGGATTCTGCTTGCGATTGCAGGTATGGCAGGCAGTGTATCAGCAGTCTGGATTGCGAAAAAAAGAAAATAAAAGTTAATGGAGGGGCATTTATGGGCAGCAAAGTCATAGATGCCCTTTTGAATGATGAAAGGGGTATAAAATGAGAACGTTATTGATTATTGCAGGGATTCTTCTGGTGTTAGCAGTCAACTTTGTTCTGTACTGCTGTATCCGGGTAGGAGCAAATGAAGACCGTCTGTTGGAAAACCATAGAAAGGAACAGATTGATGCAGGAAGAAGTGAATGAGAAAACAGTGTCCCTGTGTATTACTGGCGGAAAAGTGACAGTACGTTTATTGAAGCAGGCAATGATGCGTTTTCTGGCAGCGATGGAGAAAGAAAAAGCAGCGAAAGCAAGAAAACAGCAGGTAAAGGGACCGCCAGATAAAGATTATCATGGAAAGCAGAGTTTAAAGAAGCTGGCACAGCAGAATGTTCAGCTTTCCAATATTGAGATTACGGACAATAATATTAAGGCTTTTGAAAAAGTGGCAAAAAAATATGGTATTGATTTTAGCCTAAAACGTGATAAGTCCGTAGATCCACCGAGATATTTTGTTTTCTTCAAGGCAAGGGATGTGGATGTGATGACAGCAGCATTCCGGGAATTTACTGGAAAGACATTGAATAAAACAAAGAAACCGTCTGTCCGTAAAAAATTACAGCAGGCAATCGAAGCCCGCAGCCAGGATAAACAGAGAGAACGGGAAAAATCGAAAGAAAAACAGAAGGAGCCGACCTTATGAGTGGGATAAAAAATATAAAGAAAAAACTGAAAGGATTTCAGGTGCGTCCCCCGAATGCAGAAATGATAAAAAAGGTTCTGTTGCATATTCCGTATGTGGTTGTATTTTATGTGGTGAATAAATGCACCTGGCTGTATCAGTATTGTAGGGGCAGTACAGTAGTGGACAGGCTGATGGTCCTCCTTATGAACTATCCGTTAGCGTTTAAAAAGTTGTTGCCAAGTATACAACCGAAAAGTCTGGCTGCGGGAACTATCGCAGTAGTCAGTGTGTGGGCAGTGGTCTATTTCAAGGGAAAGAATGGAAAGAAGTTTCGTCAGGGAGAGGAATATGGTTCTGCCAGATGGGGAAATGAAAAGGATATAGCTCCTTTTATTGATCCGGTTTTTGAGAATAATATCTTGTTGACACAGACAGAACGCCTGACCATGAACAGCAGACCGAAGAAACCGAAGTATGCCAGAAACAAGAATGTCATCGTAATAGGTGGTTCCGGAAGCGGTAAGACCAGATTTTATGTGAAACCGCAGCTTATGCAGATGCCGGATAATGTGAGTTTTGTGGTCACCGATCCCAAGGGGACAATTATTGTAGAATGTGGTAAGATGTTAGCACGAGGGACACCGAAGAAAGATAAAAATGGGAAAATCCTGCGTGATAAAAATGGCAGAGTGGTAATGGCTCCTTACAAAATCAAGGTGCTGAATACCATCAACTTTGCAAAAAGTATGCATTATAACCCGTTTCATTACATCAGATCTGAAAAGGATATTCTGAAGCTGGTAAATACAATTATGGTAAATACCAAGGGAGAGGGAGAAAAATCTTCCGAGGATTTCTGGACAAAAGCGGAACGCCTGCTATACTGTGCTTTGATTGGCTATATTTATTATGAAGCACCGGAGGAAGAGCAGAACTTTTCAACTCTGTTGGAATTTATCAATGCCAGTGAAACCAGGGAAGAAGATGAAGAGTTTAAAAATGCAGTGGATTTGTTATTTGAGGAACTGGAAAGAGACGAGCCGAATCATTTTGCAGTAAGGCAGTATAAAAAATACAAGCTGGCTGCAGGAAAGACAGCAAAAAGTATTTTAATCAGTTGTGGTGCAAGACTCGCACCCTTTGATATTGCGGAACTGCGGGAACTTATGTCTTATGATGAGATGGAACTGGATATGATTGGAGATCAAAGAACTGCATTGTTTATTGTAATCTCTGATACGGATGATACATTTAACTTTGTGGTTGCTATGATGTACAGTCAGCTTTTCAATCTGTTATGTGACAGGGCAGATGACGTTCATCATGGAAGATTGCCTTATCATGTAAGAATCCTCTGTGACGAGTTCGCAAATATCGGTCAGATTCCGAAGTTTGACAAGCTGATTGCAACGATCCGAAGCAGAGAGATTTCTGCATCCATTATTCTGCAGTCACAATCACAGCTCAAGACCATTTATAAGGATGCAGCGGAAACCATCACAGGAAACTGCGATACCATGCTGTTTCTTGGTGGAAAGGAAAGTACCACTCTGAAAGAAATTTCAGAGACACTGGGAAAGGAAACGATTGATTTATATAATACTTCTGATACAAGAGGTCAGAGCAGATCTTATGGTCTGAACTATCAGAAAACGGGAAAAGAACTGATGAGCCGGGATGAACTGGCAGTCATGGATGGTAACAAATGTATTTTGCAGCTTCGTGGTGTCCGTCCGTTTTACAGTGATAAATTTGACATCACAAAACATAAACGGTATAAGCAGTTATCCGATTATGATAAAAAGAATGAGTTTCATGTGGAAGAATATATGAAACATCAGATGGAAGTCCGGTTAAGTCCGGAAGAAGCGTTCGACCTTTATGTGTATGAAGGCAGTGAACTGGAAAAACAATCAAATAATGAAAATGAAGGCACAGGGCATGTAACGTAAAACATACATAGCTCTTTTTTTATGCCCTTTTGGGAGGTAGCGATATGCGTAAGCATGAAAGACCGCCCATCAGGGCGGAACCCTCCGAGTAGTAACCGTTTGAAAATCACAATGAAAACAGCAGTTACGAAAGGAGAACATAGATTATGGCGTTTTTTACATCCGCAATTAATATTTTACAGACTCTGGTTGTTGCAATCGGAGCCGGACTTGCAGTTTGGGGAGTTATCAATCTCCTGGAAGGATATGGAAATGACAATCCTGGAGCCAATGCTCATGTATGATAAAGAAGCAAGATACTAAAAACAAAACATAGACCGCCAGTACCACGCTATTCCGAGTAAAAAACCAAAAGACCGCTGGTTATACACTCCCACAATGTCAAATACCACGAAAACTTTGTACGCTATTTTTTGTTTCTGCTGCTTGACAAAATGTAATGAATGTGTTACATTATAAATGTAATCACTTCATTACTTTTTGGAAAGGAGAGATGACCTTGATATGGAATAGGATTAAGGTGCTAAGAGCTGAAAGAGATTGGACACAAGCAGATTTAGCAGATAAAGTTGGGATTTCCCGACAGGCAGTTATATCAATAGAAAAATATAAATATACTCCGTCTTTGGAGTTGGCTTTTAAGATTGCAGAAGTTTTTGGCGTTTCTATTGATGAAGTTTTTGAGCATAGGGAGGACAAATAGTATGAATGAACAAACTATTTTTTTGATTTTTCTTGTTTCGGCATTAGCTGTAACTTTGGGATTATATTTCTTAAAAGCCAAGAAACAAATGCAATATAAAGGTGATGAACGCTGGAAATTGATACAGCTTAATGCAAATAATGCTGCGAATATCTCAAATACGGTTCTGATCGTCTTGATTGTGGTGTTACCATTGCTTATAGATAGTCAAACGACATTTACACTACAGAGAGTGGTTACATTTGTGCTGATTTATATTGGAATACGGAATTTGATTGAACTGGTTGCAACGATTTATTTTGACAAGCGGTTATAAGGAGGGTACAGGATGTTTAAGAACAAAAATATTCTGCGCGGAATCATTCTGGCGATATTGTTACTTTGCACAGCATATTTGGTATATTCGATTATAGTCAATCCATTAGGCGAGCATGACATTATACTTGCACTGGCTGTTACAGTGGGATTTATTGCATTAGGACAGGATAAGAAAAAAGAAAGATAAATTTCTGTTTATCGAATGAATAGCACAGCCGGCCGAGCCAGTCAACGGTCAAGATGAACGGCGCATACGCGCCGCCGTTGACAGCCCCGCCCGCCTTTGCTGGTAGGTAATCAAGGGGCGACAGCAAGGAGTGCTGCCGCCCCGCACTATTATTCAGAGAGGGGGAATTTCCATGACCGAAGATGAAGCCTATAAAGTCCATATCCAGTACACCTTTAACGCCTTTTGCAAGATTGTCATTCGTCACGCAGCAATAGATAAAATTTTGAAGCTGCGCCGGAGGTGGGAACGGGAAGTTTCCCTTGACTATCTGATGAATGAGAAGTTTGTCCAGCTTGCCGAGCCGGAGCAACTTGAAGAATATCTTTTTACCGCCTGCGACCAAACCGCCGTTTTGTACCATGCGGAACTTGCCGCCGCCCTTGCCCTTTTGCCAGAGCAGACGCAGGAAGAAATTTTCCGTTACTATTTCCTGTGCCAGCCGCAGCGAGTGATCGGCGTACATATCGGCCGGACACGCAGCACAGCGGGGCGGCATATCCAGCTTGCCTTAAAACGGCTCCGGCGGTTTATGGAGGAAAAAGACCATGAGTAGACTTCTCCCCTATGAAACAATCGTCAAAGCACATGGGGGCGACCCGGACGCAATCGACACCGTTCTTTCCCACTACGCCGGATATATCCGCTACTGTTCCAAAGTACACGGTCAGGTCAACGCCGAGGTTGAAGAATATGTGAAGCAGAAGCTAATTGCCGCCCTGTTCAAATTTCGCTTTGACCGATAAGCCTTAAAACTGAATACCAGCCGCCCACCGGCGACCAGCGAAAGCAGTAAGTCTGAAAAAGATTTGCTGCTTTTTTTGTTGCCCGGCTCCGTTTCCGGCCATTTTGCCCTGTTCAGATTGTAGTAGTAAGTGAAGGAGAAATTTTTCTTCCCCGGCGTTTGGCATTTTTGATTTTTGTCCGTAGTAGGAAGCAAAGAGAAAATAAGCCGTTTTGTTTGGCAAATTTCAAAATTCGGTGTTGTAGGGAGTAAAAGGAAAAATTCTCTGCCCCGCCGGTTGCTAAAATCCTGTTTCCCGGATTACTAAGGCAAAAGAAAATTTGAAAAGTCCCCGTTCAGCGGGTAGCTGGCGGCCTTTCAAATGTATCTTTGGCGAAAGGAAAAAAGGCCGCGCACAGCGGGCTGAAAGCCACGCCCCGTTCGCTCTATGTACGGAAATCCCGGACAGGGGCAGTCTGCGGCTTACTGAGAGCAAGTTTCTACCACGGTGCCAAAATCCGCAATTCTGCGGTTTTGCCCCTCGCGGGAAACTTGTTGGGGAGTGCCTTCCCCAAACCCTGCTTTGCGGCTTGCGCCGCTTATCCCCGCCGCGCTCATGCGGCAAGAAAGGAGGTCACGACCATGCGAAAGAAATACAACACACCCCACCGCAGCCGCGTTGTGAAAACCCGGCTGTCCGAAGATGAATACGCCGACTTCACAGCGCGGCTTGCGCCCTATGGTATCAGCCAGTCGGAATTTCTCCGGCAGGCGATACGGCGCACTACCATACGCCCCGTTATCCATGTGTCGGCGGTCAATGATGAACTGCTTTCCGCTGTCGGGAAGCTGGCCGCCGAGTACGGCAGGATCGGCGGCAACCTCAATCAGATTGCCCGGTATCTGAACGAGTACGGCGCACCCTACAATGCGCTGTCCGGCGAGGTACGCGCTGCCATAGCCGACCTTGCCGCCCTCAAGTATGAAGTCTTACAGAAAGTAGGTGACGCGGTTGGCAACACTCAAGCATATCAACTCTAAAAACGCCGACTACGGAGCCGCCGAACAATACCTGCTTTTTGAGCATGACGAGTTCACCATGAAGCCCGTCCTTGATGAAACCGGCAGGCTTATCCCCCGCGAGGACTACCGGCTGTCCACGCTGAACTGCGGCGGGGAGGATTTTGCCGTTGCCTGTATGCGGGCAAATCTCCGCTATGGGAAAAACCAGCGGCGGGAAGATGTGAAAAGCCACCACTATATCATCAGCTTTGACCCACGGGACGGCCCGGACAATGGCTTGACCGTAGACCGGGCGCAGGCATTGGGCGAGAAGTTTTGCGCCGAGCATTTCCCCGGCCACCAAGCCCTTGTATGTACCCACCCGGACGGGCATAACCACAGCGGCAATATCCATGTGCATATCGTCATTAACAGCCTGCGGATAGAGGAAGTCCCGTTCCTGCCCTACATGGACAGGCCAGCCGACACGAAAGCCGGTTGCAAGCACCGCTGTACCGACGCTGCCTTGCGCTACTTCAAGTCCGAAGTCATGGAAATGTGCCACCGGGAGGGGCTTTACCAAATCGACCTCTTGAACGGCAGCAAGAACCGCGTCACAGACCGGGAGTATTGGGCGCAGAAAAAGGGACAGGCCGCGCTGGACAAGCAGAACGCCCCCATGATTGCAGACGGTATCACGCCCCGGCAGACCAAGTTTGAAACGAACAAGGAGAAGCTGCGGCAGACCATACGCGCCGCGCTGTCTGCGGCGACCTCATTCGAGGACTTTTCCTCTCTGCTGCTGCGGGAGGGCGTGGCCGTCAAGGAGAGCCGGGGGCGGCTATCCTATCTCACGCCGGACAGGACAAAGCCCATTACCGCCCGAAAGCTGGGTGACGACTTTGACCGCGCCGCTGTCTTTGCCGTTTTGGAGCAGAACGCCGCCAGAGCCGCAGAAAAGCCCGCAGCCATACCCGAATACCCCCGGCATGGGAAAACCGGCATACAGCCCACAAAAGTCCCACAAACCGCCCCGAAACAGGACGGTGTGCAGCGGCTTGTGGACATTGAGCAGAAAATGGCCGAGGGCAAAGGCCGGGGCTATGAACGCTGGGCGACCATGCACAACCTCAAACAAATGGCCGCGACGCTGAATGTGTATCAGGAATACGGCTTCACTTCCCCGGAGCAGTTAGAAGCCGCCGTTGATACCGCCTATCAGGAAATGCGCCAGACCAGCGGCAAGTTGAAAACGCTGGAAACAAAGCTACAAGGGAAAAAGGAGTTGCAGCAACAGGTACTTGCCTATGCCAAGACCAAGCCCGCCCGCGACGGGCTGAAAGCGCAGAAATCCGAGAAAGCCCGCGCCGCCTACCGGCAGGCAAATGAGAGCGATTTTATCATAGTCGACGCAGCCGCCCGGTATTTCCGGGAGCATGGCATTACCAAGCTGCCCGCCCGGAAAGCGTTGCAGGACGAGATCGAGCAGCTTGTTTCCAAGAAATCCAGCCTGTATAACACCTACCACGAACAGAAGCAGCGGTACACGGAGTTGCAGACCGTCAAGCGGAACATCGACCAGATTTTGCGCCGGAGCGAGCCGCACCGCAGAAAGGAGCAGAGCCATGAGCGATAAGCTGCCCCGCATGGACTACCGCCAGCACCGGCGGGCGCGGCGGCTGGTGCATGAGTGCTGTAACTACGACGGGGGGAACTGCCTGCTGTTAGATGACGGGGAGCCTTGCGTGTGTGTCCAGAGCATTTCCCTTTCTCTCATGTGCCGGTGGTTCCGTGTGGCTGTCCTGCCCCTTGACGAGGAACTGGCCGCCGCCCTCTTGTATCGGGGGAGCCGGAAACGATGTGCCGTCTGCGGCGCGGCCTTTGTCCCCAAGTCAAACCGGGGAAAATACTGCCCGGACTGCGCCGGACGCATGAAGAAAATCAAAGCCGCCGAGCGAAAGCGGAAACAAAGGCATAAATGTCACGCTTTAGAGCCTTTCAAACCCGCATAAATCAAGGCTTTTTTCGTGGGTGTCAAAGGGTGCGCGATACATTTATCCTTTTCCCCCGGAAACGCCGTTCTAAATGCGTATAAACGCCCCAAATCCACCCAAAGGAGGAACCATGTCAGACAACCGAAAATACTACTACCTCAAGCTGAAAGAGAATTACTTTGACGAGGACGCTATCGTACTGCTGGAAAGTATGCAGGACGGTATCCTCTATTCCAACATTCTCTTGAAACTGTACCTGAAATCGCTGAAAAACGGCGGGAAGTTGCAGCTTGATGAAAATATCCCCTACACCGCGCAGATGATTGCCACCATTACCCGCCAGCAAGTCGGCACCGTAGAGCGAGCCTTGCAGATTTTTATGAAGCTGGGGCTTGTGGAGCCGTTACAGAACGGCGCGCTGTATATGAGCAACATCGAACTGCTTATCGGCCAATCCTCTACCGAGGGGGAGCGAAAACGGCGGGCAAGGCTGGCTTTGCAGGAGCAGAAAGCCTTGCCAAAGGCCGGGGCGGACATTTGTCCACCAGAGATAGAGATAGAGAAAGAGATAGAGATAGAAAAAGAGAGAGAGCGAGAGTTAGATACGGGACAGCCCGCCCGCGCTGCCTATGGCCGGTATGAAAATGTCTTTCTTTCGCAATCAGAACTGGACGGGCTGAAAGCAGACCTGCCCGACAAATGGAACTACTACATTGACCGGCTATCCTGCCATATCGCGTCCAGCGGCAAGCGATACCGCAGCCATGCCGCCACAATCTACAAGTGGGCGCAGGAGGACGCAGCCAAGAAAGCCCCGAAAAAGGGCATACCAGACTACTCATGCAAGGAGGGCGAGAGTTTATGAAGAACGAAATCAACGCTGTTTTGGAGAATATGACGACTGTTACCCCGGAGCCGGAGGACTACACCGGCGAGGACGGTTTACTGTACTGCGGCAAGTGCCGTAAGCCGAAAGAAGCCTATTTTGCGCCGGATAAAGCCGCTATCTTTGGCCGTGACCGTCACCTGGCAGAGTGCGACTGCCAGAGAGCCGCCCGCGAGGAACGGGAGGCCGCCGAGAAGCGGCGCAGGCACCTTGACACCGTGGAGGAACTGAAACGCCGGGGCTTTACCGACCCCACCATGCGGGACTGGACTTTTGAGAACGACAACGGCAGGAACCCGCAGGCCGGGATTGCCCGCCGGTATGTGGAGCATTGGGAGGATATGCGAACCGACAATATCGGCTGCCTGTTCTGGGGCGGCGTGGGAACCGGGAAAAGCTACCTTGCGAGCTGTATCGCAAACGCCCTCATGGAGAAAGAAATCCCCGTCCACATGACGAATTTTGCCCTTATCCTCAACGACCTTGCCGCCAGCTTTGAGAACCGCAACGAGTACATTTCCCGCCTTTGCCGCTATCCGCTGCTTATCCTTGACGACTTCGGCATGGAGCGCGGCACCGAGTACGGGCTGGAACAGGTTTTCAATGTGATTGACAGCCGTTACCGCAGCGGCAAGCCGCTGATCGTCACGACCAACCTCACGCTGGACGACCTGCGGAACCCGGAGGACACCGCCCATTCCCGGATTTATGACCGCCTGCTTTCCATGTGCGTCCCGGTACGCTTTACCGGCGACAACTTCCGGCAGGAAGCCGCGCAGCGGAAAATGGAGAGCATGAAGAAACTGATTACCGACTGAAAGGAGTATTGCCTATGGCAGATAACAAGCAGCACGACACCCGCACAGCCCGCCGCCCCGACTGCGTGACGGAAATCCGCATGGGCAATTCCGTCCTTGTCGTGTCCGGCTATTTCAAGAAAGACACTACCACCACCGCCGCCGACAAAATGGCGCGGGTACTGGAAGCGGAAGCCGCTGCTACACAGGAGCCGACTTGTCCGGCGTGAACCGGGGCATGAGGAAAGCGGCCATGCCGGGGAGCATGGCCGCTGGAGTGTGAGTAAAGGTCATACATGGATTTGAAAATCACCAAAATCAAATACACCGCAGCCTTGCTTTAAATTACCCTCTTTTGCTAATTGGCAAAAGGCTTTTTCAATCCGGCTAATTATATCGGCGGGAATAGCAAGTTGATGATGTGCAGGTAAAATTCGCTGTACTTCTAAAGACTGCAATTTTCTTATGGACTGAAAGAAAAGTTGTGGGTCTGTTGTTGGATAAAAAGCGTCAAGACACCCTTTGTATATTAAATCACCGGAATACAAGTATTTTCTTTCCGGTTCATAGAAGCAGCAATGCCCCGGAGAATGCCCGGGCGTATGAAGAACTATCAATTTCCTATTCCCCAAATCAATGCAATCGTTATCATGTAAAATTATTTGCGGGACTCCTTGAAAAATCTGATATTCCTCTATTTTGAAGTCAGAGGGAAAATCGCATGGTTTTCTCATAAGATTGCTTTTTACCACTTGCAAAGGTATAGGAAATTTACCAGATAACCAATCTTTTTCTGCTTCGTGGACTGCGATAATATCAAAATATTTGTGCCCGCCGATATGATCCCAGTGTGTATGTGTTGTTATGGCTGTAACTGGAAGTGATGTCAAACTATCAACTACTTTTTTGATATTTGCCACCCCTAACCCCGTATCAATCAATATGGCTTTCTTAGTGCCACAAAGTAAATAGCAATGCGTTTCTTCCCAATGCCGATACTCACTGATTGCAAAAGTATCTTTGTCGATTATTTCCGTTGTAAACCAACTACTCATGTTTTATCACCCGCTCTATCGAAATCGCTTTTGAAAGTAAGTATAGCACACAGATATAAACTTTTCTACTGAAAGCAACTCTACAAAACGCTACACAAAAATCAGCAATTTGACAAATCATAAAGAAGCAGATTTTACACTTTTGCAGCTATACAGCCCGCCCTATTCCGTGGTACAATGAAACCACGGAATAGTGGGGCTGGCTGTCGGAAACGGAGGATTTTATGTTAAGACAAGCCACCCAAAACCTCATTACCGCCCTTTATCCGAGATTGTCCCATGAGGACGAGTTGCAAGGCGAGAGCAATTCCATTTCCAACCAAAAGCGGATTTTGGAAACCTACGCCAAGCAGAACGGCTTTACCAATCTGCGCTGGTACACCGACGACGGCTTTTCCGGCGCGAACTTTCAAAGACCCGGTTTTCAAGCCATGCTTGCAGACATTGAAGCCGGGAAAGTGGGTACGGTCATCGTCAAGGACATGAGCCGGTTAGGGCGAAACTACTTGCAGGTAGGGTTTTACACGGAAATGCTGTTCCCTCAAAAGGGAGTGCGTTTTATCGCTGTCAACGACAATGTAGACAGCGCAAACGGCGGCATGGACAACGATTTTACCCCTCTGCGAAATCTGTTCAACGAATGGCTGGTGAGAGATACGAGCAAGAAAATCAAAGCAGTAAAACGAGCAAAAGGCATGAGTGGAAAGCCTGTTACCAGCAAGCCGGTATATGGCTACCTCATGGACGAGGACGAGAACTATATCGTTGACGGGGAAACCGCGCCGGTTGTCCAGCAGATATACCAGCTTTGCCTTGCCGGAAATGGCCCGACCAAGATTGCCCGTATGCTTACGGAGCAGCAAATCCCAACGCCGGGGACGCTGGAATACCGCAGGACGGGCAGCACCCGCCGCTACCACCCCGGCTATGAGTGCAAGTGGGCGACCAATACCGTTGTGCATATCCTTGAAAACCGGGAATACACAGGCTGTCTGGTAAACTTCAAGACAGAAAAGCTCTCTTACAAAGTCAAGCACAGTGTAGAAAATCCCCTGGAAAAGCAAGTGATTTTCGAGAACCACCACGAGCCTATCATAGACACCCAGACATGGGAACGGGTGCAGGAACTTCGCAAGCAGCGCAAACGCCCCAACCGCTATGATGAAGTGGGCTTGTTCTCCGGCATACTGTTCTGTGCGGACTGCGGCAGTGTCATGTATCAGCAGCGATACCAGACGGACAAGCGCAAGCAGGACTGTTATATCTGCGGCAACTACAAGAAACGCACCCATGACTGTACGGCGCACTTTATCCGCACCGACCTCTTGACCGCTGGTGTACTCTCCAATCTGCGGAAAGTGACAAGCTATGCGGCAAAGCATGAAGCCCGGTTTATGAAGCTCTTGATTGAGCAGAACGAGGACGGGGGCAAGCGCAGGAACGCCGCCAAGAAAAAGGAACTGGAAGCCGCCGAGAAACGCATAGCCGAGTTATCCGCTATCTTCAAGCGGCTGTATGAGGACAGCGTGACCGGGCGCATATCAGACGAGCGTTTCACAGAGCTGTCGGCAGACTATGAAGCAGAGCAACGGGAACTGAAAGAAAGAGCCGCCGCTATCCAAGCGGAGCTTTCCAAAGCACAGGAAGCCACCGTGAACGCAGAAAAGTTTATGAATGTTGTCCGGCGGCATACCAGCTTTGAAGAACTTACCCCTACTCTGCTGCGGGAGTTTGTAGAGAAAATCGTTGTGCATGAGTGCAGCTATGACGAGAACAAGACCCGCAGACAGGACATTGAGATTTATTATTCTTTTGTTGGCAAGGTGGACTTGCCCGAATAACCGCCCGACCTATCCGACACAATGCGCAAGTGCCGGATAGGAACGGCAAAATTTTTTACACTTCTATTACTTCTTTATCGCACATCAGTAAAGTCCCAGGGAATCAAGCAGCTTATGGCAGGTGGAGGTGTCGTTCTGATCGGTACACAGCTTGTACCATTACTGGCGAATCTGTTTTAGCCGGGGCAGTAGGAAAGGAGAACACGCATGGATAAGATTTTTGAGTCCATAGAAGAATGGATGCGTAACCTCCTTACAGGCATGGTCAGCTCAAACCTGACGAACATGTTTACCGATGTGAATGAAAAAACCGGTGACATTGCAAGTCAGGTTGGGCAAACGCCCCAGGGCTGGAACAGCAGTATTTTCAGCTTGATCCAAAATCTGTCGGATTCTGTGATCGTACCGATTGCCGGAATGATCATAACCTTTGTGTTGTGCTATGAGCTGATTTCCATGCTCACCGAAAAGAATAACATGCATGACATAGATACATGGATGTTTTTCAAATATTTTTTCAAGATGTGGATAGCAGTCTGGTTCGTAAGCAATGCTTTTACGATTACAATGGCGATTTTTGATGTTGGACAGAATGTAGTGAACCGGGCTGCAGGTGTTATCAACCAGCAGACGGCAATCAATATTGATTCGGTAATTACCTCGATGGAGACAGCAATGGAATCAATGGAAATAGGAGAGCTGATTATACTGGCATTGGAAACGCTCCTGGCGAGTCTGTGCCTAAAGGTTATATCCGTTTTTATAACGGTTATTTTATATGGCCGTATGATAGAAATTTATCTGTATTCGTCAATCGGTGCAATTCCGTTTGCCACTATGAGCAATCGGGAATGGGGACAGATTGGCAGCAATTATTTAAGAGGATTGTTTGCACTGGCATTTCAGGGATTTTTTATCATGATGTGCGTGGGCATTTATTCTGTATTGGTTGCCAACATACAGGTATCAGACAATGTGCATACAGCACTGCTCAGTGTAATGGCTTATACAGTAATACTGTGTTTCAGTCTTATGAAAACAGGTAATTTCTCAAAGAGCATCTTTAATGCACACTAAACGTGGAAAAGGAGACGATGAAAATGGCTTTTGTATCAGTACCAAAAGATCTGACAAAAGTAAAAAATAAAATTATTCTCAATCTTACAAAACGACAGCTTATCTGCCTTGGCATTGCAGCGGCAGTAGGGCTTCCGTTTTATTTCCTGTCAAGGGGATTGATTGGTTCGAGTAATGCGGCAACCGGAATGTGTCTGTTGATGCTTCCGGCTTTTTTATTTGCCATGTATGAGAAAGATGGACTTCCTTTAGAGAAAGTCCTCAAAAATGTGATTACAGTAAAACTTATCCGTCCTCCGGTACGGAAGTATGAGGTGGAAAACCTCTATGAAAAAAAGAGAATTCTGACAAAAGCGAAAGGAGGTACCGTTCGTGGAAAAAGTAAGAAACGATAAAGAAGAATTTTCCCATCCGGATGACTGGTGGCTGGATGAAGAGGATTCTGCTGATAGTTTACCAGTGTTTGATCCGGACGAGGCAGAAGATTATGTAAAGGACAGACAGCGTTTGACGGGAGTACCGATGGTTACGGGGTATGAAGCACTGGAGCGACACCGAGGTGTCCGCAGACCAAGACGTAAATTAAGCAGACGGGAAAAACGTGCCTGGAAAAAAGCCCAGAAATATGAACTGAAATTACATAAGGCACACGAAAAGGAAGAGAAAAAGCTTGCAAAGCAGGCGGAAAAACAGGCTGCTCGTGAAGAAAAGGCGGCACAGAAACAGGCAAAAAAAGCAGAAAAGCATAAAAAAAAGACAAAGCCGCCGGGGCCTGTAAAATCCAGTGGAAAAAAGGGTACTGTAAAGAAAATATCCAGTACGAATAAAGACAGTAGAAATAAAGGGAAAGATATTACCGCACAGCAGTCCATTCCATACAGGGAAATGGGAAAAGACGGAATCTGTCGTGTGGAGGATGGGTATTATTCAAAGACGATTCGTTTTTATGATATCAACTATCAGTTGGCACAGAATGAGGATAAAAATGCGATTTTTGAGAACTGGTGTGATTTCCTGAATTATTTTGACAGCATCATCCATTTTCAGTTGTCCTTTATCAATCATCACAGCAACATGACAGAATATGAAGATGTGATCCGTATCAAAAAGCAGAATGACAGTTTTGATGATCTGCGTATGGAGTTTGCCCAGATGCTCAGAAGTCAGTTAGCAAAAGGAAATAATGGTCTTATCAGAACCAAGTATATTACATTTGGGATTGAAGCTGACAATATCCGGGAAGCGAAACCGAAGTTGGAACGTATTGAAACCGATATACTCAATAATTTTAAAGTTTTCGGGGTATCTGCGTATCCGTTAAATGGTGCGGAGCGTTTGCAAATCATGTATGAAACATTCAACCAGAATGTCAAAGTGCCATTCAGGTTCAGTTATGATGATATGCTGTGTACCGGGTTGAATACAAAGGATTATATTGCACCATCCAGTTTTCTGTTCAAAAATGGAAAGGATTTTCAGATGGGAGATACCATCGGAGCAGTGTCCTATCTGCAGATTCTGGCACCAGAGCTGACGGATAAAATGCTTGCTGAATTTCTGGAAATGGACTGTAACCTGCTTGTGAATCTGCATATCCAGTCCATCGACCAGATGAAAGCAATCAAACTGGTCAAGAGTAAGGTTACGGACATTAACCGCATGAAAATCGAGGAACAGAAAAAAGCGGTACGTTCCGGATATGATATGGATATTATTCCATCTGATCTGAATACATACGGAGGGGAAGCGAAAAGGCTTCTGGAAGATTTACAGTCAAGGAATGAAAGAATGTTTCTTGTGACTGTGGTGTTTTTAAATACAGCAAAAAATAAACAGGAGCTGGAAAATGTAGTATTCCAGACGGCAGGTATTGCACAGAAATATAACTGTGCTTTGAAAAGACTGGACTATCAGCAGGAACAGGGTCTTATGAGCAGCTTGCCGCTTGGAAGAAACTGGATTCCGATAAAGCGGGCATTGACTACTACATCGACAGCTATTTTTGTCCCATTTACAACGCAGGAACTGTTTATGGGCGGGGAATCTATCTATTATGGGTTAAATACCCTGTCTAATAACTTAATCATGGCAGATCGGAAAAAGCTGAAGAATCCAAATGGTCTGATACTTGGTACTCCTGGATCTGGTAAATCCTTTGCGGCAAAAAGAGAGATTACCAATGTATTTATTGTCACAAAAGACGACATTATCATCTGTGATCCGGAGGGAGAATATTTTCCATTAGTCCGGGCATTTAACGGGCAGGTTATCCGTATTTCTCCGACCAGTCGTGATTACATCAATCCAATGGACATTAACATCAATTATGCGGATGATGACGATCCACTATCTCTGAAATCAGATTTTATCCTTTCACTTTGTGAACTGGTAGTAGGAGGGAAAAATGGTCTGGAACCAGTGGAAAAAACAATCATTGACCGATGTGTACGTCTGGTATATCAGGACTATCTTGCTGATCCGGTCCCGGAGAACATGCCAATCCTGGAAGATTTATATAATCTGCTTCGCAAACAGGAAGAGGCAGAGTCGCAGAGACTGGCAACTGCACTGGAAATCTATGTAAATGGTTCCCTGAAGGTGTTCAATCACCGCACAAATGTAGAACTGAATAATCGTCTGGTATGTTTCGATATTAAAGACCTTGGTAAACAGCTTAAAAAACTTGGCATGTTGATTGTTCAGGATCAGGTTTGGAACAGGGTAACAGTCAACCGTTCTGCCCATAAGTCTACCAGATATTACATTGATGAGTTCCATCTGTTGCTGAAAGAGGAACAGACAGCAGCATACAGTGTGGAAATCTGGAAGAGATTTCGGAAGTGGGGCGGTATTCCGACTGGTATCACGCAGAACGTAAAAGACCTGCTTGCTTCAAGGGAAATCGAGAATATCTTTGAAAACTCTGACTTTATCCTGATGCTTAACCAGGCGTCCGGTGACAGGCAGATTCTGGCAAAGCAGCTCAATATTTCCCCACACCAGCTTTCCTATGTGACAAACAGCGGAGAGGGAGAAGGACTGATTTTTTATGGAAATACAATTATTCCATTTAAGGACAGATTCGATAATACCCTTATGCTTTATGCACTAATGTCATCGAAACCAGAAGATGTAGAGAAGCGTGAAAAACTCGGCATCAAAGGCAGAGACGATAGTTAAAGGGGTGACAGCAGAGTATGAGAAAATGGGTGGCAGGATTGTTACTTTCTATATCTGTTATATTGCTTACAATCAGTCTGTATTTCTTAATGGGATTTTTTATGCAGGAAAGACAGGATAATCGGTTACAGCAGGAACTGCAGGAGCTAATGCAGAAAAAAGAGGATGAACTGGAAGAAGATGCTTCTGGCGATTCTTTGGTAGAGGTGGATGCTGGAATTTTGGCATTGCATGAAGAAAATCCAGATTGTATTGGCTGGCTGACCATTGATGGGACGAGAATAGATTATCCGGTCATGTACCGGCCCGGAGATAAAAATTATTATCTGCATCGGGATTTCAACGGGGAATATTCTGCAAATGGTTGTTTATTTCTGGCAGAGGAATGTGTACCAGGAGATTCGGACAATCTGATTATATATGGACATCACATGAACAGTGGGAAGATGTTTGCTGACCTTGAAAAATATAAGGACGAAGGATTTTACGAAGAACATTCGACAATCCTGTTCCGCACGATATGGGGAAATGAACAGTATCAGATATTTGCAGCATTTACAACACCCGTTTATACAGGAAATGATTTTGATTATTACAGTTTTATCAAAGCTGGAACAGTGGCTGATTATAAAAAATTTGTTGCTTCTGTTAAGGAAAAATCACTTTATCAAACAGGAATAACAGCAAAATACAGAGATAAGTTACTTACACTGTCTACCTGTGAGTATTCTCAGAAAAATGGGCGTATGGTACTGGTTGCAAAGAAAAATAACGGAAAGAAATAAAACGGAAAATTACCATAGATCAGGAGATGATGAACATGCAGGAGCATGAATATAAAGCAAGGGACAAGACTGTCCAGAAGATGAGCCGGGATGGACTCCGGGAAAAAAATCTCCACAGTAAAAAGGAAAAGCGGATTACCGGGCGTGAGGCAGATGAGAAGAAAATAGCCGGACACAGGGAACAGGAGCTGGACTTTGGAAAGGTCAGAAAAACTCATACTGCAGAAGAAACAGTTGAGGGAGTGAAAGAAGGAAAACACAGACTGCAGTCCAGACACGTTTTTCTGGAACAGGAAGAAGTTGCGGAAGCGGAAGAAATGGAAAACTCAGAAATGAGTGATGATAAAGCAGGCGGGGAGAAATCTCCGCCTGTTTCACGTTCCAGACTTCGGAAAGATAGTATCCGGGGGCATCCGGAACGGAAATTTGAACGTGATTCTGAAATAACAGAACCGGACAGACAGAACCGAAAGAAAAAGATGGTCACAGCCTATGCAGCAAAAGAGCAGAAACGCTACCATGAAAAGGCAGAAGTTGATGAAAAATCAATGGAAGACTTTCGAGAAGAAATCAAAGGCAAGACAAAAAGGGAACAGATACGAAAAGAACAGAAGAAATCAAAATCTCGGCTTTCCTTTGAAGATGAAAGCAAGGGTATGATTTCTGGCAGTGGGATGGCAAAAAGGGGAGCTTCCGCCATTTCGGAAACAGTATCTGATTATGGTCAGAAAAAGGTCAGAGAAGATACCGATGATAATGCTGCCCTTGATGCGGCAGATCAGATGGAGATTGCAGGAGAAAGTCTTGCAAGAAAGTCTATTTATGTTCGGGAACGATTGAAAGAGAACCGACAGAGAAATAACCGGTTAAGGGAATCTGTTTTGGAAGAAACAGAAAAATCCCGCCTGCAGTTTGGCACCAGTGCTTCCAATGAAGCAAAAAGGGCGGTTCAGAAAGAAGCGGAACAGAAAAAACAGTCTGCATTAAAGAAGTTGTTGCAGAAAAAGCGTTACCAGAAACAGTATCAGGCTGCGAAACAGGGAAAGGCTGCGAAAGAAGCAGTGCTTGTAAATGCACAGAGGTTTACAGAAAAAGCCAAGGCTGCGGTCAAGGAAATTGTGGCACAGAACAGAAATATCCTCTTGTCCATAGGAGTTCTGGTTCTGCTGTTTGCGTTGATGGCAACAAGTCTGTCAAGCTGTGCTGCGTTATTCCAGGGCAGTTCCAATGCTATTATTTCTACCAGTTATTCCAGTGAGGATGAAGATATTTATGCTGCGGAAAATGCTTATGTGGCATTGGAAAATGCACTGAATGAGCAGATCAATCAGATGAAGGCAAACCATTCCGACTATGATGAGTTCCAGTTCCAGATTGATGAGATCGGACACAACCCGTATCAGCTTATTTCTTATCTGACAGTCAAGTATGGCGGTTTTACCTATGCAGAGGTTGCAGATGAGATTCAGGAGATTTTTAAGGAACAGTATGGCTTATATACGGATTCAACACGAGAAACCGTAACAGAAAAGAAAACGGTCAGAGTTGGAGAATCACTGGGACAGGTTGTAACCAGTGGATATTGTAACTGCCCGATTTGTTGCGGACAGTGGAGTGGAGGCCCGACTGCAAGTGGAGCGTATCCACAGGCGAATCACACGATTGCGGTGGATGCTTCTAATCCATTTGTGCCAATGGGAACCCATGTCATTATGAATGGTGTGGAGTATGTAGTTGAGGATACAGGAAATTTTGCACAGTATGGTGTGCAGTTTGATGTATTTTATGGCGATCATGCTTCTGCGTCAGCACATGGGCATCAGACCTGGGAAGCATACATAGCAGACAGCAATGGAAGTCAGGAAGTGGAAGTAACGACAACAAGAGAAGTGAACCGGCTGGATGTAACACTTACGAACCATAATCTGGATGCTGTTTTAAGAAACCGTATGACAGATAAGGAACAGGAGCAGTATGACGCTTACAACAAATACTATGGAAATCGTGATTATCTGTTTGACCTTAACACAATTCCGACAGGTGGGGCAGGCTTTGGATATGATATTCCGGCAGAAGCACTTTCTGATCCGCAGTTTGCCAAGATGATCCGGGAAGCGGAAAAATATCTTGGTTATCCGTATGTCTGGGGCGGTGCATCGCCATCTACCAGTTTTGACTGCTCTGGTTTTGTATGCTGGGTAATCAATAATTGCGGAAATGGATGGAACGTGGGAAGAACAACAGCGGACGGGCTTCGTTCTTATTGTTCCTATGTATCTCCATCTGATGCAAAGCCGGGAGATCTAATCTTTTTCCAGGGAACTTATGATACGCCGGGAGCGAGCCATGTTGGAATTTATGTAGGAAATAACATGATGATTCATTGTGGAAATCCGATTCAATATACAAGCATTGCAAGTTCTTACTGGCAGCAACATTTTATGGCATTTGGCAGACTTCACTAGAAGGGAGTAAATAAGAGATGAATATGCGGTTAAAAAAGGTTCTGGATGACATTCAGAAAACTGAAAACAAGATTCTGGAACTGCAGGAGCATGTAAGGCAACTGAGAATCCAGAAAAAGCAGATGGAAGATGCAGAAATCATTAAGGCAATCCGTTCCATGAAAATGGATAGCCGAAAGATGCTGACTTTTCTGGATGGAATTCAGAACGGAACAGTTACCATGCAGTTTGATGAAGAGGGTAATCTTTCTATGGATAATTCTGAAACGGGTATAAAGAAAGAAGAAAATATGGATAGCGAAATGTCAACCGGACTGATAGAAGAAAGAGAGGATTTGGAAGATGAAGAATAAAGTAATGAAAAAAGTTTTAATGATTATGCTGTCGGCAACGATGCTGATGGGTTCTGCCAGTGTGACCGCTTTTGCACAGGCAAATGAAAACGCAGAGCAGACTGAAACTGCGGAACAGGTGATAGAAGAACTGCCGGCGGAGCAACCTGCCACAGAGGGAACACCATTTTCCACTCCGGGAAACGGACAGCTTGTGGATGATAAAGAGAATGACAGCTCCAAGCAGTTTCTGACCGTCCAGACAAAGAATGGAAATACCTTTTATATGGTTATTGACCGTTCCGGTACTTCTGAAAATGTGTATATGATGTCATTGGTAGATGAACAGGATCTGGCAGAGTTTTTAGATGAAAATGAAGAAACTGAGAAAAAAGAGGAATCTGCAGTTGTTCTTCCGGAAATAACCACAGCACCAGAACCGGAAACTACCGTACAGCCAGAAACAGAAGTAAAGCAGGAATCCAGCGGTAATAAAATGTTTGATTCTGCAGTCCTGGGTGGAGGCATTGTACTGGTATTCGGCGGTTTAGCTGCTTTTGCTTTAAGTAAATTCCGAAAGAAAAAAGAGGACGGTATTGTAGAGGAAGGTCTGGAATTTGCTGATGACAGTTACATCAATGAAGATGAAGAAAATGCAGAAGACCAGCAGAAATAACAAAAAATCATAAGGTATGGAGAAAGGGCAGTTCTTTATGGACTGCCTTTTTGACAGGAACAGGAGGAAAACATGGCGAAATTTTTAGTGATTGCAGAGAAACCAAGTGTCGCACAGAGTCTTGCAAAAAATTTATCTGCTTATCAGAGAGAGGACGGGTATCTGGAGGGGAACAGTTGCATTGTCAGTTGGTGTCTGGGACATCTGGCAGAATATGCACCACCGGAAATTTATGACGAAAAATATGCAAAATGGCAGTTTGAGGATTTGCCGATTATCCCGGAAGTATGGAAAGTACAGGTATCAGAAGATAAAAAGAAGCAGTTTGATGTGCTATGCAGCCTAATAAATCGGGAAGATGTGGCATACTTGGTTAATGGCTGTGATGCCGGAAGAGAAGGAGAACTGATTTTTAAAAGAGTTTATGATCTGGCAGGTTGTCAGAAACCAGTGAAACGTTTGTGGATCAGCTCAATGGAAGATGAAGCGATTCAGAAAGGCTTCCAGTCATTAAGTGATGGGAGAGAATATGCAGGGCTTTGTAATGCTGCGGTATGCCGGGCACAGGCGGACTGGCTGATTGGAATGAATGCAACGAGAGCTTACACAACCAGATATTTTAAACGTCTGGTAGTTGGCAGAGTGCAGACACCAACGCTTGCCATGCTGACGGAAAGAAAAGAGAAAATTGAGCATTTCAAGAAAGAAGCCTACTATAAGGTTTCCCTGTCAGATGAGAAACTTACGGTAACATCAGAGAGTATCCCGTCAGAAATGGAAGCAGAAGAATTAAGAAAACTTTGTGATGGGACAGAAGCACTGGTTACAAGGGTAAAAAGAGAACAGAAAAAGACTTTCCCACCAAAACTTTATGATCTGACCAGTCTGCAGAGGGAAGCAAATCGTTTTTTCGGATACACTGCCCAGAAGACACTGGATATGCTGCAGGAGCTGTACGAAGAAAAGATGGTTACCTATCCGAGAACAGACAGTCAGTATGTAACAGAAGATATGAAAGAAACGGTAAAAATGCTTGCCGAAGGCATGACAGATTTTCTTCCGTTTCTGGAATCTGGACAGATTGGGGGAAACATAGATCGTGTGGTTAATAATGCAAAGGTATCTGATCATCATGCAATACTGCCGACAAAAGAAGCAATGGAGAAAGGCATAGGAGGACTTTCCAGTGGAAAGAAAAATCTGCTGATGCTGATCGGACAGCAGCTTGTTCAGGCAACAGGGGAAGAGTACCTTTATGAGCAGACAGAAATTTCCGTACAGTGCAAAGAACATGAATTTACTGCAAAAGGAAAGCTGCCTGTGCAGATGGGCTTCAAAGAAGCGGAAGAAGCCTTTCGGAAATACTGTGTAAAGGATAAAAAATCTGATGAACCGGATCATAAGACAGAACTTCCAGAAGGATATGAGGAAGGAATGACTCTTGCCTCTGTGAAAGCAGAGAAGAGTACACATTACACTTCTCCGTCGAAGATGTTTACCGAAGATACCCTGCTTGCTGCAATGGAAACAGCGGGGAATAAGGAATTTGATTCTGAAACAGAGAAAAAAGGACTTGGGACACCGGCAACCAGAGCCAATATCATCGAGAAGCTGGTAGCTTCGGGGTACGCAGAACGTAAAGGAAAACAGATTCTTCCTACAGTGGCAGGATGTGAGTTGATCCATGTAATGCCGGAGAATCTGAAATCTGCAAGCCTGACAGCAGAATGGGAGAATCAGCTTCTGATGATGGAAAAGGGGAAAATCCAGGAAGATGAATTTATGAAGGGGATTGTATCCATGATTAACGAGATTCTTTCTTTGTGCAGGGCGATCCCGGAAGAAGAACGGAACCGTTTTCAGACTGCAAGGGAAGTGATTGGAAAATGCCCGGTATGTGGTTCCGATGTATATGAGGGAAAGACAAATTATTACTGTTCTGACAGAAGTTGTCAGTTTGCTCTGTGGAAGTCGAACCGCTTTCTGGAAAGTATGAAAAAGTCGATGGATAAAAAGATGGCGGTGGAGCTTCTGAAAAAGGGGCGTACCCATGTGAAAGGACTGTATTCCAAGAAAAAAGACAGTAAATTTGATGCGGATTTGGTACTAGGGCTGGAAGATGGAAAAGCCAGATTCAGTCTTGAGTTTCCTAAAAAGAAGAAATAAAAGCACAGACGGAAGGAGGAATGAGTTATGGCTCATTTAGATGAGATACGGGGACTTGCGGAGTATCATGCAACCCGTATCAGCAGTTCACCGAGAGATTGGATGAATTATCTGGATACTGCAGCCAGACTGTATCGGTATCCATTTATGGATCAGCTTTTGATTCACGCACAGCGTCCAAAGGCAACTGCCTGTGCTTCGCTGGAATTATGGAATGAAAAAATGCTGCGGTGGGTAAACCGAGGGGCAAAGGGAATTGCTCTTTTAGATGAAACCATGCAGAAAACAAGACTTCGGTATGTATTTGATATTCAGGATACTCATAAGGTAAAAGGTGGAAGAACACCGTATTTGTGGCAGTTGCAGGAGAAGCAACAGGAAGCCTTATTAAACCATTTAGAAGAGGTTTACGGACTGGAAACTAAGGATGCAGGAAATCTTTCGGATGCACTGATGGCAACTGCAAAATACATGGTGGAAGAAAACCTGGATGAATATCTGGATGGTTTGACGTATGTGACAGAAGGAACGTACCTGGAGGAGCTGGAAGAAGATACCATCCGCAGCGAATTTCGCAGTCTGTTGACAGACAGCATTTATTATACGCTGGCTTCCAGATGTGGACTTGATCCGCTGGAACGGCAGGAAGAAATGGACTTTGTACATATCACAGACTATAACAGCTTATCAGTGCTGACATTTATTGGAAATGCAACGAGCATGGCCAGTGAGTCTGTGTTAGTGGATATTGGAAGATTTGTACACCGTATTTCATTAGAAGAAATGAAAAAGGGTATTGAAAATTCGGAAGAAAGGAATTATAATAAATTTAACACGTTAATTCGTGAAAGCAGAGAGAACAACAACAGAATCATAGAAAACGAATATCCACAGGAAAATGAAGGAGGAAATGAGCATGGAACTGACATATCATCGCAAAGGGGATTATCTGTTTCCGAATCTGACAATCCAGGAGACAGAAGCACAGATCGGGAAATACGGAATGCTGCGGAGGACATTTCTGAAGGAACACAAGAACAGCCTGTATCAGAGCCTGTTGCTGACTGGGAAACTGAACTGCCATCTGGAGGAGATCGAGAAAACAGCACAGAAGAGATTGGAAGTACAGATGGAGAAACTGTTGGAGAAGAATCCGGCACCGTCGAAAGAGGAGAACCCGATGGCGTGGACAGCCCATATGAACAGTCTGATGGCAACAGCGGAAGAGAGCATCTTGACGGAATTGGTATACAGCTAGTTGAAGATACAAGTGAAGATCAGTTAAGTAAAGCAGAGGAAGAAGTCGCCTCTGCTTTATCTTTGCCCGAACTTCCATCTGTAAATGAACAGAAAAGGGAAATTGAAAATAGAATAGCTGCCCTCTATGCCGGGGAGATTGCCATTCCAAGTGAGGTGGTCGATGAGGTTTTAAGGACCGGGGGAAACCGAAGTAAGAGCCAGCTTCGTATCATCTATAATTTTATGAGTGAACAGACACCGGAAGAATATACAGAGTTTGTGAAGCGGGAGTATGGAACTGGTGGAAAGGGCTTTGAAATCAATGGCATGGAATATTCTGTCTGGTTTGATGAGACGGGATTGCAGATTGCAGTAGGGCATACCGTTACCGATCAGATTCTGGATAAAGCGTTTTTATCCTGGGAAGATGTGAGTGGACGTATCCATCAGCTTTTGAAACAGGGCGAATATGCACCGCAGTCGGTACTGGATGTTGCAAGGGAAAATGCAGTAAAGGAACATGCACAGTCACTTGCCTATATGAAAGCAGATATGGCAGAGGGCGTGGCAGAACTTGTTTTTGATGAAGAGGATTTACCACATCTTCACAGTATTTATCCGGAAATAACAGATTATCTGGAAGAAAAACTGGTAGATCCGCAGTGGCTGTCAGATCTGAATGAACGTCTGGAAGGACTGGCAATGGCTTACGAGGAAGACAGAAGCATTATGCGGTTCCGTACCTATAATCCAATCAGAATATCCAGTCAGTTCCAGAAATTTGCAGCAGAAGTAATTCCATACAGTGCCAGAGAGGAATTTGCATGGCAGGAACATAAGATATTTATTACGCAGGATGAAATAGATGCTTTTCTTGCCGGTGGAGGTCCGTATTCGGATGGCAGGCTTTCTACCTATTCTTTTTATCTTCTGAATGAAGATGATAAGGCAAGGACAGATTTTATCAAGGAAAAATATGGGATAGGCGGTCAGAGCCATGCTTTATGTGGGGCAGATAATTCACATGCAGATTATGACGGGAAAGGTTTGAAGCTGGAGAGAGGGGACTATGGGAATCCAGATACTTCGGTGTTGCTGCCTTGGGCAAAAGTTGCAAAAAGAATCGGCTATCTGATTGATAATCAGCAGTTCTTACGTTCTGCAGATTATTCCCGTATGCCGGAATATGAGAGGGAACGCATTGCAGGAAAAGTGATCAGCTTTTATGCAAGAATGCCAGAAGAAATTGAGCGTCCATTTAAAGAAGATTTTTTCAATGAAGAAGCAAGAAAAGAACTTCCTGTTATGTTGAATGATTCGGAGCAGACGCAAAAACTGTTACAGGCGATGGATGATGCCCTGGCGATGCTGCCATTGGATTTTGAATCAGTGAATGAAACTTATGAGAAGAAATTACAGCTTTTGACGGAAGTACATCAGTATGTGGAAGGCAGCTATACGATTTTCCCGGCACAGGAAGTACCAGATCAGGCAGATGGCTTAAATGGATATCAGATGTCTTTATTTGATATTGTGAGTGCTTCCGAACCAGAAGAAAATATAGAAGATGCGGAACCAGAGGAAATTATCAGCGAACTAGAAGCAGAACCGGAAATAAAACCAGAAGAAGAAACAGAACCGGAAGATATAAAAGAACAGATTGTAGAGCAGGAACCTCATAATTTTCATATTACGGACGATGATCTTGGCTCTGGCGGTTCGAAAGCAAAGTTTAAAGCAAATATGGAAGCTATCCGGATGCTGAAAAAACTGGAACAGGAGCAGAGATTGGCAACACCGGAAGAACAGGAAGTGTTGTCAAGATATGTTGGATGGGGCGGCATTCCCCAGGCTTTCGAGGAAAGAAACAGTGCATGGGCAGAGGAATATACGCAGTTAAAAGGAATCCTCACACCAGAAGAATACAGTGCAGCAAGGGCATCAACGCTGAACGCCTTTTATACTTCTCCGACAGTTATTAAAGCAATGTATGAAGCTCTTGGAAATATGGGACTGAAACAGGGAAATATCCTGGAACCGTCCTGTGGAGTAGGAAACTTTATGGGACTTTTACCGGAAAGCATGAGTGCTGCAAATATGTATGGCGTGGAGCTTGATCCGGTTTCTGGTCAGATTGCAAAACAACTTTACCAGAAAAACAGGATTGCAGTACAGGGATTTGAGGAAACCAGTTACCCGGACAGCTTTTTTGACTGTGTAATCGGAAATGTACCATTTGGAGCATATCAGGTCAGTGACCGCAAATATGACAGATACCATTTTATGATCCATGATTATTTTATTGCAAAATCTTTAGACCTGGTACGTCCGGGCGGAGTGGTGGCAGTTGTCACATCAAGCGGTACAATGGATAAACAGAATCCGGAAGTCCGACAGTATTTTGCAAACCGGGCAGACCTGCTTGGGGCAATCCGATTACCGAACAGTGCTTTCCAGAGAAATGCCAATACCAGTGTGGTTGCAGATATTCTGTTTTTCCAGAAAAGGGACAGGGCTGCGATCACAGAGCCAGACTGGGTACAGTTAAAAACTACACCAGAAGGCTATACGGTCAATTCTTATTTTGCCGACCATCCGGAAATGGTACTTGGAGATTTTACAACAGAAAGTACCCAGTACGGAAAACAGGAAGTGACGGTAAAGGCAAAAGAGGGAGCAGATCTGGCAGAGCAGTTAAATGAAGCGGTAAAGCATATCCAGGGAACCATCACAGAACAGGAGATTTCGGATACGGAACTGGAAGAACAGGTGGTATCCATACCAGCAGATCCGAACATTAAGAACTTCAGCTTTGCACTTGTCGGAGAGGATATTTATTACAGGGAAAATTCTGTTATGAATAAGATGGAACTTCCCGTTGTGACAGGCGAGCGTGTCAGAGGCATGGTTGCCATCCGGGATGCAACAAACAGGCTTCTGGAACGGCAGTTGGAAGAATGCAGTGATGAAGAGGTTGCCAGCTTACAGGCTGAATTGAATCAGGTTTATGACAGCTTTACTGCAAAGTATGGGCTTCTTAGCAGCAATGCGAATAAAAGAGCGTTCAGCATGGACAGCAGCTATTGCCTTTTGACTTCCCTTGAATTTCTGGACGAAAAGGGAGAGTTGAAGCGGAAAGCAGACATATTCACGAAGAGGACGATCCGCAGGGCAGAGCCGGTAACATCGGTAGATACGGCAAGTGAGGCACTGGCGGTATCTATCGGGGAAAAAGCAAAAGTGGATATTCCTTATATGATGGAGCTTACCGGGAAAACAGAGGAAGAGGTCACAGAGGAGCTTACGGGGGTTATTTTCAAGAATCCGCTTACGGATAAATGGGAGCCATCCGACGAGTATCTTTCCGGGAATGTCAGGGAGAAGCTGAACATTGCAAGGCAGTTTGCAGAAAACCATCCGGAATATATGGTCAATGTGCAGGCACTGGAACGGGTGCAGCCGAAAGACCTGGATGCTTCCGAGATTGAAGCAAGGCTTGGTGCAACATGGATTTCTCCGGACTACATTACAGAGTTCATGGCAGAAACATTCCATACACCACGACAGCATATCAATTATGAGCGTATCAAAGTACAGTATGCGGAAGTGACCGGGCAGTGGAACGTAAAAGGAAAGAACGTGGACAGCAGCAATAACCCACTTTCCACTGCAACCTACGGAACACAAAGGGCAAATGCTTACAGACTGTTAGAGGATGCACTGAATCTGCGTGACACAAAAATCTATGACACAATACATGATGCGGATGGGGAACACCGGGTACTGAACCGGAAAGAAACCACCCTGGCACAGCAGAAGCAGGAACTGATCAGGGAAGAATTTAAAGAGTGGATCTTTAAGGATATGAGCCGACGGGAAACACTCTGCAAAATTTATAATGAACGGTTTAACAGTGTCAGACCAAGGGAATATGATGGCAGTCATATCCAGTTTGTCGGAATGAATCCGGAAATTAAGCTGATGGAGCATCAGAAAAATGCAGTGGCACATATCCTTTATGGAAATAATACCCTGCTCGCACACTGTGTAGGTGCAGGCAAGACGTTCCAGATGATCGCAGCCGGTATGGAGAGTAAACGTCTGGGACTGGCACAAAAGAGTCTTTATGTGGTTCCAAACCATTTGCTGGAACAGTGGGGAAGCGATTTCTTACGCTTATATCCGGGAGCAAATATTCTGGTAGCAACGAAGAAAGATTTTGAACCGGCAAACAGAAAACGGTTCTGTTCCAGAATCGCAACCGGAGATTATGATGCGGTCATTATTGGACACAGCCAGTTCGAGAAAATTCCTCTTTCCAGGGAAAGGCAGATTGCATTATTGGAAGACCAGATTGCAGATATTACCTATTCTATTGAATCAGCAAAGGCTCAGACAGGGGAACAGTACACCATCAAACAGATGGAAAAAACAAAGAAAACCCTGAAAGCAAAACTGGAAAAACTGAATGACCAGACACGAAAGGATGATGTTGTGACTTTTGAGCAATTAGGCGTGGACAGGCTGTTTGTGGACGAGTCACATTTTTACAAGAACCTTTTTTTATACACAAAAATGCGGAATGTGGCAGGCATTTCACAGACCGATGCACAAAAAAGTTCAGACATGTTTATGAAATGCAGGTACATGGATGAGATTACCGGAGGAAAGGGAATTACGTTTGCAACGGGAACACCTGTATCAAACAGTATGACTGAATTATACACCATTATGAGATACCTCCAGTATGATACTTTAATGAATATGGGAATGGGACATTTTGATTCGTGGGCAGCAACTTTTGGAGAAACAGTTACGGCAATCGAATTGTCACCAGAAGGAACGGGTTATCGTGCAAAAACACGATTTGCCCGTTTTTTTAATCTTCCAGAGCTGATCTCCATATTTAAGGAAGCGGTGGATATTCAGACTGCAGATATGCTGAATCTTCCTGTACCGGAAGCAGAATATATCAATGAAGTGTTAAAGCCGAGTGAGGAACAGAAAGAAATGGTGGAAGCCTTTTCGGAACGTGCCGAACAGGTCAGGGGCGGTATGGTAGATCCAAGGGTAGATAACATGCTCAAGATTACCAACGATGGAAGAAAATGTGCATTAGACCAGAGGTTGTTAAATGATATGCTGCCGGATGCAGGGGAAAGTAAGGTAAATGCCTGTGTGGAGAATGCTTTCCAGGTATGGGAGGACGGAAAAGATACACAGGCTACCCAGTTGATTTTCTGTGACCTCAGCACACCGAAAACTGACGGAACGTTCAATGTTTATGATGATGTGAGGAACAAGCTGGTAGAACGGGGAATCCCGAAAGACCAGATCGCATTTATCCATGAGTATAATACGGAAGTAAAAAAGGCAGAACTGTTTGCAAAGGTGCGGGCAGGGCAGGTAAGAATCCTGATGGGTTCCACTCCAAAACTCGGTGCTGGTACCAACGTCCAGGACAGACTACTTGCACTGCATCATCTGGACTGCCCCTGGAAACCGTCTGACCTGGAACAGCAGGAGGGACGTATTCTCAGACAGGGAAACCAGAATGACAAGGTAAAAATCTTCCGATATGTAACAGAGAATACATTCGATTCGTACATGTGGCAGATTCTGGAAAACAAGCAGAAGTTTATTTCGCAGATCATGACCAGTAAATCCCCGGTTCGTGCCTGTGAGGATGTGGATGATACAGCTCTGTCCTATGCAGAGATTAAAGCACTGGCAACAGGAAACGAATACATCAAGGAAAAAATGGATCTGGATGTGCAGGTAAGTAAACTGAAACTTCTGAAAGCAAACCATACCAGTCAGATCTATCGTCTGGAATCGGATATTGCAAAGAGGTATCCGGTACAGATTACAGCATTAAAAGAGAAGATTGCCGGTATGCGTGTGGATGCAGATGTAGTAAAAGGAATAGATTTACAGGATAATGACCATTTTGCAATGACAGTTGGTGGAAAGCTGTATACCGATAAAAAAGAAGCGGGAGTTGCACTTCTTTCAGCAGCATCCGGTTTGAAGTCCGTAAAGTCAGCCGGGCAGATCGGGGAATATCATGGCTTTGCACTTTCTTCAGAATACAATTTCCTGTCAAATACCTATACCATGACGATCAAGGGAAAATGTTCTTATAAGATTGAGTTCGGAAAGGATACTCTGGGCAATATCCAGAGGATTCATAATGCACTTTCGGCAATCGGGAAAAAGCTGGCAGATACTGAGCAGAATCTGGAAACGGTACAACAGCAGTTAAAGACCGCACAGGAAGAGGTGCAGAAGCCATTTCCGAAAGAAGCGGAACTGAGTGAAAAAATGGAACGTCTGGCAGAATTAAATGCCATGCTCAACATGGATGAGAAAGGGGGAGAAAATCTTCTGGCAGACGAGGGAATCGGGGAAAACCCGGAAGTAAATGTACCAGAGGAACGTCAGGACAGAATCGCTGACAGTGTTCATAAAACGTCTATTCTGGAAAGACTGAAAGAACAGAAACAGCAGGAGCAGACAAGCGAAACACAGCAGAAACCAAAAAAGAAACACGAACAGGAGTTATAAAGGGTATCCCGTCAGAGTGACCAGAGCTTTGGCGGGATTTTTCTATGGAGGATTTGATTATGGCAAACAGAGAAGAGCAGTTAAAGCAGATTACAGAGCAGTTGGAACAGGGCGTTGCAGAAATATTCACATCAGAAAAATATGCCGAATATCTGAACACAATGGCAAAGTTTCATAATTACAGTTTTAATAATACATTGTTGATCGCCATGCAGAAACCGGAAGCAACACTGGTAGCGGGGTATCAGGCATGGCAGAAGAAATTCAACCGACAGGTAAAAAGAGGGGAAAAAGGCATCCAGATCATTGCCCCGGCTCCGTATAAAGAGAAACAGGAGATTGAAAAGACTGATCCGGAAACCGGCGAGATTGTGATCGGGGAAGATGGACAGCCGGAAACAGAAGTGGTAGAGCGTGTCATTACAAGATTCCGGGTTACGACAGTCTTTGATGTCAGCCAGACTACAGGAGAACCGATTCCAGAGTTTGAGGTACCGGAACTGGAGGGGGATGTTCTGATCTACCATGATTTTATGGAAGCATTAAAAACAGTTGCCCCGGTTCCCATCCGCTTTCTTGAGATTGACGGGGAAGCAAAAGGCTTTTATCAGCTTGTCGATAAATATATTGCGATCCAGCTCGGCATGAGTGAGGCACAGACCATGAAAACAGCGGTGCATGAAACCGCACATGCAGTATTGCATGATCGTGATCTGATGGAAGCGGAAGGCATTATAAAAGATCAGCTTACAAGGGAAGTGGAAGCAGAAAGTGTTGCCTATGTGGTGTGCAACCATTTTGGACTGAACACATCGGAGTATTCTTTTTCCTATATTGCGAGTTGGTCTTCCGGTAAAAATATGAAAGAGCTTCGTGCTTCTATGGACATCATCCGTAAGACTTCTGCTGATATGATCGGACAGATTGAGGAAAGGCTTAAAGAACTTCAGATAGAAAGACCGGAGCAGGAAGCAGCCGTTGTGGAGCAGACAGAAGAACTGAGTGCCATGCAGTATGCGGAGCAGACCATCAACCGTCTGGAACAGGAACGGACGATTTTCAGCAATGACCAGAGAAACCTTATTGTGAATTTTGCCTATAAACTGGATGACAGGGAAGCAACAGAAAAACTGGCAGAGAATCTTGCAGAATCTATTCTGGATGAAAACAGAGAAGAGGTATTAAAACTGATTGGAGAAGCGGAGGAACAGATTGACAGTCTGCCGGATTCGATGATCGGCTTATCAGAATTGCATGAAGCCGGATTTTATTCAGAAAGTATGCTTCCGCTTACCAGGGAACGGGCAGTGGAACTGCACCATGAGGGAGTAACGGTTTACGGACTGACCGGAGCAGTTAGCGGTCAGGAGCAGTCACAGAGAGTTATGAATCTGGAACTGGATATTTTACGGCATGACGGGTTATTCGGAGTGACGAAATTTGAATGGGAAAATTATAAGAAAAGTCAGGAAAGTGTTATGACACCGGAAGAAAAGTCAAAAATTAAGGAAACGCTTCTTCTGGAAAGTGATGGGAACCGCTACGGTATTTATCAGATCAACAGTGGACAGGAAGAAAGAGGGTATCAGTTTTTAAGCCTGGAAGCAGCAAAGGAAATGGGATTTACCGTAGATGGCAAAGATTACCAGATGGTTTACAGCGAAAGACTGAGAGATGCTACGACACTGGACGACCTCTTTGAGCGATTTAATATAGAACGACCAAATGATTTTACCGGGCATTCTATGTCAGTCAGTGATGTGATCATTATGAACCGGGGCGGCAGATTAACCGCATACTATGTGGATTCTTTTGGATTTACAGAATTGCCGGACTTTGTGACACAGAGAGCTGAAATGTTAAATGCCAATCCGGTAAAAGCATATCCGGAAGTTTATATGGGAACTTTGGAAAAGGCTATGCAGGAGAGAAATGTAGATGCTTACCTGGATTCCAGAAAACTGAACATTGACTGTAAAAATTCAATCGAACAGGCAATCTCGGAGGGATTCGACGGTATGCGTTTGAATCCAGATGCTGCAGTAGGCGTGGTTGAAAAATATGGGGAAGAACGGGTTGCCTTTGTTCTGGCAAATACATTGAAACAGCTTTCCTATGATGGAAGATTTTCTGATGGCAATAAACGGTGGGCAGATGGCATTGATGTTCCAGAAAATATCAGCCGGGGAATGGATCTGAACAGGGACTATATTGTGGGCAGCCATCCGACAGTCCTGAATGGTTTCATTGACATGGCAAGAAACGAAATCCGTACCCGGAAACTGGAAGAGGTGCTTGGTGTGAAAAATCAGCATATCACTGAAACTACAAGAGGGTATGAAGCAGACGGACATACAGGCACCTGGTATGCGATGGATATGAAAACGTATCATGGGGAGCGATTCTTCCAGATGAGGAGTGAGGAATACGGTCAGGACGTAGCCGATATTATCGTATCGGAAAATGGAACACTGGTGGCAGAGGACATCTGGCATGGATTTGATGAAAGAGCCAGGGAAGCTATTTCAGAATATCTGGAAGAAAATGGTGCAACGGTATATGACCTGATGGAGCTTCCAGACCAGGCAACAGTTATCTTAGCAGACGGAACAGTTATGAAAATCATGGAACAGCAGCCAATCAGTACGGACACATGGGAGCCGACACTGACCGGACAGAATCTGCAGGGGGAAGAACAGAAATTCAGTTTTTTCGAGATACATAAAGTCAGAGAAAATAATGGCATTGACCTGAAAATGCCAGAAAATCATTATATTGACCAATATTATGTGATCGAAGATTTAGCAGCAAAAGGTGGGATGAAGATTGAGCGATATAAGGATCTTGGGGCTGCCCTTGGAGCATATTACTCTCTGCCTAACCATAAAATGAAAGCTCTTGGAATTGAGAATACAGCACCGCTGCGAGGCAGTCTTGATTTTATCCAGTGTAAGAATGGAGTAGATACGCTGATCTATGATTGTCAGAAAGTGGAAGGATGGCTGAATCCGCAGATATACAATACTTTTAAAGATATAGGAAATAGTCTGGAAGTGCATGATACAGAGATAGCATACCAGATTGGAGAGCAGTATTTTACAATCCAGACAGCAGAAGATGGTTATGATTATACATTTTATGATAAGGACTATCTGGAACTGGATGGTGGTGTCTACGATAATCCGGATATTTCTATTTCAGAAGCAATGGAGAACATTTTAGAGGAAGAAGGATTGCCCCTAGAAGATGCAAATGTGATGGATTATGAAGAATTGTATGCAGAAATTGAATATGCAGAAGAAGAGAGAATGGAGAAGATACAGTTTGAACGTAATTGTCCAAAGGCTTTTTTTGATGGTTATGACAGGGAAGCGGCATTAAAAAATTATGAGGGAATAACCGTACAATTTAAAATGTCTGGTATGTATTTAACAGTGCAACCGACTGAGGAAGGCTATAAATACCTGGTGTATGATCAGAAACTTCATGAAATTTCAGGAGATGCCTGTGGAAATCCAGAAGATTCTATTCAGAAAGCAATGTATGCCAGCCTGAAAAATGAAGGTTTGGAAGATGTTGAATGTGTAAAAGTTGATGACAGGGAGTTTCGGGATAAGGTAATCAGTCATTCTAAAGAAGTGCTGGCTAGTGGAGATGTTCGATTCACTTCGGAACTTGGCAGATGTGAAACAGCATTGAATGGAATGGGCAGGGCAGAAATTGAATATGAAGTTTTATTTCATGCAAGAGCTGTTCTGGAAGAAATGGGACTGGAAAATGAAGTTACATTGATTGGGGCGAGAATACATGGTTCCAGAAGCAGAGATGACCTGTATCGTGCAGATTCTGATCTTGATGTGGTGCTTTCTTATCGGGGAAATATTCGGGAGGATAGTTTTTTTAACGAATTGAATTCCTATGGTATGGCAATAGCAGGCATTAAAATAGACATTAACCCAATCTCAGAAGAAAGGATTACCCTAGCAGAATATATAAAGGAATCCGAAGCCTATCTTGATCAGCAGGAAATCAAGAAACTCGCAGTGGACTTGGATAATTTTAGTTATGAGTATGATACTTATGAATATAAAGATAGTGTTGAAAATAGGGAAGAACAAGTCGAGAAAATTACAGAGGATATTTTGAACAAGGATACAGCAGGTTTAAAAGACTGGCTGACTGAGGTGTCGAAAGAATCGGATATAGACAGTGATGTAGTCACTGCCCGGTCATTACTCTCACGTCTGGAAAATGCAGAAACATTCTCTGCTTTTACCAGGAAACCAGAGCAGGAACAGCCAGAAGCCACGATCACTTTTTATGTTGCGGAGTGTATGGAATTTCCTGTTATGGGTGAGTATCATGAGAACCTTACCCTGGAAGAAGCATTACGCATTTATGAAACGATTCCTGCAGATCGCATGAATGGAATAAAAGGTGTTGGATTTGAACTGCATGATGGAAGTGATTATGACGGACCGTATGATTTTATGCGACTGGGAAAAGTTGACCGGGAAGATGTGGATATGATTCAGCATTATAAGGAAAGTCCATTAGTACAGAAAGCAATGGATGATGTGGAAAAATATTTTGCCCAAAAGCAGGAGCTTACGAAAATAGAGGAGAAGCCTATACAAAAAGAAAACGTTCCGCAACCAAAGAGCAGAAAAGAATCCGTTCTTCAGGCACTCAGAGAGCGTCAGGCGAAAATAAAAGAGCAGGAGCAGAATACGTCGAAAGAAAAATCCAAGACACATAAGAAGGGAGATGTAACATTATGATGGTAAGGTTTGAGGAAGATGAATATATAGCAGTGGCAATTTTTGATGCAGGAAATCGGGTACAGACAATGGAAGCAATGGATGAGATTTTTTCCTATCTGGACGAAGATATGAAGCTGCTGATTTTCACAACGATTCAGAAGCTCTATTATCTTAGCGATGAGGGGTATAAAGAATTGCAGAAAACGGTAGAAATTTATAAAGTAGATCTGGAGGTGGATGGAGAATGAGTACAAGTCAGTTTGCAGTTTACCAGTTAAAAAAGGAGCCGGAACTGAGAAATCTTCTTTTCCGAACCTATGAGGAACTTGCAAAGGATCAGATTCCTGTGCAGATGGAAAATTATGAACAGGTGTATCTCGGAACAATGAAGCCGGGAGAAACACCGGAGCAGATAAAAAAGGAGCTGGAGAAGAAACAGCCGCACAATTATAAAGGCCATGCAGTCAGTACCAGTGATGTGCTGATCCTTAATGATAAGGGTGTTATGACCATTTACTATGTAAACAAAGATACTTTTATAGAAATTTCTGATTTTATGAAAGGCACATCTTCAGAAGGCGGTGGCCTTGCAAAAGATACAGTGGGCTATGAAATAGCTGGAAAAGACGGAACATGGGAAGTAATAGATTATCTGCTGGTGGAAGGTAAGAATTATTTCCTTATGGAACATGAGCAGTATGGGAAAGATGTTGCGTATGTAGTCTTAGATCAGAAAGGAAATGTGCTTGTAGACGGTACTTATAATGGATTTGATGATGTAGTAAAACAGAAGATTCTTGATTCTCTGCATCCGCCAGTGCAGGAGCAGATAGAAGGCTATAAACCGAAACTGGATAACTGGCAGAAGTACATGGAGAATGGGGAATATCTGCGAAGTGCGGAAATCACAGAGGAAGCAAATTACAATATGATTGATGGACTTAAAAATAATGCAGCACTAAAAGATAAAAAAAACCGTCCAAAAGAATCTGTCCTTGTAAAACTGAATGAGAAAAAGGAAGAAATTGCAAGACGTAGTGGACAGAAAGATATGCAGCAGGTAATGGAAGAAGATATAGAACGCAAGAAAAGATAGTTCTTTTATTAATGGATTTGAATTATAGATTCGAAGTTTTATATTTAGGTTGATGAAAGATTGTTATGTAGGTAGTCTTTCCTGCACTTTTTAATTTAGCTAATACTTTATGTTTTCAGAAAATATTATTTTTTTATCAAAATTTGTAAATTAATGTCACTATTATGGGAGGGTATTCGTATTATGATTAAAAGAGAAAACAAAGGGGATGAATCCAATGGGAAAGATATTCGGAAGTCGGAGCAAAAAAGATAATATTTCTAATAAGGGAGGAATTACATGAGAAACAAAAGAATGAGTTTTAAACGTTTATTATTCACATTTATGGTTATGGTATGCCTTTGTGTTCCGTCGTCGATTGTTTTTGCACAAACAGATAAAGAGATGACTCAAGAAGCGGATAAAGGTGTTCCGGAAGTGCGCTTTACAGGCGATGTTAACGGACATGAAGAATTTAAATTTGTACCTGTTGCCAGAACAACTCAAGAACCAACATCAAAATGGTCTTGGAGTGATGGAAAATATTATGTAGATGGTAGTAGTAATTATTCAACATTATATACAAATTATTATTTTACGAGCGTTAAAGGTAAAAAATTTAGTTTTTCTGCAGGCTCAAGTAATAAAGTAAAGGTCGATTTGGTACATAAAGGAACTATTGTTCAAACGGTTGTAAGTAGTTGGACAATTAGTGCGGGTGGTAGTAAATCACATACGATTACAGCTGATGATCTTGGCGGATACAGCAATAGTGATAAATTTTATTTTCGTTTTAATAGCAGCCCTATAGGTAACCGTTATTCTATTTCAGGTTATTTTGGCTAATGTTTTGTAAAAGCCCTTCTATGCAATTGATAGAAGGGCTTTTACACTTTTGAATTTATAGGGGGATTTATGGAAAGGATTAAGAACAATATATTTTTTAATTTAAGTAATACAATGCTTAAAATAATAGGATTAGTATGTATGACCATTGATCATTTGTATTTATATGTATTTGCAAACACTACGGTAAATGTTAGTATTTTTAGAATTGTGGGTCGAATTGCAGCACCGTTATTTCTTTTTGCTGTGATACAGGCTATGCGGTATTCATCAGATAAAAAAAGTTATATTTTCAGATTGTATAAATATCATATATGTATTTGCATTCTTGAAATTGTTTTATCGTATTTATTACATTCGGAGATCTCATTTAATGTAATTCCAGAATGGCTTTTTACAGCAATTTATATTTACTTGATTGATATGATTATAAAGAAAGAACATATTATAAGGCATATAGTTTTAATGCTTATACCTATTTTAGTAGGGATAGGAAGTCTTATAATAGGGACTAGTGGTTCAGTAATAAATGTATTTTTACCTAATATTTTTACGATTCAGTATTCTCCATTTTTTCTGATCTTAGGAATTGGATGGTATTATATGAAAAAAAAGAAAAATCAGATTGTAGCATTGATTTTCTTTTCAGTATTTGTATTAATAGGTTCTTATATTGTAAGTGTATCTCAGTATTGGGTTTACCCAGGGTTGTTTAATTATACCCAGGCATGGATGGTTCTTGCAGCACCATTTATTGCATTATATAATAATCGCAAAGGGAAAAATTTGAAAAAATTTTTTTATATATATTATCCAACACATATTTGCATTCTTTTATTGCTTGGGAGATTTGTACATTAAACAATATTTGATGAGTGCAAATTAAAAGATGAAAAAATACTATATAAAGTTGTCACCTTTTGGAATTCTGAAACGTTTTACTGTAAAGGGACTAAAGTTGGGAGGTGAGAGGCATGATTGAAACATCTTCAGTTGAGGAGATATTTCAGAAATATGGAGAAATGATGTATAAACTATGTATTGTAATGCTTAAAAAAACGTATGATGCAGAAGACACGGTGCAAGATGCATTGATAAAATATATGCTAAAAAAGCCTCTCTTTGAAACCTATGAACACGAAAAGGCATGGTTAATTAGAGTTACAATAAATCTTTGCAAAGATAAATTGCGTTTTTATAAACAACATCCACATATAAATATTGAAACAATTAAGACTACATATCCTGAGGATAGTATAGATAGTCAGATATTTGATGTCCTTTTAGAATTACCATCTAAATATAAGGCGGTGCTTTTTTTATATTATGTAGAAGGATATAAATGTTTTGAAATAAGTAAGATTTTGAAAATTACAGAATCGACTGTGAAAAAGCGTTTGGAACGGGGACGAAATTTATTAAAAAAGAATTTGGGAGTGAATGAGTGTAGATAAAAATATAATTAAAAAGGCTGTGACAGGAATCGAATTTACGGAAGAATCGAAGCAGAGAATATTTGAGGGATTTGAAAGAAAAAAAACTCTGAAAAAAATTTTTTATATGAAAAGAATTACAGTTGGAGTAATTGTAACAGCTATGTTATTTTTATGCGTGTTCATGAATATTATGTTAAAAAATAAAATGACAATTACTGTTTATGCAATGACACAGGATGGAAATGTGAAAAGTTCCGTTTTAATTCCGGAGCATAAAGAAACATTAAAATTGATGGAAACACCGGTAGGAAATGGTTATATTTTTCAAATAGATATACCAGAAAATTATATGTATGAATGCAAATCATTAGGAAAAGAAAGCAATATTTTTACGATTTACCAGAATGAAAAAAATATATACTGGATTCCTGAGAAAAATATGCTTGGTCAAATCTATAGTAATGAAAATGAGAAGTTAGCAAATAATACTCCAGATTATGTAGACGAATGTGAATTTGAAATAGTAGTTTATGATGAAAGTAAAGAAATTTCATATAGTGAAATTATAAAATTTGAATTAATAAATGAAGAATGTATTGTTATGTTAAAGCAGTAAACTGCTGTTGGAAATATCCTATTAATACTTTAGAAAGAGAGCTGATTGGTTATGAGAAGAAAAACAAAAGTGTTATTTATGGCATTGAGTATGTGTTGCATGTTGCTTATAAATTCGTCATATGTAATGGCAGCAAATCCCGATAATAACTTTTCAAAAATGGAAGAAAAAGTTGATGGGAAAATATATAGTGAAAAAGGAGATGTACTGAATTTATCTTATATTGAATTTAAAAGTAGTTGCACGCATGCTTCTGGTAATCGTGTAACTGATACTGTATGGCAGCATAGACATACTGGATCAAGATGTGATGTATATAAAGCAAATGCAACATGGTGTAAAAAATGTAATACTATTTTAAAATATAATAGTGCTTGGGTGTATTCATATACACATTACGGATGTAACAAATAAATATTTACGGATATTTCCTAGTGGAGAAAATAGAATAATATTATTTATATAGAAAAAAGAACTTTAGAAAGATGGTGCATAGCACCATCTTTCAGACTGTAGACAAAGCCCTGCTTTTGCAGGGTTTTGTTATTGTTGGAACCGCTTTTCTGATATAATAAAAATTAGAAGGGCGGTGTTTTTTATGATGACAAAAAATGCAGATAAAAAAAGAGAACAAATGATGATGTTTTCCATGGATGACATGGTACCTCAAAACCATATGCTGCGATTGATTGATAAGGCAATCAATTGGAACTTTATTTATGAGCTGGTTGAAGAAAAATATTGTCCAGATAACGGTCGCCCCAGTATGGATCCGGTCATGCTGATAAAGATACCATTTATCCAATATCTCTATGGAATAAAAAGTATGCGCCAGACCATAAAAGAGATCGAAGTAAATGTCGCTTACCGCTGGTTCCTTGGACTGGATATGCTGGATCCTGTCCCTCATTTCTCTACATTTGGAAAAAATTATACCCGTCGTTTCAAAGATACAGACCTTTTTGAGCAGATCTTTTCAAAGATCCTGGAAGACTGTATGAAATATAAGCTTGTAAATACAGAACAGATCTTTGTGGATGCAACACATGTCAAAGCCTGTGCAAACAGTAAAAAAATGCGGAGAAGGGTTGCACATGAACAGGCTCTCTGGTATGAGGAAGAATTAAATAAAGAGATCGAAAAAGATCGTCTGGCACATGGAAAAAAGCCATTAAAGGAAAAAGACGATAACCAGCCGCCAACATCCGGCGGAACCGGAAATGATAAGGATTCTATATCTGAAGAACTTCCTGAAGGTGTGAAAACACAAAAATGCAGCACCAGCGATCCGGAAAGTGGATGGTTTCGAAAAGGCGAACATAAACACGTTTTTGCATATGCAGTAGAAACAGCCTGTGATAAACATGGCTGGATCCTTGGCTATACAGTGCACCCTGGTAATGAGCATGACAGCCGTACTTTCCATGCATTATATGATAAGATATATAAACTGAACCCGCGGATGGTGGTTGCAGATGCCGGGTATAAAACACCGGCGATTGCACACCAGCTGCTGGAAGATGGTATTGCGCCGCTTTTCCCCTATACCTGTCCCAAGACAAAAGATGGATTTTTCAGGAAACATGAATTTGTATACGATGAATACTATGATTGCTATGTATGTCCGGGATCACATGTACTGACATACAGTACAACCAACAGAGATGGTTATAAAGAGTATAAAAGCTGCGGTGAGCATTGTGCTGAATGCCAGTATCTTTCAAAATGCACAGAAAGTAAGAATCATGTAAAACTGATCACACGTCATGTATGGGAAGGATACATGGAAATGTCAGAAGACATTCGGCACACGATCGGAAACAGACAGATCTACCAGTTAAGAAAAGAAACTATAGAGCGGATCTTCGGTACAGCTAAAGAACAGCATGGATTTCGATATACGCAGTATGTAGGAAAGGCACGGATGGAGATGAAAGCCGGGCTTACCTTTGCATGCATGAATTTGAAAAAACTGGCAAAGATTCTGGAAAAAAGAGGCTGGAATACAGCCACTTTTTTATATTTTGGGCTAAGAACAAGAAGAAAATCAATATTTAAAGAAAAATGGTGCTGGGCATAACACCCAACACCAAGTTTGTCTACAGTCTGAAAGATGGTGCATAGCACCATCTTTTCATGTATTACAGAAGAATATAAAAAACTTAAGTACCTTACAAATATATGCTACTCTGGTTTGGTGAGATAGTCATATTCTTTCGGAAAGGTAATGGTATCCCAGTCGATTTTTTTTGCCTTATAAACTAATTCCTGATAAGGGGAAGCTGAATTTTTTCGACGATATGTAGCGATTACCTGCTGTGAAATTTTAGTAACTGTGCGAATATCTGTATTCAGTACTGTATTTGGCACATATTCAGCACGATGAGTTTTTACAAAGCCAAGGCAGGCTTTTACGCCACCAGTTAATTTTTCTGTATATAATTTTGGATTGCATCCGTTAAAATCTCCTACCATTTTAGCTGATATATTTTTAAGCATAAGTTGTGGAAGAATTTCAAGTTTTAACTGAGTAGTTCCATCAGATGCGAAGGAAAAATCTTCAGGACTTAATTTATGGTTTAAACAGCGCTTGTAAAAATCAGTAGCAGTAGTGCCATCAATTAATTTAATGCCTGTAAGGTGAAGAAAATTATATGGATAAAAACTTACTTCCAGAGAAGAAATATGTTTATGCTTGTCTTTTAAAATAAATAAGAGCTGATAGCCATTGAGATTTTCTTCGTATTTGGCAGCACAATCTATAATGATAGAAATGGCCTGCTGTTTGTTGTATTTTGTCATATTATGACCTCTGCAATATGTATAAAATATTTAAAGGGAGATTACAATACCGTAGCATTGTGCATCTCCCTTATAGACTGATTTTTCTGTTGTCCGCCAACACTCCAGCCCATATGTCTGGCTTTGCTTTCAGGTTTTTCTGTTGCCTGCCAACTCTCCGATTCATGTTCGGCTTTCGTTTCGGATTTTAGGTGTCAGCCACACCAACAGGATGTCGCCTGTTTTCCTATTCATAGTATATGCGAAAAAATGAATTTAGTCAACGGAGAAAGTGAAAAATAATTTGGGAATTTTTTCATCGAGTTTTTAGCGGAAACAGGAATGTTCTTGTGATGCTTCCGGCAGAGGCTCTTGGATATGTGGGTGACTAAGAATAATATCCACATTGGAGCATACTGTACGAAGTTCCCGTTCATATTCACGCCGGGTGTTAAATTCATCTCGCTGTACGGTCTGCAATTCTGTTAAACGATTCTTTTCTTCACGCAACATTTTCAGGGTAGGAAGTTTTTTGCCCTGTGATTTTTCTCTGAGTATTCGGAGAGCAGACTCATAAAGAGTGAGTTCTGCTCGGTGATCGTCATAAAATTTTTCTTTATTTCGACTTTTTCGGTAATCGGAATAGATGGATTTATTGGCAAGGTACTGTCCGGTGTAATGAATTTGTTCATTTATACTTTTTAAAGTGTCTTCTGTGGATTTCAGAGTATTTCTGGCATCAGTGCTTTGAGCCGAGGCATTGGAAAGAGCACTATCTAAATCTTCCTTTCTCTGGAAACCATGTTCCTGTACATAGGCAACTGTCTGAGCCATAATCTTAAGATTAGACAGCTTTACTTTTTGAGCGTATGCCTGACTTTGCTGTGCCTTGATACAGTGCTGTAAATCTGTTACAAGTCGTAAATCAGATTTTATAAAAAGGAAAGAGTGTGTGGTTTCGTCAGTTTGGTCAGAAATAGATAATTTTGGCGGTTTTGAAAAATCAGTAATTGTTCTGTCAGCAGGATGTGACTTTTCTGATGATTGTCTGTTGGAGTTTTCCTGGAATATCTGCAGAAGATGATTTTCTTCATAAAGCGTTCCGAGATTTCTTCCTGTGATGTATTTTTGACGATCAGGATGGAGGTAGCTGTATCTGCCACGACTGACTTTGAATGTAATATTATATTTTTCAGACAGCAATCTGGAAAATTCTTCTTGTGATGTTGCCTGTGAAGCAACCGTATCAATCGCATCACGAAGGTATTGCTTCTCTGTTTGAAAGGTTGTCTGTCTTGGAGTAAGTCCTTTCTTTTTCAGTTCTGCATTGTGTTCATCGAGCTTTTTTTGACCTCTGCGTTTTGCCCAGTATTCTTTTTCGGATATTTTTCTTTCAGCAGGTGTCAGAAGATCTACCTGGTTTAGTCCATTGGAATGACACATATCCATAACTTTTTGTTTTAAGTAAATTCGGTATCTGTCAGAAAGATGATGTTTATATCCAGCTTTTAAATCCCGGTCAAATTCTATATAGGGCTGTGGCTCGGTATCATATTTTCGCACACTGTTGATTACAATATGCACATGAATATTTCCACTGCAATTATGACCATCAGTGTGGGTGCAAACAAGAGCCTGGTGTCCGGGAAAATTCTCTCTGGCATATTCCACGCCAAGTTTCTGTGCCTGCTCTCCGGTCAGACCATGTTCTTCCTGATCTTTAGGATCAAAGCTAATGATATAGTGATGAGACTTAATCTCATTAAAAGATTGATTTTTATGAAAGAAAGCGTTAGTTTCCCGACATTCTGCATCAAATGTAAACGGATCACAGTTTATACCATCTAGATAATATTCTTTGCGAAGAAGCATATTCCCATTTTCATCAAGAATTGGTTTTTGTGTATATTCATCATGTTGGAAAATCAGATAGCGTTCAGTTTCTCCATAATCAGCATTTTTGCTTGCAATATGTTTCAGGATTGCCATATCAGTTTTCTCCTGTGCTATTTCTATTATTTGTATTGACAGTGGTAAAATCTCCAGCCAGTTTTATTACTTCGTATTTTAATTTATAAATTTCAGCAATGCTCTTTTTGATTTCGCTGCGCATTTCCTGGGAATGAAGTCCACCAGTATTAAAGTAACGAGCTATCTGGTTCAGATTGCTACCAATCTTTCCAAATTCAGCAATTAATTTCTTTAACTCCGGTAGATCTGCCACAATTTCATATTTCACAATTACTTTTTTATTTGTTATCTGTTTACGGACATACTCTGCTAACGGGAGGCTTGCTGCTTTTGCGTTTTCTGCAATTATTTCATATTCAGTATTGGTGAGACGGAGCATGATATGACGAGTATGCCGTAAGTTTTTATCTTTTTTTGGTCGTGCCATTTTATAGTTCCTTTCAAAATAAAGATATTTCTATATATAAAGCCGATTTGAAAATATCAGGCGGTAACACAATAAAAATATTTATGGATTTTTCGTGATAGATATGATCACGATGCGACTGTTTTTTTACAGGAGCCAAGTATGCATATTAGTGAAAACTGTATTATCTGAGGGTATGGGGAGCAGAATCCCCATCAAGATTGCCGGAAAGTCGAAAGTCACGAAGTGAGTTTTGAGTTACTCAGGCGAAACTTGCTCTTAATTTGTTACAGTAAAAGTACAGATTATTACAGTTATTTATTTTATATAAATTTTGTCTGTTAAAATAAATATGTAAATAAGAAATAGGGTAGGATTTTATAGAGGAAGAAAAATGAAAGCAGTAATACCAGCAGCTGGAGAAGGAAAAAGATTTAATAAGGATTCTACTTATATGCATAAATGTCTTGTACCAATTAATGGTAAAGCTTTATTGCTATACACTTTGGAAAACCTTACAAATATAAAAGAAATAACGGAATGTATAGTTATTATTGGAGAGAATCATGAAAAGATTATAGATACTATTGGAACAAAAGTTAATGATACGCCGATTTTGTTTTGTAAACAAAAACAATCTGTAAAAGGAGTTGTCGGTGCAATAGAAAGTGCAGTGGAAGAGATTGGCAATGATGATTTTATCTTGGTGTTAGCAGATGAATTTGTATATGAAAATAATTATGCAGAGGCGATTGAAAAATTTAAAACAAGTACTAACGAATGTATGGTTGGATTATACTATGAGAAGCACTTGGAATATGTAAAAAAAAATTATACATTTATAAAGTCTCCAGATGGTTTTCTGTATAATTTTATAGAAAAACCTCAGATTGTTTATAATAATTGCAGTGGAACCGGTAATATTATATTTAAAAATACAGTGTTAGGTGCTATTAAGAAAGTTAAAGAAAATAAAGAGCGACATGAAAAAGAATTAGTTGACTTATTAAATTTAATTTGTGCTACGGGGAAAATACAATCTTTTGTTGTGGGAAATTATTATTGTAATGTAAATAATATGAACGATTACTTGCGAATAATTGAGTTTTTAGAAGGTGAAAGAAATGAAAAATAACACTATTTTCTTTTTAACGATTCCGTTATACGGGCATGTATTTCCTGTGCTTGATGTAATAAATAAAGTTGGAAAAGAGGGATATAATACATATTGCTTTGTAAATGATTTTTTTGCAGAGTACATTAAGAATGATAATGTGAGTGTTATTTGCTATCCAGAAAAAGTAATTGCTAATTTTAATACAAAAAGTAGTAATTTACTTGAAGATGAACATATTTCTTATTATCACTTAAATTATACAAGTAATAATATAGAATGGAGTGCTATTTCTTCAAAATACTTATATGAATATATGTATGATTATATGATGAAGTATGTGAAAAAATATAATCCTCAAGTAATAATATATGATTCATTGGCAAAATGGGGCGGTCTGTTAGCAAAAAAATTTAATATACACAGTATTGCAATAGAAGTAGCGACAGATATTGAAGAAGCAAATTGTTTTTATGAAAAATTTTATAATGAGGTGGTTCTTGAAGAAATTAGATTGGATGAGGAACAGGGGAAAATAAAGAAAAATGAACTTTTAGAAATAAATAATTGGAATGAATTTTTAGAATACTATGACAAAGTGCAAATGTATGTCTATAGAAAATTTAAGACATTAATGAATTTTAATGAAAGAAAAATATTACCAGACAAACTATTTGTATACAGTACTAGAAATTTGTATGAATCATATTCAAATCATATGAAAAATGTTGAATTTTGTGGATACGATAGTAATATTTTGTCTCAGCTAGATTTAAAAGAGAAGTCGGGTGCTTATGTGACTAGGGGAACATCTATAGACTATTATTCCCAAAATATATTAAGAAATATTTTAAGTGAAATAAAAAGTATGGACATAAATATAGATATAACTGTTGGTAATGATAAGAAGGTAATGGAAAGATTAAGCGCAGAGTATGAACATGTAAGAAACATACATTTTTATAATTTTGTGGATCAATGGAAAATGTTAGCAAATCATGAAATATTTATATCACATGGGGGATTGTCTGGAGTACGGGAGGCTATCTTATGTGAAACACCGATGATTGTATATCCGTCAAATTATCATGATTATCAAGTGGGATTAGCTATCGAAAGAAATAATATAGGGATTATGATTAAGGATAGAAAATTGTCACATGGTAATACATGTGAAGTGAAAAATGCAATATATAAGATATTATCAACAGATCGGTATACAAAAAAAATAAAAGAAGTTAAAGAGGAATTTACTGATTTATACAAGAAAGATAAAATAATTAGTTATTTGAATGAAATAAGAATTAATTAATAAAAAAGAAAAAAATGAGTGAATTGCAGAAATGCACTTCATCTCTAAGAGTATAGCATACAGACCTTGGAGATGATCTATAAATACTACTATATTATATGAGGAGGAATAACATGACAAATTTTTTTGCAGCCGGAATTGATGTAACAAATAAGTGCACATTAAGATGTCTACATTGTTTTAATTCTAGTGGAGGTTTAAAAAACCAGAGAATGGATGAAATGAGTGATGAGGAATTAGAAAGAATGGCATATGATGTAATTGATTGTAGGCCAGTTTCTATATGTATGTGTGGAGGAGAACCACTTTTAAGAAAGGAAAGTATTTATAAGATTGCAAATTATTCAAAGAACACTTGTGTTGATGTGAATATGGTAACAAATGGAGAGTTAATGACTAAAGAAATTGCAAAAAAGCTTTGGCAGTCAGGAATATCTAGTATACAAGTTAGTTTAGACGGTAGCACAGAAGAAGTGGTGGACTGGTTACGAAACAAAAAAGGAGCATATAAAAATGCAATAAATGCAATAAAATATCTGGATGATACAAGACAGGAATTGGGTATAAATAGAAAAATATCCGTATCATTTATTCCGCATAAAAAAAATTTTGAGCAGTTAGAAGAAGTTATATATTTGTGTGAAACTCTCAATGTTGACTCGTTTAGAGCACAACCCTTAATGCTATTAGGGCGTGCAATGGATAATTTAAATACATACAAATTGAACTACAAGGAATACCAAATAGTGGCTCAAAAAATAAGTAAAAAAAATAGTGAAAACCAGTCTATGGGTAAAAAAATGGATTTGATATGGGGAGATCCAATTGATCATTTGTTAAATGATGATATAGATCACGGAAAATTTACACAAATTAGTGCAAATGGAGATATATTAATTTCTGCTTATATACCAATTGCTATTGGAAATATTAAAAAACATAAATTTAGTGAATATGTAAACAAAAATTGGGAGGAAGTTTGGAATCATAGATTATTTGCGTATTTAAGAAATAAGATGGTTTCACCTGAAAAAATGAATTTAGGTGGCATAGAAGGAATGCCGGAATTGGGATATGGAAAAATTTTATTTGATATTTTGGAACCTGAATGGAGTCAAGAAATGGACAAGTTTTATTTGAAATTGATAAGTGAAGAGAGGAAAAATGAGAGGTAGTGATATAAATATAGATATAACAAGAAAATGTACACTAAAATGCAGACATTGCTATAATCACAGTGGAGAAATGAACAATGATGAGTTAGCATCAGATGAATTATTTCGCATAATGAATGATTTAGCTTCTACTAGACCTGATAATTTTTGTATTTGTGGAGGGGAACCTTTATTAAAAAAAGAAATAATTTTTCGATTTATTGATCACCAAAAAAAAATAAATAGCGAAATGAATATTGGAATGGTAACAAATGGAGAACTGTTAACGGAATCTATTGGTGAAAAATTAATTTATTACGGATTAAATAATATTCAATTTAGTATAGATGGAGCTACAGAGAATTCACATGATTGGTTGCGTAATAAAAAAGGTTTATTTGAAAATTTATTACATACAATTATGCAATTTAATATTCTTAGAAGAAAAGCTAAATCAGATATTAAAATTTCAGCAGTATGTTGTCTTAATAAAAGAAATTACGAAGAATTGCCAAAGATAATTGAATTATGTACGCGTTTGGGCATTGATATCTTACGTGTACAACCTTTAATGAAGATGGGAAGAGCTAAAGAAGGGTTAGATGCGTATAGTTTAAGTAAAAATGAGTATATACAAGCCGCTAATTATTTGTTGGTTAACCGATATAAAAATATTCAAAAAGACGGAATTTCTATTGAATGGTGTGATTCATTAGAACATTTATTTATGGAACAACTAGATTTTATCCAGGTTAATGAAAAAGGTGAACTTTTGTTAAGTCCATATATTCCAATTATAATTGGGGATTTAAAAAAACATAGTATTTCAGAATATTTAAAGAAAAACTATGGAGAATTATGGAATCATCAATTAATAAGAACTTTTAGAAAAAATATAGGTTCTGCTAATGAAATAATACTAGGAAAAGATTTTCCAGCAGAAGTAGGAATGAATTACATGAAATTTGATGTATTTAGTGAAGAAAATATGGAACAAATAAATAAATGTTATGCAGAGCTAATTAAGAGCTATGGAGGTCAAAATGTATTGTGAAATTTTAAGTGATAAAGTTATTGATATTTCAATGTTTATAAAAGAAAAATGTGTTAGTGAAAATTGTAATTATATATATAGTGTGGATTTTAATTCTAATGAATATAGTTCACGTTGGTTAAGAAAACGTTTTTTTGATCATGAATTGGTTGCATTTGCAGACATTCAAAACGATGAGATTAAGGATATGATTTTAATTGAAAAGAAACAGTGCGAAGACTTGAGCTATTGCAATCTTCTAATTTTTCCGTGGAATAAAAAAACATTATTAAATTATGCTATAGCTGAAATCTATAAAGAAAATCATCAACTAACGAAGTTAAAATTAGTTATAGTGAAGCGGGACTTAAATAAATGTAATATTGAAGAGTTAGGCTTTGAACTGGAATTGTGTATTAGAAGATTCAATAATAGTTGTAGAGATATTGTATCATATGCATATATGATACAGGAATGTTAAAAATATGGGATGATGAAAGTTACGGAATGGAGAGAAATATGAATAGAAGTACATCAGAAGTAATGAGAAATTCAAGACCAATCAAAATGGATGAGAATATGCGTAATATTAAAGTAGAAGGAGATAATAGTTTTTCTTTTGTTTCAACATTTTTTAGTGTTTTAGGCAGGATAATGATTAATAAAGCTGCTTTTAATATTCTGGAATACTGTGACGGAGACAATAGTGTGCAAGATATTTGTCATCTGTTAAACACAAAGTACGATATAGATGAAGACATAATTTATAAAGACGTTGATAAAACATTACAGCTATTTTGGAGATTAAAGGTTATTAAAATGACAGGAGAAAATTATTTGCTTGACAGGTTTGTCTACATATCTGACAAACTTAAAATTAAATATTTGCAGTATGAAGAGCTATTAGATCTTGTTTCTAATATAGATAGTTTAAAAGATTCATTGGTTATTGCAGAGGAAGGATTAGGCTTATTAAATAATGAGAATATTCTTAAATTAGTTTGGAGTAGTGGAATTATCAGCGGATTTTCTATGGAAGATAATAATGGAAATGTTGCGAAGATAATAATTCAACCTAATATTAAATATAAAATATTTGAGATTATATACATAGAGGATGAAGATAAGTTACCGGAGAGATGGACAAATATTTTAATAAGTTTCATGAAAAAATTATATCGAGAAACTCTTGAAGCTAAAACATTAGTAGAAGATGGAGAAAAAGTTGTTTTGATATATAAAGCATTTAATAAAGTGGTATTAGATTCTTCATTTAAAGCAATCGGAATACTGAAAAAGGAGTATCAACAAAAAGATGTTTATGTTTATTCCTCTGAACAATAAAAATAAAACATTTTTGATTTAAAAATTATTGAAATATTATAATTTTTAAATAAAAATATTAGAAAGGAGGCTACATATGGAAGATTACGAAAGACCTGAGATCAAAGTAGAAAACTTATCAGGCGATGGACCGTCTACACATTCGGCTGCAATAGGACCTGTAATGGTTGCAGGAGCTGTATATTTAGTGGTTGCCGTGTTTGGTGGAGCTTTTGTGTATTTAACTGCCACATGGAACAATGATTGGGCTTCTGGCTAAAGAAAATTGATTTCAGACATTAAGCAAAGGCGCCTTTTCATTATTTTATATATAGGGAAGGCGTCTTTGATTTTTATTAATAAAGGATTGCTGAGCGTATAGAAAAACAACAATTATTAATTAATAGTGGTGAAAAATATGGAAAATATATCTGATATAAAAAATAATTTATCTTCTTTTTGTGCAAGTATAATAAGATGTAATTTAAAGGGATTTATCTTGATATTATTATTTAGTACCATTATATCAAGTATAGGACTTGCTAATACATATTTGATGTCTCAAATTTTAGATGTTTTATCTCAGGGTGCGACAAAACATATGGTAGTTAATTTTATTATTATTTTTATTATTGTACAATCAGTTAAGGCATTAGTTACATATATATTTCAATATATAGTCATGAAATATAATATGAAGATTTCTAATTCATTAGTAAAAATGATTGTAAACCGCTTACACGGGGTGAAAATTTTAAGTGTGAAAAAATATGATAGCGTCTATTTAGCAGAACGACTTGATTCGGATACAATGTTGATAACTAATTTTGTGATTTCATCGCTTCCCAGTATTTGTATGAATATAATTATTTTATTATTGGTGTTCAATTTAGTCGTGCTGATAGAGTTAAAGTATGGGATAATCTTAGCTTGTATTTGTGGATTGTATATTTTACTGTATTTATTATTTAAAAATGGTTTATATATAAAGATGCTAAATTACAGAAATGCAAAATCTAGATATTTACAGTCTATTAATGAGCAAATAGCATTTATAGATTATGTACAAATTCATGTTATATATAGAGCATTCTTAAAAAGATTAGAGAAATATTATGATGTATTTTATAAAAAGGGGATTTTATTACAGAAAAATAGCAATTTGTATGTTCTTGTTCAAAGTGTTATATATTTAGTAGGATTTAGTTTGGTGATTTATTTTGCAGGAACTGATTTAGCAAATGGTAGGATAACAGTTGGGCAATTTACTATAATATTTACATATATGGGGATAGCTCTCAGTAATACAAATCTGATATTGACCTTTGGGCAAACATATCAAAACACAAAAACTTCATACAATAGAATAAAAGAATTATATCAATTAGAACTGAGAGAAGATGGTTTATTAAAAAAAGAAACAGTTAACTTTATTGAAGCAAAGGATATTTCTTATATTTTTGAAAATGGAAATGGATTAAATAAAATTTCAGCTGATTTTCAAAAAGGTAAAAGATATCTTATTTGTGGATCAAATGGTGCAGGAAAAACAACATTTATTAATATTTTAATAAGACAGTATAAAAGTCTTTCTGGAGACATATTCATTGATAATATCAATATAAAAAAAATTAATTATGAACAATTACGTTTAAACTGTTTTTCTGTAATGAATCAAGAACAGAAGTTTCCTTCTGTATCTGTAGTTGAGTATATAAACCTATCAAATAATACAGAGTATTCTACTCGTGAAATAATTGATAGATTAATTATGAAAGATATGTACAATATAGCTATGGATATACACGAGGTGTTAGAAAAGGAGACTCAAAATATCAATATGCTGTCTGGTGGTGAAAAACAAAAAGTGGAATTGGTAAAGACTATATTAAAAGATGCGGATGTATATTTTTTTGATGAACCAACAGCACATTTGGATCAAGAGTCTCGAGATGAATATTATCAGTATTTAAAAAAACAAAAAGATAAAATTATTGTTGTAGTTTCACATAATAGTCAAGAGAGGCAATATTTTGATGTTATATATGAAGTATGAGTTTCCAATTTGACAAATTTAATATTTACAAAAATGTTTGAATTATCGATAAAAAGATGGTATATTGAAATAAAAATGAGTTTTATACTGGATAAAATTGAAAGCTTTATTTGTTCTTGGAGGAAGAAGTTAAGAAAAGTGCTATTAGAAAAGTATTGTTTTGAATTGTAAACTTTTATTTCTTACAAAGTGTGAGGTGATTATGATGAAAGATGTTATAGTTGAGCTACTTATAATGGCTTTTTTTCTACTTATAGGTTGTTTATTATTTAATGGAAGAGGCGGATGTTTTATACCGATATACAATGCACTCTCAGAAAAAGAACAGAATAGCTATAACAAGAAAGTGCTTTTCAAAGGAGTGGGCATATGCTATTTGGTATGTTCAATGTCTGTAGGATTAATGATTATCAGTAAATTATTTGAGGTTGTATGGTTGCCATATATTTCAGCTATAGTTATAGTTATAAGTGTTGTACTACTCAATATATGGATGTGTTTGAGTAAAAATATAAGAAACTATAAATGAGCAAGTTCGTGATTTTTCATAAAAGAAAGACACCTTAGAGTATGAAAATTTTTTGTGAAATAATGTTTAGAAGGTTCTTCTATGATAAATAAATGTCATTAGGAGAGCCTTTTATTATGAGACTGTGAGAAAAGTCTGTAAATAGGATTCTTCTATGATAAGAAAGGGTGATCAGCTTAAAAACCAGCTTTTCACCCTTGTTTTATATATAACAGTTATTAAATGGTATGTCAGTCAAGCGCAGGCGGCCCTCCGCCTGTTTTTTTTTATTATTCTAGAAGCCGTCCTTCATACAGAATACTCAGTTCACCATGTACCTGCGCCCAATTCCGGATTGTACTGGCCCATTTTTTATAGCTTCAAATGTAGCAAGATACAATGCCTTTAAAAGGGGGGTATCACTTGGAAATACGCTCCTCTGACGGTTCAGTTTCCGGTAGGTAGAATTCAGGGATTCGATGGCATTTGTAGTATAAATCACTTTTCTGACAGTTGCTGAAAATTTGAAAATTGGAGAGATTGCATCCCAGTTATCTTTCCAGCGTTTCATGGAATTCGGATATTTCGGTGCCCATTTTTCTGTTACACGGTCTAAGGCTGCCAGGGCTTTTTTCGTCAGACGCCTGATAAATGGTCTTCAGGTCCGTGTCAAATGTTTTCCTGTCCTTATCAGGGACATATTTTAAGGTGTTTTTTACCTGGTGAACGATACAGCACTGATATTCGGTTTTAGGGAAAGCTGCAGCAATAGCTTTTTTGATGCCGGTTAAGCCATCCGCGCAGATGACCAGTACATTTTTTTCGCTCCGGTTTTTCAGCTCGTTCATAACAGAAAGCCGGTATTTTGCACTTTCATTATCACCCACACTAATAGTCAGAACTTCCTTCTTTCCTTCTGTGTTAATTCCCAGAATTACGTAAGCTGCAAGCTTTCGGATCACGCCGTTGTCCCTTATAGAGTAGAGGATCGCATCGATGTAGAGAATGGGATATACTACGTCCAGCGGTCGGTTCTGCCAGTCTTCAATCTGTGGCAGGATCTTATCGGTCGCATCAGAAATAAAGCTTTCCAAAGTCTCAAATCCATATATATCCTCGATAGTTTCTGAAATCTGCCGGATAGTCATTCCCTTGGCATACATGGAAATGATCTTCTGGTCGATATCGGAAATGTCTTTCTGACGTTTCTTTACTACCTGTGGCTCGAATGTTGATTTGCGATCCTGCGGCATTTCGATTTCCATAGAGCCGTACCGGATGTTGACCTGTTTACGTTTATAACCATTGCGATAATCATCATTATCTGAGTGCTCTGATTTTTCATAGCCGAGATGATCATCCATTTTTGCTTCCATCTTTCCTTAATGGTACCGCCCAAGAGATCTTTGAGTGCGTCCTGAATATCTTCAGCAGATTGGATATCATACTCTTCAAGGAGCTGATAGATAATATTTCGTTTTCCCTCTGTCATTTATACTCGATGTACAGGTTTCTTTTGTCTTGCCATAATAAAAGGCCTCCTATGATTTTAATATTTTATCATAGAAGACCTTGATGATGTTTATTTTACAGAGATTTTTTCACCGGCTCGTTTTTTGAACAATATATTCTTAACAAATCAATTTACATGTAATTTTTTAATTCGCTTAATAAAATTCTCGCAACTTCCATATTTTTCACTGTTTGTTATAAGGTCAATACCTATAATGAGTAAATTCTTTCTAAATGCAATGTTATTACCTTTTTCATCCATAATTGACACCTCTTTTGCTAATGCAATGCCAATAGTTCTTCGTATAATTTCAGTTCCTGCATATGCAGCACTATCAATCATTATAGTTTTATAATTTTTTGGTATTTTTTCTGATAAATCTTTTTCGAAGGTTGATAATATATTGTAAATTATTTTAATAATAAACAAACAGTATTCTTCATTATTTGTCAAATGAAATAAATAATCAATTATTAAATTTGCCAAAAGACATCCAAGATCAAACCCTATTGGTCCCCAACAGGCAAATTCTGGGTCGATTACTTTTACTTGATCATTATTTACCATAAATGAACCCGTGTGTAAATCTCCATGAATAATAGATTGTTCCTCATTTTCAAAAACTTCCCGTAAACTTTCTACTTTAGCGTTCAATCTATCATTATGATATATGTGTTCTTTTACCCAACTTTCTAATTCAGCAGGAACTTTATTTCTCTTTTTTATATTATTGTACGGTTCGATAAAAATAAGTTGCTTTGTTAATTCTGACAACCTATTTCCTCGAAACTTATATCTGAGTTTTTCTAGTTTATCGTTTGGGTTAAATGTTGCATTTTCAATTAATACGCAACGTAAATACATTGATATATTATCAGAAATACATTGGTATTTTTTCATAGAAATAAGAGCTTCTCTCAAACTACAATAATCTACTAAATCTTCCATAACGATTATTCCAGTTTGAGGATTTGCATATAAAATCTGCGGCGAAAAATTTGATTTTTTTACTGTTTCTAAACTATAATAGGAATATTCAAAATAACTTCTGGAAATATCCAATAGTATATCTTTAGATATTCTACTTTCATATTGTGCAACTTTTATTATAATGGATTTTTGGGTCCCTATTTCTTTTATCCTATAGATATAATTTAAATTGCCATCGCCAATTTCGCTTATGAGAACTTTGTTACTTTTAAATGAAATTTGTGGTAATACACTATCAATAATATCCTGAATATGATTATTTGGCATTTTTATCCCCCTTTTTAATATATCGTTTTCTATTTCCAAATACCTAGAAGTATTAACATTTTGTAGTTGCATATAAATTTTTACAATTTTTTTATCTTTAAATTTTGTAGATGACGTGATTTGATTTCTTGGCGATATTTTTTTGCAACATACAATACTTCATTATTTTTCAATTTTAATTGATCACATTTAATGCTGGCAATTTCTGTCAGGTTTACAATGCAAGATATATGAATAGCTGCAAATTTCGACGGATTTAACTGTTCCCAAATTTTTTCCAATGTGATATTACATTGATAAACTCTTGCATCAGTTGTATGGATAAAGGCTTTTCTTCCTAACTTTTCAATATATAGAATAGATTGACATAATATACTATAGTTACATTTGCGATAACTGAATAAAAATAGCCTTTTAGTTCTGTATAAATAATTAAATGCGTTATATAATGTTGTGCTAAATTTATTGTAAGTTAAAGGTTTTAGCAAAAAAGCAAATGTAAAAACTTCGAAAACATCAAAAACGCATTTTGCATCATTTGATACAAAAATAATCAAAGCTTCTTGAGAATCTTCACGTAATTTTCTGGCCACTTCCAACCCCAACATGTCTTCCAATTCTATGCTTAATATATATATGTCAAAGTTTTCATGGTGTTGTGTTTGATACTTATATAATTCTTTTGCGTTTTCAAAAACTTCATAATCAAAATTAAAGAATTTTATATTCTCCAAGTATTTTTCCATTTGTTCGATATCATTTAATGATTTATCACAAATAGCTAAATGTAACATAAGGTTTATCATCTCCATCCATAATATGAATATTCTTGCGTCAAGAAACCTTGATTCCGGCGTAGTGGAAACCAACTTTGATTGGCTTGATTACCTATAATAAGAAATAGAGCCTATGTCAAGTCCAGAACCGCTTTGCGGGGCGTTAGCCGACTTTACATTGGTAACTTGTATTCTATATACTTGCCAATCGGTTTCCTAATCACCGGACAGCATGGACATCCAAGCCGGAATATTCAATAATATAACGATTATAGATATTGTATTGGTGAAATATCTTGCAATTTATTGATAAAATATACACTTATACAAAATCTAACTCTTTAATATAATTTCGAAAATTTTAATGCTTACACTATAATAATACTTTTATAATATGTTGTTTTTTCCTTGATGTAATAATATCGAATAATCATGACATTTTTACATAGTAAGGAAGTGGGGAGATGTATAGGAGAAGAAAATAGAAATGTTTCCAAAGATGAACTTGCAGATATAATTTACACAAGTATTTATTTGGAGTCCATTCAGTTTGTATGGTTGTATGATTAATTAATAAAAATAGTAAGATAATCGAGAAAATGTTCTTGTTTATCTTACTATTTATATTGTTATGGTAAGGTTATGCTTTCTAAACCCATATTTTTGGTTGCTTCCCAAAATGTAGCCTTAGAAAAGAAATAAAACATCTGTTAGTGATGCGACAAGGGAGGTCGCTCAAATTAGCATTGACAGTCTATCATATACAACATGGAATTGTAAATAACATATAGGATAAGGGTATTAGAATTTATAATATATTTAAAATTCAAAAGTATATATATAATTTTCGAGAGATATGCAAATTTAGAATATAAATATGGAAATAGATATTTTGAGTGTAGTGTGGTGGATATTATGTAAATGTAGTAGAAAAAATGCAAAGAAGATAGAAAGAATATATAGACCCGTTTACGAGTGAGCCAGTGAAAAAAATGAGCCTAGAGCGTGTTTGAAAAATCATTCCCGCAATCTGTACGCCCCACTTTGCGATATATTTTGCCCGAATTCGGTTATCGTAGCCCGCTACGATGCCCTCATCCGAACAAAATCTCCTACAAATTGTGATGCACATCTTGCAGAAAGCCTTTTTCAAACACGCTCTAGGGGAGTTAGTAAATAAATGATATTGTACAGTTGGCAAACATTTTAATGATTTTCAAGATCCGGAAACGTGCTTTATATCAGGAAAAAACAAGCTAGAGGCTAAGACAACAACACTAATCAATGTAAATGAATACTTCTATTATTTGTATCATGAAAACAAGAAAAGAGTAGCATGATATTAGAATAAAAATAAGGAGTATGGGATTATGGAAAGTCGTATAAAAAATCTTCGGGAAAAAAGAGGAATCATACAAGAAATATTAGCTGCAGAATTGGGAATTACTCAGCAGATGCTTAGTAAATATGAGAAAGATGTGACAGTGATTAAAGTTGATATTCTCAAAAGGCTGGCAGAGTATTTTAATGTGACAACAGACTATCTGTTAGGGATGTCAGATGTAAAAAGGGATTTAACAGGACAGATTAAACTCAATGAAACATTGGATGAGTATTATGATATGATTGAAGTCTACAAGACATTAGATCAATATGATCAAGAATTGGTCTGGTCGCTTTTGCAGATTGTTAGAAAAAATGAAGAGAAAAAGAAAAAGGACAGGGAAAATGATAAATGTAGCAATCTGTGATGATGTTGTTTCTACAACAGGGAAAATAGAAACTATGTTGCAAAACATAGCAAAAAGAAATTTTATGCCAGTAGATACGGATGTTTTTTGGAAAGGAGAACATTTGGTTGATTCTGTAGAAATGGGTAATTCTTTTGATATTATCTTTCTGGATATAGAGATGGGACAGGAAGACGGCATTACAGTAGCACGGAGAATTCGGAAGATTGATAAAAGTGTTTTGATTGTTTATGTTACAAGCCATGAAAATTATATGATGGAGTCGTTTGAAATCAGACCTTTTCGTTTTCTGGTGAAGCCTGTCAGTAGAGAAATGATGGAACGGTGTTTGCAAGCAGCCTATGAAGAAATAAGTAGTACTGACAGTTATTTTCGATATAGTTACCAACGGATCAATCATAAAATCCCAATCGGGGAAATCCTTTATTTCGAGAGTAATCGAAGAAAGGTAAAGATAATTACAGAAAAAGAAAATTTTGAACTTTATGGAAAGCTTAATGATATTGAAAAAAGTTTGGAACGGAGTAAAGTGGCATTTTTGCGGGTGCATCAGTCTTTTTTGGTAAGTTATAAACATGTAGAAGAAATAGGATATGATTTTGTAGTGTTGAATAATGGAAAAAGAATACCTATTAGCGAAGACAGGCGGAAGATTATCAGTGGACAGTACTGTGAAATGGAGGACACTTTTTATGTTGATGTATAAATAGATTATGGTAAGGTTGATATACTTCGTATATTATTTTCTTAGTGTATCTGCTTTGGCTTTTTCCATATTTTTAATAGGAAAAAAGGAGTCTCGATAACAGTTAGCATGGACTACTTTGCGGATAGAAACTTTGGTAATAATTCATATGATTTCCATAATGAAAAGAAGATTTCAATTAGTGAAGATAGAAGAATAAACAGTACTGTTCGATGGGGGATACGTTTTATGTTGGTGAATAAAATGTTGCTGAATGTGATAGCGATATTGCTTGTAATATTTGCGATATTTCTTTTTTCTTACTATTTTTCAATGTTTTTTACAAGAAGAAAGAAAAAAATAGCAATTGTGATTGGATACATCATTTTTGTAGTTTGGCAGTTGCTGCTTTTGAATGCTAGTACATTACCGGTTTATATAAATATAATCATTACTATTGTAATAACATTTGTTTCAGTGATGTGTATTTATGAAGGAAGAGGTTGGAACAAATGTATTTTTGTTCTGGCGTTTAACGCAATTTGGATGATGATAGAAACGGTAAGCGGATATATACTCTCAATCTATTGTAATCAATTTATGTATTCTCAGATGTATGGAATCTTGGGATCAATTATATCGAAAATATTATTTTTATTAATTATTTTTGCTTTAAGGAAGGTATTTTTAACAGGTGGAATTACAGAGTTTTCTGTTAAACACAGTATTATGTTAATTCTGATTCCAATTGGAAGTATCTATGTTATGAATGAAATTTTTTTGTTTAGTTACAAAATAAATAATGATCGTGCATATTTTCATTCGGCAATTGCAGCAATTATTTTGCTGTGCTTAAATGTACTGATTTTTTATATTTATGTAAAATTGATGGATGATTTACAACTAAGACGAATGACTTCTGTTTATGAACAACAGTTGGAATTATGTGAACGTCATCAACAAGAAAGAGAACTTTCTATGTTGCAATTAAGGGACATAAAACATAATATGAAAAATAATCTAGTATCTATTCTTGCTTATGCAGAGAAAGGAGAAGATGAGAAAATCATAGAATTTATCCAAGATATAATGGAAGAAAGTGGCTTATCAATATCGGAGGTTGCAAATAGTGGTAACATTGTAATTGATTCTCTACTTGGATATTGGTATGTAACAGCTCAAAAGAAAGGGATAGATTTCTCCTTGAACATAAAGGTTCCTATGAAGATGGAGTTTAAGGGTGCAGATATATGTCTAATACTTGGGAATTTATTAGAAAATGCTGTAGAAGCGGCTGAAAAGGCAAAAAAGAAGAAGTACATAAAAATCCAAATGAAATATGATAGAGGTAATCTGTTGATATTTTTAATGAATAGTTACCAGGGGCGATTAATCAAAATGAAGGATAAGAGACTGAAATCTACGAAATCCGATGCTGGAAATCATGGTGTTGGTTTGCCGTCGGTTTACCGAGCTGTAGCAAAGTACAATGGAACGGTTACAGTTGACGATTCTATACCAGAAAGATTTCTAGTGAGAGTTGTGTTGTATGGAGAAAAGGAATAATTACATGAATAGCCGGAATTATTACCACGTAAATAATATTTGAAATAACATGATAAAATATAAAAATAATTTTACGATTTGAATGTCATGGTAGGGTAAAATGAAAAAAATATTATTATTTAGTGACCATAGAGAAATATTTAAAACTACAAGTAAAATAACAAAAGGAAAATATAAATTGAGGTGGTGTACCTATGATTGGTTGAACGATGATAAGCATTTTAATCCAGATGTTATTATTATGTATTTTAATAAAAAAATGGTTGAAAAAGGAACATTTGAATTTATTATCAGAGTAAAAGGAATGTTGGGAAATACAATTCCAATTCTTGCTCTGATTGAAAATGGGACAAAGCAGGATATTTTTTCAATACTGAAGGCTGGAGTGTATGATTATTTGGAGAATGTGGAGGATTTACAGGAATATCAAAAAAAAATAGAAGAGATATTATTGTGGGTATGGTACTTGAAAAAATATGGTTCTCAAAAAGGTTGTAATGATCAATGAATTCATTGCAACCTTTTTTGTTAGGAAATATTGATGTTTGTGGTGTCCCAGGGAAAAGTTACATGAATACTCGTTTTTTTTACAGAAAAAGAAATGGAATGTATTTTTGTAGTATTGTTTTAAAAAGAAAACGAAAGGAGAGTTTTACTATGACTATGAAAAATGTAAAAGCTCAGTCAGCGAAAGCACTGGCAAATGTATCTTTAAAACTTGGAAAAGTGTCAGTGGATAGTGCATGTTGCTATATCTTTCACCAGCCGAAAGTTCCGAAGGACTTGAAAAAACTTAAAAAGATTTGAAATGAGACGGCTGTCAGAAAAATTAACAGAATATGTTATTAAGACCGGCGCAGTTTCTTCGGAATCATATGACATATACCAATATGGCTTTCAGATTGGACTTGAGATGCTATGCTGTTTTGTAACTTGTTTGAGTATAGCAATATATATGCATATGATTCCGGAATTCGCAATATTTACTGGGATTTTTATGTTGCTACGGACTTATGCCGGTGGCGTGCATCTTAACAGTTTTGGATCATGTTTTATATGTTCAGTCACTGTACAGATAATAGCAATGTATTTTAACAGTAAATATAAGTTTACGGTAGGTACAGCGTGGATTCTTATATTAGTAAGTGCGATACTGATATTGAAAGCTGCACCAGTAGAGTGCATTAATCGAGAACTCGATGATGCTGAAAAAGAACACTGCAAAAAAGTAACCATGAAAGTCTTAATTGCTGTTATTGTATTTGCTGGTTGTTGTACACTTGCAAGAATACCAGATATACTTTCCTTAGTTGCACTGACTTCCTTTATAATTTTAATCTCTCAGTATGTTGGTATTTTGAAATATAAAATTGAAAAGAGCAAGAATAAGCGGAGATGATAAAAAATTGTTTCCGCTTTTTTTATTATATGGAATGGAGGGAGAAAATTATTTTTGAATATTAGATTATTTATATGAAAACGTCCAATGGATTTCAATCCATAGGGACGTTTTTTTGTATATCATAAGAACTTTTTATAGAGTTTTTCTTTTAAACCCGAACAATGGGGGCTTCCCAATCGGGATAAGGGTGAAAGGGAAAAAGACCTTTGCTCATATCTGATGGTCGGGGAGGAGGTGAACTCTATGGAGCAATCTTCTTCCTATGATGAGAAAACGGTAATGCACCAGTTTGATCGAAAATGCAAACTGGCATTAAAGGGCGAAATAGTGGATTATGAAAGACATTTAGCCTATCTTAGAAAACATGAAACTTTGTTTTCAGAACTATCCGAACAAGAGATGGAGAGCCTTTCTATATTTGATGAATATGAATTGGAAAAAAGTTATTTTCGGGCAGGTGGTTATGATGTGGAGGTAAAAAATGCTCTATTGGCAGAAGCATTAACTGCGCTGACAGAGAGAAAAAGGGACATTATTCTTTTGTCATACTTTATGGAAATGAATGATGCGGATATAGCAAGAAAACTGAATCTTGTCAGAAGTACGGTACATGAGCATCGTACACGATCGCTTGAAATACTAAAGATTATGCTGGAGGAAAATGCAGGTGAAAACGGAAGAAAAAAGCGTAAATAATAAAAAATTGATACCGTTTTGGGTAATCGAAAGAGCATTGGAGGGTGACATTCAGGCGATAAATAAAATTCTGAAACATTATGAAGGATATATTGCAAAATTATCGGTTAGAAAAATGTATGATGAGTATGGCTGTGTTCATTATTGTGTAGATGAAACACTTCGTAGACGTCTGGAAACAAAATTGATAAAAACAATTATTGGATTTAAAATAGTTCGCTAAAAAACATTTGAAAGCATCCCTTTCTGCTGAAAAGGCTATTTAGCGTTGTTTGTACCTTGAAAATTTAATATTTATCCTGCAGGACATATGAAACAGAGGAGCTGTATAGCAAATACGCCAAGACTGTCTGCATTATAACTTTGCGACATCGTGACGCAAAGTGGAAATGTTGTAAACGAAGAAATATCAAAATGATATTGAAGTAAAGGCACGAGCGATAAATATTTGACTGTAATCAGGAAGTGGGACTTTTGTGGCGAAGATACTGTTTCTGATAATGATACTTCCGGGAAAGCTGCCCGGTCTGGAAAGATGGTGAAATACCAATGAAGCTGTTACCCGATAGCTGCCTGTGGGATTGTTATAAATTGGGAAAGGAGCGAAAGAATGCAAAGACATATTATAAATAGGAAAAGATTTGTTCGTTATAAGGAAGGTGCAGAAATGTACAGCATGTGTCAAAGCAAGTTTGAAAAAATGGCAAAGGAAGCAAATGCTGTCTATAAGCTGGATAAATTGGTACTGGTGAATTGTGATATTTTCGAGGCATATCTGGAAACATTCCGAACTGGTATTTAGTGATGAATAGTATTGCAAGAGTTTTTGTGCTACGAAAAGTATTGACTTTTTGCATGACAAAAAGTATAATGTAATCAAGCTATGAAGGAGGTGCATACGGTGGCTAAAATGGGGAGACCGAAAGCAGAATCCCCTAAGAAGAAAAATGTAAGTTTCCGATTGACAGAAGAAGAATATCAGAAATTGTCAGAGTATGCAGCGAAGCATGAGCTGACTACAACACAAGCGATACAAAAAGGTATTGATCTTTTATATCAGATGCCAGAAAAGTAACACAAGGACTCCTTGCTACATTAGGAAGGAGTTACAGTGGCAAAAGCAAGAAAAGATAACAGAGGCAGAGCCTTACGCAAAGGTGAGAGCCAACGCCAGTCCGACCTGATGTACATATACACTTATACAGATCCATTTGGAAAAAGAAAATATACATATTCCAAGGATTTAATTAAGTTAAGGGAAAAAGAGCAGAAATTGTTAAAAGACCAATTAGATGGTCTTGATGTGTATGCTGCGGGAAATGCCAATCTTAATTTTGTATTTGATAGATATATTTCTACGAAAACAGAGTTGAGGCGAACAACTTATACCAATTATATGTACATGTATGATCATTACGTCAGAGACAGTTTTGGAAAGAAGAAAATCGGTGAAATCAAATATTCAGATGTATTGTACTTTTATTATCATTTGATAAATGAAAGAAAATTACAAGTTAATACATTAGAAACGATTCATACGGTGCTTCATCCAACATTTCAGTTAGCAGTGAGAGATGATATTATCCGAAACAATCCATCTCATGGTGTAATGTCAGAAATAAAAAAGAAACCAGGGAGGAATCATGGAGTGAGACATGCATTGACAGTAGAACAGCAGAGAGCATTTATGAATTATACATCGAACAGTCCGGTATTTAATCATTGGGCACCATTGTTTACCGTTCTTTTAGGTACAGGATGCCGTATAGGTGAGATTATTGGGATTCGATGGGAAGATATTGATTTAGAGAAACGACTGATCAATATCAATCACAGTGTTACATATTATCCACGCAGAGCAGAAACAACCAAATGCGAATTTGCTGTTTCATTACCTAAAACAGAGGCAGGCATTCGTACAGTTCCGATGATGGAGCCTGTATATAATGCTTTTATGGAAGAATACGAATATCAAAAAGAAAATGGATTCAGTACCGTTACACTCGACGGTATGGAGGGATTTATTTTTACAAATCGGTTTGGCAATCTTCATAATCCGCAGGCAGTCAACCGGACGATCAAACGCATTCGGGAAAACTATAATGCAGAAGAAATTTTAAAAGCAAAAAAAGAAAAAAGAGAGCCGATCATTATCCCGCATTTTTCCTGCCATCATTTGAGACATACTTTTTGTACGAGATTCTGCGAAAATGAAACGAATATTAAGGTGATACAGGCAGTTATGGGACATGCAAATATTGAGACAACGATGGATATATACGCCGAAGTCACCGATATGAAAAAAACAGAAGCAATAGAAAAATTATCACATAATTTAGACATATTCTAGGAAAGAGTCCTTGTGGGCTTGATTCTATGAGGTGCAACAGAATTATGTGGTGTGCAACAGAACTACAACAAATACATACTGAATAATACCTTATAATAGGTTGAAGTCTTTTTGAAAATAATGTATAATACCCGACAGTACAGGATAGTATGGTAAGCGAATCAGTTTTCCCGACAATGAAGAGTCTTGACTCTGACAAAAAAGCAGGAAAATCCGGAGCAGTAGAAGAAGCAACTGCAAACGACAACAACGGATTCTTCAAAGACAACGCGAAGATTGACTTCTCCAACGTAAAGGTTGAGCCTTTATTTGAAGAAGAGGTTGATTTCGATACATTCAGCAAATCTGATTTCCGTGCCGTAAAGGTTAAAGAGTGTGTAGCAGTTCCGAAGAGTAAGAAGCTCCTTCAGTTCACACTGGATGACGGAACAGGTACAGACCGCACGATCTTAAGCGGAATCCACTCTTACTATGAGCCGGAAGAATTAGTTGGTAAGACACTGATTGCAATCACCAACCTTCCGCCAAGAAAGATGATGGGAATCGAGTCTTGCGGTATGCTGCTTTCAGCAGTGAATAACCTGAAGGATTCAGAGGATGAAGAACTGCATCTTCTGATGGTTGATAACCATATTCCAGCAGGTGCAAAGCTCTATTAAGAAGATGTAAAGATGTACCGTTTTACCGAATAGACGGGACGTACTTCATTTGATAAAAAACTAAAAAAACAGCGATTTACATCAAACTTACATCATTCGATGCAGAAATCGGTGCAAGCAAGAAAAAATCGCATAATTTGGAACATCAGCAGGAAAACAAGCACGAGCAAAGCGAGTATTTGTTTTCGCCTGATGTGACAACGACAAAATCAAGGAGTGCGAAGCACGGCAACGGCAAAGCCGTTGGATTTTGGAGTAATAAATGAGTGGGCAATTCCAATCGGAGTTGCCCATTTTTAAAACAAACAGAAATATAAACTGGAATTTATAAAGGAGAATATTGATGAAACTATTTTTATGTTCGCACTTTTCAAGTGTGGGAAGTCTGATAAAGGAAGAAATTGAAAATAAGAAAGTCGCATTTATTCCAACAGCTTCGCTGCGTGAAGGCTACACCGGTTATGTCGGCTCGGCTCGAAAATTATTCAAAAAGTTGGGAGCAATCGTAACTGAAATTGATATTTCAACGGAGGCTTATTCAACGATACAGTCTGTTTTTGAAGATGCGGATGTGATATATTTTACCGGCGGAAATTCTTTTTTCCTTATAGACCAGCTCCGTAAAACGGGAACGGATGAGCTGTTGAAGAAAGAATTGGCAAAGGGAAAACTGATGATCGGCGAGTCGGCAGGTGCGATTATATGCGCTCCAAGCATCCAATATATCGAGCAAATGGATGAAAAGCCGGAGGACTACTCACAAGAAGATGATGCAGGGCTTGATTTGATTGATTTCTATGTTCTTCCGCATTATCTTACAGCACCATTTAAGAAAGTTACCGAGAAAATAATGACTGAGTTTTCGGATTTGAATCTATGCCCAATTAACAACCGTCAGGGAATTGTAATTGATGGTGAAGGTTCAAAGGTTATTTGCAAAGACTAATTTGAAAATTCAAGTTTGCCAACTTGCCCTTTGAGAGAGGAGAAATCCTTTTCTCAAAGGGCTTTTTCTATTTATACGGATATTCGCAAACTACAAGATAAAGCCAAAACTTCATATACTCTAAGCACAAGGAGGTTGAGGTTTGGCTATGAATAACAGTTTAGCAGAAGTACACCCGGAGCTTGTTTCGGAGTGGTCGGAAAAGAATTTAACGCTTACGCCTGATGACATTACTTTCGGTTCAAATAAAAAAGTATGGTGGAGAGGTGCTTGCGGTCATGAATGGCAGGCAAGCGTTAAGGCTCGTTCTAATGGAGAGAAATGTCCGATATGTTCCGATGCGAGAGTGATTGCAGGTATTAACGATTTGGCGACATTAGAGCCGCTACTGGTAAAGCAGTGGTCGAAAAAGAATAAGATAAAACCGACAGAGGTTTCTATTGGTTCTCATAAGAAAGTGATTTGGAGATGCGAGAAAGGACACGAGTGGGAAGCTGCCGTTAAGAGCAGGACAATAAATAAAACAGGTTGCCCGTATTGCTCACATAATAAAGTATTGGCAGGATTTAATGACCTTGCAACACTTCAGCCGGATATAGCAGCCGAGTGGTCGGACAGAAATTATCCGACACTTCCAACTCAGGTTACGGTCTTTGCCAATCGTAAGGCTTGGTGGAAGTGTAAGGATTGCGACAGAGAGTGGAACACCCTTATTTCTACCCGTTCCGGTGGCAGTAAATGCCCGTATTGCAGTGGGTATATATTCCTGAAAGGGTTTAACGATTTGCAGACAACACACCCTGAAATTGCTTCTGAGTGGTCGGAGAAGAACTTACCATTGAAGCCTGATGAAGTAAATGCAAAGTCGAGGAAAAATGTCTGGTGGAGATGTGGTAAATGCGGTAACGAGTGGAAATCAGTTATCAATGCCCGTGTGAAAGGAACGGTATGCCCCGTTTGTGCAGAGAGAGAAGTCCTTGTCGGATATAATGATTTGGCGACAACGGACAGTCAGCTTCTCAGCGAATGGGATTATGAAAAGAATAAATGGAAGCCGACAGAAGTATCACGAAATTCAGCAAAGAGAGCGTGGTGGAAATGCGGGCACGGTCATTCGTGGAGTATGAAGATAAATGAAAGAACGATATTGAATAAAGGCTGCCGAATTTGTGAGCAAGAATATTTGTCATTGTTTCCTGCTTTGGCTGTCAGCTATTATTCTAATAAGAAAGGCTTGAAAGCAGAACTTGGTTCTGACCGATTGCTTGGAGTTCCGCTTGAAACATACATACCTTCAGAAAAGTTGGCTATTGAGTCAGGAAGTGCCGATGAGAATATAGAAATAATGAAAGCATATATGTGCAAGCAAAGAGGAATAAGGCTGATTAAGCTGCCGATGAAAGGCACAGAACTGGATTATGCCAATAGCTTAAAGAAAGCTTTTCAGAGCCTACATATTTTTATTTCTTCCGATACCGAGGAAGATGTGGAGATAATCAAAAATTGACATTGCTTGGCAGACCAATATAGACCGAAATCATATATCCGAAAGAATACTTTTATCAAAACTAAATAGTTGAATGCTATTTAAAAGGACATTTTCCATGTTATCAGGAAAGTGTCCTTTTTCTGTTGTTATGGTAAAAAACAAAAATATGATTAGGAGGTCATGGAACATGGCAAACACAGCGTTAGGAGCAGAGAACACCAAAAAAGAGAACATTTTATTCATTAGCGAAGCACATGAGAAATTCTACTATGAAAAACTGAAAGAGGTACGGTATCAGGATGTGTACCATAAGGCACTTTGCTACTGCCTGAGCATCAGTGATGATACGAGAAGAAATATCAAGAGCATTTATGATTTTAAGACAGGAAACGTGAAAACAGAATGTTTACATGAGGGATGGCAGACCAGCGGAAGCACCAGAGTGGTGCGTATGGCATTTAATCTCTATTGTAACGGAACACCCAGCGTTTTTGGGGAGTGCTTACAGTGATATGGGATAAATTCATAATAGGCGTTCTTAAAGACAAACTAAAAAAAATAGTGAAAAGTAAAATAGGATGTAAAGTTACATATATTCTCATTGTAGTTATGATTGTCACAAATCTTATTTCCGGGTTGGCATTACTAAGAATGGGAGGAAGAAAAGAAGGAAAGGCAGCAAACAATGTAGTATCACACTTTCTGGATAGATATTACTCAGATGATATAATCCATATGTATTTTCCAAAAATGAAAAAAGTTGATTGAATATCATGATTTTAATATTTCAGAAACAATACGCAAATAAATCGAAAACAAAGAAATTGTATAGTAAGGACAGAAAACAAAGATGTCAAAAACAGCTGAAAAGGAGGATATAAAGTGAATGCGATTGAAATAAAAAATTTATCAAAAAGCTTTCGAGGTCTGTATGCCGTAGATCATCTGAACATGACAGTTCCGGTAGGAGCCATCTATGGATTTATCGGTGAAAATGGTAGTGGAAAATCCACAACAGAAAAGCTGATCTGCGGTCAGCTTGTTCCGGATGGCGGAGAAATCAAACTGTTTGGAAAGAAATATACAGATGCAGGTGTCAGGGTTCGCGTGGGAGCATTGATTGAAAATGCAGGGTGCTTTCCAGGGTCTTCCGTATGGGACAACCTGATGATGCAGGCAATCAACCTGGGACTTTCAAATCCCAATGACGAAATAAACCGAGTGCTTCGCATTGTACGAATGGAGGATTCAGCAAAGATTAAGTTCAAGAGTTGTTCCCTTGGTATGAAACAGAGAATCGGTATTGCTATGGCACTGCTTGGAGAACCGGCACTTCTGATTTTAGATGAGCCTATCAATGGATTAGATACGGAGGGTATGAGAATTATGAGGGAGATTCTTCTTGAGATTACACAGAAGTATCACTGTACGGTTTTGATTTCTTCTCATATTCTTGGAGAGTTGGAAAAGATTGCAACGCACTATGGAATACTCTGTCAGGGAAAAATAATTCAGGAAATTTCAGCAGAAGAGATGGATCATAGATCACGTGTATTTGTTTCTTTGAAAACAAAAGATATGAACGGTGCAGAGAAGCTTTTAAAAGAAAAATTTAACCATGTGAAAAGACGAGAAGAATATCTGCAGGTATATGATGTGGAAGATACCAGTGTGATTGTTAAATATCTGTTGAAAAATGGTCACGTAGTAAATGAAATTAAGAAAAATAAAATCGGTCTGGAAGAATATTATGTAGAACTGATGACAAAGAATGGAGGAAAACATTAATGCAAGCAAATTATGAATTAAAATTTGAATCTCCAAGTTTTGGAAAACGAATTAAAGGTATGCTCGGCGTGGATTTTTATCGTCTTTTTCATACCCCATTGTTTTACATATTCCTTGCCATTGCAGCAATTATTCCAGCTATGGTGCTGGGAACTTCTGGACAGGACGCTAGTGGAGCGGCTGTTTCGGTATATACGAATACATGGCAGATGATAGCGGCAAAGACACCAATTTACGTAATTTCTAATATTGGAGAATATGCCAATATGGATATGGTGTTTATCTTTGGTGGAATCATGGTATCCATTTTTATAGGAAATGATTATCGAAGCGGTTATGTAAAACAATTATTTACCACCCATGCGAAAAAGCAGGACTATATGATATCCAAAACACTGACCTGCGCTTTTGCGATGGCTTGTATGTGCATTACCTATTTATTAGGAACAGTTGTTTCAGGAATCATGATTGGTGCTTCTATGGAAGTGAAAATCGGTTCATTGATTATCGCTATTCTGGGCAAGATGGTCATGAGTTTAGGTTGGGCAAGCCTCTATACATTTTTAAATGTAATACTTAGAAAATATTTCTGGATTTCCATTGGAGCATCATTTTTTCTTGGAACAGGTATCCTGATCATCGGAGCGGCTGCAGTGATTGGCAATACACCGATACTTAATCTTTTCTTATATGGTTCTTCTGTTTTTGCCTGTCTTTCGGCAACACCAGTTACTTTACTTGTCTGTCTTGCTGTATCAATAGCATGGGCGATAATTTACACGTTACTAGGTACATTCATCCTCTCCAAGAGTGATGTATATTAAAAGGATGGTGAGAAAATAAACATGAATGCAATTGAAATCAAAGGATTAAATAAAAATTTTGGGGAAAAGCAGGCAGTAAGCGGACTTGACATGACAGTTCCAATGGGCGCTATTTACGGTTTCATTGGAGAAAATGGAAGTGGAAAATCTACCACAGAAAAAATGATTTGCGGATTGATACATCCAAGTAGCGGACAAATCAAGATATTTGGAAAAGATTATACAGATCCGGATGTTAGAGCAAATATCGGTGTTTTGATTGAGTCCCCAGGGTGCTTTCCTGATTACAGTGTCTGGAACAACCTGATGCTTCAAGCCACGAACTTAAGAATTAAGAATCCGAAAGAGGAAGTGGCGAAAGCATTGAAAATGGTAAGAATGGAAGGTGCAGCTGGAAATAAATATCAAAACTGCTCTCTTGGTATGAAGCAGCGAGTAGGAATTGCAATGGCACTTCTTGGCAAACCCGCACTTCTTGTTATGGATGAACCCATCAATGGACTGGATGCAGATGGTATGCGTATTATGAGAGAAATTCTTACCGATATTACAAAAAATAAAAGCTGTACAGTTATGATTTCTTCACATCTTTTAGGAGAGTTGGAAAGAATTGCTACCCACTATGGAATTATTCGTGGAGGCAGGATGATTGCGGAGATGACGGCAGAAGAATTGGAAAATGGCTGCCGAACCTATATTGCACTTCATACAGACAATATGAATGAAGCAAAAACTGTATTATCAATGAAATATACTCGTGTGGAAGAAGAAAATGAATATTTACGTGTTTATGACGCAGCAAGTCCAGAAGAAATCGTGACCTATTTATATGAAAAGCGAATTCTGATTGATGAGATTAAGACAGATAAAATAGGGCTGGAAGAATATTACATTGATCTGATGAAGGAGGGACGATAGGATGGAACCAAAATTTGAAAAGAACAGCTTTGGAAAAAGCTTAAAAAGTATGATAACTGTGGACCTTCGCAGAATGTTTACGCAGCGTTTATTATATATTATGATAGGGATTTGTCTGGCAGTTCCCATTCTGATTCTTATCATGACCACGATGATGGAGGGAAGTGGTTCGGTTGATCCCAATACAGGAGTGGAAACAGTTGCAAAAGGATTTGATACCGTTTGGCAGATTTTTGGAGCACTTCCAGGGGCAGGCGCATCTGCGGGAATGGACATGACATCCATGTGTAATATCAATCTTCTGTATTTTGGACTTGCTGTTTTTGTAGGATTATTTGTTACAGATGATTTCAAAAGCGGATATGTAAAAAATTTATTTACAGTCAAAGCAAGAAAAAGTGATTATGTGATTTCCAAGACAATTGCCTGTGTGATTGGAGGAACACTTATGGTTCTTGCATTCTTGATTGGAACATTAGGAGGCGGTGTATTCTCAGGATTGCCATTTACATATGCTGCTTTAACAAGCGGAAACATCGTAATGTGTATCTTGGCTAAGATATTCCTGATTGCTGTATTTGTCCCAATTTTCTTATTTGTTAGTATATTGGCCAAACAGAAAACCTGGATTGCCATTGTAGGTGGCTGTGGTGTTGGGATGCTTTTATTTTCTATAATTCCAATGATGAGTCCACTTGATGCAACGATGATGAATGTGCTTTTGTGTCTAGCTGGTGGAATATTGTTTACCATCGTTTTTGGTTCGCTTTCAAAGCTGATATTGAGTAAGAAAGATTTGATATAGAATAGTATATGTAAGTCCTTAAGCAAGCCTGCTCATAGATAAAAGAAATTATGAAATTTAGTAATGAGATCAATAGAGGAGAGCAATAGCATGGTAGAAAAAAATGATTTTATTGGATATGAATACAGAGAAGTGCACACAAAACGAGGATTAATATCTGTCTATGTGGATGGATATGAGAATTTCGGCTGGAGTCTGGAAGACACTGAGTCACCAATTGGAAAAATTGATACAACAGTTCTCAAATTTAAGCGCAATCGAAAATTATGTAACAAAGCGGAGCTTACAATTGCACCGTACTTTATCTATAAGGTTTTGCTACAGAAAAGAACAGAGCATATGAATCCGTTAATAGATGGAAAGTATGATGAACTATATGAGGTCTGTGAAAAGGGTCATAACTTATTATAAAAATAAAGTGCGGGAAGGTGAAATGAATATGGTAGATACGTTTAAACATTTTTTTCATATTATGGAGCAAAGCAATAAGAAAGTACAAATTGAACATTCTGGCTCCATTCAGGGAAATACGAGAGAAAAAGTCAGATCTGGTCAAAGCTATCTTTATAAATGCAGCGGGATGGAGAGCGAAGTGTTTGAAGTCCGATTGAAAGAGAATGTGAGGGGTTCTTTTTTGAATGAAGCATTGCGATTATCTATTAAAAGATATCCGTATCTGAATGCTAAAATGATTGAGCTGGATGGGGACTTTTATATTGTACGAAACGATATTACGCCGGTTGCACGAAAAATGGAGAAGTTGCCGGTACTAGGAGGAATATCCAATGGCTATCATCTTATAGATGTAACTTTTTGGGAAAAATCAATTTTTGTATCTTTTCACCACGCACTTTGTGATGGAAGAGGTATAAAACCATTTATTGAAACGCTCCTCTATTATTACTGTAAAGGAAGATATAAAAGCACAGCATCAGCTGAAGGAATCCGAATGAGTACAGATCCGTTACTTCCAGATGAAACAAAAGAACCATTTCTAGGCGAATACGAATATGACACACAGAAAGAAATGATAGATGTCTCAAAAGATGGATTCGCAATACCGGAAAACAAAGCGGAACAGGAAAAAAACAGCTATCGGTATGAAGTAATCATCTCTCAAAATGAAATGATGTTTCAGTGCAAACAGAGTAATGCTACACCGGCAATTATGCTGGCACTCCTTATGAATGAAACCATTGCAAAATTATACCCTGATTTTGATAAACCAATTCATGCTAATATTGCTACGGATATGAGAGAAGCACTGGGAGTGGAAAATACATTCAAAAATTGTGTAAAAACAATCGTATTACCTTATGATAAAGAGTTTTCAAAGCAAGACCTTCAGAAAAAGGCAACAACATACCGGGAATTGCTTCGTATGCAGCGGGATGTAGATTATTGCAGAAAAGAAGCAAATACAATGCTAGGGCTTTTTAATAAACTAGACACGTTGCCTTCGTTGGAAGAGAAGCAGAAAATCATGGCCTTTTTTGAAAGCATGATCTTGAACTCTTATGTTATTAGTTATATTGGACAATTTATTTTAAATGAAAATGAACAGTATGTTGATGAAATACATTTATACAATTCAGGCGTAGTAGGTCTTGGAATCAATATGATATGTTGTAGCGGAAAGTTTATTCTGGATTTTAAGCAGAGTTTCCCATCAGACAAATATGTAAGAGGATTTGAGCAGGAACTTACAAACTTGGGGATTTCATTTGAAGAGTCTAAGAGCGTGGAATTCACAACACCAAAAGATAATATTATAAGTAGAATCTAAAAATTGAGAATGGACAGATAAGCAATTATACTCTAAAATATTAGTATGAAACCAAGTATGCATACAAGGTAGGTAGAGTAAATGAAGGTGGCTATTGTTGATGATGAGCAGAGGGTAAGAGATACCCTGAAAGAATATATTGCGCAATTTTCAGAAGAATCTGAAATTAAATTGGATGTTGAAACATTTGAATCGGGAGATCTATTGTTGAAAAACTATAAGAAAATCTACGATATTATTATTTTTGACATTGACATGCCTGGGACAAATGGAATGAATACAGCAAGAAAAATACGCGAAAAGGATCAGGTTGTTACTATAATATTTATCACAAATATTGCGCAATATGCAATTAACGGATATGAGGTGGATGCCGTTGATTATATTATTAAGCCAATTAGTTATTATGATTTTTCTATGAAATTTCATAGAACAGTAGCGAAAGCGGTACAAAAGGAAGATCATGTGATTCTGATTGAGACTGCAGAAGGAACAAGAAGAGTGCATGTTTCATCTATTATGTATGTGGAGGTGTTATCTCATTATTTATATTTTCACACGCAGGAACGTGTTTATAAAGCAAGAGGAAGTATGAGCAATATAGAGCGGGAGTTGAATGCATTCTTTTTTCAAAGAGTCCATCGTTCGTTTATTATTAATTTAGAATATGTGGAAGCAATGGATGGAAAATCTGTAACCGTCTGTGGCAATAAGATTCCATTGGGAAGGGGCTATAAAGATCAGTTGATGCAATCCTACATGAAGTATAGTCGTGGTGAACTATGAATATAACATGGTTGGAAGTAATAGATCAATTCCGTTTTATATTAGGAACCATATTTGCAGAAGTGATATTTGTATCATATTCCGCAAAGAAAAAATCGGCATTTCACGCAAGATTTGTTGGTGGTACAGTTATTTGTATGATTTTATCACTTACATATATGCCTATCCTTCACAGTGCTTTGGACTCAAGAACAGGTTCAGTTCTTGGGGCTATATGGTGGTTTTTGGCCAGTGTACTTTCTGTTGTTTTTATTCTGTTTTGTTATGATATATCCTTTGGTAATGCGATGTTCCAATGTATTTTAGGGTTAACATTACAACAGGTGGTGACGATAGTATTACGATACTATTTTGTGGAAATGAAATATCCAAGTATACTAGAAGAAAATACGGGGGTATATTTGTTGCTTGCCATTGGAATCTATGCATTTTTTTATTGTATTTGTTACCTGCTGGTTCGATATAAAATGCGGCGTGTTGAAAATGTGAGTTTCTTGGACAGCGCCAAGATGGTGCGTCTTTATGGATTCCTTTTTGTGGGTTATTCATTGCTGACAGATGTGACAGCAGGAATGTATTCGTGGATTATGACTCTGATTACAAATATAGAAGCAAATTCTACATTGAAATGGATGATTCAGAGCTTTTATATTGGAATGATGCTTTTTGTAAGTATTGTCATTTTTATTATATTATTTAGTGTCTATGAAGTGAATACATTAAAACAGGAAAACGAGTTATTAGAGCGGCTTCAGTTAGAAAAAGAGAAGCAGTATGAGTACACCAAAGAGAATATTGAAATGATTAACCAAAAGTGCCATGATTTAAAGCATCAAATTGCCGCACTGGAATTAGCAGGTGATGATGAGAGACAACATTTGATTCAAGAGACAAAAGAAGCAGTGTTAATCTATGATTCTGTTATTAAGACAGATAATGAAGTACTGAATACGATTCTTACAGAGAAGAGTTTGATTTGTAACAACAATCATATTCGTTTATCGTGTTCTGTAAGTGCAGCAGATTTAGCAAGTATTGCAATTATTGATTTGTATACCATCCTTGGAAATGCGATTGATAATGCTATTGAATGTGTAAAGGAATATGTAGATGATGAGAAGAAGATTATCAGTATCACAGTGTTGGAAAAAGGACAAATATTGAGCATACTTGTTGATAACTATTTTGAAGGCAAGTTGAAATTTCGAAAAGGCTTGCCAATGACCAGTAAGAAAGATAAGGCATATCATGGCTTTGGAATAAAGGGCATCAAAATGGCAGCAAAAAAATATGGCGGCGATATCAGAATCAGTAATGAGAAGCAGACGTTCTCTCTACAAGTTATGATTCCACTAAAGAAGAAATGAAATTAAAAAGAGGTTCCGAGATGTAAAAGTCTCGGAACCTTTTTATGATAGAACTTATTTCCAACTTGTAATAGTACCATCTGATACTGTGAAAGTTGTTTCGGGAACAGCATCCAGGAGTTCAGGTAAATCTTTACTTGTCCACTCACCACAGGCTGTCTCGGCATCTACAGCAGCAAAGCTGAACATGGGAGCCATCTGCTCTTTACCGATAGAATCACAATCTTTTTCAGGAATAGAGTAGGTAACAGAGTCAGCAGCATCAATGGTAATGGCGTCATCAGAAGACTCTTTCACTTTCCCAGTAGCAACAGATTTTATTGTGATAGCAATACCAGAATCATCACCAACTTTATAGCGTTTTCCAGTACTTGGATCAGCGGTGTAGAAATCAGAGATTAGAGTGTAGGTGTCGCCGGAAATTTCTAATGTATAATCTACAAGCCCCTGATCGCCGCTATTTGGAATAATGTTGACACATGTAGCTCCCTCTTTTGATGGAAACAACGGTTTTGCACTAAAAGTGTCATAATCTGCTGATGTGAAATGGGCAGTATATGTAGCAGTATCAGCTTTCGTATCAGATTCCGCTCCTCCCGATCCACCACATCCTGTTAACAGAGTTGCGCCAAGTGTTAATAAAGTTGCAAATAAAGTCATTTTTATTTTCATTGTAAATTCCTCCATATGAATTTTTCGTTTCTATCCACATTATATCCATCAATGATTTTGAAGTATTGCAGAAAATTGACATAGTTTAATTAAAAATATAAAGAATTGTGCAAGAAAGAACTCATTATAAAAGATAAAATGAGTTATAAAAAATAAAGAAAACATAGGGAAAGAAGGAGGAGACTATGAAAAAATTTATTTACGAGCATACGAGGCTGCATCGTGGAATGATGACCTTGTTTGCTTCACTCCTTGCACTTGTGATTTGTGTATATACAATTTGCGGGGCATGGAGAGGTACGGTTGACGATGCATTTGGAATTGTGTCCGGTGCAGTAACGCTTAGTGATGATGAGAATGATTACACCTATCAGTCCAGATTTAAATCGGCAGCAGAGTCTATTGCAGCGGAGAAAGAACTGGGGATTCGCTTGCAGCAGGAAGGCTCGGTTCTGTTAAAAGGTACTGCTGAGGATTTGCAGGTGGAGGGGAGCGGCATTACCTTATTTGGAATGCGTAGTTATATGACACAGTATGGAAGTAGTGTCGGTTCAACGGTTTCTAAGAAAGCAGATGAAAGAACCAGTTTTGAAGCAGCATTTACAGATCGTGGTTATAAGGTAAATCCGGCTCTGGTGTCTTTCTATAAAGAAAAAGTTTCGACATATGCCCCCGTTCAGGCAGATCCGGGAAACTGTACTTCCGTAGAGACCGGAACGGTCATTCACGAAGTGCCGGTAAGTGAGTATACAGCAGATAAGACAGGAGATTATTCCGGATATCAAGATGCAGCAATTATTGTTCTTGGACGTGATGCCGGAGAAAGCTGCAGTTTCTATCCTGGTGAAAGCGGAGTTGCAGACCCGGCAGAGTTTACAAACAGCCCAACCGGTAATATCTTGAGTTTGTCGAATGATGAGCGTGATTTGATTCAGTACGTAAAGAATCAGGGGTTTCAGAAAATAATTGTGATGTTAAATTCTGTTGCGACAATGGAAATTGAAGAGCTGAAGACGGATGCAGCAATTGACTCGATCCTTTGGATTGGAACGCCTGGGTGCTATGGTTCCCTGGGAATTGCAGATCTTGTGAAAGGAACGGTTCTTCCATCGGGACATTTGGCTGATACATATGCAGTAAATACAGCGAAATCAGCAGCAGTACAGAACTATGGTGTATATACCTTTGCAAATGCAGGAGACATTGATCCATCTTCCGTAGGAGATGCAGCGACAAACAGCTTACGGTCCAGCTGGTATGTAGCAGAAACAGAAGGAATTTATGTGGGATATAAGTATTATGAAACCAGATATTATGATAGTCTCATGGATCAGGGGAATGCTGCGCTAGCATCCCATAATGAAACTTATAATGGTGGAGAATATTGGAATTATGATGATGAAGTGACATACTCATTTGGGTATGGTGTGGAAGGATCTTCATTCAGTGAAACGGTGGTTGATACCCAAATTGACTGGACAGGGGAAAAAGAGTCAACAGTGACAGTGGAAGTGAAAAACACTGGAAATCAGGCAGCAAAGCATGTGGTACAGCTTTACGTACAGGTACCGTACACAGAAGCAAACAGAGTGAATGGAGTAGAGAAATCTGCAATTCAACTCATCGGTTACGGAAAAACAGGAGAAGAAGATAACACTTATCTGGAACCTGGAAAGACAGAAAATGTGACGATTACATTTAAAGCAGATAGTTTTGCTTCTTATGATGATACATTTGCACATGATGAGGTGGTGGGTGCATATCGTTTGGACGCTGGAGATTACTATTTCGCGACTGGAAACGGTGCCCATGATGCCTTGCAGACCATTATAAAAGAACAGAACAATGGATTGCTTGCAGATACATCGACAACAGGTGTTTTGGTAGGAAAAATAAATCTTGCAGAAGATGTAATTATAACCGAAACAAAGCAGGGAGGTAGGATTGAGAACCACTTTGATTCTGCTGATCTCAATAATCTGAATTGTGGTACAGAGGTAACATATTTATCTCGAAACGATTGGGCTGGTACATTTCCAACAGAAGTGACAGAGGTGACAGCTACGTCTGAGATGATTACAAATCTTCAGAACCAGACGGCTGATTTAGAAGCAGCAAATGAGGGTGCGAAAGATACAGAGTTTATTTTTGGCGAGGATAATGGTGCAAAAGCTTATCAGCTTAGGGGAATTACAGACTACAATGACCCATTGTTTGAGCAGGTAGTGAATGGAACGTCATTGGACAATATTTTGAATTCTTTAATGGGAAATGTTTTAACGGATGAAAATACAGTGACACCAAGACCATATCCATCGGATAGCCCACTTGGATATATTGTTCCTTATGGAAAGTACAACACAGGGGTTTACGCATTGGAAGAAGGTGACGAGGGATATGGATATGAGCCAAACGTATTCTGCAGTGGAACTGTTGTTGCATCATCATTTAATCATAAATTAGCAGAAGAGCAAGGCTTGCAAGTTGCGGATGATGGTTTTTGGACTGGGGTAGACTGGTGGTTTGGTCCTGGACTGAACCTTCATCGTACACCATACAACGGAAGAAATATTGAATATTATTCGGAAGATTCTGTGTTATCAGGCACTATGGCGCGCGATGTCATCAATGCATATCAGAGCATGGGGATGATTGCCGGTGTAAAGCATTTTGCATTCAATGATCAGGAAGCAAACCGAGATGGAATTGCAGTGTTTTTTGATGAACAGGGGGGCAGAGAAAATGAACTTCGCTCTTTCGAATATGCATTAGTTGACGCAAATTCTAAATCCGTTATGACAGGATTTAATCGGATTGGCTGTACATTTACCAGTGCAAATACAGATTTCATTACAGGGCTTGTGAGGGATGAATGGAAATATAATGGATTCGTATTAACAGATTCAACGAAATCCGGACAATATATGAGAGCGAATGAATGTCTGCTTGCTGGTACAGATATGATGCTTGGTGGATTTACGCATTACGGTCCAGGAAAAGACTGGGAAGATATTGATGCAGACAAGCTAAAGGATAATCCAGCGTTAGTAGCATCAGTTCGCGAATCATACCATCGTTATCTATATACATTGGCAAATGCTGCTACATTTAATGGCTTGACGGAAAGCAGTAAGGTCGGAGCAACTCCGATATGGGAAATCGTTCTGATTAGTCTGGAAGTAGTGTTGGGAGTACTTGTTCTTGTGACAGGAGCTTTCTGGGGTATCTCGCTACGCAGTAAGGGGAAAGTGAAAAAAGAAGAAATCAATCATCAGAGGAAGGGGGAAGACTGATATGAAAAAAAAGATAAATCGAGTAGTTGTGTTTTTTGCGATCACAGCAATTTGTTCTATCGTTGGGTTGATACTGTCAATTTTAAGTTATTTCACAGGTTATTATGTGCTTGGCGAAATGAATAGTATATGGATGTTTATAGCGATTGGAACAGCAATTCTGGTTCAAATTGTAAATTTCATATTAAACATCAAGATAAAAAACGAATGGATATTTACCATTTTGAATGCGTTTATTTCAATACTTATGATTATCAGTTTCGCATTATTAATCGGGGATCGTGTGGAAGGAATTGGATTTACCATAGTGACACAGTTTGATGCAGGGCATGGAGGAGCTGAAGCCTGTTATCTTTCCTTTGGAGCATGTGGAGCATGGCTGTTAGGAAGCATCTTAAAAATCGTGGAAAGCTTTTTGAAAACTCCATCAGAAAAAAGACTGTCCAGTCAAAATTAGTAAAAGAATAAAGGGTATAGGAAGGATGCCATAGAAGTGTATGGCATCCTTTTTCCGTTTCCTAATGCATTCTGTGCCAGAAAAATGTCGTTTAAGCCTAGGGGATAGTCAAGAGCATAGTTTATGGATATACTAACGCTGAAAGAAATATCTGGAAGAGGAGGAAGAGGAAAAATGACAAGTGCGGCACAGGAAGAGTTGATTTGTGGACTTCATGAATTTCAGAAAATAACTGGAATTAAAGTTTCATTGAATGAGGAAACTGCAAGTATGTCATTAACAAGTTTTAAGAGTATTATGCCTTTATTACTGTATGTTTCGACAAAGGGGAGAGCAGTATCAGAAACAACAGATGAAGCGGTGGAAGATCAGGAAACTGACAATCTTGAGAATTGCACACGCTATATTAAAGAACATATTGAGGAACCGCTGTCTCTTCAGATTATTGCAGATTACTGTGGATATAATCCAGAATATCTGAGCAGGAAGTTTAAAAAAATATATGGAAAGAATATGAGTGCGTACATAAAGGAAGTTAAAATGAGCGTTGCTGCAAACTATTTAAAAAATAGTAACAAAGCTTTATGTGATATTTCAGAAACACTTTGTTTTGCGACACAAAGTCATTTTCAAAATGCATTTAAAGCGGTGTATCATATGACACCCTTAGAGTATCGAAAAAGAAATTTTCAAATGGAGGTGGCAGTAAATGAATAACAAAATCGTGGGAGTCAATCTTGGAAACTGGCTGGTTCTGGAAAAATGGATGGAACCAACGTTGTTTGAAGGCACAGAAGCAAACGATGAAGTGTGGCTCAATCGTAAATTGGGAAAAGAAGTTATGGAGCCTAAGATGAAATTGCATCGAAACAGTTATGTTACGGAAAAAGATTTTGAACGTATTTCATCATGGGGAATGAATATGGTGAGAATACCGATTCCTTATTTTATTTTTGGGGACAGAGAACCATTTGTAGGCTGTGCAGAGGAACTTGACCGGGCGTTTGACTGGGCAGAGGAATATCAAATAAAAATATTAATTGATCTGCATACTGTGCCAGGCAGTCAGAATGGCTATGACAATGGTGGAATATGCGGGGTGTGTAAATGGAGAAAGGACCGGAAAGAGGTAGAATATGTCTTGACGGTGCTTGAAAGATTATCAGAAAGATACGGTAAGAGACGTGGGCTGTTTGGCATTGAAGTCCTAAATGAACCAATTAGCCTTCCTGTGTGGCTAACTTCCCCCAACAGAAAAATGTATAAGGATAAAGAGGAGGCAAAAGGTTCCGGATATGTGCCTATGTCATTCTTAAAACCATTTTATACAGAAGCATATGAGCGAATGAGAAAATATCTTCCAGAAGAAAAAGCAATTGTATTTCAAGATGGATTTCGGTTAACAAGATGGAAGCGTTTCTTTAAAAACAACAATATGAAAAACGTGTATTTGGATACTCATATATATATATTTGCGATGGAAAGTTTTGTCCCCATTCATAAGCCTTGGATATATCAGATGTATGTGAAATTCAATCAATGGAAAATTAAGCGAGTGAATCAACAAATTCCGGTAATTGTCGGTGAATGGTGTATTTGCAATAAGTATGCGATGAAAATGAAAAGACGCGTGATGCGACAGGAAGACGCAGAGAGAGAAAAAAAACAAAAATTTCAACAGATTGCAAGACTACAATTGGAGGCTTGGTCAACCGGAGCTGGATTCTTTTATTGGAATTATCAATTGTTGCACGATGAAAACAGCCCAATGGATGAAGAATGGAAAGATAGTTGGGATTTAAGACGATGCTATAACAATGAATGGATGCCACCGCTGAATTGTGGAGAAGGGAAAAACGCATGAAGCAAGAGAGTAAAAAAAGTATTTGGAGTTTACCAGTTTTGCAGTCGAGAGTAAAGTCATCAGACGTAAAACTTTCAGAGATGATATTCGGCTATTTTTTAGGACCGTTAGGTGTATTGATTATGACAACTGTAATAGGTACCTATTATCTCACCTATTATCGTTCATTTGATGATGTTGTAGTACAGGGGCATTTTCTGGCATTACTGCCACTAATTTCGGTCATTCCGATGGTGCTGTCGAATATTATTGTTGGTGTATTGATTGGAAAGACAAAGACCACACAGGGGAAAGCAAGGCCATATTTGCTCATTGCAGCACCATTACTTTTAATATCCGGTTTGCTGGTGTTTTTTATTCCGAATCTAAGCCTTGGAGCGAAGATGGTATGGATCGTAATTACATATAATTTGTTTGCATCATTGGCAAATCCGTTATACAGTACCCCCCATTATCTGATGGTATCACTATCTACAAGAGATTTAAAGCAACGTGGAACATTGTCGGTCGTTGCAAATATACCTGCAGTTGTAGCGAATGGCTTGGTGAGCAGCATAGTAATGCCTTTGATTCTGAGTTGGATTAAATCGGCAGGAACAACCACTGGAATTCATGATCGCTGGAAAATGATTATGTCCGCATTTGCAGTGTTTGCTTTTGTGGCTTGTATTTTAGAATATTATTTTACAAGAGAGAGGATCACAGAAGAGAGTACAGGAGCCACAATTCAGGAAGAAAAAGTCTCTTCTATCAAGCAAATCAAAGCGGCAGTCAGCGACAAGTATTGGTGGATTATTATGGTGTTTTATGCTTTATATCAAGCGGGTATCATGTTTAAGGGTGGATTTGTATTTAATATATTTTGCAATGAATTTTTTGAGAATGTCGTTGTCTTTGGAACGACAATCAATGCTGAAATGGTTCAATCGGTACTCGCATTAATTAGTGGAATTCCATTAGCAGCAGGTATGTTGTTTATCTGGCCTCTTGCAGATAAGTTTGGAAAGCGAAACATGGTAATTGCAGGGCTTGCCATCTCAATTCTTGGCAGTATTGTATGCGTTGTGGCTCCATCTAATTTCTGGATTATGTTAGTTGGACAGTCACTAAAGGGATTGGGAAATGTTCCGGGGGCATATATTATGATGGCTCTATTTGCGGATGTGCTGGATCATTTGGAGGCTAGATTTGGATTCCGCTGTGATGGAGTGTCCATGTCAGTATATACGTCAGTGATGACGGCAGTTAATGGATTAGCAGTGGCATTCTTTATGTTCTTTTATGATAATGTCGCATTTGATTCGTCTGGTGTTGCAGCGTTTTTCTTTGTCGGATATGAGATTATCGCACATGCTATTTTGATTGTTCTATTATTCTTCTTGAAAGTGGAAAAGACGATTCAGCAGGAACAGGAAACAATTGCAAATAGAAAAAAGATAGAAGTAAATGCCTCAGGAGGTATAGAGCAATGATGGAACAAAAGAGCTGTTGGATGTGGATTGCTGGCAGCAATCCAAAGGAAACAGAATGGGTTGCGTTTTATCGGAATTTAGAAGTAATAGAAAAAACAAAAACAGTAAAGGTTCATATAAGTGCAGACTCTAGATACAAATTATATATCAATGGAGAATTTGTTGAATTTGGTCCTTCGAAAGGGAATGGACAATGTTGGTACTATGATGAAATAGAAATCAATCATTTTTTGAATTTTGGAATGAATGAAATCAAGATTGTGGTACTTCATTATTCAATCGAACATTGGAAGGGGAATTGTAGTACATTTAGAACGGAAACACCAGGATTATACTTTGATGTTTTTGATGAAGGTTCAGAGGGAAAAGTAATATGGGGAGAATGGAGGTGTAAAAGATTAGATAGTATTGAGTTATGTCAGGAAAATCCCTATTTTGCGCCGCTTTGGTTTTATGAGATAAGAAAAGATTCACATGATGATAAGCCAGAGGACATTATTTTTTATGACAATGAAGAAATTTACGACTGTTTACGGAAAGAACAATTAAAAAAAAGAACGATACCATTTATGTACCGTCAAAAAAAGTATTTTCCCCAAATGGGCAGATTAAAAGTAAAAGCAAATGATGTCGTGCAATTTGTCTTAGATGCAGGAGAGTTACAGACCGCTTTTTTAAAACTGAGTCTATCCGGAGGAGCGGGGGCAAAAATTAAAATATTGCAGAGTGAAAGCTATGCTGGGAACATATTAGTGAAAGAGGATGATCCCTATGGAAGTTTACCGCAAAAGGGCAACAGGATTGATTCTGCATTAAATTTATATGGGTATACGGATGTTTATAGTGTGAGCGGCAGGGGAAGAGAAGAGGAGCCAGAAATCTATGAGCCTTTCTGGATGAGAACATTTCGATTTATTCAGATTACGATTACAACCAAATCCGAGCCACTGGAATTACTTGATTTTAGTTATGAAGAAACCGGATATCCGATAGATGTTCAAACAAGGATTCAGGTATCAGATGAGCGTATGTCAAGTATATGGGATATTAGTGAGCGGAGTCTTAGAAGATGTATGCAGGAAACATATATAGATTGTCCGTTTTATGAACAATTGCAGTATGCAATGGATTCTAGAAGTCAGATACTATATACATATGCAATCGCAGCAGATTCACGATTAGCGATTAAATGTATGGACGATTTCTCACAGGCGGTTCTAGATGATGGAATGATAAATTGCAGTTATCCCAACTATGAACAAAATGTAATACCTGGATTTGGTATTTATTTTGTGGGGATGGTATATGATTATATGATGTATTTTGGTGATAAAAAAAGAATCAGAAAATACATCCCAACAATCACTGGTATTCTTGATTTCTTTCAACAAAATTTGTTAGACAATGGTTTGGTAGGAAAGGTTGGTGGGTTAAACAGACCAGGGAATTATTGGTCTTTTATTGATTGGACAAAAGAATGGGATGATACCAATGGTGTTCCGCCATGCACGTTAAAAGGTCCAATTACAATGGAAAGCCTTTTGTATATATTGGGGCTTGATTATGCTTATCAAATTGAAAAATACATTGGTCGTTTAGAAAAAGCTGAGGAATATAAACAGAGGAAAGAACTAGTCCAAAGTGCTGTGAGGAATTACTGTATAGGTGATAATGGCATGATTCAGGATGGACCAGCAGTAGAAGAATATAGCCAGCATTGTCAAGTGTTCGGAGTTTTAACAAATACAATTGATATACAACAAGGTAAAACGGCGATAGAGAAGACATTAAACGACACTGAGAAGTATTCTCAATGTTCCATTGCAATGATGTACTATTTATTTCGAGCTCTTGAAAAATGTCAAAGTTATGGACGGACTTATGGTTTGTGGGATATATGGGATAACATGGTAGAGAATCATCTTACTACGTGTGCAGAAGACCAGCTTGGTGAAAGAAGTGATTGTCATGCATGGGGAGCCTTAGCATTATATGAACTTCCGGCAGTGATTCTTGGGGTACGTCCAGGGAAGCCAGGATATGAAGAAATCGTAATAAATCCAAATACTAGCACACTTTCGTGGGCAAAGGGGAGTGTAATCACACCAAAAGGTATAGTGAAAGTGGAGTGGAAAAAGAAAATTAATGGTAAAACAGAAATGAAGGTTGACACATCAGCATTAGCTGCTGATGTGAAAATTACAATACAGGAGGACTGAGAAAATGAAATTTGAACTATTGACAACATATGGGAATGGAAAACAAAAGGAGGAGACACTGCAATTTCAAGATGATGTGAGTGGAATTGAGAACGAAGTAGTGAATCTTTATCCTGAAGTAAAATATCAGAAACTGGAAGGATTTGGTGGAGCTATTACAGATGCAGCAGCATATGTATATTCGCAAATGAGCGAAGAGCAAAAAAGACTGTTAATGAATCGTTATTTTTCATCAGAACAGATGAAGTATGGAATGGTGCGTATTCATATGGATAGTTGTGATTTTTCAACGGGAATGTATGAAGCAATGTCAGATCCAAAGGATATAAAACTTCAAAGTTTTTCATTTGAACGAACAGAAAAATATATCATTCCAATGCTGGAAGACGCTCAGACTGCAGCAGGTAAGAAACTACCGATTATGTTGTCGCCTTGGTCTCCGCCAGCATTTATGAAGACAAATGGAAAACGTATCAATGGTGGAAGTTTAAAGCAAGAATACTATGGAATGTGGGCGAAATATATTTGCAGATATATCAAAGAATTTAAAGAACGAGGATATGTTGTTCAGAGAATTTCCCTTCAGAACGAAGCGAAAGCTGTTCAAACATGGGATTCCTGTGTATATACCCCAGAGCAGGAAAAAACATTTTTACGTGATTACATGTATCCGGAATTAGAGAAAAATGGATGGTCTGATATTGAGGTGTTTATTTGGGATCATAATAAAGAACGTGTTTATGATCGTGCGGTGCAGGTGATTGACGATGAGACAAGAAACATGGTAGATGGAGTTGCATTTCACTGGTATAGTGGTGATCACTTTGAGGCACTGGATTTGGTTCGGAGAACATTTCCAAAATTGAAAATGGTAATTTCTGAAAGTTGTATTGAGTATACGAAATTTGGAGCAGAAGAGCAGTTTGCAAATGCTGCCAGACTTTCTCATGAAATCATAGGTGATTTGAATCATGGTGTGTGCGCTTTTTATGATTGGAATATATTGCTTGATGAAACGGGTGGACCAAACCATGTAGGAAATCTCTGCCATGCCCCATTTTTATATGATCGTGAGAATCAAAAATTATTACCACAGTTAATTGCAAGTCATTTTTATCATTTTTCTCATTTCATTGAACAGGGAGCAGTTCGACTTGCATGCACAAAATATACGGACGAAATCGATGTAACTGCGTTTGAAAATCCAGATGGAAGAATTGTAGTTGTAATTTTAAATCGCACGTCAGATCCAGTTTCTGTGGTGCTGAGAATACAGGAGGAAATTGTGAAGTTGAAAATTGAAGGAACGACAATATCAACAGGAATTTTGAAAATTTAACAAATCGAAAATAAAACCATAAGAGGATGGGAGCTATCATACAGAATTGCGCGGAAATTTGTAGAATTGAACTATTGTTACATTATGCAAGAACAACTGGAAGGAATATAATTATGAAAACAATGTATATAAAATTAAAATCGATTAATGAAGTCAAACAGTTTGTAAATGATGTCTCAAAAATGGAAGGTGATTTCGATCTGATATCGGGACGTTATATAATAGACGCCAAGTCAATTATGGGAATCTTTAGTTTGGATCTAACACAACCATTAAAACTTTGTACGGATGTTAAAGATGAAGGGTATATACAAATGCTAGAAAAATATCAGGTGGATATTATAGACGAAAACTAATATCCACCGACTCTAAATTTGATGCTTATTAACCGATTTTAAGGAGAAGAGTTCATTTGTATGAGGGTATAAATTTTGCAATTTTTCATGTTGAAGACTAAGTTCTTCTAATTTCCTCTCACATACTTAGTGAGCTTGAAAAAATTGCGATAAAGGAACAGGAATTATGTTTAGAATTTTAGTTGTAGAAGATGATAAGGAATTGAATAAAGCGGTCTGCTCCTACCTTAACCGAAACGGCTATGAAGCGGTAGGTTGTCTTTCTGCCAATGAAGCATACGATGCTATGTATGGCGGCACATTGTTTGACCTCATTATATCTGATATTATGATGCCCAATATTGACGGCTTTGAATTTGCCGAAACTATCAGGGAACAAAATACACAGATACCGATTTTATTTATGACCGCCCGTGATGATTTTGCTGCCAAACAAAGGGGGTTTAAGGCAGGTATTGATGACTATATGGTTAAGCCCATTGACCTTGATGAGCTGCTACTTCGTGTCGGTGCATTAATGCGTAGAGCTAACATTGCCAATAGTCGCAGATTAACAATAGGTAGTTTGACTCTTGATGTTGATGAACGCTCTGCAACACTTGACGGCAATGAAGTTCCTCTTACTGTCAGAGAGTTTAACCTGCTATATAAACTGTTGTCATATCCTAAAAAAACTTTTACTCGTTCACAACTTATGGACGAATTTTGGGATACTTCGGCTACGGCAAGTACACGCACGGTGGATGTATATATGACGAAACTTCGAGATAAATTTTCTGAGTGTAAGGATTTTGAAATTGTTACTGTTCACGGGCTTGGATATAAGGCGGTGTTAAAATGAAAAAGGTTCTTTTATCCTTGTACCATTATTTCTCTTTTTTTGCATTTATGGCGTTTCTTATTACCTGTTGCATGTTATTGTTTCTAAATACAATGACAGAAACAACGGGAATTTCGCTTACAGAGGAAAATATTAAAACTGCTGCTATTACCTTTTTAAATGTAATGTTTTTAAGCCTTGTGTGTACTGTAATTGATGCAGTACGGAGAAAATTTATGGTTGCCCGCCCTGTAAAGCGTATTGTAGATGCCGCCGAACAGATTGCCAAAGGCGATTATTCCGTGCGTATTCCAAGACTTAGCACTTTAAATCGTACCGACGGTCTTGATGAAATAATTGAATGCTACAATAAAATGGCAGAAGAATTATCGGGTATTGAAACCTTGCAAACCGACTTTATTGCGAATGTATCACACGAGTTGAAAACACCTCTTTCGGTTATACAAAATTACGGTACACTTTTACAGCAACCAGATTTATCAGAAGAAGATAGACTAAAATATGCAAAGGCGGTAAGTGATGCCTCACGCCGACTTGCTGAGTTGATTACTAATATTTTAAAACTAAATAAACTTGAAAATCAACAGATTTATCCCGACAGGGAACAATATGACTTAAACGAACAGTTGTGTGAGTGTTTGCTCCATTTCGAGGATATTTGGGAAGAAAAGAATATTGAAATTGACACAGAACTTGAAGAAAATGTAAAAATTAACGCTGACCCCGAACTTCTTTCATTGGTTTGGAATAACCTTTTTTCTAATGCCTTTAAGTTTACCGAAAGAGGAGGGAAAGTCAGTTTATCCTTAAAGTTGGAAAACGATATTGTGATGGTAAAAGTATCGGATACAGGTTGCGGAATTCCCCCAAAAGTAGGTAAGCGCATTTTTGAAAAATTTTATCAGGGTGATACTTCGCACGCTACACAAGGAAACGGACTTGGTCTTGCCCTTGTTAAAAGAGTAATTGACATTATGGGCGGAGATATTGCTGTAACAAGTGAGGTTGGTATTGGCAGTACCTTTATTGTAAAACTTCGGAGGACAGATAATGGATAGACTCAAAAAAATAGGAAAATCATTATTATTTCCCCATATTGTTATAATGATTATACTTTTGCCGATAGCAATTGCTTTACTTGTTTATTCAATGATGTTTTTGAGTTCCGAAACTCCAATTGCTATTGCCTCTTATGTACTTTCTGCATACACGCTGGTGATTTGGTGCGTAAGAATACCTCAACTTATTACTGCTATTAAAACATTAAAAAAAGAGAATAAATATATTAAAACTTGGGTTGGCGATGTTAGACTGCGGATGAATGTATCGCTTTACGGCTCGTTTATTTGGAATGTAGCTTATGCTGTGTTCCAACTTTGTCTTGGTCTGTATCACTCATCCTTTTGGTACTACTCTATGGCAGCATATTACATTTTTCTTGCTGCAATGCGATTTCACTTATCCCGTCACACAAGGAAGTATGAAACAGGTGAAAAGCTAAGAGAAGAATTTGTTAGGTATCGCAATTGCGGTATTGTATTTCTTGTAATGAATTTGGCTTTATCACTTTTAATATTTTTTATGGTTTATTGGAATAGAACATTTATCCATCACGAAATCACAACTATTGCAATGGCTACATATACATTTACTACTTTTATTTTAGCGATTATAAACCTTATAAAATATCGCAAATATAACAGCCCTGTGTATTCTGCTTCCAAAATCATCAATCTTGTTGCAGCTTGTGTATCAATGTTAACCTTGACTTCAACAATGTTGACTACCTTTGGAGAAGCGGACGGCATTCTTTTTCGCAAAACTATGCTTGGCGCTTTGGGTAGTGTGATTTCGTTGTTTACTATCACAATTGCAATTTATATGATAATTCGTGCAAACCGTTCTCTAAAGCAACTGGGTTTTAACATTTCAGAAACATAATGCAAGTATTTCACAAACACCAGCATATTAGAATATGGCTATAATGCAAAGCCAAAGGAGATGTAGTATGAGAGAACAAAACGAAACTTTTAATTATACTTATTCTGCGGAACAGCAAAAGGAAATTGAAACAATCCGCAAAAAGTATATTGCAGATACCAACAATAATGAAGTTAACAAATTGGAACAACTGCGTAGACTCGATTATGGTGTTACAAAAAAGGCAAATATAATTTCATTGAGTGTTGGAATTTTAAGTGTATTAGTTATGGGAAGTGGAATGAGCCTCGTTATGACCGATTTAGGAGAAAAGATTGGTATTGCGGGAACAAGTCTAATAGGCGTTTTGATTGGGATTGTGGGTATGATAGGCGTTATTTTGGCATATCCACTATATCGGCGTATTATCGAAAAAGAGCGTAAAAAGATTGCACCGCAAATTTTGAAATTAACAGATGAATTATCGCAAAAGTAAATTATACTATAAAGGGATGTAGGCAATTCTGCATCCCTTTTATATTTTGATTTTTAATATCTCATAAGTAAACGCTCCAACCCATGTACCTACAAATACTCCGAAAAATTTGCTATAACAGTAATAATCCAGTTGCACAAGTTGTACGATTTTAACGAATTGTACAATTCGTACAACTATCACAAATTTTTCAGGAGGTTATAATTATTGAATATCTGTATCAGCTTGTCGAAGGAAAGCAGAAGTTCGCTTCACAGATTATGACGAGCAAATCTCCGGTCAGAAGTGCAGAAGATATTGATGAAACCGCACTGTCTTATGCCGAGATTAAAATGCTTGCAACAGGCAATCCATATATCAAGGAAAAGATGGATTTGGATATTCAGGTACAGAAACTGAAGCTCTTAGAATAGTGCTTTCAATGATGAAACTAGCTCAGGAACGAAGATTGTATAAGTTTGTCATTGAGGGAAAGCGCTGCCGTGAAATAGCCGTAGAAGAAGGTACTTATCACAGTTCTGTCAGCAAATCTATTGAAGCGGCAAAGAAAAATTTCAAGAAATTTTATGAGAACCTCTGATTTTGGGTGTCCAAAATGCCCCCTTTTGTGCAATGAGTGAAGGGGTTATTTCATTCCGGATACGAATGACACTTCAAAATATTTAGAAATGTGAGGTTTTACATATGAAAGAAAAAACAATTTGCCGTGGGGATTTATTTTACTACGACTTCGGAACACGAACAGGTTCGGTACAAAGCGGAACACGACCGGTGCTTGTAATTCAGGCAGATGATTATAACAGAAGCAGTGTATTTTTCAAATCTGACTGCGTATCAAATCCATGTTCCTGCACATAGATAATGGTATTTGCCATTTGATGCAGGTTAGAAAGTTTTACCCGATGAGCATAAGCCGGGCTCTGCATTGCTTTCACATTTGTCTGGAGATTTACGACCAGGCGCAGGTGAGATCTGACGTAGAGAATGGCCAGTGGATCCTTGCGTAAGAAGGTTTGTTCCAGGTGTTCTTTTCCATATCGTGTTCCAAGTGCACGTTCAGTAATCCGCTTCTGTCGATCAGGATGAAGATAGCTGTATCTGCCACGATGCTCAATCACAGAGACCTGAAATAGTTCCAGAAGTTTGGATTGGAATTCATCAAAACTATTGGATGTAGCAGCACATTCATCAATCGCATTTCGCAAATATTTCTTCTGTGTAAGGAACATGGTGGATGTTGGTTTGAGACCATCTTCGATGATTTTCTGATTGATCTCATCTAATTTTTGCTGACCATGTTTCTGTGCCATATACTCTTTCTGAGTGATTTTTCTTTCAGCCGGAGCAAGAAGATCTATCTGGTGAAGTCCTTCCTGTTGGCACCGATCCATGACAGTTTTCTTAAAAGTGTTCATGAATTTATCAGTGGAACGATGCTTGTAACCGGCGGCTTCCTCATGTGGTTTATCCATATAAGGCTGCCTTTCCACTGCAGTCTTTCTCACACTGTTGATAACGATGTGGGTATGGATATTTCCGGATTCATTGTGGCCATCGGTGTGAGTAACTACTAGCGCCTGATATCCAGGAAACATTTGCTTTGCAAGTTCCAAACTGATTGCCTGTGCTCTCTTTCCGGTAAGTCCATTCTCTGTAACATCGGCTGGATCATAGCTGATAATGTAGTGGTGGCTTTTGATATCTTCACGTTTCTTATTTTTGTGAAAATGAGTATTTGTCAGTTCACATTCCTTGTCAAAAGACATCGGATCACAGTTCAGTACATCCATGTAAAACTCTTTTCGCAGGATGCTTCGCCCGGATTCATCTACAATCTTTTTCCCGGTTTTTTCATCATGTTCAAACAGAAGATAATTGATAGCAGCCGAGTAATTTTCATTTCTGCTTTTAATGTGTTTTACGATTGCCATCCATACCACCTGCCAGTTTCAGTACTTCTTTTCTCAATAGGAATAAGTCAGTAATGCACTGATGGATTTGATTTTCCATAGCACGTAACTGACTGCCACCGCTATTAAAATGCTTGGCAATTTGATTGAGATTTGATCCGATCTTTTCATATTCACTGACCAGTTTTCTGAGATCATTCATGTCTGCAACAACTTCAATTTGGTGATTGATTTGCTTTTCAAGCAGGAGTTTTCTCACATATTCAGAACGAGAAAGTCCTGTAACGTCAGCGGCTTCATTTAATACTGCCAATTCAATATTCGTTAATTTTAATGTGATGATGTTACTTCTCTTGAGATTCTTTTCTTTCTTCTTTGGTGCCATAGTCCTCCTTCCTTTTTGATAAGACATCTTGGATGTGCGATTACACTTTTTAACCGGTTATCCCTTCCGGTTATATAAAGTGCTGCGACTATCTTTGATAGAGAGCCTACAGATATCTTTGATGTCTGTACGAGGGTATGGGGAATCGGAATCCCCATCAAGATACTTACCCGGAGGTATGCCGTAGCCATAAAATGGTGATACGGTAATACCTGGGTGGATCTTGCTCTAATCTACGAACCCTCTTACATATACAAAAGATGGAGGGGGAAAATACAGGGTGTGAGAGAAAAGAATTTTAGAAAAATCAAAATAACTCAAAAACTTGACTTTTAACATTGCCAAAGTTAAAATGAAAGAAAATAAGTTAAAAGGAGGACGAGAAATATGTTTACAAGCGTATTCGGGATTTCTATAAAATATGAAGCATGGAATCATCAGGATTCTTTGCCTGTTTATATTGCAGGGAGTTATGATTTTCATACAGCATATATTGGAAACAGACGCTGTATAATGCTTGCTCCAACAGAAGAACTTGCCACACTTCCGGCACTGAAAAAGCAAATTACAAAAATACAGCAGATTGATAATGTACCAGTCGTATTTGAACTTGCAACGGTATCAAATTATCGAAGAAAAAGCCTTATAGAAAATAATATACCGTTTATTACTGATAAGCAGGTCTTTCTTCCATTCATTGGGACAATGCTTTCTGATGAAAAAGAACCCCAAAAGCTGACGGGTAAGTTTGTTTACTCCACGCAGCAGTTGTTTTTATTTTATCTGTACAGTAAGAAAAAACGATTGTATATTTCAGAAGCCGGAAAAGTGCTTCCATTTACAGCAATGACCTTGACCAGAGCAGTAAAGCAGTTGGAAGCGACGGATTTATTTCTTGTAGCAAAAGACGGTGTCAATAAGTTTATTGAGTCAAAATATAAGCGAGATGAATTATTTGAAAAAGCAAAAGTATACTTGACAACGCCTGTCCGCAAAGCAGGATATATAGATAAGGCGCAAGTTACAGAAAACATGGTCTTTGCAGGGGAAACGGCACTTTCTGAAAAAACAATGCTAAATCCCAGCAGAGTTGTTACCTATGCAATTTGTGAGAAAGATTATGAAAAAACTTTGCTGACAGATGAACTGATAGACCCGGATAAACAGGTCAGACTTGAATTATGGGCATACAACCCGAAACAATTTTCGGAGGACAACAGTGCTGACGATATTTCCATTGTTTTATCTTTTGGAGATACAAACGATGAGAGAATTGAAGAAGCAGTAGATGAATTGCAGGAAAGAAGGTTGCAGGAGTAATGGTCAACGGATTTACAAAATTTAAGGAAAAATTTCAGGGGTTTGAAAATCAATATGTCATCATCGGCGGGACAGCTTGTGATTTGATTATGGAAAATGAAGAATTACCGTTTCGTGCTACAAAAGATGTAGATATTGTATTGATTGTCGAATCCATAACAGCGGAGTTCGGCAGGCAGTTCTGGGAGTATGTCAAGGAAGCAGGATATGAGCATTTGAATAAAAGTACCGGAAATGCACAGTTTTATCGTTTCACATCTCCGAAAAGCAAAGAATATCCATATATGGTAGAGATATTTTCCAGAAATCCAGATTTTATTATATTGGAAGATGATGCAGTTCTCACGCCGCTTCCGATAGATGACGAAATATCCAGTTTGTCGGCAATCCTTTTAAATGAAGCGTATTATGAATTGCTAAAAACCGGACAAATGATGGTTGATGGCATTCCAGTATTAAGTCCGACTTGCTTGATACCATTTAAGGCGAAAGCGTGGCTGGATTTAAAGGAACGCAAGCTAAATGGAGAGCAGGTTGACAGCAAAAATATAAAGAAACATAAAAACGATGTGTGCCGATTAGCACAGTTAATCACAGCCAATACAAGGCAAGTTCTCAGCCCGGAAATAGCGGAGGATATGAAAAAATTTTTATCCGAAATAGCTGATGAAACAGTGGATTTAAAATCATTAGGCATTAGAGGGACGGATAAACAAAAAATTATAGATATGTTGTACCTGTGCTACAATTTGAACGATAATACATAATTTTTCTCTAAAGCCAAAAAAATTTCATATTAGAGGCTGTATTTTCACCCTCCTTCTTTTGTATATATGAAAGATATTTTTTTATGTACGAAGGAAGGAGGTTTTTTCATGCCTAAAGTCAGAAAAGAAATTCCAGAATTGGAAAAGCTGGTGCAGGCCGGAAGGAGGAAATAGTATGGCAAAGATGGGAAGACCAAAGAGTGATGACCCCATGAATTATCGTTTCACCATCCGTTTCTCCAATGCTGAGCAGAAGCAATTGGAAGCTTATGCTGAAAAGTACGATCTTACAAAAGGGCAGGTGCTTAAGAAAGGATTGGAACTATTATACCGACAGGATAAGCACAGCTAAGATGCTCCTCACGATTAGTGAGGTGAGAGGATGGCAAAATCAAGAAAAGACAGCCGGGGGTATGTGTTGCGAACCGGTGAGAGTCAGAGAAAAGACGGTCGCTATTCTTATTCTTATACAGATTTAGATAAGAATAGACGAACTGTTTACGCAAAAACATTGGTTGAACTCAGAGCAAAAGAAAGAAAAATCATCCGCGACAAAGAAGATGGACTGAATCCGCAGCTGGCTGACAGGATGACGCTGAATGAACTGTATGATCGGTTTATCGAACAGAAATATGATTTGAAACCATCAACAAAAGTGAATTATCTCTATATGTATAATTACTTTGTCAGACCAACATTTGGAAAAAGACTGATTGGTAAGATCAAATATTCTGATGTGAAAAAATTCTATTATCGTATTATCTTGGATGAAGAAATGAAAGCAAATACGCTGGATAGTATACATACACAGTTGCATCCGGCATTCCAGATGGCTGTAAGGGATGGACTGCTCAGACAAAATCCGACAGACGGATTAATGACAGAAATCAAAAAGAGCCATATCTGGGAAGATAATCCGAGACATGCGCTTACGATTCCACAGCAGAAAGCTTTTATGGATTACTTAAAAGCCCATCGGGAATATCAAGGATGGGTACCTATATATTTCTACACCAAAGACGATTTCAGGACGGAGAACCATTCCGATGATCGATGAAGTGTTCAATGCTTTTCTGGATGAGTATGAGATCCAAAAGTGCATTGGCTTTTCCTCAGAAGAGATTGATGGATATTCAAATTTCGTTTTTGTAACAGCAACCGGAACGGTATATTTACCAAATGCAGTTAATCGAGCGATTGAAAGGGCAAGAGTTGCATATAACAAAGATGAAATAGAAATAGCAGAGAAAGAGGATAGAGAACCACTCATTATTCCTCATTTTTCAGCCCATCATTTGAGACACACATTTTGCACAAGATTGTGTGGGAATGAGTCGAATTTGAAGATGATCCAAAGTATCATGGGCCACTCAGATATTACAACAACCATGGATATTTATGCGGAAGCGACACAGGAGAAAAAGCAGGAAATTGTTGCAAATCTCCAGGGAAAGATTATAATATAATTAGTGATGTATCATGTTTTTGAGGACATGTGCGCACCATAAAAGTAGAGGGAGATATATCTTCCTCATCTATTAAATAAAAACTTATACTACACAAAAGACACAGCCGACTTGGGGCCTTATGGATCTCAGCGGAAGACCAAAAAAATCAGTTTTTGGATGTGTACGGTGCCTGATGGAGCTCAGTGGACAAGGGTGGAAGGAATCGTTCAATTAATCCCGACAATGAAGTCTATCGGCGCAGATAAGCAGGAAAATAAGGCATCTAAGAGTAACGAAGCAGAAAAATGCGACCAGATTGCGACTAAAGAAGAGAAGATTGATTTTTCAAATGTAAAGATTGAGCCTTTGTTTGAGGAAGAGGTAGATTTTGATACATTCAGCAAGTCAGACTTCCGTGCAGTAAAGGTGAAAGAGTGTGTTGCAGTACCGAAGTCAAAGAAACTGTTACAGTTCACTCTTGATGACGGAACAGGTATTGATAGAACAATCCTTTCTGGTATTCATGCATATTATGAACCAGAAGAGTTAGTTGGAAAGACACTTATTGCTATTACAAACCTTCCACCTAGAGCAATGATGGGAATTGAATCTTGTGGTATGTTACTTTCAGCAGTCAATAATCTGAAAGATTCAGAGGATGAAGAACTGCATCTTGTTATGGTTGATAATCACATTCCGGCAGGCGCGAAATTGTATTAGGATTTAAAGAGTATCAAAATTTAGAAAATTGAAATTATTGATTTAAAGAGAACACGTTTAGTTAAAAGTAGCAGACAATTAATGCCTGCTACTTTTTTTATAATAGTTATATAGTTTGGATGAAATCACGGAGATATTCTGTAAATTAGGACTTCGTATTTGTAACAGCTTTGCTGATTTCAGTGGAAAGCCGAG
>ERZ773142.34-NODE-34-length-203937-cov-13.4947_pt1 | contig 203937 bp, 172 predicted proteins | sample MGYA00580853_ERZ773142 | MGnify/ENA primary metagenome ERZ773142 (study PRJEB29015, sample SAMEA2737862) | human gut metagenome | biome: human gut; feature: human-associated habitat; material: faeces | place: China | collected 2012 ...
AGCATAAGGTCGAACATTCTTGAGAAAAAAGTGTAAACCAATATTGACAATATCATATACTTCGGATATTTTCAAAGAACCTGTTAATGATACAGACAGCTATGACGAATGGAAATCTGCAATGGAAAATAAACAGGAAGGCTCTAAAAATGGAAGTGTTACATTGAATCCAAAAGAAACTTTGTATGTCCGGCTTGTGAAAAGTGAGACAGAGCCAGTGGAAAATCCAGAGCAAAACCCGACTAATTTGGTCTTACATGAAAATGAGCTCAGCCATCAGTTTGGTTTATCTGATGCCAACAATGGAGTTTTAGTACAGGGAGTTGTAAATTATTCGTCAGTCAGTTCCGGCGAGAGCTGTGATGAAGATGTGGGAGACGATGACGACTATGAAGCCTGTGGTTCTGACTATGAATGGGTGGATTCAGAGGCTTGGCATTTCTCATTAAGCAATCATAAAGTTTATGATCCTAAGTTTGTCTGGGATTGGAGACAGACAGGTGCAACAAGCTGGGGAGCTGATGATCTTGGAGAAAGCGGTGGAGACAGGAAAACTGGTTCTAATGAGCCTGATGGAAAATTGGTACTGCAAAGAAGTTTTTCTGACAGACCTGTTTTATATCCGAACATGAATCAGAATACCGAGAGCACCTTGATAAATATGGGTTTAAATGCTCCGTCATACATACCCAAAGCTGACCGATATGGAAATAAACCAGAACAGCCTTCAAGGGTGTCTTGGACAGGAACTTTTGAAACAGACTGGGTATTTGATTCTAACAGCCCACAAGCGACCTTTGAACCAAGTTGTGGACATGGAGGATCTGATACAGACACACATAATACAAGTAATAACAAGTCAGAACTGGATGAAGCATATAGTAAATCTGGCAATACGACAGTATATGGTTTATGGGGCAAAGAAAATAAAGGGGTAGCACCTGTAGCAGATACAGCTCAGCAGAATATCTGGAAGTTAGGCAATCTAAGTTTCAAAGGCTTCAAAAATCATGTGAAAGAACAGGAATTTACATTTTATCCCTACTATAAGATGAAGTTTATCAGTCAATTAGACGGTTCTGAACAGGATGCTTACTTAACAGCAGAGAACCTTAGCACATTATTCTCATTACAGCGTATTGATACTTCAATTTTCAGACCGAAGGGTGCAACAACACTGGAGTTAACTTCAAGTCAGTGGAGTACCCATGCTAAAGCTCATAACTTATTGGCTGAGAAGCAGATAGAAGATAAAAATAGCCTGTTACCGGCTGGGGCGATCTATGATTTAAAGACGGCAGATGCAGACGGAAAGGTTTCCCAGAGCTGGGTGGGATACAGGATCTTCAATAGTTACATACCGGATAAAGCAGTATTGAAGGCTTCTGAAAATGTAAAGAACAAGGATGAAGTATTACAGGCAGTAGAGACATTTAAGAGCAGTACAAAGAACATTCTTGACAATTACGAAGTTGTTATGCATGGTCAGACAGGCTTCAATACTGAGGGGGACAAGAAATTTTATGATGGAAGCATTCAGCTGACAGGAAAGACCGGAAAATATAAAATGGGTCAGAATGAGTTTATCCGTGACAGTAAATACGATTTGCAGACAGGTTCAACCTCAGCCAACAGTTCTGATATAGATGTACTTGAAGAAAGAATTGAAACATATGACTGGATTCTCACATCAGATGCAGATGGAAATGTAACAGTATCTCGTGATGGAGTAGCTTTAGAGACATTAAATAAAACTAAGAGTACATTAACAAATGCAGAGGTTAAAGAGTTTAATGAGAGAACGAACTTAGTAACTAACTTCCTGAACGGTATTGATAGAAACCTTGGACATGATAGAAGTAACAATACTTGGTACAATGAAGGATTCAGCATTGGTTGTATTGAAGTCAGATTAGCTTATAGGATGGGCTTTGGAGATGGAGATGCAAGCATAAGAAGTACCGCATTAAACATCAAAGCAAATGGTTTATTAGCTGACAGAACAGATATGTTTAGCCTTGACGAAGAGAAAGGGCGTAGTTATCAGTTCTTCACTTCAAATAAGAGCCTTGTGAATGAAGCTAATGGCAAGCCGAAATTCTGGACAGGCTCTTATGATGGAATAGACATTTTTGTTCCCAATATGAACAGTTTATTGGTAAGTAAGCGGTTCTATACATCTAATACAACAGTTATGGATTTGAACTAAATTTACGGAGCTTATCAGACAGGGGGAGCCTAAAACTTCTCCTGTCTTTTATTTTGGAAAAGAGAACCGGAACGGATCTGAGGGAAAGCATAGTTGGAAAATCTGATAGGGCGTAAAAGCAGAAATGGATTCAACAGTTTAAAGATTTGCATATGCTTTCATGGAAAATCAAACTTGATAAAAAGAAATCGTCTTTTGTAGGGAAAATATCAGAATAAGAAAAGAGTGCTCTGACCGGATGAATGATTGTTTTATATCAGTGGAAAAAATAGGGCTTGTTCTGTGCGGCATGGATGGAAAAAATGATAAGCATGTGCTGTTAGAGCCTGTGAAATTTTAAAAGGTTTATTTTGTAGGGGTTGGATAGAAAAGTATAGATTCTAAGGGTATGGGATTCGAGTATTAAAAGTTGGGGTTATAGGGTTGAAAAATAAGTAGTAAATCAGCAGTTCTCCAGAAATGCGACAGCTTTATCAGTTTGAGGGAAAATGCCAGCAAGTCGGCAAAAGTAAGAAACATTGATACAATCCGCTGGAACTGATTTTCCGGCTTCTTTTTTATAAATGGGTATATTTTATTTATTTATAAAAAGGAGTTGATACATATGATTTATGGATATGCCCGTATTTCATCGCCGAGGCAGAACATTGAGAGACAGATCCGGAATATTAAGGGTGCATACTCAGAGGCTAAAGTGGTACAGGAAGTGTTCACTGGTACAAACTATAAAGACCGGAAGCGTCTGAAAGAAATTGTCCGGCGTGTAAAGGCTGACGATACGATTGTGTTTGACAGTGTTTCCAGAATGAGCAGAAATGCGAAAGAGGGCTTTGAACTGTATGAAGAGCTGTTTAACCGTGGTGTAAATCTTGTGTTTCTGAAAGAGCCGCATATCAATACAGATGTTTATCGTAGAAATATGAATCCCGACATTCAAATGACCGGAGAGAAAGCAGATATTCTTCTGGAGGCTGTGAAACGGTATCTTCTGGAAGTGGCGAAGGATCAGATCCGGATTGCGTTTGAGCAGTCAGAAAAAGAGGTTATGGATTTGAGGCAGAGAACGAAAGAGGGAATTGAAACCGCACGGCTGAATGGAAAACAGATCGGACAGGTCAAGGGGGCGAAGCTCGTAGTAAAGAAAAGCATAGAAGCCAAAGAACTGATAAAAAAGCAGTCACGCAGTTTTGACGGCAATCTGAATGATAAGGAGTGCATGAAATTAGCCGGAGTCAGTCGGAATACCTTTTATAAATATAAACGGGAGCTGTTGGAGGAAGAGGACATTTGTGAAAAGGAACGCATGGAGTAAAGATAGGACTGTTTATTTGAAACCGTAAAATCAAAACAGGTCAGACATTGAATCGAATCAAGGTCTGGCTTGTTTTGATTTTTGAGGAACCGTCAAGGTCTGAAAAATCTTATTGAAATATAAAAAATCTTACAAATTATTTGAATAAGGTGTTATGGGGATTTTTTTTGAGAAAATCGGGCGAAAACGAGGGATTTTCCGGGGCTAAAAAGCCTTTGTATGAAAAAGGTTTGAAAAATTTCTTATTTCAAGGGGAGTGAAGTAAGAAAATAAGGAAAAAACGCTGTGTCCTGCATGGTTCAAAATGGAATGGATGCGTGTTGAAATATTGTCTGGGTAGCATTGGTTCTGTGTTGGCTTTTGAATCCAATGACGCAAAGAGCAAAGAGGATAGGCATTAAGGGATTGGAAGAGGATGAATGTTCCATAGATAGCTTGTGTTGGATTGAGTAATGGAGAAAAGCGGCTTAGCAGTCCGGTTTCTGTTGGGTGTCCTTGCTCCATCATCTGCCTGTAAATTTTGTGGACAATAGCTTTCAAAATGGAGAGAGGCATAGCGGTGCGAAAGAAAATAAAAATGCGGATAGAAAATAAGAAATCCGGTTGACAGGCTACAATATAAGAACGGCGTACCGGAGCGGTTTGGAGTTTATCCGGCTGACATTCATAAGGATTAGAACCGAGTGCAGAGTGGGTGTATGCATTGGAACTGGAAAAAACGGAATATCAGAAATAATAGAAGAAATGTCAGAGACAGGTTATGTCAAGAAAACGGCATTCCCTGACAGAATAGGTATCCATGGGAGGACAGGCTTTGTTTTCCTGTTTAGCTGGAAATAGAATCAAAATGACATGGCAGCCAGAGGTTCAGGAGATAGGGGATAAAAAGTTAGAAAAAATGGCGGCAGATTGGTATGAGAGGATGGACATTGTAAGATAGCTGTATTCAGCATTCAGACTGGATTTTGTAAGCCTGAAAATCAGCTTTCGATTGTGGAATGGGTGTTTTTATTTATAAATTTTTGAGAAAGGACGGTTATGGCTATGGCGATTGATACAAAAGTAACCGAGGAAGAGATCCGTAAAGTGTATGCAGAGGTCGTGAGGGGAAATGTTTTGAGCATTGTCCATCGTCCCAGTAACCGAGTGGTGCTTCAGGTTGTGATTTATCCGCAGGGAGATATGGCAATCACGCATAGATTCTATATGGATCTTGCAAAGCGTCTGTTGAAGTACTGCAAAGAGGTGTATGTGGATCTGTATCCGAATAACAGGAGGTAGGAGAGCATAAGAAAAAGGCTGGACAGGGTCAATCCTGTGTCCGGCTTTTTTCATGCTGTTTGGTATGATTGATTGGTTGGAAAGAATCAAAGAAACAGGCGGCAAGAGAGAACGGATTGGAAGCATAGAGATTTTAAGATGGTAGACGAATTAGAACTGCTGATAGAAAATCCGATTGAGATAAAAAAGTAAGAAAAACAGGAGGCAGGCAGAATCAATCGTAAGCATTTTTGAGGGTGCTGATAGAAAATCCGATTGAGATAAAAAAGTGAGAAAAACAGGAGACAGACAGAACCAAACCATAGGCATTGGAGCTGCTGAAGGAAAAATGGTTTAGGATAAAAAAGTAAGAAAAACAGGAGACAGGCAGATTCAGATCATAGGCATAGAGAGATAGAAAAATTAACAAGTGTATGTTAAAATTGAACTATCGAGTAGCCGGAGGTGGTTGTATGACAATCTATGAACTGAATGATAAGCTGGAGTTAAGCAACGGGAGAGCTAGAAAAGAGGTATCGAAAAATGAAGTGATCATCGTCAATATGATGATGCTTGGGTTGATTTGTAAATACATTCAGAAGGAGAACTATAGTAAGCTGGCAAGAGATCTTCAAATGAGCGAGAAACGCTTACAGAGCCTTAGGAATGGCGTGGATACCAGTGGAAGCAGCACCGTTCTGGATAAGGAGACATTTAACCGGATTGGAAAAAAGTTTCGTATTGCAGTCTCAGACCTGCAGAACGGAAATGAGATATGGTGCAGGGATGGATCAGAGAAGCTTATGATTCAGTACCGGAGGCTGCTATGCTTATATCAGTTGTCTAAATCGACTTGGATATCAGAAGATTATCTGTCCGGTTTATTCGTTGGGAAGGAGTACGATCTTTTGTTAAAAGGAAGTAAGTCCATTCAGGCGAGAAAACGAGCAAATAAAAGAAAAGCGGATGCAGATGAAGCAGAGCGGGCGTTCCTTAAGAAGCTGAAAGAAATCGAGGGAACTCTGATAGAGCAGCTGCGAGAGGACTATGAGCATACCGCTGGAATGGACAGAGAGGGAGAACGGGAATACAATCGGGTTCTGAATTACTTCAAGTTTGGGGACGGAAAAAGTTCGATGCAGCAATGGGTACGGGAAGAGACCGTGAGAATGAGCAAATGGGATTATGAGGCATTGAAGGAAGTAGACGGGGAACCTTTGAGAAACTATCTGACAGAGTTAAGGAGACAGCAAACATTTGTTCAGGCACTGTTGCTCCTGCCGGATAAGAGAAAAAAATAGAAAAATTTGAAAAAAAATATGGGAAAAAAGGCGTTAGGCAAGGTTTACCTGACGCCTTTTTTTCATGGTGCTTTCCAATAAAAAGCAAAGATTACTAATATATTACCGATATGTATACTAATTAAGCGTGAACTATTGGTAGAAAAGTGCTTGATATTCAAGAAAAGCTACCAATATGTTAGTATATACTTGTAAGCGAGAGGGACACAAAACAGTCCTGAGAGCTTAGAAATCGCCCCCATAACCTAGAAGAAGTGCGCCTGTTTGGCGATTGCAGAGTACTTATTTTGGGGAGTGGTGTGTTCAAGTGGGAAAAGTCTGTGTAAAAGTGGCTTGTTTATACGGAATAACATAGAAATACATTAAATAGACAGAATATTACGACATTTAAAGCTATAGCAAAAAACTGTACCTTGACAGCGGAATATGGATGATTAGACGCTAAACGCTTTTGCGCTTTAATATAGAAAAGAACTAATGGAGGGATTACGGGATGAAACAGACAGAGGCAGTTGATTTTAACAATACAGAAAATCAGAATACATCAAAGGAGAAAATGAACATGAGTGACAAGATGATTACATTAGATAGAAAAGATAAGAACCTTATTTATGAGAATACAGAAATGAGAGTGTTTATGTATGGCATTCGGCATCAGGTAAACGGACGCAAAAAAATTTGGTTTGCCGTTCAGGATGTGAAAAGCGGACGAATGTATACGGGCATTTCTTCTAGTATGAAGGAGATCATTTGCAAAGGAAGCGTGTTTGATGAGTTCTACGACTACGGATTTGACAGGGAATGCGTGGCGTGTATCAAGGAGAACGCAGTGGAACGGATGGTTACTATGGAATATGAGGAGACTCAGGAGACGGAGTTAAGCATCGAGGAGATAAAAGACCGTCTGATTGAGTTGGCAGAACATAATAAAGAGCATGAGAGCTGGAAGATTTTGTGTGGCGAAAAAATATACTATAACATACCGACTGGAAAGTTTAAGGAATTGTGCAAGCAGGAGTTTGACTTCTTGAGTTATCGGCAAATCGTGCAGGAGTTTAAGATGCGTGGATATTTAAAATGCAATGACGGACGGAATGATTATAAGAAAAATGCAAAAGGAGTCAGAGGAATTTGTTTACTGGCTGGAGAGGTTTCCTATGGGGAGCAGAAATCCGCAGAGGACAGCACTGGTACAGAAAGGAAGGCAGCATAAGATGAAGATTAGCTTAGTACCGTGGACAGGTGGAAAATTTCGTGTGGTGGATACGCTGTATCATTTATTCCCAAAGCATACTTCTTATTATGAACCGTTTTTCGGCTCAGGGGCGGTGCTGATCAATAAAAAGAGATGCCGGCATGAGACTGTGAGCGAGTACAGTAGAGACCTGTATATGTTACATAAGGTGTTGTCCGATCCGGAAAAAAGCCGAGAACTGAGAAGGCGGTTGAGACATCAGGAACTGAACGAGGAAGCATTTCTGAAGGCGAAAAGAATCCTGAATGAAGGAAAGGCGCAGGATGATATCGAATGGGCGATGTGTAAGTATCTCAGGATCGTATTATCCTACAACGGAATGGGAGAGTTTTATCAGCCTTATCTGGGGAGACATTTTACCAGTATGATAGAGCAGAAGTTTCCCGCTGTGACCGAGCGGTATCAGGGAGTAGACATTCGTTGTCAGGACGGCGTGGAGCTGATACGAGAGGCAAAAGACAAGGAGGATGCATTTGTGTTTGCAGACCCACCCTATCTTCTGAACCTGCGAGGCAACAAAAAGATTTATGACAATGAAATGGGAGAGAAGGAACATATCCAGATGTTAGAGTACATGCAGGAAGCGAAGTGCAAGATTATGCTCTGCGGCTACTATGACAGTGAAAAAAAGGGCGGAGATTTGTATGACAGGCTCTTGGAGTATGGCTGGAAGCGTTATAAGCTGGCAGATCTGGTACAATCCTGTTCCAATCAAAAGAAAAAAGGCATTGGCGAGGAGTTTATCTGGGTCAACTATGAGCTTCCTCCTCAGGCAAGATTTTATATCCGAATGAGTACGGAAGTCAGCAAAGCGAATAAAAACTAGCAGAAAGATTTGTGAAGAATGGCAATAGACAGACGGGGAGGGTCAGCGTTACCCTCCCAGACAGAAAGAGAGGAAAAGAATCTTATGAATAAAACCAAACTGAAAGGAACGTGTAAGACGGCACCCCAATTATTAGTAACGACAGAGGATCTGAAAACCATTTTATCCTGTGGAAGAGTATCGGCTCTGAAAATCGGTCAGGAAGCAAAGGCAAGGGTAGACGTTGGGAGACGGGTACTTTGGAATGTGGAAAAGATACAGCAGTATTTAAATAAGAAAGAACGCATTATTTTATAGTGAAGCAAATTAGAAAAAAGAGAACAGGAGAGAAAATAGTATGCCAAGATTTAAAGATACAACCAGCCGCAGAGACAGTAAGAACCGAATTTTAAAGAAGGGATTCAGTGAGAGAAAGGATGGCAGATACATTTTTCGTATGAGCTATGATGGAGTACGCTGTAAACCTCTGTATGATAAAGATCTGAGGAGACTGGAAAAACGTGCAGAAGAAATGAAACGGAATCTTGATAACGGGATTGCAGTGAACAGCTATAATATGACGTTGAACCAGTGGTTTCGTAAGTACATTGAGTATCGGCGTCTGACTGGTTTAGGCGAGGTAGGCATCCGGCAAATGGAAGATTATTATAACTGGTATATTCGTGATACCCCTATTGGAACGAGAAAGCTGTGTCACTTGGATAAGTTAGAGTTGCTAAAGCATTATAAAGCCTTGCAGGAACGCAAGGATCACCCGTTGTCTTATGGAACGGTAAAACGTGTGAGCAATATTGTGGAAAATGCGTTGGAAGAAGCACTGGCGCAGCGGATTATCACCTGTAATGTAGCCTACAAGATTACAAAGGATATCCCAGAGATTATAGCGCGAAAGGACAGAGAAGCAGTACCGGAAGAGGATGTAAGGCGTTTTCTGGAGTATGCAAAGAATCATCCGCATTATTGCTATCATTACAATGTTCTGGTGATTCTGTTTGGCTTGGGTTTACGGGCAGGAGAAATGTGTGCGCTGACCGAGGAAGATATGAAAGAGGATCATGTTCTTATATATAAAACGCTGCAATATAGAGAGATAGAAGGAAAACGAATGTGCTTTATTGGAACGACTAAGACAGGAGCAGGAGTGCGTTCCCTTCCGTATCCAGACTATGTGAAGCAGGCAGTGGAACGGCAGAGAGCATTTAATAAGAGCAATCCTCATCGTTGTCAGACGGTAGTGCCGGTAAAAGATACAAGTGGGAAGGCAAAGCTGAAGGAAAGCTACCGTGATTTCTTTTTCTATACCAGAAGTGGAACCCCTTACAGACCGGACTATCTGGCGGATGTCATTAAGAAAATCGTCAAAGCGTTCAATCGGGACGAGAAAAAGAAGGCGCTGGAAGAAAAGCGAGAAGCAAAGGAAATCAGCCTGTTTACGTCTCATTATTGCCGACATACGTTCGCAACGAGAGCGGCAGAGAATGGAGTGGAAGAACGTCAGATTTCCAAGTGGCTGGGGCATGCCCTGAATGAGGGAAGCCGTGTTACGAAAATCTATATTCATGAAAACTGGGAAGATGGCTATAAGGAACTGGAGAAGGATCTGGAAAAGCTGAATCAGGTTCGCTTGAGTAGTGTGGCGTAAAAAGAAAGGATGCTGGTTATATGAATCAGTGTCCTTTTTTTATGCTCTTTTTTCGATTGTCATAAGATGCCATACACCCATAAAGAGGGGACTTATGGGGAGAATGTGGCTGTACTCAAAAATTTAAAAACCACATACTTTTTACTCCAATCTGTACTCATTTAGAGCTTGGTTAGAATGTAAGCGTATAGAATCAGACGAAGCGTAAAACTTTGATTTTTAAAGGAAAAATAGGCGTTCAGAAAAAATTTTTTAGGCGTTCAGGTGTGCGGTTGGGGTCGCTCTGATGCCTTATACATGTGAATAATTTTGACATGGGAAATCCCTGGAAACCTAGAGTTTCCGGGGATTTTTTCGCTTTTTTGTACTCAAATGTTTATAAGGGCGTACACCTTTTACTCAAAAATTGTTCAAGTTTAATATCCCTCTTGGCCTGGGGTATGAATGGGGTATAATAGGCCTGTACAGGCATAAGCCTGAAATGAAGAACCGGACATACCGGAACATATTTCCTTTGTATTCGATGCACAGTATTATTCAGATAATAATCCGGATTTGAGAGAAATATACGGTGATGATCTGCCGTCCTATTATAATCATTATATGGACTGTGGCTGGGCTGAGGAACGGATTTGCCATTAAAAAATTTATAAAGAGCGGAAAAGTTGTCTGTTTTCTTATGAAAGAGCCATGTAAGAAAATGTAACATTGATAAAAAATATACAATACTGCGAAACACAACAAATTTTACAAAAATACAGCTATAATTTTCATGTTTTCTACAAAATAAAATATTTCTATTTAAAAAGGGTAAATACCTGTGGTAAAATAAAGTACAAAGATGGTTCACAAAGGAAAGGAGAGAACATTTATTATGGCACTTTTAAATTATGATGTGTTGAAGAAATCCGGCTATGACGGATATATCCTGGAGGACGCCCCTGTAAAGGTCCTTCAGTTCGGCGAGGGAAACTTCCTTCGTGCATTTGTGGATTATTGGTTTGATCTTGCAAATGAAAAGGCCGGATGGAACGGAAAGTGCTGTCTGGTACAGCCCATTGCTCCGGGTCTGGCAAAGATGATCAACGAGCAGGAGGGTCTGTACACCCTGTATCTGCGCGGAAGTGAAAATGGTCAGAAGGTAGACGACAAGCGTGTGATTTCCAGCGTTGCAAACTGCTTAAATCCATATGAGAAGGCTGACTATGACAAGATGATGGAGGTTGCCGCAAGCGACGATCTTGAGATTATCGTATCCAATACGACGGAGGCAGGTATTCAGTATGATCCTTCCTGCCAGAAGGATGACTGCCCTCCTGCAAGCTTTCCTGCAAAGCTGACACAGGTGCTCTATCATCGCTATCAGGCTGGAAAGTCCGGTATTATCATGCTGGCCTGCGAGCTGATCGACAACAACGGCAAAGAGCTGTTGAAGTGCGTAAATCAGTACATTGAGCAGTGGGGACTTGAGGACGGATTTAAGAAGTATGTCAATGAGGACTGCACCTTCTGCGGTTCCCTGGTAGACCGTATCGTTCCGGGCCGTATCCGTGATGCAGAGGAAGTAAAGGCTCTGGATGCAAAGAACGGCTACGAGGATCCGCTGACAGACGTTGGCGAGGTATTCGGCGTCTGGGTAATCGAGGGTGACGAGAAGTTAAATGATGTTCTGCCATTTAAGAAGGCCGGACTGATGGACAAGGTATTTGTAACACCTGATATGAGCCCATATAAGAAGAGAAAGGTGCGTATCCTAAACGGCGCTCATACTGGCTTTGTTCTGGGTGCATACCTGGCAGGAGAGAATATTGTCCGCGACTGCATGAACGATGAGGTGATCAAGGGCTTCATGAACAAGATGCTCTATGATGAGGTAATCCCAACCCTTCCTCTGGACAAGGATGACCTGTTAAAATTCGCAGCAGCTGTATCTGACCGTTTCAACAATCCATTTGTAAACCATGAGCTGATGAGCATTTCCTTAAATTCCACCTCCAAGTGGAAGGCGAGAAATATGCCGTCCTTCCTGGAGTACATCAAGGAAGAGGGCAGGCTGCCTGAGTGCCTGACCATGTCTCTGGCTGCATACATTGCATTTTACAGCAATGATATCCAGGCCCTTACAGATGCAGGTCTTGTATGCAAGCGTCCGGCCGGCAATGAGTATACCGTAAGCGATGACCGCTGGGTACTGGAATTCTACTACGACCATAAGGATGATTCCGAGGAGGAGCTGGTACATGCTGTTCTGACCAATGAAAAAATGTGGGATCAGGATTTGACACAGATCGAAGGTCTGGAGGCCAAGGTTACAGAAAACTTAAAGAAGATTCATACAGAAGGCGCAAAGGCTGCATACGCAAGCTGCCTGTAATCGCCGGAAAATGTGTTAAAACCGCTGAAAGCAGTGCCGCAGAAAGCCTGAAATGGGCTTCTGCGGCATTTTTCAGTTAAATGGAGAAGAATGTGGCAAAAATTAAGGGGGTGTGCCTGTGAGAAACCGAAAACGCCGAATGGAGAACTTTACATTTTACGATTACAGAGAAATCTGCACCCATCTGGAGCAGATGGTTCAAAAGGGGTGGATGCTCAAAAGGATCGGGCTGTTCTGGGAGTATGAACGGATCGAACCGGCAAGACTGCATTTTGCAGTGTCTCATTGCAGGGGGATAAAAGAGGAGATTGAGGAAAAGGACGGGGGCCGGCTGCCACAGGATGGCTGGAAGCAGGTCTGCCAGTCGGACCGTATGGGAATCTACTGCTGCAGCCGGGAGGAGGCGCCTCCTTTTGGTAGTACGGCAAAGGAGGAGCTGGAAGCGGTTCGTGGGATTGGGATAAAAAGATATCTTTTTTCAGGGCTCCTTGTTTTTGCAGCAGCCCTGCTGCAGGAGTGGACTTTTTTTCATCTCTGGGCCGGGATTTTACAGGAGTGCTGTCTGACGGGGGACGCCTCTTGGGAGGCATTTGTTTTCTGATGGTGGTTTTTATTTGCCTGGGCGAGACAATCGGTTATATTTTATGGTATTTACGGGCAAAGAAGGAGGTTCTAAAGGGCAGGCTCCCTTCTGCGCGGGGAATGGGGATAGTTCGGAGGATTCTGTTTGGAATGCTGTCGTTTATGATGATACTCTGGACGCTGAGAACGCTGTTTGGCGGAGGTTTGATGGAGCGCTGGCTGGTGGTTCTTGGAGTTGCCTGTTTCAGCCTTTTATTTGGCATAGTGTATGCGGGAATGGGATGGATGAAAAAAAGGGGCCTGTCAGGGAGAGGACATCAGATCGCAGGAATGATCGCCGCATATTTTATTTCGTGTTGTATGCTGGGATTTCTTACCTTGGGAATTTTGAAGGCGTCTGATAGAGGCATGTTTATTTCAGATGAAAAAGAAACCTATGAGTATGGGGGAAGAACCTGGGAGGTGTCTCAGGATGAGCTTCCTCTTAAGCTGGAAGATCTGACGGGGGAGAGCTATGAGGAATATATCAGAGAAAATGATAAAAAGGAATCCCTGCTTCTCAGGCAGGAGAGCATTTCCCAGAGGCCCCGCCTGGATGCAGAAAATTTCAGGGAACTGCCGGAACTGGAGTATAGCCTGATAACTGTGAAGCTGCCGGTGCTTTATGACCGGTGCAGGCAGGCTCTGATCCGGGAAGGAGAGCGCCATTATCCGGAGGGAGACAGGATTTATCAGGAAGAGGATGCGAAGCCCTGGGGAGCCATAGAAGCATACCGTATCTATGATTCCAGATATGGTTTCCGAAATCAGTATCTGATATGCTGGGAAAATGTTCTTGCGGAAATCCATTTCCCATGGGAGCCGGATGAGGGGCAGAAGGGGATTGTGGGAAAAAATTTAAATAAATTAGCACTCGACTCTTGACATTGCTAATAACAAGTGTTATATTACAGCTAGAACAAAGGAAAAGAGTTCAGAAGCAGGAACTTGATTCCGGAGGTTCCCATAGTGGATCTGCAGACGGATTGGAAGATATAAGATCGCAGATCACAGATCCAAAAAGGTTTCACGAAAAGGAGAGATGATTTATGTTGATGCCTAGTATTTTTGGAGAAGATATGTTTGACGAGTTTATGAGAGATTTTCCGTTTTTTGATGAAAGAGATGAAAGAAGAGCTGAAAAAAAGCTGTACGGACGCAGAGGCAAAAATCTGATGAAGACCGATGTGAAAGAGACAGACCAGGGGTATGAGCTGGAAATGGATCTGCCCGGATTTACAAAAGATGAGGTTAAGGTTTCTCTGGAAAATGGCTATTTGACCATTCAGGCAGCCAAAGGGCTGGATCAGGATGAGCAGGAAAAGGATACTGGACGCTATATCCGCAGGGAGCGGTATGCAGGAGCCTGTGAGCGTTCCTTCTATGTAGGAGAGAACATGGTTGAGGAAGATATAAAGGGTGAGTTTAAGCACGGTATTTTAAAGCTGTTTATCCCGAAAAAGGAAGAAAAGCCTGCTATAGAGCAGAAGAAATATATTATGATTGAATAATGGTTTTCCAGTGGGAAGGCCGTCCGGAGAAGACGCCGGGCGGCCTTCCTTTTGCTGGACAAATTCCCTGTGATTTGGTATAGTGGAATAAGATTAAATGAAAAGGAGATTATGAGAATGGCAAATCCAGTTATTACTATTACCATGGAAAATGGCGATGTGATGAAGGCAGAGTTATATCCTGAGATTGCTCCCAACACAGTTAATAATTTTATCAGCCTTGTATCGAAAGGATACTATGACGGACTGATCTTTCACCGCGTGATCAGCGGATTTATGATCCAGGGCGGCTGCCCTCAGGGAACAGGCATGGGCGGCCCCGGCTACTGCATTAAGGGTGAGTTTTCCCAGAACGGCTTTAAAAATGACTTAAAGCATACAGAGGGCGTTCTGTCCATGGCAAGGGCAATGCATCCTGATTCTGCAGGCTCTCAGTTCTTTATCATGCATAAAACATCTCCTCATCTGGACGGCGCATATGCGGCATTTGGAAAGATCACAGAGGGCATGGAGGTCGTAAACCGGATTGCAGATGAGCGCACCGATTACAGCGACCGCCCGTTAAGCGAGCAGAAGATCAAGTCCATGACAGTTGATACATTTGGAGAGACATATCCGGAACCGGAGAAGTGCTGAGATGACAAAGGAGCGCAGGATCCGTATTGATGGAACGGATCACAGGCTTCTGATATCAGATGAACCACAGGCCCTTCTGGCGGCGAAAGCTGCCGGAAGGGCTGTTTTGGGTGTAGAGAATGCTGTGCAGGGCGATTGGAGTCTGAGAGGGATCCCCTATGTGGTTCCTGGCTGGGAGTATGATACAGAAGAGTTGGAGGAGCTGATCCTTCGGCGTCATCTGGGTCTTCCCTGGATGATCGATCTCACTGAACGGCTGATGATACGGGAGTTTGTAAAAGGGGATGTTAAGCAGATCCCTGAGGAGGAATACGCCGGGGAAGAGGCGGTTTTCCGGTCGGAAGAGACTATGGAGCAGTATATCCGCAGTCAGTATGCTTTTTATGAATACGGTACCTGGGCGCTTGTGCGCAGGGAAACAAATGAGCTTGTGGGGATGGCAGGAGTATCATCGCCGGGGGCGGAAATATTTGAGCAGTATGCTTTGAGGAAACTTCCCGAAAAAAGCCAGTGGCTGGAGCTGGGATATCATATTTTTGAGCCTTACCGGAAATTGGGATATGCAAGGGAGGCAGTGACAGCCATTGCAGAGTACGCCCATGAGGTACTGTCAGCAGAACTTCTGGCGGTGATCCATGAAAAAAACCAGGCCTCCCGCGCAGTGGCGGAATGCCTGGGTATGAGAGTGGTTGAAGAAAGAAAATTAAGCCATAGGGATGTTACGGCTCAAGGGAACGGAACAGATAGGAAATGGCCCCAAGGATATCTTCTTTATGCTGAGTGTTAGAGATCACAGCCAGATAGGGCGGCTCCATGATAATACCCGTATCATCCTTTAAAGAGGATTTTTCCAGAGAAACGGCAGCGGGGATTTTTTCACCGTCTGTGGTTGTCGTATAGAGAAACTGATCCTCCAGCTGGCTGCAAAGCTCCTTCGGCAAAAGCTCACTAAGATCCAGGTAAGCATCCAGAGTTTCGTAATGGCGGATGGTAGCCTCATCAGCGATCATAATATCCAGCATTCCTCCGGATACAAGAGCGGCGATTTTTGCCATGCTGGCATATGAATACTGGGACATGGTTTCCTCATTTGTATCCAGAAACAGGCCTTCATTGATCTCGATAATATCCTTTTTCCTACAGTCCAGGGCTTCCCTCAGTCCTGCCATCAAAGGCTCGGTACTGGAATTTCCGCCGGAACGGTCATTGATAACCGCCATGGAAAGCCGGGTGGTAAATGACTGCCGGTACAAAGAGGTGCCGATCACCCAGAGGATTACCATAGCAATGAATGCTAACAGCATATGGAATTTGTAGTATTCCCAGATATACCAGATCCTGTCCTTCCAGGACATATGTTTGAGTTTTTCTTTTTCTTCCTGAGCTTCTTGCCGTAAAGTCATTCGTGTCGCTTCCTCCGTTTGCAGATTTTTACTGTCAGCAGGCTGTTGCTGATGATACCATTTATTATAGGCTATTTCACATCCTCCTGCAACTATTTTGAGTTTGCGCATTTGGGGCTGATATGGTACAATATTCTGTGATATTTTTATTTTAAGAAAGAAGAGGGTATATTATGCTTCAAGGCCTGTTTAATTATGACAATCCCGTCTGGCGCTTTATCGGAAAGCTGGGAGATTTGATTCTTTTGAACATTCTGTGGATTGTGTGTTCCATTCCAATTGTCACTGCGGGAGCTGCTACAACGGCTGTGTACTATGTGACTTTGAAACTGGTCCGGGATGAAAATGACGGTACGATCAAAAACTTTTTCCATTCCTTTAAGGAGAATTTTGTGCAGTCCACGATTATATGGGTGATCCTGCTGGCTGCAGGCGCGCTTTTGGCATTTGACTTCTGGTTCTTTCTTACAGGCCAGATGAACAGTCTTACAGGTGTTCCCAAGCTTTTGATGACGGCTGTATTCGGAGGCTTTCTGATGCTGTATATCTTTATCAGCACCTATGTGTTTGCCCTTCAGTCCCGGTTTTATAATCCGGTGAAGCGGACGCTGTTTAATGCCTTCTTCATGTCCGTGCGCCATCTGCTTCAGACCATCGGTATCATTGCTTTGGATGTGCTTACAGCTGCGGCTGCCTATTTCGGTGTGTTTTTCCTGCCTCAGGTAGCCATGCTGTTAATTCTGTTTGGATTTCCCCTGATTGCCTTTATAAATTCCTATTTCTTTACGGCAATCTTCCAGAAATATATGCCAAAGAAAGAGGAGCATAAGGAAACAGACATGGTTCCTCTTATGGATGACGATAATAAAGAAGTAGAAGAAGCCATTAACAATTTAAAAGGAAATTGATTCACATGTTGTGAAAGCTGTCGGAAAATGATCCGACAGCTTTTTTTTGCTGTGAACTCTTTACAAAAAAATGATTGTGTGCTATAGTAAAAACACAAAAGGTAATACCTATTACTTAATACTTTGAAAAGGAGAGGGAACGATGTATCAGAGCCATGAATTTTATTTAAGGAGAGCGATCGAGATTTCAAAGGAGGCAAGAGCGGCCGGTAATACTCCCTTTGGAGCGCTGCTGGTAAACAAGGATGGGGAAATCATCATGGAGCAGGGGAATATTGAGATTACAGAAAAAATCTGCACCGGCCATGCAGAGGCAACCCTTGCAGCCAGGGCTTCCCATGAGTATTCCAGAGAGTTTTTATGGGACTGTACCTTATATACCACTGCGGAGCCCTGTGCGATGTGTGCGGGAGCGATTTACTGGGCTAATATCGGAAGGGTTGTTTACGGCATGACAGAAAGAAGGCTGTTGGAGCTTACGGGAAGCAATGAACAGAATCCCACCTTTGATCTTCCGTGCCGCGAGGTGTTCGCCAGAGGACAGAAGGATATAAAGGTCATCGGACCGGTAGAGGCAGTAGAGGTAGAAGCGGCAAAGGTACATGAGGGATACTGGAATTAGTATTCAGTAAGGAGTGGGTATGAAAAAGGAGAGTTTTGACGAAAAAGTGGGATGGGGCAGGATGCTGTTAGTGGGGTTTCAGCATGTGCTTACCATGTGCCCTGGAACCATTGCAGTTCCGCTGATACTGGCAGGAGCTTTGGGATTGGATGAAAAGGAAACAGCCTTTCTTGTCTCAGCCAATTTCTTTACAAGCGGCATTGCGATCCTGATCCAGGTGCTGGGGATCGGAAAGCTGGCAGGATCCAGATACCCGATTGTTCTGGGGTCGTCCTTTGCACCCTTAAGTCCCATGATCCTGATCGGTAAGGAATATGGGATGGCGGCTTTGTTTGGTTCAGTAATTGCCTCCGGTGCGGTGATTTTTCTTTTATCCTTTTTCATGGATAAGATTTTAAAGCTTTTCCCGCAGGTAGTTGTGGGAACCTTTGTAACACTGATTGGAATTACTTTGGCGCCTACCGCGCTGAGGGATCTGGCGGGGGGAGAGGGAAACGCAGGCTTTGGCTCCGTCGAAAATCTCATCCTGGGTCTGGCAGTGCTTATATTTATACTGCTGGTGGAAAAGTATGGAAAAGGCATCTGGAAAAGTATGTCATTGCTTCTTGGTATTACCGCAGGAACGGCTACAGGATGTTTTTTACATATGGTGGATATTGCTTCCATTGCGCAGGCAGAGATATTCCAGCCGGTTCAGCCTTTTGCTTACGGAGTGCCGGAATTTAAGCTGTGGCCTATTTTCCTTATGACGATTTTCTGCATTATCAATATGATCCAGTGCATCGGCGTATTTTCCGTGATGGGTGAAATTGCAGATGTGGAAACAGAAAATGAGATTAAGGAGCGGGGGATCCGCGGGCAGGCAGTAGCCCAGATGATTACAGGAGCATTTAATTCCGTCCCATCTACCATGTTTAATGAAAATGTGAGTTTGATCGGCTTAACAAAGATAAAGAGCCGTTCGGTCATAACGACCGCAGGGATCATGATCATACTGGCAGGAATTTTCCCAAAGATTTCTGCGGTATTTACAGCGGTTCCCAAGTGTGTGCTGGGAGGAGCTACCCTGGCCTTGTTCGGAGTGATCACTTCATCGGGAATTTCCATGCTTTCCAGACTGGATTTCTCAAAGGATAATAATTTTAAAATCGTGGGAACCAGTATCGCCATCGGCGTAGGTGCAGCATTCGCATCCGATGCGTTTGTAAATATTCCCGGAACACTTCAGATGATTCTCAGCAACGGCTTATTTATGGTAAGCATCAGCGCGATTCTTTTAAATCTGCTTCTCAATGGAAAAAAAGCCTTTCGTAAATGATATACTGTATTTCTTGACAAAAAAAAGTGATTCTTCTATCATCTTAGTTAGAATGTATGTTTAAGCACATCGGAAACAGGAAAGAGAGGAATCACCTTGGCGACTCAGAAATTACGCATAAAACCATTGTCAGGGCAGGCGAAGGAGGCGATCCTTCAATATATAGAAGAAATGGATCTGAAAAGGGACAATAAGCTTCCAAGAGAGGAGGCTCTGGCAGAAATGCTGGGCGTAAGCCGGATCACCATCCGCCAGGCCTTAAATGACCTGGCCTCAGAGGGGATCATTTTCAGGCGTCAGGGGCGGGGAACCTTTGTAAATGTGGATTCTCTGGATATCAAGGTTACCTTCAGCCCCTGTATGGAGCTTACGCAGATGATCCAAAAAAGCGGATATACGCCTTCAGTCCGTCTTTTGAAGATCCGAAAAATAAAAAGAGAGGAAGAAATCTGCTCTCTTTTACAGATGCAGCCAGATGAACAGCTCGTTGTTGCTGAAAAGCTGTTTCTGGCAGATGATCAGATCTGCGCCTACTGCCGTGATTATTTTAGCATGGATCTGATCGGGGGAGAGGAATCCTTTGAGATGTTTTCACATTATGAGGATTCCATTTACAGATACATTTATGACCTTTCCGGGGAAAAGGCCCAGTGGGACAAGGTGGAGATCGATACGGCAGACCCGGCGGATATTCCGGGCCTGAAAGGATACGTTTCCGTCAAGGAGCTGGGTTCCAGACCTTATCTGTATCTTAAAACATTAAATTACAGTGATCGGGACAGGCCGCTTGTATATGCAAATGAGTATTTTAATACAGGGATTATACAGTTTAATCTGATACGGCAGAAGAATATACAGTATTAAAAATGGGAGACGTCTGGAAAATGGGCGTCTCTTTTTTCGTAAGTATTACTTTTTGTTTATTTTTTATATTGAAAATCCTTGCATTTTCATGTATACAATGTTATGTATTATAAAAACAGACATATAAACGAGAAAGAGAAAAAGGGGAGCGGGGAGAATGATTTCGCATTTACGCTTAAAAGCATTCGGAAAGATCAATCTGGCTCTGGATGTGCTGGGCAGAAAGCCGGACGGATACCATGAGGTGCGCATGATCATGCAGACAGTGGGTCTCCATGACAGGATTGACCTGTACCGGACAGCGGAGCCGGGAATCCGTTTGGAAACTAATCTTTTTTATCTGCCGTCCAATGAGCAGAATCTGGCTTACCGGGCCGCGGCTCTGCTGTTTGATGAATTTGGTATTGAGGAAGGACTTTCGATCCGCTTAAGAAAGTTTATCCCTGTATCAGCGGGGATGGCAGGAGGAAGTACTGATGCTGCATCCGTGCTTTACGGCGTAAACCGGATGTTTGGACTGGGGCTTACAACCTCACAGCTGATGGAGCGGGGGGTGAAGCTGGGAGCAGATATACCCTACTGCATCATGAGGGGAACGGCCCTTTCGGAAGGAATCGGTGAAAAACTTACCCGTCTGCCATCCATGCCTCAGTGCCAGGTGCTGATCGCAAAGCCGGGGATCAGCGTTTCCACAAAAACCGTATATGAAATGCTGGATGCCAGGACGCTGAGGCCTGAGGATCATCCTGATATTGACGGAATGGTGGAGGCAATCCGAAAAAGGGATCTCTATGAGGTGGCAGGAAGGTTTGGAAATGTTCTTGAACTGGTAACGGCGGGCCGCTATCCGGTGATCGGACAGATTGAGGAACTGATGAAGGAATATGGGGCCATCAATGCTATGATGAGCGGAAGCGGGCCTACTGTATTCGGTCTGTTTTCCAATCCGTCTTCAGCCAGAAAGGCATACGAGGCGCTTCGGTATGGGGAAGGGATAGATCTGGCAAAGCAGGTTTACCTTACCAATTTTTATAACATGAATCAAGGCGCAGCCGGCAGACTGCGGTAAAACACAGGGGAGAGTATTATGATGGACAATAATTTTAAGGTAAATATGAACGAGTATCTTCCGCTTCGGGACGTGGTGTTTAATACGCTGCGCCAGGCGATCTTAAAGGGGGAACTGGCTCCGGGAGAGAGGCTTATGGAGATCCAGCTGGCTGAGAAGCTGGGGGTGAGCCGTACTCCGATCCGTGAAGCCATCCGGAAGCTGGAGCTTGAGGGACTAGTGCTTATGATCCCGCGAAAGGGAGCGGAAGTGGCTAAAATCTCGGAAAAAAGCCTGAGGGATGTACTGGAGGTGCGCCGTTCTCTGGAGGAGCTGGCGATTGAACTGGCCTGCGAGCGTATGGAAGCGGAGGATCTGCGCAGGCTGGAGCAGTGCCAGGAGAATTTCTGCAGGGCGATCCGCAGCGGAAGTCCTATGGAGATGGCAGAGAGTGATGAAGCATTTCATGATGTGATCTACCAGAGTACGGGAAATGAAAAGCTGGTGCAGATGTTAAATAACCTGAGAGAGCAGATGTACCGCTACCGTCTGGAATATATAAAGGATGCAGATAAGCGCCAGGTGCTGATGGTGGAGCATGAGCATATTTTAAGTGCCTTAAAGGTGAGAAATCTGGCTGAGGCCAGGATGGCTGCCAGAGAGCATATTGATAATCAGGAGATTACTGTTTCGAAAAATATTAAGGAGCAGGAGGAAAATGTTCTTCCTGTCCGCGGGAGAAGGTAAAATATGGAAGAGAAGAATTTTAAGGAGCGTTATCTGGCAGGGGAAATCGAGTTTGAAGAAATCGACCGGTACATCAGCCGCTGGAACAACAGTGATGACGAGCGGACGCTGGCAAAGTATCTGGGCCTGAATGAAGAGGAAGAGGACGTCTGGATCGATGAGAGCGACGAGGCGCTCAGGGAGATGCTGGATTGTCAGAAAAAGTAGGATTTTGTATGCAGGGAGGGACTGACCGGGAGATGGTCAGTCCTTTTTTGGGGTGAGAAGTTCCAGGAGACGGAAACGGATCTCTACTTTGGGAGGCTCGTTGAAAATGGTTTCGTAATCATCAGGGGCCATATGTTCTGCCAGTTCTTTTTTCGAGGATTCGGGAACAGTTTTTGCGGAAGAATCGGTAAGGCAGAGACTGGGATAGAGGACGCACCACCAGTTGCGTCCTTTTCCATTTCCTATGGTAATTCGGACGGCATCATAGACGCCGCAGGGGAAGGAGGCTTCGCCGTAGGATTTTGTGGGGAAATAGTCTTTGGTCAGAGTAAGGGATACAGGGGCTGGGGAGCCCTGGGATGTAAGCCAGCTTTCGGCGGTCTGGGTGAGGGTGTTTTTTTGCTGGAGGATCCAGTGGGCCAGTTGGGGCTTGGTGGCGTTTTTGGGGGCGTGTGTCTGGATGTGGCTTAAAAGGATATCGCGGACGCCAAGCTTAAGGGATTGGTCTTTTGGAGAGTTGCTTTTGGCCAGAACATGGAAACGGAGGATGTCCGGGGCGATTCTGGCGGCCATGGTTTCCTGGGAGATGGTGCGGGCGGAGGCCAGGAGCAGGAAGGGGGTTAGAAGGAGGATGGGGAGGATGTGGAAGATTGGGAATGGGAAAAAATAGGAAGGGTGTTTTTTCATAGGGCGTTGGGGGCTCCTTTCTTGGATTTTTGGGTCGCAATCGCTGATTTGGGCCGCGAAAGCTGATTTAGGTCGCGAAAGCTGCGGACGGCGGGGTCTTCTTGTCCGGCTGGGCCGGACAAGAAGCATCGGAGATCCCTCCGATGGGAGACCAGAACCGAAAACCTGCTTACAAGCGAGCTTGACGCAGGTTTTTGGTTCTGGTTTCCCGCCGTCCTGATTGTTTTGGGGTATTTCTATTTATCTCCACATATGCTATACTGTATACGCCCTGTGGGGCAGAAAGATGGAATAGGAGTGAAAATGACGATGGAAAAGAAAACAGCAGCGGTTATTTTCGGCGGGCAGTCTTCGGAGCACGTTGTGTCCTGTATGTCGGCTGCCAATGTGATTGACCGTATCAATACAGATAAATATAACCTGATTCTGATCGGAATTACACAGGAGGGAAAGTGGTTGAAGGTGGACTCTGTCCAGGCAATCAGGGATGAGTCCTGGAGAAAGGGAACGGTTTCTGCTGCAATCCTTCCGGATGCAGAGAAGAAGTGCGCCCTGTTTATGGAGAATGGGACAATGACAGAGGTGAAGCTGGATGTGGTATTCCCGGTTCTTCATGGCCTTTGCGGAGAGGACGGCACGATCCAGGGACTTTTGGAGCTGGCAAAGATACCGTATGTGGGCTGCGGAGTACTGGCATCCGCTGTTTCCATGGATAAGCTTTATACAAAGATCATTGTAGATGAGCTGGGGATCAGGCAGGCGGCCTATGTGCCGGTGATGAAGGAGCAGCTTGAGGATATGAACAAGGTGGTAAACCGCATTGAAGGCCGCTTCGCCTATCCTGTATTTATCAAACCCTCCAACGCAGGCTCTTCCAAGGGAGTGAGCAAGGCGGATAACCGGGAGGAGCTGGAGGCCGGACTTACAGAGGCAGCCTGCCATGACCGCAAGATCCTGGTAGAAGAGATGATCGTGGGCCGTGAAGTGGAGTGTGCTGTATTCGGAGGAGGAAGCGAGGAAGTGAAGGCTTCCGGCGTGGGTGAAATCCTGGCTGCGGCAGATTTTTATGATTTTGACGCAAAGTATTACAACGCAGAATCAAAGACAGTGACAGACCCTGAGCTTCCGGGAGACGCTGCGGAGAAGATCCGCAGGGCGGCGGCGGCCATTTTTAAGGCGGTAGACGGCTACGGCTTGTCCAGAGTGGACTTTTTCGTAAAAGAAGATGGAGAAGTGGTATTTAATGAAATCAACACCATGCCCGGATTCACTGCTATCAGTATGTACCCCATGCTGTGGGAGGCCAGAGGAATTGGCAAGGAGCAGTTGGTAGACATGCTTCTGGAGCACGGCCTGAAACGGTTTGCTTAAACGATACAGCCGGTATAAAAGAAGGAGGAGAACGGCATGACAAAAGATGTACTGATTACCATCCGTGGTGTTCATACTCTGGATCATGAGGATAACGATGTGGAAATGATTGTCCGCGGAGATTATTATCAGAAAAACGGAAAGCATTATATCCTTTATGAAGAGATACTGGAAGGAGCGGAGGAGCGGGTGAAAAATGTCATTAAAATTTCCCCTTCTTCCATGGATATTATAAAAAAGGGTGTTACGAACAGCCGTATGCTGTTTGAAAAGAATAAAAAGAACCTTTCCTGCTACAGCACTCCTGTGGGCAATCTGGTGATCGGCATTCAGGCCAATCACTTTTATGTGGAAGAGCAGGAGAACAGCATAAAGGTCAATGTAGATTATTCCCTGGACATTAACTATGAGCATATGTCGGACTGCCGTATCTGCGTGGATGTGCAGTCATGTACAGCATAGTTCTGTCTGGATAAAACAGAAACATAAAAAAGAAATATAAAAGCAGCCGGCGTCTGAAACCTTCAGATACCGGCTGCTTTTGAATTACTGCTTGTTCTTTTTAAATCTTGCAAAAAATCCCTTTTTCTTTGGAGGAGCAGGGATGGCACCTCCCCGAACGCTTTTGATCTGTGTAATGTAGATACCGCTTAAGACTACTTTTGCCTCTGTCTTTACAGGAAGAGACTCAAATACTCCTGCGTCGGCGATCAGAGTCATCACCTTGGGACCGATCTTTGCTTTTACAACGGGAACTTTGGCCCAGCGCATATACTTGGGCGTCTGGTCCACTACCATCTTGGGAAGCCCGGACTGTGTGAGCTTGAGCTTCTTTTTATCAATGACCAGGATGGATACGGTCTGTGCAGCAGCATCCAGCATCTGCTGCTGCTCTGCCTGACGCTTCTGCAGCTTGCTTCCCAGAAAATAGAGGATCACAAGTACGATTGCAGCGATCGCCAGAAGTATCAGCAATACATTTAGAATGGTTTGTACCATATCGGTATACCTCCAGACTGTAAATAATTTCCTTCTCCTTTGCAGTAAAAACCTGTCATACCTGCCAGAAGACATTCTATAACAGTATATCATTTTTGTAAGAAAAAAGCAAGAAAAAATTCTTGACACCTTGACGTCCCTATGTTATTATGGAGTGTGCACTATTGTGGCGACGTGGGCTTTTTGCGCCCATTATGCGGCGCCCGATTACCGAGAACGACAGTAATGGCCCGGAGTGCTGGAAGAGATGCGCATTCTCCAGCCGGACGGGATATTGCAACCAAATTAGAAAACAGGGGTGAAACGTCAATGGAGAAAAGCAGAATACGTCCGGTACCGGCCGGGAAAAGCGTAAGAATGAGCTATTCAAGGCAGAAGGAAGTCCTTCAGATGCCAAACCTGATCGAGATTCAGAAAGACTCCTATCAGTGGTTCTTAGACGAAGGACTGAAGGAAGCATTTGATGACATCTCTCCGATCACTGACTTCGCAGGACATCTGAGCCTGGAATTCGTTGACTTTACATTATGTAAGGATGATGTCAAGTACACCATCGAAGAGTGTAAGGAACGCGATGCCACTTACGCGGCACCACTTAAGGTAAAGGTTAGACTGTACAATAAAGATAAAGATGAGATGAACGAACATGAGATATTCATGGGAGATCTGCCTCTGATGACAGACACGGGCTCCTTCGTTATCAACGGTGCAGAACGTGTTATTGTCAGCCAGCTTGTGCGTTCCCCTGGTATCTACTATGGCATTGGTCACGATAAGGTGGGTAAGGAGTTATATACATGTACTGTGATCCCCAACCGCGGCGCATGGCTGGAGTACGAGACAGACTCCAACGATGTATTTTATGTCCGCGTGGACAGAACCCGTAAGGTTCCTGTTACCGTGCTGATCCGTGCTCTGGGCTTCGGCACTAATGCAGAGATTTTAGAACTGTTCGGCGAAGAGCCAAAGCTTCTTGCCAGCTTCGGAAAGGATACCTCCGATAACTATCAGGACGGTCTGTTAGAGCTGTACAAGAAGATCCGTCCCGGTGAGCCGTTATCCGTTGACAGCGCGGAGAGCCTGCTCAACAGTATGTTCTTTGATCCCAGAAGATATGATCTGGCAAAGGTGGGACGTTATAAATTTAATAAGAAGCTGTCCTTTAAGTTCCGCCTCAATGGCCAGGTTCTGGCTGAGGATGTGGTGAATGAGGAGACAGGTGAGATTTTAGCCGAGGCAGGCACAAAGCTTGATAAGGAGTCTGCGATGCGTCTGCAGAACTCCGGCGTTCCCTTCGTATGGGTAGAAGGATCAAACAGAAAGCAGAAGGTTCTTTCCAATATGATGGTTGAGCTTGACGCTCATGTTTCCTTCGATCCGGAGGAGGTTGGCGTTACAGAATTAGTATACTACCCTGTGCTGTCTGCTATTCTGGAAAAAGCAGGTTCGGATGAGGAGCTTTTAAAGGAAGAAATTCGAAAGAATATCCACGATCTGATTCCAAAGCATATCACAAAGGAAGATATCATTGCTTCCATCAACTACAATATGCATCTGGAAGAGGAAGTGGGAACGGCTGATGATATCGACCATCTTGGCAACCGCCGTATCCGTGCCGTAGGCGAGCTGCTCCAGAACCAGTACCGCATTGGTCTGTCACGTATGGAGCGTGTGGTAAGAGAGCGTATGACTACTCAGGACGTAGACGGCATCACACCGCAGTCCCTGATCAATATCAAGCCTGTAACGGCTGCTGTAAAGGAGTTCTTTGGAAGCTCCCAGCTGTCACAGTTTATGGATCAGAACAACCCTCTGGCTGAACTGACCCATAAGAGACGTCTTTCCGCCCTGGGTCCTGGCGGTCTGTCAAGAGACCGTGCCGGATTCGAGGTGCGAGATGTTCACTATACACACTATGGCCGTATGTGCCCCATCGAGACTCCTGAGGGCCCCAACATCGGTCTGATCAACTCTCTGGCAAGCTATGCGAGAGTAAACCAGTACGGCTTTATCGAAGCGCCTTACCGCGTAGTAGATAAGACCGCTGATCCTGCCAATCCAAGAGTCACCGATGATGTAGTATACCTGACTGCAGATGAAGAGGACAACTTTATCGTGGCACAGGCGAACGAGGCTCTGGATGAAGAGGGACATTTCGTTCACAATAACGTATCCGGACGTTTCCAGACAGAAACCTCCGAGTTCCAGAAGCGAACCATTGACCTGATGGACGTATCCCCGAAGATGGTATTCTCCGTGGCTACTGCTATGATCCCATTCCTTCAGAACGATGACGCAAACCGTGCTCTGATGGGATCCAACATGCAGCGTCAGGCCGTGCCGCTGTTGAGTACAGAGGCTCCTGTAGTAGGTACCGGTATTGAGGCAAAGGCTGCCGTTGACTCCGGTGTCTGCGTAGTGGCAAAGAATGCCGGTGTGGTAGAACGCTCCGCTTCCAACGAGATCATTATCAAGAGAGATTCCGATGGAAACAGAGATGTATACCATTTGACAAAGTTCAAGAGAAGTAACCAGAGCAACTGCTACAACCAGAAGCCGATCGTATATAAGAATGATCATGTAGAGGCCGGCGAGGTGATCGCAGATGGTCCTTCTACCTCCAACGGCGAGATTGCCCTTGGAAAGAACCCGCTGATCGGTTTTATGACCTGGGAAGGCTACAACTACGAGGATGCGGTTCTGCTTTCCGAGCGTCTGGTTCAGGATGACGTATATACCTCTATTCATATCGAAGAGTATGAGGCGGAGGCCCGTGACACCAAGCTGGGACCGGAAGAAATCACCAGAGATGTTCCCGGTGTAGGCGAGGATGCATTAAAGGATCTGGATGAACGTGGTATTATCCGTATCGGTGCTGAGGTCCGTGCCGGAGATATTCTGGTAGGAAAGGTTACTCCAAAGGGAGAAACTGAACTGACAGCAGAAGAACGTCTCCTGCGTGCGATCTTCGGTGAGAAGGCAAGAGAAGTCCGTGATACCTCCTTAAAGGTACCTCACGGAGCATATGGAATTATTGTAGATGCAAAGGTATTTACAAGAGAAAACGGCGATGAGCTTTCACCGGGAGTAAATCAGACGGTACGTATCTATATCGCTCAGAAACGTAAGATTTCTGTAGGTGATAAGATGGCTGGACGTCATGGTAATAAGGGTGTTGTTTCCCGCGTGCTTCCTGTAGAGGATATGCCTTTCCTGCCAAATGGCCGTCCTCTTGATATTGTACTGAATCCTCTGGGCGTGCCTTCCCGTATGAACATCGGACAGGTGCTTGAGATCCACTTAAGCCTTGCTGCAAGAGCACTTGGCTTTAACGTTTCCACACCGATCTTCGACGGCGCAAACGAGAATGATATACAGGATACCCTGGAGCTGGCAAACCACTATGTAAACCTGCCCTTTGACGAGGCAGAGAAAGCAGAATGGGAAAAGGACGGTGTCACAGAGACGCCTTCCGGACAGCCATGGAATGGAGAAACCTTTGAGCAGCTTTATAAAGAACAGCTTGTTCCGGAGGCAATCGGGTATCTGTCTGAGAACAGAGCGCACAGAGAGCTGTGGAAGGGCGTACCCATTGGCAGAGACGGAAAGGTCCGCTTAAGAGATGGACGTACCGGAGAGTATTTTGATGGAGCCGTTACCATTGGACACATGCATTACCTGAAGCTGCATCACCTGGTAGACGATAAGATCCATGCACGTTCTACTGGCCCATACTCCCTGGTTACACAGCAGCCTCTGGGCGGTAAAGCTCAGTTCGGCGGACAGCGTTTCGGAGAGATGGAGGTTTGGGCTCTGGAGGCATATGGTGCATCCTACACCCTGCAGGAAATCATGACTGTAAAGTCCGATGATGTAGTAGGCCGTGTGAAGACCTACGAAGCTATCATCAAGGGCGAGAATATTCCTGAGCCGGGTATCCCCGAATCCTTTAAGGTACTTCTTAAGGAAATGCAGTCTCTGGGCCTGGATGTACAGGTACAGAGAGAGGATGGAACCGAAGTTGAGATGACCGAAAATATCGACTACGGTGATACCGAGCTGCGCGCCATGTTAGAGGGCGACCGCCGCTTTAACGATCAGGAATCCCTTGCTTCCTACGGTTATCAGGAGCAGGAGATCAAGGATAATGAATTTGTAAGCGTAGAATCGGCTTCCGAGTCTGCTGGAAATGACACAGATGATCTGTATGACGCTTATACAGATGATGGTGAAGACGAATAATAGAAGGGAGTAAGAGCTCATGCCGGAAACAAATGAAACTTATCATCCAATGACATTTGATGCCATTAAGATTGGTCTGGCTTCCCCTGAAAAGATTAGATCCTGGACCCACAGGACACCTGAACCTGCTGACAAGCCCAGCAAGCAGTGGAGAGAATGGTGGGAGCAGGGTGCCATGCGCAACCGTATGCCTGAGCCTTCAGGCGCTCCCTCCAGAGAGTGGAGAGAGTGGTGGGAGCACGGCGTTGTAAAGAAGCCAGAGACCATCAACTATAGAACTTTAAAGCCGGAGAAGGACGGTCTGTTCTGCGAGAGGATTTTTGGTCCAAGCAAGGACTGGGAGTGCCACTGCGGCAAGTACAAGAAGATCCGCTATAAGGGCGTGATCTGCGACCGCTGCGGCGTTGAGGTGACAAAGGCCAGTGTAAGAAGAGAGCGTATGGGACGTATCGAGCTTGCAGCTCCTGTTTCCCATATCTGGTACTTTAAGGGAATTCCCAGCCGTATGGGACTGATTCTGGATATTTCCCCCAGAACCCTGGAGAAGGTGCTCTACTTTGCTTCCTATGTTGTACTGGATCCAGGTGTTACCAGCCTTCAGTATAAGCAGGTTCTGTCTGAGAAGGAGTACCGTGAGGAAGTAGAGAAGTACGGCGGCTCAACTGCCTTCCGTGTGGGAATGGGTGCTGAGGCGATTCAGGAGCTTCTGATGTCCATTGATCTGGAGAAGGATTCAGCTGATTTAAGAAAGCAGCTGGTAGACGCTACCGGACAGAAGCGCGCAAGAATCATTAAGCGCCTGGAAGTGGTAGAGGCATTTTTAAACTCTGGAAACCGTCCAGAGTGGATGATCATGGACGTAATCCCCGTGATTCCGCCGGATATACGTCCTATGGTACAGCTGGACGGCGGACGTTTTGCTACCTCTGACTTAAATGACCTGTACAGAAGGATCATCAACCGTAACAACCGTCTTGCCAGACTTCTGGAACTGGGCGCTCCGGATATCATCGTCCGCAACGAGAAGCGTATGCTCCAGGAGGCAGTAGACGCCTTGATCGACAATGGCCGCCGGGGCCGCCCTGTAACAGGACCTGGAAATCGTGCGCTTAAGTCCCTTTCTGATATGTTAAAGGGTAAGCAGGGACGCTTCCGTCAGAACCTGTTAGGTAAGCGTGTTGACTACTCCGGACGTTCCGTTATCGTAGTAGGCCCTGAATTAAAGATTTATCAGTGTGGTCTGCCAAAGGAAATGGCTATTGAGCTGTTTAAGCCTTTCGTTATGAAGGAGCTTGTATCCAATGGCACCGCTCACAATATCAAGAACGCAAAGAAGATGGTGGAGAAGCTCCAGACGGAGGTTTGGGATGTACTGGAGGATGTAATTAAAGAGCATCCTGTTATGCTGAACCGTGCTCCTACGCTGCACAGGCTGGGTATCCAGGCTTTTGAACCGATCCTGGTAGAAGGTAAGGCCATTAAGCTTCATCCTCTTGTTTGTACCGCGTTCAACGCTGACTTCGACGGCGACCAGATGGCAGTTCATCTTCCTCTGTCTGTAGAAGCACAGGCTGAGTGCCGCTTCCTGCTTTTAAGCCCGAACAACCTGTTAAAGCCTTCTGACGGCGGCCCTGTGGCTGTTCCGTCTCAGGATATGGTTCTCGGTATTTACTACCTGACTCAGGAGCGTCCCGGTGCAAAGGGCGAGGGAATGATTTTCAAGAGTGTAAATGAGGCAATTCTGGCTTATGAAAACCATGAAGCTACTCTGCACTCCAGGGTAAAGGTAAGAGTATCAAAGACTCTGCCTGACGGCACGGTAAAAACTGGTATTATCGAGTCTACCATCGGCCGTCTGATCTTCAACGAGATCATTCCTCAGGATCTTGGCTTTGTAGACCGTTCCATTCCTGAAAATGAGTTAAAGCTGGAGGTTGACTTCCTGGTAGCTAAAAAGCAGTTAAAGCAGATCCTTGAGAAGGTTATCAACGTACACGGCGCTACCCAGACGGCCGTTACTCTGGATGACATCAAGGCAATCGGCTACAAGTTTTCTACCAGAGCAGCCATGACCGTATCCGTTTCCGATATGACCGTGCCTGCAAGCAAACCGGAACTGATCGCAAATGCACAGGCTACCGTAGACCACATTGCAAAGAACTACCGCCGCGGTCTGATCACCGAGGAGGAGCGCTATAAAGAAGTAATCGAAACCTGGAAGACCACCGATGATCAGCTGACCCACGATCTGCTGACCGGACTGGATAAGTACAACAACATTTTCATGATGGCCGACTCCGGTGCGCGAGGATCTGATAAGCAGATCAAGCAGCTGGCAGGTATGCGAGGACTGATGGCCGATACAACCGGTCACACCATCGAACTTCCTATCAAGTCTAACTTCCGTGAAGGTCTTGACGTACTGGAGTACTTCATTTCCGCTCATGGTGCACGTAAGGGTCTGTCTGATACGGCTCTTCGTACGGCTGACTCCGGTTACCTGACCAGACGTCTGGTAGACGTATCTCAGGATCTGATCATCCGTGAGGTAGACTGCTGTGAGGACAAGGATATTCCATTTATGGAGATTAAGGCATTCACAGACGGAAATGAAGTAATCGAGGATCTGCAGGAGAGAATTACAGGCCGTTATATTGCCGAAGATATCGTTGATCCCGATACGGGAGAGCTGGTAATGAAGGCAAACCATATGTGTACGCCTAAGCGTGCTGCAGCTGTTATGAAGGTATTGGATAAGCAGGGACGCAAGTCTGTGAAGATCCGTACCGTATTAAGCTGTAAGTCCCATATCGGTGTGTGCGCCAAGTGCTATGGAGCCAACATGGCAACCGGCCAGCCGGTACAGGTCGGTGAGGCAGTCGGAATCATCGCGGCACAGTCCATCGGTGAGCCCGGTACACAGCTTACCATGCGTACTTTCCATACGGGCGGCGTTGCCGGCGGCGATATTACACAGGGTCTTCCTCGAGTTGAGGAGCTTTTTGAGGCCCGTAAGCCAAAGGGTCTTGCCATTATCACTGAGTTTGGCGGCGTTGTAACTATCAAGGATACAAAGAAGAAGCGAGAGATCACAGTTACTGACAATGAAACCGGAAATTCCAAGACCTATCTGATTCCTTACGGTTCCAGAATCAAGGTTATGGACGGACAGGTTCTTGAGGCCGGTGATGAGCTGACCGAAGGTAGCGTAAATCCTCACGATATCTTAAAGATCAAGGGCGTTCGTGCCGTACAGGATTACATGATCCAGGAAGTACAGCGTGTATACCGTCTTCAGGGTGTAGAAATCAACGATAAGCACGTTGAAATGATCGTTCATCAGATGTTAAAGAAGATCCGCATCGAGGAAAGCGGCGACAGTGATGTACTGCCGGGCGTATCCATGGATGTTCTGGATTTCAATGAGATGAATGAGGCTCTGATCGCAGAGGGCAAGCGTCCCGCAGAGGGCAAGCAGGTTATGCTGGGTATTACAAAGGCATCTCTTGCTACAGATTCCTTCCTGTCAGCCGCATCCTTCCAGGAGACCACCAAGGTTCTGACCGAGGCCGCTATCAACGGTAAGGTAGATCACCTGATTGGTCTGAAGGAGAATGTTATTATCGGTAAGCCAATCCCGGCAGGTACCGGTATGAAGCGCTACAGAACTGTAAAGTTGGATACGGATGATAAGATCGCAGCGGCAGCTGAGGAAGAGATCCTTCTTTCTGAAGAGGAAGAGCTGACATCTGAGGAAAGCAGCGAGCTTACAGAAGATAACGTAGCAGAAGAGGTTCTGGATCTGGACGATACTGTAATCGAGGACGAGGATGCAGAGGAAGAAGAAAGCTCTGAGGATGCAGAAGAATAAAATACAGGTCTGAATGACAGATTGAATCATAAAAACACCGGACGGACAGGGAAAACTGGCCATCCGGTGTTTTTTATGCATTTTGTGTTCTGAGCCATTCGGCCCAGACCGTATAATACTTTCCCATAATGTGGGCATTGTCTACAGAATATTTGGAATCAAGGTTTCCCTGGCCGTCGTCAAAAAGACTGTTTACATCTATATAGCCGCAGCCTTTTTCTACAGCCATCTGGTAAATAGCTTGATTTAAAGAATCAATTTTTCCATTTCCATAGACCGGGTCGGAATCGGACTTCTTTTTTGTTACATGGAGATTAGCCTCCAGAATGATTCTGGCCTGGGGCTGAAGCTGGTGGATCCAGTCTACGATAGAGGCGTACTTCTTTGTTACGGAGGAAGGAGGGTATCCCAGTTCATTGATGCCCAGCATGAGGTAAATCCGCTCATAGCTGTGTTGGGAGAGAAGTTCTTCCAGTGTTTTTTTGCTTCCATCCTTTACGGTAAGATTGGTTGAGAGAAGGTTAAAGCTGCTCATGCCGGAATTGGCAAAAAACTCTGCTTCTTCCAGACCTCCGTATTCCTTTAAGCCTTCTGTCCGTGAATCTCCGATAAAAAGGGAGGTGCTTAGGTCAACGGGAACAGAGGTGTCAGCAGGCGGCAAAGTCTCCGCCGGAGGCGCTTCTGTGGAGGACTCTGTGACAGGGGCAGACCCGTCAGTGGGCGGCTCCGCAGGGGAGGACTCTGGAGAGGGGAACTTTGCTGTAGGAGTTTCGGTGCTGCCTTTGGAGGCAGCACTTTCGGAAATGGAATCAGAGGATAGGGGGATGTTAGATGGCTGTTTATCCTCAGTTTCTGCCAGCCGCTCGATTTTATGTTCACCTGAAAACGTTTCTAGTTCCCATATCCGGGGAATAAGGGAACTTCCTTTTACGGCAATCAAACTTCCAATAAGCATCATAGTATACCAGTATTTTTTCATTTTATTCACACAATTTCTCTTTCTATCTGTTTCTTAGAACTTTCCTTAGAACCGGAAGTATAAAAACGGGTCATCCATTCCCATTTTAATACAGTAAACACAGAGCCAGAACAGAACTATAAGTATAACGGCAGTCAGAAAACTGCGGCGGTGCCGGCTGTAGATCCGCCTTGGCAGATCGGTCATAAAAATCAGGCCTGCAAGAAGAGACAACCCATAGATGCGGCCGTATTTCAGATAGTCTCCCTCAAACCAGGTGTAGGTTCCGGGGGCTGTGAAAAACGGAAAGAGCCTCTGTAAATAAATAAGGATCTGTGGCGGCTGTGAAATGGCAAAGACCAGCCAGTTTAAAGGAATCACAAGAGCCATATACAGGTGCCCCGCGGCTGGAAAACGGTTTAAGATACGTCCCAGTCCCATTTTTTCAATAGAGATCAGAGCAAAAAGCAGAAGACCCCAGAGAAGAAAATTCCAGTCAGCGCCATGCCAGAAACCAGTCAGAAGCCACACGGTGAGTAGATTGCGCACCATAATGACAAAGCCTTTTTGATTGCCACCAAGAGGAATATATACATAGTCGCGGAACCATTTTCCAAGGGTTATATGCCACCGACGCCAGAACTCCGTCATTGTCAGAGACTGGTAGGGATAGGCAAAGTTTCTGGGAATCTGAAATCCCAGGATCCAGCCGATTCCCTGGGCCATGAGGGAGTAGCCGTAAAAGTCAAAGTAAAGCTGAAGGCTGAATGCAATGATTCCCATCCAGGCAAGCGGCGTGGAGATGCTTTCGTATCCAATGGCTCCGACCTGGCTCCACAGCCTGCCGAGCTGATTGGCAAGCAGCACCTTAAGGCTTAAGCCAATAGTAAACTCTCTAAGACCGGTTTCCAGACGGTTCATGGAAAAACGGCGCCGGATCAGCTGAGAGCGGATTTCCTGATAACGGGTAATGGGGCCGGAGGTTACCTGGGTAAACATGGAAAACCAGGTACAGAAGCGAAGGAGGGAATGTTCACTGCGGATTTCCTTCCTATATACATCGGCCAGATAGGCGATGGCCTGAAAGGTGTAAAAGCTGATTCCAAGGGGGAGGGACAGGCGGATGACGGGAAACTGCAGACCTGTTTTTGTATATGACAGGAGCAGGTTTAAGTTTTCCGTTATAAATGTGCTGTATTTAAAAAGGATCAGCCAGAACAGGTTATAGAAGATCCCGGCATTCAGCCAGAAGCTGCGTTCTTTTGCATCCCGTTTTCTTCCAATAAGCTGTCCGATGAAAAAGTTTACAGGTATTGAAAGGAGAAACAGGACAAAATAAAGAGGGGAGTGTCTGGCTCCATAAAAATAGAAGATCAGGCTTCCGGCAAAAAGGCACTGATTCCGCCATTTCTCCGGACATATGAAATAAAGAATCAGAAATAAAGGAAGAAAACGAAATAAAAAGTCAAAGCTGGAAAATATCATTAGTAGTCCATCCTGTCTAAATCATATTTAAGTTTAGGATGCAAATGGCTTCTGCACCTCATATAATATAAATTAGACGAACGGAAGCATATAAAAGTTTCATAGAAACAGAAAAAATTTAAGAAAGTGGGAACACATGAAAAAAGCCGCAGGCTTCTGCGTCAGCATTTGCCATGCGGCTTTGAGCCGGGGATGGTCACTGTCTTACAGAGAACGGATTAGTCGTCCCAGTGGTCATCATCGTCGAATCTGTCGTCATCCCAGCGGTCGTCATCATCCCAGCTGTTATCGCGGTCGTCATCCCAACGGTCATCCCGCAGATCATCCCAGTCACGGTTGTTTTCGTAATCAGCCTTGATCACTTTACCGGTATAAGCGTTTACTTCCACATCATACTCAAACTTTCCGGCAGTGAATTCCAGCTCATATACGCCGTCGTCCAGTTCGCATTCCTGTTCTGTGAACACAGCATCCGCTTCTTTAATTTTCATAGCCTTTAAAGCGGCTTCCTTTGCCTGCTCAATGCCGATTATCTTTTTGGCAGTTCTGGGGGATGCTGATGCGGTAATCGTGCTGCCGATTACAGTTACAAGTGCCATTGCTGCAACAACTGCTGCCATCATAGATTTTTTCAGGTTCATCTTTCTCATTATAGTTTCCTCCTTGATCTATCACCTGTGCTTGGATTGTTTTTTCTTTACATAGACAGAATACGGAGTGCATTTGAAAAAAACGGGGTCGAAATGAAAAAAATATAATTTTTTAAAAGTTTAATATGTCCCTGATATCAGGTCGATTTTAATCATTGCTGTCATCATCATCGTCGTCATTATCGTCATTGTCCCCATTGCCATTATTGCTGTCATCATCTGCTGCGTCATCCCAGTCGTCCTCCTGATTATCGTCTGAGCCATGATTGGTGGTATCATCCCAATCCTCATCCCGCTGTTCATCTGAATCCTCATTCCAATTATCATTCGGGTGGGCTGTCGGGACAGTTTGATGTGCCGCCGGGGCAGTCTGCACAGCGGCAGGCACTGTTTCGGAAACGGGGGGAGCAGCAGGAAATGCGGTTTCGGCTTCACGTGCCGTACCAGATTCCGGACTCTCATCAGGTTTGGGATCAGCACTTATATGGATATCCGATCCAAGGCGACCGTCAAGCTCCCAGGTGAGATCCCTTTTCATCTCATCCGCCCAGTCCTCATGAGCAGAGGAAACGCCTACATAGATCGTCCCGCCTGGAGCCAGATAGTCCATATCTATGGCCCGCTCGGCCAGATCTGCCGCAGCTTCTTCGACTTTCTTCCTTTTATAGTCATATCCCCGGATCAAGTCCTCTCCATCCCGGTTGATGCCGGATAATGAAAGCACATAATCCAGCCGGTTTACAGACAGCTCTACTTCCGGGTTGATGGACAGCCGTACTGTTCCGTAAGGGCTCATAATAAAATAGTGGCCTCCAGACAGCAGAAGGCAAAGGGCTGCGGCTGCGGGAAGAGCAGACTTTAACCAGCGGGAAAGGCGGCTGGTCCTTCGGACGGCAGGCTGTACTTCCACCGCTTCCTCAAATACTGTATCGTAAAAAGAATCAGACTGGCAGTCCGCTTCCGAAAAGGCGGCTCCGGGTTCTACGATTTCCATAATGGTATCTACCGTCTGTCCTACCTCATAATCCATATTGGCGGCCTTCAGAAAACGCCCGTCCTCATCCAGCACCACTGCATAAGCCATATGACATTCCATGATCAGATATTTCATTCTGCTGCGCCTCCTTTTTTCATCTGTGAGAGATGACCGCGTATGATTTCAAATCCGTTTGTAAAAGCAAGAAGAATGGCAATGAGATATTTCCGGTGACGTTCCAGCGTCTTTTTTTCTGCCCCTGAGCCCAGAGCCAGCTGGCTTAAGGGGAGTTTACGGCTGCGGATCATCTGTTCCAGAAGCTCCGGATGCTTTTTGGCGTAATCCAGAACCTTCATGCAGGCGTCCAGGGTGCGCTCCTGGCGGGGGCAGCTGTCTGCCACATCAGTGAGCGAAAGTCCAAAACCTGCAAGCTCTGCGGAAAATGTTTCGATTTCCGACTGAGCGGCAGCCAGATCCTGATAATCGGAAATATCATCAACTCCCGGATCGGTCTTTTCCAAAAGAGTGCAGCCGTCCTCCTCCGCAGGCTGGTCTAAGGAGAGCTGCCCACTGTGCTTTTGCTCCTTCCGGAAATAGTCGATCAGGCGGTTTCGGATTCCGGCTGCTGCAAGAGGCAGAAAAGGACCTCTGTCCGGATTATAAACCGTCATTGTTTCATAAAAAGCAAACATGGCCACAGACAGCTCATCATCCCGTCCCTCAACCGGAGGACGGTGGATAAAGCGTGCGGTTTCTGCTTTGATAAATGGCATATAGGATCGGATCAGCTGATCCGCTGCCTCAGGATCCTGCCTGGAGCGCATGACCTGCTGAACGATTTTATGTTCCTCGAATTTCATAGTAATCCTCCCAAAGATAGAATACGCAGACAAAGAAATGAAAAACGGGGCAGGGGCTGCGTATATTTGATTATCCATGAAAATACCAGATGATGCAATAAAAATTGCGTAAATGTTTTATAGAAAAATGCAAAAGAGCACCCTCAAAAAATACTTGACAGATTTACGCCTTATGCTATAATGAAAAAGTGTGTTCAAAACACTTATGTTTTGGTGCACAAAAGCTGAAAGACACAGCAACCAACAGTCAATATCACAGGAGGTGAAAAGGATGCCAACATTTAACCAGTTAGTTAGAAAGGGAAGACAGAGCAGCGCAAAGAAGTCTACTGCACCAGCTCTGCAGAAGGGTTACAACTCTTTACAGAAGAAGGCAACAGACGTATCTGCACCACAGAAGCGCGGCGTATGTACCGCTGTTAAGACTGCTACCCCTAAGAAGCCTAACTCTGCACTTAGAAAGATCGCCAGAGTACGTCTTTCCAATGGTATCGAAGTAACAAGCTACATCCCAGGAGAGGGACACAACCTTCAGGAGCACAGCGTTGTTCTGATCCGTGGAGGAAGAGTTAAGGACCTGCCAGGTACCAGATACCACATCGTTAGAGGTACACTGGATACAGCAGGCGTAGCAAACAGAAAGCAGGCTCGTTCCAAGTACGGCGCTAAGAGACCGAAAGACAAGAAGTAATTTCAAAGCAGTTTGGAACAAACCAGATTAGTACCACTAACAGCAGTAAAGTGACGGCGGAAGATATTTCCGCATTTGTTAGTGCCGGATCCGTGATATTGTACCTGTGGTTGCAGGAAATATATAGACCGAGCACGAACACATTTTATGGAAACATGTGAGTACCGTTGAGTTAATGGAAACTGCCTGTATCATTTCAGATAAAAGGCAGCATATTAAGGAGGGAAGTAACGTGCCACGTAAAGGACATACTCAGAAAAGAGACGTTCTGGCAGACCCGATCTACAACAATAAGGTTGTGACAAAGCTGATCAACAATATCATGTTAGACGGCAAGAAGGGTGTTGCACAGAAAATCGTATACGGCGCATTCAATCGTGTGGCTGAAAGCACCGGTAAGGATGCAATCGAAGTATTTGAAGAAGCAATGAACAACATTATGCCTGTACTTGAGGTTAAGGCAAAGCGTATCGGCGGCGCTACCTATCAGGTGCCCATCGAGGTTAAGCCTGAGAGAAGACAGGCTCTGGCTCTGCGCTGGATCACTCTGTACTCCCGTAAGAGAGGCGAGAAGACTCAGGAAGAGAGACTGGCAAATGAGATTATGGACGCAGCCAACAACACCGGCGCATCTGTAAAGAAGAAAGAGGATATGCACAAGATGGCAGAGGCAAACAAGGCGTTTGCTCACTACCGTTTCTAATTGCAGACCGGCTTTTTTCGTTAAATTAAGGAGGAAAATCCCTTGGCTGGAAGAGAATATCCGTTGGAAAGAACCAGAAATATCGGAATCATGGCTCATATCGATGCTGGTAAGACTACCACAACCGAGCGTATTCTGTATTACACTGGTGTAAATTATAAGATCGGTGATACTCACGAAGGTACTGCTACCATGGACTGGATGGCTCAGGAGCAGGAAAGAGGTATTACCATTACTTCCGCTGCTACAACCTGCCACTGGACTCTGCAGGAAAACTGCAAGCCGAAGCCAGGCGCATTAGAGCACCGTATCAACATCATCGATACACCTGGACACGTAGACTTCACTGTTGAGGTTGAGCGTTCCCTGCGTGTATTGGATGGCGCTGTAGGTGTGTTCTGTGCAAAGGGCGGCGTTGAGCCACAGTCTGAGAACGTATGGCGTCAGGCTGACACTTACAATGTACCCCGTATGGCATTCATCAACAAGATGGATATCCTGGGTGCAAACTTCTACGGCGCTGTAGAGCAGATCAAGACCCGTCTGGGCAAGAACGCTATCTGCATTCAGCTGCCAATCGGCAAGGAAGAGGATTTCAAGGGAATCGTCGATCTGTTTGAGATGAAGGCCTACATCTATAATGATGATAAGGGCGATGACATTTCTATCGTTGACATTCCTGAAGATATGCAGGACGATGCAGAGTTATATCGTACCGAGCTAGTAGAGAAAATCTGCGAGCTGGACGATGACCTGATGATGATGTATCTTGAGGGCGAGGAGCCTTCCAATGATGAGCTGAAGAAGGTATTAAGAAAGGCTACCTGCGAGTGTACAGCAGTTCCTGTATGCTGCGGTACCGCTTACAGAAACAAGGGCGTTCAGAAGCTTCTGGATGCTATTATCGAATTCATGCCATCTCCATTAGACATCCCTGCGATCAAGGGTGTTGACCTGGACGGAAATGAGATTGTTCGTCATTCTTCTGATGAAGAGCCGTTCGCAGCGCTTGCATTCAAGATTATGACTGACCCATTCGTGGGCAAGCTTGCATTCTTCCGTGTATATTCCGGTACTCTGAACTCCGGTTCTTACGTACTGAATGCTACAAAGGGCAAGAAGGAGCGTGTAGGACGTATCCTTCAGATGCATGCTAATAAGAGAAATGAACTTGATAAGGTTTACTCCGGCGATATCGCTGCAGCAGTAGGCTTTAAGACAACCGGTACAGGCGATACCATCTGTGATGAGAAGAACCCTGTTATCCTGGAGTCTATGGAGTTCCCAGAGCCGGTTATCGATATCGCGATCGAGCCAAAGACAAAGGCAAGCCAGGACAAGATGGGCGACGCTTTAGTCAAGCTGGCAGAAGAAGATCCTACTTTCAAGGTTCGTACAGACGAAGAGACCGGCCAGACCATTATCTCCGGTATGGGCGAGCTTCATCTGGATATTATCGTAGACCGTCTGCTGCGTGAGTTCAACGTAGAGGCTAACGTAGGCGCTCCTCAGGTTGCTTACAAGGAGACCTTTACCAAGGCCGTTGACGTTGACAGCAAGTATGCAAAGCAGTCTGGTGGTCGTGGACAGTACGGTCACTGTAAGGTTCACTTCACACCAATGGAAGCAAACGCAGAAGAGACCTTCAAGTTTACTTCATCCGTTGTTGGCGGTGCTATTCCTAAGGAGTACATCCCGGCAGTCGGCGCAGGTATTGAGGAAGCAGCTAAGACTGGTGTTCTGGGCGGATTCCCTGTACTGGGCGTTTGGGCAGATGTATACGACGGTTCTTACCATGAGGTTGACTCTTCTGAAATGGCATTCCACATCGCAGGTTCCATGGCATTCAAGGATGCTATGCAGAAGGGTAATCCAATCCTGCTTGAGCCGATCATGAAGGTAGAGGTTACCATGCCTGAGGAGTACATGGGTGATGTTATCGGTGATATCAATTCACGCCGTGGACGTATCGAGGGTATGGAGGACATTGGCGGCGGTAAGATGGTTAAGGCTTACGTTCCGCTGTCTGAGATGTTCGGCTACTCTACAGACCTTCGTTCCAGAACACAGGGACGCGGCAACTACTCCATGTTCTTCGAGAAGTATGAGCCAGTTCCAAAGAACGTTCAGGAGAAGGTTCTTGCTGACCACAAAAAGTAAAAAAGGCTTGTAAATCAAAGTAAAATAGAATATAATGATTGATAGCCTGACTAACTATATCAGCCCTAAAAGGGGCGCAAATTAAGGAGGACGTTATAAAATGGCTAAAGCTAAGTTTGACAGAACTAAACCACATTGTAACATCGGTACCATTGGACACGTTGACCACGGCAAAACTACTCTGACCGCAGCTATCACAAAGGTTCTTTCAGAGAGAGTTGCAGGCAACGCAAAGGTAGATTTCGAGAACATCGATAAGGCTCCAGAGGAGAGAGAGCGTGGTATCACCATCTCTACTTCTCACGTTGAGTATCAGACAGAGAAGAGACACTATGCACACGTTGACTGCCCAGGACATGCTGACTACGTTAAGAACATGATCACTGGTGCTGCTCAGATGGACGGCGCTATCCTGGTTGTAGCTGCAACTGATGGTGTTATGGCTCAGACAAGAGAGCACATCCTTCTGTCCCGTCAGGTAGGCGTTCCTTATATCGTAGTATTCATGAACAAGTGCGATATGGTAGACGACGCTGAGCTGCTTGAGCTGGTTGACATGGAGATCCGTGAGCTGTTAAATGAGTACGAGTTCCCAGGTGATGATACACCTATCATCCAGGGTTCTGCTCTGAAGGCTCTTGAGGATCCAATGGGCCCATGGGGCGACAAGGTTATGGAGCTGATGGACGCTGTTGACAGCTACATTCCAGATCCTGTACGTGAGACAGAGAAGCCATTCCTTATGCCTGTAGAGGACGTATTCACCATTACTGGCCGTGGTACTGTTGCTACTGGTAGAGTAGAGCGTGGTACTCTGAACCTGAACGACGAAGTTGAGATCATCGGTATCCATGAGGACGTTCGTAAGACCGTTGTAACTGGTATCGAGATGTTCCGTAAGCTTCTTGACAGCGCTGAGGCTGGTGATAACATCGGTGCTCTGCTGCGTGGTGTTCAGAGAACAGAGATCGAGCGTGGACAGTGTCTGTGCAAGCCAGGTTCTGTAAAGTGCCACAACAAGTTTACCGCTCAGGTTTACGTTCTGACCAAGGACGAGGGTGGCCGTCATACACCTTTCTTCAACAACTACCGTCCACAGTTCTACTTCAGAACAACTGACGTTACCGGCGTTTGCGAGCTGCCAGCAGGTACAGAGATGTGTATGCCTGGTGATAACGTAGAGATGTCCGTAGAGCTGATTCATCCAGTAGCTATGGAGCAGGGTCTGCGTTTCGCTATCCGTGAGGGTGGACGTACAGTAGGTTCCGGTAGAGTTGTATCTATCGTAGAGTAATTAAATCGTTACAGGCCATCAGGCCGTACGAACGTGATAAATGATATATCTGAATGGATATTGTGCCCAAACGAGTTGGCCCCCGGAGTTTCCGGGGGCTTTTTATAATACAGAAAGGGAAATGCAGCTTATGTATGAACGTATGGTAGCAGTAACCAATCACAGGCTCTGCAGAGTGCCGGAGGGGGCGGATCAGACAGAAGATGGCTGTTTTGAACCGGGAACGGGACTCTGGGAGAGCTATCTGGATCAGATTCGGAAGATTGTAAGTGTCAAACCCAGAGCAGTAGTGCTCAGGGAAAAGGACTTAAGCCCTGAGATTTACAGGAAGCTGGCAGAGGAAGTGGATCAGATCTGCCGGGAACAGGATCGGATGCTGATTTTGAACACAGCTCCTGCAGCAGCCGCACAGCTGGGCATGAGGAAGCTTCATCTTCCGATGAGTATATTGAGAAGGGAAGGGAGACCGCTGGATGCAGAGTGTGTGGGAACATCCATTCACTCGTTGGAAGAGGTAAAAGAGGCTGTCCGGCTGGGCGCAGATTATCTGTTTGCAGGCAATATCTATGAGACAGATTGTAAGAAAGGGCTTCCGGGGAGAGGACTGGACTTCTTAAGCCAGGTTTGTATGGAAAGCAGTGTTCCTGTTTATGCCATTGGCGGAGTAAATGAAGAACGCCTGCCGGAGATCCTGAGTACAGGAGCGGCAGGCGGATGTATGATGTCCGGTTTTATGAAGCTGTAGAAGAAAGATCAACAGAATGCAGACGGATTTCGGATTTCAGCGTTTCATCTGTCATCAGGGAAAGCTGATCCAACAGGCTTATGTGATATGTTCCAAGTCCCTTTGAAGCATCGGCCCGTTCTCCGGCAATTCCCAGGACAGCAGCTCCGCAGACCGCTGCCTCAAGGGGGGATACTACTGCCATAAAGGTTCCCATAATGCAGGTAAGCATACAGCCGGTTCCCGTGATGCGGGCCATGGATGGAGAACCGTTTTCAAGAAAATAGGCTTTATCATCCTGAGGAGATACAATAATATCCACCTCACCGCTGGCAGCTACGACGGCCTGTGTGCGGTCTGAAATCTCTTTCATCAGCCGGGCCAGACGAAACTGTGCCATTGGGTCATCCTTAGTGACAGCGTCTTCCCGGCTTACGTCGATCCCCTGGTTGTGGAAGCCTGCGCCGGCAATGGCGCGTATCTCGGAAACATTTCCCTTGATCACAGCGGGACGGCATTCTTCCAGAAACCGTCTGGCAAGCTTCATACGGAAATCACTGCAGGTGATGCCTACCAGATCTATGACAGCCGGACGCACATTTCCTGCCAGAAAAATGGATTCGGCCCTGGCATCGGTGATATTTCCCAGGCTGACAGTAAGGGAACGGGCTATTTGGGCAATCGAGGCTGCTTCTTTGGGATGCTCCGCCATGATAGGACGTGCGCCCAGAGCCAGAACTGCATTTGCACAGTCATTGACTACAATGGGGTGGGTGATGCAGTGGATTAAAGGTGCTTCTTTATGCAAGAGGGAGATAGGATTCATGATGAGATCCTCCTTTGATGTAAGTATGGAAATGGGAAAATGCGCGTTTCAGGCTGCTTTGGGCCGTTTGATGCTCCAGTATATCAGGGCGGCTGCCAGAAAGCCGACCAGAACTATATAGCGGAGACTGTTTATCACAGAACCGCCCTGAGGTACAAGCTGATGGACAGCTACCGTCACAGCCAGATAGCCGATAAAGCCTGAAAATGCGATTCCCAGCGCATCATTTACCACGTCCTCTCCGGAATCATACGTCCGGGAACCCAGAGTTTCCTGGAACATGGATAAGAGTCTGGCTTTCTGCAGATGCTTTAAAAACAGAAATGCAATGGTTCCTCCAATGAGCGTGCCTGCAATGAAGGAAGGCACATAAAAGAACCAGGTAAGGCCGGTTTTTCCCCAGACAAAGGTCATGACAGGATAGGAGAGTATGGCTCCGATGATGCCTGTGCCGATGACCTCCCCTGCAAAGGCCCATACCAGCCTGCCACGGGACATTCGGTAGAGCATACCGGATAAAAAGGCTCCGAATATAGCTCCTGTGAGTGCTAAAGGCGGGATCCCCATACAGGTCATGCGGATGATGCCAATGGCAAGGGCGCACACAAAGGCATACCAGGGGCCAAGCATGACCGCACAGGTGACATTGATAAAATGTGCCATGGGACACATTCCCTCTACCCGGAGAATGGGGGAAATGACCACTCCCAGGGCTGTCATCATGGCAAGAAAGACCAGTTTTGCAGCGTGTTTGTTTTTGTTCATAGATTCCTTCCTCTTTTCTGCTGCGGGAAATGCCGGCAGGGAGCATTTCAGGGTACAAAAAAACGCACCTGCGTGCGTCAAGTCTATGTTCCCGGAATACAGGCATAGCGACGGCAACTTCCAGACAGCTGTAATAGGGCGCAGAATATGCGCTCTGCGGTCGATGCTCGATTGCATCCTCTCAATCCGAAACACGGACTCCCATCGCTATCCTTTTGTACGCAGCATCAGGGCGCTCCCCCTCACACCGGCTCAGCATCCGAAAAAGGAAACAGATACAAAAGTTCTAAATGTATTATAAACGCAGGAAGGAGATTGTCAAGTGCAAGTTTCTTGACAGCTCCCATGAAAAATGATACCCTCGGTGATAGGAAATAAAATAAGGGAGAATCTTGTAATGGAACAGAAGAATGACAGACAAAAATGGCTTCGTATGACCGCACGGGTGGGAGCCATTTTATTTGGAAATGCGATTTATGCCATGGCCGTAGTGTTGTTTATCATGCCGAATGGGCTTGTAACCGGAGGTACTACGGGCATGGGCCTGTTTTTTAACCGGCTCTGGGGAATCCCTGTGAGCCTTTTTGTAAGTATTTTTAATATTGCGGTCTTTGGTCTGGGGCTGTGGCAGTTAGGAAAGGAATTTGCCCTTACCACGGCCTTAAGCACCGTGTTTTATCCCGCTGCCCTGGCAGTAATGGAGCGCACGGGAATACATGGCTTTTACATGGAAGAACGGCTGGTAGCCGTAATTTATGCCGGTATTCTCATTGGAGCGGGAATCGGGATCGTCATAAAGGCAGGCGCTTCTACCGGAGGTGTGGACATCCCCTGTCTGATCCTGCGCAAGAAGTGCGGCATCAATGTATCCCTGTCTCTTTATGTACTGGACTGCGTGATCCTGGCAATGCAGCTCATTACTTCATCCGCAGAGGCAGTGCTTTACGGCATTCTTCTGATCGTGACTTATACCCTGGTGCTGGATAAGGTTCTCATGGCCGGCATGACAAAGATGCAGGTGAAGATAGTAAGCCGACGCCATGAACAGATTAATGCCCTGATCAGCCAGCGGCTGGACTGCGGAACCAGCCTTCTCCACATGGAAACCGGTTACCTTCACCGGGAACAGGATATGGTGCTGGCTGTGATTTCCAAGCGGGATCTGCCAAGGCTGAACCAGCTGGTGCTGGATGAGGATCCGGAAGCGTTTATGATCATCAATCAGATCAATGAGGTTCAGGGGCAGGGATTTACTTTAAAGAAGGTATACAAGTAAGACTTAAGATAATGTAATAAAATCGTAATTGAATTTGTAAGATAGATTATGTATCATAGAGGTTGACATCAAAACGGGTCATCCGTAAGTACACACATCAATTCTGGAGGTAATCTCAAAATGAAGCATAAACTGTTTAAAAGAAGCAGAGGCATGGCTCTGGCAGCCGCGCTGTTTTTTGGAGTGACAGCAGTAAGCCTGGGTGCTTTTTCCAGGTCTGTATCCGCGGAGGAAACACAGGCTTCAGGTGAAGCTGCACAGGAGGCAGCAAAAGAGGATATTGCGCTCACAGGCCAGATCCGTTCCTGTAAGGTGACGGCAGACAAGCAGAATGTGGAAATCGCCTTTTCCACCAGCGGCGATACAGCCGGCACCGATGGAAAGGTCTATATATTTGAACAGCAGACCTATGAGAACAGTCTGGATGGAAGAACCGATTATATTGCTTCGGCAGACGCCCTTATATCATCCTCTGCTCAGGTGCCGTTAAATTTCGGAAGCACAGCAGACCGCCTGTACAGCAAATTTGTACTAGCTGCTTATGACGGCACAGAGTATAAAGCCATCAGCGAGCCTCATTACATTACCAATCCTGAGGCAGTGGCCAAAAATACGGAAGCATTCAAGGATCCTCTGACTAAAAAGGGACTGAACATCGAAATTGATATGCTGGAGGATGCCTTTGACCTGGGCGTAAAGCATGTAACCACCAATATTGCGTTTTCACAGATCATGGGTACAGGCATTGAATATGAATATGACGGCAAGATCTATCATTTTAACAAGGCCATCATGGATGATTATGACAGGACCATCAGCGCTCTTTCCAATAAGGGAATGACCGTCACGGTGATCATTTTAAATGACTGGAACCCCAACCGTTCGGATCTGATCTATCCGGGTACGAAGAAGTCTTCCAATGCCTTTTATTATATGTTCAACGGGGCAAACGAAGCCGGTTTTGAGCAGACCAGAGCCATTGCGGCCTTTTTGGCTGACCACTACAGCGGAAAAGATTCCAACCATGGAAAGGTTTCCAACTGGATCATTGGAAATGAGATCAATAATCAGCAGTGGAACTATATGGGCTCTATGGATCTTACAAATTATGTAAAAGTATACCAGCAGGCGTTCCGTATTTTCTACACGGCCATCAAGAGTACCAATGCCAATGACCGGGTGTATTTCTCACTGGATTACAACTGGATGAATGAGATTGACGGAAAGCTGAAATACGGCGGCAAGGAGATCGTAGACAGCTTCAATTCCATTGCTAATGTTCAGGGGCAGATGGACTGGGGACTGGCCTATCATCCGTATCCCTGTCCCATGATTGAGCCGGAATTCTGGGATGATCCCAAAGCTACCGGGCTCTTTACAAATGATTTTAACTCACCAGTTATAAATTTTGCCAATCTGAACGTACTTACCGATTACTTTAACCAGGAGGCACTGAAGGCTCCTTCGGGAAATGTGCGTCATATTATTCTGACCGAGCAGGGCTTTACCTCCTATAGTCCCACCAGAGGCGATATTCCTGAGATCCAGGCAGCTGCCTATGCGTACTCCTACTACCTTGTAGACAGTAATCCATATATTGACGCATATACGGTAAGCCGCCAGGTGGATGCTCCCAGCGAGGCAAAGCAGGGACTGAAGTTCGGCCTGTGGGAGTGCGATATGAATCAGCCGGATAAGATCGTAGCAACGAAACGCAAGAAGATCTGGCAGGTATTCCGGGATATTGACAAGAAAAATTCGACTCTGGAAACCTCAGAGTTTGCCAAGTCTATTATCGGAATTGAAAAGTGGTCTGATGTGATTCCAAACTTCAAGTGGAAGAATCTGGAAAAATAAAATCAAACGATATCTGCCGCAGGCTGCGATATCAGAGAGAACAGGAGGAAATCTATGTACCGTATTTCTAATTTCACCGACAATGATGATGTAAAAGTCCTTGCAAAGCTGGGAGCCTTTGAGGTAATCGAATATCAGCGCGACTTAAGCGTGACTCCCGGATCGGCAGTAACCGCTTATTACTGCGCGCAGATGAATGTGAGAAAGCGCCAGCTGGTATGCAGTCTGGATCAGTCTAATGTGACCATTCAGGCAGGCGCCATGCAGTGGATGTTAGGAGATGTAAAGGCAACCACCGGCATTAAGGGCGTGGGAGATTTCCTCGGCAAAGCGGTCCGGGGCAAGGCAACCGGAGAATCCGCCATAAAGCCGGAGTATACGGGAAGCGGCGTTTTGGTGCTGGAACCTACCTATAAGTATCTGATCCTGATGGATGCAGCCCAGTGGGGCGGCGGAGTGGTGCTGGATGACGGTCTGTTTTTAGCCTGTGAATCTACCCTGCAGCACAAAGCGGTGATGCGTTCCAATTTCTCTTCTGCAGTGGCCGGAGGAGAGGGACTGTTTAACCTGAGCCTGAATGGGAACGGAGTGTTCTGTATCGAATCTGAATGCCCGAAAGAGGAGTTGATCGAGATTGAGCTTCAGAACGATGTGCTCAAGGTGGACGGCAATTATGCCATTGCCTGGAGCAAGAGCCTGGACTTTACGGTAGAGCGCTCCGGAAAGAGTCTGATCGGCTCCGCAGCTTCGGGCGAAGGCCTGGTAAATGTATACCGCGGCACAGGAAAGGTGCTGATGATGCCAACGGCAAAGATGCCGAATATCTGATGGAACACGTTTGAAATGGAAACAGGATTGTCTGTGAGATGCCATTCTCAGGGCAGTCCTGTTTTTAAAATGAGTAATAAAAAAATATTTCAACACATTTATAATTGAAAAAAATATTTCTTTATGATATAGTTATAAAAGAAATATTTCATGGCATCGACCTTTTGGGCAAAATGGGGAATGTCTGTAAGGGTGGTTGCAGAACAGGAGGAGATACATGAACAAGCAGGAACTATTTGAGCAGATCAAGGGGCAGATGATCATCTCATGCCAGGCTATTCCGGGAGAACCTCTGTATGTGGAGGAAAAATCTGTGATGTACCTGATGGCGAGAGCGGCAAAGATGGCGGGGACTCCGGCGATCCGCACCAGCAGCATCCGGGACGTAGCTGCGATCAAGGAGGAGACAGGACTTCCGGTTATCGGACTGGTAAAGATCCAGTATCCCGGCTTTGAAAGCTACATTACTCCTACCATGAAGGAGGTCGATGAGCTTGTCGCTGTTGGAAGCGATGTGATCGCGTTAGACTGTACGCTGCGCGCACGGGGAGACGGAAAGACCGTAAATGAGTTTATAAAAGAGGTGCGCCAGAAATATCCGGATGCCATTCTTATGGCAGATATATCAAACTATGAGGAGGGAATCAATGCCTGGAAGCTGGGAATGGATATTGTGGGAACTACCATGAGCGGCTATACGGCAGATTCTCCTCATATGGACGGCCCAGATTATGAGCTGGTAAGCCGTTTATCAAAGACTGTGGACGTTCCGGTTATCGGAGAGGGGAAAATCCATTACCCAGATCAGGCGGTAAAAATGCTGGATGCGGGAGCGTTTGCCATTGTGGTAGGCGGAGCGATCACAAGACCGTTAGAGATTGCAAACCGTTTTATGGATGCAGTGAAGAACCGATAGGAGGAGCACGATGGGGACAGCAGCACTGGATATCGGAGGAACCGCCATTAAGTCAGGGATATGGACGGGAATAAAGGACGAAATAAAAGAAGTAAGGGAGACTCCGACCAATGCCCGGCTTGGAGGTGCCCATGTAGTGGAACAGGCTGTAAAGATTCTGGAAAGCTATCATGGTTTTGATGCCATTGGGATCAGCACCGCCGGACAGGTAGATTCCCAAAGAGGAATGATACGCTATGCCAATGAAAACATTCCCGGTTATACGGGAATGGAGATCGGCCGCATGTTGAGAGAGCGTTTTCATGTGCCTGTAGCCGTAGAAAATGATGTAAATGCAGCCGCACTGGGTGAAGGAATCTTCGGCGCAGGAAGGGGAGAGAGGGATTTTCTCTGTCTGACCTACGGCACCGGTGTGGGCGGAGCGATTGTGATGGATCAGAAGGTGTACCATGGCTGCGCCTTTTCCGCAGGAGAATTTGGCGGTCTTCTGATTCATCCTGAGGATCGGAAAGAGGGAGAGTTTTTCAGCGGCTGCTATGAGAAATACGCTTCAGCCACAGCACTTGTAGCCAGAGCCATGGTCATTGATCCAGCGCTTACAGACGGGAGGAAGATATTTGCGGCTATCGACCAGCCGGGGGTGCAGGCGGCTGTGGATGAGTGGATCGATGAGATTGTAAACGGACTGCAGACGCTGATCCATATTTTTAATCCGTCCTGTGTGATCTTAGGCGGCGGCGTCATGGCCCAGCCTTATGTAACAGAGCAGGTAAGAGTGCGTACTATGGAGCGCATTATGCCAAGCTTCAGGGATGTGAATATTCTTCCTGCCGAGTTGGGAAACAGAGCCGGTCTTTTGGGAGCTGCCTGGCTGGGGAGAGAGGAAAAAAGAAAAGAAAACGGAAAGTTACAATAAATGAAAAATCAGATAAAAGCCTGAAAAAGTATGGACAAGGCAAAAGAAACTGGATAAAATGGAAGAAATTATACAGATTGAGAGGAATGGATCGTATGCAGGGAGATTTTATAACGAGTATCAAATCCGCATATAATCAGTTTACCAAGGCAGAAAAGAAAGTGGCAGATTATATTCTGGCAAATCCAAGGGACGTTCTGTTTATGTCCATTACAGATCTGGCGGAGGCCTGTGAGGTGGGAGACACCAGTGTGTTCCGATTCTGCAAGACTATGGATTTAAAGGGATACCAGGAATTTAAGATGATGCTGTCCTTAAGCATCAGTAAGGGACAGGAGCAGGTAGACCAGTTTACAGGGAACAATATTTCTATGGAGGATTCCTTTGGGGAACTGGCCAGAAAGGTATTAAATACCAATATCAATGCCCTGAATGAAACTTTTTCCATGATAAAGGAGGAGGATATTGACCGGGCCATCACACTGATCCACCGGGCCAGAAGAGTGTTTTTCTTTGGCGTAGGAGCCAGTATGCTTACCGCCATGAAGGCAATGAATAAGTTTATGCGTATTGAAAACAAGGTATTTTGTATACAGGACAGCCATATGCAGGCCATGGCTGCGGCTACTATGGATGAGCGGGATACAGCGGTTATTTTTTCTTATTCCGGAGCAACCAAGGATACCATCCATGTGGCAGAGGTAGCGAAGCGGTCCGGCGCCAAGATTATTTGTATTACCCGTTTTGTGAAATCACCTCTGAGCGCCTATTCGGATGTCACCCTTTTATCCGGAGCCAATGAGGGGCCTCTTCAGGGCGGGTCTACCTCGGCAGAGATCAGCCAGCTGTTTCTGGTGGACCTGATCTATACGGAATATTACCGCCGTTACTTTGAACAGTGCAGTGTGAACAATGAAAAGACATCAGGGTCGGTATTGGAAAAGCTCTGCTAGTAAATGAACAAAAACGCAGCAACCTATCTGCCTTTCGCACAATATTTGTGGAGACAGGTACGTTACTGCGTTTTAATGTTTATGGAATCAGACAGGGAATCTGTTTTGCCAAAGCTTCTGCCAGTTCCCGATGCCCCTGAGCAGTGAGATGCATGAAATCGATGTGATTGTTTTCCGTCACAACCGTGTTGGCATCAAAATAGCGGCACCCTGTAAGAAGGGCAATTTTTTCATATTCTGAACCCAGTCCGGCAGATTTTTCTGCACAGCCCCGCCCCATTGTATTTCCTACACTGGAACCGGCGTATTCAGGATCGATATTTTTGGGTGTTACGATCAGAATATTGGGGCCGTTTCTCCAACAGTCAGAAATGGACCGGGCCTTTTCGATCAGACGTTTTAATCCAAGTGCGATACATGCAGAGGATGCGCCAAAGCGTTCCTTGGTATCATTGGTGCCAAGCATGATGACCAACAGATCTACAGGCTCGTGGCTCATCAGGCAGGGATAGATGGAATCAAGGCCGTTAAGCCCTTCATAGAGAGGATCGGGAAAACAGCAGGTTCTTCCGGACAGGCCTTCCTCCAGAACCAGATATTCCGTTCCTAAAAGCTCCTGTAAAAGACAAGTCCACCGTTCCTTTTCAGAGAAGCGTCCGCCGGTTTCTGCGCAGTATCCGTGGGTATTGGAGTCTCCAAAGCACACAATATGTTTTTTCATAAAGCATTTCCTCCTTTTCTTACGCCTATCATACCATTGGAACGGTTTAAACACAATGACCAAAGAAAAAATTTTTACCATTATATTTTTGTTGAAAAAAATAATTAAAGTGTTATACTGGAGATATCCGGTAGGAAAGAAAGGTGGAGCATTATGAGAGATATTACAAAGTATCAGGGGATTATTCCGGCATTTTATGCCTGCTACGAGGAGGATGGAAGCATCAGCACAGAGCGGACCAAAGCCCTGGCAGAGCATCTGTTGAAAAAAGGAGTAAAGGGCGTCTATGTGGGCGGTTCCTCCGGCGAATGTATTTACCAGAGCAAGGAGGAACGCAAGGCAGTTCTGGAAGCTGTGATGGAAACCGTAAAGGGAAAGATGACCGTTATCGCCCATGTGGCCTGCAACAATACGGAGGACAGCTGTGAGCTGGCAGCTCATGCAGAGAGCCTGGGCGTGGATGCGGTAGCGTCTATTCCGCCCATTTATTTCCATTTACCGGAGCATGCCATTGCTCAGTATTGGAATGACATTTCTGCCGCAGCTCCCAATACGGATTTTGTGATTTACAACATTCCGCAGCTGGCAGGCGTAGCTCTTACCATGCCTCTGTTCAGAGAAATGTGCAAAAATCCAAGAGTGGCTGCTGTGAAAAACAGTTCCATGCCCGTACAGGATATCCAGATGTTTAAGATGGAGGGCGGAAAGGATTTCGTTGTATTTAACGGACCGGATGAGCAGCTGGTATCCGGCCTGGCCATGGGAGCCGACGGAGGCATTGGTGGTACTTACGGGGTAATGCCTGAGCTGTATTTAAAAATATTTGAGCTGTGCAGGAAAGGAAAGTATGAGGCGGCGAGAAAGATCCAGTATGATGCGGATGCCATTATTTATGCCATGTGCGCCTGCCATGGAAATCTTTATGCAGTGATGAAGGAGATTTTAAAGCTTCGTGAGGGACTTGATCTGGGAAGCGTGAGAAAACCCATGCCCGGTTTGATCCCTGAGGATATGGAGCAGGTAAAGAAGTGCGCTGCCATGATCGATGCTGCCATAGCCGCGCTGCAGGAGATTTAAAATGACGTTTCCAAAGGATGGCGGCATCAGTATTTGTATAAAATAGAACAGTACATCAGACAGGAGCTTCGTTAGATACATAAAAATGCAAAAACGAAGCTCCTTAATTTATTTATTTTGCTGAAAAAAAACGGAATAAAAAAAGAAAAGAAATTTTTTTCGGGCAAATTGACAAAAAGAAAATATTATGCTATGATGTGTTTAACAATAAAAAATGTTTCCGCCGGGGGTAAGAGACGGAACGGGGAGAAACGAGAAGGAGGAACTTTCGTATGAAGAAAATAGTATCTTTGGGACTGGCGGCAGCTATGGCGGCATCCGTACTTACAGGCTGCGGCGGGGGAAGTGCGCAGACAGCAGATACAAAGGAAGATGCTAAGACCGAGGAAGCAAAGGGAAGCGAAGCTGCTTCTGATAAGGCAGAGGGAACTGCCACGGCAGAAGGCATGACAGAGATCACATGGTGGGCATTCCCGACCTTTACACAGGACGGTGACAATCCGGCAGGAACCTATGAGCAGGAGATCATCGATGCATTTGAGGCAAAGAACCCGGATATCAAGGTGAAGCTGGAGACCATCGATTTTACATCAGGACCGGAGAAGATCACGGCAGCCATCGAGGCAGGCACTGTATGCGATGTGCTCTTTGATGCTCCCGGACGTATCATTTCCTACGCACAGAACGGCAAGCTGGTAGCTTTGGACGATATGTTCACAGAGGAATTTGTAAAGGACGTAGACAATGAGGCTCTGATCAACTCCTGCAAGTCCGGCGACAGCTATTATATGTATCCCATCAGCAGCGCAGCATTCTGTATGGCAGTGAGCAAGAATGCATTAGAGGAAGCAGGCGCTATGGACTGCATCAACCTGGAAGGCGACCGCACCTGGACCACAGAGCAGTTTGAGGAAATGATGAAAAAGCTTTCTGAAGCAGGCTTTATGGGCGGCACCGTATACTGCTCCGGACAGGGAGGCGACCAGGGTATCCGCGCATTCGTTACAAACCTGTATGACAGTTCTGTAACAGATCCTGAGATTACTACATACACCCTCAATGACGAAGGCGGCGTAAAGGCCATGACAAAGATCAAAGAGTGGGTAGACAACGGATATATGTTAAACGGCTCCGCATATAACGGCGGTGAGGACGTAGATCAGTTTGTAGCAGGAAATACCGCATTTACAACCCTCTGGTCTCCAGGACTTGCAAGCCAGAGAGCAGAGACATTAAAGGAGAACGGAATCGAGGCAATCGCACTTCCATTCCCATCTGAGGACGGAACACCTGCATTGGAGTATCTTGTAAACGGCTTCTGCGTATTTGACAACGGCGACGAGGCAAGAGCAGAGGCATCCAAGAAGTTTATTGATTTCATCTGCAATGATGAAGAGTGGGGACCAAAGAACGTAGTAAAGACCAGCGTATTCCCGGTTCGCCAGTCCATGGGCGATCTGTATGAAGGAAATGAGGATATGTCCTTCTACGCTTCTCTTACAAAATATTATTCTCCATACTACAACACCATTCCGGGCTTTGCAGAGATGAGAACCTACTGGTTCCCGATGCTCCAGGCAGTGATCAACGGCGATTCCGAGCCAAAGGCTGCTCTGGACGACTTTGTAGCAAAGGCAAACCAGTCTATCGTAAACGCACAATAAGACAGGTATTCTCCCCATATTACAGCCTGTAGTATGGGGAGTCATTTTTAGAAGGAGAGAACTGCCATGAAGTCAAGGAAAATCAATAAGATCAGAATGAGGGAAACGCTGGTTTCCTATGCATTCCTGCTGCCGGCCATGCTGTTTTTTGTGCTGTTTGTGCTGGTTCCCATGGGAATGGGCGTAGTTACCAGTTTTTTCCGTTATAATATGAAGGGAATGACCTTTACAGGACTGTCTAATTACATGACTATGTTTGCAGATCCTGTATGGCAGAAATCCCTGGTGAACACCCTGCTTCTGGTAGTAGGCTCCGTTCCCATTACTGTACTGTTTGCGCTTTTTGTAGCAGCCATGACTTACGAGAAGAATCCATTTACAAGATCCTTCTTCCGATGTGTGTTCTTCCTGCCTGTGGTTACGGGTACTGTAGCGGTAACAGTTGTCTGGAAATGGATCTACGACCCTTTAAACGGTATTTTAAACTGGATCTTAAAATCACTGGATCTGATTGAAAAGAACATTATGTGGACGGGAGATAAAAGATATGCTCTCTGGGCCATTCTGATTATACTGATCACTACCAGCGTAGGACAGCCCATTATTCTCTATATCGCTTCTCTGGGAAATGTTCCCAAGGATTATGTAGAAGCAGCTCAGGTAGACGGCGCCAATGATTTTCAGGTATTCTGGAAGATCAAATGGCCCAGCCTTCTGCCCACCACACTGTATATCGTGGTGATCACTACCATCAACTCCTTCCAGTGCTTCTCTTTGATCCAGCTGCTTACTTCCGGCGGACCCAATTACAGAACGACTACTATCATGTACTATCTGTATGAGACAGCATTTAAGAAGTTCGAATATGGCTACGCCAATGCCATGGGCGTAATACTTGCATTGATCATTGGTTTTATCAGCTTTGTCCAGTTTAAGGCATTGGGCAGCGACGTTGAATATTAAAGGGGGATGAGAAGATGAAAAATAAAGTGAAAATTCTGGATGCCGCCTCTATGGTGCTTCTGCTCCTTCTCAGTGTGGTATTTATTTTCCCCTTCTACTGGATTTTGACGGGAGCCTTTAAATCCCAGAAGGTTACGATCAAGCTGCCTCCGGAATGGTTCCCTCTCCACCCGACCTTGGAAAACTTTGAGAAGCTGTTTCAGAACCCGGCGCTCCAGTGGCTGATCAACAGTATCTTTATCGCCGGTGTAACGCTGATCATCGTCTGCGTGGCAGCCTCTATGGCCGGTTATGTGCTGGCAAAGAAGCGCTTTTACGGCGATAAGCTGCTGTTCAGTATTTTCGTATTCGCAATGGCCCTTCCAAAGCAGGTAATCCTGGTGCCGCTGATGAAGCTGGTTTCCTTTATGGGGATCCATGATACTCCATGGGCCGTTATCCTTCCTTTGTGCGGCTGGCCCTTTGGCATTTTCCTCATGAAGCAGTTCAGTGAAAATGTTCCTACAGAGCTTTTGGAGGCTGCAAAGATCGACGGAAGCGGTGAAATCCGTACCTTTACAAGCATTGTTATGCCGATCGTAAAGCCGGGTCTGGGAGCGCTTGCGATCTTTACCTTTATTAATACATGGAATGACTATTTCATGCAGTTAGTAATGTTAAATTCCAGAACGAACCTGACGATCTCTCTGGGCGTGGCGACACTCCAGCAGGAGTTCTCCACCAACTACGGAGTCATCATGGCGGGTGCGGCTCTGGCGGCGGTTCCCATTGTTGCGGTGTTCCTGATGTTCCAGAATTACTTTACTCAGGGTATTACCATGGGAGCGGTCAAGGGGTGATGGGAGAGGGGATTGCACCCCCTGCACCATCCTTCTCATGCCGGTCTTCCATGGCTCCGGTTTCCGGTCATAAGAAAGTCTAAGAGGCTGAAATTTTTCTAAAAGCAAGCTCCATATCAAAAACTCGCCGTGCTCAGACAGGTTTGATATGGAGCTTAACGAAAAATTCCAGCCTCTAAGTCTTTCTAAATGGCCTCCAAAGTCGCCCTGGCAGATCGGCATGGGAAGGCTGGCACAGGGGGCGCAATCCCCGGCGGAGGTGTTCCGGGGAGGAAAACTTGAGTTTCTGTATTTTGCAGACACCAGAACACAGTGTAAAGTGCGGAAACTCAAAGAGGAAACAAGTTGACAAAAGGGTTCATATGAGTAAAATATGGTATAGGTTAGGGCGGTGGCCGTTTGGCCATGGCTCTTTATATTTACCCTGGTTTGGGGTTAAGGAAGGAAAACAGATATGAGTTTGATCGTACAGAAATTCGGCGGGACCTCTGTGGCTGACACGGAGCGGCTGCGCAATGTTGCAAGGATCATTACAGAGACATATAAGGCGGGAAATCAGGTGGTGGCAGTATTGTCTGCCCAGGGGGATACGACAGATGATCTGATTCAGAAGGCAGAGGAGATTAACCCAAAGGCTTCGGCCAGAGAGATGGATATGCTTTTGTCTACAGGAGAGCAGATTTCGGTATCGCTCTGTGCGATGGCGATTGAGGCTTTGGGATATCCGGTGATTTCTCTTACCGGCTGGCAGTCCGGCATCAGCACGAATACGGTTTCGGGAGATGCGCGTATCCGAAAGGTGGATACGGAGCGCATTGAGGCGGAGCTGAATCAGAAGAAAATAGTGATTGTTACAGGATTTCAGGGAATCGACCGGAACCAGAATATTACCACTTTGGGACGGGGCGGTTCGGATACCTCTGCGGTAGCTCTGGCTGCGGTTCTGGGGGCCGACCTGTGCCAGATTTATACGGATGTGGACGGTGTTTACACGGCAGATCCCAGAAAGGTTGCAGGAGCCAGAAAGCTGGATGAGGTGACGTATAATGAGATGCTGGAGCTGGCGACGCTGGGAGCGCAGGTGCTCCATAACCGTTCGGTGGAGCTGGCAAGAAAGTACAATGTAAAAATGGAGGTCCTGTCAAGCTTTACAGGCCATCCGGGAACAAAAGTGAAGGGAGTTGCAAAGCGTATGGAGCGTTCATATATCAGCAGCGTGGCAAAGGATAAGGATATTGCGAGGATTGCCCTTATTGGCGTGCCAAATGAGATCGGAACCTCATTTAAGGTGTTCTCTCTGTTGGCAAGAAATCATGTAAATGTGGATATTATTCTCCAGGGCATTGGCCATGAGGAAGGGAAGGATATCTGCTTTACAGTGGCAGAAAAGGATCTGAATAAAACGGCAGAGCTTTTGACGGAGCATAAAGAGGAGCTGCGCTACAGCCGTATGGAGACGAACTGCGATGTGGCTAAGGTTTCTGTTGTAGGAGCAGGCATGATCAATAATCCGGGAGTAGCTGCAAAGCTCTTTGAGGCGCTGTATGATGCGGGGATCAATATCAATATGATTTCCACCAGCGAGATCAAAATTTCTGTGCTGGTAGACCGTAGGGATGCAGATCAGGCGGTACAGGCCATTCATGACCGGTTTTTCACGGTGTAATTGTATTTTTATGGAAAATGCAGATGTGTTTTGCTGAAAAATGTCAAAATATACAGTATGAAAGATAAAAAATGGGCGCTGTTTCATGTACCTGCATAAAGCGAGAGGAACTCTCTGGATGCAGGCATGGGGACTGCGCCCGTTTTTTTGAAAAAATTTGTTAATAATTTATCGAAAACAGGCAATTTCATGGTTCTGGGGTCTTGTCATTTGACAAAAATCTTATTATAATCATATATGGCAGTATTTTTGTTTTTATGCGGAACTGTAAGGGGATTTTTTGCAGTTCCAGCCAGTATTGTAAACTTTAGAATGATGGAGGACTGGAAAATGAGTAATTCAGCACAAACTTCAGCAAGCAGCCGTATTGCATCCCTGCTTGATGAGAACAGTTTTGTTGAAGTCGGCGCGTATATCACCGCTAGAAACACGGACTTTAACATGGCTGAGCAGGAAACACCGGCTGACGGTGTGATTACAGGCTACGGCACCATCGGAGGATGCCTGGTTTATGTATACAGCCAGGATGCATCCGTACTGGGAGGCTCCATGGGTGAGATGCATGCAAAGAAGATCTGCAGCATTTATTCCATGGCTATGAAGATGGGAGCACCTGTGATCGGTCTGGTAGACTGTGCCGGACTGCGTCTGCAGGAGGCAACAGATGCGCTGGATGGCTTTGGAAAGCTGTATTTAAGCCAGGCAATGGCATCTGGTGTGATCCCTCAGATCATGGCAGTATTCGGTACCTGCGGCGGCGGAATGGCTGTGGCAGCCGGAATGGCAGATTTTACCTTTATGGAAGAGAAGTCCGCGCAGCTCTTTGTAAATGCTCCCAATGCATTAGAGGGCAATTATAAGGCAAAATGTGATACAGCGGCAGCTGCATTCCAGAGCAAGGAGTCCGGCGTTGTTGATTTTACCGGTGATGAAGCATCCATTCTGTCTCAGATCCGTACTCTGGTATCCATTCTTCCTGCTAATAACGAAGAGGATCTTTCCGAGGAGGACTGCCAGGATGATTTAAACCGTATGTGCAGCGGCATTGAAGGTCTGGCGGGAGATCCTATCCAGGTATTATCCATGATTTCTGATAATCATTTTGTAATGGAAGTAAAGAAGGATTATGAACCTTCTATGGTAACTGCATTCATCCGTTTAAATGGCGTGACTGTGGGCTGTGTGGCAAACCGCACAGAGCGTTATGAGGATGGAAAGAAGGCAGATGAGTTTGAGGCTGCTTTATCCGGCAAGGGCTGTGACAAGGCAGTGGAGCTGATCAGCTTCTGCGACGCATTCAGTATTCCTCTGCTGACCCTCACAAATGTAAACGGCTATAAGGCAAAGATGTGCAGCGAAAGACGGATCGCCAGAGCAGCAGCCCGCTTAACCTACGCTTATGCAGACGCTACTGTTCCAAAGGTGACTGTAGTAACCGGAAAGGCACTGGGAAGCGCAGGCCTTACCATGGGAAGCAAGAGCCTGGGAACCGACCTGGTATATGCATGGCCAAATGCAGTGATCGGCACTATGGAGCCTGAGGCTGCGGTTAAGATCATGTATGCAAAGGAAATCGAGGCTTCTGATGATGCAGTGGCTCTGATCAGCGAAAAGACTGCCGAGTATACAAAGACTCAGTCCGGAGCAGTGGCTGCCGCAAGAAGAGGCTATGCAGACGATATCATCAAGGCAGAGGAAACCCGCCAGAGGCTGGCAGCTGCATTTGATATGCTTTATACAAAAAGTGAGGACCGTCCTTCAAAGAAGCATGGCACGGTTTAAAGAGGGGTGACATGTATATGAGACGATTATTTAAAAGGATGGCAGCAGCAGTTTTAGTATCTGCCTGCCTGGTAAGTCTGTCTGCCTGCTCTAAAACAGAGGAGGAAACAGAAAGCTTATCCATCAGCATGGACGGTACGCCTGTGGAAGACGCCATGGGACAGTCCCTTCTTTTATCCGCAGCTCAGACTCTGGGCGCTTCCGATGAACAGCTGGTAGTCCAGGGCAAGCTGGCCCAGTCTCAGGGAGATACCGTTTCTGCAGAGCTTTATCAGGCCCAGCTTGATGTGCGGGAAGAGATGGGCGCTCTCCGCAGTGTTGATATTGAGGATGGCTCTGTGGTGCTTCTGGAGGACGGAAGCTATACGGTGATCCTTCCTGTAGAGTTTGCAGAGGGAACCAAAAAGTATGTTATGAACTTGAATATGGCAACACAGCAGATCCAGGCTCAGTTTACCGATATGTCTGCAGGCGTTGAGGAGGACAGCTCCATCGGAGGCCTGTTAAGGACGGCCAGCGTATATACGCTCATCGGTCTTGGAACCGTATTCTGTGTACTGGTATTTATCAGCCTTCTGATTTCCTGCTTTAAGTTCATCCATGCATGGGAAGAAGGACAGAAGAATAAAGCGGCTGATAAGAAGGCAGAACCTGCGAAAGCTCCTGTACCGGCTGTTTCTGCTGCACCGGCAGTTTCTGCTTTACAGACAACAGGACCGGAGCTGGCAGATGATGCAGAGCTTGTAGCAGTGATGGCAGCAGCGATTGCGGCCTATGAGGGAACTTCACCCAACGGTCTGGTGGTACGCTCCATCCGCCGCGTAAGCAGTTCCAGAAGAAGATAAAGACTCATTTCAAATCAAGGAGGAAACAGATCATGAAGACATATACCATTACAGTAAATGGAAAAGCATATGCAGTAACCGTTGAAGAAGGCGCAGCCGCACCAGCCGCTTTTGCAGCCGCACCGGCTCCCGCAGCCCCCGTACCTGCACCGGCACCAGCTCCCGCTGCCGCACCGGCACCAGCTCCTGCTGCACCTGCAGGCGCAGCAGGCTCCGTTAAGGTAACGGCTCCTATGCCTGGAAAAATCGTAGCTGTAAAGGCTGCAGCAGGCCAGGCAGTAAAGAAAGGCGAAACTGTTCTTGTTCTTGAGGCTATGAAGATGGAAAATGACATCGTTGCTCCTCAGGACGGTACCGTTGCCAGCATAAATGTATCCACAGGCGATTCCGTTGAGTCCGGCGCAGTTTTAGCCACTCTGAACTAAGCAGAAACACGGATCCGCAGTAAGTTGGATTCCATTATGGAGGTAACATTATGGATTTTGGCAATTTAGTAACAAACCTTTTGGGACAGATGGCGTTTTTCCATCTGACCATTGGGAACTATGTGATGATCGGTGTGGCGCTGGTCTTCTTATACCTGGCAATCCGCCGGGGATTTGAGCCTCTGCTGCTGATCCCCATCGCATTTGGCATGCTGCTTGTAAATATCTATCCGGAAATCATGTATTCTCCGGAAGAAACGTCCAACGGCATCGGCGGTCTTTTGTGGTATTTCTTTACTCTGGATGAGTGGAGTATCCTTCCGTCCCTGATCTTCCTTGGCGTAGGAGCCATGACAGACTTCGGTCCGCTGATCGCAAACCCCATCAGCTTCCTTATGGGTGCTGCTGCTCAGCTGGGTATCTATGCCGCATATTTCCTGGCAATTTTCCTGGGATTCTCAGGAAAGGAAGCGGCTGCTATTTCCATCATCGGCGGTGCTGACGGCCCTACCTCTCTGTTCCTTTGCAGTAAGCTGGGACAGACCCAGATCATGGGTCCAATCGCAGTTGCAGCTTATTCCTATATGGCTCTGGTTCCTATTATCCAGCCGCCGTTTATGAAGCTGCTCACTACGGATAAGGAGCGCAAGATCAAGATGGAACAGCTCCGTTCCGTATCCAAGCTGGAAAAGATTTTATTCCCGATCATTGTAACAATTGTAGTCTGCCTGATTCTGCCGTCTACTGCTCCATTAGTAGGTATGCTGATGTTAGGAAACCTGTTCCGTGAGAGCGGTGTTGTAAAACAGCTGGCAGAGACAGCATCCAATGCCCTGATGTACATTGTCGTTATCCTGCTGGGTACATCCGTAGGTGCTACTACCAGTGCAGAGGCATTCTTAAATGTAACTACCATCAAGATCGTTCTTTTAGGTCTGGTTGCATTTATTTTCGGTACCGTAGGCGGTATCCTGTTAGGAAAGCTTCTGTGCAAGCTGACCGGAGGAAAGATCAATCCTCTTATCGGTTCCGCAGGCGTGTCTGCCGTACCTATGGCAGCCCGCGTATCCCAGAAGGTTGGTTCCGAGTATGATCCTACCAACTTCCTGCTGATGCACGCAATGGGACCAAACGTTGCAGGCGTGATCGGCACGGCTGTAGCAGCCGGTACTTTTATGGCAATCTTTGGCGTATAAAAGGGAATTTTATCACAGTATTTAAGGAGGATTTTTAACTATGGCAGAGATAGAGAAGAAGCCGGTAAAGATCGTGGAAACCGTCCTGCGTGACGCCCATCAGTCTTTGCTTGCGACCAGAATGTCAACAGAGCAGATGCTTCCCATCATCGATAAGATGGACAAAGTAGGCTACCATGCAGTAGAGTGCTGGGGAGGCGCTACCTTTGATGCCTGCCTGCGTTTCTTAAAGGAAGATCCATGGGAGCGTTTAAGAAAATTAAGAGACGGCTTTAAGAATACAAAGCTGCAGATGCTGTTCCGCGGACAGAATATCCTGGGCTACAACCATTATGCAGATGATGTAGTAGAGTATTTCGTACAGAAGTCCATTGCAAATGGTATTGATATTATCCGTATTTTTGACTGTTTAAATGATATCCGCAATCTGGAGACAGCCGTAAAGGCTACCAAGAAGGAAAAGGGACATGCTCAGATTGCTCTGTGCTATACCCTGGGTGATGCTTATACTCTGGATTACTGGAGAGACATTGCAAGAAAGATCGAGGATATGGGTGCAGACTCTCTGTGTATCAAGGATATGGCAGGTCTTCTGACTCCATATCAGGCGGCAGAGCTGGTACAGGCATTAAAGGAAGGTACAAAGCTTCCGATCGACCTTCATACCCATTATACATCCGGCGTTGCTTCCATGACCTATATGAAGGCCGTAGAGGCAGGCTGTGAGATTATCGACTGTGCTATGTCACCTCTGGCTCTGGGAACCAGCCAGCCGGCAACTGAGGTTATGGTTGAGACCTTCAGAGGCACTCCATATGATACAGGCTATGATCAGAATCTTCTGGCGGAAATTGCGGCATACTTCCAGCCGATTCGTGAGGAAGCTTTAAAGAGCGGCCTCTTAAATCCGAAGGTTCTGGGTGTAAATATCAAGACCTTGCAGTATCAGGTACCTGGCGGTATGCTTTCCAACCTTGTAAGCCAGTTAAAGGAAGCAGGACAGGAAGACAAGTATCAGCAGGTATTAGAGGAGATTCCAAGAGTAAGAAAAGACTTCGGAGAGCCACCTCTGGTAACTCCTTCTTCTCAGATCGTTGGTACACAGGCAGTTCTCAACGTGCTTATGGGTGAGCGCTATAAGATGGTTCCGAAGGAGTCCAAGAAGATCATGCTTGGTGAGTTCGGACAGACTGTAAAGCCATTTAATCCGGAAGTACAGAAGAAGATCATCGGTGACGAGACGCCGATCACCTGCCGTCCGGCAGATCTGATCCAGCCTCAGCTTCCTCAGTTTGAGAAGGAATGCGCTCAGTGGAAGCAGCAGGATGAGGACGTATTAAGCTACGCTCTGTTCCCGGCTGTAGCCAAGGAGTTCTTCCAGTACAGAGAAGCACAGCAGAAAAAGGTAGACGTGACTGTAGCTGATAAGGAAAATAAGGCTTACCCTGTGTAAATGACGGGATAAAACTGCATATGTAAAATAAAACAGCCTTCCAGCTTCCGGTGCATTGATGCGCCGGGAGCCAGGAGGCTGTTTTTTGCGAAAGATTTGTAAAAAATCCCCTTTTGCTTGGCAAATATGTGGTGAGATGATAAACTGAAAGCGCAACTGATTATTCAAATAAGACAAAAAATGAAAAATATGAGGATATTATGCTGAAGGTTTTGATTGCAGATGATGAGGAGAAAATCTGCCAGCTGATTGGAAAGCTGATTAACTGGGAATCTCTGGGACTGAAGGTAGCTGCAGTGGCATCTAATGGGGTAGATGCTGTAAAAAAGATTATGGAATATAGGCCGGATATTGTGATAACGGATATCAGGATGCCTGGGATTGATGGGATGGAACTGATTGAACGAACTAAAAAAATATGTCCAGATACAGAAATTATTATTATCAGCGGTTATCGGCACTTTGAATATGCGCAGACAGCTATTCGCTACGGAGTTCGAAATTACCTGTTAAAGCCTATTCGTAAGGATGAATTAAGGGAAACACTGGAAAAAATAGTAGATATCTGCCGTGAGAGGAATGAGCAGTTGGATTTTGAGGAGCGGGTGCGTCTTGCATTGAAAAATGATGCTGAAAGACTTCGGACGGGATTTATTTCCCAACTGATCTATGGAAGCAGTGAAAGAAAGGGAGATTCTTCTATTGAGGCTGTAAATGCCCAGTTTCATTTCCGGTTTCGTGAAGGTATTTTTCAGATTTTAGGAATCCGTTTTGACAGAATTGGTCATGACGATAACTGCATATCCTTTTTAGCAGATCGTGCAACAGATATTATCAAACAGTTTTTAGGTTCGCTGTGTTTTGATTTTGAGCTTTATGTGGAATGTTCCAATCTTTATGTGCTGCTTAATTATTCAACAGAGGATCAGAAAAATATCCGAAGGGCTGTGCGGCAGATATTTGATGAATTAAAGCAGCAGGAAGCAATTTTAAAAGGAATGGAAATAACTGCAGGTATGGGACGGATGACAGGTTGTATCGGTGAGTTGAGATCCTCTCTTTTAGATGCCCGTTTTATGCTGCAGCAGAGGATTATAGCCGGAACAGGGCGGATTCTGGAAATTGGCGAACAGGGGAGAGTTACGTCTGGTTTTGTGGACAGTGAAGCATTTGGACAGTTTAACAGAGACATGGAGCGGGCGCTGGAAAGCCTGAACACTATGGAGGTAAGAAAGGTTATCTGCGGTCTTTTGGATCAGCTGTCATCGTACAATGGCATGACCGGATATGAGGCCCTGCAGATGTCACGAGAAGTATGCAACCACTATATATTCTGCATGAAAAACCGCAGTATCTATATTGAGAATGAATCTAAATTTGTGGAAAATTTCAGCAGAGAGTCTGAGGACTGTGTTTCCATGGAGGAGCTGTTTCATTTGCTGTCGCGTACAGTATGCCGTTCATTTGACACTGCTGTGGAGGCTAAAAGAGCAGAAGATAACCGTCCTATGCGTCTGGCAAAGAAGTATATACAGGAAAATTACAGTAAGCCTTTGACCTTGGAGGAAGTCAGTGCGAAAGCAGGATTTGCACCGGGATATTTCAGTACACTGTTTAAGAAGGAAACGGGAACAGCATTTTTGGAATATGTGCAGTCAGTACGAATGGAATCGGCCAAAAAACTGCTTACAACGACAACAGACAGCATGTATGTGATCTGTGAAAAGGTGGGATATAGCGATGTGAAATATTTTACAAAATGCTTTGTGAAATATACAGGATTAAAACCGGGAGAATACAGGAAGATATATTCATGAGAAATAGGGAAAACTATATTTTAGGAAGAATACAGTGGTTTGTAATTGGTATAGGCTTTTTTGCAGCATCTATGTCGGTATTTGTCCTTACAGGTGAAGGCGGAATACGCAGAAGAGTTTTTGCACTTATACTTCTGGGCGCTTTTCTTGTGTTTTTGTATTACGGTTACCAAAAAATTTATCGACCGTTAAAAATCAATAATCGGATTAAAGCCAGCTTTGCCCGGGGAGACAGTTATGAGGATATTTATAATATGGCGTATCCTATAAGCGCGGAAGAAAAAGCTATGTTTGAGAGATTTTCGCTCCTGTTGGATAAGAATCGTCTGATTGCATTATCAAAAAAAACATCAGAGTATCTGGCATTGCAAAATCAGATCAATCCTCATTTTCTTTATAATACATTGGAAGGAATAAGGGCAGAGGCAGTAATTTCTGGGGTAGATACCATTGCGGAGATGACAGAAGCACTGGCAACATATTTCAGATATACAATTTCACAAGTGGATAATCTGGTGACGCTGGAGGAGGAACTTGCAAATGTAGAGAATTATTATTATATTCAGAAATTCCGTTTTGGTGACAGGTTGGATCTTATGATACGCTATGATTGCGAGGATGAATACAGTGTACTTCAGTGTCAGATTCCTAAGCTGACGCTTCAGCCGATTGTGGAAAATTCTATTTACCATGGTCTGGAACAGAAAATGGAAAAAGGTCATCTGGATATCAAAATAACTGCTACAGACCAACACTTGATTATTATGGTATCAGATGATGGTGTGGGAATGGAGAAGGAACAGGTAAAAAAGATGAATGAGGTTCTGCGCAGTCTTCGCTTGGAGGAGATGCAGACAGAGTCTTCCAGAGGCGGTATTGCGGTCCGAAATGTAAATAATCGAATTAAACTCCTTTTTGGTGAAGAATATGGAATTAGCATATACAGCCAGTCTGGTGCTGGTACAGATGTGGAAATTACGCTTCCGCCCAATTATGACGGCGGTTCTTACGCATCTGAAAAGGTGGGCGGCTGCAATGCAGAAAAACAGGAAAATATTCACTTTAAACCGTAGTGGGTTTGAGGAGGAAACAGGTTATGAAACAGGAAATACTGCGCTTTGAAAATGTTACACGGCAAGTAGATGGAGCTGTATATCTGGATAATTTTAATTTTTATATGACTAAGGGAGAAATTGTAGGGATGCTGTCTGTGAATGACAGAGGAAAGAAAGAACTTTTGAATCTTTTAATGAAAAGACTCCCGATTGAATCAGGACGTATTTATTGGGATGGGGGTTTGGCAAACAGCTGGTTAGACAGTGAATATCCTAATAATAAGGTGTATGTGATTGATGAGCATAGTTCTTTAATTGAAGATCTTTCCATTGCTGATAATATGTTTGTGATGCGTTCCGGTTTTAAAAAGTATGTGATAGAAGAGAGGGTTCTTGAGGAGCAGGCAAAAAGGGTTTTGGAGAGTCTGTCTATGCAGGTAGATTTGAATCAAAGAGTATCCAGACTTACTGTTCTGGAGCGGATCATGATTGAGATGGCCAAAGCGTATCTGATGGGCTGCAGCCTCTTGATTGTAATGTACCCGGAGCAGCTGATCGGTCAGGCGGAGTTTGAGCGGTTTCATCAGCTTCTGCGAAGTATAAAGAAAAAGGGAATTTCTACGCTGTATTTTTGTTATCATCATTGGATTATGTTTCAGATCTGCGATCGGATTGCTCTTTTTTCCAGAGGACGGATAAAGAAGCTGTTCGATCATCGGGACTTTACGGAAAAAGCCATTGCACCATATATATATTATTTTAAAGACGCCAGAATAGCCCGGGCAGGAGAAACACCTTCTTATGGTCTGGAATTTCGGGAATTATCGGGAGAAAATATCGGGAGGCTGAATCAGGGGATTGTTCCTGGTGAGTGCATCACATTTTTAGACTCCGAAGGACGTATGGGAAGAGAACTGCTGAAAATTCTCACGAAAGAAAAAACGGATTATGAAGGAAGAGTTTTCTGTAAAGGAATTGATTTGAAAAAAGGGGGAAGAAGCTGCCTGGACAGCGGGATGATCGTGTTGGATAACAATCCAACGGAAACTTTTCTTTTCAGCGAAATGTCATATCTGGAAAATCTCTGCTTTCTTTTGGATCGGAAACTGAGAAAAAGGATTTTAAAGCCTTCCTATCTTTCCAGTGTCAGAAATGAGTATGCACGGAGAGTGGGAGATGTAATTGATGCAGGGGATATCCGATCCCTTTCATTAAAAGAAAAGTACGGGTTAGTTTATAATAAAATCCGCCTGTTTCATCCGGAAATTCTTGTAATTCTCAAGCCTTTTGCTTATGGAGATATGCATTGCAGAAATTATATTTTAGAGCAGATTCGTGAATTAAAGGAAATGGGACTTTGCATTCTGCTTGTTACGAATTATATTACAGATTGTCTCTACATTTCTGATCATATATGTATTTTAAAAGATGGAAGAGATGTTGTGTCTCTGGAGCCGGAAGAATATGGTATTATAAGCCGAATTTTTTCGTAAGAATGTCTACCTGATTCGTAAGTTTATCCCCTTATTAAAAAACAGTCCCCTGTTATAATTATTCCATAAATATATGGTATCCTGCCATACAGTATGAGAAGGGGGTATCTGGTTTGAAGCCGGAAAAAAGAGAAAAACTTCAGACAGTCAGAAATGAAATGGAAGCATTTATGAAAAGAAGTGTTCCGTTCTGGCTGGAGCATGGGATTGACAGAGAATACGGAGGGTATCTGGTCTGCTTTGACTGCCATGGCCGTCCGATGAAGGAACTGGCGGTTTTATCGCCGGATGACAAGATGATTGTGACCCAGACAAGGATGATATGGGGATTTTCTGCTCTGTTAAGAAATGGGCTGGCAAAACGCTGCGGCTGGGAAGAGGCCTGCAGGGAGGCAGCCGTTCAGGGAGTGGACTTTTTTATTGAGAAATTCTGGGACAAAAAGCATACGGGATGGGCCTGGGTAACAGACCGCAAGGGAAATGTGCTGGATAACGGCAAGCTGGTGTATGGTCAGACCTTTGCAATCTATGCGCTGGCAGAGTATTATATGGCAACGGGTGATGCACGCGGACTGGAATATGCAGAAAAAACCTTTGATGCATTAAAGAAGTATGCAGCGGATACGTATCATGGAGGGTATTTTGAGAATTTTAAAGAAGACTGGACATTAGAAAGTCCGGGTGTATATGGAGGCGATCTTAAGTCTCTGGATATCCATATGCACACCATGGAAGCTTATACGACTCTTTATGAAGCAACAGGAAAGGAAATTCATAAGAGGGCTCTTGAGGAAATCATCCAGATAGTTCTTACTTATATGGTAGATTACGATTTCTGGTGCGGACGAAATCAGTTTGGTTCAGATTTTACCCCCAGACCTGCAATTTCTATTCGGAGAACATGGAATTATGACAGAGATCCGGAAAGTGCCAACAAAAATCCTCTGGATACTACCTCCTATGGACACAATATTGAGCTGGTCTGGCTTTTAAATCGTGCGTATGAGGTATTGGGAGAACCGCCTGCCAGAGAATTTACAAGAAAATTTGCGGATTATACGCTGGCAAACGGCTGGGATCCAATCTATGGAGGCATTTATCGGGATGGAATGCATGATGGACGGATTGTAGTGACGGATAAGGAATGGTGGCAGAACTTTGAGTCCCTTACAGGCTTTTTAGACTGCTATCAGGCAACGGGGGATGAGCGGTATCTGGATACTTTTATAGACCTGTGGGAATTTGACCAGAAGTATTTTTATAATCCGGAAGCAGGGGAATCCAGACAGCTTTTAAAAGCAGATGGAACACCGATTATTGAAGATGCAGGGAACCAGTGGAAATGCATTTACCATACAGACCGAGCTATGATGGAATGCTGTCTCAGAATAGAGGATATGAACCGGGAAAATGAGTAAGAGCACCGGAAAGGAACGAATATGGAAGAAATGAACACACATACGCCGGCGGGCCGTGAACTGGTGCGTATGAGCGGGATTATGAAGGAATTTCCGGGCGTAAAGGCGTTGGATGATGTAAAGCTGGAATTGTATTCAGGAGAGGTTCTGGCGCTTTTAGGAGAAAACGGAGCGGGAAAGTCTACCCTGATGAAGATTCTGTCGGGAGTTTACCAGAGAGATGACGGGGAAATCGTTCTGTTTGGGAAAAAAATCCAGAATTGGGATGCAAACCATGCAAAAGAGGCTGGTGTTGCAATTATCCATCAGGAACTGAATATGTGTACCCATTTAAGTGTTGCTGAGAATATTTTTCTGGGCCGTGAACTGGTCAAAAACGGACGCCTGGACAATGAAAGGATGCATGAGGAGACAAAGAAGATCCTTCATCGTCTGAATATTGACATCGATCCCAGAACTCAGGTGGGAGATCTGGCGGTATCCAGACAGCAGATGGTAGAAATTGCAAAGGCTCTTTCTCAGAATGCAAGGGTACTGATTATGGATGAGCCTACATCAGCTCTGACATCCAAAGAGATTGATGAGTTGTTTAAGATTATTCATCAGTTAAAAGAAGATGGAATCGGCATTATCTATATTTCCCACCGTTTGGAGGAACTTCAGCATATTGTGGATCGTGTGATTATCATGCGGGATGGAAAATATATTACGCAGATGCCTTATGATGTAAACCGGATGGATGAGATCATAGCCAATATGGTAGGCCATGAGATTAAAGAGAAATTTCCTCATGTGGACTGTACAAGAGGAAAGAAAATTTTAGAGGTCCGTCATCTGAGCGCGGGACGCCAGGTAAGGGATGTAAATCTGGAATTGTATGAGGGTGAGATTGTCGGGATTGCAGGCCTTATGGGTGCAGGCCGTACAGAGACTACGCGGGCAATTTTTGGTGTAGATTCCAAGGAAGAAGGAGCAATTTTCATTGACGGCAAAGAAGTAAAGATACACTGTCCGGCAGATGCCATACGGGCTGGGCTTGTACTGGCGCCTGAGGATCGGAAAAAGGATGGACTATGCACCAGATTGAGCATTTCTGATAATATTGCTCTGCCGAATCTGGATATGCTCTGTAAAGGCTTGTTTGGAACCGTAGACCGGAAGAAGGAAAAAGAGATGGTGGATCATTCTGCAAAGGCATTAAAGATCCGTATGTCTGGGGCGCAGGTGGATGCAGGAAGCCTTTCAGGAGGAAACCAGCAGAAGGTAGTAGTGGCTAAATGGCTGGCAAGAAATTCAAGGGTTGTTATTTTTGATGAGCCAACAAGAGGAATTGATGTGGCGGCCAAGGTCGAAATTTATAATCTGATGAATCAGTTAAAGCAAAATGGTATAGGCGTTATGTTTGTGTCCTCTGAGATGCCGGAGGTTCTGGGAATGAGCGACCGAATCCTCGTTATGTGTGACGGACGGATCACTGGTGAATTTAATGCATCGGAAGCGACTCAGGATAAGATCCTTACCAGCGCTACGCGGTTTGAACAAAAAGCAGTGTCATAAGGAGGAGGAACACATGAGTAATTCCAATGAAAAAAAGCCTGGTATACTGGGACGCTTTCTGTCCCAACGGGGAATGGGACAGGTCATTACAGTGGGAGTAGGCCTGGTTATCCTCTGTCTGGTATTTGGCTTTATCAATCCAAATTTCTTTACATACAGAAATGTGGCAAATCTGCTGAGACAGATTGCTCCGATTTTGTTAATCGGTGTAGGACAATCCTATGTTCTTTTTACAGGAAATATTGACCTTTCGGTCGGTTCTGTCGTAGGAATGAGCTGTATGATTTCTGCTACACTGATGTGTCATGGCATGAATCCCTGGGTTTCTGTTGTGATTACAATGGCATGTTGTCTGGCAGTAGGCTGTGTCAATGGAGTTCTGGTATCAAAATGCAAGCTGCCGCCGTTTATTGCCACATTAGGTACCATGACGATTGCCCGCGGAATTGCCCAGATCGTAAATGGAAATTACAATACAGATTCCATTGGTGAGGCGGCAAAGGGCTTCAGAACCTTTTTCTACAGCGGCAAATTCATGGGGATTTTCAGTGCATTCTGGATTGCGATGGCAGTATGGCTGGTATTTAACTATCTGATGAGCCATACCAGAACAGGCCGCCATATCTATGCGACAGGAAGTAATATTGATGCTGCAAGACTTTCTGGTGTAAACGTAGATAATACGGTTATCTGTGTTTATGTGGTATCTGCGTTCTGTGCCTGCATTACAGGCTTGATTACCTGTGCATCCACAGGAACAGGAACCATGGATGCAGGAACTTCCTATGAAATGTATGCGGTAGCTGCTTCTGTAATTGGCGGTGTTTCTACGCTGGGCGGTTCTGGAATTCTTTCTGGTACGGTGATCGGTGCAGCAATCTGGGGTGTGCTGCAGAATGGTCTTCAGTTTGCCGGTGCTCCGGTTGCAATCAGAAATATTGTGATTGGAATTATTGTTGTAGTAGCAGTGCTTCTGGATGTAATTGTCCGTTCTGGAAAAGGAAAAAGCAAGAAGCATAAAAATGGATAAGCAGTAAAATAGGGTTGAAAGCAGAAATGCTTTACAATAAGAGAAAGAAAGGAAAGGTATTGTATTATGAGGAAAAAGGCATTATCAATGATTCTGGTGGCAGCTATGGCATCTGCAGCATTAGCGGGCTGTTCATCTGCTCCAAAGGAGACAGCTGCACCGGAAACAACGGCAGCAGAGACAGAGAAGAAAGAGACAGATGCAAAGAAGGAAGAGACAACCAAAGCAGAGGAAACCAAAAAAGCAGAGGAAGCAGGCGGGGCTGCGAATGATATGCTGGCTGGAGAGACAGGAGATATTGCAAAGCCTGGAGACGGAAAAGGCCAGAAGGTTGTTCTGATTACCATTGACTCTATGGATCAACATTGGGTAAATATGGATAAAGGATGCAAAAAGGCCGCAGAAGAGCTGGGATGTGAATATAAGTGGATTGCTCCTGATGTAAAGGATGATGCAAAGCAGATTGAATGTGTGAATAATGCTGTAGCGGATGGTGCTACTGCAATTCTGGTAGCAGCCAATGGACCGGATGCAATTACAGCGGCTCTTGAAGAAGCGGATGAAGCAGGTGTAAAGATTGTTCAGGTTGACTCTTTTGCAAATTATCCATGTGTACAGAAGCTGGGAACCGATAATCGTGCTGCAGGAAAGATCGCAGGCGAGAAGGTTCTGGAGGCTCTGGAGGCAAAGGGTGTGAAGGAAGGAAAAATTGGCATTGTATCTGTAAATGCAGCTACTACTTCTACTGTAGATCGTGATGAAGGCTTCCGATCCGCTTTTGAGGGAACTGCTTACGAAATTCTTGAAACTCAGTATGCAGACGGCGATGCAGCAAAATCCAAGGATGCGGCAGCTAATTTCATTTCTCAGGGCTGTGTTGCCTTATTTGGTGCAAATGAAGGCTCTTGTGTAGGCGTTGGAAATGCAGTTGCAGAGGATGGAAATAATATTGTTGCAGCTGGTATGGATAAGTCCGACGCAGTAATTCAGCTGATTAAAGACGGCTCCTTAATCTGTACAATGGCTCAGAATCCTGATATTATGGGATATGAGGGAATGTATGCAGCTATTACAGCAATTAACGGCGGCAGTGTTGCCCCGGAATATATTGATACAGGCGTTTCTGTACTGACAGCTGATAAGGTTCAGTAAAAGAAAAATGAAATTTGAAAAAGATGCTCCCGGTATTTCCGGGGGCATTTTTGGGTAGGAGGATACAGGATGTATGTGTTAGGATTTGACATTGGAGGAACAAAGTCTGCGGTTGTTCTGGCAAATATTGAAGATACTCAGGTAAGTTTTCTGGGAAGGTATGAAAGAAAGACGGTTCCAGATTGGAAGAAAGTATTGAATGAGTTGGAAGAAAATGGAAGAAAAATAGCAAAAGAGCATGGGATTTCTATTGGATCGAATGAAGGAGTGGAACGAATTGGAATTTCTTGTGGAGGCCCTTTAAGTTCAGATCGCAGGCAGATTCTTTCGCCGCCTAACCTTCCGGGCTGGGATCGGGTTCCAGTAATAGATTATCTGGAGAAAAAAATGGGGATTCCAGCACGTTTGGAAAATGATGCAGACGCAGGGGCATTGGCTGAGTGGAGATTCGGAGCCGGACAGGGCTGCCGCAGCATGATTTTTCTGACTTTCGGAACCGGTTTGGGAGCTGGCCTTATTTTAGACGGCAGATTATATCGGGGAGCATCTGGTCTGGCAGGAGAAGCAGGACATATACGGATGGAAAAGGATGGGCCGGTGGGATATCAGAAATCCGGAAGCCTGGAGGGCTTCTGTTCAGGAGGAGGAATTGCCAGGATGGCAGAGATAGAAGGGATAAAAGCAAGTGCAAAAGAACTGGCTGCTATGGCAGAAATGGGAGATGAGAAAGCTTTGAAAATTTTTGAACGCTCTGGGGCCATATTTGGAAGAGGGCTTGCAGTTTTAATTGATTTGCTGAATCCGGAGCGTATTATTGCAGGCTCTGTGTATGCCAGAAGCCATCATTTTCTGGATTCAGCTATGTATAGAGAACTAAAAAAGGAGGCTTTGGCTCCCAGTCTGGCAGCCTGCAGGATTCTGCCGGCTGCACTGGGAGAGCGAATCGGGGATTATGCTGCCATCAGTGCGGCTTTGGAATAAAAGGATATTTATCTCCCCCACTTCATAGCCGCCGCCACATCCAGCATACCGCCGGAAGCGGTCTTCCCTTTTAAGGGAGCCAGCTTGTGGACTGAGGACAGCAGGGCGGTTCTCACATCGGAAAGACTGAGATCCGGACGGCCGGAGTAGAGAAGGGAAGCAGCTCCTGCGACCATGGGAGCTGCCATAGAGGTACCGCTCATATAGGCGTAGGTATCGGAGGGTACGGTGCTCAGGATATAGGTTCCCGGAGCGGCCAGGTCTACGTTTGTCTGCCCGTAGTTGGAGCTTTCATCCAGATGACCGTTAAAAAGCAGGTTTCCTACAGTGATAATATTATCATAAGGGAAGCTTGCGGGGTAAACCGGATGTGCGTCAATGTTATAGCCGATTTCGTACTGATTGCCGTTTCCGGCTGCGGCTACAAAAAGCATATTGGAATCCCGGATTGCAGCCTCAAATTCTGGGGAGGTCTGTCCGGAGCCGAAGCTTAAATTGCAGATCTGGGCGCCGTTGGCCTCTGCATAGCGGATTGCCTGGATGACGTTTTCGGGAGAACCCTTTCCTTCTTCGCCTCCCAGAGCCTTTAATACCATGATTTTTATATACCGGCTGTCTCCGATGCCAGCTACTCCGCCGTTTCCCTTTGCAGCCGCAATGGTACCGGCCCCGTGGGTGCCGTGGGTATCCTCATCGCCTGCGCAGAGCTGATTATTATTTGAAATAAAATTCCAGCCGTTTACATCGTCAACATAACCATTTCCGTCGTTGTCAATGGAATCTCCGGGGATTTCATCCTCATTGACCCAGATGGCGTCTTTTAAATCCTTATGGGAGGTGTCGATTCCTGTGTCGATTACAGCCACAGTGACAGGGCGTTTATTGGATTCCTGCTCATAGAGCTGCCAGGCTTCTTTTATGTTGATATCAATTCCAGCTACAGCGTCTGTCTGAATGGCGTCATAGTTACTGGGGCCAAGAGGCGGCAGGGCGATGCCGTCGACTCCGTTTTCGCCATAGTGTACATAGATGCTGTCTAAGGTTCTGATATTTAGTTTTCGCTCAGTTCTCTGCAGACGGCCTGTATTATGCAGTGCCCACTGATATTCCGAATATTCATCACCTGAAGAAACAGCTTCTACGCCGGGTCCACTGAAAAAAAGAGAAAATTCCCGGCTGTTTTCCTTTGCTCCCCAATAGGAAAGAGGGGAGGAAACGGCTGCTATAGAAATGGAAAGCACCGCTGAAAGGGCGGCTGCCGTAAAATGCTTCATATCTGAAATCTCCTTTCCTGAGGCTGTATTATACCATATTTTTAAGATATATGCCAAGATGGGTTCATCTGAACATTTTGTGAAAAATTCGCAGAAGCATAAGTCTGTGACAAGCTCACTTGACAAAATGGCAGAAATCAGAGTATAAAAGGAGTACACTTTAGGATTGGAGGTTATTTATGGGATTTACACTGGATGTAAGCATATCTGCGGTAACTGTATTTTTACAGGGATTGTTAAGTTTTTTTTCGCCCTGCGTACTGCCGCTGCTTCCCCTTTATATCGGCTATCTGTCCGGCGGAACAGCCGTAAAGGGCGAAGATGGAAGAATGCACTATAAACAGAGCAAGGTGCTGCTTCACACGGTTTTCTTTGTGACAGGGGTCAGCTTTGCCTTTTTCCTGCTGGGGCTTGGCGTGTCCGCAGTGGGTGGATTTTTCCACAGCTATCAGGCCATGTTTGCACGGACCGGAGGTATCCTTGTCATGCTGTTTGGCTTGTATCAGATGGGAATATTTGGAATATCTTCCGTTTTGGGAAAAGAGCACCGCCTGCCCTTCAGGCTGGATCGTTTTGCCATGTCGCCGGTTACAGCGCTGCTTATGGGCTTTACTTTCAGCTTTGCCTGGACGCCCTGCGTAGGACCGGCTCTTACAAGCGTCCTTTTGATGGCCGCATCTGCAGCGACCAAGGCTCAGGGCTTTGTTCTGATCGGCGTTTACACTATGGGCTTTGTTCTGCCCTTTCTGTTTGTGGGCCTCTTTACTACTCAGCTTCTGGAGCTCTTTAAGAAATACAGAGGTGTGGTGCAGTATACAGTAAAAATTGGCGGTATCCTCATGGTGCTGATGGGAATCCTCATGTTTACCGGGAAAATGAATGATGTGACCGGATATTTATCCCGTATTTCCGGAACTCAGGTGAGTCAGACAGAGAGTATGGAAGAAAGCACTGCGCCGGAGAAAGCAGAAGCAGATAACGAAGGCGGAAGTACAGAGCCCGGGACAGGCGGGTCTGAAAGCACAACTGCAGAGGAGGCTTCCGGTGAAACGGCAGCCGATGCGCGTCCCGTGATCCCGGCAGTTGATTTTGAACTGGAGGATCAGTACGGAAATATCCACAGACTGGAGGATTACAGAGGGAAGACGATTTTTCTGAACTTCTGGGCAACCTGGTGTCCGCCCTGTAAGGCTGAGATGCCGGATATTCAGAAGCTGTATGAAAAGTCCTCCACAGAGGGAGAGGATGCAGTAATTGTTCTGGGCGTTGCTGCGCCCAATATGGGACAGGAAGGCTCTGAGGAAGAAATTGCCGCATTCATGGAAGAAAAAGGATATACTTACCCGGTACTGATGGATACAGAGGGAGAGCTGTTTGCCTCTTATGGTATCATGTCCTTCCCAACCACCTTTATGATTGACAGAGATGGAAATGTATTTGGATATGTGAGCGGTATGCTGTCAGCGGATATGATGGACAGCATTGTGCGTCAGACGCTGGACGGGAAGATGGATCAGAGATAAAATATCTGCGGGAAAAGTATATACAGAAGCTATTCTGGATGTTGGGGCATAGGATTACAGGGATGCTCCAGCATCCTTTTTTTGTATTTTCCAGGCGTCATATTATATTTGTTTACAAAAAGCTGGTAGAAATAGCCTTTATTATGGTAGCCTACCTGTTCGGAGATTTCGGATATTGTTAATTCTGTTTCAATCAGAAGACGTTTTGCCTGTTCCAGACGGATGTTTTGAAGATATTCCGAATAGGTCATCCCTGTTTTTTTGCGGATCAGCCGGTTGAAATAATCTCTTTGAAAATGAAACCGTTCCATCAGTTCATGGGTTGTGACGGATTGATAGTGGGTCTGGATATAGCTGCATATTTCTTCAAAAACAGTCCAGTTTATATTTTTTTGCCGTTCTCTGGTAAGGGAAAAATCATAATGCGTGCTTAAAATTCTGAAAATACGCAGAAGAAGCCCGCGGCAGATGTGGGTGGAACCGATTTTATTTTCATACAGCTCTGTCAGGAGGAGGGAAAGGCAGGGCTCGATCTCTTTTCTGGCATCCCTTGTGGGGTGGAAATGAATATACTGTTGCAGATCGCTTTGTTTCATCAGTGCAGTTTGAAGAAAGGATATAATTTTGCCGGTTGTAATATGTTCATTCATTACCTCTTCAAACATGCTGTTTTCAATTCCGAAAAACAGTACAATGGAATCCTGGCAGGACAGATAATCCTGATGAATACAGTTTTTGTCAATCAGGCAGACGTCACCTTCTTGAAATATAATATCTTTCCCGGAAATTTTCTGTTTGAAGTTACCTTTTACAACGTATCCCAGTTCAATGTAGTCATGGGTGTGGAGCTGCGTTTTTACTCCGTCTTCAAATGTAAAGCAGCAGCAGAACCTGTCAGGTGCGGGATACATGGCGGCACGAAGCTGATTTCTGCCGCAGAAATCCCAGCACAGGAAGAAGATCCGCTGGGAAGAAAGCAGGGGATATGTTTTGATTTCTTTTGCAGATTTGGAATATTCGAATGAAATCATTCTGGCTCCAAGAGGATGACCGGGCTGCAGGTTCCTCCGGGCAGTGGATATAAGCTGTCTGCATGTTTCTAGCAGATTCAAAATTTTCACCTCGCATTTTGTGTTGACTTTCTGAATGTTTGATTCTGATATCATAAAATTATATCGTATTTTGGGAAAATAACAATGAAAAATGATCGAAATAGGTAACTTTAGAATAAGAGTGGCAAGATTATGGAATTGTACCGCTGATCCCTGTTTTGTAAAATAGAACCAGATCTTTATAATTTTATGCAATAGATGAAATGAAACATATGATATTTTACAGGTGACTGTTAAAGGAGAGCAGAAAATTGGAAGAAATCAGGATAGAGGATATAAAAAAACGGATTCAGTCAGGAAAAACGGTTTTGGGAATTGAACTTGGTTCCACCAGAATCAAGGGCGTTCTTCTGACAGAAGAGGGAGAATTGATAGCGGATGGCAGCCACCAGTGGGAAAACAGGCTGGAAAACGGGATATGGACCTATTCGATGGAAGCAGTCTGGAAGGGAATGCAGGAGTGCTATGGCGATCTTAAAACAAAGGTAAGAGAAGCATATGGGGCAGAGATAGAAACCATTGGCGGAATTGGAATCAGCGCCATGATGCACGGTTATCTGGCATTTGATGGAAATGATGAACTTCTGGTACCATTCCGCACATGGAGAAATACCATAACGGAGCAGGCGTCACGGGAACTGACAGAATGTTTCAATTACCCTATCCCCCAGCGCTGGAGTATCGCTCATCTGTATCAGGCGGTGCTGAACGGAGAAGCTCATGTAAAAGATATTAAATACATCACCACGCTGGCAGGCTATGTGCACTGGATGCTTACCGGAGAACGGGTACTGGGTGTGGATGATGCGTCGGGAATGTTTCCTGTTGATGCAAAAACAGGAACCTATTATACGGATATGCTGGACTGTTTTGACCAAAAGATTTCAGACCGGTCGTTTCCATGGAAAATCAGGGAAATCCTGCCCCGGCCTCTTCTGGCAGGGGAGCAGGCAGGCGTTCTTACAGAGGAGGGTGCAGGGCTTTTAGATCCGGAAGGAACATTGAAGGCCGGAATCCCCCTGTGCCCCCCGGAAGGAGATGCGGGAACAGGGATGGTTGCAACAAACAGCGTAAAGGTGCGCACAGGCAATGTATCCGCAGGAACCTCCATATTTTCCATGATCGTACTGGAAAAAGAGCTTTCAAATGTATATTCTGAAATTGACCTTGTGGCAACGCCTCAGGGGGCTCCGGCGGCTATGGTACACTGCAACAACTGCACCTCAGACCTGAACGCCTGGGTGAATATTCTGAAGGAATTCAGCGATACCTTTGGCTTTCATATAAGCGGGGATGAGCTGTATGGAGGGCTTTTCCGAAAGGCTCTGGAGGGCGATAAGGACTGCGGAGGACTGGTGGCCTGCAATTATGTTTCAGGAGAACCGGTTGCCGGCTTTGCAGAAGGCCGTCCGTTGTTTGTGCGCCGGCAGGACGGCCGGTTTAATCTGGCAAATTTTATAAGGACCCATTTATATGCAGCCTTTGGTACTCTTAAGATCGGAAATGACCTGCTGTTTGACAAAGAGGGCGTGAAGGTAGACGTGATATGGGGCCACGGAGGCATCTTTAAAACGGAGGGAACGGCTCAGAAAATCCTTGCGGCCGCTTTGAATACTCCCGTATCTGTTATGAAATCAGCCGGAGAAGGGGGCGCCTGGGGGATTGCAGTTCTGGCACTGTATATGATAAATAAAAAAGAAGGGGAAGCTTTAGAGGATTATCTGGAAAAACGGATTTTTCAAAAGGCAGAGAGCGTAACAGCAGCTCCGGAACCGGAAGATATAGAGGGCTTTAATCAGTTTATGGAAAATTATAAAAAAGGGCTGATGATTGAAAAAGCGGCTGTAGATGCATTATAAATAATAAAAATGCCGGCACCTTAACCTGTAAAATTACAAGCTAAGGCGTCGGCATTCTTTTATGCTCTGCTCTGGCGGAAAATCGTATATTTATAACGCTCCAGTATAGCTAAGAGGCCATTTCCCAGAACCCCAACGGCCAAAATCTCGCCAATCCCTACGGTGAGCATCATAAAAGGGATTAGATCTGGGGAACCGTAGGCATACCGCAGCACCCAGGGGATGATCAGGGTATTTGCCAGGATAGGGGGGAGGCATACCAGCCTCTTGTGATGCCGAAGGGCATAGGAGCCTGCTGCACCGATTAGTGTGGCAATACTGCCACAGATCACATCCATGAGCACGGCTGTACCTAAGAGGTTAGAGATCAGGCATCCTAAAAAGAGTCCCGGAACGGCTGCCGGTGTAAAGAAGGGAAGGATGCACAGCGCTTCAGAGATGCGAAACTGCACCGGTCCGAAGCTGATGGGAGCGAACATCATAGTCAGCGCCACATACACGGCTGCGATCAATGCACCGTGTACCAGAAAATCTGTTTTTTTCCTGTTCATATTTAGTTGTCTCCTTTAGTTTTGTTTTACGAGTGGAAGGTCTCGAACACTCGATTCATTTTACGCCGGAAATCGGCGGAAAGCCCCTTTAGACCTTATTTTTGGGCTTTACAGCGTCTCCTAGTTTAGCATGAGTTGCAGAGCAGGTCAAGAGGAATGTTTTAGTAACAGTTCAGCATTACATGTTTTATGGTATTCTCACAGCAAACTATGTTTTTTAATATGTTTATGATAAAATAGGATGAACAAAGGCAGCAGTATCTTCATCCTTTGGGATTGCTGCTGTGCCGGAGCATGACATTTAAAGATCTGGCCGATAAGGTGGATCAGATGCTGTATGAAATAAAACGCGGCAGTAAAAAGGCTATCGGGTATATGGAATGCTTTTATAATTTCATATGACATTTCCGGCGGACTTTGATATAATTATAAGGAAAGCAGACAAATACATACCGTATCACAGGGAAAGGGAATAATATATGTATCAGATAGATTTTGACAAACCGGAACACATTCACTTTATTGGGATCGGAGGCATCAGTATGAGCGGGCTGGCAGAGATCCTGCTGGACGCCGGATTTACCGTATCCGGCTCGGACGCTCATGAAACGGAGCTTACCAGACATCTGACAGAGAAGGGGGCACGGATTTATTACGGCCAGCGGGCCGCCAATATTGAACAGGAGCCGGGGATTCAGGCCGTGGTTTACACAGCGGCGATTCATGGCGACAACCCGGAGCTTATGGCAGTGCGGGCAAAGGGGCTTCCGGAGCTTACCAGAGCGGAGCTTTTAGGGGAACTGATGCGTAATTATAAGCAGTCCATAGCCATAGCCGGTACGCACGGAAAAACGACCACTACCTCTATGCTGACAGATATTCTGTTAGCCGGCGGCACAGACCCTACGATTTCTGTAGGCGGTATCCTGAAGGATATCGGCGGAAATATACGGGTAGGCGGGCCTGAATTCTTTGTCACAGAGGCCTGTGAATATACAAACAGCTTTTTATCCTTTTATCCCACCATTGAGGTGATTTTAAATATTGAAGAGGATCATCTGGATTTCTTTAAGGATATCGCGGATATCCGTCATTCCTTCCGTCTGTTTGCAGAGAAGCTTCCGGCAGGAGGCCTTCTGGTGATCAACAAAGATATTGACCGGGTGGAGGAAATTACCCGGGGACTGAACTGCCGCGTAATCACCTTCGGAAAGGATCCGTCCAGTGATTATACAGCCGGAAACATTACATATGACGAACTTGGCAGACCGTCCTATGACCTGATTGTGCAGGGAGAAGTAGTAAACCGGATTTCTCTGGGAGTAACAGGGGAGCATAACGTATACAATTCTCTGTCAGCCATTGCTGTCGCTCTGGAATTAGGCGTAGGCTTTGACGGCGTAATTGCAGGCCTCAGAAAATTTACGGGAACAGACCGGCGGTTTGAGAAAAAGGGAGAGATCGGCGGAGTAACGGTGATTGATGATTATGCCCATCATCCACAGGAGATCAGTGCTACTCTGAAGGCGGCAGAGAATTATCCCCATAAGCGCCTCTGGGTAGTATTTCAGCCCCATACCTATACCCGTACAAAGGCATTTCTGGATGAATTTGCTCAGGCCCTGTCAGGTGCTGATGAGGTGATACTGGCAGATATCTTTGCAGCCAGAGAGACGGATACACTGGGAGTCAGCTCAAGGGATATTGCAGAACGGCTGGAAAAGCTGGGTACAAGCGTCCATTATATTCCGTCCTTTGATGAGATTGAAACATTTATTCTGGAACATTGTATACACGGGGATCTGTTGATAACTATGGGCGCCGGAGATATTGTAAAAGTGGGAGAAAAGCTCCTTGGGCTGTAGTTATCCACAATATCCACATAGTTTTCAACACGAAACAGAGCTAAAAACTGTGGATGAATCATCTGATATGAAAGGATGATAGGAGATTTGGAAAACCACGGTTTTATGCGGAAAATTGACAGCTTATGGGGGAATGAGACCAGATGGGGGATGGTTTTTCCACAATATCCACATTATCCACAGAATGAGCAGTGGAAAGAAGGCCCTATTTTCTTTTAGCAGTGGATATGATATACTGTCTGCAAACATTTCCCGGACAGAAAAAGGGAAAATGCAGCAAGGAGTGGTGAAAATGAGTATGAACTGGAAGGACCGCTGGAGCATAGGGGCTACCATGGTGGCAGATGCGTTTATAGATGAATATATGGCCGGTGCTAATGGGGAATATGTAAAAGTATATCTTTATATTCTGCGTCATCAGGGCGAAGAGCTTACCGTGGAGTCTATAGCGGATGCTCTCGATCATACGGAATCCGATGTGCGGCGTGCTGTAAGCTATTGGGAAAAACTGGGGATTCTTTCCGGGGCAGAAAATGAGAAAAAGCAGGAAGGGGAGCTTCCTTGGGCTGCGGATCCGGCTGCTTCCTGCGCAGAGGCTAAGGAGGAAACGGCTGCCAGCGCAGACCGTGCTCCGGTGTATTCTGCGGCTCAGGTAAACCGGCTTTGCGGAGATGAGGAGTTTTCCCAGCTTCTTTATATTGCGCAGAAATATTTAAATAAAGTTTTTACACCAAGAGACTGTCAGGTATTTGCATGGCTCTATGAGGGCCTTGGAATGAGCAGTGAGCTCCTGGAATATCTTGTGGAATACTGTGCCCAGAACGGCCACAGTTCGGTTCGGTATCTGGAGACGGTAGCAGTGAGCTGGCATGAAAAAGGGATTAAAACATCTCAGGAGGCACGGGAGCTGGGAGCAGCTTATTCGAAAGATTCCTTTGCGGTCATGCGGGCCTTTGGAATTAACAACCGCAAGGCAGCGCCTCCTGAGCAGGCCATGATCGACAAATGGTTTAAGGAGTACGGGTTTGCCAGAGAAATCGTTTTAGAGGCTTGCAGCCGGACCATTACCGCCATCCACAGCCCCAGCTTTCAGTATGCAGACCGTATTTTAAGAGACTGGAAGAAAGCCGGCGTAAAGAAAATGGAGGATGTCCGTGCTTTGGATGCCAGACGTCAGGCTCTGGTACAGGAAAATGGCGGAGATAAGGAAAAGCGGCTTCAGCGCTATAACAGCGCATCAAAGGATGGGGGAGGGAAAAAGAACTCTCAAAACCAGTTCCATAATTTTAAACAGAGGGATACAGATTACGATGCCCTGATGTTGAAACAGGTAAAGGAATGGGTGGGCGGAGGAAGACCCCGTACATAAGGAACCGCCCCGGGAGGGCGTTACAGACTGGAAGGAGAACAGGAGATGGCACTGAGTAATTCCCAGTACGACGCAATCATGCGGGAATATGGCAGGCAGCAGCTTGAAAACCAGCATCAGCTGGAAGCACGAAGAAATGAAATTTACCGGGTGATTCCGGCAGTCCGGGAACTGGAAGCGGAGATTGCCAGCCGTTCTGTGGCCGGGGCAAAGCGGCTTTTGGCCGGGGATACGGGAGCGTTAGCGGAGCTTAGAGAAGAACTGGCAGATTTAAGGGAGCAGAAGGCTATTTTAATTCGCGCCAAAGGATATCCGGAGGACTATCTTACGCTTCATTACAGGTGCCCGGACTGTGAGGATACAGGCTGGCGCCAGGGCCGCAAATGTCACTGCTTTCTCAGGGCTCAGATGAAGCTGCTCTATGCCCAGTCCAATCTGGATCATGTGCTGGATCAGGAAAATTTTTCCAGATTATCGTATGACTATTATGACAGCAGTGAAATCATTCCGGAGCTTGGGCTGACCAATGCAGATTATATGCGCAGGGTGGTGGCAGGCTGTCGGGAATTTGCTGCAGATTTTGACCGAAAAAAGGAGAATCTACTCTTTACAGGCAGTACAGGAGTGGGGAAAACCTTTCTTACAAACTGTATTGCAAAGGAGCTGATTGATTCAGGCCATTCGGTGATCTATCTGTCGGCAGGCGATCTGTTTGAGGTGTTTTCCAGAAATAAATTCGACTATGATACCCCGGAGGATATGAGGGACACATATCGCTATATTCTGGACTGCGACCTGCTGATCATTGACGATCTGGGAACGGAGCTCAATAACAGCTTTACCTCTTCGCAGCTTTTTTACTGCATCAATGAGCGTATGAATATGAGCCGTTCCACCATTATTTCCACCAATCTGTCTTTAAAGCAGCTTCGGGATTCCTACACGGATCGTGTGACCTCCCGGATCATGCGCTATCGGATCATTCCCCTTTACGGCAGGGATATCCGTGTTTTAAAGAGGGGATAGCTTGACGAAATGCATGCAAAGATGGTATAAAGATAATAATGAACGGCAGGTGCGTTTTTGGCGCGCAGTACAAACAGGAGGATAAAGAAATCATGTTATATGAAGAGAAAGTCATTGAGACCATTCCGGTGGGCCCTCTTGGGTTGATTCCCTTAAAGAGCTGTACGGAGCTGGGAAATAAGGTGGACAGGTATCTGGTAGACTGGAGAAGAGAGCGGGAGAGCGAGCATAAATCTACCATCGCTTTCACCGGTTATCAGAGAGATTCTTATATTATCAATGCATCTACCCCCCGCTTTGGTTCCGGCGAAGGAAAGGGAATTATTGAGGAATCCGTAAGAGGCGATGACCTTTATATCATGGTGGATGTATGTAATTACAGTCTGACCTATTCCCTTTTCGGAATGACAAACCATATGTCTCCGGATGATCATTTTCAGGATTTAAAGCGTATCATCGCAGCTGCAGCAGGAAAGGCACGCAGGATCAATGTGATCATGCCATTCCTCTATGAGAGCCGCCAGCACAAGCGTTCCGGCCGTGAGTCCTTAGACTGTGCTCTGGGACTGAAGGAGCTTGTAAATATGGGCGTGGAAAATATTATTACCTTTGACGCCCACGATCCCAGAGTTCAGAATGCAATCCATTTAAAGGGCTTTGAGACGGTACAGCCGATCTACCAGTTCTTAAAGCATCTGCTTAAAAATGAGCCTGATTTAAAGATCGACAGCGATCATATGATGGTAATCAGCCCAGATGAGGGCGGTACTGGCCGCGCTATTTATTTCGCAAATATGCTGGGACTGGATATGGGTATGTTCTACAAGCGTCGCGACTACACGAAGATCGTAAACGGAAGAAATCCCATCGTGGCTCATGAGTTTTTAGGCTCCAGCGTAGAGGGAAAGGATGTTCTGATCATTGACGATATGATCTCCTCCGGCGAGAGCATGCAGGATGTAGCCAAGGAATTAAAACGCAGAAAAGCCAGAAAGGTATTTATCTGCTCTACCTTTGGCCTGTTTACAAACGGACTTGCCAGATTTGACGAATATTATGAAAAGGGCTTTATTGACCGGATCCTGACAACCAATCTGGTATATCAGACGCCGGATCTTTTACAGCGTCCTTACTATATCAATGTAGATATGAGCAAGTATATTGCCCTTATCATTGACAATCTGAACCATGATGCTTCCTTAAGCGAGCTTCTCACACCTACCAGCCGTATTAACCGTCTGCTGGAGCAGTATAGAAGCTGATTTCTAAGGCGGCAATGTTTAGGGGCTGTTTCCTGCGGGAAGCGGCCCTTTTTGGTTCTGTATCTGAATTTCATCTATTTGAAGCAGATACAGGAGCTGACTTTGATCGACTTTTGTACACACCTTTAGGAGGCTGCGGGAAAATGGATGGTGGGAAAATGGAGGAACGGGTTCAAAACACAATTTCAGAAGAAGACTGGTTCAGAAATAAGGTGTATTGGCTCAGTTTTCTGTTCAGTCTTCTGGTCGTATGGGCCCACTCTTTAAATGGAGAACTTTTTGTAACGGGGGAACAGGAACTGGAAACGGTACAGCAGCTGGAACATCTGGCAGCCAGTCAGCTGGCTCAGATTGCAGTGCCGGGTTTTTTTATGATATCTGCGTATTTATTTTACAGAAATTTCCAGCTAAACAGCCTGTTTTCCAAATGGAGATCCCGGTCAAGAACAATCCTGCTTCCCTATCTTCTCTGGAATAGTTTGTACTATGGGGCTTATGCTGCGGCAACCAGGATTCCCGCTATCTGTCAGATCATTGGAAAGCCGCCGGTTCCGCTTACTGCCGGGGAGTTTCTTAAAGCTCTGCTGCACTATGGTTATAATCCTGTGTTCTGGTATCTGTTTCAGCTGATCCTGCTTATTCTCCTGGCTCCGGTTTTGTATGTTCTTTTGAAAAAAAACGTAAGAGGTCTCCTTTTTCTGCTCTTTTTGATCCTGTGTCTATGGAAGGGAGTGTCGTTTCCCTGGCTTAATCTGGATGCTCTTTTTTATTATTCTGCGGCAGCTTTTTTTGCTTTGAGAAGGGAACAGCTGGGAAATTATCTGGAGCGCCGTCCTGCGGAGTCTCTTAAGGAACGGTGGAAGCACTTATTCATCCAGATCACAATTCTGTCGTTTTTCTTTTGGCTGCTTCAGATTACAGGCCTTCCGGCTGCTCCTCTCCATGGCCATCCTCTTCACACGGTTCTTACACGCCTGTGGGGGGTATGCACGGCGGTATGCCTGATCCGCATCATTCCCCTTCCGCCTGCCGCAGACCTCATAAAAAACAGCTTCTTTCTTTATGCGGTTCATTTTCCCTGGGTCCGCCTGCTCAATAAAACGGCGGCCCTCATTCTGCCCTCCACACCTGCCAGCGCTCTTTTTATGTTCATCCTGATGCCTGTTTTTATCATTATCATCACCTGTATCATAAGCAGCTCAATGAAAAAAATTTTTCCGGGAACCTATTTTGTCCTTTCTGGAGGCAGAGGAAGATGAAAGGGAGATGAAAGGAAAACTTCCGGTCGGGAAGACCCTTGCAAAAACAGGAAATCTATGCTATTCTGAACCTGCAGCACAGGCCATCTGTCCTGTGCTGCAGCATCATTTCACAGCTTTTCCAGTCTTTGGATGGAGAAACCATCCGTGTCAGGGTTCTTCGCCCGGATTTACCATACAGCACGCAGCCGTACATTCTGTCGTGCAGAATCAGATCACTCTCCCCGGTATTCTGCACCAGAACGTAATAATACACCCTAAAAATCCGTTGACATTTGGATGGTTCTATACTATGATTATATTAAAAGAACATTTGTTCGGAACGAAGCGTCGTCTCCGGTTTCAGACGGAAAGAGAGATTTCATTAGGAGGAAAATATGGGCAAGGAAGAAAAGATGAGCGTAAACAGAGATATGAATCAGGAAGAAAAGTTAAAGGCCCTGGATGCGGCCCTCACACAGATTGAAAAAGCCTATGGCAAGGGTTCTGTGATGAAGCTGGGGGAATCCGGTGTGAATATGAATATAGAAACGGTTCCCACAGGTTCGATCAGTCTGGATATTGCACTGGGATTGGGCGGTGTCCCCAAGGGAAGGATTATCGAGGTATACGGTCCGGAGTCTTCCGGTAAGACCACGGTTGCGCTCCATATGGTGGCAGAAGTACAGAAACGGGGCGGTATTGCGGGCTTTATTGACGCGGAGCATGCATTGGATCCGGTTTATGCCCGGAATATTGGCGTAGATATTGATAATCTTTATATTTCTCAGCCGGATAACGGAGAGCAGGCTCTGGAGATCACAGAGACCATGGTTCGTTCCGGTGCTGTGGATATCGTGATCGTGGACTCTGTTGCAGCTCTCGTTCCAAAGGCAGAGATTGACGGAGAGATGGGGGATTCCCATGTGGGACTTCAGGCCCGTCTGATGTCTCAGGCCCTTCGAAAGCTCACTGCCATTATCAGCAAGTCTAACTGTGTGGTTATCTTTATCAATCAGCTTCGTGAAAAGGTCGGCGTTATGTTTGGAAATCCTGAGGTTACTACTGGTGGACGCGCTCTGAAGTTTTATGCGTCTGTCCGTATGGACGTCCGCAGGATAGAGACCTTAAAGCAGGGAGGGGAGGTTGTAGGAAACCGGGTCCGCGTAAAGGTTGTGAAGAATAAGATTGCTCCTCCTTTTAAAGAGGCAGAGTTTGATATCATGTTTGGAAAGGGGATTTCCAAAACGGGCGATATCCTGGATTTGGCCGTAAAGGAAAATATCGTGGAAAAGAGCGGTGCATGGTTTGCATATGGCGGTTCCAAAATCGGTCAGGGACGTGAAAATGCCAAGCAGTATCTGGCAGAGCATCCTGCGATCTGTGCAGAGATCGAGGCACAGGTGAGAGTGCGCTATCAGCTTCCGGGAGCAGAGGAGGCTGAGGCAGAGGCCAGAAAGGCAGCGCAGGCAGAGAATGTCCGGCCTGCATTCTCTCAAAGTGAAGCAAAAGAAGATCCTGCGGCAGAACCGGCAGCGGATGAAGAAGCATGAGGGTCACAGCGGTGACCCCTGTGGATAAGAGAAAGTGCAAAGTCTTCCTGGAAGAGGAGGACTTTGCTTTTCCTTTATACAGAGGGGAGGTAGAGCGGTTTCATATTCAGGAAGGCTCTGAACTGCCGGAAACTGTATATCTCCGGATCCTAGAAGAGATTTTGGTTCCCAGGGCAAAAGAGCGGGCTCTTTACCTTCTGCAGGCTCAGGGAAGGACTGGAGCACAGATGGAAACGAAGCTTTCAGGTGACGGATATCCGAAAGAGGTTATAAACAGGGTGATGGAATTTCTGAAGGAATACCGTCTGATTGATGACAGAGTCTATACAGAGAATTTTATCCGTATGAATCAGGAGAAAAAAAGCCGCCGCCAGATAGCGTTTGAGCTGCAGCAAAAGGGAGTGGACCGCCAGGATATTTCTAGGATTCTGGAAGGAAGCGCTCAGGATGACCTTGCGGCTGCCAGAAATCTTTTGAAAAAACGCCTTCGAACTGCAGATCTTTCTGATCTCAAAGAGAAAAATCGCCTGGGGGCGTATTTGGGAAGACGGGGCTTTTCCTATGACGTGATCCGCAGGGTGATGCAAGAGGTTCAAAGTGGGCAAGAGGAGTAGAAGAAGCCGTAATTTCAGGAAAAATGTTTTACAGGATGCACAAAAGCCGGGGAAATCAAGACTTGACACTCTTTACAAAAAAGTATAAAATTAATATGTTGTATTTTGTACAATGAAAACTAAATAAGGAGGTGCTCCTGTGTTACAGATAGTGGTCACTTTGATGATCGGTGCGGCAATCGCGGCTGTGATCACCTGGTTTATTGCCCATTCCGCCGGTCGTTCCTATGAGCGCAAGCAGTATGAATTAAAGGTAGGAAGCGCGGAAGAAAAGTCCAGAGAGATCATTGACGAAGCCTTAAAGACCGCAGAGACAAAGAAGCGAGAAGCTCTCCTGGAAGCCAAGGAAGAATCTTTAAAGACAAAGAATGAACTGGAAAAGGAAACCAAGGAAAGAAGAGCGGAACTTCAGCGTTATGAAAAGCGTGTGCTGAGCAAGGAAGAAAACGTTGAAAAGAAGGCAGATGCCATGGAAAAGAAGGAGGCAGATCTGATCAGAAGGGAGAATATACTCGGCAAAAGAACGGCTGAGGTAGAAGCCCAGTATGAGCAGGGAATACAGGAATTGGAACGGATATCCGGTCTGACCTCCGAACAGGCAAAAGATTATCTTTTAAAATCTGTTGAAGAAGACGTAAAACATGACACAGCTAAACTGATCAAGGAACTTGAAAACAAGGCAAAAGAAGAAGCTGATAAGAAAGCCAGGAATCTGGTTGTCACAGCCATCCAGCGCTGTGCGGCAGACCATGTGGCTGAAACTACAGTATCTGTGGTACAGCTTCCCAATGATGAGATGAAGGGCCGCATTATCGGCCGTGAGGGACGGAATATCCGTACTCTGGAAACACTGACAGGTGTGGAATTGATCATCGACGATACTCCCGAAGCGGTTGTTTTATCCGGGTTTGACCCCATCCGCAGGGAAGTAGCAAGAATCGCATTGGAGCGTTTGATTGTGGACGGACGGATCCATCCGGCCAGAATCGAGGAAATGGTAGAAAAAGCACGGAGAGAAGTGGAAAACAATATGCGGGAAGAGGGCGAAGCTGCCTGTCTCGAAGTTGGTATCCACGGAATTCATCCGGAACTGGTAAAGCTGCTTGGAAGGATGAAATTCAGGACAAGCTATGGACAGAATGCCTTAAAGCATTCCATCGAAGTAGCGCAGTTATCGGGGCTTTTAGCATCAGAACTTGGGGTGGATGTGCGTTTGGCAAAACGTGCTGGATTGTTACATGACATTGGTAAATCCGTTGACCATGATATGGAAGGCACCCATGTACAGCTGGGAGCAGACCTGTGCAGAAAGTACAAGGAGTCTGCAGTTGTATTGAATGCGGTAGAATCCCATCATGGCGATGTTGAACCTACCAGCCTTATCTCCTGTATCGTTCAGGCGGCAGATACGATTTCTGCTGCAAGACCCGGTGCAAGACGTGAGACGCTGGAGACATATACAAACAGATTGAAACAGTTAGAAGATATCACAAACTCCTTTAAGGGAGTAGACAAATCTTTTGCTATTCAGGCAGGCCGTGAGGTTCGTATTATGGTTGTTCCTGAGCAGATCAGCGATGACGATATGGTATTGCTGGCAAGGGAAGTATCCAAGCGCATTGAAAGCGAACTGGAATATCCGGGACAGATCAAGGTAAATGTGATCCGTGAATCCAGGGTAACCGATTACGCGAAATAGGAAGAAAGCTTCGTCAGGAGAACAGCTGGCGGAGCTTTTTTTGTGTGGGAACGCGATAAAAAGGAATGACAGGCAAATGGAATTGTAAGGAAAAATTCATTGACACTCCATGTGAAAATTTATATTCTAGTGATAGGATCGCATCTAATATATACAAGAACAGGGAGGTTTGCATATGATACATTTAAAAAAGAGGCTGGCCTTTGGACTGGCTGCAGGACTTTTGGCAGCCTGTATAACAGTTCCTGTTTATGGAGCAAGCCGTAAAAAGATCACATCTATTTCACTGACGATCAAGGCGGATATTGAGGCAGATACAGATTATGGCGATGAGACGATTGAAATTGAAAGCAGCAGCAGCCGTTACAATGTAGACGGTTATGAGGTAATGAACGAAGGGTTTGGATGGACGGAGGATACGGTTCCGGAAATCCGGATTATGCTTACTGCCAATGACGATTATTATTTTACATCTCTTGGAACGGATAAGATTACCCTGAAGGGTGGAGCTGAGTTTAAAAAGGCTACCAGACAGGATTCCAGTGAAACACTGCTTTTGGATGTTACCCTTCCTTCCATGCAGAATTCCTTAAAGGATATGGAAGGCGTAACGCTTTCTCAGGAAGGGATTGCGTCATGGCCTGTCATCGGCACAGCGGGAAGTTATGAAGTGAGAGTATACAGGGGAGATAAAATTGTAGGAGCTTCCCTGACAACGGAGACAAACAGCATCAACTGCCGGGAGCGCATGTTAAAGCCAAATGAATCTTACATGGTAAAGGTCCGTGCTGTGAATAAGTTTGATCCGACCATTAAGGGCGAGTGGGTTTCCTCCAACACCATCTATGTAAATGGTGGGCAGGCCGCTGCCTTCCGGGAGAATCCGGATGGTGCAGGAGTAGAGGGAGGATCAGGAGCAGCCGGTGAGTGGAAACAGACAGAAGACGGAAGATGGTGGTATGATCAGGGAGACGGAACGTATCCTGCTGGAGGCTGGCTGGAAATTGGACATAAGTGGTATTTCTTTGACGCAGAGGGCTATATGCAGACAGGATGGATTCCCTGGAATGAAAAGGAGTATTATTGCTCTGAAAATGGAGATATGCTCACAAACTGCATTACTCCGGATCATTATCTGGTAGGAGAGGACGGAGCCAAAATTGCTCAGTAGAAGAGAGGCGGCTGTCAACAAAAATGGAACATCAGGTGCAGCAGGAGGAAACTCCGGCCGCGCCTTTTTTCCTTAAAGCGTTTACAAAACAGGCAAGAAGCAAGTGAGGTAACAGAAAATGGATAAATGGAAGAATTGGGAACAGAAGTTGATCGAAGCAGTCGATACAGAATATTCCTACCGTCTGGCAAAGAGGATGGAGGAACCAAAAACCAATCCTGTACTGGGATACCGGACTGCCGGATCCAAAGCAGAGCTTGAGACCGGGGATATTCTGTTTGAGGAAATGAAGCGTCTGGGGCTTTCGGATGTGCATAAGGATAAGATCTGCGTGGACAGCTGGGATTTCCACCATGCAGTGCTGCGCTATAAAGACCGTGAAGGAAAGGAGCATGAATTTCAGCTGGGAGCATACCAGACAGAGTTTCATACAGAAGGCTTTCAGAAGTTTTCCATGGTATATCTGGGCCGGGGAACGGCAGAACAGTATGAAAATATAGATGTCACAGGCAAACTGGTCCTCATTGATATCAATCAGAGAGAAGAGTGGTGGATCAATTTTCCGGTCTATCAGGCTCATTTAAAGGGAGCGGCGGCTCTGATCGCAGTTCAGGATAACGGATATGGGGAAATACATAATACGGCCTTAAATGCGCAGGATATCGCAGGACCGAAGGAGGCTGCTGCTTTTTCTATTTCTCAGGCGGACGCAGCTGTGCTCAAAGCAGATCTGGCGTTGGCGGCAGCGGAAGGACACCGGGCATATGGGGAGACAACGGTGCTGTTTGACGCCTGTTCTTCGGTCATCAGAGATCAGGAAACCTTTAATATTGTAGGAAGCATCCCAGGGCGTGAGACGGATTCCATGATCCTGCTATCGGCCCATTACGATTCCTATTTTACGGGCTTTCAGGATGATAATGCGGCAGTTGCCATGATGTTTGGCATTGCAAGGGCTATTTTAAAGACAGGATATAAGCCGAATAAGACGCTGGTGTTCTGCGCGCTGGCTGCGGAGGAGTGGGGCGTAGTGAATTCCAAATATGACTGGTCTGCCGGAGCCTATGAGCAGGTCTTCACAGCCCGGCCGGAATGGCAGGGAAAGGTGTTTGCAGACTTAAATTTCGAACTTCCGGCTCATGCTCACGGCCCGAAAGACGGAGTGAGGTGTACATATGAATATGCTTCGTTTATGGAAGAATTTGTAAAACGCATTAACAACATACCGACTGCTTATCCGGAAGGGCTGGAAGTGGTATATCCCATCCAGACCTGGTCAGATGATTTTTCCATGGCTATTGCGGGAATCCCGTCTATGGTAAATGAATTTAGTGCGGGAGAGTTTATGGAGACCCATTACCATTCCCAGTTTGACAATGAACAGTATTATCAGGAGGACGTATTCCGTTTCCACCATGAGCTCTATGGCAGACTGGTACTTGCCATTGACCGGGCGGCAGTGGTTCCGCTGGACTTTGGACGATTGTTTCAGGCAGTAAAAGCCAGTGTAGACCCGGATATGTGCGGCAGAACCGGAGCCGGTGAGGAAGAACTTTTAAAAAAGCTGAACCGGGCAGGGAAACTGGCAGAAGATTTGTACGACAGAGTAAAGGCTGTGAACCACAGATATGGTGAGCTTTTGGAAGCTGATAGGGAGAATGGACAGGGGGAAGGAACAGAGAACGATCTGCGGAAATTAGAGCGCTGCTGCCGGGAGTTTAACCGCCGCCTGCTTTATATATTCAGAAAGGAACAGGATTATTTTGTGCGTTTGAACTGGCATGACGAAGTGCTGTTTCCTCAGGAAGCAGCAGGAAGCAATCTGGAAGCTATTTACAAGGCACTGGATTGTCTGCGCCAGGGAGATGCTCAGGGCAGTCTGGATGCCGTATATGGGATTGACAATAATCGTTATGCCTTCCAATTTGACCGTGAGGTGTTCAGGTATTTTACGGAATATGTGCTTAATCAGCCGGCAGACCGGCTGAAATGGGGAGCAGGACGTATCATACGCCATGAAAATCTGTTTGAACTTGTGACTGATCTGAAGAACGCTCAGGAAACAGTTGGAGGCCATGGGGCAGATCTGAAGAATGAATATGAGAGACTTCTTAAGGTAGCAGGAAACCAGGAACAGTGCTACCGGGATGATATCCGGTATATGGAAGCTTCTGTGGAAAAGCTGATCGGACAGATGGAAGAGTGCCTGAAGGTTTTTGACAGGGAGGTGCAGTTTTCGTAATATGGAAAGTGATAAATTATACAGGGTAAAAAAAGAGGATCTGCCCAGGCTTCAGGAGCTTTTGGTGGAATGTTTTTCTGGAGATCCTCTGTACTGCCAGCTGATCCCGGATCAGGAAACAAGAAATAGGCTGCTTCCGGAGCTGTTTGAATGCGATCTCACGGAATTTTTTGAAACCTGTGAAATTTTTGCGGAAAGTCCTGATATGAATGCTCTGTTGGTCGTATCAGATGAATCGGAACCCTATAATCCTCTGACCTTTTATCTGGCAGAGGCCTGGGCCGGCCTGAGAACGGACGAGTATCTGATAAAAGAAGATCCCAGTTTAAAGACACTGTGGAATTTTGTAAAAGGGCGGGATTATTTAAATTCCCGCTGGACCGATCAGCTTCATCAGGAGGAACGCCTTCATGTGATCTATCTGGCAGTACGCCCCACTATGCAGCACCACGGGCTGGCGGCTGTTCTCATGGAAGAGGTGATCGCATACGCTCAGTCTCATCACCTGATGGTGTCTCTTGAAACACATAATCCGGCCAATGTTCCCATGTACGAGCATTTCGGCTTTAAGATCTTTGGAATTGTACAGAAAAACTTTGACCTTAAGCAGTACTGCATGATCCGGGAATTCAGGTAGAAGATAAATGCGGTATAACCTTTGATTATACAGGCAATTCCAAAATTGTATATTTGCAAATACAAAAATTCAGACAGAACGGTTGAAATACACCCCTTTATGAGATATGATAAAAAGAAATTGTCAGCGATAGGAAAGATATAACCTGAGTGAATAGTAATAAAGGGGGAATGCTGGAATGGATTATAATGTAACTCTGATTCCCGGAGATGGGATTGGTCCTGAGATTGTAAGAGAAGCCAAAAAGGTGATGGATCGTGTGGGAGAAGTATATGGTCATTGCTTTCAATATAAAGAGATCCTGATGGGCGGCTGTTCCATTGACGCATATGGAGTGCCCCTTACAGATGAGGCGATGGAGACTGCCAGAGAGAGTGACGCAGTCCTTTTAGGAGCAGTGGGAGGAGATGTGGGAAATTCCCGCTGGTATGATGTGGCACCGGATAAGCGTCCTGAGGCAGGGCTGTTAGCCATCCGCAAGGGACTGGGACTCTTTGCCAACATCCGTCCGGCCTATCTCTACAGCCAGCTTGCAAAGGCCTGTCCCTTAAAGGAAGAAATCATCGGAGACGGCTTTGACATGGTGATCGTGAGGGAACTCACGGGAGGCTTGTATTTCGGAGCACGTCATACAGAAGAGGTAGACGGGGTTATGACAGCCGTGGATACCCTTACCTACAATGAGAAGGAAATCCGCCGTATTGCGGTAAAAGCCTTTGATATCGCCATGAAGCGGCGCAAAAAGGTTACCAGCGTGGATAAGGCCAACGTGCTGGATTCCTCCAGGCTCTGGAGAAAGGTAGTGGAGGGAGTGGCAAAGGACTACCCGGAGGTAGAGCTGTCCCATATGCTGGTGGACAACTGCGCCATGCAGCTGGTGATGAATCCGGGGCAGTTTGACGTGATCCTTACGGAAAATATGTTTGGCGATATTCTTTCCGACGAAGCCAGCATGATCACAGGCTCTATCGGTATGCTGTCCTCCGCCAGCTTAAATGAAACCCGCTTCGGCCTTTATGAGCCAAGCCACGGCTCCGCGCCGGATATTGCGGGAAAGGATCTTGCAAACCCCATTGCGACGATACTTTCTGCCGCAATGATGCTGCGGTATTCCTTTGACCTGGATCAGGAGGCTGATGCAGTGGAGGAGGCAGTCCGCCAGGTACTGGAGGACGGATACCGCACAGGCGATATTATGGCTGAAGGCTGCAAAAAGGTGGGTACCAGAGAAATGGGCGATCAGATTGCAGCGCGCATCTGCCGGACAGAGGCTTAAATACAGAAATAACCCCATAAAAGGAGATCGGACATATGAAAAGTGATGCAGTAAAGACCGGTATGCAGCAGGCGCCTCACCGCTCCCTGTTTAATGCCCTTGGAATGACGGAAGAAGAGATGAAAAAGCCCATGGTGGGTATTGTAAGCTCCTATAATGAGATCGTGCCGGGCCATATGAATCTGGATAAAATTGTGGAGGCTGTAAAACTGGGCGTAGCCATGGCAGGAGGTACTCCGGTGGTGTTTCCGGCTATTGCAGTCTGCGACGGCATTGCCATGGGCCATATCGGCATGAAATATTCTCTGGTAACAAGAGACCTGATTGCAGATTCTACAGAGTGCATGGCGCTGGCCCACCAGTTTGACGCCCTTGTTATGGTTCCCAACTGCGATAAAAATGTGCCGGGGCTTCTGATGGCTGCAGCCAGGATCAATGTGCCTACCGTATTTGTCAGCGGCGGCCCCATGCTGGCAGGCCACGTAAAGGGACACAAGACCAGTCTTTCCAGTATGTTTGAGGCAGTGGGTGCCTATACAGCCGGAACCATTACCGAGGAAGACGTAAAAGAATACGAGAGAAAAACCTGCCCTACCTGCGGCTCCTGCTCCGGCATGTATACAGCTAACAGCATGAACTGCTTAACAGAGGTTCTGGGAATGGGGCTTAAGGGCAACGGAACCATCCCGGCTGTTTACTCCGAACGTATTAAGCTGGCAAAGCACGCCGGCATGCAGGTTATGGAGATGTACCGCAGAAATATCCGACCAAGGGATATTATGACAAAAGAAGCCTTTATGAATGCTATGACTATGGACATGGCCCTGGGCTGCTCCACCAACAGTATGCTCCATCTTCCGGCCATTGCTCATGAGGCGGGCGTGGATTTAAACGTGGATATTGCCAATGAGATCAGCGCCAGAACCCCGAATCTCTGCCACCTGGCTCCTGCAGGCCCTACCTATATGGAGGACTTAAACGAGTCCGGAGGCATCTATGCGGTGATGAACGAGATCAGCAAGAAGGGACTTTTAAATCTGGACTGCATGACCGTAACGGGAAAGACCGTGGGAGAAAATATAAAGAATTGTCCAAACTTAAATCCAGAGGTGATCCGCCCGGTAGAAAATCCCTACAGCCAGACCGGCGGCATCGCCATCCTAAAGGGCAATCTGGCCCCGGATTCCGCCGTGGTAAAGCGTTCTGCCGTTGCGCCTGAGATGTTAAAGCATGAAGGTCCGGCCAGAGTCTTTGACTGTGAGGAGGATGCTATTGCAGCCATCAAGGGAGGAAAGATCGTTGCGGGAGATGTAGTTGTGATCCGCTATGAAGGCCCCAAGGGCGGCCCCGGTATGAGAGAGATGCTCAATCCTACCTCCGCTATTGCAGGAATGGGACTGGGCTCTACGGTAGCTCTGATCACGGACGGACGGTTCTCCGGCGCTTCCAGAGGCGCTTCCATCGGCCATGCATCCCCGGAGGCAGCAGTGGGCGGCCCTATTGCACTGGTGGAAGAAGGAGACCGGATTTCCATTGATATTGACAATCATTCCCTGAATGTCCTTGTATCCGATGAGGAGCTGGAAGCAAGAAGGGCAAAATGGCAGCCCAGAGAACCGAAGGTGACCTCGGGGTATCTGGCAAGATATGCCTCCCTTGTGACCTCCGCGGACAAGGGCGCTATTCTTCAGGTAAAGCAGTAAGAAGATAAAATCAAAATCCCTTTGAGAAGGAGTAACAGGACTATGAGTAAATTGACGGGGGCAGAAATCGTTATTGAATGTTTAAAGGAACAGGGAGTGGACACGGTGTTTGGCTATCCGGGCGGAGCCATCCTGAATATATACGATGCGCTGTATCAGCATCAGCATGAGATTACCCATATTCTTACCTCTCATGAGCAGGGCGCTTCCCATGCGGCAGACGGATATGCCAGAGCCACAGGAAAAGTAGGAGTGTGCCTGGCTACTTCCGGCCCCGGTGCGACCAATCTGGTAACAGGAATCGCCACCGCCTATATGGACTCCGTTCCCGTAGTTGCCATTACCTGCAACGTAGCTAACAGCCTGCTGGGAAAGGACAGTTTCCAGGAGATTGATATTACAGGCGTTACCATGCCCATTACCAAGTACAATTTCATTGTAAAAGATATAAATAAGCTGGCAAAGGTGATTCGCCGTGCTTTCACGATAGCCCAGACCGGCCGTCCCGGCCCGGTGCTGATCGATATCACAAAAGATGTGACTGCGGCTGTATGTGAATATGAGCCTCAGGCTCCGGAGCCTATTGTGCGTCAGAGCGATTCCATTTTAGAGGAGGATGTGGAGCAGGCTATTTCCATGATCCGCAAAGCTCAGAAGCCCTTTATTTTTGTAGGAGGCGGAGCTGTGATCTCCAATGCATCGGAGGAATTGCGGGCATTTGCCAAAAAAATACAGGCTCCAGTGGCGGACAGCCTGATGGGAAAGGGTGCTTATGACGGCACCGATGAGCTTTATACAGGCATGGTAGGCATGCACGGCACAAAAACCTCAAATTTCGGTATCACAGAGGCAGATCTGCTGATCGTAGTGGGAGCACGCTTCAGCGACCGCGTGACGGGAAATGCCTCCAAATTTGCAAAAAATGCCAAAATTCTCCAGATTGATATTGACCGTGCGGAAATCAATAAAAATATCCATGTGGATGCCCGTATCATCGGAGACGCCAAGGTCATCTTGAGAAAGCTCAATGCCAGGCTGGATCCCATCAACCATGACGAATGGATCGCCCATATTGAGCGGATGAAGGATATGTATCCTCTGCGTTACGACAAGTCTGTGCTTACAGGGCCGTTTATCATACAGACCATCAATGAGATGACAAAGGGAGACGCTGTGATCGTCACTGAGGTGGGACAGCATCAGATGTGGGCGGCCCAGTATTATGAATACCGCTATCCCAGATCCCTTTTAACCTCCGGCGGTCTGGGAACCATGGGCTATGGCCTGGGAGCAGCCATTGGAGCCAAGATGGGCTGTAAGGACAAGACGGTGATCAATATTGCCGGAGACGGCTGCTTCCGCATGAATATGAACGAGATCGCTACTGCCACCCGTTACAATATCCCTGTGATTCAGGTGATATTAAATAATCATGTGCTGGGAATGGTGCGTCAGTGGCAGACGCTCTTTTACGGAAAGCGCTATTCCCAGACGGTGCTCAATGATGCAGTGGACTTTGTAAAGATTGCAGAGGCCATGGGCGCAAAGGCGTACCGTGTGACCCAGAAGGAGGAGCTGGAGCCGGTTTTAAGAGAGGCCATCAGCCTGAATATTCCCGTTGTGATCGACTGTCAGATCGGCTGTGATGACAAGGTATTTCCCATGGTATCTCCGGGAGCACCCATTGCAGATGCCTTTGATGATACAGATTTGAAAATTGGATAGTAAATATACAGCCGGCAGGAAGGTATTAAGTCGCCTTCCTGATCTGGCTGTATTTTTTTGGAAATACTAAGAGAAAAGAAAAAATATTCTGAAATTTATGCTTGAAAATTTCGTAAAAAAGGAGTATAGTGTTTTCAACGCATTATCACTACATCATGATAAAGCGAATATAGGCGGACAGTCTGCATAGTGAAAAACTGTCTGCATATATATAAATACAGGTGCAGGGAAAAAAATGAAAGGCACCCAGAATAAGGAGGAGACAGGATGAGCAGAGTTTATAATTTTTCCGCAGGTCCGGCTGTGCTGCCGGAGGCTGTTCTGAAGGAAGCTGCAGCAGAGATGCTGGATTACAGAGGCACTGGAATGTCAGTGATGGAGATGAGCCACCGTTCAAAATCATACGATGACATTATCAAGGCTGCGGAATCAGATCTGCGGGACCTTTTACAGATTCCTGATAATTACCGGGTGCTTTTCATGCAGGGCGGCGCATCCCAGCAGTTCGCCATGGTTCCCATGAACCTGATGAAGAACCGGGTAGCAGATTACATTATCACCGGACAGTGGGCGAAAAAGGCCCATAAGGAAGCCGGGATGTACGGACAGGCAAATGCTGTTGCATCCAGTGCAGACAAGACATTTTCCTATATTCCTGACTGTTCCGATCTTCCCATTTCAGAAAATGCGGACTATGTGTATATCTGTGAGAACAACACCATTTACGGAACCAAGTTCTGGACCCTTCCCAATACAAAGGGCAAGGATCTGGTGGCAGACCAGTCTTCCTGCTTCTTATCTGAGCCGGTGGATGTGACGAAATACGGCCTTATTTTTGCAGGTGCCCAGAAAAATGTAGGACCTGCAGGAACGGTCATTGCCATTATCAGAGAGGATCTGATCCGAGAGGATGTACTGGATGGAACACCCACCATGCTGCGCTACAAGACCCATGCGGATGCAGGCTCCCTGTACAACACCCCCCCTACCTATGGCATTTACATCTGCGGCAAGGTATTTAAGTGGCTAAAGGAAATGGGCGGTCTGGAGGAAATGAAAAAGCGCAACGAGAAGAAGGCAAAGCTTCTCTATGATTTCCTGGATCAGAGCCGTCTCTTTAAGGGAACAGTGGAAAAGAAGGACCGTTCCCTTATGAATGTTCCTTTTATCACGGGAAATGAGGAAATGGATGCGCTTTTTGTAAAGGAGTCTAAGGCAGCGGGTCTTGAAAACTTAAAGGGACACCGCACCGTAGGAGGCATGAGAGCCAGCATTTACAATGCAATGCCCATGGAGGGCGTGGAGAAGCTGGTAGCCTTTATGGATGAGTTTGAGAAGAAATGGGGGCAGGGGAAATGAAAAAGATTCAGTGCTTAAATCCAATTGCTGCCTGCGGAACCGAGCTGTTCCCGGCAGATTATACCTTTACCGATCAGATGGCAGAGGCAGATGCGGTTCTGGTGCGCAGCGCCTCCATGCATGAGCTGGAGCTTCCGGAAGGACTTCTGGCCGTAGGCCGTGCCGGAGCCGGTGTGAATAATATCCCTCTGGATGAATGTGCCAAAAAGGGAATCGTGGTATTTAATACTCCGGGAGCCAATGCAAACGGCGTAAAGGAGCTGGTTTTGGCAGGGCTCTTCCTGGCTTCCAGAGATATTGCAGGAGGACTTGCATGGTGTAAGGAAAATGCCGCAGATCCCCAGATTGCGAAGACAACGGAAAAGAGCAAAAAGGCCTTTGCAGGCTGTGAAATAAAGGGAAAGAAATTGGGTGTCATCGGTCTTGGAGCCATCGGCGCAGAAGTGGCAAACGCAGCTACCCATCTGGGAATGGATGTATATGGCTATGATCCCTATATCTCTGTTAATGCCGCCTGGAGGCTTTCCAGAAATGTAAAGCATATTACCAATGTGGACACCATTTTCCAGGAGTGTGATTACATAACCGTTCATGTGCCGCTTATGGAGTCTACAAAGAGCATGATTAATAAAGAAAAGCTGGACATGATGAAGGATGGCGTGGTAGTATTAAACTTTGCCAGAGACACACTGGTAAATGATGACGATATGGCAGAGGCGCTGGCATCCGGTAAGGTGGCCCGCTATGTAAGCGACTTCCCCAATCCCAAAGCAGCCAATATGGATCGTGTGATCCTGACGCCTCATCTGGGAGCATCCACAAAGGAGTCTGAGGATAACTGTGCAGTGATGGCTGTTAAAGAGCTGACGGATTATCTGGAAAATGGAAACATCCGCAATTCCGTGAATTTCCCGGCCTGCGATATGGGTGTATGCCAGGCAGAGAGCCGGATCGCGGTGCTTCATATGAATATCCCAAATATGATCGGACAGATTACGGGAATTCTGGCAGCCCAGGGCGTAAATATTACGGACATGACAAATAAGAGCCGTGATAAGTATGCTTATACGCTTCTGGATCTGGAGCATAAGCTGGAAGCGGCTACCATTGAGAAATTAAAAGCCATCGAGGGTGTGCTCAGGGTGCGCAAGGTAAAATAAGTGATAATGAAGCCTGTGATGTTAAGGCATCGGCAGTGTGAATTGTAAGAGCCTTCATGGCCGGCCGGCTGTGGAGGCTTTTTGGTCTCTGCGATCAGCCGGATGGCTGTGAGGGCTTTTTGAGTCTCTGGCCTCTGCGGACAGGGAGAATAGAAAGAGGAGAAAAATTATGGCAGCAGTAAAACCATTTATCTGTATCAGACCCAGGGGGGAGATGGCGGCCCGTACAGCGGCCCTCCCCTATGATGTATATAATCGGCAGGAGGCCTGTGAGGCCGTCAAGGGGAACCCATATTCATTTTTAAATATTGACCGTCCGGAGACACAGTTTCCGGCAGAGGTAGACACATATGATGACCGGGTATATGAAAAGGCCAGGGAGCTTCTTGACAGCCAGATCAAAGAGGGCATATATGTAACAGATCCCGATCCTGCCTACTATCTGTATGAGCTTACCATGGATGGACGCAGCCAGACCGGGATCGTGGCCTGCTGCGCAGTGGATGACTATATAAACGGGGTCATCAAAAAGCATGAGAATACCAGAGAAGACAAGGAGCAGGACCGCATCCGCCATGTGGATGCCACCAACGCCCATACAGGCCCTATTTTTCTGGCTTACCGCAGGCAGGAGGAATTAAAACGCCTGGTGGAGCAGGCAAAAAAGGAGAAGGCTCTATATGATTTTGTATCAGAGGACGGTATCCGCCACAGGGTATGGAAAATAGGTGATCCCGGGATGGTAAAGGCAGTAGAGGAGGCCTTTGAGAAGCTTCCTGCGGCCTATATTGCAGACGGCCACCACAGAGCGGCTTCAGCCGTCAAGGCGGGACTTAAAAGACGGCAGGAAAAACCGGACTACACGGGAAAAGAGCCCTTTAACTATTTTCTGTCTGTTCTGTTCCCCGATGATGAGCTGATGATCCTGCCCTATAACCGGGTGGTAAAGGACTTAAATGGTCTGGAAAAAGAGGGATTTTTAAAGAAAGCAGAAGAAAAATTTGAGATTCATCTTATGGGAAAGGAGGCCTTTGCCCCGGATCAGAAGGGAACCTTTGGAATGTATCTGGAGGGAGAATGGTACGGTCTGAAGATAAGGCCGGAATATGAGAGTGAAGATCCGGTCGCAGGGCTGGATGTATCCATTCTTCAGGATCAGCTTTTAGGACCTGTTCTTGGAATCGGTGATCCGAGAACAGACTGCAGAATTGATTTTATCGGAGGAATCCGGGGATTAAAGGAGTTGGAACGCAGAGCGGACAGCGATATGAAGCTTGCATTTTCCATGTATCCTACTTCCATTACAGAGCTTTTGGCGGTGGCGGATGCAGGACAGCTGATGCCGCCTAAATCCACCTGGTTTGAGCCAAAACTCAGAAGCGGGCTGTTTATCCACCGCCTGTCATAGAAGGAGCCAGAGAACTGCCTTCTTCCGGGGAACTGCCTTCTTCGGGGGGATTGCCGCCCCTTTGTGGATCCGCTTCCTTCATGCCATAGACGCGGATCCATTCCTTGGTGCCCTCTACCTTGACTGTTTCACAGCGGCTGCGTTCCAGAAACTGAATCAGCCCATAGCAGTCGATCCACACCTCCTTTCCCTCCTGGCGGCGGGCTTCGTCAAAGATCAGCTCCAGTCCGAAATGGAGGTGTGGTGTGTCGATGTTGTTGGTATTTTCCGTAGTGCTGTAGCCGGTGCGGCCCAGATAGCCGATCACGTCTCCGGCCTGGACATAGGAACCCTGAGAGAGATTGGACTGGTAGGGGTAGTTTTTGCGCAGATGGGCGTAGTAATAGTAACGTTTCTGATCCAGGCTGCGGATCCCAATCCTCCAGCCGCCATAGGGGTTCCAGCCAATGGCTTCCACATAGCCGGACTCTACGGCGATAATGGGGGTTCCTACCTGCCCCATCATGTCATGGCCCAGGTGCTGGCGCTTAAAGCCATAGCTTCTTGCTGCCCCGAAATCATCATAATCATTGTAGGGAAAGCCCTTGGCGATGGGAGAAAAGGCTTTCAGGCCGTATTTTGTGACCCAGATGGTGCCAGAGTCCTGATCCTGATTTTCAGAGACATATTCCGGCGGGGCTTCGCTTACAGGGATTTCCGCTTTAAATACTCCTACCATTCCGTCCAGGACGGCTCCGTATGCTTCTCTGTAGTAGTCAAAGTTCTTCGATTTTTCTTTCAGTGTGTCCATTGTCGTTTCACCCTTTAATACCGCTTCTGCCATGGCTTCCATATCCTTTGGCCGGTAGGAGGAAAAATCTCCGCCGTACCGGCTGCCAAGGAGAGCAAGAAGATCGACCCAGTTTAGATGGATCGGGCTTTGAACGGTATCTACATCATAGCGGAAGGCCTGATTTAAGGCTTCGGCTGTTACATTAAAATCCACCCACTTTATACTGCTTTTTGCCGGGGCTTTTGAGGCATCGGAGGAAGATGCCAAAGGGCGGCCGGAAAGAACGTTTAAGGCTTTTTGGTGAAAGGCCGGAAAAAGGCCGAAGAACAGAAATACAAGTGCTGCAAGCTCTGCCCAAATGACCGCCTGGGAGTGCTTGTGGAAAAAACTGGAAATATGGGAAATAAAATGAGGGAAAAGCTTCATCAAAAGTACCTCTTTAGAATAAGGTCCTGAGAACAGTCTATGGGGCGGGATGGGAAAATATGATGGTGGGGAAGAGACGGCCAAATTAAATTGAGAAAATGATGCGTATGTGGTAAAATAAGGACAGAATGCGAGCCATGTGGGGTTGCATGAGGCGGCATAGGACAAGGAGGAGTAAACGTGGAAAATTTTGAATTTTATGCACCGACGCGGATGATTTTTGGAAAGGATACCCATCTTAAGGTGGGAAAGCTGATCCGGGAGTATGGCTTTAAGAAGGTTCTCATTCATTTTGGCGGAGGAAGCGTGAAGCGGACGGGTCTTCTTGATACGGTTTGCAGGTCATTGGAGGAAGAAGGGATCGGATATGTGCTGCTAGGAGGCGTTCAGGCCAATCCGGTTCTTTCCATGGCAAGAAAGGGTATTGAGCTGTGCCGGAGGGAACAGGTAGATTTTATCCTGGCAGTAGGCGGAGGAAGCGTGATCGATTCCTCCAAGTGCATAGCAGACGGCGTAGGGAATCCTGATGTGGATGTATGGAAATTCCATATGAAGGAAGCTGTTCCGAAGAAGGCCCTCCCTGTTGGTGTTATTCTTACATTGGCTGCCGCAGGCAGTGAGATGAGCGCCTCCTGCGTGATCACTAACGAGGAAAACGGCCTAAAGAGAGGTTTTAACAGTGTAACTCACAGGCCTTTATTTTCCATCTGTAACCCGGAGCTGACCTATACCGTAAATGCCTTCCAGACAGGCTGCGGCACAGTGGATATTATGATGCATACTCTGGAGCGGTATTTCAGTCTGGGACATGATACAAGCCTTACAGACCGTATGGCGGAGGGATTGTTAAAGGCTGTGATCGAAGCAGGAAGAATTGTCCATGAAAATCCGGAGGATTATGAGGCAAGAGCGGCACTGATGTGGGCTGGAAGCCTTTCCCACAATGACCTGACCGGAGCAGGAAGACAGGTATTTATGCCGGTTCATCAGTTAGAGCATGAGCTGTCGGGAATGGACGACCGGATCGCCCATGGTGCAGGCCTGTCGGCGCTCTGGGCTTCCTGGGCCAGATATGTATATCAGAATGATGTGAACCGTTTTGCGCAGTATGCAGTGAATGTATGGAATCAGGAGATGGATTTTGAACATCCGGAGCGTACGGCGCAGGCCGGTATCCGGGAAACGGAAGATTACTTTAAATCCCTGGATATGCCGGTGAGCTTAAAGGAGCTGGGCGTGGATCCTGCATCCTTTAAGGTGATGGCAGAAAAATGCTCCGGAGGCGGAGCACGCAGGCTGACAGGCATCCGGGAACTGGATGAGGAAGACATGATCCGCATCTATGAGATGGCTATGGGTGGGTGAGACCGTACAGTGATATAGGAAATGCTCCGGGCAGTTTATGAGACTGCCGGAGCATTTTTTCGCTGCTGTAACTTGTATCAAGGAGATCCTGCAGCCGGATTTACAGTGCGATGATCTCACGGTCATCCGGCACATACAGTTCTCCCCGGTAATAGGTATGTCCTTCTGCCGTATAGAGCGCCTTGCGTTCAGAGATCTGTTTATCTTCGGTGTGCCACAGAAGCAGATGGGGGATTTTAAGCTCTTCGGCCAGTTCACAGGCCTCCTTTACGGTGCTGTGATGCTTTTCATATGGTTTAAAGCGGTCTCTGTCTTTGTAGAGGCAGAAGGCTTCGTGGAGCAGCCAGGAGCTTCCCTTTACAATGGATACGCATTCGCGGTTTAATGGTTCATCTCCGGCGAATGTAAGCTTTTTCCTGTTTTTCAAAACCGTGGTGAAGCCGAATTGCTTTGCCTTGGTAGAGAGAATATCAAAAAATGTCACATCATAATCCAGAATGTGTACGGTTTCTCCATCCTCTACAGGAACAAGGAAAATCCGTTCTCCGATCATGTTGTAAAATTTCCCCTGCAATGTCAGGCGGCAGAGGGTGGAAATAGTTTCGGTAAGATCCGGATGGCAGTAGATCTGAAGCTGTCCCCGATAGGCATCTTTTTTCATGGCAGCAGCGATCATGCGGATCATCCATACGATCCCCAAAATGTGATCCGTGTGCTCATGAGTCACGAAAATATGGTGGATATGAGAAAGATCCACATTCATTTCTTCCAGAATCTTAAGGATTCCGTTTCCGCCTCCGGCGTCGACCATAAAAAATTCATCCTCATCTTTTAAGGCAAAGCAGGTATTGTAGCAGTGCACTGCCTGGGCGTTTCCAGTTCCGAATACATATAATTCTTCCATAGGTTTTCCTTTCCAAAAGAGTTTATCATAAATTTTTAAATCATGTTTTATGGGAAAAACTTTAAAATATGCTACAAATATGGTACTATAATCCTAGCGAAATTGCAATAAGTGTACAGTTTTGAGTTTCCGCATTTCACACCAGACTCCAGGGCACACTGCAAAATGCGGAAACTCAAACAATCGACGTACGGGGGAATGTATTATGAGAGACGTGGCATATCTGCAGCTTCTGGCGCGGGAATTTCCTTCTGTGAAGGAAGCGACAGGGGAAATCGTAAATCTGATGGCAATTTGCAGTCTGCCTAAGGGAACGGAGTATTTTTTCAGCGATCTTCATGGAGAATATGAAGCCTTTATTCATCTGCTTCGGTCTTCCTCCGGCATTATCAGGGAGAAGATCAAGGAAACTTTTGGATATGTGATCCCGGAGGAGGAGCAGCTGCAGCTGGCAAACCTGATCTATTATCCGGAGCGCCATCTGCCCAGGATGATGAAGCAGGGCAGATATACGGAGGACTGGCAGCGTATCACCATTTACCGGCTGGTACAGATCTGCCGGGAGGTGGCATCCAAGTATACCCGTTCCAAGGTCCGCAAAAAGATGCCGAAGGAATATGCATATACCATTGATGAACTGCTTCATGTGGATGGAAATGATGAAAATAAAAAGCTTTATTACAATGAGATTATCCATTCGATCATAGACACCAGTATTGCGGATAAGTTTATAGCAGCGCTCTGCCGGCTGATCCAGAATCTTACCATTGATAATCTCCATATTATTGGGGATATTTTTGACAGAGGCCCCAGGGCGGATATCATTATGCAGGAGCTGATGAGCTTCCATGATGTGGATATCCAGTGGGGAAATCACGATATTTCCTGGATGGGGGCTGCTGCGGGCAATCTGGCCTGTATCTGCAATGTACTGCGGATCGCTATAAGCTACAACAGCTTTGATGTGCTGGAGGATGGCTACGGTATCAATCTGCGCCCGCTTTCCATGTTTGCGGCGCGGGTATATCAGGATGATCCGTGCGAGCGTTTTATGCCCAGGATCCTGGATGAAAATCTTTACGACGCAGTGGATTCCGGACTGGCTGCCAGGATGCACAAGGCGATCGCTGTCATTCAGTTCAAGGTGGAAGGAGCTATGATCATGCGCCATCCGGAGTATGGGATGGAGGACCGGCTCCTGCTTCCGGCTGTGGATTATGAAAAGGGAACCGTAACGATCGGAGGAAGGGCCTATCCCATGCTGGATATCAATTTCCCGACGATCGATCCAAGAAATCCGCTGGAACTTACAAGGGGGGAGAAGGAGCTTCTGCGGGTGCTGTCCGCCTCCTTCCGCCACAGCGAGGTTCTCCATCGTCATGTGCGCTTCCTCTATTCCCACGGGAGCATTTACACCTGCTGCAATTCCAACCTTCTTTACCATGGCTGTATTCCCATGAGAAAGGATGGTACCTTTGAAGGGCTTACCTTTGGAGGAAAGGAATACAGGGGAAAAGAACTGATGGATTACCTGGGCCGTCAGATCCACAACGCCTATTTTATGCCGGACGGACAGCAGGAAAAGCAGGAAGCACTGGATCTTATGTGGTACCTCTGGTGCGGAGCCAAGTCTCCTGTGTTCGGTAAGGATAAGATGACCACATTTGAACATTATTTTGTAGAAGATAAGGCAGCGCATAAGGAAAATATGAATCCTTACTATAAGCTCAGCGAGAGCGAAGAGGTCTGCTGCCGTATTTTAGAGGAGTTCGGTCTCCCGGTGGAGGGCTCCCATATTATCAACGGCCATGTGCCTGTAAAGCTGAAGGACGGTGAAAAGCCGGTAAAAGCAGGCGGAAAGCTCTTTATCATTGACGGAGGGCTGTCAAAGGCTTATCAGAGCACCACAGGCATTGCGGGCTATACGCTGATTTATAATTCCCATCAGCTGTCGCTGGCAGAGCATATGCCCTTTGATCCTAAAAAGGACAGTACGCCCAAGGTATCTATGGTTGAGAGGATGCCTCGCCGGATTATGGTGGCAGATACGGACAAGGGACGGGAGCTCAAGGCACAGATTGCGGATTTAAAAGAACTGGTGGCAGCATACCGGGAAGGCTTAATAAAAGAAAGGGCAGAATAGATGACCAAAAATGAATTTTTACAGGGATTAAAGGAAGAGCTTGAGGGACGTGTGACCCATTCAGCCATTCAGGAAAATATCCGATACTATGATGATTATATTTCTCAGGAGGTGTTAAAGGGAAGTACAGAAGAGGAAGTGACAGAAAGCCTGGGAGGCCCCAGGATTATTGCCAGAACCATTGTGGATGCGGCATATGATACGGAGGATCGTCCGGACGGCTATGATGAATACGGCTCCGGTCCGGCAGAGGAGAGGGAAGCAGGCACCGGTTCCCGGAGTCCCTTTGGCAGTCAGGGAAACGGTCAGGAAAACTCCTATACCGGACACAGCCATATTCATTTTCTGGATTTCAGTAAGTGGTATGTGCGCCTGGGCGCAGGCCTTGTAGTATTTTGCGTGATTTTTCTTATAATGAGCGTCTTTTTCGGCATCGTAGGCCTGGCCGGCTTTATACTGGCCCACATCTGGCCGGTTCTTGTGATACTTATGATCATATGGATGTTCAGAGGGCCGAGGAGATAGATGGAAAAGACGAAGAAAAGCAGGTATCAGAGAAAGCTGTTTGCCTATTTTATGGCAGTAGCAGTGATTCCTTTGTGCATTTTGGGAATGTTTTCCTATCATACGGCAAAAGAGGCATTAAGGGAAAATATTCACCATGGAAATGAAGCTGCATTGGCTCAGATTGAAAATAAGACAGAAAAGGCTCTGGAGATGATTCGGATAGACTTTCTGGGAACTGCGGTTTCGCCTGTCACCCAGAGGATGATCAATAGTGCTTATGATGAGATTCCATATCCGGAGTTAAGAGATTTTAAAGACGGGATGGGAGGGCAGGAAAGTTACAGTGATTACGTAAAAAGCTATAGCTTTATCAATCTGAAACATGGCTGGATTCTTGGAAATAAGGGATATATCCCGCTGGAGGATGTTCATAATCTTCAGTGGATTGAAATCCTGGAGAAGAATTCTGAAAAGATTTTCTGGCTTAATGAAACAGGATGGAACCAGGAAGGAAAAACAGATGATGTAACCAGAGAGACACTGACGGAACAGCAGAAGATAACTCCGGAGTATATCAGCCATGAATATCTTACACTGGTAATTAAGGTACCTACCTATTCTGAAAAAAGTGACGCCATGTTTGTGGTAAGTCTGGATCAGGCATATATGGAAGAACTATTTCGGGGAAGTATTGGAAATGGCGCTCTTTTAATTCTTGATCCAGAAGGAAATCCTGTATATTCGGAGGATGAAAAGCTGACTGAGGCCTATCTGGATGAGTCAGGAGAGAAAAAAGCGGATTATGATATTGTAAGCCGTACTGCCGATATGAGTGGCTGGACTTATGTGGCCGGCTATGACTCCCGGTATGCAGATGGTCAAATGAATCAGATTATAGTCACGATGGCAGCGCTGATACTGTTTGTGTTTGTTTTGCTGATTATCATGAGCATTCTGGGTGCTTTCAGAGTGTACCAGCCGGTAAAGGAACTGGTATCTCAGGTAAAGAAGATTGTGCCGGAACAGCCTCAGGCAGAGGGGGAATTTGACCTGATCCGTCAGGGGCTTCACGCGCTGACGAACTCCAATGAGGAACTTCAGACTATGATCAGACGGCAGAAGAGCCAGCTCACAGAGCTGTTTGCTTTTCGTCTGATCCGGGGACGGATGGGAGAGACAGAGGTTCGGGAAAGCATGGGGCGTCTGGGGCTGCAGTTTCAGCCCTGTCTTTATGTAGTTTCGGTGCTTTTCTGTAAAAATGACAGGGATGAAAATACAGAGCAGATAGAGCAGGATGTGTTAAATCTGGAGCTGATGAAGCAGCTCCCGGAGGAGATTCTTACTATGCTGGCCATTCCGCCCTTTATCCACACCCATGCGATTGTGATGGTATTAGACGGGCCGGGGAAGGAGAAGCTGGAGCAGAAGCTTTTAGCTCTGCGTAACTGCCTTCTGGTATTTGCCGGGACGGAATCCGGCGGCTGGCTGAATATGGGCGTCAGCCGCAGTTTTGAGGATCTGTCACATTTCCGCGGAGCTTATTTTGAGAGTCTGGAGGCTCTTAAGATTAACGAGCACTGCGACCGGGATGAGGATACAGAGGGAATCTCCATTGAGGAAAGCTCTGTGACTTACTATGAAGACCTGATCCGCCAGGAGGAAGAGGCCAAACGATACGACTTGGCTCTGGATACTGCCATCAAGGCGGCGGTGGACAGCTGTGACCAGAAGGCAGCCTTTGAGGTAGTGGATACTTTTGTGCGGGAGGTGGAAAAGAGAGGGGTGGCGCTGTATGAACAGCACTATTACCTGAATCGTTTCCTTTTAGCCATTCTGACTGTCCCGGCAGATGCAGGCATACCGGTTCATGATCTGTTCGGAGAGGAGGATGATCCCTTCCGTCAGGCCAGTCAGCTTTTTGATTATGCTGCTATCCGTAGCTTCTACAAAAAGAAGGTGGTTCAGCCTGTAATCGGACGTATGAACCAGTTCAGGAAAAGCGGTTCTGAGATGATTCTTGAAAAAGTCATGGCTCTGATCGATCAGAAAAACGGGGATGTGACACTGGCAGAGTGCGCCCAGGAATTGGGATATCACCCCAGCTACATCTGGAGGGTACTGAAAAATACAAGAGACATTACATTTACAGATTATATTGCAGAGCAGAAGCTTCGTATTGCTACAAGGCTTTTGGAGGAAACGGAGCTGTCTGTGTCTGAGATTGCGGAGCGTTTAAGCTACAGCAACGCACAGAACTTTATACGCCTGTTTAAAAAGCATATGGGTATTACGCCGGGACAGTACAGAAAGCACAGCAGGGAAAAGGCACAGTAGCCCTTTGTCAAAAGATACAAAAAAATGACCGTTCTCCGGGATAAAACGCACGGGCGGTCATTTTTTTTGTGTCTTCCGATTCTACAGATAGAGCATCACATAGAAAAAATAGGTAAAAAAGAATGCTCTTCATCTTGCCTTCAGATAAAAACAGAGACAATAAGGTGATTATTTTTGTGTAGAATCGGATTGTTTTAATAGAAAAATGTGCAATATGCATAAAAATACAGGGATGATATTATGCAGAAATATAGAAACTAAATGATTATTGAAAAATTAGGGAAATCCGCTATGATGGAGCCATGAAAGACAGGGCGGCAGATAAAAAGCCGTTAAGATTATGAAAAGGGGGTTCCGTTATGGCGGATAAGCTTGCGTATCTGAAGCGTCACAAATGGATGTATTTTCTGATGCTTCCGGGAATTATTTATTTTATCATTTTTAAGTATGTACCCATGGGCGGCCTGATTATTGCATTTCAGAATTACAGCCCTTATCTTGGAATTGCGGGAAGCGAATGGGTTGGTTTTGAGCATTTTAAAAACTTCTTTATGAATCCTGATTTTAAGATGCTTTTAGTCAATACCTTTTCCATCTCCCTTATGAACCTGCTGTTCTTCTTCCCGGCACCGATTATCCTGGCACTTCTTTTAAATGAAGTGAAGAACAAGCTTTTAAAGCGTTCCATCCAGACCATGATTTACATTCCGCATTTTATTTCAATGGTAATCGTTGCAAGTATTACCTTTACACTCTTAAATGCGGAAAACGGAGTGATTACACAGTTGTCTACTATGATAACGGGAGAGAATCCGGAGTTTTTATCCGATCCCAAGTACTTCCGCTGGATTATTGTACTGCAGAATATATGGAAGGAAACAGGCTGGGGCATGATCATTTTCCTGGCAGCCTTATCCGGTGTGGATACACAGCTCTATGAGGCGGCTGAGATGGACGGTGCCGGAAAGCTCCGCCAGATGTGGCACATCACGCTTCCTGCAATTAAGAGCACTATTATCATTATGCTGATATTAAAGGTGGGAACGCTGCTTAACACAGGATTTGAACAGATTTTCCTGATGAAGAATTCCTTAAATGCATCCGTTGCAGAGGTATTTGATACCTATGTATACACACTGGGTATTACGCAGGGAGCGTTCTCCTACAGTACAGCTGTAGGTATGTTTAAATCTGTAGTCGCTACAATTATGGTACTGGCAACAAACTGGATCTGCAAAAAATGCGGTGAAACCGGTTTATATTAAAAAGGGGGAAATAAAACATGACAGCAAAATCTAAAACAAAGCGCACAAAAATGAAGCGCAGCCCTCAGGAACGGATCGGTTTGTTTATTGTACACGTAATCTGTATTACAGCCGGAGTATTGACCGTTGTACCGTTCCTTTATGTACTGTCTGGATCTTTTGCTACAGAAAAGGAGCTGCTTGAGAGATCCTTCTTTATTATTCCTCATACTATTTCCACTAATGCGTATAAATATATCGTTGCAGATGGAAGTATTTTCAGAGGTCTGTTAAACTCAACGCTTGTTACTGTAGTAGGTACGGTGGTTAATATGCTGTTTACCACTACACTGGCCTATCCTCTTTCAAAAAGCTGGCTCAAGGGTCGTAATGTCATCCTGAACATGGTTGTATTTACCATGCTGTTCTCCGGCGGTATGATTCCAAACTATCTGGTTGTCAAGGGACTGGATCTTCTGGATTCTTACTGGGCCTTAATCCTTCCGGGAGCAATCAGTGCCTTTAACCTGATTATTGTAAAGAACTTCTTCCAGGAGCTTCCGGGAGAGTTAGAAGAGGCGGCCAAGATTGATGGCTGTTCAGATCTGGGAATTTTCACCAAAATCGTACTTCCCTTATCCAAACCGGCTCTGGCTTCTGTGGGACTGTTTTATGCGGTATCACACTGGAATGACTTCTTTAATTCCATGATCTACTTAAACAGTACGGAGAAATTTCCGGTTCAGATTATTCTGCGTCAGATCGTTCTTCTGGCACAGGGGGCCAGCGCAGATGGAAGCGCAATTGACTTCGGAGCAGGCGGAACACCTCCGGAGCAGGCAGTAAAGATGGCAGCTACTGTAGTAGCATGTCTCCCTATTTTATGTGTATATCCCTTTGTTCAGAGATATTTTGAACAGGGCGTTATGGTAGGCGCTGTAAAGGGTTAATGAAAAATTTATGGAGGTAGCAAAATGAAAAAATCAACTTGGAAAAAAGGTTTGTCAGTAACACTGGCAGCCGCAATGACGGCTGGTCTGGCAGCAGGCTGCGGAAGCAAAAAGGAAGCATCTTCCGGCACGGCAGAGGATGGAAAGTACAATCTGAAGATCATGAGCTATGACTTCTTTGGAAATCCCATGAAGGGTGGTGTGGGGGCAGGCATCATGAAGCAGGTGGAGGACTATACAGGAACCCATTTGGACATCATGTGGACGCCAAAGGATAACTATGACGATAAGCTGAACCTGGTGCTGGCTGGCGGCGGCGATGATATGCCCCAGATTATTGCCACAGATACAAAGTCTCCGGCGATTATCAACGCTGCAAGAGCAGGCGCTCTGTGGGATGTTGAGGAGCTGATGAAGGAATTCCCTCATCTTAAAAATGCAAAGCCTGAGGTAAATGACAACATCCGTATCGACGGAAAGCTTTACGGCGTATACAGAGGACGTGCTCTGGGAAGAAACGGCTTGACCTTCCGCAAGGACTGGGCCGACAATCTGGGCCTGGAAGCTCCTGAAACCATTGAGGATGTTTACAATATGCTTCATGCATTTACATACGATGATCCGGACGGAAACGGACAGGATGATACTTACGGTCTGGCTCTGTCCAAGTCAACGGCTCCCATTGATATTATCCAGACATGGTTCGGCGCTCCCAACGGCTGGGGTGAAAAGGACGGAAAACTGGTTCCGGAGCATCAGACAGAGGAGTATCTGGAAGCATTAAACTGGATGAGAAAGCTTTGTGAGGAAGGACTTATTAAAAAGGATTTCCCTACCAGAGATATTGCTACCAAGTCAGATGATTTAAAGACACAGAAGGCCGGTATGATGGTAGATGCTCTGGATGACGGACGCCGTGTGCAGGATTACTTTGAAAATCAGGGGATTGAAGGACCTGAGATTAATTTTGTAGGAGCCATCAAAAAGGATGAGGCATCTGAACCCAGAACGGGAGCAACGCTTGGCTGTCAGGGCTTTTTCGTAATCACTAAGGCAGCTAAGACAGAAGAGGATGTACGTAAATGTCTGGATTTCCTGGACAAGATGAATGATGAGGAAATGCTTACATTGGCTAACTATGGTCTGGAGGGCAACCATCACACGATTGAAGCAGATGGAAGGCTTACACGAAGTCATGACGCGACCTTAAATCAGGAATATCAGGCGTTAAATCAGCTGGTGTCCTATACCGAGTACCCTCCGAACATGGATCCATATGTAGAACTGAATGAGACAGAGTATTACTATATGCAGCAGGATACCATTGCAGCCAATGAACAGTATGCAGTTTCTGACCCCGCAGCCGGAATTCTGGGCGATTCTGAGGAATACATCAAGAACGGTGTTGCTCTGGACAAGATCATTGAGGATGCAAGAGTTCAGTATATCGTAGGACAGATCGATGAGACACAGTTAAAGGCACAGTGGGATCTGTGGTCTCAGAGCGGTGGCGACAAGGTAATCGAAGAAGTAAATGCAAAGTACGCAGAATTAAAAAATAAGTAACAGGAAAGCTTTTGAAGGGCGCGGAAACAGACTGGGTGATAAAATCGGATCCGGCTGGTTTCCGGGCCCTTTTCCGAGATATGCCGCAGGGAAAGCGGCGAACAGGAGGAAATAACAATGGTATCAGAAAAAGCATTTGCAAATCCGCCGGTGAGCAGCCGGATTAAGCCCTTCTGGTTCTGGAACGGAACCATGACAAGGGAGGAAATCAGCCATCAGATCAAAGAAATGGCAGACAAGGGTCTGGGAGGTATGTTTATCTGCGCCAGACAGGGAATGGATGTGCCGTATCTTTCTGGTAAATGGTTTGAGCTGGTGGATTTTGCCTGCAGAGAAGCAAAACGGTATGGCCTGGAGGCCTGGTTATATGACGAATATCCTTATCCCAGCGGTATGAGCGGCGGCGAGGTGCTGCTGGAGCATCCGGAGGCAGAGCATAAGATATTAAAACATAAGAAGTTTCGGACAGAGGGAAAAATACGTGTGACAGAGGAGCTGGGCTGGAGCCGGATTTTGTATGCAAAGGCATTTCCGGTGGATGAGAATGGAAAGACAATCTGGGAAAATCCTCTGGATTTAGAGTCCTCTGTGGGAATCCTGCAGACAGAAAAAATCTACCAGCAGACCGGCCTGACCCGGTATAATAATAAGCGTTTCTTTTCCTATGGTCCTAAAAAAATTCTGGATGCAGTGCTGCCTGAGGGCCAGTGGGAGATTCAGATATGTACGGAAGAGGCTATGGGGGATTTTAAGTATTACGGAGGATTTTTTGACCCCTGTAACCGGGAGGCAGTAAAGACGTTCCTTGATACGACTCATGAACGGTACGCAAAAACAAATGGGGAAGAATTCGGCGTCAGCGTATTTGGCATGTTTTCTGATGAAGTGGGTCTTTTAAGCCCCATTCCCTGGTCCTCCAGGCTTCCTGAGGCTTTTAAGGTCCGCAACGGGTATTCTATTTTAGAGGTGCTTCCGGGCATTTATGAGCCGGATTATCCGGGAGCGGCAAAGCTACGATATGACCTGTATGAAACGGCTCATGAGCTTTTCAGGGAGAGCTATCATCATCAGGTCGCATCCTGGTGTGAGGAGCATCATCTGCTGTATGCCACAGAGGTGCCGTCCATGCGCCACAGCACCCAGAAGTTCAGCCATATTCCAGGAGGTGACACAGCCCATGAAAAGCTTGGAAAATCTCTGGAATGGATTTATGATGAATATATCCGCAACTATCGCAGCAACGCCAAGGCAGTAAGCTCTCTGGCCCGTCAGTTAGATCGGAAGTACGCTATGATCGAGAGCTTCCACAGCGTTGGCTGGACCATGAATATGCAGGATGCAAAGTGGATGATTGACCGTCTGGGAAGCAGCGGCATCAATCTCTACAATTTCCATGCCTTTTATTATACCATTCAGGATATTACAAAGCATGACGCTCCTCCTTCCCAGTTTCTCCAGAATCCTTACTGGAAGGATTACAGGAAGCTGGCAGACTATGTGGGAAGAATGGGAGAGATCATTACCAACACAGAGGCAGATATCCATATAGCAGTGCTGGATCCAATCGCAGCCATGTGGACTCTTCTTGGAAATCCCTTCCAGGGCTTTGTATACAAAGGCGAGTCGGAGGAAGAAAAGGCAGCCTGTGATCGGATCCGGGACGGCTGGGTGGCTGTGTGCAAGGAGCTTTTGTTTGCACAGCTGGATTATGACCATCTGGACGGCGAGCTTTTAGAAGAGGCAGAAATCTGTGATGGAAGTATCCGTATGGGAAGAGCGGCCTATTCGGTGGTGGTTCTTCCGGAATGCCACTGCATGGAGAAAAAGACCAGAGAAATGCTGGAGCGGTTTGTTCAGGCAGGAGGCCATGTGATCGCAGTGGGAGAGCTTCCTTCCGTTTCTATTGATAAGGAGGAAACAGATCAGGAGACAGAGGCAGCCTGGAAGGCGCTTACGGCCCATGCAAATGTAGTTTGCCTGAATGGAAGCAGAGAGGCGCTTCCTGACTGCTGCAGAGGCTATATCAGGGAAGCAGGCCGTGTGGAGGTTCTGGAGGGAGACAGAAAATCCGTCATCGGTGTGTGCAGACAGGATGAGGCAGGTTCTGTTTACCTGTTTGCAGCCAATCAGGGCGCAGAGCCTGTGAAGGTGAGATTCAGCAGTGAAAATGGAACAAACAGTGCCGTGTGGATGAATCTGGAAAAGGGGCGGCAGATTCCGGCAGAAAATCCGGAAAATAAGGGAATTGCCGTCACTCTGGAGGGCTTTGAGAGCCGGTGGCTGAAGCTCTCTGATTTTGAGGAGGAAGCAGTGGGAAGAGAGCCGGAAGGCACTTTGGGAAATTCCTGTCTTTCCCTGGTTCAGGCTTCTATGATGGATGAAGGCGGCAGGAGCCGGTGTGCAAAGCATATTTCCATGGCAGGAAAGTGGAAATGCTTTCCTCAGAGTTTGAATGTGTGCAGATTCGGAGAAACCGAGGTTTCGGTAGACGGAACAAATTGGGAAAAAGTGGAAGTAAAAACTTTTATTGAGCAGTGTGCCCAGACGAAGAGGCTTGGCGGAGAACAGATCGCCATGGAAGGGGAATTTGGAACACCCAGAAAGCTTAGACCCGCTTATCCCATTACCTGTTTCTATAAAGTGGGATTTAAGATAAGGAAGGGCGAGCTGCCTTCTGAGCTGTTCCTTCTTATGGATCGGGAGACCATCAGCGGAAGCAATGCCATAGAGATCAACGGAAGGGTTGTGGAGGCGTCTCTCTGGAAGCCGGTGCGGGTAAATGATTTTAACAATCAGGCAGCGGACATCCGTTCCTTGGTGCGGGAGGGTGAAAATGAGATCCGTATCCGGGTCTGCATTCGGAAGGATGAGGACGGCCTGAGAGATCCCTTCTATCTGTGGGGAAGCTTTGGCGTTGGTTTTGAGGATGGCTGTCATGTGCTTACCGCCCAGCCTGAGCAGGTATGCCCGGATGCTCCTTGGATCCAGGGCTTCCCATATTACAGCGGAACCATGGAATTTGAAACAGAGATTGAATTTGATAGCAGCGAGGCCTGTATTCTTGCCCTTGACTGGGCGTATCCCTGCCATGAGAACATAGAGGTACTGGTAAATGGAAGGAGTACCGGAATCTGTGCCTACAGCCCTTATCTCTGGGAATGTGGGCAGGGAACGGCAAAGCAGGGAATGAACTGCGTGACGGTTCGTATTTCCAATACACTGGCTAATATGCTGGATGGAACGTATTTTGACTATAAGGAACACCGCCTTGCGGATATCAGACAGGAGGCAGAAGAGCGATGACAACGTATTTTGACAGAGAGCAATCGATTGAGTACCGTCTTGGCAGTGAAACGGGGCCTGTTTTGCAGACCATAGCCAACCGTTTCTGCGCCGACAATCCGGCTGTGCCCGTGCAGTACAGTTTAAGAAGCACACAGGGATTTTCCATTACGAAGGATTATCTGGACGAAATTCTTCTCCATGAAAAATTTCCACAGATGGAACGGGAGCAGTATGTATACGCCAGAGCGGGGCTTACGCCCCAGGCACCCGGCCCCGTTCATTTTCGCTTCGGCGCATATGGCCCTGTGACCATCTATGTAAACGGAAAAAAATCATTTCAGACCAATCATACCCAGGAGCGCTTTTCCGAGACGCTTTCCGATATCTGTCTAGATTTAAAGGAGGGGGTAAATGACCTTCTCTTTGAATGTGTCAGCACTCCCTTAGGCTGCGGATTCCGTATCGGGAGCAGCTCCTATAAGGGCCGCAGGATCCAGTTTTTTGCAGTAGATGAAGCCCATAAGGGAATGAATGGATTTGTCTATACAGAGCCCCAAAAGACTGCCATGGATCCTGCAGATGCAGATTCCGTATGCTGGCTTCCGAGAGCTGTATGGACGGAAGAAGAGAAACAGGAATCGGTCTGCAGCCGGCTTTTTGACGGCAAAACCATGCTGTCGGTGACAAGGGTTTTTGTGCCTCAGGAGGGAATGATACGGATCCTTGGAGCCTGCGGGAGAACAGGACAGGAGCCGGTGGAGGTCTTTGCAGACGGAAAGCGGGCGGGAACCAGTAAGGACGATTCTCTAACGCTTGAGCTTTCGCTGGCAAGCGGATACCATACCCTGGCGTTTCTGGGAGGAGACCCGGATGTGACAGTGGAGGACAGGCAGAGGACGGTTCTGGAATTGGAAGCTCCGGTTTTATGTATGGGGCAGCCCCAGACCTGGATTTATGCAGGTCCTTTTGACCGGGTACGCCCTTCCGAGGAGGAGATTTCCAGGATGCTTTCCTTTAAAAAGCCCTTTGAAACCGATCTGGGAAAGGAATTCTGGCGGGTGGATGGGCCAGATCTGTATCTTCGCCCGGTCAATGAGGGAACGCTTTACGGAGAGTGGAATTACCCTCTGGGCGTGACCCTTTACGGAATGATACAGACCGCAAGATATGAACATGATAATGCTCTGGAGTGTTATGTCCGGGGGCATATGGAGAAATGCACCGGATTTTATGAGTACTGTATGTGGGATAAAGAGCACTACGGAGCAGCTCCCTTCCACAATCAACTCACAACCATTGACAGCCTGGATGACTGTGGCTCCTTTGCTTCCGCCCTGCTGGAGGTAATGAAGGATTATGAGATCCCGGAGGGGGATGTTATCAGCGCCATGGTGGCGGATTATATGAAGGACAGGCAGCAGAGGATGGAGGACGGTACCTTTTACAGAAACCATTCTTACCTGCCTGTTATGAATGAAACCATCTGGGCTGATGATCTGTATATGAGCGTTCCTTTCCTGTGCCGCTACTATAAGCGCAGTGGGGATGAATGCTGGTTAAAGGAAGCGGCGGGACAGTTAAAGCGCATTTTTGGCTATCTGTATATGCCGGAGGAAGGGGTTCTCTCCCATATCTATGATACTCACTACGGGGTTCAGACAAAGGTTCCCTGGGGCAGAGGAAACGGCTGGGCTCTCTTCTCCGCTGCTGAACTGCTTTCTGTGATGCCAAAGGAGCATGAGAACAGAGAGGAGATTCTGGATATTTACCGGACGCTGTGCCGGGGATATTTAAAGGTACAGGATCCGGACGGAATGTGGCATCAGGTGCTTACCATGAAGGAATCCTATGAGGAAACCTCCTGCACGGCCATGTTTATATACGGCTTTGCAAAGGGCGTAAAAAATGGCTGGCATACAGACGGGGAGGCATACAGAAAGGCGGCCATAAAGGGATGGAGGGCGCTGTGCCGTACCTCCATTGACTGGAAGGGAAATATCTACGGCGTATGCCGGGGCTCCGGCTATTCTTTCAGCAGAGAGTATTATGCTTATGAGCTGGGCTGGAATTTTAATGATACCCACGGCACGGGCATTGTGCTCTTAGCCGGAATCGAGACAGAGCGTATGCTGTGTCCGGAAGAGTAAGAGGAGGAAAGAGAACATGGAACAGATATTTGATCCCAGAGAATTTGGTGCGGCAGGAGACGGAAAGACGCTGGACACACAGGCTATTCAGGCTGCCATTGATGCGGCTGCCAAAGAGGGAAGAGACGGAAAACGGTCTGTTGTCTGCCTGAAGGCAGGAACCTATCTTACCAGCTCTCTGTTTTTAAAGAGCCATATGGAATTTCGGATGGAGGACGCAGCTGTGCTTTTAGGCACCACAGAGGAGGAGCAGTATCCGATTATGAGAAACCGGGTGGCCGGAATAGAGATGGACTGGCCGGTGGGAATCCTCAATGTGATGGATCAGGAGGATGTGCAGATCACGGGAGAAGGCTGTATCGACGGACAGGGCCCCTACTGGTGGAATAAATACTGGGGAGAGGATCAGAAAGGCGGTATGCGTGCCGAGTATGATCCTATGGGCCTGCGATGGTGCGTGGATTATGACTGCAGACGAGTGAGAAACCTGGTGGTAATGGACAGCCGGAGGATCGAAATTGCAGGAATCGGAAGCCGGCGCTCAGGCTTTTGGAATATGCACATCTGTTATTCAGAAGATGTGCATGTGGACGGTGTCTGGATCCGGGATAATGAGGGGCCCAGCACAGACGGAATCGACATTGACTCCTGCCGCCATGTAGTAGTAGAGAACTGCCGGGTGGCCTGCAATGATGACAGCATCTGCGTAAAATCAGGAAGGGATGCAGACGGACTCAGGGTAAACCGTATCTGTGAGGACGTACTAATTCAGAACTGCCAGGTACTCACAGGCTGCGGAGTAACCCTTGGAAGTGAGACCTCCGGCGGCATCCGCAATGTGACGATCCGCAATATGAAGTATCACGGCACAGACTGCGGCTTCCGCATCAAATCCGCTGCCACCAGAGGCGGCGTGATGGAGGATATCCTGGTAGAAGATCTGGAGATGGTAAATGTAAAATATCCCATCAATATGTGCCTGAACTGGCACCCGGCTTACAGCTACTGCGAAATCCCGAAGGGCTATGAGGGGGAAATCCCGGAGCACTGGAAGGTACTGGCACAGTCTGTTTCCAGAGAAATGGGCGTTCCCCAGGTGAAAAACCTGCAGATCCGCAATGTGCGCTCCTGGAATGAGGAGGGCTATGAGGGCTGTTCCCGTGCCTTTGAGGTAGACGCTTTCCCGGAACGCCCTATGGAGAATGTAGTGCTGGAGCATGTGGATATAAAGGCGAAGGAATTTGGCCGTATTGCGGGAATTAAGAACTGGCAGTGGAAGGATGTAAACATTTCTGTGGAGGGAAGAAACCAGGATGAGAATAATGTGTATGATGTGAGGTAATTCCACCATTTTCCATTGACAAATCCTGACAGAAAGAATATACTTTATTACGTTGTGTAACAATTTTGTAACAATTACAGCCGATTCAGGTATTCTAAAAGTCAGGGGAGTTAAGATTTGAAGCTGGATGTATTTCGCAGGCTTGCAGTGAAGGTTGCAGCAGGAGTATTTTTTTTCGCAGGACTTATGATGATAGATCCGCAGGAGAGCATGGCGGCGGCCAGGACAGAGGTGCAGACCCGATCCTCTTATATGGTGACCATTGAGGCTCCATCTGTGGATGTATATACATATAAAAGCAAGGATTCCAAAACCGTAGGTCAGGTAAAAAGAGGACAGACTTATGAGGTGCTTAAAAAGGAACAGGACGGCTGGGTACAGATCCGCATGGGAAACCGGGAGGGATACATTTCTGCGGCAGGAAATGCCTCTCTGGTAGAAAAGAACCGTCAGACTGTGGACAGCGGGGCCAGACAGCGGCGGGAAGTAGTGGAATTTGCTCTTCAGTTTCTGGGAGGCGAATATAAATACGGCGGAACCGATCCGAACAAGGGAGTAGACTGCTCCGGTTTTACACGATATGTCATGAAGTATGGCGCTTCTGTGGAGATTCCTCATTCTTCCACAGGACAGGCTGCCTGCGGAACGGAAGTTTCCGAAGAAGAGATGCAGCCAGGAGACCTGATCTTTTACAGCAGTCCCTTTGGCAGGATCAATCATGTGGCTATGTATGCGGGAAACGGGCAGGTTGTTCATGCTTCTACAGAAGAAACAGGCATTAAGCTGTCTCCTTATAATTACCGGGAGCCTGTGAAGATTGTAAGTGTTTTGGAGTAAATCTTAAAAAAATATAAACAGGTTGACGAAAATCTTATGTATGTTATAATAAAATCGTAATGAACGTAACAAATATGTAACAATTCAAATCGGATTTGTAATAAACGGGGATGACGAAGAACATGCATAATTTTTTCAGGAAACTGGTTGGAACAGGTGTTGTGTGCGGGATGCTGGTATTTGCGGCTCCTCTTACTTCTATGGCAGCCATTGGGCCGGGGTTTGCAGCAGGTACGTATGTGGCGACCGTGACAGCGGAAAGCGTAAATATCAATAAGAACCGCGACAGCGAGGAGGTTCTTTTTACAGCGAAGGCCGGCAGTACATATGAAGTATTAGAGGACTGCGGAGACGGCTGGATGAAGGTTCGGGTTCACGATACAGAAGGATATCTTCCGGTTTCTGAAAATGCAGTGGTGGAAGAGGCAGAGGAAGGCGAGATCGCCATGATCCAGAAAGAGGCCAGGGAGTCATCCGCTTCCTATAAGAGACAGCAGCTTGCAGACTATGCCCTGCAGTTTGTAGGAGGCCCCTATCAATACGGAGGGAGCGATCCTCATACAGGTGTGGACTGCTCCGGCTTTACCAGATATGTGTATCAGCACGGTGCAGGCATTACATTAAACCGTTCTTCCAGAGGACAGGCTCTTCAGGGAAAAGAAATCAGTGCAGATCAGATGCGTCCGGGAGATCTTTTGTTTTACGGAAGCAAAAGCAACATTGACCATGTTGCCATGTATATTGGAGAAGGAAAGATCGTCCACGCTTCTACGGAGCGCACAGGCATTACGATTTCCAACTGGAATTACAGAAATCCGGTAAAGATCAGAAGTATTATGGAGTAGATTACGGGGGAAACCCACGCACGGTTCGGATTCCGTGCAAAGGATTAGGATAAAAAGATAGAGAGAAAGGCCGGGATAGGGGAGCTATCCTGGCCTTTTCTCAAAGGGGAGTATAAATAATTAATAAGGATGAGGGTGCAGCTTAAGGGAAACTGCATTACCTCATACTCATTTATAATACAAAAATTTCAAAAAAGCAACCGCTTTGAGGAATTTGTATAAAACCACAGTTTTCCGCCATACTAGAGGGTGTATCGTAAACCATCCCGGCGGCGGAAATTGTTTCGCCTGTCAGGAAAATCATTTCAGGAGGTATTTGCCATGTCAAGCAGAAATGACAACATGAACAGCTACAGCAACAGCCAGAATAACGCACAGAACAACAGCCGAAATAACTCTTCAAACAACGCATCAAACGGCCGTTCTAAAAATAACATGAAGAATTCCGCTGAGAATAAGTACGAGAACTGCGGAAGAAACAACGCAAGAAACGATTCTAACGACTGATCTTTGAGATCAGAAAGATAGGCATTCGCATAAAAATGGCATCTGCAGAGAGAACTCTTTTTGCAGATGCCGTTTTTTTAGGCTTCTTCGTGAGGAACCTGTCCGGAGCAGACGCATATACTACAGTAGGACACGCCACAGACAGAAGGAAAACAGAAAGCGGGGTGGAGTGATGAATGATTTTCCGATGATCTCGTACAAACAGCTTGATCAATGGCTGGAGCAGGGAAACGTCCGCCTCCTGGCAGATGTGAGAGAACCGTGGATGTATGGTGAGAACCGCATTTTGGGCAGTGTGAATATACCATATGAAGAGGTAAGAGAACGTTTGGAAGAGTTTCCCAGACAGGGCATGATCGTATGTTACTGCGACCGCGGCGCCAAGAGCATGGTGGTCTGCAGAGACCTCTGGCGCCTGGGATATGAGGTGTCTGATCTGGCAGGAGGAATGTTGGATTACAGGGGGAAATACGTTGACAGAAGACCTCTGTGGGATTTAAAATAGAGGAAACACTTCAGGACGGCGTGAAAACAGGCGGGAGCCCGTGCGTCAAGCTCGCTTGTAAGCACGGGTTCCCGCCTGTTTTCACATCGGATGAACATTCGATGCTTCTTGTCCGGCCCACAGCCGGACAAGAAGCCCCATCCTGAAATGCCTCACCTTATTACTAAAAAAGAAAGGAACCATCATCTCATGAAATTATTATTCGCATCTGATATTCACGGCTCTGCTTTTTACTGCAGGAGACTGTTAGATATTTATAAAGAATCCGGTGCCTCCCGGCTGGTGCTGCTGGGAGACATTCTGTATCATGGCCCAAGAAATGACCTTCCAAAGGAATATGCTCCCAAAGAAGTCATTGCCATGCTGAATCCATTAAAGAACCAGATCTATGCTGTTCGGGGAAACTGTGATACGGAGGTCGATCAGATGGTTCTGGAATTCCCCATTCTGGCAGATTATGCCCTTTTTTCTGTGGAGGGAAAGACCCTTTATGCTACCCACGGACACATTTTTAATCAGGACAATCTTCCGCCTATGCAGGAAGGTGATATTCTCATACACGGCCATACCCATCTGTTAAAGGCTGAGGAGACAGAGGGAGACTGCGGCAGGATCAGGGTGTTAAATCCCGGTTCCGTGTCCATTCCCAAGGGAGGAAATCCGCATACATATGGTATTTTGGAGGACGGCGTATTTACCATCCGTACACTGGACGGTGAAGCGGTTAAGGAAATGAAATTGTAAAAGAGAGGAGAACCAGTTGAAGCAGACCTATGAACTGATCGCCCCCTGCCATTTCGGCCTGGAGGCAGTACTAAAAAAAGAAATCCTGGATCTGGGATATGAGATCGCTTCTGTAGAAGATGGAAGAGTAACCTTTATCGGAGATGACGAGGCAATCTGCAGAGCCAATGTATTTTTAAGGACAGCAGAACGCATTTTATTGAAAGCAGGCAGCTTTAAGGCAGAAACCTTTGAAGAACTGTTTCAGGGCACCAGAGCCATTGCATGGGAGGAACTGATTCCGGAAGATGGAAAATTCTGGGTGGCAAAGGCGTCTTCCATCAAGAGCAAGCTGTTCAGCCCCTCCGATATTCAGTCTATTATGAAAAAAGCCATGGTAGAGCGGATGAAGAGCCATTATAAGGTGACTTGGTTCCCGGAAAATGGAGCCAGCTTCCCTCTGAGGGTTTTTCTGTACAAGGATATTGTAACCATTGGAATTGACACCAGCGGAGATTCCCTTCACAAAAGGGGGTATCGTACTCTTACCAGCAAGGCACCAATTACGGAAACACTGGCGTCGGCCCTGATCCTTTTAACACCCTGGAATAAGGATCGGATCCTGGTAGATCCTTTCTGCGGCAGCGGCACCTTCCCTATTGAGGCTGCTATGATCGCCGCCAATATAGCTCCGGGCATGAACCGGTCTTTCCTGGCAGAGGACTGGAAAAATATTATCGGGCGCAAATGCTGGTATGAGGCTATGGATGAGGCAAACGATCTGGTGGATGACAGCGTGCAGGTCGATATTCAGGGCTATGATATTGACGGGGATATCGTAAAGGCCGCCCGCTTAAATGCCCAGTCTGCAGGCGTGGACCATATGATCCATTTCCAGCAGCGGCCTGTAAGCGCTTTAAGCCATCCGAAAAAATATGGCTTTATTATTTCTAATCCTCCTTACGGAGAGCGGATTGAAGAGAAGAAGAATCTTCCGGTTCTCTACAGGGAAATCGGAGAGCGGTTTGCCGCTCTGGACGCCTGGTCTATGTACCTGATCACATCCTATGAGGATACGGAAAAATGCATTGGGCGCAAGGCGGATAAGAACCGAAAGATCTATAACGGCATGCTGAAAACCTATTTCTATCAGTTTATGGGGCCGAAGCCTCCCAGACGCAGTCAGGAGAAGAAAATTGATAAACAGGAATAGGAGGGCTTTGGGGGCTGTTTTGGCCGTTTGCATAGCTGTTATGACGGCAGGCTGCGCTGTTTTGGCAGATAAAAGGAGTCCAGATAGTTCGTTCGGATATGAAGATGTCCGCGAGCAGGAAACAGAACAAACGGAGCAGAGCCTTTCTGCCCTTCCGGAGGTGGGAGAGAAGGATGCTTCCTGCCAGATTTGGAACCGGGGGCTTCCTGAGGATACAATTCTGCCCCGTTCCTATGATTACAGGGAGGAAGGACGTGCGCCCCAGATTGGAAATCAGGGCTCTCTTGGAACCTGCTGGGCCTTTGCCTCCCTGACGGCACTGGAATCGTCGCTTCTTCCTGAGAAGAATGAGTCATTTTCAGTGGATCATATGTCCATGCATAATAATTATACGCTGGGACAGGATGAAGGCGGAGAATATACCATGTCCATGGCATATCTTCTGGGCTGGCAGGGACCCGTGTGGGAATCCGAGGACCCTTATGGAGACGGCGTTTCCCCCTGCGGCCTGAAGCCCAGGCTTCATGTACAGGAAATCCAGATCCTTCCGTCTAAGGATTATGAGGCGATCAAGAGGGCTGTATATCTGGAGGGAGGAGTTCAAAGTTCCCTTTATACTTCCATGCAGGATTATGACAGTGAATCCGTGTATTACAACCGGGATACGAATTCCTACTGCTATGTGGGAACGAACGAGCCGAACCATGATTCTGTTATCATTGGCTGGGATGATGATTATCCAAAAGAAAATTTCAATATGGATCTGGAGGGTGACGGAGCATTTATCTGTACCAACAGCTGGGGAGAAAACTTTGGCGATGAAGGCTATTTTTATGTGTCCTATTACGATACCAATATCGGCGTTCACAACATTGTATACACCGGGGCAGAGTCCGCCGGGCTTTATGAAAAGATCTATCAGAGCGACCTGTGCGGCTGGGTAGGGCAGATCGGCTATGGTCAGGATACCGTCTGGGCGACCAATACCTTCCGGGCAGGTGAGAAGGAAGAACTGGAAGCCGCCGGATTTTATGCGACCGGACCCGATACGGAGTATGAAATGTATCTGGCCAGATATCTGCCGGAAGTACAGGAGGGGATTTCCGGGGCTGAAAAGGAAAGCCAGAGCGCCCGTATGGATCGGGCTTTGAATGACCGAAGGTCCATAGCCAGGGGAAAACTGATGTATTCCGGCTATTATACGGTTCCTTTTGATGAAAAAATACTATTGGATGCAGGAGAAAAATTTGCTATAATAGTTAAAATAAAAACTCCGGATACCGTTCATCCGGCAGCGATCGAATATGATGCCGGAGACGGGATCGCCAGAGTCGATCTTACAGACGGAGAAGGATATCTGAGCCATGACGGCAGTCTCTGGGAGCGTGTGGAGGAAACTCAGAAATGCAACCTCTGCCTGAAGGCATATACCAATACAAAAGGATAGAGGATTATGGAACAGAAGATCATTTTTGCAACAGGGAATCAGGGAAAAATGAGGGAGATCCGGGCCATTTTGTCCGATCTGGGGCTTCCTGTGCTGTCCATGAAGGAGGCAGGAGTTTCTCTGGATATTACAGAAGATGGAACGTCTTTTGCCGAAAATGCCCGTATCAAGGCCAGAGCTGTCTGGGAGCATACAGGCGGGATCGTATTGGCAGATGATTCCGGTCTGGCAGTGGATTATATCGGCGGCGAGCCGGGCGTTTATTCTGCGCGGTATATGGGAGAGGATACCTCCTATGAGATTAAAAACAGAAATATCATAGACCGGCTTTTGGGGGCAGAGGGAAAGGAGCGGAGCGCCCGCTTTGTCTGCAATATTGCAGCTGTGCTGCCCGATGGACGAGTGATCCAGACAGAGGCATATATGGAAGGTGTGATCGCAAAGGAACCTGCCGGAACGGGCGGCTTTGGTTATGATCCTATCCTGTATCTTCCTGAATTTGGAAAAACCTCTGCGGAACTTACCATGGAGGAGAAAAACAGGATCAGCCACAGAGGAAAGGCATTAGAGGCCATGAAGAGCGCGCTGAAGCAGGAGATTGCGGTGACAGGTGGGAGAATAGCGTAAGATAAAGGAAGGAAACAGGGGATGAAAATACTGATTGTCAGTGATACGCACAGAAAAGATGGAAATCTCCAGTGGGTCATGGAAAAGGAAAAGCCCTTTGATATGCTGATCCATCTGGGAGATGCCGAAGGAAGCGAACAGTACATCGCTCATTGGGCAGAACCGGGCTGTGAACTGGAGATGGTTCTGGGAAACAATGACTTCTTTTCCCATCTGGAGCGGGAACGGGATCTTATGATCGGAAAATACAAAACGCTTTTAACCCATGGCCATTACTATCATGTGTCTTTAAGCACAGAGTATTTAAAAGAAGAGGCAAGGTCAAGAGATTTTGATATCGCTATGTTCGGTCACACCCACCGGCCTTTTTTTGAGATTGACCGGAAGAAGGGACAAAAAGATCTGATCGTGCTTAATCCCGGAAGCCTGTCTTACCCCAGGCAGGAGGGCAGGCGGCCGTCCTATATGATCATGGAGATCGGGGAGGACGGAGAGGCGGCATTTAACCACTATTATCTGTAAACAGGAGAGAACTGCTTTTTAGGGAGCGGTTCTTTTTTGTAGAAATGATAGTAAGGGCGGCTGCTTCCACACGAACAGGTATTTGCTTGCAGTCAGGGAACAGCGTCTGAAAAAAAGGAATATTTTTAAGAGTTGACGATACAATACTTGTGTGATATGATTAAAAAAATAAAAGAAATGGAACGTGAATAGTTGAATTTTGACAAGGCTTATATATGCTCATAATTGGTTGAGCGTTTCTACCAACTACCGCAAATAGTTGTCTATAAGTTTTCACAGCGGGAGTGTCTGTGAAAGCATGAAGGCAGCGGTGGTTTTTTTGTGCGGATAGAGAGTAAAAATCTGGAAAATGGTGTTTCAGAGCGCAGAAAGGAGGCACAGAGCTTCATGGAAGGAAAGAGCAGTAGACAGGACAGCAGCTCCTTAAGAGAGCGGATTCTGGCGGCTTCGGGTGAAAAAAGGGCAGGTCTGGTGTTAAAGGGCGCCAGGGTAGTGAATGTATTTACCGGGGAGCTGGAGGAAGCCGATGTGGCAATAGAAGCTGGATACATCGCAGGAGTCGGTTCCTATGAGGGAGAAACGGAGGTGGATCTGTCAGGAAAGATTATCTGCCCGGGCTTTATAGACGGCCACATTCATTTGGAAAGTTCTATGGTAAGGCCGGCTGAGTTTGAACGGGCGGTTCTGCCCCACGGTACCACGGCAGTGATTACAGATCCCCATGAGATTGCCAATGTAGCAGGCACAGAGGGAATCGATTACATGCTTTATGAAACAGAAAATCTGATGCTGGATGTGTTTTTTATGCTTCCATCCTGCGTACCGGCAGCCGATTTAGAGGAGTCCGGGGCTGTGCTCCGTGCAGAGGATCTGAGAGCCTACTATGAAAATCCCAGGGTGCTGGGGCTGGCAGAGATGATGAATGCTCCCGGTACTGTAAAGGCAGAGGAAGGCGTTCTGGCTAAGCTTAAGGACTGTTCGGACAGGGGAAAACGGATTGACGGCCATGCTCCCGGACTTTCAGGATATCAGTTAAATGCTTACTGCGCTGCGGGAGTGGCTTCGGATCACGAATGCTCCGAAGCAGAGGAAGCGCTGGAAAAGCTGCGGCGGGGACAGTGGATCATGATCCGCGAGGGAACAGCAGCCAGAAATCTGGAAGGACTTATTTCATTATGCAAGCAGCCTTATGTAAACCGATGTATGTTTGTTACGGATGATAAGCATCCGGGAGATCTGCAGAGAAAGGGCCATATGGATGGGATCATCCGAAAAGCAGTCCGGCTGGGAGCAGATCCGGTGACAGCGATTCAGATGGCAACGCTTCATCCGGCCCGGTATTTTGGTCTTCGTGAAAATGGGGCAGTAGCGCCGGGCTATCGGGCAGATCTGGTGGTTTTAGAGGATCTGGAGCAGATAAAAGCAGTGCAGGTCTATAAAAACGGGAAGCTGGCGGCGCAGATGGGAGAGCTGATCTCACAAGAGAAGCGCAGAGAGAAATCCGAAAGCCCGTCCTTTGACCGCGTGCATCATTCCTTCCATATGAAGGAAGTTTGTGAGCAGGATTTCAGGCTGGAGCCGGAGGGGGCCTACTGTCGGGTGATTGAGCTTACACCAGGAGAACTTTTGACAAAGGAGCGGAATGCAGCCTGGGTACAGCTTCCTGGCTTTGCTCCCGGGGTAAATCCTCAGAAGGATATTATAAAGCTGGCTGTTCTGGAACGCCATAAAGGAACCGGACATAAGGGGATTGGATTTCTGGGAGGCTATGGCTTAAAGGCCGGAGCAGTGGCGACCAGTGTAGCGCATGATTCCCATAACCTCATTGTAGCCGGCGTCAGTGACCGGGATATGGCTCTGGCCGCGGAGACGGTGAGAAAGGCGCAGGGAGGGATTGCCGTAGTAAAGGACGGAGCGGTACTGGGGCTTCTTCCTCTTCCAATCGGCGGACTTATGAACCCAATGGCAGCAGAAGCAGTAGATGAAAAGCTGGAGGAACTTAAGAGACTGGCGGCCGGTCTGGGTGTCAGAGAGGGGATCGATCCCTTTATGACTCTGGCATTTGTAAGCCTTCCCGTAATTCCAAAGCTGCGTTTAAATACCTGTGGCCTGATAGATACACAGCTGCAGGAAATCCGGGCTGTTTCTTTTTCATAAAAGAGCGGCAAAACGGAACATGGAATGAAAAAGTAGGAGGAAACTTGTATGGATCTGGAGAAAATATTTCACCTGAAGGAAAATAAGACAGATGTAAAAACAGAGGTCATCGCAGGAATTACCACTTTTATGACAATGGCCTACATTCTGGCAGTTAATCCCAGTGTACTGAGCGCCTGTGGAATGGACAGCGGCGCTGTATTTACCGCTACCGCTCTGGCGGCTCTTATCGCGACGCTCTTAATGGCGGCATTTTCCAACTATCCCTTTGTACTTGCTCCTGGTATGGGCTTAAATGCGTATTTTTCCTATACCGTTGTTTTGCAGATGGGGTATAGCTGGCAGACCGCTCTGGCAGCCGTATTTATTGAAGGTATCGTATTTATCCTTCTGTCTTTGACAAATGTACGCGAGGCGATTTTCAATGCCATCCCTATGAATTTAAAACATGCGGTATCTGTGGGTATCGGACTTTTCATTGCATTTATCGGCCTGCAGAATGCGCATATTGTAGTAGACAGCGCGACTTTGGTAGGCGTGTATTCTTTTAAAAGCTCCGTAGAAAATGGTCTGTTTAACAGTGAAGGGATCACAGTCGTTCTGGCTCTAGTGGGTATTCTGGTTACAGGTATTCTGGTTGTAAAGGGCGTAAAAGGAAACATCCTCTGGGGTATTCTGATCACATGGGGCCTTGGCATTCTCTGCCAGTTTCTTGGAATCTATCAGGTAAATCCTGAGATTGGCATGTACAGTCTGCTGCCTGATTTTTCCAATGGAATCAGCGTTCCCAGTCTGGCGCCTACCTTAATGCAGATGGACTTTTCCGGTATTTTATCCCTGGATTTCTTTGTAGTCATGTTTGCATTCCTGTTCGTAGACCTGTTTGATACCCTTGGAACCCTCATTGGCGTGGCTTCCAAGGCAGATATGCTGGATAAGGATGGAAAGCTCCCAAGGATCCGCGGCGCCCTGTTATCCGACGCCATCGGAACCTCTGTGGGCGCTATGCTTGGTACCTCCACCACTACCACATTTGTAGAGAGTGCATCCGGCGTGGCAGAGGGCGGACGTACGGGACTTACCGCAGTTGTAGCTGCAATCCTTTTTGGACTGTCCCTGTTCTTGTCCCCGATTTTCCTGGCCATCCCGTCCTTTGCAACGGCTCCGGCTCTGGTAGTAGTAGGCTTTCTGATGCTGACCTCTATTACAAAGATTAACTTTGATGACTTCACAGAAGCCATTCCCGCATACGTTGCCATCATCGCAATGCCCTTCATGTACAGCATTTCCGAAGGAATTGCAATGGGCGTTATCTCCTACGTTGTAATCAATGTAGTGACCGGAAAAATGAAGGAAAAGAAGATCAGCCCGCTGATGTATGTGCTGGCGGTGCTGTTTATCGGGAAGTACATTATGCTGTAAGATACATAAATTTATAGTTCAGTTGCAGCACTGCAAAAACAGGCAGGAAAGGAGGCCGCAGACCTTACTCGCCTGTTTTTGCGTGAATTTAGTAACAGTTCAGACTAGCCATAGATAAACGTGAGAAATTGAAAAAAGATTTTTTCTTTTTGGTTTATTTCTGGTAAAGATGAGGGAATTTTGAAAAAACAGTTGACAATTCCCTCATCCTGTTTTATAATACTTCTTGTTCGTGCAGGTGTAGTTCAATGGTAGAACACTAGCCTTCCAAGCTAGATACGTGGGTTCGATTCCCATCACCTGCTTTTTTTGTGCCTAAAAACAGCTTGACTAAATGCCCTGACGGGAGTATACTGACATCAGATACATTCTTCGGGGCAGGGTGAGATTCCCTACCGGCGGTAGAGTCCGCGACCCGCATATGCGGTTGATCCGGTGTGATTCCGGAACCGACAGTTACAGTCTGGATGAGAGAAGATGGGCAGAGCAGACCTGGATGCAGATTTGCTGTATAAAATGCGTATTTTATCCCGGAGGATCCAAGATCAGCCGGGATTTTTTTGTCAGTGGGAGAGAAAGCGGAGATGTTTTGGTTAAGCCTGCTGCTGGCATTCTTTACCCCGGCAGATTACATCAAAACAGGAGGATCTGACAATGAAGATGAAAACAAAGCAGGTAGTATTGATGGGAATGTTTGGAGCTCTGGCGGCAGTTCTGATGCTGTTTGAGGTGCCTCTTCCTTTTATAGCTCCCAGTTTTTACGGCCTTGATATTTCTGAAGTTCCGGTACTTGTGGGAACTTTTGCTATGGGACCTGTAGCAGGTGCTGTGATGGAGGGAGTGAAGATCCTGGTAAAGCTTCTTCTCAAACCGACTTCTACCGGTTTTGTGGGAGAGTTTGCTAATATTGTGATCGGCTGTTCTATGGTCGTGCCTGCAGGAATGATCTACCGTCTCCGTAAGACGAAAAAAGGAGCAATTGAGGCAATGGCAGTGGGGACTATTTTAATGGCTACAGTGGGGGCGATGATCAATGCCCTTGTAATGATTCCGTTTTATTCCCGGTTCATGCCTCTGGATAATATCCTGGAAGCGGGGGCTGCAATTAATCCGGCGGTAAGCAGTGTGTGGGGATTGGCGATTTTCTGTGTAGCTCCGTTTAATTTATTAAAAGGAGTGATCGTTTCTCTTCTGACTGCCCTGGTATATAAGAGGATCAGCTGTATGATCCATAGCGCAGACCGGGAAATATGTGGAGACATGTAAGTGAAATCCTGGTTAAAAGCGGGATAAAATTTCAGAATAAAAAAACTAAAAAAATATAAAAAAAGTGCTTGCATTTCTTGATAAAGTATGATAAAGTATAACACGTTGATGCGGCAAGCATCACGGATGAGTCTGTAGCTCAGTTGGATAGAGCAACGGCCTTCTAAGCCGTGGGTCGGGGGTTCGAATCCCTTCAGGCTCATTGAGCGTAAGCTCTAATTGAATGATATATGGTGGGTATGGCGAAGTTGGTTATCGCGCCAGATTGTGGCTCTGGAGGCCGAGGGTTCGAATCCCTCTACTCACCCTTTCCTCTTTTCGTGATGATGAGAAGAGGATTTTTTAATATAATGGGCTGTCGCCAAGCGGTAAAGGCACAGGACTTTGACTCCTGCATACGAGGGTTCGAATCCCGCCAGCCCAGTAAAAAAGCGCCGTAGTTTCCATAGCAGATAGGAAGCGACGGCGCTTTTTGTAATTCTGGTTTCAGAACAGATTATTTCTCATCCATATAGGCAGAGGGGGCGGGTTCTACACCGCGGCTCCATTCGATGGCATTTACAAGGAAAAATACAGCTACGCTGACTGCACAGCCGAATACCACAGGAAGAATGCCAAATTTAAAGCCTCCGCCGCTGAGATACTGCCAGAAGCAGAAACCGATCGTTCCGCCGATCAAAGAGAGAATACCGGAATTTTTAGTCGCCTTTGGTACGATCAGGCCAAGTCCGTAGGCTGCAAAGGGGCCCGCGCACCGGATGCCAAAGGCAAAGGTGTTCATAGTTACGATGGGGATTCCTGCCATGGAGATGATCATGGCAATGATTGCTGCCACAACGTTGCAGGTACGGGTGTAGGCGATAACCTGCTTATCCTTAAGCTGTTTGCCGCCGTATTTCAGATACAGGTCATTCATCAGCATGGTGGACATACATAACAGATTAGAGTCCGCAGAGGACATGGTGGCGCAGATGATAGCGGCAGAGATGATGCCGACGATGGCTCCGGGAGCATGGGCGGAGGTAACGGCCATCATGGCATTTTTTCCGCCGTCGGCCAGTTCCGGCATGGTAGCCAGAGCTGCCAGGCCCAGAAGTGTCGGGAAAATGGACATGGCCGCCATCAGTACAGCAGAAAGCCAGGCGGCTTCCTTTGCGACCTTTTCACTTTTTGCAGTTTCAAAACGTGATACCATCTCAGGGCCTGCGAGGAAGGTGCAGAAATAGTTGAAGATGTATCCGATGATCGTTACCCAGCCGATTTTCGTAAAGCTTAAATGAGCAGGAGGAAGAGCCGCAGAAATGGCGTCCCATCCGCCGCATCCGTGGATTACGATGGGGGTGGCAACAGCAAGACCGATCAGTATGATGCCGAACTGGACCAAATCTGAAATCTGGTCTGCGATCATGCCGCCAAAGGTAGTATAGAGAATCACTACAGCGCCTGCGATCAGCAGAGCTACATTGGTAGGAATTCCGGTCAGGCTGGCTACTACAGTGCCGGAGGCTGCAATCTGGGATGAGGTAAGGCAGAAAAGGGACAGGATACTCAAAACCGCAGTCAGAGTACTGGATGTTTTTCCGAATCTGCGTCCTACAACCTCAGGAATGGTCACAGCCATGGTTTTGCGGATCTTCGGGGCGAAATAAGCCAATGGGATCATAGCGATGGATGCGGTCAGTACATACCAGATCGCACTCATTCCCCATTCGCCGTAGGCTTTCTGCGCCAGTCCTGTAGTAGAACCGCCGCCGATATTGTTGGCTGACAATGAGAATGCCACCATAAAAAGTCCCATACGCCGTCCGGCCAGCATATAGTCGCTGCTGTCTTTGATCTTCAGTTTCCCCACGATGAAGCCAACCAACAGCATGCCGATCAGATAGGCAGCTACGATAATAAGAGCTTGTGTTTGCAGTACCATAAGAAACCCTCCTTAAAATATTAAAAAAATATAAATAAATTATAAATGATTCAGAAAAGAATGTAAATAAAGATTCTGTGTCAAAATAAATCAAATGAAAGAAAATATCTGCTGCAGCTGTCGGAAAACAACTTTTTATGGAGATGTAAAACTGACAAAAAACAAAAAATAAAATAAATGAAAAAAGTAGTTGACATTTTGAGTTTTATCGCATATAATAATCTACGTTGCTGAGGCAGACAAGCCAAAGTAATGAAAGATGCGTCAGTAGCTCAGCTGGATAGAGCATACGGCTACGGACCGTAGTGTCGGGAGTTCGAATCTTCTCTGGCGCATGATAAAAACCTCGTAGGTGTTTTGCTTACGAGGTTTTTTGCAATTATTCTATCTTTTTCTTTACATCACTGTAGCCTTCCAGCTGTCGTTCGATTTCTTCCAAAATATCCGCATAAATTTTAAAATCCCGGCTCAGCTGTTCCCGGCCATGAGGATTCTTTTTGTAACAGATACGGTGTTCCATACTGGCCCAGAAGTCCATGGACATAGTGCGCAGCTGAACCTCTACGGGAAAATATTCCATTGTATCAAGGCAATAAACCGGGATTCCGGCGATATCTAACAGATAATCTCTGGCATTGGCAATGCTGTTTGTTTTTCCCGAGCGCTTAAGCTTTTCCTCAATACTGTCTTTTGACTTGATCCGGCTTTGGATGGTATGGACAGGCCCGCTTTCGGTATGGTTCCCATACAGGCTGTGATCCAGTATTTCCAGTCGGGAAATCAGGATTTTTCTGGCATACTCATAGGACTGGATCAGGCTGTAATACTGTTCATTGGTCATAATCTGGTGTTCCCTCACTTTAATGTAGTTCATATACCAGAATAGAATACGATTAAACTGTGACAGAATTGTGTAAAAACTGTGTAGGAATTTTACCTGCAGGAATTTTGCCGCAGTTGAAACCTGCCCCGGAATATGGTATGATGATAAGAAGCTCTGCAGATATTTTTGCAGGCAGCGGCGATAAAAAATGACGCAATCGGATACAGAACAGGTGGAGATTTATGACAATACAAAAGCTTTCCATCCAGAATCTGCTTCTGGTAGGATTTACTTTATTTTCGATGTTTTTCGGTGCGGGAAATCTGATCTTTCCTCCGGATCTGGCTGCACGGGCAGGCGCTCAGGTGATTCCGGCTATGGCCGGCTTTTTGATCAGCGCAGTGGGGCTTCCGGTTCTGGGAGTGGCTGCGGTGGCTGTTTCAGGAGGACTTGAAAAGCTGGCGGGAAAAGTGGGCGGGAGATTTTCGCTTTTATTTACTTTAACCGCGTATCTGGCGATCGGCCCCTTCCTGGCGATTCCCAGAACTGCAAGCACTTCCTTTGAGATGACGCTGCTTCCTGTTCTCAGCGGTGCGGGAGTCCAGCTGGGAGATTATCTGGGCCATACGGGCATGACGGTTCAGTTTTGGGCTCAGTTGGGATATTCCTTTGTGTTTTTTGCCATTGCCCTTCTTTTGTCCGTTCATCCGGAAACCCTTTCAGAACGTTTGGGCAAGGTGACCTGTCCGGCACTGTTGATCCTGATTGCAGTATTATTTACGGGAAGGCTGATCTGGCCCATGGAGGGAGTGGGCGAGACAGTGGCAGAATTTGCGGCAGGAGCTTCGGTGAGAGGCTTTATGGAAGGGTATCAGACCATGGATACGCTTGCGGCTTTAAATTTTGGCATTATCATTTCTCTTAATATAAGAAATAAGGGGATTTCCAGAGAGGATTCCGTAATCCGGGAAACGATAAAGGCCGGACTTATGGCGGGGATCCTTTTATCTCTGGTCTATGGTGCTTTGGCCTATATTGGAGGCCCTGTAGGACAGCAGGCGGGAGCAGGCACCAACGGAGCCAGAATCCTGACCTTTGTGGCCGGAGATCTTTTTGGCATTTCGGGAATGGTGATTTTGGGGATTATCTTTTTTATCGCCTGCCTGAATACCTGTGTGGGACTGATCTGCTGCTGCAGCCAGTTTTTTTCTACTCTGGCGCCATGCGTTGGATATCGGATATGGACGGTGGTTTTTGCAGTTATCAGCCTTTTGATTTCCAGCGCGGGACTGGACCGTATTTTGAAATATTCCGTTCCTGTTTTAAATGCCGTTTATCCGATCGCGATTGTTCTCATTGCTCTAGCTTTTATGGAGCGGTTTACAGGGCGCAGGATCTGGGTGTACCGTCTGTCGATCCTGTTTACGGCGGCGGTAAGCGTTGTCTGGACCATGGATCAGGCAGCTCTTGCGATTCCGGGCATAACGGAAGGTATGAGGCATCTTCCAGGCTATGCTCCCGGTCTTGGATGGCTGCTGCCGGCTGTGATTGGCGGGCTGCTTGGAAGGATGATTCCCGGAGGAAATGAAACGGGGGATGGGCAGGGGTAAGAAAAATCCCCAGAAATGACATAAGAGAAAGGACAGCAGGATGACAGGATCAATCTGGATGCTTCATGCAAAAAAAGCTGATTTTAACGCTCTGTCAGGACGGTTTCACATCAGTCCGGTGACAGCCAGAATTATACGAAACAGGGATATTGAAAGCGAAGCGGAATTTGACCGCTATCTGAATGGAAGCCTGGAGGATCTTTATTCCCCCGGGCTTTTGCCCGATATGGAGGAGGCGGTCCGACGGATCAGCAGGGCAGTACAGGAAAAACGGCGTCTGCGGATCGTGGGTGATTATGATATCGACGGCGTATGCTCCACTGCTATTTTATATAAGGGATTCAAACGGATTGGAGCCTGTGCGGATTATGTGATCCCGGAGCGGATCCGGGACGGCTACGGTATCAACGAGCATATCATTGAGGCTGCGGCAAAAGACGGGATACAGACTATTGTAACCTGTGACAACGGCATTGCCGCCATCAGCCAGATTGCCCTGGCAAAGGAGCTGGGGCTGGAGGTGATCATTACAGATCACCACGATATCCAGACCAATGAGGAAACAGGGGAAGACCTGATGCCTCCCGCAGATGTAATTGTAAATCCCAAGCGCAGGGACAGCCGGTATCCGTGGCCGGAGATCTGCGGAGCCATGGTGGCCTTTAAGCTTGTTGGCGCTCTCTATGAAGCATACGGCATCAGCCGTAAGGAATGGCTTGAACTTCTGGAGCTTGCTGCCATTGCTACGGTGGGAGATGTGATGAAGCTGAAGGATGAAAACAGGATTGTGGTAAAGGAGGGCTTAAAGCGTCTGGCTGTGACCGGAAATCCGGGCCTTAAAAGCCTGATTTATAAAAATGCGCTGGATCCGGCAAATATCAGTGCGTACCATATCGGTTTTGTCCTGGGGCCCTGTTTAAATGCCAGCGGACGGCTTCAGACGGCCAGACTGGCCATGGAGCTTTTGCTGTGCGAAGATACTGCAAGGGCGGATTCTATTGCAGAGGAATTAAAGGAATTAAACGACCGGAGAAAGGCTATGACGCAGGAGAATGTGGATGCGGCGGCGCTTCAGGTGGAAACAGAGCTTAAGGATGACAAGGTTTTAGTGGTCTTTCTGCCCGACTGCCATGAGTCCCTGGCTGGAATTGTAGCCGGACGGATCAGAGAGCGGTACAATAAGCCTGTTTTTGTCCTTACAAGGGCAGAAGGATGCGCCAAGGGATCCGGCCGTTCTATCGAGGCCTACCATATGTTCCATGCCCTGGTAGAGGTAAAGGATCTGCTGCTGAAATTCGGAGGCCATCCCATGGCGGCCGGTTTTTCGCTGGAAGAAGCAGATGTAGGAGAATTCCGCAGACGGCTCAATGAAAATGCGGCAGATAAGCTTACGCCTGATGATTTTATCCCCAGAGTATGGATTGATGTGGCAATGCCCTTTGAATATATTTCGGAGGAGCTGATCTGCGATCTGGAACGGCTTGAGCCTTTTGGACAGGGCAATGAAAAGCCCCAGTTTGCTCAGAAGGCCATGGGGATACGAAGCGCCCGTGTAATGGGAAAAAACCGCAATGTAGTGCGTCTTTCTCTTGTAAATGAACGGGGCTTTTCCATGGATGGGATTGTGTTCGGGGATGGAGATGCCTTTATGGAGGAAATGGGTTCAAACCGTCAGATTGACATTATTTATTATCCCACTGTAAATGAATATAATGGAAACCGGAGCCTTCAGATAGTGATAAAAGCATGGAAATTTAAGAATTGACAGTTATTTTGCAGACAAAACCGAAAATGTGTCCGTATCAGGGAGTATTGCATTTTATAATCAGATAGGTTATAATCGCAGAAAAGAGCGGAAAGGACGGTAGGCTGCAATGGTAAATACAGTTATGGATTTTATTACAGGCTATGACAAGGAAGTGGGCGAGGCGATTCAGGCGGAGTGCAGGCGCCAGAGACAGAATCTGGAGCTGATCGCTTCTGAAAATATTGTTTCGGAGCCGGTAATGATGGCAATGGGAACAGTTCTTACAAATAAGTATGCGGAAGGATACTCAGGAAAGCGCTATTACGGCGGCTGCCAGTGTGTGGATGTAGTGGAGGATCTGGCAATCGAACGTGCAAAGAAGCTGTTTGGCTGTGATTACGCCAACGTACAGCCCCATTCCGGCGCACAGGCCAATATGGCGGTATTTGTAGCCATGTTAAAGCCGGGAGATACGGTTATGGGTATGAATTTGGATCACGGCGGCCATCTGACCCACGGAAGTCCTGTAAACTTTTCCGGCCTTTATTTTAATATTGTACCCTACGGCGTAGACGATCAGGGATTCATTGACTATGACGAGGTAGAGCGCAAGGCCAGGGAATCGAAGCCAAAGCTGATCGTGGCGGGAGCCAGCGCCTATGCAAGAACCATTGACTTTAAGCGCTTCCGTGAGATTGCGGACGAGGTAGGCGCCTATCTGATGGTGGATATGGCCCATATTGCAGGTCTGGTGGCAGCGGGAGAGCATCCAAGCCCCATTCCATACGCAGACGTAGTGACTACTACCACCCATAAGACGCTCAGAGGTCCCAGAGGCGGCATGATCCTGGCAAATAAGGAGGCGGCAGAGAAGTTTAACTTCAATAAGGCCATTTTCCCGGGAACCCAGGGTGGCCCCTTAGAGCATGTGATCGCAGCCAAGGCAGTGTGTCTGGGCGAAGCCTTAAAGCCTGAATTTAAGGAATATGCCCATCAGGTTGTTTTAAATGCAAAGGCCCTTGCAGAGGCTCTTAAAAAGCAGGGCTTCAAACTTTTAACCGACGGTACGGACAATCATCTGATGCTGGTTGACCTGCGCGGTCTGGATATTTCCGGAAAAGAGCTTCAGAACCGCTGTGATGAGGTATGCATTACATTGAATAAAAATACCGTTCCCAATGACCCCAGAAGCCCCTTTGTTACCTCCGGCGTCCGCATCGGTACACCGGCTGTCACCACCAGAGGTTTAAAGGAAGAGGACATGGAAAAGATCGCAGAATGTATCTGGCTGACTGCAACGGATTTTGAAAATAAGAAAGAGTATATTAAGGCTGAGGTTGCAAAACTTTGCGATAAGTATCCGCTGTATGAATGGTAAAATAAAAGATTAACATACAAAAGAAAAAGAGGATCCTGCCATATCCATCGGGTGCGGCAGATCCTCTTTAATTTTACACCTGAACCTTCGGTTCCATCTCTTTTTTCAGATTTTTATGCGCCGTTGCTAGCATAAGCTTGATGCGGTTTAACTGGTTGACCTCGCTGGCACCGGGATCGTAGTCTACGGCAATAATATTGGAGTCGGGATAATTCCTGCGAAGCTCTTTGATCACGCCCTTTCCTACGATATGGTTTGGCAGGCAGCCAAAGGGCTGGGTGCAGACGATGTTTTTCACGCCGCTGTGGATTAGCTCCAGCATTTCTCCTGTAAGGAACCATCCTTCTCCGGTCTGATTGCCCAGGGATACAAAGCCCTTTGCCATATCAGCCAGCTCATTGATGGCTGCGGGAGGTGCAAAATGTCTGCTTGCAGCCAGCTCTTTTCTGGCCGTCCGGCGGAAGTATTCCAAAAGGGCAATTCCCGCATTGCACAGCCGGGCAGTGGACTTCTTCTTGCCCAGATGCTCTGCCTTGAAATTGTTGTTGTAGAAGCAGTAAAGCAGGAAGTCCATCAGATCCGGCATCACGGCTTCCGCTCCCTCGGCTTCCAGAAGCTCTACGATATGGTTATTTGCCAGGGGAGAGAATTTGACAAGGATTTCTCCTACGATTCCTACCTTTGGCTTTTTGATATCCCTTCGCTCCAGACGGTCAAAATCGCGGATGATTCCCTTGATGTTCCGGCCAAACTCCATCATAGCTGCAGAGCGCTTGGACAGGGAGGCGATACAGCGTTTCTTCCATTTTTCATGGAGCGCATCTGCGCTTCCCGGAACTGCTTCATAAGGTCGGGTCGCGTAGAGAACCCGCATAAAGATATCGCCGTATACCACCGCCTGCATAGCCTTTGTAAGCAGAGGAAGGGTGATGGAAAAGCCCGGATTGGTTTCCATGCCGTTTGCATTGATGGAAACCACAGGAATCTGGCTCATGCCGGCTTTTTCAAGGGCACGGCGGATAAAGCCTATGTAGTTGGAGGCGCGGCATCCGCCTCCGGTCTGGGTCATAAAGATGGCTGTACGGTTTAAATCGTATTTTCCGGACAGAAGTGCATCCATGATCTGCCCAATGACGATGAGAGAGGGATAGCAGGCGTCGTTATTCACATAGCGAAGCCCCACATCTACTGCATTTTTATTGTGGTTCTGAAGGATTTCGATATTGTAGCCAAAGGCCCGGATCGCGGGCTCTACCAGATCAAAGTGGATGGGCGACATCTGGGGGCAGAGAAGGGTGTAGTCCTTCTTCATTTCCTTTGTAAATACCACGCGGTTATAGGCGCTGGAAATGATCTTGCGCTCATAATGGCGCTGGTCTCTTACACGGATGGCCGCAATGAGGGAGCGGATCCGGATGCGGGCAGAGCCAAGGTTATTCACCTCGTCGATTTTAAGCACAGTGTAAAGCTTTCCGGACCGTGTGAGGATGTCGGAAACCTGGTCTGTGGTAACGGCGTCCAGACCGCAGCCAAAGGAATTGAGCTGGATCAGATCCAGATTGTCCTGGGTTTTTACAAAGCTGGCTGCCGCATAGAGGCGGGAATGGTACATCCACTGGTCTGTTACCACTAAAGGCCGTTCTACCTTTCCCAGATGGGAAACAGAATCTTCCGTGAGCACCGCAAAGCCATAGGAGGTGATCACATCCGGGATTCCGTGGTGGATTTCCGGATCCACATGGTAGGGACGTCCTGCCAGAACAATGCCGCGCCTGCCGTGTTCCTTCATCCATTTCAGGGTTTCTTCGCCCTTTCTCTTGATATCCTCTCTGGAGGCGGTTAATTCCTGCCAGGCAGCATGGGCTGCCATACGGATCTCAGCCGCAGGGATCTGGAAAGAACTGGAAAACTCCTTTACCAGCGCATCTGTAAGGATTTTTTCGTTTGTAAATGCCATAAAGGGGTTCATAAAGCGAACCTGTTCCTCTTCCAGGGCTTCTACGTTATTTTTAATGTTTTCCGCATAGGAGGTGACCATGGGGCAGTTATAATGGTTTCCGGCCTCAGGGCTTTCGTTGCGTTCATAGGGGATGCAGGGATAGAAGATAAACTTCACACCCTGGCGGATGAGCCATGATACATGGCCGTGGACCAGCTTGGCAGGATAACACTCCGATTCGCTGGGAATGGATTCAATACCCAGCTCATAAATCTGCTTTGTGGACTGGGGAGAGAGGATCACATGGTAGCGCAGCTTACGGAAAAATACAGCCCAGAAGGGGAAATTTTCATACATATTTAAAACTCTGGGGATCCCTACGCAGCCCCGGTCTGCCTCATCCATGGGAAGGGGCTCATAGTCAAACATCCGGCGGTATTTATAGTCAAAAAGGTTCGGAATTTCCTTTTTGGCTTTTTCCATTCCAAGGCCACGTTCACAGCGGTTTCCGGAAATATACCGGCGGCTGCTTCCAAACTGATTCACAGTCAGGACACAGTGGTTATTGCATCCCTTGCACCGGGCCATGGAGGTGGTATATTTTAAGGAAATGATCTTGTCTAAAGCCATAGTAGAGGTTTCTTTTTCACCGCCCAGGTGGTAGCGCTCTCTGGCGATCAGGGCTGCTCCGAAGGCGCCCATGATGCCTGCGATATCAGGACGGACAGCCCGGCAGCCGGAGATCCGCTCAAAGCTGCGGAGCACGGCGTCATTGTAGAAGGTTCCGCCCTGCACCACTACATGGCTTCCAAGATCAGAGGCATTTGTGATTTTGATTACCTTAAATAAAGCGTTTTTAATCACAGAGTAGGCCAGTCCGGCAGAGATATCTGCTACGGTCGCTCCCTCCTTCTGGGCCTGCTTTACATTGGAATTCATAAATACGGTGCAGCGTGTGCCAAGATCGATGGGATTTTTGGCAAAAAGTGCTTCCTTTGCAAAATCCGCTACACTGTAATTTAAGCTTTTGGCAAAGGTTTCGATGAAGGAACCGCAGCCGGAGGAGCAGGCCTCGTTTAGCTGTACGCTGTCTACGGTGCCGTCCTTGATGCGGATACACTTCATATCCTGGCCTCCGATATCCAGGATGCAGTCTACCTCAGGATCAAAGAAGGCGGCCGCATAGTAATGGGAAATGGTTTCCACTTCTCCCTCGTCCAGCAAAAAAGCGGCTTTTAACAGGGCTTCTCCATATCCCGTGGAGCAGGACCATGCGATTTTTGCCTTGTCTGTCATCTGCTCGTTTATCTCTCTGGCCGCCTTGATGGCTGCTGCAAGAGGGCTTCCGTTGTTATTTTCATAAAAACGGTATAAAAGGGAGCCGTCCTCGCCTACAAGGGCCACTTTTGTAGTGGTAGAGCCGGCATCAATACCCAGATAACAAAGCCCTTCATAGGAAGAAAGATCCGAGGATCTTACATGATTGTGAGCATGGTCTGCAAGAAAAGCATCATACTCTTCCTGGTTTTTAAAAAGAGGTTCCATGCGCTTTACCTCAAAATCCATCTGCACCCCGGAGGAAAGGGTTTTGATCAGATCCGCTATGGAAAGGGGCATCTGATCTTCTTTAGGGTTCATAGCGGCGCCCACCGCAGCAAACAGGTGGGAGTGCTCCGGGGCAATGGTCTGCTCCGGCGTCAGGTGAAGGGTACGGACAAATGCCTTTCTCAGCTCCGGAAGGAAGTGGAGGGGACCGCCTAAAAATGCCACGTTTCCCCGGATAGGCTTGCCACAGGCCAGGCCGCTGATGGTCTGGTTTACCACTGCCTGGAAAATAGAAGCCGCCAGATCCTCATGGGTAGCGCCGTCATTGATCAGGGGCTGGATATCCGATTTGGCAAATACACCGCAGCGGGCTGCAATGGGGTAGATCGCCTGATAATTTTTGGCATATTCATTTAAGCCGGAGGCGTCCGTCTGAAGCAGGGAGGCCATCTGGTCGATGAAGGAGCCGGTGCCTCCCGCACAGATGCCATTCATACGCTGATCGATTCCGCCGGTAAAATAAATGATCTTTGCGTCCTCACCGCCCAGCTCAATGGCTACGTCAGTCTGGGGCGCATAATCCTGAAGAGAGGAGGCAACGGCTACGACCTCCTGTACAAAGGGGATATGAAGATGGGAGGAGAGTGTCAGGCCGCCGGAGCCGGTGATCACAGGAATAACAAGAATATCTCCGGTCTGTGATACCGCTTTTTTTAAAAGCTTTGCCAGAGTTTCCTGAATATTGGCATAATGGCGTTCATAGTCGGAAAAAAGGATACGGTTTTCCTGATCCAGCACAGCCACCTTTACGGTGGTGGAGCCGATATCGACACCTAAACGGTAAGTTGTACTCATCTGATTCATAGATACGGGTTTTGACCCTGCCCTCCTTTGTAGTCTGATCCAGGACTCTTCTGTATGAAAGAGGCAGCCCCAAATAACATGGGCTGCACTGGTTTGGCGTATATTTTATAATAAAATTCGTATAAAAACTGTGACAAAAGCAACAGACAAAAATGTTCACGCTAAAGTGTAGCACAAATCCAAGGCAAATACAATCAGGGAAGAACGTTAAAAAAACGTTAATAAATTGTAGGATGTTTGTAAAAATTGCGTTTTATGTAAAATGGAGTTCTAATCCATTTGACAAAATCGTAGGCAGTCACTATAATTAGGGGGTAAAATTTCAGAATGGGGGAGAGTTCGCATGATACGGATTTTTAAAACCGAAGATGGTACGATTCATGAAAAGCAAGAGATGCAGCCCGGAAGCTGGATCGCTCTTACGAACCCTACCGCTTCTGAAATCATAGATGTAGCGGATGCCTGCCGCATTGATCCGGATCATTTAAAAGCGCCTCTGGATGAAGAAGAGCGTTCACGTATTGAGGCAGAGGATGAATACACTCTGATCCTGGTGGATATACCATCTATAGAGGAGCGAAACGGGAAAGACTGGTTTGTTACGATCCCTATGGCGATCATTACTACCAGGGATGTGCTGATCACGGTCTGCCTGGAGGAAACGCCCATTTTAAGCGCTTTTATGGACGGCAGGGTGAGAGATTTCCATACATTTATGAAAACCAGATTTATCCTGCAGATTCTTTATAAAAATGCCACTCAGTATCTGCAGTATTTGAGGATCATTGACAAGAAGAGCGAAGTGATCGAAAACAAACTTCATCAGGCTCAGAAAAATGAAGAGCTGATCGAGCTTTTGGAGCTGCAGAAATCACTGGTATACTTTACCACGTCTCTCCGTTCCAATGAAGTGGTGCTGGAGCGTCTGTTAAAGCTTGACAAGATCAAGAAATATCCGGAGGATACAGATCTTTTGGAGGACGTTATCATTGAGAACAAGCAGGCCATGGAGATGACGAGTATTTATAATGGAATTTTAAGCGGTACCATGGATACCTTTGCTTCCGTTATTTCCAACAACCTGAATATTGTTATGAAGTTTTTGGCCACAGTGACCATTGTCCTGTCCATCCCGACTATGGTAGCGAGCTTTTACGGCATGAATGTGCTGCCAAAGGGGATGCCCTTTGCAGACAGCCCCTATGGATTCTGGATCGTCCTGGGATTTGCAGTGGCCCTGTCCTTAATTGTGGCGTATATTTTTAATAAGAAGGATCTGTTTTGAAATGAGGGGATTTTAAATGAATCATTTTGTAAATAATGCAAAGCGCAGTCTGAGGCGTATGATGGGAGGCAGTATCATTGACATCGTATGCGGCCTGCAGATCCTGGGCGTTGTGACCTATCTGCTTTCTCCGGAGTTTTTTGGCTATCTGATCCTGAATCCTGCGCTGGTTGTCCGGGGACAGATCTGGAGAATTGTAACGTTTCTTGCATATCCGCCGGCAGTTACGGGCGGAGATGCGATCAGCTTTGTTATTTTCAATGCCATTGGCATTTACTGTGTCCGGCTTTTTGGATTGCTGGTAGAGCAGGTCTGGGGACGGTTTAAGTTTAACTGTTATATTATATCCGGCGTACTGCTTCATGCGGCTGTTTCCGTGCTGATCTACCTGATCACAGGTATGCCTCTGCCGCTGTTCCCAAATTATCTGGTGTACTCATTCTTCTTTGTGTTCGCACTGATGTTTCCGGATATGCAGGTGCTTTTTATGATGCTTATTCCCTTAAAGTCCAGCTGGATTGCCGTATTTGAAGGGGTAATGTATATCTATTCTTTTGTGAGAGGCAGCCTGATCGACCGGATAGAGATCCTGTTAAGCATCGCTCTTATGGGTATCTTTTTTGGATGGCTTACCTTTGGAAAAAAAGGCCCGGTTTATCAGAAAAAGCGTTCCAGAGAGTTCCAGAAAAAGACGGAGAAGATCCGGGTGGTGAAAAATACCCACCGCTGTGCAGTCTGCGGACGCACCTCAGAGGACAGCCCTGGGATGGAATTCCGCTACTGTTCCAAATGCGAAGGCAGTTATGAGTACTGCATGGATCATTTATACACGCACAAACATGTCAAAAAAGGAGAAAAACCTGAGGAATAGTCCGGGTTTTGCTTCTTTCCATAAATTCCCGGAAGCAGCTTCCCCACATATTAAAGCCTGCGCCGGATCGCTTTACACAACTTACGTTTAATAATGGAGGATTAAAATGAAAAAGACAAAGATCATCTGTACCATGGGTCCCAATACCAATGACAAGAATGTTATGCTGGGGCTGGCAAAGAATGGCATGGACGTTGCCCGCTTTAACTTTTCTCATGGTGATTATGCAGAGCATCTGGGACGTCTGGAAATCTTAAAGGAAGTGCGCAAGGAACTGGATATTCCGGTTGCAGCCCTTCTGGATACAAAGGGACCGGAGATCCGTACCGGCATTTTAAAGGACGGAAAGAAGGTCACTTTAAAAGAGGGACAGATCTATACGCTGACTACCAGAGAAATCGTTGGCGATGATACCATCGGCCATATCAATTACAGCGGCTTAAATGAGGACGTTTCTGCAGGAAACACCATTCTGATCGATGACGGCCTGATCGAGTTAAAGGTAAATGAGGTAAGTGATACAGATATCGTATGTACCGTTGTAAACGGCGGCGAGCTTGGCGAGAGAAAGGGCGTAAATGTTCCTAACGTAAGCATCAAGCTTCCGGCTCTGACTGAGAAGGATAAGGAAGATATCCGTTTCGGCATCAAGCAGGGCTTTGATTTTATTGCAGCTTCCTTTGTCCGCACGGCAGACTGCATCCGGGAGATCAAGGCTATGCTGGATGAGGCAGGCTCTTCCATAAAGGTAATTGCAAAGATTGAGAATGCAGAGGGAATTGAGAATCTGGATGAGATTATCGCTGAGGCTGACGGCATCATGGTTGCCCGCGGCGACATGGGTGTTGAGATCCCGGCTCAGAAGGTTCCAAATATTCAGAAGATGATCATCCGCAAGTGTAATGTGGCCTGCAAGACTGTTATTACTGCAACCCAGATGCTGGATTCCATGATCCGTAACCCAAGACCGACCCGTGCAGAGGTAACAGACGTTGCAAACGCAGTGTATGACGGTACAGACGCCGTGATGCTTTCCGGCGAGACTGCCATGGGTAAGTATCCGGTTGAGGCGTTAAAGATGATGAGTTCCATTGTTGAGGAGACAGAAAGCTATCTGGATTACACTGCATACCGCCAGCGTAAGGTAAGCGCAGAGAACATGAAGAACGTTTCTAACGCTGTATGCTGCGCTTCTGTTTCCACTGCCCATGATATCGGCGCTGATTATATCATTGTTCCAAGTATTACAGGCTTTACCTCTATGATGCTCTCCAAGTGGAAGCCGGCTGCCCGTATCCTGGGAATGTCCCCAAGTATGTCTACTGTACGTCAGATGCAGCTTCAGTGGGGCGTAACTCCCGTATGGTCCCGCCGCGCAGATTCTACCGATGAGCTGATCGAAAATTCCATTGAGGAGCTTAAGGAAAAGAATTTCGTGGAAAGCGGAAAGCTGGCTGTACTGACTGCCGGTGTGGTAAGCTATGCGAGACGCCATGAGGAGGCTGCCCAGACCAACATCATGCGTGTGGTAGAAATTAACTAAAAATTGAACTGGACAAAGAAGTCTGCCCGGGAGTACAATGTTTGGCAAGGACATTGTGCTTTCAGACAGACTTTTTACAGTTTTGGAGCAAAGCGGACGAAGGAGGAAATTTGCTGTGGAGAAGAAACCATTTGTTACAAAAGAGCAGTTGGAGGAGATTACAAAGACGTATCCAACGCCGTTTCACCTGTATGATGAAAAAGGGATCAGGGAAAATGCCAGACAGTTAAAGGAGGCATTTTCATGGAATAAGGGATATAAGGAATACTTTGCGGTAAAGGCTACGCCTAATCCCTTTATTTTAAATATTTTAAAGGAGTATGGCTGCGGTACGGACTGCTCCTCCATGACAGAGCTTATGATGTCAAAGGCCTGCGGTTTTTCCGGAAACGACATCATGTTTTCTTCCAATGATACGCCTCTGGAGGAATTTGCCTATGCTGCAAAGCTGGGGGCGATCATCAATCTGGATGATATTACCCATATTGAGTGTGTGGAGCAGACGCTGGGGTATATTCCTGAGACCATCAGCTGCCGCTTTAATCCCGGCGGTGTTTTTAAGATCAGCAATGATATTATGGATAATCCCGGCGATTCCAAGTATGGTATGACAACGGAACAGATATTTGAGGCATTTAAGATCTTAAAGGCCAAGGGAGCAAAGAATTTCGGCATTCATGCCTTTTTGGCAAGCAACACGGTGACAAATGAGTATTACCCCATGCTGGCAAAGATCCTGTTTGAGCTGGCAGTCCGCCTCCATGAGGAAACGGGGGCTCATATTTCCTTTATCAATCTTTCCGGAGGTATCGGCATCCCTTACCGTCCGGATCAGGAGCCTAATGATATCCGCGCCATCGGCGAAGGGGTGCGGCAGGTCTATGAGGAGGTTTTGGTGCCTGCGGGTATGGGTGATGTAGCGCTGTGCACAGAACTGGGCCGTTTTATGCTGGGCCCCTATGGCTGTCTGGTTACAAAGGCCATCCATGAGAAGCATACCCATAAAGAGTATGTGGGTGTAGACGCCTGTGCGGTAAACCTGATGCGTCCCGCCATGTACGGCGCCTACCATCATATTACGGTGATGGGAAAGGAAAATGCACCCTGTGACCATATGTATGATATAGTGGGTTCCCTGTGCGAAAATAATGATAAATTTGCCATTGACCGGATGCTGCCTGAGATTGAAAAGGGTGATCTGCTGGTGATCCATGATACTGGAGCCCACGGTTTTGCCATGGGATATAATTACAATGGAAAATTAAGATCAGCAGAGCTTCTTTTAAAAGAAGACGGCTCGGCAGAAATGATCCGGAGGGCAGAGACGCCAAAGGATTACTTCGCTACCTTTGATTTTTGTAACATACTAAAGGATGCAGAATAAGGAGGTCTTAAAATGGCTGAGATCGGTTTTATCGGAATGGGAAATATGGGCCTGGCGATCCTGCACGGTCTTTTAAAGACCTGTGAGCCGGGAAGATTTATTTTTACGGCAGCTCATGCAGAAAAGATGGCTGCGGTTACAGAAGCTACCGGCGTGCCTCATGCAGAGTCCAACCGGGCCTGCGCGCAGAGCTGCAAATATCTGATCCTTGCGGTTAAGCCCCAGTATTTTGATGTAGTATTTGATGAGATCCGCGAGGTATTAGAGGAGGATCAGGTGGTGATCTCCCTGGCTCCGGGACAGACCATTTCCAGTTTAAAGGAGCGGCTGGGAGATGAGATCCGTGTGGTGCGGGCCATGCCAAATACTCCGGCTATGCTGGGAGCTGGAATGACGGGGATCGCCTTTGGCACCGATCCATTTACAGAGGAGGAAAAGGAGCAGATCTGCGCGGTCTTTAAAAGCTGTGGCGGCGTGGAGCTGATAGAGGAGAGCCAGATGGAGGCTGTGGGCTGCGTCAGCGGCTGCTCTCCGGCCTTTGTATACATGTTTATCGAGGCACTGGCAGACAGCGGCGTGAAATATGGGCTTCCCCGTAAAACAGCCTGTGAAATGGCAGCCCAGACCGTTCTTGGAAGCGCGAAAATGGTACTGGAAACGGGAAAGCATCCGGGGCAGTTAAAGGATGAGGTCTGCTCTCCGGGCGGAACCACCATTGCGGGAGTATCTGCTCTGGAAGAATTTGGATTTCGCAATGCAGTGATCAAAGCGGCAGACGCCTGCTATGAAAAAAGCCAGAAAATGAAATAGGGGAGGAAAAAACATGGCACAGAAACCAGAAAATGAAGGAATGCCGGTGATCCGTCTGGATCGGCAGCTAAAATATCAGGGAAATATTTTAAAGATTTACGAGGATACGGTTCTTGCCAACGGCCATGAGGCCCATTGGGACTATATCCACCATGACGGAGCTGCGGCAGTGCTGCCGGTAACGGATGAAGGAAAAATCCTCATGGTGCGCCAGTACAGAAACGCACTGGATCGTTTTACTCTGGAGATCCCGGCAGGAAAGCTGGATGATCCCAAAGAACCCAAAATTGAGTGTGCGTACCGGGAACTGGAGGAGGAAACGGGCTTTAAGACAGAAAAACTGGAATATCTGATCAGTGTTAATACTACGGTAGCCTTCTGCGATGAGGCCATTGATATTTTTGTTGCCCACAATCTGGTGCCAAGCCATCAGCATCTGGATGAGGATGAGGTCATAGAAGTAGAGGCCTGGGAGCTTAAGGATTTAGAGGAGCTGATCTTTACGGGAAAAATCACAGACGGAAAGACCATTGCCGCCATTATGGCTTACGGACGTAAGTACCGGAGTGTGGATAAGAAGGACGAGTTTGTATAAAACAGAAGGGTGAGCAGGATGGAAGAACGTGCGCCGGGAATTTATGAAGTGAAACTGTACAGCACGGGAGCCGGTGTGGATGAAATTCGTATTTTCCTGTCTGGAATACCTCTATGATGAGGACTTTGCCTTAAGAGAGAACCGAAACGGAATCCTGTACTGGGAGACTCCCTGATACATACGGATCCCTCCGGCCGCATACACCTGTTTTAAGGGGAAACAGGGAGAAACGGGAATGAAGATCAGAGGGAAAAAAATGGCGCTGGCAGCCAGAACGGTGACAGCTTTCAGACAGCGGCGTTTTTCCTATGAGGACTGGCTTATATTCTGCTTTGGAGCCGGGATCATAGGGGGAACAGCCGTTGTGCTTTTATTTGGAGAAGGAGCACTGGGAAGGGGCTTGCTTGCAGGAGAAGGCAGGGAGGATCTCTGGGGGAAGGGGATGATTTCCTGCCTGACAGAGACATTGAAAGATGGGGGGCTGGAACAGGCAATGAAGGAAGCCGGCGTTGTGAGTCTGCTGGCAAAGCGGCTGCTTCAGATGACTGCAGGATGGGTGGCAGGTCTAACGATCTGCAGCCCCTTCTTTTTTGGCTGCATTACCTGCTGGGGCGGAATGTGCCTTTCCGGGGCCTTGGCTTTTCTCACATTGGAAAAGGGCGTCTGGGGACTTCCAGTGTTTCTCTGGCTTTTGTTTCCACAGGGGGTGATTTATGGGATTACCTGGGCAGTCCTTGCAGGCTGGGCCGGAGGACGGGAACACCGTCTTCATCTGGCAGCTTTTTTTCTTCTGCTTCTTTTTACCGCAGCCGGAGCTTTGTTAGAGGGGATTTTTCATCACCCGTAATGTTTTCAGCCCTACTGTTCCAAAAGCCAGCAAAAGAGCTGACTGAAGTAGGTATCTGCGGCCTGGGGCTGTGAAAACAGCGAGTCATCATAAAGCACATAGGTGAGAGGGGACTTGTAATCCTCCTGGAAGGAAGGTTCCTTAAAGGGGCCAAACTGAGGGAGGAACAGGCCCTCTTTTTTTGTGTAGCAGGTTCGGGCAGTGGCCTTTTTCCGGGCAGACCGATCTACATACTCCCCTACGCTTTTATGGACGGCTGTGTCTTCAAAGGGGAGATAGTAGTAATCCTTATAATCGGGATAAAAATATTTAAGGCAGCCGCGGCAGAGGCGGATGGTGCAGACGGCTTTATTTTCATATAGCTCCAGATTCACCGGACCGGAAGAATATTCCAGCGGAACGGGAACAGAAACAGATCCGGTACCCATAAGATGCAGAAGGGGTGCGTCCGTGGACTCTGTACAGTATCCCTCCCATAATTCAGGAGCCTGAGGGGAAACAGGGGATGAAAAAAAATCTGCATAGCTTAAAATGGGAAGGATAGCGGGCATTCCCTTTAAATCATCCTCATTGTGAAGGATCAGCAGATCATAGAGCGATTTTTCATGGGTGTGCAGATAATCGCGGTAGACCTCAATTAACTGTCCTCCAGTGTACTTATCCTCACGGGAAATGCCTAAAAACTGCTCAATGGCCTTCTGCTTCATGCTTTCTAATCCCAGAAGCTTCCGGTAAGGACGGATTTTTTTGTAGATATCCATACTTTCCATGCCTTCAAAGCTGTGGGAAAGACCCAGCCTGCAGCAGCATTTTTCCAGATAGGGAATGTCAAACCGGTCGCCGTTAAAGTGGATCAGGGTTTTAAAACGTTTCATAAAGGCAAAAAATGCATCTAAAAGTTCTGATTCCGCCTGTCTGGTATCTGCAAACCACTGGATCAGCTTCCAGCCAAAGCCGTCATGGTACACGCAGCCGATCAGGTAGAGCTGGGAAGTGTCTCCGGAAAATCCGGTTGTTTCAATATCGAAGAAAAGCAGCTGTTCTTTTGGCCCGATCCGATCCAGGGGATAGGTTTCCGGAAAATCAATGGGATGCTTAATGGTGATCATGGTGTTCCTTTCTGATATAGTTACTGAGGACAGTTTAGCGGAAAATAGGGAAATATGCAAGCATCTGTCAAAGGTGTATTTTAAAAACAGAAAATACGTTCGATACACCACTTGCATTGCGTGTGGCGGTATGTTATGATGAAGGTCAGAAATAAAAGCTGCCGGGAGCGGCAGAACGCACAGAGAAAAGGAACTGGATCGATGATATCATATATAAAAGGAACCCTGGAAGCAGTGGAAGAGGACATGATCATAGTGGAGACAGGAGGCATTGGCTATGGGATCCGTGTGCCTTTGTCCCTCTTAGAAGAGCTTCCGTCTCTGGGCTCTCCGGTGACTATTCATACGTATTTTCAGGTCCGTGAGGATTCCATGACACTTTATGGCTTTCTTAACCGGCAGGACAGAGAGATGTTTAAGCAGCTTATCAGCGTAAACGGCATCGGCCCCAGAGGCGCTCTGGGGATTTTGTCTGTTATGCGGCCCGACGACCTGCGGACGGCTATTGTAAGCGGCGACGCCAAGGCCATTTCCAGGGCACCCGGTATCGGCCCCAAAACGGCCCAGAGGCTGATTTTGGATTTAAAGGATAAGGTGGATCTGGAAGAGGTAATTTCCGGCTTTGGGGGCGGAAACGGCAGTGCAGTCCGGACCGAGGAACTTTCCGGGCTGGCATCAGCTGCAAAAGAAGCTGTGGAGGCTCTTACGGCCCTTGGCTATACGGGGGCAGAGGCTTCCAGGGCGGTAAAGCGCGTGGAAATGACAGAGGGAATGAATTCAGAGGATGTGCTTAAGGCTTCTTTAAAATTTCTGACCTTTCTGTAAGGGAAGAACTTAAAGGAAATAATTGGAAAATGATGAGGGACTTATGGAACGCAGGATCATAACAACAGAGGCAACAGAGGAGGATGTGCGTATTGAGACTACGCTGCGTCCTCAGTGCCTTGAGGACTATATTGGGCAGGAGAAGATCAAATCCACTCTGAAAATCTATATTGAGGCAGCCAAATCCAGAGGGGAAGCGCTGGATCATGTGCTGTTTTACGGCCCCCCTGGCCTTGGAAAGACCACCCTTTCCGGGATTATTGCAAATGAGATGGGAACGAAGATGAAGGTAACCAGCGGCCCGGCTATTGAAAAGCCTGGGGAGATGGCTGCGATCTTAAATAACCTTCAGGAGGGGGATGTGCTCTTTGTGGATGAGATCCACCGTTTAAACCGTCAGGTGGAGGAGGTACTTTATCCAGCCATGGAGGACTTTGCCATAGATATTATGCTGGGAAAGGATTCTTCGGCCCGCTCCATCCGTCTGGAGCTGCCCCATTTTACTCTGGTGGGCGCTACTACCAGAGCCGGCCTTCTTACGGCTCCTTTAAGAGACCGGTTCGGAGTGGTTCAGCGTCTGGAATTTTATACGCCCCAGGAGCTTAAGACCATTATCATACATTCCGCAGGGGTGCTGGGAGTGGAGATCGATCCGGAAGGGGCATTAGAGCTTGCCAGACGGTCCAGAGGTACGCCCAGACTGGCAAACCGCCTTTTAAAAAGGGTAAGAGACTTCGCTCAGGTAAAATATGACGGAGCGATCACGAAAGAAGTGACGGATTTTGCTCTGGATATCATGGATGTGGACAAGCTGGGACTGGATCAGAATGACAGAAATATCCTGCTTATGATCATTGAGAAGTTTTCCGGCGGCCCTGTAGGGCTTGATACGCTGGCTGCGGCTCTGGGGGAAGACGCCGGAACCTTAGAGGATGTGTATGAACCCTATCTTCTGATGAACGGCCTGATCAACCGCACGCCCAGAGGAAGGATGGCCACTGAGAGCGCTTATCGTCATTTGGGCTTGGAAATGGGATGAAAATGTGGTAAGCTTCTGTTAGAGGGAAAGAACGTTTCCCCGGATCAGACAGGAGAATGAGTGAAGTATGGAAACAAAGAATTATACACAGGTTTTAATCGACGGAAAAATATATACTCTGGGCGGAAGCGAGGACGAGGCTTATCTTCAGCGGACGGCCAGCTATGTAAATGAAAAGAATATGCAGCTGCGCGGGATTCCGGGTTTCTCCAAGCAGAGTGCGGATTATCAGCAGGTTATGATCCAGTTAAATATTGCAGACGATTATTTTAAGGCGCTGGATCATTCAGAACAGATGGAAGAGGAACGCAACCGGATGGAAAAGGAGAGCTACAGCTTAAAGCATGAGCTGGTAAGCACTCAGATGAAGCTGGAAGCTGTGCTTAAGGATCTGGAGGAGCGCCAGGTGCAGCTGGAGGAGACGGCTTCACATTTAGCGAAGCTGGAACGGGAAAACAGAAATCTTACCCGCCAGAATGAAAGGCTGTCTCAGGAGCGGGCTGAGGCAGTGACAGAGGCGGAGCAGATGAAAGCCCTTATGCTTCATCAGGAGAACGAACTCCGGGCAGTGGGAGAAGCGGCTGCTTCTGAGGAAGAGCCTGAGGTTGAGGAAGAGCCTGAGGTTGGGGAAGAGCCTGTTGTTGGGGAAAAGCCTGTTTTGGAGGAAGAACCTGAGGTTGGAAAAGAGACAGGAGAAGAGGAAGCGGCAGAGGTTTCGAATGAAGAAGCGGAGGTTTCTGAACCGGCGGCTGCTCCTGAAGAAGAGGTTCGGCCTGTTTCCGATGAAGAACTGGCAAGAAGAGCGCTTCAGGCAGCCAGAAAGGCAGGCTTTCACAGAGGCCGCAGATAGAAGGATACAAAAAAGACAGCATCGGGGGATGTCTCATGGATTCGTATGGGGCATCCTTTCGTTATCCCTGAAGAGAACGGGGGAGAAATGTGGTTTTGGATCCGTTAAAAGACCAGGAAAGGCGGAAATAACATGAAAGAGAAAAAAAGAGCAGAGCTGCTTGCTCCGGCAGGCTCCTTTGCAAGCTTAAAGGCAGCAGTGGCGGCGGGCGCTGACGCTGTATATATGGGAGGAGCGCGGTTTGGAGCCAGAGCCTATGCTCAAAATGCGGATCAGGATGAGATGATCGCAGCCATAGAATACGCTCATCTCCATGGCTGCCGCCTTTATATGACCGTAAATACGCTCTTTAAGGAGAATGAGCTGGGAGAATTATATGAGTATCTGCTTCCCTATTATAAAGCCGGACTGGACGGTGTGATCGTTCAGGACCTGGGAGCCCTGTCCTTTATTCGGGAGCATTTTCCGGGAATAGAACTTCACGCCAGCACCCAGATGACCATTACCAGTGTTTACGGGGCAAAGGAGCTGAAGCGTCTGGGCTGCTGCCGGGTAGTGCCGGCCAGAGAGGTATCCTTAGAGGAGATCCGCCGGATCTATGATGAGACGGGAATGGATATTGAAACCTTTGTCCACGGGGCGCTGTGCTACTGCTATTCCGGACAGTGCCTTATGAGCAGCCTGATCGGGGGCAGAAGCGGAAACAGGGGCCGGTGTGCCCAGCCCTGCCGTCTTCCCTACCGGGTATATGGGCAGGAAAACGGAACAGCTGTCAATAAAGAGGATCAGAAGTGTGTCCTCAGCATGAAGGATCTGTGCACGCTGGATATTTTGCCCCAGATTCTGGAAGCAGGTGTATTTTCACTGAAGATTGAAGGAAGGATGAAGAGCCCCAGATATACGGCCGGGGTAGTGCGGATTTACCGGAAGTATCTGGACCGGTATCTGGAATACGGTTCAGAAGGGTATTATGTGGAGCCGGAGGATAAGAAAGAGCTTCTGGATCTGTTTGACCGGGGAGGCTTTACCTCCGGCTACTACACCAGACATAATGGCCGCGACATGATCGCTTTAAAGGAAAAGCCGGAATTTCGGGAAACGAACAAAGAACTCTTTGACTTTCTGGACCGGGAATATGTGGAAACAGAGAAGAAAGAGCCTGTGGAGGGGTATGCATATCTGGCGGAGGGACTTCCGTCCGTGCTTACGCTGACCTGCGGGGATATTTCTGTGACGGTTTCCGGACAGGAGCCTCAGGCTGCGAAAAACCAGCCAATGACCAGAGAAAAGGTGATCCGCCAGCTGGGGAAAACAGGGGCTACGGCTTTTGAATTTACAGAGCTTGAGGCAGAGGTATGCGGAGCGCTGTTTCTTCCCATTCAGGCATTAAATGAACTGCGCAGAGAGGGCTTTGAGGCGCTTACAGAGGCGATCCACAATCAGTGGAGAAGAAAGGCGCCGGAGGCGGGAGAAGTTCAGAACGGTGCAGATTCCGGTGAGAAAAGCAGCCGGGCGGCTGGATGCGCCGGGCCTGTCCCGGATGAGAGTGCAGGTAAAAGACCGATGTATCTTACGGTATCCGCAGAAACCGGGGATCAGCTGTCTGCAGCGCTTGCCGTGCCGGAGGTCAGGAGGATCTGTCTGGATGCTTCATCCTTTCAGCCGGAGCGCTGGGCAGAATTTGTACAGCTGATCCATCAGGCCGGAAAGGAGTGTTATCTTACCCTCCCGCACATTTTCAGGACCCATGCCATAGGATTTTTCCGAACATACCGTTCCTGTCTGGAGCAGGCAGGTTTTGACGGCCTTTTAATCCGTGCCTTTGAAGAAATACAGTGGATGAGAGAGGAGCAGATTTCCCTTTCTGCTTCCTTTGACGCCTCCGTCTATGCATGGAACCATGGGGCAGTACACACACTGAAGGAGGAGCAGGCTGCTTTTATCACTGCGCCATGGGAACTGAACAGCAGAGAGCTGGAGCCTGTTTTTGAGGCCTGCCGCAGAGAGGGGCTTCCGGCAGAGCTGATTGTTTATGGCCGGGCGCCCATGATGGTATCGGCCCAGTGCATTACAAAGACCGTAAAAGGCTGCAGTAAATGTCCCTCTCTTTTGTGGATGAAGGACAGAACCGGAGCACGGCTGCCGGTTCAGAATCACTGTGCGTTCTGTTATAATACGATTTTAAATCCTCTTCCCGTGTCCCTTCACGGCTGCGCAGATTCTGTAAAGCGTCTGGCTCCTGAGGGACTGCGCCTGTGCTTTACAATAGAAACAGGGGAGGAGACAAAGGCAGTATTAAATGCCTTTGCAGCAGAGTTTATCAGAGGAGAAAATGCAGAGCCTCCATTTACAGAATTTACCAGAGGCCATTTCAGGCGGGGAGTAGAATAGGGTATGGTTAATCTGATCCTGGAACTGTCCAAATATGTGATGATTTTTCTCATGGCTGTCTACACCTGGGCGAATTTCCGCTATTTTTCCTTCCCGGATCGGGAACGGAAGCTAAGGCTCTGCGCCAGACAGAACCATGTAATGTTTTTTATGCATTTTCTGGCCTATATGACATTGTTTTTAAAGGCAGAGGATGAAAAGACGTCGGGGCTTTTAGCCGCCTTTTATGCAGCCCAGGCTGTGTTTTTCCTGGTTTATATTTTCCTTACGCGGCGTTTTTACCGGAATGTTTCACGGATTCTGGTAAATAACACCTGTATGCTTCTGGCCGTAGGCCTGATTATGCTGAGCCGTTTGTCCATGTTTCGTGCAGATCCCTTAGATAAGGCTCTAAAGCAGTTTGTAATTATCTGCGGGGCAGCCGTTGTTTCCTGGCTGATCCCGTGGATCATGGAGCGGTTCTGGCAGATTTATAAATTCCAGTGGATTTACGCCGCGGTGGGGATCCTGGCTCTTCTTGCGGTCTGGATCGGAGGGGATGAGAGCTTTGGAGCGCAGCTTTCCTTTACCATTGGAGGAATTTCCATCCAGCCCTCGGAATTTGTAAAGCTGACCTTTGTGCTCTTTACGGCTTCCATGTTTTACCAGTCCACGGAATTGAAACAAGTCTGTATTACAACTGCCGCCGCAGCGGCCCATGTGCTGATCCTGGTTCTGTCAAAGGATCTGGGAGGAGCATTGATCCTGTTTGTAAGCTATGTGCTTATGCTTTTTATCGCCACGGGAAAGAAGCTGTATCTGTTTGGCGGGATTGGACTTGGCTGCGGAGCGGCCGCTGCTGCCTTTGGCCTGTTTGACCATGTAAAGCGCAGAGTGGCTGCCTGGAAAAATCCCTGGGCGGATATTGACAATACGGGTTATCAGATCACCCAGTCGCTGTTTGCCATCGGTACAGGAGGGTGGTTTGGCATGGGGCTGTGCCAGGGAATGCCGGGAAAAATCCCAGTGGTGGAAAAGGATTTTATCTTTGCGGCCATAGGAGAGGAGTTTGGAGGCATCTTTGCCGTCTGCCTGCTTTTAATCTGTCTGGGCTGTTTTATCCAGTTTATGATGATCGCTTCCCGGATGCAGGCCATGTTTTACAAGCTGATTGCCTTTGGGCTGGGAATCCAGTATGTGACGCAGGTATTTTTAACCGTAGGCGGCGTGACGAAGTTTATCCCGTCTACCGGCGTGACTCTTCCCTTTGTAAGCTATGGCGGCAGTTCCATTGTGAGCACCTTTATGCTCTTTGCCATGATCCAGGGACTGTATATTATTAAACGAAATGACGAAGAAGAGATGGGGGTGGCTGAGGACTGATGGCAAAAAAAGGAAAAAAACAGACAGGGGAATCTCCTGCAAACCGCAGTATCCTCAGGATTACCTATGGAATTGCCCTGCTGTTTCTGGCACTTATTTTATATGTAGGGTATTTTATACAGATACAAGGACCGGAGGTGATCAATAATTCCTACAATGCCCGTCTGGACCGTTTTTCCGACCGGGTTCACAGGGGGAAGATCCTGGCGTCTGACGGTACGGTTCTGGCTCACAATGAGGAGGATGAGGATGGAAATGAGCTGCGGGTTTACGACCATGGGGATGTATTTGCACATGTAGTAGGGTATTCCACCAAGGGAAAGACAGGAATTGAGTCTCTGGCAAATTTTTATCTCCTTACATCCCATGTAAATCTCATCGAGCAGGCGGTAAATGAATTAAGCGGAAGGAAAAATCTGGGAGATGATGTGGTAACCACTCTGGACATCAATCTTCAGCAGACCGCCTATTCCGCTTTGGGAGACCGAAGAGGAGCGGTGATCGCCATGGAGCCGGACACGGGAAAGATTTTAGCGATGGTGTCAAAGCCGGACTATGATCCCAATACGCTGCTTACGGACTGGGCTGCTCTCACAGATAGCGCCAATACCCAAAGCCAGCTTTTAAACCGCGCGGCCCAGGGGCTGTATGCTCCCGGTTCTACCTTTAAGATCCTGACTGCCCTGGAATATATCAGGGAGCATCCGGACAATTACAAAGACTTTCATTTTGACTGCAATGGCGTATATCACAATGGAGAGTATTCCATCAAATGCTTTCACAGCGAGGCTCATGGCAGCCAGGATTTTGTAAAGGCCTTTGCCAATTCCTGCAACGGAGCATTTTCAAGCATGGGTCTGGAACTGGATTTAAACCGGTTTGCAGCTACGGCAGAGGAACTCTTATATAACCGGCCGCTGCCATTTTCCGGCTTTCCTTATAAAGAGAGCAGCTTCAATATGAAAGCCGGAGCCGATATCTGGGAGATTTTGCAGACCTCCATCGGACAGGGAACTACCCTGATCACGCCCCTGCACAGTGTCCTGATCACTTCGGCTGTGGCTAATGGGGGAACGCTGATGAAGCCTTATCTGTTAGACCGGGTAGTAAGTGCAGGCGGGGAAGAGGTTAAGAAGTTTCTTCCAGAGGCCTATGGTTCTTTGATGACGGCAGATGAGGCGGGAAAGCTCACAGAGCTTATGAAGGCTGTGACGGATGTGGGCACAGGCTCGGCGGTTCGTACAGAGGATTACACCGCTGCAGTTAAAACAGGAACTGCGGAATTTGAAACCGGAAAGGAAACGCATGCCTGGTTTACGGGCTTTGCCCCGGCAGAAGCTCCAAAGATTGCAGTTACAGTACTGGTGGAGGAGTCGGGAAGCGGAGGAAAGATAGCAGGGCCTGTTGCCAGGGCCATGTTTGACGCATATCTTTTGAAAAAATAGCGAACTATGTAGAAAACAGCGGTATTTCGTGCTATAATGCCTCTGTTTGTCTGATACAAAAGGAAACGTTGCAAATGACGAAAGGAGCGATCAGGTGTTTCGAGCAGATGATTATGTTAAGGTAACCAGCCTGGCTGAGGCATACGAGCTGTGCCAGAAACGCAGCAGCCTGGTAGTAGGAGGCATGGTGTGGCTGAAGATGACAAACGTGACAAAGCGTATGGTCATCGACTTATCCGGTCTTGGGCTGGATCAGATTGAAGAAAATGAAGAGGAATTTTCCATAGGAGCTATGTGCAGCCTGAGACAGTTGGAAATTCATGAAGGACTGAATACATATTTCGGAGGCATTTTTAAGGAGTGCACCAGACATATCGTAGGAGTTCAGATGCGCAACTGCGCAACTGTAGGCGGAAGCGTATATGCCCGTTTCGGATTTTCCGATATCCTTACCTGCCTGCTGGCTCTTGACGCTTATGTAGAGCTGTACCACGGCGGCATGGTGCCGATCAAAGAGTTCGCAGCCCGTCCGGTTCACAGGGATGACAGAGATATCCTTGTCCGTGTGGTGATCAAAAAGGACGGAAGAAAGGCTGCCTATATCAGCCAGAGAAATTCCAGTACGGATTTCCCGCTGCTTGCAGTCTGCGCTGCAAATCTGGGCAACCAGTGGTTCGTATCCATCGGAGCCAGACCGGCAAAGGCAGCGTTAGTAGAATTTACAGAAGATAATTTTGACACCATAAAGGAAATGGCAAAGCAGGCAGCAGACGCAGTTTCCTATGGAGATAATACAAGAGGCAGCGGACAGTACCGCCATAGCCTGGCAGTTGTGTATGTAAGACGCCTCATGGAGCGCTTAAAGGGAAGGAGTGTGAGCCGGTAATGGAGATTCGCTTTCGTTTAAATGGAAAACAGGTTCAGGCAGAGGTGCGTCCGGATACGGTGCTTCTTGATCTGGTGCGTGAACTGGGCTGCTACAGCGTAAAAAGAGGCTGTGAAACAGCAAACTGTGGCCTGTGTACTGTCTGGCTGGACGGAAAGCCCGTATTGTCATGTTCCACTCTGGCTCTCAGAGCGGATGGACGTCATGTAACTACTCTGGAGGGACTTCAGAAGGAGGCAGAGGAATTTGGCATGTTTTTAGCCGCTGAGGGCGGAGAGCAGTGCGGCTTCTGCAGCCCGGGCTTTATTATGAACGTACTGGCCATGGAGCGGGAGTTAAAGGATCCTACAGAGGACGAGATCAAGGAGTATTTAGCCGGAAATCTCTGCCGCTGCAGCGGATATATGTCCCAGCTTCGTGCAGTTAAAAAGTATCTGGATGCAAAGCAGAAAGGAGGCAGGGACTGATGGCATATTCACAGAAGCGGCCCGCTGAGGCCAAAAAGCTGCGTGTAGTAGGCGCACCCTTAATCAAGAGAGATGCGAAGGCTCTTGTGACGGGAAAGCCGGTGTATACGGATGACCTTGCCATGAAGGACTGCCTGATCGTAAAGGTTCTGCGCAGCCCCTATGCCCATGCGCTGATCCGCGAGATCGACTGCGGCGTAGCCTCCAAGGTACAGGGAATCGAATGTATCCTCACTTGGAAGGATGTGCCGAAGAAGCGCTTTACCATGGCAGGACAGACCTATCCTGAGCCCAGTCCCTATGACCGTCTGATCCTGGATCAGAGAGTGCGGTTCGTTGGCGATGCAGTAGCTATTATAGCAGGTGAGGATGAGGCCTGCGTAGACCGGGCCATGCGTTTAATCAAGGTAAAATATGAGGTATTAGAGCCTGTTCTTGATATGCATGATGCAAAGGACGGAGCCATTTTAGTTCATCCCGAGGAGGACTGGAAGGCGCTCTGTCCCGTTGGCGCTGACAATACGCGCAATCTCTGTGCCTGCGGGAAGGATGAGGCAGGAGACCTGGAAGCGGCATTTGCAGGCAGCAGCCATGTAATTGAGCGTGTTTACCATACAAAGGCAAACCAGCAGGCCATGATGGAAACCTTCCGGGCTTTCACCTATATGGATATCTACGGAAGACTGGTTGTAACCGCATCTACTCAGGTTACCTTCCATGTGCGCCGGATTCTGGCTCATGCGCTGGATGTGCCGAAGTCAAAGATCCGTGTGATCAAGCCCAGGATCGGAGGCGGATTCGGAGCCAAGCAGACCGTAATCGCAGAGGTTTATCCGGCTATCGTAACCATGAAGACAGGAAAGCCCGCAAAGATCGTTTACAGCCGCTACGAGTCCCAGATTGCTTCTTCTCCCCGCCATGAGATGGAAGTAAAGGTAAAATTAGGCTGCGACGACGAAGGCATTTTACAGGCAATCGACGTGTACACCCTGTCCAACACAGGCGCTTACGGCGAGCACGGGCCGACGACCGTAGGACTTTCCGGACACAAATCTATTCCTCTGTACGGAACTCCAAAGGCCTTCCGCTTTGCCTATGATGTAGTCTACACCAACCGTATGTCTGCAGGCGCATACCGCGGCTATGGTGCGACCCAGGGTATTTTTGCCGTAGAGTCTGCCATTGACGAGCTGGCTGCAGAGCTTCATATGGATCCGGTTAAGCTGCGTGAAAAAAATATGATCCGTGAAGGACAGGTAATGCCTGCATATTACGGAGAAACGGCAGAAAGCTGCACGCTGGACCGCTGTGTGGATCGTGTAAAGGAAATGATCGGCTGGGATGAGAAGTATCCCAGAAAGGATATGGGAAATGGAAAAGTCCGCGGCGTAGGAATTGCCATGGCTATGCAGGGTTCATCTATTTCAAAGGTAGATGTGGCTTCTGTAACCATCAAGGTAAATGATGACGGTTTTTATTCCATGACCATCGGTGCATCCGATATGGGAACGGGCTGCGATACCACCCTGGCGCAGGTAGCGGCAGAGTGTCTGAACTGTGAGATGGATGATATCGTTGTCTACGGCGTAGATACGGATATTTCTCCCTATGACTCCGGTTCCTATGCTTCCAGTACGGCCTACCTGACCGGAAACGCAGTGGTTAAGACCTGCGAGACCTTAAAGAAAAAGATTATAAAGAAGGCCGCAGAATACTTAAGCTGCGGCGAGGATGAACTGGAATTTACCGGAAAATCCGTAAAGCGTCTCACTCCGGTGCCCGAAGGCTCAGGATTTGAAAATGAGATTTCTCTTCTGGATATCGGAAACAGAGCTATGTGCTTTAATAACGAGGCACTTCAGGCAACCGAATCCTGTACATCTCCCGTATCTCCGCCTCCGTTCATGGCAGGTGCGGCAGAAGTAGAGGTAGATATGGAAACCGGACAGATCGATCTGATCCAGTTTGTATCAGCCGTTGACTGCGGTACGCCGTTAAATGAAAATCTGGCAAGAGTACAGACAGAGGGCGGACTGGTACAGGGCATCGGAATGGCTCTTTACGAGGATGTAACCTATCTGAAAAACGGCCATGTCTGCGAGAATTCCCTGATGCAGTACAAGCTCCCCACCCGTCTGGACATTGGCAGGGTGCAGGTAGAGCTGGAATGCAGCTATGAGCCGACAGGCCCCTTTGGCGCCAAGTCCATTGGTGAGATCGTAATCAATACTCCGTCCCCGGCCATTGCCAATGCAGTATACAATGCAGTCGGCGTCCGGATCAGAGAGCTTCCGATTACGGCTGAAAAGATATTTAATGGTTTAAATCAGTAATTAAATTAAGCAAACTGACTGTTATACAGTTCCGCATAAGCGCCTCCTGATTCCAGGAGGCGTTTGTGATTCCCCTGCTCGATAATCGTACCATTCTGCATTACCAGGATCAGATCCGCATCCACAATGGTAGACAGACGGTGGGCGATCACAAAAGAAGTACGGCCCTTCATCAGTGTGTTCATGGCAAGGCTGATCTCCATTTCCGTCCGGGTATCCACAGAAGAGGTAGCCTCATCCAGGATCAGGATGGCAGGATCGCAGAGCATGACCCTGGCGATGGTAAGGAGCTGGCGCTGTCCTGCGGAAATAGTTTCCGCATCGCTTCCAAGAACCGTATCGTATCCCTTAGGCAGCGTACGGATAAAAAAGTCGGCTCTGGCTGCCTTTGCAGCAGCAATAATCTCTTCTCTGGAAGCATCCGGCTTCCCATAGGCAATATTTTCCGCAATGGTCCCCTCAAAAAGCCAGGTGTCCTGCAGTACCATGCCGAAGGCCTGGCGAAGGCCGGCCCGGCTTAAGGAGCGGGTGTCTACGCCGTCCAGTAAAATGGTTCCGCCGCCGATTTCATAGAAACGCATCAGCAGATTGATCAGCGTGGTTTTTCCCGCACCCGTAGCGCCTACAATAGCGATTTTCTGCCCTTCTTTTACGGAAAAGCTGATATCAGACATGAGGGTGCGCTCCGGAGTGTAGCCGAAACGGATATGAGAGAAGTCCACATGACCCTTTGGGGCGGGAAGACAGGCCGGATGCTCAGGATCCGGTAGGATTTCTTCTTCGTCCAGCAGCTCATAGACCCGTTCCACCGATGCAAGGGCAGACTGGAGGGAATTGATCATATAGGACAGCTCGGTAATGGGTTCTCCGGCTTGATTGGCATACTGGAAGAACGCCTGGAACCGTCCCGGGGTCAGGTGGCCCTTTAAGAGCATAACACCTCCCAAAACAGCCACAGCAACCTGTCCGAACCGGTTGATAACGCGGATTCCGGGGTTAATGGCATTGATGATCCAATCTGTTTTTTCGGAAGCGTCTGCCAGCTCCACAGCGGCCTGGCGGATCTGGGCCAGACTTTCCTCTTCCCGGTTAAAGGCTTTGATCAGCATACGGCCGCTGTATGCTTCTTCGATAAGGCTGTTGAGTTTTCCCGTGCAGTCCTGGCGTCTGGCCGCATAGCGCAGGGTCTTTTGTGAAGCGGCTTTGGCTGCCAGCAGGGAAATTGCGGTGAAGAACAAAAAGACCGCAGTGAGGAATCCGTCAAAGTAAGCCATGATAGAAAGAGAACCCAGGATGGTTCCAACAGCCATAAACAGGCGCAGAAGTCCCGTTTGAAGAGCCTCGGACATTTTTTCGAGGTCATTGGTGGCCCGGCTCATGATGGCTCCCGGCTGCTGGCGGTCAAAGTAGGACAAGGGAAGACGGTTTAACTTCTCGCTGATCTCCCCCCGCAGCTGCAGATTCAATTTTTCTGCAAAGTTTGCCATAAGAAAGCTTTGGAGGGAATAGAAGATACCGCAGGCTAAAAACATGAGAAGAAGGGAGAAAAGCTGCCTTCCGCCAAACTCCCAGGTGATCTGAAAATGCTGTCCGGTCTGCATTGCCTCCTTCATCTGGTTCCAGATCAGGTCTACCACATCTGCACTGTATAAGGGCGCCATGACCGTAAAATAGGTATAAAAGGCAATACAGATAAATACAACGGTCAGTCTCCATTTCTGCTTCCCCATAGAGCGGATAAAGCGCAGAATGGTCTTTTTCATATGCTTTGCTTCAAATACTTCTGTATCAAAATAATTCTGGTCATTTTCCATAAAATCAATGAACCTCCCTTAAAATATGACAAAATCAGGCGTCACGAAGCTGGGAACGCACAATATCCTTATATACCGGACAGTGCTCCAAAAGCCAGGAATGAGTGCCCAGTCCTGCGATTTTCCCGTCATCCAGCACCAGGATCTGGTCCGCGTGAAGAATGGTGCTTACACGCTGGGCGATGATGATGACAGCCGCATCTTTCGTGGCATCCTTTAAAGCATGGCGGAGAGCTGCGTCTGTCTTTGCGTCCAGAGCGGAAAAACTGTCGTCAAAGATATAAACAGCGGCTTTTTTTGCCAGTGCCCTGGCGATGGAAAGGCGCTGCTTCTGTCCGCCTGAAAAATTCGTGCCCCCCTGAGCTGTATGGGAAGCCAGGCCATCCGGCAGGTCATATACAAAGCCCGCCTGAGCTGTATCCAGAGCTGTCCGCAGCTCCGCCTCCGAGGCGTTGGGATTTCCATACCGCAGGTTTTCTTCAATGGTGCCGGAAAAGAGCCAGGCTTTCTGGGGTACATAAGATACTGCGTCACGAAGCTTTTTCTGGGGAAGTTCCCGGATATCGGTTCCATCCAGACAAATCCGTCCGGAGGTAACATCGTGAAAGCGCAGAATCAACTTTGCAATGGTGGATTTTCCGCTTCCCGTACCGCCGATAATGGCAGTTGTAGTGCCTTTCTCACATTGAAAGGCCAGATGGCTTAAGGTATTCTCATCCGCATCCGGGAAGCGGAAGGTAACGTCGTCAAAGGACAGGAGAGCGTGGGAGGAGGCAGCGCCCCCCAAATCAAGTGCCTCAGATGTATGGGGATCAGGTTTCACGATTTCAGTTTCAGCCGGAACCGGAAGCTTATCCTGTATCTCCGGTTCCAGTGACAGGATCTCAGCCATTCGCTCAATACACACCAGGGCTCTGGGTACCATAATGATAACCATCTGGGCCATCATGATATAGAACAGGATCCAGATCGCATATTCAGTCACAGCTGTAATGCCGCCGATTTCCATGGCCCCGGCTCCGGTCAGATTGCCGCCTATATACAGGATTGCAACGACCGTCAGGTTGATCGCTACATTGGCAATGCTGTCCAGTGCCGCAAAGAGCCGGTTGGCCCGGATGGCAGAATCGGCATAATCAGAAAAGGTCCGGTTTAACCGTCCCGCTTCATGGTGTTCCTTTCCAAAGACACGGATCACGCGCACACCGGTGATAGTTTCTCTGAGAACCGTATTCACCCGGTCTAAAAACCGCTGAAGCCGTTCAAAAATAGGGGATGCCCTGCGGATAATAAAGAAGCCTGCTGCCAGCAGAAAAATTACTATGGCTGTAACCAGATATCCCATAGAAGGATGGATTCGAAATGCAAAAACGATGCCCAGGATACACATGATCGGAACGGGAAGAACCATCTGGATACACATGACAAAGGCAGTCTGGATAGAGTTAATGTCATTTAAAGTTCTGGTTACCATAGAAGCTGTTCCGAACCGCTCAAAATCCGCTGCGGAAAAACTCAGGCTTTTTTCATAGACAGCCACACGCATGTCCCGGCCCAGCCTGGCAGACAGGCGCGCACAGAGAAAGCTTCCCCACAAAGCGCCGAAACCGGCCATCAGGGAGATAGCCAGCATGATAAGACCCTCGTGAAGGATCGGCATAAGCCCTGCGCCTGCTGCGGCAAGATTTAACATTTTGGCGGTTACCGTAGGTACCAGAAGGGCTCCGGCCACATCTAAAAGCACAGTAAAGAATATCAGGACACAGGTCATTCGGTAAGGTTTCAGAAATCGTATAAAATATCGCATGATGTCAAATTCTCCTTTATTCCCCGGAGGGGTGTTCCTTTTTCGGAAGGATCAAAGCCAGCTCCTCCTCAAACAAGTCTAACTGGCGGACAGACAGCTTCAGGCACAGCTCTACCTCTTCTGCGGTCATCTGTGCCAGAGAATGCTGCTCTGCCTCAATCAGGGGGATTACAATCTGCCGGCAGAGCTGAGTCCCTTTTTCTGTCAGATATACTGCCTTGGTATTGCCGGCTCCGGCTAACTGCTTCAGGCTTACATATCCATTTTTTACCAGACCACTGATGGCAGAGTTCACTGTCTGGCGGGGCAGGCTGCAAAGCTCAGCCAGCTCGTGCTGAGTAAATGGTGTGGTATGTTCATCTGCTTCTGTTTCACAGAGGCAGTAAAGAATGGAAAATGCAGTATCAGAAAGATGACAGGCCGCTGCATAGGTGTGGTATAGATTGCACTGACGGCGGTATAACTGGTTAAATTTAAGATTTAATTCTTTTGCGGTATGGCTGCTGCACATGGCTGAGGCTCCTTTATAAATTGATAATCCGATTTCGGTTTTTGTATAGGAGAGTATAAATCCGAAAACGGATTTTGTCAAGAGGGAACTAGCCAGGGATGTATTGCTCCTTTAGATACTATTGACAGATAATAGGACAGCTGTTACATTATGAAAAAATGAGATAAAAAGGAGCACAAAAATGAAAGTAATCATGTACGGAACCCATCTCTGCAAAGATACATTATATGCAATTTACAAGCTGGAGGATAAGGGAGCAGACCTGGAATTTAGAAATATCTCAGCCAGCCTGACGGAAATGAAGGCATTTTTAAAGATCAGGGATGAGGAGGCTCTGTTTGACGGGCCAAAGAAAGAGGGAAAAATCGGAGTGCCCTATTTTGAACTTGAAAATGGAATGAAGACGCTGGACCTGCAGGAGGTATTAGAACAGATATAACAGGGAAAGTGAAAATTCTTGCATATCCCTTCCAAACGTTGTATACTAAAACCAGTCACGGCTGCGCAGGGCAGCCAGGTTCACACCAAAACCAGGAGGGATTGCAATGATTGAAGCAACGAGCTGCGGCGGTGTGGTTATATTTCGAGGAAAGATCCTGGTGCTGTACAAGAATTACAAAAACAAGTACGAGGGCTGGGTTCTTCCCAAAGGAACCGTAGAAGCTGGAGAGGAATATAAGGAAACGGCGCTGCGAGAGGTCAAGGAAGAAACCGGAGTCAGCGCCTCCATCATCAAATATATCGGCAAAAGCCAGTATACCTTCAATACCCCACAGGATGTGGTGGAAAAGGATGTACACTGGTATCTGATGATGGCCGACAGCTATTACAGCAAACCACAGCGGGAAGAGTACTTTCTGGATTCCGGATATTACAAATTTTACGAAGCCTACCATCTGCTGAAATTCTCCAATGAAAAGCAGATCTTGGAAAAGGCCTATAATGAATATCTGGATTTAAAGAAGAGTAATCTTTGGGGAAGCAAGAAGTATTTTTAGAGAATAAGGACCTGTTGGGAAATGCATAGGTAAAGGCATTTGTCGGCAGGTTTTTATTTATAGGGAGATAGAAAGGGGGATCGAAAGTATGGCCTGGCCTAAAATTTCAGTAGGAAGCTCCGACTTTGCAGAATACCGCAAAGGGGATTACTATTATGTTGATAAGACAGGATTGATCGAGGAATTATTAAAAACACCGGGAATCAAGGTTACATTGATTACACGGCCCCGGCGGTTTGGAAAAACCATGAATATGAGTATGCTGGCAGAATTTTTTGATATCAGAAAGGACAGCCGCCCCATATTCAGTGGGCTGAAAATAGCAGATAATAAGGAACTTTGCGAAGCGTGGATGAACCAATGGCCGGTCATCCATGTGACGTTCAGATCTGTATTCGGAAGCTGTTTTAAGGATGCCTATTCCATGATAGAGGCTGTGATCGCAGAGCTTTATAAGCAGCATATCTACTTACTGGAAAACCCTGAAATGATGGTATATGATCGGGAAATATTTGATCGTATTGCAGGAAAAAAGGCTTCCGGGGAAGAAATTAAAAACAGTCTTCTGTTCCTTACAAGGCTGTTGGGACAATATTATGGAAAAACGGTGATTCTGCTGATAGATGAGTATGATGTGCCTCTTGCTAAGGCCAGTGATAAGGGATATTATGAGGAAATGCTGTATGTGATCCGCGGTATTCTTCAGGCTCTGAAGGATAATTCCTTCCTGCATCTGGCGGTTGTGACAGGCTGTCTTCGGATTGCCAAGGAAAGCATTTTTACGGGAACAAATAACTTTATTACAGATACAATATCGGATAATCGTCTGGATGAATTTTTTGGCTTTACGCAGGAAGAAGTAGACAGGATTCTTGCAGATACTCAAAATACTTCTCATAGTCAGGAAATCAAAAACTGGTATGATGGATATCGTTTTGGAAGCATAGATGTGTACTCGCCCTGGGATGTGATGAACCATATAAATGCATTATGCCTGGATCCTCAGGCTATGCCCAGGAGCTATTGGCGCAATACAAGCGACAATGCTATTATCCGTTCTTTTATTGATCAGGCAGAAAATGATACTATAAAACAATTTGAGATCTTGCTTTCAGGAGACAAAATTTCTCAGAAAATAGAGGAAGATCTTACTTATGATTATCTTCATGCATCTGCAGAAAATCTTTGGAGTATTCTGTATTTAACGGGATATCTTACAGGAACTGAAAAAGAGGAGGGACGCCAGGAATGGAATTTATGGATTCCCAATCTGGAGATTCGTGAAATTTTTGAAGATACTGTGATAAAATGGTTCCATGACAGTGCCCGTTTATGGGAAAGAAAGGCTCTTTTTCATGCAGTATGGGAGCGTGATGAAGAGAAGCTGACAGAGGAGATGACAAAGCTTCTTAGAAAAACAATCAGCTACCATGACTACAAAGAAGATTTTTACCATGCTTTTCTGGCGGGGATTTTTGCCGGTGCCGGATATATCGTAAAATCAAACAGAGAGCATGGAGACGGCCGCAGTGATGTTGTAGTTCAGGACTACGATGGAAACAGGATTGCAGTATTTGAGGTAAAATATTCCCGCCGCCTGGAGGATCTGCCCTATGACTGTGAAAGAGCCATAAAGCAGATTGATGTCAGACGGTATGGAGAAGAATTTGCTGAGGATTACAGTACCGTGATCTGTTATGGGATCGCATTTTATCGGAAGCGGTGTATGGTGAAGGTAAAGCCTACCTCTCCCTGATCACCCCGCACCCAATCACAACCCCAGGATTCCCGGACGGCTGGCTGGTAAAGTCATCCAGTCCGCTGTGGAGGACCACAGACCGTCCCATGATTTCCTTTACTGTAAAACGCTTGTCATAGAAAGAAAGCCATCCATACCCGCTGTTTCCCATAACAGGCAGAAGATCGCCGGAATGCCAGGGGTGTGATGTGCCTGTGGGATTATAGTGGCCGCCTGTTCGTGTGAATCCCGCGGAGCAGTCTCCATTTTCATGGATATGCAGGGCGTAGAAGTCGGTGGAGCCGGAAATTCCCTTATTGGGGAGCCGGAAAAATTCCCCTTCGATCAAAACACCGCCGTAAGGCGTATCATAAAAACGCACCATACCGCTTAAGCCGGGAGCATAGGGCGTGTTTCCGCGGATCCAGGCCAGAGCCGCAGGTGTCTGAAACTGCAGGATCTGGGCGAAGCGGTCGCCGGGGGTGGAGGATTCAGATTGATTCATAAAAATCTCCTGAAAGTGCCATTTACAACAGCATATGATCGGAAGCATCCGTATGTGCCGGGGAAAGGCCGGAAAAATATTCGATCACCGTCTGCATGGCCGGAGATACCCATTTGTCTTTGTGGTAGAGAAGCTGCCTCCAAAGCTCCGGCTTAAATTCCGGCACAGAAAGCCGTACCAGCCGCCCGCTTTTTAGGGCGGCTTCTGTTACATAATCAGGCAAAAATGACACTCCGGCGCCCTGAGTCACAAGGGTACATAAAAGATCTGCACTGCCAAATTCCAGAACCGGGCGTACCTCCAGGGAGAACCGGGCCAGATGCTCGTCCATCAGACGGCGGTAGCTCATCCCCTTTTCTGTCAGGAGAAATGGAAAGGTGATCAGTTCCCGGACCGGTACAGTCAGAGAGGAAAAGGGAAGAAAGCCGGGAGCTGCCACGAAATGGGCCTGGATCCGTTCTTCCGCACCGATGATATAGTCGCTGTTGTAAACATGATGATCCAGCGTATAGACCAGGTCTGTTTCATTTTGATTCAGCATCCGGAACAGCTCCTCCGTGCTTGCAGTTGCCATTTTCAGAGTAATTCCCGGATAGGCAGCACGGAAATTTTCATAGTGCTCCCGCAGGATCCAGCAGGCAAGGGAATCTGCCAGAGCCATGCGCACATGGCCGCTTACAGAGGGCTGCGGCCTTAATTCTTTTTCCATGTCTACTGTCAGCTGTTCCAGACGATGGGCATAATTGAGCACCTTCCGGCCGGCCTCTGTCAGTGCGACCGTATGATTGATCCGCTCCAAAAGCCGCACATTCAGCATTTCTTCCAGCTGGCGGATCTGGAATGACACGGTAGACTGGGAGTAGCCCAGCTTTTTGGCAGCTTTTGTAAAGCTGCACAGTTCCGCTACCTGAATAAAGGTTTCCATATTTTTCGTATCTATGTTCATTTCTTTCGCTCCTGTACTTTATCCTGCTAACAATCGAAAATATAGATAGTTAAGATTTAAACTATCAATTTTACAAATGATAATAACTATTATATACTGGAATACAGAAAAAATCTATGTTCTATATAGAAGGAGTGTCTAAAACTATGGTTACGTTAATTCAAACGGTGTATCAGTTTCTGTGGGGAGATCTGATCACCCTGCCTCTGCCTGGGGGCGCAGGCATAAGCTTTTCTCTTTTGGTGCTTTTGCTGATCCCTACAGGTATTTATTTTACTCTGCGGACCCGTTTCCTTTCCCTGCGTTTATTTAAGGATATGCTGAGGGTTACTCTGGAGCGGAAGGATGGAGAAACAACCGCGCTTTCTGCCTGTCAGACGCTGGTAGTTTCCACTGCCACCCGTGTAGGAATGGGAAATCTGGTAGGCGTTGTGGCTGCGATTTCCGCAGGCGGAGCCGGAGCCGTATTCTGGATGTGGGTCACAGCCCTTCTGGGTTCCACTACCGCCTTTATTGAGGCTACGCTGGCTCAGCTTTATAAGGAAGAGGATCCTCTTTACGGCGGATACCGGGGAGGTCCTGCCTACTATATGCATAAATTTTTCCAGAAAAATAAGAAGCAGACCCGCTGGTTCCCTCTTTCTGTGCTCTTTGCAATATCAGGCCTGATCTGCTGGTGCGGCATCAGCCAGGTAATCAGCAATTCAGTGGCCTCCTCCTTTGAAAATGCATTTAACATTCCGCCTCTTTACAGCACCATTGTACTGGTGATCCTGGGCGCTGTGATCGTTCTTCGTAAAAATGCCACGGTAAAAGCCCTGGATGCCATTGTGCCTGTAATGGCCGGTCTGTATCTGCTGATCACAGTGGGAGTGATTCTGTTAAATATCGGCCAGATTCCGGCTGTGCTTGAGCGCATCTTTTCAGAGGCCTTTGGACTGCGCCAGGCAGTGGCCGGCGGAATCGGCGCAGTGATCATGAATGGTGTAAAGCGCGGCCTCTTTTCCAATGAGGCCGGTTCCGGCTCTGCTCCCTGCGCCGCAGCTACCGCAAAGACCGATCATCCTGCCAAGGTGGGACTGGTTCAGGCTTTGGGCGTATTTATTGATACCATTGTAATCTGCAGCTGTACCGCATTCTTAATGCTCTTAGCTCCGGATGAGATTACCGGCTCTCTGGCAGGAATGGATCTTTTACAGGCTGCCATGGGATATCATCTTGGCAAGTTCGGTGTGATCTTTATCGCAGTGATCCTGTGGCTGTTCAGTTTTTCCACCTTCCTTGGAATCCTGTACTATGCCCGCAGCAATGTTTCCTATCTGTTCGGAGACAGCTGGGCCGCCCAGACCGCCTATAAGGTTCTGGCGCTGGTGATGCTCTTTATCGGCGGACTGGCCGCCTACACCATCGTATGGGATTTGGGTGATGTAGGCGTTGGCCTGATGACGATCTTCAATCTGATCGCTCTGTATCCGATGGCAGGAGAAGCGCTGGCTTCTCTGAAGGATTATGAGGAAAAGAGGGCAAAGGGAGTGCTTTGAAATAGCATCGAGGTCTGGAGTCTGGTGTCCAGAGCTCCGGTTTCCGGCCATAAGAAAAACTAAGGGGCTGAAATTTTCTAATGGCCTTCAAAGTCGCTCTGGACACCAGACTCCAGAAGCCAGGCATATCGAAAAATACATAATAAAATCTCTCAGGATGATGATTCTGGGAGATTTTTGTTATGTATTTTTTAGGCAAATGTGATAGAATGGATACATTACGGCAGATTGGAGATATGTGCATGAATTTGATAGCAGCAGCAGATGAAAACTGGGCCATTGGAAAGGATGGGGGGCTTTTGGCTCATCTTCCGGGGGATATGAAATTTTTCAGGGAAACCACGAAGGAAAAGGTGGTAGTCATGGGGCGTAAGACCCTGGAGAGCTTTCCGGGCAAAAAGCCCTTAAAAAACAGGGTTAATATTGTGCTCACCCGAAATACGGACTATGCTCCTGAGGGTGTAACTCTGTGCGGCAGCGTGGAGGAAGCGCTGGAGCTTTTAAAGCAGTATGACAGCGAGGATGTTTTTATCATTGGAGGCGGAACGGTCTACAGAGCATTTCTTCCTTATTGTAAAAAAGCTTATATTACCCACATTTTCCATACCTTTCCTGCGGATACGGTATTTCCGGATCTGGATCGGGAACCGGGATGGAAGCAGACAAAAGTGCTGGGAACGGGAGAGGACAATGGGATCCGCTACGAATTCTGCCTGTATGAGCAGCAACCGGTATCGGACGGGAAAGGGGGGATTTAGCAGATGAACCTTATTGTATCAGCGGATAAACACTGGTCGATCGGGAAAAATGGCCGCCCACTGGTAAATATTCCGGCGGAGCGCCAGCTTTTATTAAAGGAAACCGCCGGGAAGGTGGTTGTGATGGGAAGGAAAACTCTGGAAACACTGCCCGGAGGCCAGCCCCTGGGAGGGCGTACCAATGTGGTTCTTTCCGCAGATCTGTCCTTCAAGGCCAGAGGCGCTGTGGTCTGCCGCAGTATGGAAGAGACCCTTGCATACTTAGAGGAGTTTGATCCAAAGGATATTTATATCCTGGGCGGAGAAAGCATTTACCGGCAGTTACTGCCTTACTGCGATACCATTCATCTCACTGCCATTGATTATGTTTATGACGCAGATCTGCGTTTCCCTGTGGATCTGGATCAGGCTCCGGACTGGAAACTGGCAGAGGAGGGGGAAGAACAGACTTATTTTGACCTCTGCTATACTTTTTGCCGCTATGTGAGAACCGGGATGTGACAAAATCCTTAAAAACAGTTGTAACATTCATTGGAAAATGATAATATGAAGTCTATGCAGCAATACATTTTTACAACAGATTCAATGATGCAGACATCAGAAAAGGGGGATGACTTATGAAGAATGATGGAATCGTATTTACACTTGAAAATGAGGAACTGCTGATCACCGTGGATCGTCACGGGGCAGAGCTTACAAGGATTTATGACAAAAAGGCCGGCAGAGAGCTTCTCTGGGGAGCAGATCCGGCAGTCTGGAACCGCCATGCGCCTGTACTTTTCCCGTTTGTAGGAAAGAGCTTTGAGGGAAAATATACCCATGAGGGGAAAGAGCATGGTATTACGCCCCACGGATTTGCCAGAGATATGGAATTTGAACCCCTGCTCTGCGATATGGATGAATGCTGGTTCCGGTTAAAGGATACGCCGGATACCTATGGGGTTTACCCCTTCCATTTTGAGCTGGAGATAGGGCATCGGCTTACGGGGCGGACCATTGAAGTGATGTGGAGAGTAAAAAATCCCGATTCCGGGGAGCTCCTTTTTATGATCGGCGGCCATCCGGCCTTTCAGGTACCTGAGGGAAAGACCATTTACGATTATACGCTGGTATTTAATAAAGAAGGAAAAGAAGCGGGAAATCATCAGGAGGAGCTTCACTATCTGGCGCCCAATGACCAGGGATATCAGGTGGAGGAAAAGACCGGCAGCTTAAAGCTTAAGGACGGTCAGGTTCCGGTAACAAAGGGATTCTTTGACCAGATCCTTACCTATATGTTTGACGGGGCGCAGATTTCAAGCGTGGGTCTTCTGGTTGACGAAACGCCCTATGTGACCATAGACTGCGGCGATTTTCCATACCTGGGCGTATGGACCATCGAGGCAACCCATCCATTTGTATGCCTGGAGCCATGGTACGGCCTGTGCGCTCCCGACGGATACAAGGGAGAATTAAAAGACCGGCCGGGCATCCAGAAGCTGGAAGCCTGGGGAACTTGGGAGAAGAGCTACAGCATCCGGATCGAATAGAACCGAGGAGCTGAGTCTTATAAATACACATGCCATTAGAAGCGCATCTGCGGTTTTGGGGTATGAGTGAAAAAGAGGAGGAAAATCATGTACAAGATCGTTAAGGCAGAATGTCTGGCGGACAAGATCTATCTCATGGACGTAGAGGCGCCCAGAGTAGCCAGAGCCTGCCAGCCGGGAGAATTTGTTATCGTAAAGATTGACGAGGTGGGAGAGCGTATTCCTCTGACCATCTGCGACTTTGACAGAGAAAAGGGACTGGTGACCATCGTATTCCAGACCGTAGGCGCATCTACCCAGCGCATGGCGGAATTAAAAGCCGGAGATTATTTCCAGGATTTCGTAGGCCCCTTAGGACAGCCATCTGAGTTTGTAAAGGAAGACATCGAAGAAGTAAAGAAGAGAAAGTATCTCTTTGTGGCAGGAGGCGTAGGCTCTGCTCCCGTATACCCTCAGGTAAAATGGATGCATGAGCACGGCATTGAGGCGGATGTGATCGAGGGCTCCAAGACAAAGGATCTGCTGATCCTGGAGGATGAATTAAAGGCAGTAGCCGGAAATCTCTATGTGACCACAGACGACGGCTCCTATGAGCGCAAGGGCATGGTAACAGACGTGATCAAGGATCTGGTGGAGAATCAGGGCAAGAAGTATGACGTCTGCGTAGCCATCGGCCCCATGATCATGATGAAATTCGTATGCAAGCTTACAAAGGAGCTGGGAATTCCGACCATTGTAAGTTTAAATCCAATCATGGTAGACGGAACCGGCATGTGCGGCGCCTGCCGTGTAACCGTTGGCGGAGAGGTGAAATTTGCCTGTGTAGACGGACCGGAGTTTGACGGCCATCTGGTAGATTTCGACCAGGCCATGAAGCGCCAGCAGATGTACAAGACAGAGGAAGGCAGAGCCATCCTTAAGGCTCAGGAAGGAGCCACCCATCACGGCGGCTGCGGAAACTGCGGAGGTGACGAATAATGGACGTTTTAAAGAGAGTACCCATCAGAGAACAGGAGCCAAAAGTAAGAGCAGCTAACTTTGAAGAGGTCTGCCTTGGCTATACACAGGAAGAAGCACAGGAGGAGGCGTCCCGCTGCTTAAACTGCAAGAACGCACAGTGCGTAAAGGGCTGTCCCGTATCCATCAATATCCCCAAATTTATTTCAGAGGTAAAAGAGGGCAAATTTGCGGATGCAGCCGCTACCATTGCTGAGTCCAGCGCCCTTCCCGCTGTCTGCGGCCGTGTATGTCCTCAGGAGAGCCAGTGCGAGGGAAAATGTATCCGCGGCATCAAGGGCGAGCCGGTTTCCATCGGAAAGCTGGAGCGTTTTGTAGCGGACTGGTCCAGAGAAAACGGCGTCGTTCCCGTAAAGCCTGAAAAGACCAACGGTATCAAGGTAGCTGTCATCGGTTCCGGCCCTTCCGGTCTGACATGTGCGGGCGATCTGGCAAAGATGGGTTATGAGGTAACGATTTTTGAGGCACTTCATGAGCCGGGCGGCGTATTAACCTACGGTATCCCGGAATTCCGTCTGCCAAAGACCAGAGTCGTTCGTCCTGAGATTGAAAATGTAAAGAAGCTGGGCGTTAAGATCGAGACAGACGTGATCATCGGAAAGTCCGTAACCATTGACGAGCTGATGGACGAAGAGGGCTTTAAGGCCGTATTTATCGGCTCCGGCGCAGGACTTCCCAAGTTCATGGGAATCCCCGGTGAAAATGCCAACGGCGTATTCTCCGCAAATGAATACCTGACCAGAAGCAACCTGATGAAGGCATTCAGAGACGATTATGACACACCAATCTTCCTGGGCAAAAAGGTAGCCGTAGTAGGCGGCGGAAACGTAGCCATGGACGCTGCCAGAACCGCACTTCGTCTGGGCGCAGAGGTACATGTTGTATACAGAAGAAGCGAGGCAGAGCTTCCGGCCCGTGTGGAGGAGGTTCACCACGCAAAGGAAGAGGGCGTACAGTTTGACCTTCTTACCAATCCGGTAGAGATCCTGACCGACGAAAATGACTGGGTAACCGGCATGGTAGTCCGTAAGATGGAGCTTGGCGAGCCGGATGCATCCGGACGCCGCAGACCGGTAGAGGTAGAAGGCTCCGACTACACCATCGAGGTAGATACGGTGATCATGTCTCTGGGAACTTCACCAAACCCGCTGATTTCTTCTACAACCGAAGGACTGCAGACCAATAAGTGGAAATGCATCATTGCAGATGAAAGCAATGGAAAGACCACCAAGGAAGGCGTATACGCCGGCGGCGATGCCGTAACAGGCGCAGCTACCGTGATCCTGGCTATGGAGGCAGGTAAGGCAGGCGCGAAGGGTATTGATGAATATCTGAAGGGGAAAGAGGCCTGAAGAATATAAATAAAGCAGTAAAGGATGTCAGATCAGGGAAGCATTGACTGGCATCCTTTTTGTATTCTCAATAAAAACTCATTATAAAACACAAGACTATGGTGGGAAAATGTGATAAAATGATAACGCTTCCTGTTGCAGTAGAACAAGAAACAGTTTGGTTAAATAGAAATCAAATGGCTGAATTATTTGGTAGAGATATAAAAACGATTGGTAAGCATATAAATAACGCTTTGAATGAAGAATTGTAAAGTACCCCTGCAACTGTCGCAAAATTTGTGACAGTTCAAAAATTAGTAATTTAACTATCTTTTTACTGGAAAAACACCTCTTTCTGTGTTAGTATAAAAATATGTTCTTGCTTCCGGAAATACCGGGGGGGGGTGGTATATAAATGTACCGTAAAATAAGTTTAGTGGACGCAGAAAAGGTTTACATTAAAACATTTGGGGGATTTGACCTGTATTATAGGGGGAAAGAGATTGATTTTTCAAATGCCAAAGCAAAAGAACTGCTGGCAGTTCTGGTAGACCAGGGTGGCAGGGAAATCAGCCTGCATGAGATGGCCCAGATTCTTTCGGACGGGGAAGATGATGAAACGGCCAGACAGGCAGTTCATGTGGCGTGGTCCAGGCTCAAGAAAACGCTCGTCAGCTATGGGCTGGGAGATATCGTGAGGAAAGGCCGCGGATTTTATGCGCTGAACCGCCGGCGGATCCGGTGCGACTGCTGGGAGATGCTGGAGGAGAATGAAGACCGTTACTTTATGGGCGAATATATGCCGGAGTACAGCTGGGCAGAGGTTACATTGTCATATCTGCTCCAGAAGTTTGAGAAAATTAAAACCCGGAAAATAAGGGAAGCACAGAACGAATAATAAAGTAATGGGGGAAAAAGGACTGCAGGGCAGAATACCTGCAGTCCTTTTTTTGGAAATTATGTAAAAAAAACGGTACTAAAATAAAAACACTTTGAAAATGTTACGAAAATACAGGAAACATGCATAACAATGCAAAACTGTAACGGTACTGATAAGGTTCATGGTGTATCTTATTAAAGGATAGTTAATAAAAATTAAGTTTTTATTAAGAATACGATTAAAAGCGGGAGAGATATTTAATGAGTCAGAGGGAAGGGCAAAACATATTTATAAAAACCTTTGGCGGGTTCGATGTATTTGTAGACGGGAAACAAGTCCATTTTTCCAGTGAAAAGGCAAAGGAAATGCTGGCGGTTCTGGTGGATAAGAGAGGGAGCAGCGTATCCTTATCACAGATGGCCTGGCTGCTGTATGAACAGTCACCGGAACAGACCGCCAAAAATAATCTTCGGGTGATTTATTACCGGCTGAAAAAAATACTGGAGAATAACGGGATTGGCGGCATGCTGATCAAAAAGAGAGGAAGTTTTGCGGTGGACGCCAGCAGCTTTATCTGTGATGTATACGAATTTGTGGAAGGGAATCCCGACTATGTCCCCTTGTTTCTGGGAAACTATATGTCCGGTTACGAGTGGGGGCAGGAGGTAGTGCCTTATTTAAACAACCTTTACTGCCAGTACTGTGAAACGCCTATGAACGGACTTTCCGATCAGGTTCATGAGACGATTCTCAGTCAGGGGAAAAAAGGCGGAAAGAGAAAATGACGGATCAGCTGGAAATGATCGATATCCACGCTCATATTCTGCCGGGAATTGACGACGGAGCCAGAAACTGGGAGGAAACCGGCCGTCTGCTGGAGGCAGCCTGGGCGCAGGGAGTCCGCCATATTATCGCAACCCCCCATTTTTCCAGAAAGACGGATATGGAGCAGTTAAGACAATTAAAAGCAGGCGTCCGGGAGCTGGCTCACAGAAAAGGGCTGGAACTTGAAATAAGCCTGGGACAGGAACTGCGGTATTTTGAAGAACTGCCGCTGTATCTGGAACAGGGCAGAGCGCTCACACTGGCAGAAAGCCGGTATGCTCTGGTGGAATTCAAACCGGGAGATGGATTTCAGACCATAAGACGGGCAGTCCGGGAACTGGTCCAGTACGGATTTATTCCCGTATTGGCTCACGCAGAGCGGTATCTTTGCCTTCGTGAAACAGGCAGGACCGAGGAGCTGGTTCAGAGCGGAGCCTGTCTGCAGGTCAATGCAGAAAGCCTGACAGGCGGTCTGTTTGACCGGACGGCAGCCTGGTGCCTGAAAGAAATCCAGAAGGGGAGGATCCACTTTGCCGCCAGCGATATGCACCGGCCGGATACAAGGCCGCCCAGGCTGGAAGAGGCATTTAAAAAACTGTCAAAAAAGCGCAGCTGTCCAGATGCGGCCACCATATTTGGGAAAAATCAGAGATATATTCTGGAAAACAAGGTACTGTAGCAAAACTATTATGAAAAGAAAAGGAAATGTTATACCATGGAAAAGAAGTTTGATGACAATGACGAGATACAGATCGATCTGCTGGAACTGGCCTATGCTTTAAAAAAGAAGCTGTGGCTGATCATCCTGGGGCTGATCGTAGGAGCTTTCGGAGCGGGGCTGTACAGCAAGATCCTGCTGACGCCCATTTATAAATCCACCGCAATGGTCTATGTACTTTCAAAGGAAACAACTCTTACCTCACTGGCAGACCTGCAGATCGGCAGCCAGCTTACCAAGGACTACAGCGTGCTGGTAACCAGCCGTCCGGTATTGGAGCAGGTGATTGAAAAACAGCAGTTAGACATGAGGGTGGATGAACTAGAGCGTATGATCAGCATTGGAAATCCGACAGATACCCGTGTGCTCACTATTACCATATCGGATACAGATCCGATCCGCGCCCAGGCGCTGGCAGAAGAGGTGGCAAAGACTTCTTCCGATTACATAGGCGATATTATGGAAATGGTTCCGCCCAAGATCATCGAGGAAGGCGTACCGGCAGAAAAACCAAGTTCTCCAAATGTGAAAAAGAATGCGGCTATGGGCGGTCTGGCAGCAGCCGTACTGATCAGCGGAATTATCTGTCTGGGAGTGATCATGGACGACACTATAAAGACAGAAGAAGACGTGGAGAAATATCTGGGACTTACTGTACTGGCTTCTATTCCGGATGTGGATGAAACCGGCAAATCAGAAAACGAAAAGGGAAGAAAAAAGAAGAAAACGAAGGGAGCGGTGTAAAAAATGGAGATGAGACTGGAATTAAAAAATACGGAACGAAATGATTATTACTATGAAGAAGCCATTAAGACACTGCGTACCAATATCCAGTTCTGCGGCAGCAGCTTAAAAACCATTCTCTTTACAAGTACCGTATCGGGAGAAGGAAAAAGCGCTACTACAGTAGCCGTAGCTTCTTCTCTGGGAAGTATCGGGAAAAGGGTTCTTCTGGTAGACGCGGATATCCGCAAATCCGTACTGGTGAAGCGTCATGAGATCAGCGGTCGTCCCAACGGCCTGTCCCAGTATCTCAGCGGCCAGAAAAAGCTTGGAGAAGTTATTTACCACACAAATATGGAAAATGTGGACATGATCCTGGCAGGCCCCTATTCTCCCAATCCGGCAGAGCTGTTAGAGGATGAACTGTTCAAAGTCCTGCTGGAAAATGCAAGGGAATTGTATGATTACATCATAATCGATACCCCTCCCATGTTAAACCTTATTGACGGCGCGATCATCGCAAATCAGTGTGACGGAGCTGTGATCGTAGTGGAAAGCGGGGGCATCAGCTACCGTATGGCCCAGAAGGTAAAATCCCAGCTGGAAAAGAGCGGATGCCGGATCCTGGGGGCAGTCTTAAACCGGGTGGGAGGAGAGTACGGCTCAGGCTATTATAAGAAGTATTACGGCAAATATTATAAGAAATATTACGGAAAATACGGTAAGTACGAGCGTTACGGATACGATTCCCCAAAAGAAAGAGAAAACATTGAAGAAAGCAGATAAGAAAAAGAGAGAATGGCTGGTTACAGCAGCGGTTATTCTGGCAATCCTGTTTGCAGCTGTTTCCTGGAATCTGTATCAGGAAAAAAAGCTGGCTGCCGCCGAGGCACAGCTCTGGAGAGAGCAGGCCGGTACATCACAGAAAGAGGGGAAAGCCGGATACGGACAGGTACAAAACACCATCGAATACAAAGGAAAAACCTATCGCCGGAATACCTATGTAAAAGCCATTCTGTGCATGGGGATCGACCGGAGGGAACCTCTGACAGAGACGAAAACAGCGGGAGCGGGGGGACAGTCCGACGGCATCTTTCTGGTCGCCCAGGACACGGCCAGAGACCGGGTGCAGGTTCTGGCCATACCAAGAGACACCATGACCCCCATTCCCCTTACAGATCTGAGCGGAAATATCCTGGGCTATGATACGCAGCATCTCACACTGGCCTACGCCTATGGGGACGGAAGAGAAAAAAGCTGCCAGTTTATGTGCCAAGCGGTGACAGAGCTTCTGGACGGCCTTCAGATCGACGGATACATGGCTGTAAGCATGGGAGCGCTGAAACCTCTTAATGACGCGGTAGACGGCGTAACCGTAACCATTGACGATCCGGAGCTGGAAAAAAGAGATCCGGCCTTTAAACCCGGAACCTCCGTAACCCTGATGGGCGATCAGGCCGAAGCTTTCCTGCGCTACAGGGATACAAGAAAAAGCCAGAGCGCCGTAGCCCGTCTGGAGCGCCAGAAGGGATATATCGCCGGTTATGCGGAGGCCGTGAAGAAAAAGGCCTCACGGGAAGAGGGAGTTGCATTAAAGCTTCTGGAAACGGCAGCTCCCTATATGGTAACAAATCTTTCCAAGGATCAGTATCTGGATATGGTGATGGCATTTATTGGAAGCAGCCAGCAGCTGGGGGGAGATGATATCCGCACACTTCCGGGAGAAGGAGCAGAGACAAGGATCTATGACGAATACCATCCGGATCCGGAAGGAGTAACACAAATGGTTCTAGACCTGTTTTACAGGGTTGAAGAATAGAACAAATTTATCAGGAAAGGAAAGGTGAACGATCATGAAGAAAAAGGCAGTAGTTATTGCAATGGCAGCAGCTCTTGCGGTTTCACAGTATGCAGCCGTATTTGCGGCAAACAGTCCGGGAACCGGAGTTGTGATTCCCAATGAGGACAGCGACGGCGATTATGACATCGGAGAGCGCGTGGATCAGGTAACAGGCGGATCTTCCTCAGCATCAGGCACAGGAAATTCCTCAGCCGCCACGCCGGGAGGACAGACCGCAGCCCAGATTACGGTTCCCACTGAAAGCGGAACAGCCAGCCAGAGCGGCGGCCAGGCCGTAGTAGGAGATACAGGCATCGAGTTTGTACAGGGAAGCGAAAGCGCGGTAAGCGGACTTCCGGAAACCGTTGTATCCACCATTAATGCCATTAATACCGGAACCGGTCTGGCAGAGGCCGGAACCGGTCTGGACTTAAGCGGCTACAATGCCCTGGTAGGAACCACCGCAGTTATGACCTATCAGGCCGGAACCAGAGTGGAAAAAACAGGAGCTACCAATATGCCTGTGTATGTCCCAAATCTGGTAGAGGGTCTGGGAACCGTACAGGTGCTCTTCTACAACAACATGACTTCCAAGTGGGAGCTGATCACGCCTACATCTGTGGATGTGGCAAAGAAGATGATCCATGTGACCATCCCGAACTCGGGAACATTTTCGGTTATCTATAAGCGCTGACAGAGCGTGTAAGGATAATATGCGCCGGTTTCCATGATCGTGAGGCCGGCGCAGTCACAAAACGCTGTTTTGAAAACACACAAAGGAAAAGGGGGACATATTAATGAAATCTGCAAGTATGAGAAAAATGATGGAATGTTTGATGGTTGTACTGATGGTATGGTCTGTATTTCAGATCAGAAACTGTATTACATTACAGGACGTCCAGTATGCTCAGGACAGGATCCACTGGGACATACTGGCATATGAACTGCTCTTTCTGGCGTCCTGTTTTGGTTTTGTGACAGCTATGGGGACAGGAATTTTAAAAAAGAACCACAGTGAGGAGTAATTGATTATGCTGATCCGGAACAAATCATTTTATATGTTTGCAGACGCCATTGCTGTGGTTGTATCATTTATACTTGCCCTGCTGGGCAGATTTGCTTCTCTGGATGCAGGGGACTTCCAGCTGGGAAACTGGTACGGCTGTATTTTGATGCTTTTTATTTACATTGTGGTTATTTTATTCTATCAGCCGGACCAGCCTATAATGAAGCGAAACCGATGGAATGAACTGAGAGTAGTCATCACGGATAACTTTTATATGGTTATGGTGCTGACACTTATTCTTTTTGCATTTAAACTTGGAGACAATTCGTCCCGCAAGTTTTACATATTATTTTTTCTTTTCAATATATTGACCATGTATCTGGGACGGATCACGATTAAGACGGCGCTGTTTCGGTATTATGGAAAACAGGAAAACAGAAAGCGTCTGTTGATCTGCGCATCAGATACAAATGTATTGAAGGTAATGAATCAGGTAGTTAACGCAAGACTATACGACTATGATGTGTCTGCCATTGCGGTTATGCACATTCACGGAAAGATAGAGTTGAACCAGGTAGGGAGAAATGAAAACGGAAGCTATCTCTGGTCTGATTCAGACGGATTGACGGAATATCTGAAAAAACAGGTGGTAGACGAGGCTCTTTTAAGCCTTCCCACTATGCGACGTGAAAAACTGAATGATTTAATCCGCCGGCTGGAGGCATTGGGAATTGTTGTCCACGTTACGGTTAATACGTTTGGAATGGCAGAAAAAGAGAAAGCAATCGAAAATTTCGGATCTTACCGTGTGCTTACATACAGTCCAAGAATTTTTGAGCCTGCAGAATTGTTTTTAAAGCGCCTGATGGATATAGTAGGCGGTCTGGTGGGAATCATTTTCACCTGTATTTTATCCATTTTCGTTGTACCTGCCATATATCTGGAATCTCCCGGTCCCGTTATTTTTAAACAGACCAGGATTGGAAAGAATGGAAGACGTTTTTCCATTTACAAATTCCGCTCCATGTATATGGATGCGGAAGAACGTAAAAAAGAGCTTATGGCACAGAATCAGATGGACGGCCTTATGTTTAAAATGAAGGACGATCCCAGAATTACAAAGGTAGGAAAATTTATAAGAAAAACCAGTATCGACGAATTTCCACAGTTCTTTAACGTATTGAAGGGGGATATGAGTCTGGTGGGAACAAGACCGCCGACGCTGGATGAATTTATGCAGTATGAAGAACATCACAAGAGACGTTTAAGCTTAAAGCCAGGAATCACGGGAATGTGGCAGGTCAGCGGACGGAGTGAGATTCAGAATTTTGAGGATGTAGTGAAGTTGGATCTGGAATATATTGACAACTGGTCCATCTGGCTGGATATTAAAATCCTGCTTCAGACGGTTCTAGTTGTGTTGATGCATAGAGGGGCTGAGTAAAGAGAGTATGGAACGCTTTATGAAAAGTAATTTAGATATAGCAATGTTTGGCCATAAGCGAATTCCTTCGAGAGAAGGAGGTATTGAAATTGTTGTAGAAGAATTGTGTACCAGGATGGTTAATAAAGGGAACAGGGTTACCTGTTATAACAGAGCCGGACACCATGTAAGCGGAGCTGAGTATGATACAAAAGCAGCAAAAGAGTATAAAGGGATTCGGCTGAAAAAGGTTCCGACAATTGAAAAAAAGGGACTCGCAGCAGTATCCTCCTCTTTTTTTGCAGCGATTTTTGCTGCTTTAGGGCATTATAATGTGGTACATATTCATGCAGAGGGACCAGCCTTTTTTTGCTGGATCCCTAAATTGTTTCGGAAAAAAGTGATAGTGACAGTTCATGGACTTGACTGGTCACGTGAAAAGTGGAAAAGTGGATTTGGCTCTAAATTTATTCGTCAAGGAGAACGAAATGCGGTAAAGTATGCAGATGAAATCATTGTATTAAGCGAAGGGGTTCAGAAGTATTTTATGGACACCTACGGAAGAAAAACAAGATTTATTCCTAATGGTGTCAATAGTCCAGAAATCAAATCTACAGAATTGATTCATGAAAAATATGGATTAACAAAGGATTCGTACATTTTATTCTTAGGAAGACTGGTACCGGAAAAGGGAATTCGATACTTAATCGAAGCCTTTAAACAGGTAAAGACAGATAAAAAGCTTGTGATAGCAGGCGGAAGTTCTGATACAGATGAATTTGCAAAAGAGCTGAAAGAAATGGCAAAAGGAGATGACCGGATTCTGTTTACCGGATTTGTTCAGGGACAGGCTTTGGAAGAACTGTACAACAATGCGTATGTGTATACACTTCCCAGCGATATGGAGGGTATGCCTTTGAGTCTTCTGGAAGCTATGAGCTATGGAAACTGCTGTCTGGTATCGGATATTGCGGAATGTGCAGAAGTGGTAGAAGATAAGGCTTTGATTTTTGAAAAGTCAAATGTAGATGATTTGAGAGAAAAACTGCAAAAAGCCTGTGATGAAGTAGATATGGTAGAAGGAATGAAACGACAGGCATCGGACTTTATCTGCAGTAAGTATAATTGGGACGAGGTTGTAGAGAGAACATTAGATTTATATAGGGGACATAAATCATGATTCGAGTATTACAGTGTGTAAATGATATGCATCGTGCAGGATTAGAGACGATGTTGATGAATTATTATAGAAATATTGATCGCTCAAAAATTCAATTTGATTTTCTGACACATCGGCCACATAAGAGTGATTATGATGATGAGATACTTAGTTTAGGTGGTAAGGTGTATTATGCACCAAGACTTTATCCGCAAAATTATCCTAAGTATTTTAAATGGATGGAGCAGTTTTTTAAGGAACATCCAGAATATAAAATTGTACACAGCCATATTGATGCTATGAGTTATTTGCCATTGAAAGCAGCAAAAAAAGCAGGTATACCTGTGAGAATAGCCCATAGTCATAATACTTCTATCGATAAAGATTTTAAGTATATACTGAAACAGTATTTTCGCTCTAGAATTAATTCAGTTACGACAGATTTTTGTGCCTGTGGAGAAGAAGCAGGAAAATTTTTATTCGGGGATGTAAGATATACGATTATTCCAAATGCGATTAATATTTCAAAATTTTTATTTGACCCTGAAATAAGAAGAAAAAAACGCGAAGAATTGAATATTAAAAATGAATTTGTAATTGGTCATGTGGGAAGATTATCGTACCAAAAAAATCATAAATTTTTAGTTCAAATTTTTAAAGAATTTGTTTCACAGAATCCTGATTCCGTGCTTTTGTTAGTAGGTGTAGGGGAAAAGGAAAATGAAATAAAAAAACAAGTTGAGAAATTTGGATTAAACCCCAAAGTGAAATTTTTGGGCAATCGGACAGATGTCAATGAATTATATCAGGCAATGGATATTTTTGTAATGCCTTCGTTTTTTGAAGGAGTTCCGGTTGTTGGTATAGAAGCTCAGTTTGCAGGATTACCTTGTGTTTTTTCAAACAAAGTACCTAAGGAAGTTAAATTTAACCCAAAAACGGATTTTATGGGATTAGACGAATCGTTAAAATCATGGGTTAAGATTATAGAAAAATATAAGGATGACAATAGAGAAGAGCTGTTAGGAGAATTAGAAAATAGTTCTTATAATATAAAAAAGGCACATACATTGTTGGAAAATTATTATTTAAGTTTAGAGAGCGATTAGATTATGGCAGGACATAAGAGCATAAAACGAATTGTACATCGTTGCATGGAAGAGTTAGATGCAACTCGAAGAATTGCACAGGTAACTTCTTTAAAGGAAGGATTAGAAACATTTCGTGCAAAAGTAGATATCCAAATTATGAATCGTAATGGATATTATGAAAATGAATCAAGAAAGAAACATCTACTTAGAAAACATGATATTATGATTCGTTATTATGAAAAGACATTTGGAGATTTTTTGAAAACATATGATTATAATCATACCAATCAAGAATTTCAAAAAACAAAGTATTCAGATCGTATTTGGATTTGTTGGTGGCAGGGATTGGAACAGGCACCGGAACTAGTAAAAGTATGTGTAAATTCTATTCAGAAAAATGCAGGAAATCACAGAGTCATTGTTTTAACAGATGATAATTATAAGGATTATGTAGATATTCCAGAGTGGGTAGAGGAAAAAAAGAATAAAGGGATTATAACGAGAACAAATTATTCAGATTTGTTAAGGTTGTCTTTATTAGCAAAGCATGGAGGAATGTGGATTGATTCTACATTTTTCTGTACACAGCCAGTATTAGATGATTATTTTCAGTGGCCTTTATGGTCGATAAAGAGACCAGATTATTTTCATGCATCTGTAGCATCAGGGTATTTTGCAGGATATTCTTTGTGTTGCAATGAAGAAAATCGTTTTATATTTATGACAATTCGCGATTTTTTCCTTCACTATTGGAAAAATAATGATACAATGGTTGATTATTTGATGGTAGATTACATGATTGTATTGGCACAGAAGTATGATGCTAGAATAAAAAAAGAATTTCAAAAAATACAGTCTAATAATCCCGAATGTGATGAATTATATAAAGTTATGAGTGAACCATTTAATCAGAAAAAGTGGGATATTATGAAATCTGAAACAGCATTATTCAAGTTAAGTTGGAAATATCAATATCCTATTGAAAAAAATGGGGAAAAAACATTTTATGGGATGTTAGTGCAAGATAAATTGTAATTTTGATGGGGGAATTATATGAATCCGAAGATAAGCGTAATTGTACCAATATACAATGCGGAACTTTATCTTGAAGAATGTATTCATTCAGTATTGAATCAAACATTAAGAGATATTGAATTATTATTAATTGATGATGGTTCTACAGATGGATCATTTAGAATCTGTGAAGAATATAGTAAAAAGGATAACAGAGTTCAGGTGTTCCGTAATAAGAATGTTGGTCAGGGATTAGAGAGAAATTTTGGAGTCAGAAAAGCCGCAGGAGAATATATTGCTTTTTTAGATTCAGATGATCAATATAAAGAAGATGCACTAGAACGATTATATCAGAAAGCTATGGAAACTAATGCAGATATGGTTTCCGGTGGGTATGCAGATGTATGTAACCATGAAATTATAAAGGAACATCTATTAGGAAATAGAATTTTAGATAGTACTGAAAAAATAAAAAAAGTAATGTCTGATTTAATTTCATATGAGAAAAAAGAAGGATATGATGGATGTATAGCTGTTTGGGATAGTATTTTTAAAAAGCAGTTGCTTATAGATAATAATATTCAATTTTTGTCTGAAAGGGATATATATTCAGAGGATTTACTATATAAACTAATGGTTATGTCATGCTCTCGAAAAATAACTTTTTGCAATGATATTACATATTTATATCGAGTAAATGATACATCATTTACAAATAGAATTAGTGAATCGGTATTAAATAGAATTACTAATTTGTATGATGAAATTATTTTAAGATTTGAAGAGTTTTTACAGGAATTTAATTTAAAAGAAAGATTAGTTAATCGGACCTTTTTTACACTACGATTTAATATTAAAAAAGTTTCAAAATCAAGAGATGTTAAAAAGTTTTATAAAATGATTTTTGAAAATAAAAAATTAATGGGAATTGTTGTGACATATAAACCAAATAATTTGAAAAATTTTGTTATATACTATTTAATTAAATGGAAAATGCTGGGGATGTTTTATATGTTCTTTTAAAGAAATTAAATTTTAGGAGAGACCAGCTATGAAAAGTCAAGTATAAATTAGCCAGAAATTCAGTTTTTTTTGTTTCGGGTAAAAAGGGTAACTTTAACAAAGCTCCCTAAAAGCCCTTGTTCAAAATCTATCGATTATGGTATGTAGGCCTCTTATTCGAGGTTAAATTCTATTTCGTCAGTGAGCATCTTCCAGATGACTCTGACAAGCTTGCCAGCACAGTGTCCAAGGGCATTGTAGTGTGGTTCGGCCTTCAGCTCTCTTGGCATCATAATAAGCCTTGAAAGTAGAGTTGTTTTTAACAACATTGTGAGCTGCATTTATAAGGGCATAGCGTAATACCCTTGAACCTCGCTTGGACATTCTGGTTCTCTGTGCCTGGAAATTACCAGACTGATGAACCGATGGATCCAGTCCGGTGAACGCAAGCAGTTTCTTTAGTTCTGAGAAATGGTGTATATCACCAATCTCACCAAGGATCATCCCGCCATTGATGAAACCAATTCCGGGAATGGTCATAATCACAGAGTGCAGGCAGGTGACAAGATTTGCCATTTCAAGCTCTGTGTGAAACAATTGGCTATCCAGTAACTCAATCTGTTCAATGGTGTGAGTTATCTGAATAGATAAAGAACTGTCATTGACACCGACAGACTTCTGTGCGAGAATTCTTAATTCTCTGGCTTTCTCCTTACCGAAATGGCCGTGGGAAGCAACTTCGAGAAGGTGAGCAAGATGGGTCATATGCATAGAAGCAATGGCAGTTGGTGTCGGAGCCTCTTTAAGGAGGGTATAGACAGAATTCTGATGCAGGCCAGATTTGAAGAAATACTGTAGTTCAGGGAAAACCTGATCCACATAAGAAGTCAGCTGTATTTTTAAACGGGTACGCTGCTTCACCAGTTTCTGACGGAATCTGTCGAACTCTTTGAGTTCAATATAATCCAGGGTCATGAATCGTAAGGAGTCCTGCATCATAAGGGGTTTAGCAATAACAAACGTGTCGACTTTATCAGTCTTAGTCTTACGTACATTATTTTTACGCATAGAAGAAGTCTGAATCGGGTTTAGAACACACACTTTAAAGTCCTTGCTGATAAGAAAACGAACAAGGTTGTCACCGTAGTGTGCCGTTGACTCAAGACCTATGATGATGCTGTTCTGGTCAAGTGGTGCCAGTTTAGAAAGCAACAGATAGAAGCCATCATAGTCATTTGTGAATTTGAACGGCTCAATGAGTATCTCGCCGTCGGAAGAAATCGCAGCGGCGAAATGGTTAAGTTTGGCAATATTAATGTCGACGTAAATCATGAGGTTGTACCTCCCTTTCATAAAGTCTGATACTGTGGTATCCACCAACAATTATCATCGTAGACTTGATTGAAATAAGCACTCTGAGCAAACGCTCTGGCAACATCTAGCTAATAAACAATTCAGATAAAAGAGGTGGCAATACACTCCTGTTGAGTAGTCAAAACTACAGAAAAATTAAAAGTCACAGTATCTGAATGTATTAAACCACGAAACAAAAAAAGAAAGGAAGTATGTTGTTTTTGCTTCTAATAACATCATACAAGTAGAATAATGAAAATTGGTATTATGACATTTCATAGAGCTATTAATTATGGAGCCGTTTTACAGACATATGCTTTACAAAAATATTTGAATGATAGCGGATATGATGCAGAAGTTATTGATTATCGCTGTGATCACATGGAGAATTTTTATAAGATTTTAAGTGTAAAAAATAAATCCATTAAGCAGGTTATTAGGGGCCTTTTAAATTTTATACATGTATATAAAAAGAAAAGTAGATTTTATGGATTTTTAGATCAGAATGTAAAAATAAGTTCAAAGATTTATGATAAATCAAATATTGGTGAATCAAATAATGAATATGATAAGTTTATTACAGGGAGTGACCAGGTATTTAATTATGCATGTTCACAATTTGATAAAAATTATTTTTTAGAGTTTGTTAAAAATTATGATAAGAAATATTCTTATGCTGCTTCATTTGGTATGAAAGAAGTTCCGTGTGAATATGCAGAGGAATATAAAAAGTTACTTTCAACATTTCATGAGTTGTCAATTCGTGAAACAGATGGACAACAAATAGTAAAAACATTGGTTGGAAAAGAAACAGAATTATCAATGGATCCGGTTTTTTTATTAGGCAGGGAAGATTGGGAGCGATTAGCTAAGAAACCGAAAATAGAACATTATATATTGATATATAAATTGAATACATCAAATTTATTGTTTGATTTTGCAAGAAAATTAGCTAAGATGACAAATACAAAAATTGTTGCATTGAACTTTGATATTGTTGATCAGATGAAAACACCAGATATAAAAGGATTATTTTCAACATCAATCGAAGAATTTTTAGGATATTTTAAGTATGCAGATTACGTTGTAACAAATTCATTTCATGGAACTGCATTTTCTATTATTTTCCATAAAAATCTTTATGTAGAGGCTTTACAAAAAGATTTTAAGCCTAATGATAGAGTAGAATCATTATTAAATTTAACAGATTTGAATGTATGTAAAATAAAAACTTTAGAGGATTGCGTATTAGATATTAATAGAGACTTCAGTATGGCAGATGAACAAATCAATAAAAAATGTGCGGAAGCAAAACAATATCTTGAAAGGATTATGAATGAAAATTTTAGAATGTTCTGACTGGAAAGATAAAAGAATACTAGAAATAATAATTGCAGCTGTGATTAATTTAATAATATTTTCTGCAAATAATAAATTGATGATGTATACAAAACATTTATCATTATTGGTAATTATCCTTTGCTTAGGAATGTTTATTTTAAACAGGAACTATATATTGAAAATAAATAAATATAAACTCATGTATTCTTTATTTGTGATAATGATAATGGTTAGTTGTTTTTGGGTTAGCAATATAAATGTTATTTGGGATTATAGTTTATATTTAATTTCAGGAATATGTGTTATTTTTTCTGATTTTTCAAAGACATTCTACTATTATTTTATGAAAAATTTTAAGACCTTATTTTGGGTATTTATATTTTCAATGTTTTTAGAGGCATTGTTACCGAATGTGTTTTTTTTAATATTTGGATTTGCTTCATTTGGAGATGCAGAAATGCGAGCTCTTACATCTGGTGGGGCAATTGCAGGTTTAGCTTTTGAAAAGGCATATGCAGCATTTATTTGTAATTTAGGGCTTGGTGTTATTTTTGCAGAATTTGTTGCTCAAAGATCATATAAATATGTTATTCAAAGCATACTTGTAATGATAGCATTAATGATGACAGGTAAGCGCACATTGTTTATTATCCCAATTGTTGCTTTATTAATTTATGTAATGTTATTTAGTAAAAATAATAAGTTTATAAAATTAGCTGGAGTTGGATTAGGAATATCAGCATTTATTATAATAGCATATACGATAATTCCAGAAGCATCTTTAATTATTGATAGAATTATTAATAGCGGAGGAGATGTTTTATCTGGAAGAGAAAATTTTTGGAATTATGCTATGGATATGTTTCATCAAAATCCATTTTTTGGAAGAGGGTTTATGTCATTTAATGATTTCGTGTTTAATCAAGGATTTCGTTATTATGGAGAAAGATGGAATTATCAAGCACATAATGTATATATTCAGCTCTTGGGAGAAACTGGTATTATAGGATGTGGAGTGATCATTACACTGATTGTTATTTTGATAATTAAAGCCATATCTTTAGCAAAAACCACATCTAATTTTTGGGATGTACTTTTAGTTTATTGGATAATGTTATTTGGAATTTATAGTCTTACAGGAAATACACTTTATTATCCGTGCCAATTGATTATTTTGGTAGTGTCCATCTTACTTATTTCTAATGTGAAAAAAATAAGAGAAGTATCTTATCAGATTGGAAAAACAATTAAATGGAAGAGTTTAGCTTGAATGGAGGGGGCAAAATGGAGCCATTAGTGAGTATTATTACTCCGTCATATAACTCGGGAAAATATTTAGATGCATATTTTACTTCAATTTTAAATCAAGATTATAAAAATTATGAAATTATTTTTATTAATGATGGATCGACAGATGATACAGAGAGTATTGTAAATAAATATAAGGAATTGTTTGAAAAAAAGAATGTTCGTTTTGTTTATTTAAAACAAAATAATGGTGGACAAGCAAAAGCTATGAATTTAGGTTTCCCATATATTCAGGGAAAATATTTTATTTGGCCAGATTCCGATGACGAACTTTATTCCAATAATATTAGCGAAAAAGTAAAATATATGGAGCAGCATCCAGATATTGCATTGGCAATGTCTGGAGCTGATTATGTAGATGAGAGTGGTAATATAATAGATTATTTACAAAGACAGCAGCTGGATAATGATAATTTTTTTGAAGATTTATTATTAAGTAAAAACGTAGTATTTTGCCCGGGTATTTATATTATGAGAACAGAAAAATTTTTTAAATATGTACCAAATGGGCAAATTAATGAAAGCCGGATAGGTCAAAATTATCAAATTTTATTACCAATAGTATATCATGATAAGTATGGCTATATTGATAAAACATTGTACAAGTACATTTTACATAAAAATAGTCATTCCAATAAGGATAATAATCAATATGAAAAGATGATCCAACGCTTTAAAAAGCAGGAAGAAACATTATATATTCTTATAAAAAGTATTTGTGATGAAAATGATGAGAAAGTTTATAAAAATAAATTATATATCCATTTTCATCGTTTTTATCTGCGTTTGGCTAATAAATATGGTATGAAGCAGGATTTAAAAAAATATTATGAACAGTTGAAGCAAGTTAATGGAAATGGTATGAAGGAAAGAATATATTATGTATTGGGAATTATTGGTATAAAAAAGAGGTAAATAATGGGTCGATCGAAAAAATTTATGTATAATTCCATTACAACGGCATTATTGCAAGTTGTAACAATGGTAGCAGGTTTTGTTACACCAAGATTTATGCTAACGGCATATGGCTCTGAAATTAATGGTTTAGTATCATCCATTTTACAATTTATTAGTTATTTTAATTTGGTAGAAGCAGGATTATCAAGTGCAGCGGTATATTCCTTGTATAAGCCGATTGCAGATAAAGACCATGATAAAATTAATAGAATTGTAACAGCAGCAAAGCATTTTTATATAAAATCAGGATTTATTTTTGTCAGTTTAGTTGCATTATTGGCTTTATGCTATCCGTTTATTGCCAGTTCAACAGTATTAGATCAAACAAGTATTTTTGTGCTTGTTCTTGTATTAGGTGTCAATGGTTCTTTAGAGTTTTTTACCTTAGCAAAGTACAGAGCATTACTTACAGCAGATCAAAAAACATATGTGATTTCTCTGGCATCTATAGTATATACTATTTTAAATACAATTATTGTTGTGGTTTTATCTACAATGCGTATTAATATTGTATTATTGAGAATTATTGCGTTATTTTCAATATTCGTGAGAACAATGATACTGTATGTATATGTAAGAGTAAATTATCATTTTATTCGCTATGATGTAGAGCCTGATTATGCTGCTATGGATAAAAGATGGAGTGCATTGTATTTACAAATTGTACAAACAGTGCAAAATGCATCTCCAGCTGTTTTAATTACTATTTTTTCTTCCTTGAAAATGGTAAGTGTTTATTCTGTCTATAATATGGTTATGTCCGGTATTAATGGAGTTATGTCGGTTTTTTCTACAGGTGTATCTGCAGGATTTGGAGAACTGCTTGTAAAAGGCGATAAAGTGGTATTTAAAAAAGCATATAGGGATTTTGAATATATTTATTATTTCATGGTAAGTGTGATATATTCTATTACATTAGTCACAATTTTACCTTTTATAGAGGTTTATACTAAGGGTGTTAATGATATTCAATATACAAGTTTTATATTTGCAATTTTATTTGTGTCTAATGGAATTTTATATAATTTGAAAACACCTCAAGGTATGTTGGTAATAGCAGCTGGATTATACAGGGAAACAAGAATTCAGAGTACAATTCAAGCAGCTATTTTAGTTGTAGGAGGTATCATTTTTGGTGCAAAAAATGGATTGACAGGAATTATGTTTGCGTCATGCCTGTCAAATTTATATCGCTGCATTGATTTATATTTTTTTATACCCAAGATGGTAACTCAAATGGAAAGAAAAGCTACATTGAAAAATATTATTATTACAATTTCAATGATTATTGTATCTTATTTTACGGCACCACAAATAATAAAATTTTATCCGGTAAGCCTTATTACATGGGTTGTCTATGCGGCTTGTGTTAGTATATATTGTTTGGCATTAATTAGTGTTTTTCATATAATATTTGAACGAGAAAATTTCAAAAAAATATTAGTGAGAATACGAAATATGAAAGGAAAATAAAATGATAGAGTTATATACAAGAAAAGAAGAATGTTGTGGATGCTCTGCATGTGCTAATGTATGTCATAAACATGCAATTCATATGGAACAAGATGAAAAAGGATATTTATATCCGGTTATTGAAAAAGAATTGTGTGTGGAATGTGGACTATGTGAAAAAGTATGCCCATTAAAAGAAAATAAAAGAGAAAATGGTTTTGAAAAAAAAGCATATGGTGTAAAAAATATAAATCAAGAAGAACGAATGAAGAGTAGTTCAGGCAGCGTATTTATTGAAGTTGCAAAATATGTTTTAAATGAGAATGGCGTGGTATATGGTGTCGAATTAACTCAAGATTTTCAAGTAAGACATGAAAGAGCAGAGTCTCTTACAGATGCAAGAAAATTTCAGGGCTCTAAGTATGTTCAAAGTGATAAAAATGATGTTTTTCGGCGGATTCAAAATGATTTGAAAATAGGAAAAACAGTTTTATTTACAGGAACTCCGTGTGAGGTGGCAGGATTAAAGCAGTTTTTGAGAAGAGAATATGATAATTTATATACTTTGGATCTAATTTGTCATGGAGTTCCAAGCATGAAATTATTTCAGGCATGTTTGAAAGAAAAGGAAAAGATTTCAAAAGTAGAGGAAATAAGATTTCGTGATAAAGAGTATGGATGGAGAAATCAAGAACTTTATATTAAATTAAAAAATGGAACTATTTATCACGCACCAATATGGGGAGATAATTTTTATCGACTATTTACTAGCAATTATATATTAAGAGATTCTTGTTATACATGCAAATTTGCAAATATGGAAAGACAAGGAGATATTACAATTGGAGATTTTTGGAATATAAAAAATGTAAATACTGAATTTGAGGATAAATTAGGAGTATCTTCCATTATCATTAATACAAAAAAAGGAAAATATTTATTCGAGAGTTTAAAGAATACCTTTGAAGTAATAGAATGCTCCTTGAATGATATTAATCAGCCCAATTTAAATCATCCTTCATCACGTCCGGAACGATATGAGGAATTTCAAAAAGATTGTTTAGAAAAGGGATTTGATTATTGTCTGAAAAAGTATGGAACGATGAAATTATCTGAAAAAATTAGAAGAAAACTATCGCCCATAAAGCAAAAATTAAAACAATATTTAAAAAAATAGTGGGGACAAGAAGTATATGAATCATAGATATATTAAAGTATATGTAAATATGTGGCGAATACTTCCATTCTATATAATTTGTAAACATTGCAAGCATAAGGATAAAGTTGGTTTAGATATTGCAATGTGGAAAAGGAAAAACAAAGAATTAAATGAGTATTCGGAATTATTTCAATTTGGATATTTTGCGATGAATATGATTGAATTTAGAAATGTTATGTTAAATAGATTGCATCGCAATAAGATTGGTTATGTAATTTCAAGAATGCTATTCAAACCACTGGAAAGTTTGTATATTAATATGCCGCCCGAAAAAATTGGAGGGGGATTATATTTTTTACATGGATTTTCAACAATTGTAGCAGCAAAAGAAATTGGAAACAATTGCTCTATTAATCAGCAAGTTACTATCGGTTATAATGGTAAAGATGCACCAGTGATTGGAAACGATGTAACCATTACAGTAGGTTCAATAGTAATTGGAAATGTAGTTATAAATGATGGAGCAGTTATAGGTGCTGGATCTGTTGTAAAACATGATGTTGAAGCTGGAGATATTGTTGCTGGAGTACCAGCAACCTCAATCAAGAAAAAAGTTTATAGATAATATAATTAAACTATAAAGGCTTTCATAGGATATATTTGTAATTTATTGGATAAAAATGTTTCAGCAAATTGTGGAAAAAATTATTAGAAATGTAGTTATGGCTTTATATCAGCCATTTTGGGGAGCCATTTTAATGGCTTTTATGTCTATGTTTTTGTACCTTTATAGTAAAGAACATGGATGGAAAGGAATAAATCTTTTTATTCAGCCTATTAATTCCTGGGTCAATGAATTTTTAAATTCATCAGATTTTCGCAGGGTATTTCTATTAGCATTTCATGCAACTATGATTTTATTTAGAACTTTAATCAATCGTCAGATTTGGTTTGATCCTTTAGGAAAAATCATGGAGGGCTGGGGATTATATGATGGAGACGGAAAACTAACCACCGAAGCAATAGAGAATTTTATGCTGTTTGTGCCGTTTACCATATTGCTCTTATGGGCATTGGGAAAACATATAATTGATGAAAGATTTACGTTAAGGAGCGTTCTGTGGAGAACGGTGAAAGTGGTTGGTTCCATATCATTGACTATAGAATTTTTACAGGTACTGTTTCATGTTGGTACGTTTCAGATATCCGATCTTACTTACAATACTTTAGGCGGATGTCTGGGCGGAATGATTTATTGGCTTTGTATAAAAATTAAGGGTAAAGGAAAAAGCCAATGTGGAAGGAAGGGATAAGATTATGAAAACAACATTATTAATTATGGCAGCAGGAATTGGTTCTCGTTTTGGAGGCGGAATCAAGCAGTTAGAACCAGTGGACAGCAACGGCCACATTATTATGGATTATTCTATTCATGATGCAATGGAAGCAGGTTTCAATCATGTAGTATTTATTATCCGTAAAGATATTGAAAAGGAATTCAAGGAAGTCATTGGAGATCGAATAGAAACCGTATGCAAAAACTATGGTGTGACTGTAGACTATGCATTTCAGGATATTCATGATATTCCGGGAGAACTTCCGGAAGGACGGACAAAACCGTGGGGAACCGGTCAGGCAGTTCTGGCAGCAAAGAAGGTTTTAAAAACTCCCTTTGTTGTTATTAATGCGGATGATTATTACGGAAAAGAAGGTTTTGAGGCTGTTCATGAATATCTGGTAAACGGCGGCCAGTCCTGTATGGCAGGCTTTGTTCTGAAAAACACCTTATCAGACAATGGCGGTGTAACCCGCGGTATTTGCAAAATGGATGGAGAAAATAATCTGACGGAAGTAGTAGAGACAAAGAATATTGTGAAAACAGTTTCTGGCGCGGAAGCGAATGGAATTAGAATTGATATAGATTCTTTGGTCTCTATGAATATGTGGGGAGTGACACCTGATTTTTTAGAAACATTAGAGATGGGATTTCAGGAATTCTTTGAGAAGGAAGTTCCAGAAAATCCGTTGAAATGTGAATATTTGATTCCATCCTTTATTGGAGAATTATTAGAACAGGGAAAAATTGCTGTAAAGGTACTTCGTACCAATGATACCTGGTATGGCATGACTTACAAGGAAGATGTAGTAGCTGTAAAAGAAAGCTTTAAAGAAATGTTAAATAAGGGGCTTTATCAGGCTGATTTGTTTTCTGATTTATAACTATAAATGAGCAAATATCAAATTTTGCAAGTTATCTAACAGAGTCTATGAGATGATGGATAAGGGAAAGAAGATTTTCCCGTATGAAGGTATTGGAAAAGCATTAGATATACTGTAAGCGCAAAATATTGCTACGCTGCCCATGAATCACGCTTGGGGAGTATCCCAAAGTTTGTGTAAACCTTCAAACTGATGTAAGATAGACTTACCA